>Ga0308169_10000088_pt1 | contig 201836 bp, 176 predicted proteins | sample PhyBR1_2_FD_202139 | JGI IMG/M metagenome (GOLD analysis project Ga0308169, IMG submission 202139) | Phyllosphere microbial communities from UC Gill Tract Community Farm, Albany, California, United States - DLSLSB.R1 | ecosystem: Host-associated > Plants > Phyllosphere > Unclassified | place... | reverse complement strand
GGGTGGGGGGGGGGGGGGGGGGGCGCCCCCCCCCCCCGCCTCCCGTCCGTGGTCACGTCGAGAGCCGCAGCGTCAACGCGCCGGTGACGCCTCACGCGCAGCGGCGGCCTCGCGCGCAGCGGCAGCCGCGGCGTCCTGCGCGGCGAACGGCAGGTCGCCGAGGTCCAGGTGCGGGTTCGTGTCCTGCGTGAGCACGAGCTCCTTCGCCTCGTCCTCGGTCTCCACGGCCGGCATCGAGCCGGGCAGCGGGCGCTGCGAGGACTCCTTCATGCAGAAGACACCGATCGCGCCGACGACGCTCATCGCCATCAGGAAGTACGCCGGGGCGAGCTCGTCACCCGTCGCGGTGAGCAGCGCCTGCACGATCAGGGGTGTGGTCCCGCCGAACACCGCGATCGCGATGTTGTAGGCGAAGCCCATGCCGCCGTACCGCGTCGACGTCGGGAACAGCGCCGGCAGCGACGCGGCCTGGTTCGACACCCACAGCGCGGTCATCAGCGCGAGCAGCCCGAGGCCGGCGAGCGTCGACCACTGCGCCCCGTGCCCGATCAGCATGAACGCCGGCACGACGAGCACGACCGTGGTGGCCGCACCGATCCACATCACGACGCGGCGGCCGAGGCGGTCGGAGAGCTTGCCGGTCAGCGGGAGCATCACCGCGAGCAGCAGGAGCACCGGGATCGTCAGCAGGGTGCCGTCGATGGCGGAGTAGCCGAGCGAGTCGGTCAGGTACGTCGGCATGTACGAGGTCAGGGCGTAGCCCACGGTGTTCGACGCGGCGACGAGCATGATCGCGATGACGATCGGGCGCCAGTGCTGGCGGACCATCGCGACGACGTTGGCCGGACGCTCACCGTCGAAGGACGCCCGGGACTCGCTCGCGGCCTCCTGCGCGGCCTGGGTCGCCTGGAACACCGGCGACTCCTCGATGCGCAGACGGAAGTAGATGGCCACGACACCGATCACACCGGCCGCCAGGAACGGGAAGCGCCAGCCGTAGGCGGTCATCGCCTCGTCGCCCAGGGTGATCTGCAGCACCGACACCACGGTTGCACCGAGCGCGAAGCCCAGGTAGCTGCCGAAGTCCAGGATGCTCGCGAAGAAGCCGCGACGGCGGTCCGGGGCGTACTCGGTGACGAAGGTCGTCGCCCCGGCGTACTCGCCACCGGTCGAGAAGCCCTGCGCGAGCTTCAGCACGACGAGCAGGATCGGACCGAAGACGCCGATGGTGGCGTACGCGGGCAGCGCACCGATCAGGAACGTCGACGCCGCCATCATGATCAGCGTCGTCGCGAGCACCTTCTGGCGGCCGATCTTGTCGCCCAGGCGTCCGAACACGATGCCGCCCAGGGGGCGTGCGATGTACGTCGCCGCGAAGACACCGAGGCTGAACAGGATCTGCACCGAGGGTTCGGCCGTCGGCAGGAAGACCTTCCCCATCGTGACGGCCAGGTAGCCGTACACGCCGACGTCGTACCACTCCATGGTGTTGCCGACGACCATGCCGCTGACGGCTCGTCGCATCATGCTCTTGTCGACCACGGTGACGTCGCTCTCACGCAGCCGTCGGTGTGGTCGGGTGTTGGTACTGCTGGGGTCGGAACCCATGCCTTGCTCCTCGAGAAGATCGGTGGGCCGTCGGGTACCGGCCCAGAACAGCGAGCGACGTTACCGAGCAACCGAAATGTCATTGGCCGGTGATTCTCAGGAACCGGCGTGTCACCCGGACGGGGGTCACGCCCGATCCGCACCAGCTCGCGGAAGGACGGAACTGAGTAACGACGCCGTAACATCGGGCCCGTGGCGATCGAACCCGAGACGAAGAGCTGGACGTGGGTCATCGAGACCGCGTGCCCCGAGTGCGGCTACGACGGCAGCGCCGTGACGATCCGCGACGTGCCGGGCATCATCGACGACAACACCGCAGGGTGGCCCGAGGTCCTCGCACGCGACGACGTCCGGGACCGCCCGGACGTCCACACGTGGTCACCGCTCGAGTACGGCGCCCACGTGCGGGACGTGCACCGCACGATGGCCGAACGCCTGGACCTGATGCTCACCGAGGACGCCCCCGCCTTCGCGAACTGGGACCAGGACGCCACCGCCGTCGATGACCACTACGGCGAGCAGGACCCCGCGGTCGTCGCCCGGCAGCTGCGGGAGTCGGCGGACCGCGCGGCCCGGGCCTTCGCCGCCGTCCCCGACGAGGTGCTCGAGCGCACCGGGCTCCGGTCCGACGGCAGCGCCTTCACCGTCGCGACGCTCGCCACCTACTACGCGCACGACCCGGTGCACCACCTGTGGGACGTGCGCCGCACGCCCTAGACGTGGGGACCACCGGTCGGGAGGCGCGGTGCGGCCCCGCCCCGCGCCTCCCGGCCGCAGGCGGTCGCCCCCGGAACCGGGCGTACCTGACGGAACCGGGCGTCCCTGCCGGAACCGGGCGTACCTGCCACGAACAAACGACCAGGGATGCCCGGAAGCACCATCCATCGCGCGCGTGATGGGAAGGAACGGTCACTCAGGCGAGTGCGTCGAGCACCGCACGTGCCGTCGCGGCGTCCGTCACCAGCTCGTTGACCAGCCCGCCCCGCACCGCGGCGACGATGCTCGTGACCTTGGCGCTGCCCACGGCCACCCCGACGGCGTGCGGCACGGTCGACAGGACCTCGCGCGAGGTCCGCACCATCCGGTCGCTGCCGGGGAACTCGATCGCCGAGCCGTCGGCCGCGTAGAAGTTCAGGCAGACGTCACCGGCGGCCCGGTCGAACGCGGCGTCCTCGACCGGGATGCCCCGGGCCAGCGCGTCACGGGTGTGGGTCGGCGCACCGATGCCGAGGATCGCGCCCTTCGCCCGGCTCCAGAGTCCGACGACGTGCTGGAACGCCGGGTCCTCGTCGAGGGTGGACCGCATCGCCGGGGACGGCAGCGCCTGGGCGAACAGGAACGCCGGGATCGCGCCGGAGTGCTCCGCGGCCGTCCGGGTGATCTCGTTCGTCTGGAACCACGGCATCGGGTCGGCCTGCCCACCCACGGTCGGCACGAGCTGGACGCCGGGCATGGTCGGCATGCCCGATCGTGCGACGTCGTACACGGTGCGACCGGACGACATCAGGACGGCGTCGCCGGGGACGAGTCCCATGCCCTCGACCGCGGCGGCCAGCGGTGCGGCCAGGTCGGCGCCGAGCGTCGCGGCGTGGGTGACCGCGGCGAGGTGCACCGCGCGGAGCCCGAGCACGACCTGCAGGCGTTCGGCGAGCGCCACGGTCTCGTCCTGGAACGGGTCGACGACCTCGATGCGGACGAGTCCGGCCTTGCGGGCCTCGGCCACGAGCCGCGAGACGGTCGGGCGCGAGACCCCGAGGCGCGAGGCGATCTCGACCTGGGTGGCGTCCTCGAGGTAGTACATCCGCGCCGCCTGGTAGACGGTGTCCAGCGGGAACCGGGTCCGCGACGAGTCGGGACCGGGGCCGGCAGTGCTCTCGGACGACATGGAGCGGGACCCTTCGACTCGATCGGACACCGCGATCGTAGTCCGAGCACGGCTCAGCGGATCGTGAACCCGCCGTCCACACGGAGGTCCGCGCCGTTCACCATCGCGCTCGACTCCCCCGCCAGGAACAGCACGGCCGCGGCGATCTCGTCGGGGGTCGCGAAGCGTCCGGTCGGGATCTCGTCCTGGTGCCGGATGCCGTTCTCGTTCGCCCAGGCAGCACGGCCGAGGTCGGTCAGGACGACGGTCGGCGACACGGTGTTCACGGTGACGCCGCGTCCGCCCCACTCGAGCGCGAGCACCGTCGTCAGGCCGATGACGCCGGCCTTCGACGCGCAGTAGGCGGCGTGCCCGTCGATGCCGACGTGGGCCGCCTGCGACGCGATGTTCACGATCCGCCCGTACCCGGCGTCGAGCATGTGCCGGCCGACGGCCTGCGCCACGCGGAACGTGCCGGTCAGGTTGACGTCGATGGTCTTCGCCCAGGTGTCGGCTGCCAGGTCCTCGGCCGGGGCGAGCGCGGCGATGCCGGCGCAGTTCACCAGCACGTCGACGCCGCCGAAGTGCCGGACGACGTCCGCCACGGTGCGGGTCACCGAGTCGGCGTCGGTCACGTCGCAGGCGAACCCGGCGTGGAGGCCCGTGGCCGCGTCCGCCCCGTGGGCGGCGGTGTCCGGTGCGGCCGTCGCCGGTACGGCGGACGTGGGCAGGTCGGCCGCGGCCGACGTGGCACCGTCGGCCCGGACGTCGACGATGGCGACGCGGGCGCCCCGGGCCGCCAGGGCCCGGGCGATCGCGTTGCCGATGCCGGACGCCCCGCCGGTGACCACCGCCGTGCGGCCGCTGAAGTCGTTGGTCAGGTCGATCGTGTCGGGGCCCGGTCGGAGGGCCGCGGCGAAGTCCGTCGTCATGTTCGCTCCCTTGCGTTCGGTGCCGAACGTACCAGAAATTGTGTTCTGGACAAACGTTCTCGAAGGTGTACAGTCATCGCCGAAGCCACCCAACGGAGGAACAGCTCATGTCGACGACGACCGAGAACGCGGCCACGACCGCCCCCACCACGATCCCCACGACGATGCGCGCCGTCGTCGTCCACGGCCCCGGTGACTACCGGCTCGAGGAGCGTCCGGTGCCGACGCCCGGCCCCGGGGAACTCCTGCTCCGCACCGACGCCGTCGGCATCTGTGCGAGCGACCTGAAGTGCTACCACGGCGCCGCGAAGTTCTGGGGCGACGAGAACCGTGCGGCCTGGGCCGAGCGCGACCGCATCCCCGGGCACGAGTTCGTCGGCACGATCGTCGCCGGCGACGACGCCGCCCTGGCCAAGCGCGGCGTCGACCTGGGCGACCGGATCGCCTGCGAGCAGATCGTGCCGTGCTGGGAGTGCCGCTACTGCCTCGAGGGCGCGTACTGGATGTGCAACGTGCACGACATGTTCGGCTTCAAGGGCTACGACGGCGCGATGGCCGAGTACGTCCTCGTGCCCGCCAAGGCACTGACCCACCCGGTGTCGAAGGCCCTGCCCGGCCAGGTCGCCGCGTTCTCCGAGCCGCTGTCGTGCGCCTTCCACGCCGTCGAGCGCGGTGACATCAAGTTCGGCGACACCGTGGTGATCGCCGGCGCCGGCCCGATCGGCCTCTCTGCCATCGCCGGTGCGCGGCAGAAGAACCCGCTCCGGATCATCGCGCTCGACGTGGTCGAGGCGAAGCTCGAGCTGGCCCGCAAGGTCGGTGCCGACCTGACGATCAACATCGCCCAGGAGGACGCGGTCGCCCGGGTCAAGGAGCTCACCGACGGCTACGGGGCCGACGTCTACATCGAGGCGACCGGGCACCCGTCCGCGGTGCCGCAGGGACTGAACCTGCTCCGCAAGCTCGGGACCTTCGTCGAGTACTCGGTGTTCAAGGACGACGTGTCCGTGGACTGGTCGATCATCTCCGACGACAAGGAGCTCGACGTCCGCGGCGCCCACCTCGGCCCGCACACCTGGCCGGCGGCGATCAAGCTGCTCGAGGCCGAGACCCTGCCGATGTCGGAGATCTGCACGCACCAGTTCCCGCTCGAGCAGTTCCAGGAGGCGCTCGACCTGGTCGGCGACTCCGCCGGTGCCAGCGTCAAGGTGTCGATCATCCCGTCCCTGACCGCCCCCACCACGGCCGCGCCGCAGGCCTGACCGACTCCACCAGCAGGGAGAGAACTAGCATGTCAGCGACGACATCACGCGCCACCGGCGCCCGCACGACCACCCCCCGCGCCGAGGGCCGCCTGGACCGGATGGGCATCCCCCGTCCGCTCGCCCTCGGGTTCGTCGCCGTCCTGGTCTTCATGACCGGGAACGGCGTCGAGTCGAACTTCATCACGCCGCACATGGTGGCCGTGCTCGGCAGCCCCGAGGCCACCGTGGCGACGATCGTCACGTTCTACAGCCTGGCCGCACTGATCGGCAGCTACGTCTCGGGTGCCCTGTCCGACCTGGTCGGGCCACGCCGGGTGATGATCCTCGGCTTCGCCGTCTGGGTCGTGTTCGAGGTCCTGTTCCTGCTGGCACTCGGCGCCGGCAGCGTCCCGTTCGCCGCCGTCACGTACGCGTTGCGCGGCTTCGGGTACCCGCTGTTCGCCTTCGCGTTCCTGGTCTGGGTGAACATCACCACCCCGGTCGAACGGAACGGCTCCGCGGTCGGCTGGTTCTACGTCGCCTTCACGGGTGGTCTGCCGACCCTCGGCTCGCTGTTCGCGATCGGTGCGATCCCGGTGTTCGGCGGCGGGACCGTCGGCGAGACCGGGGCGATGGTCGCCTCGATCGCCCTCGTCGTGATCGGGTTCCTCATCATGCTGTTCGGCGTCCGGCTGCCGAACGGGTTCACGCGCATCGCCCCCGCCGGTGAGAGCGCCTGGCAGGTGCTGACGAGCGGCATCCGCCTGACGGTCACGCGACCGAAGATCCTGATGGGCTTCCTCGTCCGACTCATCAACACCGCACCCGAGTTCGGCATGTTCGTCGTCCTGCCCGCCGTGATCGCGAACGAGCGCGGCTGGGGCCAGAGCCGCTGGCTGCTCATGACGGTCTGCGTCTACGCCACGAACATCCTGGTCAACGCCCTGTTCGGCTGGGTCGGCGACAAGATCGGCTGGCAGCGCACCGTCAAGTGGTTCGGCATCGTCGGCTCCGCCCTCGGGCTCATCGCCTGGTGGTACGTGCCGCAGCTCGTCCCCGCCGGTTCAGACTGGGGCTACGTGCTCTCCGTCGTCGCCGGCTGCGTGTTCGGCTGCCTGCTCGCCGGGTTCGTGCCGATGGGCGCGATCATGCCGGCGCTGGCCCCCGAGCACAAGGGCGCCGCCATGGCGATGTACACCACGGCCGCCGGCGGTGCCGCGTTCCTCGGCACCGGTGTCGTCGCCGCGGTCTTCGCCCTGGGCGGCGGTGGCCAGGCCGCCACGTGGACGTTCGTCGGCCTGTACGCCTGCGCGTTCGTGATGATCCACTTCCTCAAGGTCCCGCAGGGCGACCGAGGACACTGAGACCCGGGCGACGACGGTCGTCCCGTCGTCGCCCGGTGCACCACCCCACCACCACCTCCGGAGGACCCGCACCATGACCACGATCCACGACGACCCGGACGAGTTCGCCGAAGACCAACTGAGCGGCTGGCTCGCGCTCTACGCCGACCGGGTCCGCGGCGTCCACGGCGGCGTCGTGACCCTGCCCACCGAGGGGGCCGCACCGCAGGTCGCCGTCGTCGTCGGGGGTGGCTCCGGCCACTACCCCGCGTTCTGCGGCGTCGTCGGCCCGGGCTTCGCCACCGGCGCCGTCGTCGGCAACGTCTTCACCTCGCCGTCGACCGCGCAGGTCTACTCGGTCGCCAAGGCCGCCGACCAGGGCCGCGGTGTCGTGCTGTCGTTCGGCAACTACGCCGGTGACACCATGAACTTCGGGCTCGCGGCCGAGCGGCTGCGTGCCGAGGGCATCGACACCCGCATCGTCGTGGTCACCGACGACATCGCCAGTGCCGACGACGAGACGAAGCGCCGCGGCATCGCCGGTGACTTCTCCGTCTTCAAGGCGATGGGCGCCGCCGCTGCCGAGGGCGCCGACCTCGACGAGGTCGAACGGATCGGCCGGGCGTCGAACGCCGCCACCCGCACCATCGGCGTCGCGTTCTCCGGCTGCACCATGCCCGGTGCGACCGAACCGCTGTTCACCGTCCCCGACGGCCACCTCGGCCTGGGGCTCGGCATCCACGGCGAGCCGGGCATCCAGGACGTCCCGCTGCTCCGTGCGACGGACCTGGCGTCGCTGCTCGCCGAACGACTGCTCGCCGACCGCCCCGCGACGGCCGGCACCCGGGTCGCCCCGATCCTCAACGGGCTCGGTGACACCAAGTACGAGGAGCTCTTCCTGCTCTGGGGCCGGGTGCTGCCGCTGCTGCAGGACGCCGGGCTCGAGGTCGTCGAACCCGAGGTCGGCGAACTCGTCACGAGCCTCGACATGGGCGGCTGCTCGCTGACGCTGCAGTGGCTCGACGACGAACTCGAACGGCTCTGGCGCGCCGACGCCTACACGCCCGCGTACCGCAAGGTGGCGGCACCGGTCGCGGCGCTCGTGCCGGCCGATGCGGTGGACGCCGCCGAGGACGAGGCGACGGTCGTGCCGGAGGCGACCGATGCCTCCCGGCAGGCCGCGCAGACGGCGCGAGCCGCCGTCGAGGCGATGGACGCGCTCCTGCGCGAGCACGAGGAGACGCTCGGCCGCATCGACGCGGTCGCCGGGGACGGCGACCACGGCCGCGGCATGGTCAAGGGGATCGGTGCGGCGCGCAAGGCGGTCGACGGGCTCGGCCCGGAGGCCGGGGTCGCCTTCGTCCTCGGACGCGCCGGTGATGCGTGGGCCGCGTTCGCGGGCGGCACCTCCGGTGTCCTGTGGGGCGCCGCACTCGAGGCGTTCGGCCGCTCCCTCGGCGACGACCGCGAGTCGTACCAGGCAGCCGACGTCGTCGACGCGGCACAGGCCTTCGCCGACTCGATCGTCCACCTGGGCGGGGCGTCGCGCGGTGACAAGACACTGCTCGACGCACTGCTGCCGTTCGTGGAGCAGTTGCGTTCCTCGGTCGAAGCTGGTCAGCCACTCGCCGGAGCGTGGCAAGCTGCAGCGGAAGTCGCTCGGGACGAGGCCGACAAGACCGCCGACCTCACGCCGAAGGTCGGACGGGCCAGGCCGCTGGCCGAGAAGAGCCTGGGGACACCCGACGCGGGTGCCACCTCGATGGGGATGATCCTCACGCGGGTCGGCGAGGTCCTCGCCGCCCGTGCTGACAAGGAAGGAACACACGCATGACGTACCGTCTCGTGATCGGGTCCGACGACGCCGGGTTCGACTACAAGGAGATCATCAAGGCCGACCTGCTCGCCGACGACCGGGTGTCGGACGTCACCGACGTCGGCGTCGACGCGGACGGCCACACCGCCTACCCGCACGTGGCCGTGGACGCTGCGCGCCTGGTGGCGAACGGCGAGGCCGACCGGGCGATCCTGATCTGCGGCACCGGCCTCGGTGTGGCGATCAGCGCCAACAAGGTGCCGGGCATCCGTGCCGTCACCGCGCACGATTCGTACAGCGTGGAGCGCTCGATCCTGTCGAACGACGCCCAGGTGCTCTGCATGGGGCAGCGCGTCGTCGGCGTCGAGCTCGCCCGTCGGCTGGCGAAGGAGTGGCTCGGCTACGAGTTCGACCGTTCCAGTGCCAGCGCTTCGAAGGTGCAGGCGATCTGCGAGTACGACGGCAGCGCCCCCGCCGGGGTCGACGCGCAGGCGTAGGCAGGGTTCCGCACGACACCGGTGTTCGCGCACTGAACACGCCCATTCGGGTGTTCGGCACGCGAACACCGGTGTTCCGCGGAGCGGCGCCGCCGCCGATCAGCCCCGCGCGGCCAAGCGGTGCACGACGGCCTTCGTCGCCTCGTACAGGTCGCGGTAGTCGCGGTACCCCGCCTCGTACGCCGCCGTCGCCTCGGGGTCCGGCTCGATCACCGTCGCCGGCGGGTTCCACGCACCGATGTCCACGGTGTCGCCCGGCCCCGCGACGAGTTCGGCCGCCAGGAACGCCGAGCCGAAGCACGCACCGATCGTCACGCTCGGCACCGTCTGCCGCAGCCCGGTGACGTCCGACACGATCGTGGGCCACAGCCGTCCGAGCAGCCCGCCGCCAGCCCCGACGAGTTCGCGGACCTCGACCCCCGCGTCGCCGAGGGCCTCGAGGTGGTGCCGTACCGCGTACGCCGTCGCCTCGAGCGTCGCCCGGTAGATGTCGCCGCGCGTGTGCCGGACTGTCAACCCCGCGAGCACGCCGCGAGCGTCCGGGTCGGCGATCGGCGTCCGTTCCCCCGCGAAGTACGGCAGCATCAGCAGCCCGTTCGCCCCGATGCCGGAGCACCGCGCTTCCTCGAGCATGGTCGACCACTCGCCGTCGACCAGCCGTCGCAGCCAGTCCGTGATCGCCCCGGAGGTCGCCATCCCACCGGACACGCTCGGCTGCCCCGGGTGCGTGCCGACGGTCGTCCACATGCCCGGCACCGACGTGGGTTCGGCCGTCGGCACGATCATGAACATCGTGGTGCCGTACTGCAGGAACATCCGGCCCGGCACGGACTCGCCGACGCTCACGCCCTCGGCCCAGGCGTCGATGGTCCCGGCCGTCACGGGGATGCCGGCCGGGAGGCCCGTGGCCGCGGCCGCCTCGGGCGTCACGACGCCCGCCTGGTCGCCGGACCACAGCAGGCGAGGCATCGCGAGACCGGGTGCCAGTCGGTCGCACCACTCCGGGATCCAGGCGTTCGCGTGCACGTCGTAGAGGGGTGTCGTCTGACTGGCCGAGTGGTGGTCGAGGACGTACTCCCCCGTCAGCCGTTCGACCACGCGGGACGACGGCATCGTGAACCGTACGGCCCGCGCCCAGACGTCGGGTTCGTGCCGCGCGAGCCAGGCGAGCTTCACGCCGGCGGCCTGCGTGCTCAGGGCGGACCCGCAGCGGGCGCGGATCGCGCCCTCGCCGCCGAGCTCCGCCGTGACGTCGTCGAGCAGCGTCGCCGTCCGGGTGTCGATGCCGTACAGGATCGCCGGACCGAGCGGCGCACCGTCGACGTCGGTCAGCAGCGCGCACGGTCCGATGCCGCTCACGCCGACCGCCTGCACCTCGACGTCGGGCACACGGTCGAGCAGGGAGCGGGTGAGCGACGTGAACTCCTCCCACCAGACGTCGGAGTCCATCTCGACCAGGCCCTGTTCGGGGCGGTCGACCTCGTGGCGACGGCTCACCTCGGCGAGCACGGTGCCGTCGAACCGGGCCAGCAAGGCCTTCGTGCTCGACGTCCCGATGTCCAGACCGAGCACCGCGCGCATGCCGCCTCCTTCGCCGCCACACGACCGCCGCCGGTCGCCCCACGAGTCTACGAGCGACGCCCAGCTGCCTGTCGGGGGCCGGACGTACGGTACCCACGACTCGAATGCTCCACGAGGGGAACCCGATGAAGAAGTCAGCCTGGCTGCCAGCCGTCATCGCACCGGTCGTCGTCGCCGGCGCCGTGGCCGCGCCGATGATCGCGAACGCCGCGAACGACCCGATCGCGGGGACGAACCCCACTGCGGCGGCCGTCATCGCCAGCATCGCGAAGTCGTCGGATGCCCAGTACTCGGGCAAGCTCTCGCAGACGAGCGCGCTCGGGCTCCCCGAACTGCCCACCGGGTCCGGCGGCTCCTCGGTGGAAGGCGACGCCTCCGACGTGCTCGGACTCCTCACCGCGTCGCACACCGCCCGTGTCTACGTCGACGGCCCCGACAAGCAGCGCGTCCAGCTGACGCAGCAGCTCGCCGAGCAGGACGTCGTCCACAACGGCTCCGACGTCTGGACCTGGGACTCGAAGGACCGCACCGCCACGCACGTGACGCTGCCGAGCGACACCGCGAAGGACCCGCAGGACGGCACGACGACCCCGGCCGACATCGCGGAGCAGGCCATCGACGCCATCACCCCGACCACCACCGTGTCGAAGCCGACCCAGGTCAGCGTCGCCGGCCACGACGCCTGGCAGATCACCCTGACCCCGAAGTCGTCCGACACCCTCGTCGGAGCCGTCCGGTTGGCCGTCGACCAGCAGACCGGGCTCCCGCTCCGTGCGAGCGTCCAGGCCGCCGGCGCGGACGAGCCCGCGGTGCAGGTCGGGTTCACCAGCCTCGACTACGGCGCCCCGGCAGCCCGGCTCTTCGACTTCACCCCGCCGTCGAACGCGAAGGTGACGGAGAAGGACCTGTCCGACGCCGGCACCCACACGAAGGGCGAGCACGGCGACCGCCGTGGCACCCCGAGCGGTGACGAGCCGACCTTCACGGGCACGGGCTGGGGCACCATCGCCGAGCTCCCCACGGGCACCGCCGACCAGTCCGGGCTCGACGGAGACGCCTCGGGCCTGCTCGACCAGCTGACGAAGCCCGTCGACGGCGGCCGCGCGGTGCAGACGTCGCTCGTGTCGGTCTACCTGACCGACGACGGCCGCGTCTTCGCGGGCGCCGTGCCGGTGGCTTCCCTGGTCGACGCCGCGAAGTGAGCACGGCCGACCACCAGGTGAGCACGGCCGGGCCGGCGCCCGACCTGGCGATCCGCACCACGGGCCTCCAGAAGGTGTTCCGCAAGCAGCGCGCGGTCGACGGCATCGACCTGGCGGTGCCGCGCGGCGCGGTGTTCGGGTTCCTCGGGCCGAACGGTTCCGGCAAGACCACCACCATCCGGATGCTGCTCGGTCTGTCGAGCGCGAGCGGCGGCACCATCGAACTGCTCGGTGAACCGATGCCGAAGGCGCTGCACGACGTCCTGCCCCGCGTCGGCGCGCTCGTCGAGGGGCCGGCCTTCTACCCGTACCTGTCCGGTCGGGCGAACCTGCAGCGCTTCGACGCGGCCGACCCCACGTCGGACCCGCGCACCCGCAAGGCCCGCGTCGCCGGTGCACTCGACCGTGTCGGGCTGACCCACGCGGCCGACAAGAAGGCGCACGCGTACTCCCTCGGCATGAAGCAGCGGCTCGGCCTGGCGAACGCCCTGCTGTCGCCGCGTGACCTGCTGGTGCTCGACGAGCCGACCAACGGCCTCGACCCGCAGGGCACGCGCGAGGTCCGCAACCTGATCCGGTCCCTGGCCGACGACGGCACGACGGTGTTCGTGTCGAGCCACCTGCTGGCCGAGATCGAACAGGTCTGCACGCACGCGGCCGTCATGCGGACGGGCAAGATCGTCGCGCAGGGCCCCCTCGACGAGCTGCGCGCAGCCGGCGCCCGGACCGTGACCGTGCGGACGCCCGACGTCGGCCAGGCCGGCACCGTCCTCACGCGGCTCGGGCTGACTCCTCGGCACGACGGCGGGGCCGACGTGCTCGTGGCCGACCTGCCGAACGGGCTGCTGCCCGAGACCATCACCGCCGAACTCGTGCGCGCCGACGTCCGGGTCCGTGGCCTTGACGTCGGCGGTGGCACCCTCGAGGACCTGTTCGTCGCACTCACCGGAGAGGGATTCGATGTCGCAGCCTGACGTGGCCGTGCGGGAGGTGCCCGTCCGCCGTCGGCAGCGCACGTTCGCACTGCTCGGTTCGGAGCTCGCGCTGGTGTTCCGGCGACGCCGCACCTGGGCGATGCTCGGGGCGCTGGCACTCGTGCCGATCCTGATCGCGGTCGCCGTGCGGCTGACCACCGACGGCGACGACGGCGGGCCGGCGTTCCTCGGCGACATCACCAACAACGGGCTGTTCGTGGCGTTCACCGCGCTGACCGTGTCGATCCCGCTGTTCCTGCCGCTCACCGTGGGTGTGGTGGCCGGGGACACCGTCGCGGGCGAGGCCAGCCACGGCACGATCCGCTACCTGCTCGTCGCACCGACCGGCCGGGTGCGGTTCGTCCTGGTGAAGTTCGTCGGCGCCGTCGCGTTCTGCCTGGCCGCCACGCTGCTCGTCGTGCTGGTCGGCGCCGCGATCGGTGCCGTGCTGTTCCCGATCGGGCCGGTCACGCTGTTGTCCGGCACGCAGGTCGACGGCTGGTCGTACGCCGGCCGGGCCCTGCTGCTCGCGCTGTACGTCGCGATGTCGATGCTCGGGCTCGTGGCGATCGGCATGTTCGCCTCGACCCTGACGAACGTGCCGGTCGGGGCGATGGCGGCGACGGTCGTGCTCGCCGGGGCGTCGCAGGTGCTCGACCAGCTCCCCCAGCTCGACTGGCTGCACCCGTACCTGTTCTCGCACCAGTGGCTCGGCTTCGGCGACCTGCTGCGCGACCCGATCTCGTTCGACTCGTTCGGGTCGAACGCGGTGCTGCAGCTCGGGTACGTCGTGGTGTTCGGAGCGCTGGCGTACAGCCGGTTCGCCTCGAAGGACATCCTGAGCTGACGCGGACGGGGCCCGGCACGAAGGTGCCGGGCCCCGTCAACGCTCAGCTCGCTCAGCTCGCGGGCGAGGCCGATCCGCCGGCCATCGTCTCCGTGTCGGTCCCCCGCGCGTCGGCGTACCGGTCGCGCAGGTCACGCGCCTTCTCGGAGCGGTACCAGTCGAGCCGCGCCCCGGTCTCCACGGTCTGCATCCCGATGACGACCTTGCCGCGGGACTTCATCTCGGCCAGGTCCTCGTACGCCTCGACGATGTACTCGAACGGGTAGAAGCCCGAGATCAGGACCTGCACGCGACGGTCCTGCACGGCCTTCGCCAGCAGGGTCAGCAGCTCGCGGGTCTCCTCGTCCTCGGCGGGCGCGCGGAGGAACCGGACCTCGATGTCCCGGCGTTCCTCGGACGACACGAACCGCTCCTGCCCGACGCCGAGGCGCTCGGCCAGCAGCTCGGCGTTGCTCTCGCCGTGGTTGTCGATGAACGCGGTGATGGGCCGTCCGTCGGCGATGTCGCGGATGCGGTCCTCCTCGCCCTCGCCGTACGCGACGGGCAGCGTCCCGATCTGTCGCAGGTAGTCGTGGTTGCGCGGGCTGCCCAGGGCGATCACGGTCGCGCCGGCGTCGTGCGCCAACTGGCACTCGATGTGCCCGACGCCACCCGCCGCGGCCGAGATGACGACGGTGTCCTGCGGTCCGAGCCGCAGCGACCGGACGATCGACACCGCCGTGCAGCCCGCCAGGTACAGGCCGCCGGCGACCTCCCACCCGACGTGCTCCGGCTTCTTGATGACGGCGCCGCGCGGCACCGCGATCCAGGTGGCGTGGGCGCCGCCGGTCGGCGCGTGTCCCATCACCTCGTCGCCGATGCGGAGGTCCTTCACGCCGTCGCCCCGCGCGCGCACGATGCCGGCGAAGTCGACACCCTGGTGCGCGGGGAACTCGAGGTCGACGTGGTCGCGGAGCTTCCCCTCGCGCAGGAACCGCTCGATGTGGTTCAGGCCCGCGGCCACGATCTCGACGACGATCTCGCCCGGACCTGCCGTGGGCTTCTCCTGGGGGACGAGCTCGACGACGTCGAAGTCTCCGTACCGGTCGTACTGCACTGCACTGCCGACTCGCATGGGTGCTCCTTCGCTCAGGTGTGCGTCCGTGCTACTCGGTGTTCCCGCATGCAACCCGAAGACGCGGGGTACCGCGGCTGTGGACGCGACCAGACGACGGCCGGGAGGCCCGTGGCGGCCCCGCCACGGGCCTCCCGTCCGTCCTGACGCGCGTGCACCGCACGCAACGACCGGGCGCGGCGCCCGCTGGCGCTCGGATCAGTGCTTGCCGGCGGCCGCGATGACGGACCGGACCGTCTCGGCGTCGAGGTGGAAGGCCCGCGGGTCGGCGTCGCCGCGCGGCACGCGGACCGGTGTGGACCAGACCGAGCCGTCCGCGGCGACGTCGACGACGAGTGCGCCGCTGTCGACGACGGCGGACTCTTCGTCGTAGGGGCCGACGACGTCGGTGTCGTTCGCGACGCCGGGGGCGACGAGGACCGGGACGCCGGCGAGCGACCCGGCGAAGTGGTGGTGGTAGTGGCCGCCGAGGACGACGCGGACGTCGGAACCGCGGATGACGTCGGCGAGCGCCTCGGGGTTCTGCAGGCGGAGTGCCTCGTGCAGCTCGGTCGGGGCGGGCAGCGGTGGGTGGTGCAGCACGACGACGGTGCCGTGCGGGGCGTCGGTTGCGCCGTCCGCGTCGGCGAGGGCCGTGCGCAGGTGCTCGAGCGCCGTGTCGCTGAGCTCGCCGTACCCGGCACCCGGCACACTCGTGTCGACGGTCACGATCCGGCGACCGGCGACGACCGACTGCCCGGAGACCGGGACCGTCGGCGGCAGGTACTCCATGGTGTGCACGAGCGCCGCGCCGCCCTCGCCCAGGACGTGCCCGTTGGTCAGGACCTGACGGAAGCCCTCGCGCAGGTCGTGGTTGCCGGGCACCGCGACGAGGGCTGCACCGTGCCGTTGCGCCCAGCCGCCGACGCGGTCCCGCACGGTGGCGTAGGACTCGGGACTGCCGTCCTCGGAGACGTCGCCGGAGACCACCACCAGCCCGATGCCGGGGACGTCGTCGACGTGGGCGAGCAGCCGTTCGAGCGCGACCGTGGTGTCGACCGCGCCCTGGTGCAGGGCCCCGTCGCCGGTCAGGTGGGTGTCGGAGAGGTGGAGGATGCGGAGGGTCCCGGCTGCTGGCGGCTGCATGCGTCCACGGTAGCCACGGCCCCCGTCAGTCCGGTGCGGCGGCCACGGCAGATCGTCCCGGCCCTCGATCGATCCGGAGACGTAGGATGTCTGCATGACCTCGACGGACGACCAGCACCGGATCGACCCCGCCACCGGGGCACCGGCACCCGCGACCGGACCTGCGTCCGCCGCTCGCACGCGGGTCAAGCGGCAGCTGCCGACGGTGCGGGACCTCGCGCCGCTCATGCAGTTCAAGAAGCCGTCGCTGCCGGGTCGGCGTCAGCGCCTCGAACAGGCCTTGACGATCTGGGACCTGCGGGACATCGCCGCCCGCCGTACCCCGAAGGCCGCGTTCGACTACACCGAGGGCGCGGCCGAGGCGGAGATCTCGCTCGCCCGTGCGCGGCAGGCGTTCGAGGACATCGAGTTCACCCCGGCGATCCTGCGGGACGTGTCGAAGGTGGACACCTCGCGTCAGGTGCTCGGGGCGCCGGTGTCGTACCCGTTCGGCATCGCGCCGACGGGCTTCACGCGGATGATGCAGACCGAGGGCGAGCGGGCCGGAGCCCGGGCGGCCGGGCGAGCGGGCATCCCGTTCTCGCTGTCCACGATGGGCACCACCGCGATCGAGGACGTCCGCGACGCCAACCCGCACGGCCGCAACTGGTTCCAGCTGTACATGTGGAAGGACCGCGAGAAGTCGATGGCGCTGGTCTCCCGCGCCCAGCAGGCCGGGTTCGACACGCTCCTGGTCACCGTGGACGTCCCCGTCGCGGGTGCGCGGCTGCGGGACAAGCGGAACGGGTTCTCGATCCCGCCGCAGTTGAGCGCTCGGACCGTGGTGAACGCCATCCCGCGGCCGTGGTGGTGGTTCGACTTCCTGACCACCGAGCCGCTGGCGTTCGCGTCGCTCGACCGCTGGTCCGGCACCGTCGGGGAGCTGCTCGACCACATGTTCGACCCGACGGTCACCTACGAGGACCTCGCCTGGATCCGCGACCAGTGGCAGGGCAAGGTCGTCGTCAAGGGCGTGCAGTCCCTGGCGGACGCGAAGCGCCTCGCCGACCTGGGGGTCGACGGGATCACGCTGTCGAACCACGGCGGTCGGCAGCTCGACCGGGCACCGGTGCCGTTCCACCTGCTGCCCTCCGTGGTCAAGGAGGTCGGCAACGACACCGAGGTGCACCTCGACACGGGCATCATGTCCGGCGCCGACATCGTCGCCGCCGTGGCCCTCGGCGCGACGTTCACGATGGTCGGCCGTGCCTACCTGTACGGGCTGATGGCCGGCGGCGAGGCCGGGGTGGACCGGATGATCCAGATCCTGTCCGAGCAGATCGAGCGGACCATGCGGCTGCTCGGGGTGGCCTCGCTCGACGAGCTCGAGCCGGGACACGTGACGCAGCTGCAGCGCCTGCAGCCGATCCCCCGGGCCTGATCGCGCGTTCGACTGCGGCCACCGGATGTTCGTCGGTCGATTTCCGTGACACCCCCCGAACGGGTCACAGATGATGCAAGATGTGCGTGGACGCGTCAACGAAACCCTCGGCACCCGGCCGGCTGCTGCGTCCGTCCCTCCCCGCATCCTGCGCCCGAGCATCCACGAGGAGCCCGACATCTCGACCCGAAGCACGTGCACGCCGCCGCGCGGCACGACCCCACGACACCCGTCCACTTCCCGGTCCACGACCGCCTCTGCGCCCACCGACGGGCGCACCCGATGATCCGCCACCGCGCGATCCTGGCGGCCGCGACCGCCGGCGCCCTGGTCCTCGGCGTCCCGACCGCCGCTTCCGCCCGCACCTGGTGGGGCTGGGACGGGGAGCGCCACCGGCACCACGCCCCGGTGGACCCTACCCCGACACCGGTCCCGGACGAGACGGAGCCCACGGCCCCCACCGACGAGTGGACCCCGGAGGCGGAGCCCACGCAGGACTCCGCGCCGGTCGAGGACACCGCGCCCGTCGTCGAACCCGAACCCGCGTCCGCGCCCGCGCCCGATGCGGAACCCGGAGTGGACGCTGCCCCGGACGCCGACGCCTCCCCCGCAGACCTGTCCGCACTCGCGCCCGACGCCCCGTTCGTCGAGGACTTCACCACGAACGCCGTCACCGGCCTGGTCCAGTCGCTCTACCCGCAGTCGTGGCACCCGTACCCCGACGGCACCTCGGGCATCTACGCGCCGAGCAAGACCGTCTCGGTCCACGACGGCGTGATGGACGTCGCCCTCGGCACCGGTGCCGGAGCGGCCGGCACCTTCGGTTCCTCCGACGGCGCCTGGGACCACGTCGGCGGCTCGTTCTCGGTGCGCGCGAAGGCGACCGGCGGCGACGGCAACGGCGCGGCCTTCATGCTGTGGCCGACGTCGAACGTGTGGTCCGACGGCGAGATCGACTTCCCCGAGGGCAACTTCGAGGACAGCCCCTCGGCGTTCCACCACTCGATGACCCCGGGCAAGGAGTCCGACCGGGTCCAGGTCGGCACCGGTGTCTCGTGGCGCGAGTGGCACACGTACAAGGTCGACTGGGTGCCCGGTGAATCCGTGACCTACAGCGTCGACGGCACGGTCCTCGACACCGTCACGGACGACGTGCCGACCACCCCGCACCGCTTCATGTTCCAGGTCGGCAACTGGGGCGAGCAGGGCAACCTGCTCATCGACTGGGTCTCGACGACCGAGTAGCGTCCGCAGGCCGCACTACGACGGACGGGAGGCCCGGTGCCAGCTGGCACCGGGCCTCCCGTCCGTCTGCGTGGTCGCGTCTGCTTGCCGCAGCGCGCCCGGCGGAACCTGTGGGCTAGGGCTTCTCGTCGACGAGGGCGATGAAACGGCTGCCGATGCCCTCGACCTCGCGCCGCGTCAGCCCGGCGGTGGGCTCGGGCGCCTGGTACGGGGCGTGGTAGTCGCACATCAGGTAGTCCCACTCGGGCCACCACTTCTTCGGACGTGCCTCTTCGTCGTAGCCGCAGACCACGCACTCCAGACGGGCCCAGACCTTCTTGGTGCCGGTGCGGTTGGCGCGGGACTGCACGAGCCAGGCGGGCGGGTCCTGCTCGATCGCGTCGAGCTCCGCTTCGCTCAGGCGCGACGGGATGCCGTGGCGGGTCGCCATCTCGAGGGGGATGTCGAGCCGGACGGCGGCTTCGCGGCGGGAGAGCATCCGTCCAGGGTAGGTCCTGCGGCGACCGCTCCCGCGCGCGGACTTCCGTCGACCGGTCGGTCCGTGTATGGTCTGGATCACTGAGGTAAAAGGCGCCGCGATCTGCGACGCACCAGCACGCGGCATCGAACGAGTCGCCACTTCTTCCCTCGAAGGAGTGCGCCATCGTGTCCCCCAGTTCCCCTCGCAGCCCCGGGCACGTGCCCGCCGGTGGCCGGTCTCCTCGTCTGCGCGACGCATGGATCGCCCTCGCCGGACTGTCGGCGGTGTTCCTGTTCGAGATGCTCGACAACTCCGTGCTCAACGTCGCCCTGCCCACGATCGGTCGCGACCTGGGCTCGTCGACGACGGGCCTGCAGTGGGTCTCGGGTGCCTACTCGGTCGCCTTCGGCGGGCTGATGCTCCTGTTCGGCGCCGTCGCCGACCGCATCGGTCGCCGCCGGGTCATGCTCGCCGGGCTCGTCCTGCTGGCCCTGGCGAGCCTCGCCACGGCGGTGGTCACGTCGACCGAGCAACTGATCGCCGTGCGGGTCGCGATGGGCATCGCTGCGGCGATGACGACGCCCGGGTCGATGGCGCTGGCGTTCCGGCTCTTCGACGACGAAGGGCTCCGGGTCCGGGCGCTCACCGTCATCTCGACGGCCGGGCTCGTGGGACTTGCCATCGGGCCGACCGTCGGCGGGTTCGTGCTCGCCGTCGCACCGTGGCAGGTGCTGCTGCTGGCCGACGTGCCGATCGCGGTCCTCGCGCTCGTCGGCATCCGGTCCGGTGTCGTCCGCGACGAGGCTGCAGGACTCCGCCGCGACCCGGTCGACGTGATCGGGGCACTGCTCGGCACCGCGACGACCGCAGGGGCGCTCGTGACACCGACGATCCTGGTCGAGTCCGGAACAGCGGACTGGTCGGGGTGGGCCGCCCTCGCCCTGACCGTCGCCTGCGCGGTGGGGTTCGTCGTCCGGGAGCGGACCGCGCGGCACCCGCTGATCGACCTGCACCTGCTCGCTCGTCCACTGGTCTCGAGCGGACTGGCGTTCAAGGCCGCGTCGGGTCTCGCCGTCGCGGGGCTGTCGTACCTCGTGACCCTGCAGCTGCAGTTCGCCTGGGGCTGGCCGCCGGCCCTGGCCGCGCTCGGAACGCTGCCGCAGGTGGTCGTGCTGCTCGTCGGAGGCCGCTTCGTCGGACCGTTCGTGCAGCGGGTCGGCCTGGGCCGCGCCGCCTGGACGAGCGCCGTCTCGGTCGTCGCAGGGCTCGTGGTCTTCGGCACCCTGAGCCGGTACGGGTACCCGTGGGTGCTCGTCGCGCTCGTGCTCGTCGCTGCTGGCATGCGCGTGGTGGGCGTCGTCGCCGGCGCCTCCGTCCTCACCGGTCTCCCCGCGGACCGCACCTCGGTCGGGGCCGCGCTCGTCGACACCTCGAGCGAGCTCGCGAGCGGTGTTGCGGTCGCCACGGCGGGGACGATCGTCGCATCCTTCGTCGCCGGGAGCATCACCACGACCACCTGGACCGCCGCCCGGCTCGAGGGGTTCCAGGACGCTCTCACCATCGCCGGTCTCGGCCTCGCCGTGATCGCAGCCCTGCTCGTCGTGGCCGGCATGCTCCGAGCCCGGACGAGCGACGTCCGGGAAGGCACGATCCGCGCCGACCCTGCCGGCCCCACCCCCGCGCACACCGACCAGACCACCATCACCGAGGAGCCCTCACGTGTCTGACACCATCGCCCTCCCCCGCCCGCCGTTCGATCCTGAGTTCGTCCCCTTCCTCACCGCCATGGACGCGCGCGGCCGCTTCCACCTCACGACCCAGATGCTGCCGCAGATGCGCCAGCTCGACATGACCGAGGCGCAGCTCGACGAAGGACTGCGTGCTCGCGGCCTCGAGCGCCGCAGCGTCACGGTCCCGGGGCACCGCGGCGACCCGATCGACCTCGCCGTGATCCAGCGCACCGGCCGCACCGGCACGGCCGCCCTGGCCTACGCGATCCACGGCGGCGGCATGATGTTCGGCCACCACCTCGGCAACCTCGACTCCTACGACGAGTGGCTGCTCGTGCACGACGTCGTCCTGGTCAGCCCCGACTACCGCCTGGCTCCGGAGCACCCGGACCCCTACCCGGTCGAGGACTGCTACGCCGGACTCGTCTGGGCTGCCGAGCACGCCGACGAACTCGGCATCGACCCGGAGCGCATCGTCCTCGTCGGGCAGAGCGCCGGTGCCGGTCTCGCCGCAGGCACGGCCCTCCTCGCCCGCGACCGACAGGGGCCGACCGTGATCGGCCAGGTGCTCGTGAGTCCCATGCTCGACGACCGCGACGCGACCCTGTCGGCTCGGCAGTTCGACGGTGTCGGGGTCGCCGACCGGGAGATGACACGGTTCGGCTGGGACGCCTACCTCGGTGACCGGCGGGGTGGCGAGGACGTGTCGATCTACGCCGCCCCCGGCCGCGCGCGGGACCTCGCCGGGCTCCCGCCCGCGTACGTCGACTGCGGCAGCACCGAGGTGTTCCGCGACGAGACCGTCGCCTACGCCAGCGCGCTCTGGGCCGCTGGTGTCCAGGCGGAACTGCACGTCTGGCCGGGAGCGTTCCACGGGTCGACCAGCATGATGCCGGAGGCAACCCTGTCGCAGCGTGCGACCCGGGCCCTGCGCGAGTTCACCGGAGGCCTCCTCGGCCAGTCCGCCTGAGCGCGGGCAGTCCGAGGCCCGGAAGCCCACACGGAACCTGACGGGAGGCACGGTGCCAGCTGGCACCGTGCCTCCCGTCTCGGCCGTCACCCCCGCGCCCCCGCGCCCCCCGATCAGATCACCCACGGCGCTTCGTCGCCTGCTCGCACGCCCCGAAAGGGGGGAGACGGATCCGTCCAGAACGATCTACGTTGAAGCAACGCAAGGGGGCAACATGTGTCGAACACACAGTGCCGATCAGTCCGAACCCGCCGCCTTCATCGCTGCGTACCAGCAGCACGCTCCGGGACTGCGACGGTTCGTGGGGACGGTCATCGTCGACCGACACCTCGCGGAGGACGTCGTGCACGAAGCGTTCCTCGAGTTCTGGCAGCACCCGGATCGGTACGATCCGGACCGAGCCGATCTGCAGTCGTGGTTGCGCACCGTGGCGCATCGTCGGGCGATCGACCGGATCCGCAGTCTCGAAGCCCTGCGGAAACGCGAGCTCCGCATCGGCACTCGTGACCACCACAGCGTCGACCGCGACGACGACCAGCGCGACGCGTTGTTCCTCCGCCCCACCCTGCGCATCGCTCTGGCTGACCTCTCGGACAAACAGCGGGACGCTGTGGTGTTGCGGTACTTCGGCGAACGGAGCACCGCAGAAGTCGCCAGTCAGCTCGGCATCACCGTCGGGACGGCCAAGACCCGTGTCCGCGACGGCCTGAGCGCTCTTCGAGCGCACCGACTGATCGCTGCCACGCGGGCGGCCTGAAGACCGACCGCCACCCGTGCTGACGGTCAGGAGGGCACGGAAGCTGCATCCAGCAGACGGACGGGAGGCCCGGTGCCAGCTGGCACCGTTCCTCCCGTCCGTCTCGTGGTCGCGTCAGCGACGCGACCAGATCCGCCGTCGGAGTGTCAGCGCGATCCGACGATCGCGGCCTTGGTCTGGTCACGCAGGTACGCGATGCCGGCAGCGTTCGGGTGGAGTGCGCCGAACAGGATGGAGTACTTCGTCCCGGCCAGCGGGGTGCTGTCCGCAGCGGTACCGCGATCGGTCAGGGTGAGTCCCGACATCCATGCCGAGCCCGACGCAGCGCAGGGGGTGTGCGCAGCAGAGCCCTGGAGCGTCGAGACGTAGGTGAACCCACGAGCCTTCGCCGCAGCCTTGACCGCTCCGTCGAGCGCGTTCTGGGTGCGGTGGAAGTAAGCGGTGTCGGTCGGGGTGAAGGGGAACGCGTTCTGCGGGAACGGCGGCTCGAGTCCGGAGTCACCGAGGAGGCTCGAGAAGCATCCCTTCGGGGCCTGCGCCGTGCCGGGCGCGAGCATCGGGTAGCCGACGACGAACACCTTCGCCTGCGGCGCGCGCTGCGCGATCACGCGGAACGTCTGCGCGAGCCGAGGTGCCACGACGGTGCGGACGCGCGCTGCGAGACGGTCCCGCTCGACCCCGTGCACGACCGGTGCGTAGTAGTCCTTGCAGTGGTTGTAGGTCTTCCCGTGGATCTCCGCGAACACCGGGCCGGCCTTGTCCAGCGCGACGCAGTTCGCGATGACTCCGGCGAACCCCAGGTCGTTCCCGCCGATCGACACCGTGACGACGTCCGTGTCCTTGGACAGCGCATCGGCCTGGACGGGCGCAGTGGCGCTTCCGGCTCCGGTCTTCTGCGCGACCCGGGAGATGTTGCCGGTGGTGGCACCGGCGCAGGCGCGGTCGTCGAGCTGGAGTCCCAGCGACGCTGCGACCTGGTGCGGGTAGTCGGTGGTGGACTGGAAGCAGCCGGCCGCCGGACCCGAGCTGTAGGGGGCGACGCCGAAGCCGCCCGCGTACGAGTCGCCGAGGGCCACGTAGTTCCCACCGCTGGCGGCGGCCACGGACTGGGTGTGCGCCGTACCGTCGGCGTTGGCCGCGGAGACGGGCCCGGCTGCCCCGACAGCGAGCGCTGCCGCCGTGAGGACACCGCTGGTGATCAGCAGCGCGTTGGTCCGGCGGAGGCGAGGAGCGTGACGCATGGAGCAGGTTCCTTCCAGAGGGCCTATTCGACAGACGATCGTCTGACAAGTAGACGGTAGGTCGGTACGACGCCCCGCGCCATGAGAGGACGACCAGGGGGCTATTCGCGCAGGGCACGCACGACCCTCGGTGGACGTCCGGGCCTGCATCGGTGTCACGTTTCCGCGTGGCGTCGACGCTGCGCTCTACGCTGCAGTCGTGCCGACAGTCGCGTTCTACGGAGACTCCATCGTCACGGGGTGGCGCGGGATCAGCAGGACGGAGAACCGGTGGTCGACGATCGTCGCGAAGCGTCTCGGGTGGGGTGCGCTGCACTTCGCGATCGACGGTGTCGGCTTCGTGCGACGTCGCGGGATCGACCGATCGGACGACGGAGCGACGCTCGGGCTGCTCTCCGATGTCCTGGCCTCCGGCGCGGACGCGTGTGTCGTCGCGCTCGGCGTGAACGACTCGGTGATCGTTCTCGGTCGGGAGGACGACGTGCGCGCGGCGATCGCCCGGGACCTGGAAGCTCTCCACGGGCGATTCCCCAGCGGTCGGCTCGCGGTTCTGGACCTGTACTCGCCGTACGGGACGGACTACCCGCCGGGGTGGCGGGCGGTCAGGAGGATCCTGGACGAGGAGACCCGACGAGTGGGTCTCTCGCTCGTTCCCGGGCTCGCCACGGCGATCAACCGCAGCCCCGCGCTGCTCTGCTCCGATGGCGTGCACCCGAACGACCACGGCCACGCCGCCCTCGCCGCAGCGGTCGAGCCGCAACTGCATTCCGTGCTCTCGACGTGACGAGCGCGCGGGCTGCCGTCGTGGAGTGCGCCAGGAGGCGGACGGGAGGACCGGTGCCAGCTTGCACCGTCCCTCCAGGCCCGGCTGCTCACGCTGTCGCTGCAGGGACGCTGGCTGCCGTGTCGCGGCGGACGTCCGGCTGCACCGGTTCGGCCCCCTGTCGGTCCATCCTCCAGGGGCGGATCGGGGTCGGGTGCGCCGCCGCGATCGAGGCAGCCGCCCGGCGACCGGCGTTGATGGTGACGGTCCACGCCGTCGCGAGCCGCGGGTCGGCTGACTGCGCCACGGGGCGCCATCCGAGGAGGGGAGCTGCCGTCGTGACGCCGGCCGATGCCGCGGCGACGCGGAGCCCCGACGGTTCGCCGCGCAAGCCGACACCGACTGACTTGAGGAGTGCCTCCTTGTCGGTCCACACCTGGACCCGGTGGACGAGGCCATCGCGTCCGGTCGGCATCGCCGCCCGCTCTGACGGGTGCAGCGCGTAGTCGTCGAACCCGTCCCACAGGGTCTCGGGGTACTCCTCGACGTCGACCCCGAGCCGAGCCGCGTCATCGCCGACAGCAACGAGCACCAGTCGTCCAGAGGTCGAGGTGGACGCGGAGGACCCAGCGATACGAGGGCGACCGTGCGGCGCGCTGCAGTGCTCGCAGGTCCGGTCCACCGGGACGGACGCGGCGTCGGACCACGAACGGCCCTGCACGGCGCAGGCCAGGAACCGGAGCGCGAGTCGCCCGGCGAGGGTCCGCCGTCGATCCAGGTCTGCTCGCCTGCTGTCGGCAGCGGCACGATCGGCTGCGCTGACGAGCGAGGCAGCACCCGCGCCGCCCGTCGATCCGAGCAGGCGATCCCCGGTGGCGAGGACGTCGTCGACGGTGGTCAGCAGGAGATGGATCACCGCTTGCTGATGCGTCGGTACTGCACGACGGCGATGGGTGCGAAGACAGCGATGATGGCGACGCAGCACAAGGACGCGTAGAGCAGCGCGTTGTCGGCCGGCCATCCGTGCCCGACGGCGAACCCGGACGGCGGTTCGTTCCCGAAGCCCCGCCGCACCGCGGTGGCGACGGCGGTGACGGGGTTCCACTCGGCGACCACCCGGAGCGGACCGGGGAGCATGTCGGCGGACACGAACGCTCCGGAGACGAAGCACACGGGGAACAGCCAGAGCAGGCCGAGGGACTGTGCGACCTCGACGCTGCGAGCGGTCAGCGCGATGAACGCCCCGATCCAGGACGTCGCGAACGCGAAGAGCAGCAGCAGCCCGAACGTCAGCACCACGGACCCGATGTCGGAGTGCACACGCCAGCCGATCACCAGGCCGCACGCGATCACGACGACGATCGAGATGGCGTTCGTCATGAGGTCCGAGGTCGTGCGCCCGAGGATGACCCCGACCCGCGACATCGGCAGGGCCCGGAACCGGTCGATGAGGCCCGTCTGCAGGTCCTTCGCCAGGTACACGGCGGTGAAGGACGAGTTGAAGGTCAGCGTCTGCGCGAGGACACCGCCGATGAGGAACTCGCGGTAGTCGTCTCCGCCGAGTGCGTCGGCGAACACGAACCCGAGGATGAGCACGAAGATGATGGGCTGCGCGACACCGGTCACCAGCGCCCCGGGCGTTCGGCGGACGCCGAGCATGTTCCGTCGGGCGATGACCCGGCCGTCGCGGAGGACGCTCGCGATGCTCATCGGCTCGCCTCCGTCGGTCCCCCGGCGATCACCGGGTCGGGCTCGGAGGACCTCGCCCCCACCGCTGCGACGGGCGCGTCCGGATCAGCTGGCGTCCCGGTCAGCTGCAGGAAGACCTCGTCGAGCGTCGGCTGCCGGAGTGCCGCTTCGGACGTCTCGAGCCCGACGGCTCGGAGTGCGCCGACGACGTCGAGGAGATCACTGCTGCCTCCGCCGGCACCGACGGTGAGGCGACCCACTCGCCTGTCGACGGCGGGTTCGTGACCCACCCGACGGACAGCGTCCACGGCAAGGTCGATGTCGCTACCGGGGGCGAGCACGATGTCGAGCCGTGCTCCGCCGGTCTGGGCCTTGAGTTGCGCGGCCGTGCCCTCTGCGATGATGCGTCCTCCGTCGATGACCGCGATGGAGTCAGCGAGCTGGTCGGCTTCCTCGAGGTACTGGGTGGTGAGGAGCACGGTGGTCCCACCTGATGCCAGCGACTCGATCGCGTCCCAGGTGTCGCGACGACCGCGGGGGTCCAGCCCGGTGGTCGGTTCGTCGAGGATGACGACCGGGGGCCGGGCGACGATCGCCCCGGCCAGGTCGAGCCGGCGGCGCATCCCCCCCGAGTACGTGCCCGCACGTTTGTCGTCGGGGACGTCGTCGAGGCGGAACTCCCGGAGGAGCTCACGTGCTCGAGCCTTCGCGTCCTTCCGACGCATGCCGTACAGCTCGCCGACCATCGTCAGGTTCTCGAAGCCGGTGAGCTTCTCGTCGACCGCTGCGTACTGGCCGGACACGCCGAGACGCTGTCGCACGGCGTGGCCTTCGGTCAACACCGATCGTCCGGCGACGAAGGCGTCGCCGGAGTCGGGCTGCAGCAGCGTCGTGAGGACGCGCACGGTCGTCGTCTTGCCGGCGCCGTTGGGCCCGAGGAGCCCTTGCACCGTGCCCTCGGGCACCTCGAGTTCGACGCCGTCGAGCGCCTGGTGGGTCCCGAACCGCTTCGTGATCCCTCGTACGGAGATCACGACGCGACGCGGGTGCTCTCGAAGGACGGTGTGATGTCGTGCCAGTGCTCCGACACGTAGTCGGTGCACGCCGTCTTGACGGCGGGACCGAACACGGCGACCCACCCTCGGGGAACGTCGGCGAACTCGGGCCAGAGCGAGTGCTGTCCGGCTTCGTTCACGAGCACCCGGAAGGTGCCGTCCTGATCGTCGAACGGGTTCGTCACGGTCGATGCTCCTCTGGGTCAGCTGCAGGGGTGTTCCCACCTGGGTCTTCGGAGCCGGCGCCGAGTCGGTTCGCTCTGCGTGCGTCGGTGTGTCGGACGTTCTCGAGGAGGTGGTCGAGCACCGGTGCGACGTCGTCGAGTGCCCGGTCGGTGAGCATGTCCTGGTGACGGGCTCCCACGGAACTCGACGTCACCGTCCCGGTGACGAACTGCTCCCACACCGCGGGCGCCGGACGGTTCGCGGGGACGTCCTCGGTCGCGGCGAACACGTGGAGATCACCGTGGACGACGGGGACCGGAGCGTCGCCGAGGAGCTCCCCGAGCCGGCGGAACCGCCGCACCATGCGGTCGACGACGTGCCCCGGAACGTCGGCCAGCGGGTTGCCAGCCTCAGCGAGGAGGGAGAGCACCCGTTCGCCGTCGAGGTGGCCAGCAGGAGGCGTCACACCGTTCGCGTCGAGGAAACCGCGCCACATGTCATCGGTGTCGGCCACACCGTCGAACGCTGATGCTTCCGTCGGGTACGCGTCGAGCACCGCGAGGAGCGCCACCTCTTCGCCCTCGGCCTGCAGCCGCGCCGCGATGTGGTGCGCAAGCCGGCCGCCGAACGAGTACCCGGTGAGCAGGTAGGGGCCGTGGGGTTGCTCGCCGCGGATGGCGGTGACGTACTCGGTGAGCAGCTCGTCCAACGATCCGGCCGTCGCGGGTTCCGGACGGTCCGGCGCGATCCCGGGCATCTGGACGCCGAGGATCGGTCGGGTCGTGGCCAGACGAGCGACGAACGTGGAGAACTTCCACGCGACGCCGCTCGCAGGGTGCACCGCGAACACGGGGGCACCCTGCCCGGTGGGCCGGAGGGGCAGGATCGTCCGGAGCGACTCCGCCACGTCCGCACCGCCGGACTCGACCAAGGCGGCGAGTCCGGCCACGGTCGGCGCTTGGAAGAGCGCCTGCACGGGCAGGTCCGCGTCGAGGGCTTCGTTGACCGCCTGGATCGTCGGCTGCGCGACGAACGAGTGACCGCCCAGCGCGAAGAAGGAATCGTCGGCGCGGACGCCGTCGACACCGAGTGTCGCGGCGAACGCCGCGGCGATCGCGAGTTCCGCGGGTCCGCTCGGAGCCGCCCCTGCACCGCCACCGATCCGGAGCTCGGGGAGTGCCCGCACGTCGACCTTCCCGTTCGGCGTCAGTGGGACGGCGTCGATCGCCGCGATCCCGGCGGGCACCATGTAGTCGGGTACACGGGAGCGGAGACGGTCGGACAGTGCGGTGAGGAACGCATCGGAGGCGACTCCGTCCGTCACGACCCAGGCGCCGAGTTCCGTGCCGCGTGCGGTGTCGACCGGACGGACCACGGCGTGCGTGACGCCGCCGGCACCGCGCAGGACCGCCTCGACCTCGCCGGGTTCGACACGGTGGCCACGGATCTTCACCTGCCCGTCACTGCGGCCCAGGGAGACGACGCCGGGACGCTCGTCCCCGTCGGCGTCTCGTCGGACGACGAGGTCACCGGTCCGGTACATCCGCGATCCGTCCGAGGCGAAGGGGTCGGCCACGAACCGCTCGGCGCTCGAGCCGGGCCGGCCGCGGTAGCCGTGCGCCAGCTGCTCGCCCGCCAGCCACAGCTCACCGACGCTGCCGACCGGGGTCGGGCGCAGGCGGGAGTCGAGGACGTACCCGACGGTGTCGACCGTCGTCGCGCCGAGTACCGGGGCGGGGCTGTCGGCCACCCTCGCCACCATGGAGTCGACGCCGACCTCGGTCGGACCGTACAGGTTCCACGCTGCGACGGCCGGCCGGTCGCGCAGCCACGACCAGAGACCTGCGTCGAGCGGTTCGCCACCGAGCAGGAGCACGAACGGGTCGGCCTCGTCGCGGTCATCGAACAGCGCTTCGAGCTTCGTCTGGCCGGCGAGGGCGGTGACGTAGCTCGGCGTGGTCTCCCACGCGCTGATCCGACGCTCGGCGAGGAGCGCGACGAGGGCCTGGGGGTCGCGCCGGGTGGAGTCGTCGACGACGTGCACCTCGTGGCCTGCCGCGAGCCAGACCACGGGGTCCATCGCCGCGTCGAACCCGACGCCGGTGGTGTGCGCGACGCGGACGCGTCGTTCCTCGGGGTCGGGCAGCAGCGTCGCACGGTGGCTCGACAACAGCGCGGCCAGCGCGCGGTGCGGCACCTGCACGGCCTTCGGCTCGCCCGTCGTACCGGACGTGAACACCAGGTAGGCGGGGTCGTCGAGCCGCGGCGGCTCGACGCGCGCCGGCACGGCGGGCCCCGATGCCGCATCGTCGTCGATCCGGAGCAGCCGGTCCGATGGCACGCCCGCGTCGGACGCTGCGAGGGTCGCCACGTCCGCAGGTGTGGCGTCCGTCGTCCCGCCGCCGACGCCGTGGTGCAGCACCAGACGCACGTCGGCGCTCCGCAGCATCGTGGCGATCCGGTCGCGGGGCAGCTCGACGTCGATCGGAGCGGCGACTGCGCCGGCGCGCCACGCCGCGAGGAGCGCGGCGACGGTGTCGACGCCACGGCCCAGGGGCAGCGCGACGACGTCGCCGCGTCGGAGCCCGGCGGCGGTCATCCGGGCCGCGATCCCGTCGACGCGAGCGTCGAGTTCCGCCGTGGTGAGCGAGACGCCTCCGGCCACGACGGCGGGTTCGGTCGGGCGGGCGGCGACGGAGTCGGCGAACGCCTCGAGGATCGACTGCTGCCGGTGGTCGGTCGCGGCCGGCCAGGCGTCGAGGCGCCCGGCGCCGGCCTGCACGGGGACGTCGAGGAGCGGCCGCCGGGGGGCGGTGGCCGCTGCTGCCAGGAACGCCGTCCACCGTTCGACGAACCCTCGCGCCGCGCGATCGCTGAACATCGACGCGTCGTACTCCAGGACGCCGTCGACCTCTCCCGAGGAACGCGGGCGCAGGACGAACGACAGGTCGACCTTGGCTGCTCCGGTGCTGTCGGGCTCGAGTCGGTCGGTCGTCACGCCGGGCAGCGAGATCGAGACCCCGCTGTCCTCCTCCACCGAGAGCATGGTCTGGAAGAGCGGGTGTCGTCCGAGTCGACGTTCGGGGGCCATCGCCTCGACGATGCGCTCGAACGGCACCGACTCGTGCTCGATGGCGTGGAGTGTGGCGGCTCGGGCCCGTTCGATGGTCGCGACCAGGTCCGGTGCGTCGGTCATCCCGATGCGCAGCGGCAACGTGTTCACGAAGAAGCCCACGAGGTCAGCGGTGTCCGGGTCGGACCGCCCGGCGGACGGTGATCCGATCACCACGTCGTCACCGGCACCGATGCGGTGCAGGTAGCCGGCGAGCCCGGCGAGCCACGCGTGGAAGCTGCTGGCCTGCGCCTGTCCGGCAGCGGCGTGCACCGCGGAGACGACGTCCTCGGGCAGTGTGAAACGCAGTTGCCGGGCAGCTCGGGTCGCCGACTCCGGCCGACGTCCGTCAGCGGGCAGGGCGAGCTCGTCCGGGATGCCGGCGAGCTGCTCGACCCACGCCGACAACGACGTGTCGTGCCGTCCACCGTCGGATTCCAGGAGGGCGCGCTGCATCCGCGCGAAGTCGGCGTACTGCACCTCGAGCGGACGCTGCACACGCGCCGTGCTCCCGGTCCGCGCGGCGTACGCGGTGGCGATGTCGCGCGCCAGCGGGCCGAGCGAGGCCCCGTCCGTGGCGATGTGGTGGATCAACAGGTCGAGACGCCACTGCTGGTCTCCCGTCGCCACGAGCCCGGCCCGGACAGGCAGGTCAACCGTGAGATCGAAGCCCGCTGAGGTGTCTACCGCGTCGCTGGTGACGATGCCCGGCACCACGTCGTGGATGCGCTGGACCGGCTGACCGTCGACTTCCGGGTACGTCGTCCGGAGGATCTCGTGCCGGACGACCACGTCGTCGACGGCGTCGGCGAACGCGTCCGTGTCGAGATCGCCGCGGAACGTCGCCTGCAACAGCACGGAGTAGTCGGTGGAGGTGGGGTCGAGCCGGTTGAGGAACCACAGCCGCGCCTGGTTCGGCGACAGCGGCAGCTGCTCGCCTTCCCGTCGCGGGTGCTGCGCGGCCCACGCGCGGAGCGCCGGGTCGGTCTGCCGGTCGCCCTGCTGGGTGGCGGCTCCCGCGGATCCGACCGCGGCGAGGAGACCTGCCGGGGTGGGGGCGTCGAAGATGCTGCGGAGGGGCAGCGTGGCACCGAGTTCGTCCCGGACGCGCCCGATCAGCCCGACCGCGAGCAGCGAGTGTCCACCGAGCGCGAAGAAGTCGTCGTGCATGCCGACGTCGCGCACACCGAGCACTTCGCCGAACACCCGCGACATCGTCCGCTCGTCGTCGCTCACGGGCTGGCCGTCGCCGCCGGTCGAGGTCGGTTCGGGCAGCGCGGCGGTGTCCACCTTGCCGTTGGGGGTCAGCGGGATCGCGTCGACGACGGCGATGGCTGAGGGGACCATGTAGTCGGGGAGATCGGCGGCGACGGACCGGCGGACACCCTGTTCGTCGACGGTCCCGACGACCCACGCGACGAGCCGTGCGGTGTCCGGTCCGCCGGGCACGACGACACGAGCAACGGCAGCCTCGACGCCGTCGATCCGTTCGAGGGCCTGGGTGACGTCGGCCAGCTCGATCCGGTACCCGCGGAGCTTGACCTGGTCGTCGTCACGGCGGAGGAAGTCGAGTTCCCCGGTGACGCGGCGACGCACGACGTCGCCGGTGCGGTACATCCGGGTGCCGTCTCCCTGGGGGTCGGCGACGAAGCGGCTGGCGGTCTCGGCGGACCGTCCGCGGTAGCCGTGCGCGAGGGAGCTGCCCGACAGGTAGAGCTCTCCCTCGACTCCGGGCGACACCGGCTGCAGGAAGTCGTCCAGGACGCGGGCCGTCACGTTCGCGATCGGCCGTCCGATGGTGACGGCGCCGGGCTCGATCCGCGCGACGACGGCGTCGACCGTGCTCTCGCTCGGTCCGTAGAGGTTCCAACCGTCGATGTGGTCGGCTGCGGCGACCTCGTTCCAGAAGTCCGCGGGGACGGCTTCTCCGCCCACCGCGACGGTCAGGTGACCGTCGTGCTCCGCGACGGCGTCGAAGAGTCCGACCGCGGCCAGCTGACGGGCGTACGACGGCGTGGTCTCGATCACGTCGATGCCGTGCTCGACCACGTCCCGAACGACCGTCTCCGCGTTCGTCCGGGTGGCGTCGTCGGCCACCTCGAGCGTCGTGCCGGCGACGAGCCAGACGATCGGGTCCCACGCCGCGTCGAAGCCGAGCCCGGACAGGTGCAGCATCCGCGGGGCTCGACCGCCGACGCGGTCGCGGACCGGACGGATCATCGCGTCCTCGTGCTGCGCGAGCACGTTGGCGAGTGCCGCGTGGGACACCTGCACGCCCTTCGGCGCCCCGGTGGTCCCCGACGTGTAGACCAGGTAGGCGACGTCCTCCGGTGCAGGGGCGACCGGAGCTGCGGCGTCGCCGACGTCACGGTTGAGCGCCGAGGGCGCGACGACCTGCACGGGCACCCCTGCCGCGTCGGCGACCGACCAGGTGCGCTCCGCGTCGTGGGCGACCACGACGGTCGGTTCCGCCCCGGCGAGGATCTGACCGATGCGCGCGTCCGGGTAGGCGACGTCGATCGGCACCGCCACCGCACCGGCCCGGAGGACGCCGAGCACCACCGCGATCGCGTCGGAACTGCGCCGGAGCGCGACGGCGACGCGGTCACCCCGACGCACGCCGAGGCGCGCCAGGTTGGTCGCGACCGCGGTCGTCTGCCCTGCCAGGTCGGCGAAGGACACCGTCCCGGCGGTGTCGACGAGTGCGTCTGCGTCGGGCGAGCTCGCAACCGTGGTGTCGAGGCGGTCGAGCACGGTCCCCGTCACGACGAACGTCCGGCCACGCGACTGGTGGTCGAGTTCGAGGGCGGTCTCAGCGTCCACGTTCGGGATGTCGGACAGGCGACGGTGCGGACCCTCGACGAAGGCGGTGAGCACGCGGTCGAGCGCGTCGCGGAGCCGCGTGACGGTCGTCTCGTCGAACAGTGTCGCGTCGTACCCGAACGTGACGACGAGTCCACCGTCGTCACCACCGGGGGTCGTCACGTCGAGGAGCAGGTCCGTCTTCACCCCGGCACTGGTGGACTGGGCGGGAACCGTCACCGCGACGTCGCCGAGATCGAGGGCCGCCGGCCGGGTGTTCTGCAGTGTCAGCATCACCTGGAACACCGGGTGACGACCGACCGACCGGGGTGGCCGGACGGCGTCGACGACAGCATCGAACGGGACGTCCTGGTGGGCGTACGCCGCGGAGTTGCCCGATCGGATCCGTTCGAGCAGGTCCTCGACGCTCGGATCACCGTCGAGCGAGGTGCGGAGCGCGACGGTGTTGACGAAGAAACCGACCAGGTCGTCGAGCTGCGCGTCCGTCCGTCCGGCGACCGGGGTCCCGATGACGACGTCCTCACCCGCGCCGTGCTGCTGGAGCACGGCGACGACGGCCGCGTGCAGCACGATGAACAGACTGGTGCGGTGGTCCCCGGCGAAGCGGCGGAGCTCGGCGTGCCGCGCGGGGTCGAGGGTCAGCTCCACCGCACCGACGGCCTGTCGGACGGTTCCGTCGTCGACGGAACGTGCGCGGTTCCGGGGCAGGGAGATCTCGTCCGGCGCGCCCGCGAGTGCCATCCGCCAGAACGCCAGCTGCTGGGCGAGCTCGCTCGAGGGGTCCTCGGCGTCGCCGAGCTGTTCCCGCTGCCACAGTGTGAAGTCGGCGTAGTCGACCGGCAGCGGCAGCCACGCTGGTTCGGTCCCGGCGACACGGGCCGCGTACGCGGTCCCGAGGTCGCGGGCGAAGGGTGCGAGCGACCACCCGTCCGACGCGATGTGGTGCATCGTCGCGACGAGCACGTGGTGGTCGTCGTCGATGCGGAGCAGCACCGCGCGGAGTGGCGTCTCGCTCGTGACGTCGAACCCACGCGTCGCCTCGGCGCGGACGACGTCGTCGATGCGGTGCTCGGGGACCGTGACCGTCAGGAACGGCGGTTCGGCGGCAGCACCCTCGAGGACCTGCTGCACCGGCCCGTCGCCCACGAACGGGACGATCGTCCGGAGCGGCTCGTGCCGCATCGCGACGTCCACGAACGCTGCGCGCAGTGCCTCGGCGGACAAGGGACCGTCGAGGCGGAGCACGACGGGGATGTTGTAGGCGGCGGAGTCCGGTTCGAGGCGGTTCAGGAACCACAGTCGCCGCTGCGTGAGCGACAACGGCATCGTGTCCGGGCGCGTCCTCCGTGCCAGGCGGGCTGCGCGATCGGTCGGCGTGCCCGTGTCGAGTGCTCCGACGAGAGCAGCCACGGTCGGCCGTTCGAACACGTCCCGCACGGTGATCGTCCGGTCGAACTGTTCCGACAGACGCGCGGCGAGCCGGGTTGCCAGCAGGGAGTGGCCGCCCGCTGCGAAGAAGTCGTCGTCGATCCCGACCGCGGAGACCCCGAGGACCTCGGCGAACACCGCAGCGGCGACGCGCTCGTCGTCGTTCCGTGGCGGCAGCACCGTGCCGGAACCCGACAGCTCCGGTGCTGGCAGCGCGCGACGATCGAGCTTGCCGTTCGGTGTCACGGGCATCTCGCGGAGCGCGACGACGACCGAGGGGACCATGTAGTCGGGGACGTCGGAGCGCATGCCCTCCCGGACCGCCGCCGGGAGGTTCCCGAGGTCGCCGTCGGAGGTGACGTAGCCGACGATGCGACTGGAAGGACCCTCGCCCAGCACGACGGCCGCTGCGAGGTCCACCCCGGGGTGGCGGATCATCGCGGCCTCGACCTCGGCGAGCTCCACGCGGTAGCCACGGATCTTGACCTGGTCGTCGATGCGTCCCACGAACCGCAGGGACCCGTCACGGCGACGACGGACCACGTCTCCCGTGCGGTACATGCGGGAACCGTCGGCGGAGAACGGATCAGCCACGAACCGCTCGGCGCTGAGCCCGGGCTGTCCCACGTAGCCCTCTGCCACGTTCGCCCCGGCGAGGTAGAGCTCGCCGACGGCGCGGTCGGGTACCGGTGTGAGGGCAGCGTCGAGGATGTAGTGCCGCGTGTTCCGCACTGACGAGCCGATGTGCGGCGGGCGTCCCGGTTCCAGCACTGCGGTGAGACTGTCCACCGTGGCCTCGGTGGGGCCGTAGAGGTTGATGGCGTGCACGTCGTCGCGGTGGGCCAGTGCGTCCCACAGGGCCGGGCCGACCGCTTCGCCGCCGACGGCGATCTCCGTGGGGTGGACATCGGCGTCGAGCATGCCCGCGGCGAGCAGTGCCTCCGCGAAGGACGGGGTGGTCTCGATGGCGTCGATCCGGTGGCGGACGAAGTACTCGACGAGTCGCTCGGGGTCACGGCGCACGTCGTCGGCGACGACGTGCAGCTCATGTCCGGCGAAGAGCCAGAGCAGCGGATCCCACGCCGCGTCGAACGACAGGCCAGCGGTGTGCGCGACGCGGAGCGGCCGGCCGAGCCGCGCTTCGGCCGGGTCGAACATCTCGGCCCGGTGGTGCTGGAACAGGTTCCGCAGGGCGGCCCGGTTCACGCCGACGCCCTTCGGGCGCCCGGTGCTCCCGGAGGTGAAGACGATGTAGGCGAGCGCGTCCGGGGCGATCGCTGGCAGAGCACTCGGGTCGTCCGTCCGGCGTCGCCACACCGTGGTGTCGGCGTCGACCGGGAGCGAGGGAACCTGCCAGGAGGCGCCGGCGGCCCGGTCACGGACGAGCTGCGCGCTGCTCGTGAGGACCAGCGTCGGACTCGCGTCCTCGATCATCCCGGCGACCCGGTCGGTCGGGTACTCCGGGTCGAGCGGGACGTAGACCGCGCCGGCGCGCAGCACGGCGAGGACGAGCATCGGCAGGAGAGCACTGCGCTCGATGCGGACGGCGACCCGGCTCCCGGGAACCACGCCTTCGCGGATCAGGTGGTGCGCGAGTCGTGTCGCGTCGGCGTCGAGCGCCGCGAACGTCGTCGTGCCGTCCTCGGCGACGACGGCGAGGTCGTCCGGGCGTCGACGGGCGACGTCGGCGAACGCCTCCATGACCGGTTCCGGGTCGAGGGTGACGGTCTCCCCGGCACCTTGGCCGAGGAGGAGCGGGACCTCGTCCTCGTCGAGGATCGTCGCGCCCGTGACGGTGAGACCCTCGGGGCAGCCGACCACACGGTCGACGAACGCGAGAAACCGGTCCGCGTGCTCGGCGAGACTCGCCGTCGTGTGGAGCTCGGCGTCGCCTTCGAGCTGCAGGGTTGCGGTGGCAGCGTCGCTGGACAGCCCCGACAGGACGATGGAGAGGTCGTGGACCGGACCCGTCGAGAGGATGTTCACCGCGCCGACGGCGTCGGCGAAGCGGATCTCGTCGATGACGGGCAACAGGTTCACCGAAGGCCCCGCGTGCCGAGGTGCCCCGGCGAGGGACTCGACGCGGAAGCGCTGGTGTCCGACAGCGCTCCGGACGACGTCGCCAGCATGGGCGATGACGTCCGAGATCTCGGCGTTCGCGGGGACGTCGATCCGCAGCGGCAGGATGTTCGAGAGCATGGACGGGGTGCTCTTCGCCACTCTTCCCCGTCGGGCGGTGACCGGGAGCCCGAGCGCGACACGCTCCTCCCCCGTGATCTTCGCCATGTACAGGGCGACGATGGCGACGACGGTCTTGGGGAGGTCCCGGCCGAGTGCTGTGAGGCGTGCAGCACGCGCGTCGTCGAGGGGCACGGCGACCCGCACGATGGACCTCGCGGCCGACCTCGCGGTGCCCTCGAGGCCGGCGACCGTTGCGTCGTCGTCCAGTGCGCTGCGCCAGTAGGCCTCGTCGGCGTCACGCTGCGCGGATGCTTCGTACTCGGCGATGTCACGGTGGAGGTCGTCCAACCCGGGAAGCACCGACGGCTGCCGGGCGGCGAGGCGTGCGCGGGGCTCGGCAGCGACGTCGAGGCCCCGGCTCGACGGTGCGGGCTGAGAAAGACGCGTGTACACCTCGGCCATGTACCGCAGCGCGATGACCGCCGAGTAGCCGTCGAGTAGCAGGTGGTGCACCCGTTGGAAGAGCAGGGACCGGGTGTCCGTGATCTGGAACAGGACCGCGCCGAACAGGTCGTCACCCTGCAGATCGCGCGGGGTCTCCATCGCCCGGTCCATGGACGCCATCGCCTCGGAGAGCGCCGCCTCCGGATCGAGGTGACGCAGATCGACGACCTGCACGACGTCGTCGGTCGGACGCGGACGGACGATGACCCCGTAGGGACCGTCCGCGTCCGACCGGACGCGCATGGACAGCGCGTCGAGGTCGGCGACCACCGTGTTCAGCGCGATCCGGACGAGCCGCTGGTCGAGCGCGCCCCGGAGGTCGAGGTACTGCCCGATCTGGTACGTCGCGTTCGACGGGTCCAGCTGCTGGGCGTACCAGATGCCTCGTTGCGCGGAGGTCAACGGGACGCGGATGCCGGCCTCCTGCTCGTCCCGGTCGCCATGGTGGTGCTTGCTCGTCACAGAGAGACTCTTCCTGTCGGGACGCGGCCGCTACCGGGCCGGATCGCGGTTCCGCTGGTTCCGGTTCCTCTGGGCGCTACTGGAACTGACCGATGCGGAGCGAGTCGAGGATCCCGCCGATGTCGATGAGCGGGCCCTGGACGAGGGGGCCCTGGATGAGTGCCGGGGACGTCGCGTTCGTGGAGGTGTCTTCGGCGGCGTTCGCAGCGGTCGCGTTCGTTGCGAGACCGCCGAGCGTCAGCGCCACGGCGATGGTCGCGGTGCTCAGGATGCGGGTGTTCTTCTTCACGGGAAGCTCCTCGTCGACTGTCGGCGGCCGGACTTCGGCCACCGTGGAGTCGTTCGGGGCCACCGTGGTGACCGGTTTGGTCGTTCACACGGTGTTCAGATCGCTCCGCTCGTGCGACCCACTGTGCGGACGCCCGTACTCGCGCCACCCGCCCTGGCCGTAGGTGTCGTAGGCCGCCGTCGACGCGACCGTCGCCCCTGCCCCGTCCGTCTGGACGAAGTACGGGGTCGGATCGCCCTCGGTCGTCCGCCGCACCCAGGCGAGTGACGCCACGTTGCCGGCTCCGCTCGCGTCCGTCAGGCACTGCAGACTCTCAGCCGGGAGCGCGCCGTCGGTCTCGAGCTCCACGTCGCCGCAATCCTCACGGTTCGGGAACGGATACGCCCCGGGAAACTCCACAACACTCCTTGTGCATGTAGGGTCGCACCATGATTGCAGGACGGATCGACGACCCCGCCCAGATGCGCGCCCTGGCCCACCCGACGCGCCTGCGCATCCTCGGCCTGTTGCGGGCAAACGGCCCGCAGACCGCCGCGACGCTGGGCGACGTCATCGACGAGGCTCCGGGCACGATCAGCTACCACTGCACCAGACTCGCGGCTGCAGGCTTCATCGAACCCGCTCCGGACGCCGGCACGGACCGCCGCGAGCGCTGGTGGCGAGCCGCGCACGAGGCCTCCGTGTGGGAGCTCGCCGACGCGCTCGACGACCCGGAGCGGTTGCTCGCCACGAACGCCCTCGACCACGCGGTCGCCCGTGTGTACGCGGCGAACTACGAGGCCTTCGTCGACCACGCGCCGACGTTCGGCCGCGAGTGGGTGGCGGCGTCCTCGAGCACCGACCGAGTGCTCCGGCTCACGGCGGCTGAACTCCAGGACATGGGCGAGGAACTCCGTCAGGTCGTCGACCGCTGGGCCGATGTCGCCGCCGAGCACAGCGCCGACGACGGTTCCGAGCAGGTCTTCGTGCTGAACCAGGCGTACCGATGGCCGCGCAGCTGAGCCCCCGCGCACAACTGCGCGCGCTGCTGGCGGTGCAGGTGGTGTCACGGATCGGGAACGTCGTCACCACCATCACCGTGCCGTTCGCCGTCCTGGCGCGCGGCGGTTCCGCCACCGACGTCGGCATCGCCGCGTTCATGGCGACGGTCCCGATCGTGCTCGGCGGCCCGTTCGGTGGTGCCCTCGTGGAGCGGGTGGGCTTCGTCCGCTCGAGCGTCGCCTCCGACCTCATCAGTGGGCTCACGCTGCTCGCGATGCCGGTGCTCGCCTGGACCGTCGGGCTGCCGTTCTGGGCACTCCTCGCGCTCGTCTTCGTCAGCGGCCTGTTCGACACCCCCGGCGAGTCCGCGCGACGGGTGCTCCTGCCGGGGCTGGCGACGACGGCGGGGGTGCCGCTGGAACGCGCCGTCGGCCACTTCGAGGCGTCGTCACGGCTGTCGGTGCTGATCGGCGCCCCGCTCGGCGGGACCCTGGTCGCCGTCACGGGTCCGATGCCGGGCCTCGCCTGCGTGGCGATCGCTTTCGGGGCAGCCGCGCTGCTGATGGCGGTCACGGTCCGTGGCGCAGCGGCACCGGTCGAATCCGCCGAGCCGGTGGCGTCGCAGGGGTACTGGCGTGACATCGCCGACGGGTTCCGGTTCTGCGTCCGCGACCCCCTGTTCCGGCTCGTGGTCGCGCTGGTGCTCGTGACGAACCTGCTCGACGCCGCACGCTCGACCACGCTCCTGCCGCTCTACGCCGACCAGCAGCTCGGCGGCGCGCAGGCGCTCGGGCTCGTCACCGGCGTCTTCGGGGGTGCGGCGTTCCTCGGCTCCGTCGCCTTCGGGTACGTGGCGCACCGCGTGCCGCGACGGGTGGTCTTCGCCCTGTGCTTCGTCCTCGCCGGTGGGCCGTCACTGGTCGTTCCGGCGCTCGGGCTCAGCCTGCCGTGGATGCTCGCGTCCGCCGCACTCTCCGGGCTCGCGGCCGGTTCGATCAACCCGATCCTCGGAGCCGTCGAGCTCGAGCGGATCCCGGAGCACATGCGCGCGCGGGTGTTCGGCCTGCTCGGTGCCGGCGCGTGGGCGGGCATCCCCGTCGGCGGCCTGCTCGCCGGACTCGCTGCCGACGGAGTGGGGGTCGAGACCACCTTCGCCGTCGTCGCGGTCGTGTACACCGTCGTGACGCTCACGCCGCTGCTCGGCGGATCGTGGCGGCTCATGGAACGCCGCTCGATCACCGTGCCAGCGGGTTCGACGGCATGACGCCGGGGCGCCCGAGCTGCCGCCGGGCTGCGATCGTGGCCGGACAGCGGCTGCTGGTCGCTCGTGTTCGTACAGCCGCTGCCGGGCGTGCGCGCGGCCGAACTGCCGACGACGCTGGGCCCCGCGCCGTTCGTCAGACTGCCCGGCACGCTGGGGGATCCCCACGTCGTCACCCTGACGTCCGAGGTCCGGAGCGACCTCCACGTGGTCAGTGGCTGTCGGTCATCCCGCTGCTGACGTACGAGGAGTCCACCGTGTCGTCGGTGAGCGTGCAGTTGTAGACGGCGTACGGATCGGTGTGCCCGTCGTCGAAGGTGAAGGGGTAGACGAGCTGGTAGGTCCCGTCGCTGCCCGGGTACCCCGACGGGTCGTCCGTGAAGGTCAGGGTGACCCCGGCGTCCGCGGCCCCCTTGCTGCACTCGTCGTAGATGTGCTGCGCGAGCGCCGACGTCCCGGGGGCCTTCGACGGGGACGTTGGCGGAGTCGACGGAGTCTGGTCGTCCGTGGTCGCGGCGTCCGTCGCGGTCGGGGACGGGGACGGGAGCGGGGTCTTGTCCCCGGTCATCGCCGTGGTGGCGGACGGCGCCGGAGTCGGGGTGCTCGCAGCACAACCGCTGAGGGCGGCGACCACGACGCAGGCAGCCACCGCGGTGAGGCTGACGCGGGTTCGTGTGTTCATCGGTTCTCTCCTTCGGTGGGAGCAGGGTCGCTCACTGAGAGATGTCGTGCGACGGCCGATCCTGACACGGTGTCGGTACCGGCGCACCGCGCCAGCGGGGCGACGGCCGTGCCGGGAGGGACGGTGCCAGCTGGCACCGGGCCTCCCGTCCGCCCTGTGGTCGCGTCGAAGACGCGTCAGCCTTCCCAGGGCCAGTACGTCTGGCAGGTCTCGGGGCTGCCGTTCGTCGAGTTGCACACCTGCACCGGGCCCCAGAGTGCGACGGCGACGAACGCCACCTGTAGCACCAACATGCCCAGGCCGACGATGAACAGGGCGCGGACGCGGCGACGGTCGTCGCGGACGCCGGTCAGCAGCGAGCCGAAGGCGGCGAGCAGCCCGCCGGCCGGGACCACGAGTCCGAGGACGACGGTCACGGTCATCAGGAGCGCGAATTCGCCTCGGGTCGCGCCGAAGCGTCGACCGGTCTGCACTGCAGTCACGGAAGTGAGCTTATTGGCCACCGGGCCACGCCGATGCGCCCACTTCGGGCGGCGGTCTCGGACCGATCAGTTCGACCTGGGCGGGCTGGGATCGCACGCCTCGATCTCGGTCCGAAGCGCGCCACGTTCCGTGACGGTGAGCGGGCGGAGGGGGTACCGGCTGAAGTCCTCACGGAACTCGTACCCGTCACCCTCCTGTCGCGGGATCACGTGCAGGTGGGCGTGCGGAACCCCTTGGTCTGCTTCTCGACCATTCGACATGAGCACGTTCGTGCCGCCGATCGCCGAGCTGAAGACACTCCGGATAGCTCGATCGACCTGCTGCGCGACGAGTGCCATCTCGATGACTTCTGCCTGCGTCATCGAAGCGAAGTCCGCAGCGTGGCGGGTCGGAAGGACGAGCATGTGGCCGCGGTTGATCGGATGGCTGTCCGCGACGACTATCACGTGGTCACCCGCTGCTATGACCTCGAACGAGTTGTCGTCGATGTTCTGGCAGAACGAGCAGACGAGAGGCCCCATGAACGAGACACTAGCGGCGCTCGTCTCCGCCTCACCCGACGCCGTTCACCGGCGCACGTTCAGCGCAGGATGCGGATCCGGTGCGCCCGGTAGATGTACTCGTCCTGCCCGCGAAGGTAGTGCTCGACCTGGAACTCCACGCGTTGTCCGATGGACAGCGTGGCCCATCCGGCCGTCTCCAGGTCGGAGAATTGGACGAAGACATCCGACGGGACGGCGGAAGACCGGAGTGCACCCCAGCCCTCGTCGCCGCTCCACTGCACCACTTCACCGGTCACCGTCTCCACGGGGCGACAGCAGCGACCCCGCGGTTCAGCCGCCGCTGCGCTCCCGGCGGCGCACCCGCAGCGTGCCGATCCCCTGCACGATGCACAGGACGCCGCTCGCGACGACGATGACCCCGGTCACGATCCGGCCGACGGAGAACCCGCCGAACAGCAGTGGGGCGACCGCAACAGCGATGAAGATCGCGCCCATCACGATGACGACGACCGGGTTCTGGGCGACGAAGAAGTGGCGGCCACCGTTCGCCTCGGCGATGGCGCGGTCACGCGCACGTGGGACGGCGTCGGGGGACCGACCCGCGCGACGATCTGCACGCCGTCGACGGCTGCGCAGGACCAACCACACCGCCGCACCGATGACGACGGCCGCTCCGATCGCGATCCACTCGACGAGCTGGAAGAACCCGAAGACGAGCAGCAGGACGAACCCGACCACGACGCCCGCGAACATGTCCGTGGTCATCCGGTCGGTCCGGCCGTCGACGCTCGTGACGTGGCCGGGGCGACGTTCGTACGGATCGTGCTCGTCCACCGCCGGTCCGTCGGCGCGTTCGGTTCCCATGCACCGAACGTACCGACGGCGCTGGGGAGCCGTCCGGTTCAGCCGACGCGCGCGGCTGGCTGCTCGGCCCGGGCTGCGGGCGCCGGACGCCGTTCGCGCATGATCGCCACCGCCTGGCGGAGCGACAGCCCCGGCAGGTAGGTGCGGACGATGGCGACGCCGATCGTGGGCAGCGCCACCGGGTCCGGGTACGCCATCACCAGTGGGTGCAGGTCGGGGCCGAACTTCGCCTTGAAGCGCAGCAGGGAGCGGAACCCGTAGACCGGTTCGAGGGCTCCGCCGACGACGTCGAGGACCGATTCGACGCCGCTCCGGCCGCCGGTCTGCGGTTCCGCCGAGGACGCGAGCGGTGCCGCGGACAGGCTGAGCCGCTCGGCCCCGTCGGCGCGCATCCGGTCGACCGCACTCGCGACCAGGAACTCCATGACGCCGTTCGGGGCGTCCGGGGCGCGGCGCATCACGTCGAGTGTCCAGCCGACCACCTGGCCGGCGCGGTGGGCGGGCAGCCAGCTGGTGACGGCGAGCACGGTGCCGTCCTCGCCCAGAGCGACGAGCGTGCGGACGGCGGGGTCGCGCATCTCGTCGATCCCGCCCAGGGTGAACCCCATCTCGGGCAGTTCGCGCTCGGCGACCCACTCCTCCGAGATCGCCTCGATCTGGCGGGTGACCGAGCCGGGCAGCGAGGCCCAGTCCGACCAGAGCGCGGTGGTGCCGGAGCGTGCGGCCTTGTTGACGGCCGTGCGGACGTCTTGCTTGCGCTTGCCCGTGGTCGTCCAGGTGCGCGGGTCGAGGTCGGCGTCCTCGGCCACGGGAAGGGTCGTCCAGCCCAGTCGTGCGAGTGCAGCACCGAGGGTGGCGTCGATGCCGTAGAAGACGGGCGTCCAACCGTGGTCGTCCGCAGCCCGTGCGAAGCCCTCGAGTGCTGCGAGCCGGGCGTCCTCGTGGCCGAAGGGGCCGCCGGTCGTCACGGCGACGCTGCCGGTGCGGTGGTACGCGACCCCGGCGCGGCCGTCCTCGGTGAACCAGTACTCGTTGCCGGGCCAGGTCGTCATCCACCCGAAGGTGTCGCCACCGCCCGCGACCAGCAGGGCACGAGCGGCCACCCGGTCGGCGTCCTGCCCGTCGAGGTCACTGTCCGAGCGTCCGGCCCCGGTCGGCCGGACCGCGGCGATCGCCACCGCGAGCCACAGGAGCGGGCCCGAGATGCCCACGACGAACCGCAGCGCCGGCTCGGCCAGTGCCAGGTGTGTGGGCAGGGTCACGGGGGCGATCGGGCCGAGCACGGCGAGCGCCAGGTGCAGGGGCTCCCGCACGCTGTCGCCCGAGGCAACGGCGACGCCGACGACGACGACCGCGAGCACCAGGGCCGAGCCGGCGACCGTGATCGCGAAGGTCAGCAGTCGTCGCCGGTCGGTCCGGACCGGGAAGTCGGCGCGGCGCAGGACGAGCACCACGGCGGTGGCGATCGGCACCAGCACCGATGCGACGAGGGAGAGCGATACCGCGAGGTGGTCCGATGCCAGACGCTGCACGACGGCGTGGTGCCGCTCGGGCAGCACCCCGTACGACACGGCGGTCGCGATGCCGGTGATCAGGTCGACGGTCACCACGAGCCACAGCGCGAACCGGCTGCCACGCCGGAGTCCCACGGCGCCGACCGCCAGGACCACGAGCGGCATCACGGCCAGCAGCGACTGGAACAAGCCGTGCGGGTGCACCGCGGCGAGCGCCCGGACACAGCTGGCGGTCACCCCGGTCACCGAGCAGTGCGGCATCCTCCCGGTCGGCCCGGTGTCGAGCACCACGGCGAGCGGGGCGAGCAGTCCGAACTGGGCACCGGTGACGAGCGCGAGCACGGGTCCGACCGCCGACACCGTCACCGCGGCCACCAGCAGCACCCGGGTCTCGCGTGAGGAGCTCCGCGTCCAGCCGCTCCGCACCGGGGACCGTCGCAGCACGCGACCGAGCACCAGGCCGACGACCAGGGCGAGCGCCGCGTGCAGGTCGGACGCGTGTCCGGCGTAGAGCAGCAGTGCCGCGACGACGGCGATCGACACGACCCGGATCCGGCGCCGCCACAGGGCGCCGGCGAACGCGCTCGCGGTGACGATGGTGCCGACGATCCACGTCCAGGGTCCGACGTGCCCCAGGTGCACGAGGAAACCGCGGTTCGCCGGGGCGCCGTCGAACAGCTGCAGCACGGCGCCGAGGCCGGTCCCCACGACGGTCGTGACGACCATCGCGAGCAGGGTGCGCCGCCAGCCGAGCAGCCGTTCGGACGCCCCGGTGCACACCACGACGGCGACGAAGGTGACGAGGAACCCGACGACGCTGCTCGTCACCGCGACCACGCCGAGCGGACCCATCGTCCCGCCCAGGGAGTCGGGCGTCCGGCCGTCGTGCGCACCGATGCAGCGGAGCACCACGGCGGCGATGCCGGCGACGACCGTCAGGGCCGAGACGACGCTCGTCAGCGGGTACCGACGGGCCACCGGCACGAGACGCTTCGGTCTCGCCCACGCGAAGGCCGCGGCCATCGCGTTCACCGGAGGCCCAGGTGCGCGATGACGCCGGGCATCCCGACGCGCAGGGCGTAGCGGACGGTGTTCCAGTCATGGGCGGAGCCCTCGGACACGAACAGCCGGGTCTGCATGCCGGCGGCGTTCGCGGCGGCGCGGAGTGCCCTGGTCGACGCGACGTAGGGGGCGTCGTCGCTGCCGTAGGCGAACACCGTCAGGTGCCCGGGGTAGGGACCGTGCGCACGCATGATCGCCCGCGGTGCCGCTGCGGCGTACCGCGAGGCCGAGCCGCCGAACCCGTACTGGATGCTGTGCTGGACGGAGCCGTTCAGGGGTGCGAGCTCGCTCGAGATGGCGAAGGTCGTGCCGAACACGCCGGGGTGTGCGGTGGAGAACTGCATGGCGCACGTCGCGCCCTGCGAGAACCCGACGATGCCCCAGGCGGAGGGGGACGCTCCGACGCGCAGGTGCTGCCGGATCCAGTTCGTGGTGTCGGTCATGATGTACGTCGCGGAGCGGCCGAGGGACGAGTCGACGCACATCGGGTTGCGGTCCGGCGCCCCGAGTTGGTCGGGTGCGACGACGATCGGGGCGAGCCCGTGGTGTGCCGCAGCGAAGGCGTCCATCACCGCGCCGAGCCGGCCGGCCTGGAACATGTCGCTCGGCTGGCCGGGTTGCCCGGCGAGGCTGATCAGGACGGGCAGGGTCGGCGGTCGTTCGGTCAGTGCTGCGGGCGGCAGGTACACGACCGCCGGCCGTGCGTGGAAGTGGGAGACGGTCGACGGGATGTCGACGGAGAGCACCTTCCCACGCCGCGGCATGCCGGCGGGTGCCCGCCAGGTGGCCGGGTCCACCACCGGACTGGAGGCGCGCCCCACCCCCGTCTCGTGTCCCAGCGGACCGGATGGGTACGGATCCGTCGTCACGGCCTGCTCGATCGTGCGGTACGCGCCGAAGTCGACGTTGACGCCGAGGACGGCGGCCAGCGCCACCGCCACCGCCGCGAGCAGGCCGAGGACGCGGCGCAGCCAGCCGCCCTGGACGACGACCACGACGAGCAGGCCGACACCGCCGAAGGCCAAGGCCACCCACATCCGGGTGACCGGCGTGAACGACACCCCGTACAGGTCCTGCACGTCGCCGAACCACCACACCGCGACCAAGCCGAGCACGGCTCCGACGGCCATGGCGCCGAGCCGCCAGACCAGGCCCCGGACCGGGTGCCGGGAGCGACGACCGAACGCGGGCAGGAGCGCGGCGACGGTGAGGAGCACCGCGATGACGTCGACCGGGACGAGCACGGACGGTGCGACGACGGCGATGTGGAACAGGGGTCGGAGCAGATCGTGGAACATGGGGCCTCCCGGCGGACGTTGCCATCGTGGCGGTGGCCCGCTGCGAACGGGGCACCGAGGCGCTTCCGGTTCCCACAGTTCCCACCTGCCCCGCTCCCAGGAGACGCCCGAACAATCCCCAGTGAAGCTTCCTGCGCGCCAGCGTCACCGGAGCTCCCGGTGGCCGCATCTATGGTGAACGGGTGACGCACGACGGATCAGCACGGGCAGCACTCGCCGCGGTCGCTGCGGACGGCTGGGGCGACGCCGGGCCGATCGGCGAACCCGGCGGGACGTCCACCCCGCGACGGGCGGCCGTCCTGATGCTCTTCGGCGTCCTCGACCGCATCCCGAGCGACCGACCCGCGACGGCACCCGGGGTCCCGCGCGACCTCGACGTCCTGCTCCTCGCCCGGGCCACGACCCTGCGCGCCCACGCCGGCGAGGTCGCGTTCCCCGGCGGGCGCATCGACCCGGGCGACGTGGACGCCGTCGCCGCCGCACTGCGCGAGGCGCAGGAGGAGACGGGCCTCGATCCCGCCGGCGTCGAGGTGCTCGGCCCCCTGCCCGCCGTACCGCTGGCGTTCTCGAACCACCTGGTCCAGCCGGTCATCGGCTGGTGGCGGGACCCGTCACCGATCCACGTCGTCGACGAGCACGAGTCGGCCGCGGTGTTCCGGGTGCCGGTTGCCGATCTGCTCGACCCGGCGAACCGCGGCGTGACGGTGATCCGCCGCGGTGGTCAGGAGTGGCGCGGAGCAGCGTTCACGATCGAGGCCGACGGCGACGACCACCTGGTGTGGGGCTTCACCGCGATGCTGCTGGATGCACTGTTCGACCGACTCGGCTGGACGGAACCGTGGGACCGGGACCACGAGGTGCCGCTGCCCGGCTGAGCAGCGGAAAGGACAGCGGGTCGGCCCGCACCGCATCGACCGCGTGGGCCACGGCCCCGATGACGACGACGTCGGCGCCGAGCGACGACGCGACGAGTTCGGGCACCGGGTCGAAGTGCCCCTCGGCGAGCAGGTCGCGGGCACGGTCAATGACGGCGACCGCCGGTTGGGCGATCGCGCCGGCGACCACCACGCGGTCGATGTCGAGCAGGCTCGCGAGCAGGACGCAGACCCGGGCCAGGCGGTCGCCCAGGCGGTCGACGATGGTGCGCGCGACCGGATCACCGCTCCGTGCGGCCGCGAACACCAGTGCGGCGTCCGCGGCGAGCGCGGCGTCCGCGGGGATGCGCCCCGCGGCGACGGCGTCGGCCACGAAGGTTCGGGCGACGGCGCCGATGCCGGCGGACGAACCGACGCCCTCGACGAGCTCGAGCACCCGCATCTCCCCCGCTCCGCCGTGGGCGCCGCGCAGCAGGACCCCGTCGACGACGAGGCCAGCGCCGTAGCGTTCGCCGGACAGCAGCGCCGCGAAGGACGCGTCACCCGAGGACGGCCGTTCGGCGAGCGCGGCGAGGTTCGCATCGTTCTCGACGAGCACCCGCCCGCCCGGCACGGTGCCGTCGAACCCCGGGTTCATCCGGACCCAGAAGCCGCCGTCGTCGGGCGAGGCACCGGCGGCGTCGACCGGTGCGGGGACACCCACGACGGTGACCAGGACCCGGGTGCGGTCGACGCCTGCCGAAGCGAGCGCAGCGGCCACGGTGTCGGCGATGACCCGGAGCCGCACGGGCACGTCGAGGCCAGATGCACCGAGCGCCCCCTCGGCACGGCCCAGGACGGTGCCGCGCAGGTCGGCGACGAAGGTGGTGACCCGGTGCTGGCCGGCGTCCACGCCGACGACGACCCCGGCGACGGTGTCGAGTTCGTAGCGCCGGGCGGGGCGTCCCATCCGGTACTCCCCCGCGGCACGGGCGTCGTCGAGCTCGCGGAGCCAGCCGAGCCGGACGAGTTCCTCGGCCGCACCCAGGACGGTCGACCGGGTCAGCCCGGTGGCGTCGATCGCCTCGGTCGCGGTGAACGCCGCGGAGTCGAAGGCGTACGCGAGCAGCGTCTCTGCGCTCGTTCCACGGGGTGGCGGCATGCCGTGACCCTATCGTGCGACGAGTTCCTTGCAGAATTAGATTTTCTCGCTACATTTAGTTCCGCGGGCTGCATCGGAGCCGCTCGCGGGACGGAACGGCAGGGACGCCGGGTCCGGACGGACGGAGACGACGTGCAAGCACACGCCACCGCCAGGAACGCAGCCTCGGTCAGCCGACGCTCGTTCCTGCTGGGAGCGGGCGGCATCGGGGCGGGCCTCGCGCTCGCCGGGTGCGCCCCGATCGGGTCCTCGAGCGCCAGGCCGGAGACCATCACGTTCTACGTGTCGAAGCCCGAGGTCATCGGCTACTTCGACGAGCTCATCGCACGGTTCCACCAGACCCAGTCGAAGATCCGGGTCGTCCGCGACTCGACCTCGAGCATGTCCGCGAACTTCGTCCGGAACCGACCGCCGGACCTCGGCTGCTGGAACTACAACTTCTCGGTCGTGCCGTTCGTCGAGCACGGTGCGCTGACGGACCTGTCCGACCTGCCGCAGGCCGACACCATCAACCCCGACCTGTGGCCGCTCATGGAGCAGACCGCCGACTACCCCGGCCGGAAGAGCGCCCTGCCCTACTCGGTGACCGCGGCGTCGGTGATCTACAACAAGGCACTGTTCGCGGAGCAGGGGCTCGAGGTCCCGACGACGTGGAGCGAGTTCGCCGACGTGTGCGAACGACTGACGAAGGCCGGCATCGCGCCGATCTACGGCACGTTCAAGGACAACTGGACGATCGCCCAGGGCATGTTCGACTACTCGATCGGCGGCATGATCGACACCCCGGCGACCTTCGAGGCCCTGCGGCGCGAGGGCACGAACGTCGGAACGGGATCGGCCGTCTCGTTCGAGCGCGACCTGCGGGAGCCGATGGAGCGCATGGTGCGACTCCGCGCCTGGCACCAGGACGGCGCCGCGAGCCGTGGGTACGGCGACGGCAACCTCGCCTTCGCCCAGGGCAAGGCGAGCATGTACCTGCAGGGACCGTGGGCGCTCGGTGAGATCGCCAAGACGAACAAGGACATGGACCTCGGCACCTTCCCGCTGCCCGTCACCGACGACCCGGCCGACCGGAAGGTGCGCGTGAACGTCGACCTGGCCCTCTGGATCCCGGAGGCGTCGCGCAAGCAGGAGGCCGCCCGCGAGTTCCTGACCTTCCTGATGCAGTCGAAGGTCAACGACCAGTACAACGCGGACAACAACGGCTTCGGCGTTCGCAAGGACGCTCCCCCGGCGTCGAACCCCGCCCTGCGCGGCATGCAGTCGTACTACGACGACGCAGCCTTCTACCTCGGTGCCTCGCAGCTCATCCCCGCCGAGATCCCGGTCGCGAACTCCGCGCAGTCGATCGCCTTCGGCGGCGACCCGCAGCGCCAGCTCCGCACCCTCGACGCCGACTGGGCGCGTCTCGCGCTCCGCACGGCCGCGTAAGGAGACGTCCGAATGGCAACCACGACCACCGAATCGATCACGACGGCGGACCGCCGCCGCCGTGGCGGGGCCGCCCCGGGCCTCCAGGCCGGACGACGGAAGGGACTGCGGGACGGACGCCGGAAGCCCCGCGTCGACCCACTGTTCCTGGCGTTCCTGCTGCCCACGCTGGTGCTCTTCACGCTCGCCATCACGCTGCCGGCCGTGATGGGCATCGTGCTGAGCTTCACGAACTCCGTCGGCTTCGGCGAGTTCCGCTTCACCGGGCTCACCAACTACATCGCGGTGTTCTCCGACCCGGCGATCCTGCAGGCGTACCTGTTCACGCTCGGGTTCTCGCTCGTCACCGTGATCGTCGTCAACGCGATCGCGTTCCTGCTCGCCATCGCGCTGACGTCGAAGATCCGCGGCAAGATCGCCCTGCGCGCGGTGTTCGTGCTGCCCATGGTGATCTCGGGCATCGTCATCGCGTACGTGTTCTCGTTCCTGTTCGCGAACAGCCTGCCGGCCTTCGCCACGGCGATCGGGTTCGGCCCGCTCGAGCAGAGCATCCTGGCGGACCCCGATCTGGCCTGGCTGGCGATCGTGGTCGTCACCGCGTGGCAGGCGATCCCGTCGACGCTCCTCATCTACATCGCCGGGGTGCTCTCGATCCCGGGCGGGGTGCACGAAGCGGCGGCCCTCGACGGTGCCAGTGCCTGGCGCCAACTCGTCTCGATCACCGCACCGCTGACCGCGGGCTACATCCTGATCAACCTGGTCATCGGGTTCAAGAACTTCCTGAACTCGTACGACATCATCGTCGGCCTGACCGACGGCGGCCCCGGCACCTCGACCACCAGTGTCGCGATGTCGATCTTCAAGGGCTTCAACGGCGGCGACTACGCCTACCAGATGGCGAACGCCACGATCTTCTTCGTCATCGCGGTCGTCATCGCCGTGATCCAGCTGCGGGCGACCCGCGGGAAGGCAGCGCTCTGATGTCCCTGCAAGCACCCCTGCGACCGGGGACCACCGCGACCGGCAGCATCCGGTCCGTCGACGCCGACCGATCCGCCGGCGGACGATCCGCCGGTCGGCGCGGCGGCACCGCCAACTGGCCCGTCACCGTCGTCCTCGTCCTCTGCGCACTGACCGTCCTCGTGCCGCTCTACGTCACCCTGACGATGGCGTTCAAGACCACCGGCCAGGCGGTCGACGGCAACGCGTTCTCGCTGCCGGCGCCGTTCAGCGTCGACGGCTTCGTGCAGGCGTGGCAGCTGACCGACTTCCCGCGGGCGTTCGGGGTCTCCGTGTTCGTCGCCGCGATCACCGTCGTCGGCACGATCCTGCTCGCCTCGTTCACGGCGTACGCGATCGCCCGGAACTGGGACCGCCGGCTGTTCCGCTGGTCGTTCTTCTACCTGCTCGCCGCGATGTTCCTGCCGTTCCCGGTGCTCGCGCTGTCGCAGGTGAAGCTCACCGGGCTCGCGCACCTGGACAACCCGCTCGGCGTCGCGATCCTGCACGTCATGTTCCAGCTGTCCTTCAGCGTGCTGCTCTTCACGGCCTTCCTGCGTTCGATCCCGGCGGAACTGGAGGAGAGTGCACGCATCGACGGTGCGAGCACGGGACAGGTGTTCTGGCGACTCGTGTTCCCGCTGCTGGCACCGATGAGCGCCACCGTCGGCATCTTCGCGTTCCTCGCGTCCTGGAACGACTTCGTGATGCCGTCGCTGATCACCTCCGACCCGGGCTTGCAGACCCTGCCGGTGCTGCAGCAGATGTTCCAGACGCAGTTCAGCAACAACTACAACGTGTCGTTCGCCTCGTACCTGATGGCCATGGCCCCGGCGATCATCGTCTACCTCGTCACCCAGCGGTGGGTGATGGCGGGCGTGACGCAGGGCGCCATCAAGTGACCGACACACACCCCTCGAACGAAAGGCCCGACGTGACCGACACCCTCACCCAGCCCGCCGCCACCACGAACGACGAGACCTGGTGGCGCCAGGCCAGCGTCTACCAGATCTACCCCCGCTCGTTCGCCGACGCGAACGGCGACGGCATCGGCGACCTGCCCGGCATCACCGAGCGGGTGCCGTACCTGGCCTCACTCGGCATCGAGGCCGTCTGGCTCAGCCCCTTCTACCCGTCCGCCCTGGCCGACGGCGGTTACGACGTCGACGACTACCGCGATGTCGACCCGCGCCTCGGCACCCTCGACGACTTCGACCGGATGGTCGAGGCACTGCACGCCGCGGGCATCCGGGTGATCGTCGACGTCGTCCCGAACCACACGAGCGACCGGCACGAGTGGTTCCGCGAGGCCCTCGCAGCGCCGAAGGGCTCCCCCGCCCGCGACCGCTACGTGTTCCGCGACGGCAGCGGACCGTCCGGCGAGGACGCCCCCGCCGACTGGATCTCGATCTTCGGCGGGCCGGCCTGGACCGCCGTCGGCGACGGCCAGTGGTACCTGCACAGCTTCGCGAAGGAGCAGCCCGACCTGAACTGGGCGAACCGCGAGGTCCGCGACGACTTCCTGCACACCCTGCGTTTCTGGTCCGACCGCGGCGTCGACGGGTTCCGCATCGACGTGGCCCACGGCCTGGCGAAGGACCTGGGCGAGACCCTGCCCACCTGGGCCGAGCTCGCCGAGATGCCGAAGGACGGCACGCACCCGCTGTGGGACCGCGACGACGTGCACGAGATCTACGCCGAGTGGCGGACGGTCTTCAACGAGTACACACCGGCCCGCACCGCGGTCGCCGAGGCCTGGGTCCCCGCCCACCGCCGTGCCCGCTACGCCAGCGCCGAGGGGCTCGGCCAGGCGTTCAACTTCGACCTGCTCGAGGCCGACTTCGACGCCGGCCAGTTCCGCACGATCATCGAGTTCAACCTCGGCCTCGCCGAGCAGTCCGGCTCGTCGACCACGTGGGTGTTCTCCAACCACGACGTCGTCCGGCACGCCACCCGCTACGCCCTGCCGCCGCGCGCCGGCGGCACCGACAAGCAGGGCAGCGCCTGGCTGCTCGCCGGTGGTTCGCAGGACGCGCTCGACCGGTCGCTCGGCCTGCGCCGCGCACAGGCCGCCACACTGCTCGAGCTCGCCCTGCCCGGCTCCGCCTACCTGTACCAGGGCGAGGAGCTCGGCCTGCACGAGGTCGGCGACATCCCGGACGCCGACCGCCAGGACCCGGCGTTCTTCCGCAACCCGGGCGTCGACGTCGGCCGTGACGGCTGCCGCGTGCCGATCCCGTGGACGCGCACCGGTTCGTCGTTCGGCTTCGGTCCGGACGGCTCGCACCTGCCACAGCCGGCGTGGTTCGCCGACTCCAGCGTCGAGGCCGAGGACGCCGACCCCGACTCCACCCTGCACCTGTACCGGAAGGCGCTCGGCCTGCGCGGCCAGCTGCAGTCCGAGGAACAGCTCGAGTGGATCGAGACCGGCCGCGACGACGTGCTCGCGTTCCGTCGGCCGAACGGATGGACGAGCGTGACGGTCTTCGGCGACGAGCCCTTCGCGCTGCCGGCCGGGGAACTGCTGCTCGCCTCGGCCCCGGTGATCGACGGCGCCCTGTCGGGCGTGGGGACGGCCTGGTTGCGTTCCTGACGGAACCAGGTGGCGGACGGGAGGCGCGGTGCAGGCAGGCACCGTGCCTCCCGTCCGCCGTGGGGTCACCATCTCGGGCCGCGACCGGCATCCGAGACGTCAGCCGGTGCCGGTAGGGTCGCCGCATGAGCGGGGCGAGCATCGGCGTGCAGGACTTCGTGATGCGGTTCGGGGACCGCACCGTGGTCGACGGGCTGTCGTTCGACGTCGCCCCCGGTGAGACGTTCGGGTTGCTCGGCAGCAACGGCTCCGGCAAGACCACGACGATCCGCGCGCTGCTCGGCATCACCACGCCGACGGCGGGGACGCTGACGATCGACGGTCGCCCCTACCGGCCGGCCACGGGCGGAATCGGCTACCTGCCGGAGGAACGCGGGCTGTACCGCAAGGAATCCGTCATCGACGTGATGACCTACTTCGGGCGTCTGCGCGGGCTGCGCGGCGCCGAAGCGACCGCGTGGAGCATGGACTACCTGGCGCGCGTCGGGCTGGCCGACCGTGCGAAGCTGCGCGTCGACAAGCTGTCCGGCGGGCAGCAGCAGAAGGTGCAGCTCGGCATCACGATCATGGACCAGCCGCGGCTGCTCATCCTCGACGAACCGACCAAGGGGCTCGACCCGGTGAACCGGCGGCTCCTGCTCGACCTGGTCGACGAACGGAAGGCCGACGGCGCGACCGTGGTCCTCGTGACCCACCACATGGACGAGGTCGAGCGGCTCTGCGACCGCATCCTGCTGCTCAAGGACGGCCGGGCCGCCGCCTACGGATCCGTGCCCGACGTGCAGGACGCCTTCGGCGGCGCGGTCGCCCGCGTCGGGCTCGACGGCCCGGTGCCGAAGTCGCCGCTGTACCGGCTCGCCCGGCACGAAGGGCACGTCGCCTACCTCGTCCCCACGCAGGCCGCCGCCCCGGACGGTGCGGACGTCCTGGCGGAACTCGTCGCCGCCGGGGTGCACGTCACCGCGTTCGAGATGCGCCGGATCCCGCTCGACGAGATCTTCGTGCAGGTGTACGGGCACGACGCCCTGGCCTTGACGTCGACCGACGGGGCAGCGGCATGAGCAACCTCGGTACGGTCGTGCGGTTCGAGTTCGTCCGCGCGGTCAAGAAGCCAGCGTTCTGGATCGGCACCCTCGCGCTGCCGGTCGTCATCGTGGTGGTCTCGCTGCTCGTCGGCATCGGACAGGCCGCCGGCACGGACTCGGTGGTTTCCGGGTCGTCGGCCACGAAGACACCGTTCCACTACGTCGACGATTCCGGCCTGGTGTCCGAGTCCGTCGCCGCGAAGTGGGGCGGGACACCGTCCACCAGCGCCGCCGCAGACCGCGCCGCCGTGCAGTCCGGCGACCTCGACGCCTTCATCGCGTTCCCGTCGTCGCCGTCCACGACGGCCATCCAGGTCGACGCCGCCGACCGCGGGCTCTTCGCCAACGGCGTGTACTCGTCGCTCGCCCAGCGGGTGCTCGAGCAGAGCGTCGCCGCATCGGTCGACGACCCCGAGACCGTGCAGCTGCTCCGCAACCCACCCGCCACCGACGTCACCACCTACGCCGACGGAACGGTCGCCCCGGGCTGGTTGTCCGTCGTGCCGCCGTTCCTGTTCGTCGCCGCGTTCTTCGGGCTCGTCATCCTGCTCGCCGCCCGGATGGTCACCGTCGTGGTCGAGGAGAAGGAGAACCGGATCTCCGAGATGATCCTGACCACGGTGACCGCGGGCGACCTGATCCGCGGCAAGGTCATCGCGATGCTGCTCGTCGGCTTCGTGCAGGTCAGCGTGTTCGTCGTGCCCGGACTGGTCGGACTGCTCGTCGCCCTGCCGCTGCTGTCGTCGCAGCTCGGCGGGCTGACCATCGACCCGTGGCGGATGGTGACCGGGGCGCTGTTGCTCGTCGGCGGAGTGCTGCTCGCATCGGGGCTGTTCGTCGCCGTCGGGGCCGCGGTGCCGTCGATCAAGGACGCCTCGGCCCTGCAGTCGGCAGCGATCTTCGCGCTGATCATCCCCCTGTACGCGGCGTTCTTCGTCATGACGACGCCGACGTCGCCGGTGGCGCAGTTCTTCACGTACTTCCCGACCTTCACGCCGATCACCGCGATGGTGCGGAACGCCGTCGGCGCCCTGACCGTGACGGAGTCGGTGGTCTGCATCGTCGAGGTGTTCGTCGTCGCCGGGCTGCTGCTGTGGTTCGCCGAGTACCTGTTCCGGCACTCGGTCGCGCAGTACGGGTCGAAGGTGACGGTGCGGCAGGTGCTGTCGTGGCGGCGGGGGCGGCGGGGCTGAGCGGTGCGGTGCTCGGCCCCGTCGGCCCGCGGTGCTCGCGTCGCCGGCCCGCGGAGCTCGCGCCGTCGGCCCGCCGCGCTCGCGTTGCCGGCGCGCGGTGCTCGCGTCGCCGGCCCGCCGCGCTCGCGCCGCCGGCCCGCAGCGCTCGCGCCGCCGGTCAGCCGGCGGCGATGCGGCGGAGCGCGTCCAGGTGGGCGGCCCAGACGGCCCGGCCCGAGGCGGTCAGGGTGATCGACGTCCGGGGCGTCTTGCCCACGAAGCCCTTCCCCACCGACACGTAGCCGGCCGCCTCGAGCGCGGACACCTGCTTGCTCAGCACCGAGTCACTGACCTCGACCGCGTCCCGCACCTCGCGGAACCCCAGCGTGCCGGCGCGGGTCAGGGCGGCGATCACCGAGAAGCGCACCGGGTGCTGCAGCAGGTCGTCGAGCTCGTGCCGCGGGTGCGTCCGTTCCGTGGTGCTCACGAGCGGGCCTCACGAGCCGCACAGACGAGCGCGACCAGCAGGACGAGCCCCGAGGTGATGCCCGACCAGAGCACCGAGCCGTGCACCCACCCGACCACGGCGATCGCCGCCAGGTAGGTGACCGCCCAGCTGGCGATGTAGACGGTCCAGCGGCGGCTCCGGGCGAAGGCCGAGCGGCCGCGGATGCTCACCATGAAGAACACCACCAGGGCGAACAGCGCGACGAGGGTGCCGACGTAGACCGCGGCGAACGCGTCCCCCGTCGTGAGTCCCATGCCGAGCGTGCCGAGCGACGTCGCGACGCCGAGCGCGGTGATGAACGTGACGTACGGCCAGCGGACGGCGTCGTGCGCGCGTCGGCCGATCCGGTCCGCCTGGTCGAGCAGTCGGGCCGCCTCGGCGGGTCCGGGTCGTGCGGTGGTGTGGTCCATGGTGTCCCCTCTCGTTGACACCAGTATGGCAAGTCCTTTCCAAATCGGCAAGCACTTTCCTGATGCACGAGTCGCGTTCGCGGTGCGCTCGCGCACGCGGCCCTCAGACGCGAACGGGCGTCTCGTCGAGGTCCCACGAGGGAACGGCATGCCGCTTCCACCCCTGACGCAGGGTGTCGGCCGCACGGTCGAACTCGACCAGGACGTCGATGTGCGGGCGGACGAGCATCTGGATCTGCAGCCCCTCGTACATCGCGAGCAGCTGCGTCGCCGCCTGGTACGCGGGGATCCCGGCCTCTTCGGCGCCCTTGTCGAAGTCGCGCTGCAGCCCGACGGTCAGCTGCTCGGCGTACTCCTCGAACCGCTTGCGGAACAGTTCGGCGAACCCGGACTCCGAGCTGGCCACGGTGATCAGTCCGGCGAGGACCCGGACGAGGCCCGGATCGGCGACGTCCTCGGCGAGGGTCAGGCGGACGTGCTCGATCATGCACGTCGGCGGGGCCTTCCGTCGGGTCCCGCGCAGCCGCACCCACCGGTCGTAGGTGACCAGCAGCAGGGCGTGCCAGGTCGGGAACAGCCGCTCGACCGTCTCGAGCGGAACGCCGGCGACGTCGGCGATGACCGCGGCGTCGACGTCGTCGAACGGGTGCAACCGGTACGCGCGGATGGCTGCGCGCACGGTGCGCTCTGCGAGGGACTCGTCATCCTCGACGCGTTCGCCGTGCAGGGGTTCCATCCGACCATTGCAGCGCATCGCGGGCCGTTTGTCTCGTCCCAGAGCGGGGGCCGTACTCCCGGGCCGTCAGCCGACGGTGATCGGCGCCGCCGGCGGGCGGACCCGCTGGCGCATCCACACGAAGAACCCGGTCAGGGTGAAGACGCCGTAGAAGACGTACATCAGCCCCGATGCGTAGTACCCGGCGGAGAACAGCAGCGGCACGCCGACCAGGTCGACCGCCACCCAGATGAGCCAGAACTCGACCCACCCCTTGGCCATGCCGTAGGTGGCGAGCAGCGAGCCGACGAAGATCCAGGCGTCGCTCCACACCGGTTCGTAGGATCCGAGCGCGCGGAAGACGGGGGTCAGCAGGGCGGTGCCGCCGACCAGGCCGACGACGAGCAGCAGGCGGGACCGCCAGGAGGCCCAGTGCGGGTCGATCACGGTCGTCGCGTCCTCGGGGCGGTGCGTCCACCGGTACCAGCCGTAGACGCTCACGATGATGAACATGACCTGACGGCCCGCCTGGCCGAGCAGGTTGACGGGGTTGGGGGTGTCGAACAGCGCACCCATGAAGACGGTGAAGAGCAGGGCGTTGCCGACCAGTCCGACCGGCCAGGCCCAGACCTTGCGACGCATGCCACCGAGGGCGCTGAGCAGCCCGAAGACGTTGCCGATCACCTCACGCCACAGCACCGTCTGGTCGCCGATGACGATCTGCGCGTCGAACAACCAACGCACGATGTCCATGGGCCCTCCTCGTTTCCGCCGGACGGTGCAACGACGCCACCCGTACCGGCATTCCTTCCGGGTTTCCCCTGTCCGCACGGAGCGCACACCCAGAAATCGGGGTACAAACCATGTCCTCCAACACGAGGACTCAAATGCCCCCCCGTTCTGGGGTCCCGGTGAACGCTCGTTCTCGCTTGTCCGCCCTTTGGGGGACAGCTAACGTCGTCCCCAGAGCGAGTCCAGCCCGCCCGAGCAGCAGTCCCTGCGCTCAGAGGCCCGGCGACCGTTCTCGGCACCGGTCAGCCGCGACCCCTTCCAACCACTGGGTCGATGACAACCTCCCCACCGGGCAGGACACCCGAACGTCCCCGGTGGGCTTCAGCGCGCCCAGGCACGCAGGAACGGAACCACTCCATGCACAAGATCGTCACCGGTGCCATCGCCGGCGCAGCAGGCGTCGCACTCCTCCTCGGCGGTGCCGGCACGTTCGCCCTCTGGAACGCCAGCGCCTCGAGCGCCGCGTCCGCGGTGAGCGCCGGCACCCTGACGCTCAGCGCCAACAACGACGGCGCCTGGACCGACATCACGAACGGTCGTTCCGCCGCGATCGACCCGACGAAGGCGCTGATGGTGCCGGGCAACACGTTCCAGTTCACGCAGACGCTGAACATCGGCGCGACCGGCCAGGACCTCAAGGCCAACCTGACCTACGCCAACCAGAGCATCACCGGTGACAGCGCGCTGATCGCCGCCACGACGAAGACGCTGGCCGTCACGTCGACGAGCGCCTCGGTCGTGCAGTCCTCGTCGAACGCGAACACCTTCGTCGTCTCGCCGTCGTCGTCCACCTCGACGGTCAAGGTCGTCTTCACCGTGACGCTGCCCGCCGCCGCGACCACCGGTCAGGGCGGCTCGCTCAACCTCAGCGCGCTCGCCTTCACGCTGACCCAGACCGCGATCGGTTCCTGACCCACCGATCGCACCCCACCGACCACGACGACCAGGAGCAGGGACATGACCGCCACACCGCGGACGACGGGACGCCACCGCGCCTCCCGACGCCACCGCTGGGTGTGGCCGGTCGCGCTCGGCCTGGTCGTCGCGGTCGGCACGGCGCTCCTCGGCGTCGGCGGCACCTACGCACTCTGGAACGGCACGGCCAGCACGGCCGCCACCACCGTGCGCTCCGCGACGGCGACCATCACCGTCGGCGGCACGACGGCGATGAACACCGCGGTCCTCGGGCCGGGCACCAGCACCACCGGCACGTTCACCATGCGGAACACCGGGTCGATCCCGCTCTCCGTGCGCGTCACGACGACGTCCTCGAAGTCATCCGTCGCGGCGGCGTCCGGTGAGCTGACGCTCCACCTCGCGATGGTGTCGTCGACCGCGAAGTGCGTGCCCGGGCTCACCGGCACGAGCGCGCGGCTCGCCACCTTCGACACGGGCTCAGGTGTCGTCACCCTGCCGGCCGGGGGCAGCGGCATCGCGTGCCTCGAGATGGCCCTCGACGCCGACGCCCCGCAGACCGTCGCCGGCGCAACCACCGACTTCACCCTCACCGTCACCGGAACGCAGGTCGCCGCATGAACCGCCGCCTCCGGCTCCTCGTCGCCGTGCTCCTCACCGCCGTGTTCGTCGGTGGCACCTCGAGTGCCGCGTGGGCCTTGTGGAGCGCCTCGGGCACCACCGCGGCGAGCACGACGGTCGGCACCGTCACGGCGTCGATCGGCGGCACGAGCGCACTCACCACCGCCTTCTCGGCGAGTGTCACCTCGACGACGAAGCCGATCACCCTGACCGACTCGGGCACCCTCGGCGGCACCGCCACCACCACGGTCTCGGTCGCCTCCGGCAGCTCCACCGCACTCGCCAAGGCCGTCACCGTCGTCGCCTGGCCGGTCGCCTCGACCACGGCCTGCACCACGAGCACGGCCGTCGGAACCGGATCCGTCAGCGGAACCTGGGCGTCGCTGCCGAGCATGAGCGCGAAGCTCGCCGCCGGGGCCTCCGCGATCTGGTGCACGCGCAGCACCCTGCAGTCGTCTGCCCCGGCCGGCGCGACCACCACGGTGAACGTCGGCCTCACCGTCACGAGCGGCACCTGGAGCTCGGGCGTCGTCACCGGCAGCTTCACGCTGACCACCCCGGCGGCGACCGTCGACACCACCCCGTCGCTGGTCTGCACCGACCACGGCGGCTGGTACGTCGAGGTGCGCTGGGACGCCGCGAACCGCCCGCAGGACACCTGGTACGGGGCCTTCGTCGGCTCGACCCCGGTCGGGAAGAAGGCGCAGGACTACTCCGCGTTCATCACGATCGCACCGCCGGACGTCCCCGCGAGCGCCGGCACCTCGGGCACGCTCACCGTCACCGTCAAGGTGCTCGACAGCGCCGGCAACCCCACCTCGACCGTCGCGGGCACCGGCAAGGTCACGCTCTTCACCCAGGACAACGGGGCGGCGATCCGATGCGGCGCATGAGCACCCCCGCCCCACGCACCGGGTGGCGAGCGGTCGTCCGCGCCGTCGCGTTCGGGCTCAGCACCGGGCTCCTGCTCATCGTGGCTGCGCTGGCCGTCGTGCTGATCGTCGTCCCGAAGGCCACGGGGTCGATGCCGCTCACCGTCCTGACGCAGTCGATGGAGCCGACACTCCCCCCGGGCACCCTGCTCGTGGTCCGGCCGACCCCGGTCGAGGACATCCAGGTCGGCGACGTCGTCACCTACCAGATCGTCTCCGGCCAGCCCGCGGTCATCAGCCACCGCGTGGTGTCGGTGTCCTCGTCGTCGGACGGCGGACGGACCTTCGTCCTCAAGGGCGACAACAACGCCGAGGCCGACCCCGCCCCCGTCACCGCCGTGCAGATCCGCGGAGTCCTCTGGTACAGCGTCCCGGACATCGGCCTGGTCAACCAGCTCGTCAACGGGTCGCGCAGCTGGCTCATCCCGCTGGTCGCCGGCGTGCTCCTGACGTACGGCGCGGTCATGATGACCGCCGGCTTCGTCAGCACCGCCCGTCGTCGTCGGGCGGGCACCGGCCGCGGGCGTCGCAGCGCAGCACACCACGTCGAACGGAGCACCACCGAGACCACGACCCCCACCCGGTCTAGGCTCGGTGGACGTGACGGACGGAGTGCAGCGGGCGCGGGAGCTCCTCGACGCAGCGGCCCGACGGCTCCGCGCCGCGGACGTCCCCGACGAAGCGCTCGGCGAGTACGTCCAGCCGAAGGCCGTCCTCGGGATCCGTCGTGACCCCACCATGCGGCCGCTCGGGCGGGTGTGGCGGGTCGGAGCGCTCCTGATCGGGTCGTCCCCCGAGACCGCCGGCGGTGTCTGGGCCACCGGGTCGATCACCCGGGTCACCGAACCCGGTCGTTCGCAGTACCAGTCGGTCTCCGCCGAGGTCCGTCGCGCCTACCGTGCCGCCGCCGCGAAGGGACACTTCGCCGCCGGTGAGACGGTCAACCACGGCGCCGTCCCGATCCCCGTCGACGAGACCCTGGTCGCCGCCGACGGTGTGCTCTTCGTCGCCGACGACGTGCCCTCCGTCCGGTGGTCCCCGACGGCCGGCGCCGCCGTCCCCCTCGCCGACTACCTGGCCGACCGCGTCGGACTGCTCGTCGATCCCCCGCGGGGCGCGACCGACTGACGCGGCACCGCCCGTCGCACGGTGCGGGGTTCGTCGTGCGGTGCAGGTTTGTCGCGCCAGCGCACCGTGCAGTGCCGGAGACTCCGTGCGCGTTCCCGCTCCCGGTGCGAGCTCCTGCCGCAGAGCCGCGGAACTGCGGAACTGCGGAACCGCGGAACCGCGGAATCGCACCGTGCCGGATCGCCCGACCCGTGCGAACTTGCCCGCCCCGTGCCCCGCCACAACCCCGCACCGAGCCGCCTCCACCGCCCCGGCCCACGAACCCCGCACCGTGCGGCTTCGGTCGAGCCCCCAGGACGCGACCACGGAACCGCACCGCGCCGGGTTCGTCGTGCGGTGCAGGGTTCGTCGTGCGGTGCAGGGTTCGTCGCGCGGTGCCGGTTCGTCGCGCCTGCGCACCGTGCCGGATCGCCCGACCCGTGCGAACTTGCCCGCCCCGTGCCCCGCCACAACCCCGCACCGAGCCACCTCCACCGCCCTGACCCACGAACCCCGCACCGTGCACCCCCACACCCAACTCCCGGCGCGTGACCCCATGCAGACCACCCAGCTGTCGCGACGTCACCCGGTCCCGATAGTGTCGGAACGTGAGCAACGATGCATTCGACGACCGCTACGAGCTGCGCGAGTTCGCGCCCGGGACGGACGACAAGGGGGCACCGAACGCCGAGACGGCACCGTGGATGCAGGCCGTCGGGATGGGCTTCCACGAAGCCGACCCCGACGCCGAGGGCGCAGCCCGCATGGCGTCGCACTTCATCGCCGACGAAGAGACCTTCCTCGGCGTCTACGTGCGGAAGCCGTTCCCGGGGTCCGTCGACGAGACCTGGCCGGCCGGCACCTTCACCTGGTTCCGCAAGGCGCTGAGCTGGGGAGACGGGTCCTCCGTCGACACCCAGGCGATCTCCGCGGTCACCGTCCGTCCGACCGAACGCCGCCGCGGCATCCTGCGCCGGATGATGACGCACGCGCTCGAGCGGGGCGTCGCCGAGGGCTACGCCGTGGCGTCGCTGACCGCGTCCGAGGGCACCATCTACCGCCGCTTCGGCTTCGGCAGCGCCATCCGCGAGCGCGCGATCCACGTCCGCCGCGAACGCGCGCTCCCCCTGCTGGCGCCGACCTCCGGCACGGTGTCGGTCGTGACGCCGCAGTGGCTCGCCGACGGCCCGGGCAAGGCCGTCTTCGACCGGTTCCACGCCCGCACCCCCGGCTCCATGGTCCGCAACACCGGCGCCTGGGACGTCGTCTTCGGCCTGCGTGGCCCCGACGGCCAGAAGGCGAAGGACGTCCGCGCTGCCGTGCACCGGCCCGACGGTTCGGACGACATCGACGGCTACGTCACCTGGCGCGTCAAGGAGACCAGCGGTTCCGACACCGCGCTCGAGATCGTCGACCTGGTCTACGCGGACGACCGGGCCTACACCGCCCTGTGGGAGTTCCTGCTGTCGGTCGACCTCAACGACGTCGTGAAGTACAACCGGTCCCGCCTCGACGACCCGATCGTCGCGGCGCTCGGCGACAACCGTGCGTACGACGTCGACCACGAGGAGGACCACGTCTGGCTGCGCGTGCTCGACGTGGCGGCGGTGCTCGAGTCGAGGCCGTTCGCCGCCGACGGCTCGCTGACACTCGCGGTCACCGATGCGCTCGGCCACACGACCGGCACGTACCGGCTGGACGTCCAGGAGGCCCGTGGCACCGTCACGCGCGTCGCCGACGACGTCGACGTGGCCGGGTCTGACGTCCAGCTCGACGTCGCGGAGCTCGGTGCGGTGCTGATCGGCTCGGTCTCCCCCGTCACCCTGGCGGCCGCCGGCCTGGTCCGCGCTGCGGACCCGGCGTCGGTGGAGCTGCTCCGCGCGATGCTGTTGCCGCCGCGGACGCCGCACGGCATCACGTACTTCTGATGGACGTCGCCCGGGTGGTCGGCCGGGCGCGTCAGGTCGTCTCCGTCCTGGCGTCCCCGGCCCTCCGTGCGGCGGTGTTCGCCGGAGCCCCCGCCGACGACCGCACCCGGGCGGCGGTCGGCTCGTTCGACTGGGTCACCGACGACGGCCCCGACGCCGCGGTGCTCGGTCGGACGGCACGGGAACTCCAGCGATTGCAGTCGCCGGCAGCGGTGCTCGAGTTCGACCGGATCGAGCGGATGCCGGTGAAGGACGTCGAACGACATGCGCTGTCCGTCCGGATCGTGGAGCTCGTGTTCGAGCGCCTCGGGCGTGACCGCGCCGTGCCGGAGGCCGTGCTGAACGCCGCGATCGGCATGCTGGCGGCCGACGTGTCCATCGTGCGCCGGGATGCGGTGGACCTCGGTGTGCTGACGCGGACCGACGACGGCTCGGTCTACCGGTTCGTGGGGCGCCCGGCCTGAGGCAGCCGGGCAGGCGGGCAGCCGGGGCAGGGCGGGGCGGGCAGCCGTCGCAGGGCGGGGCGAGCCGGGCCCGGCGCAGACGCACGGTGCAGGGTTCGTCGGACCGTGACGGGCTACCCGCTCGGTGCGGCGCCGTAGTGCAGCACGGAGCGGGCAACCTCGCACGGACCAGCGCGCCCCGCACCGTGCGACGGGCCCGCGTCGGACCGGACCTCGCACGGACCAGCGCGCCCCGCACGGTGCGCGGGCCGACCGCGCCCTACGCCCGGCGCCGCACCCGCGGGTCGACGAACGCGTAGACGATGTCGACGATCACGTTCGCGGTGACGATCAGCAGCGCCGAGAACAGCGTGAAGCCGACGACCACCTGCAGGTCGAGCGTGTGCACCGCGTCGATCAGCAGCGCGCCGAGACCCTGCATCGAGAACACCTTCTCGGTGATGACTGCACCGCCGAGCAGCGACCCGAGGTCGAGCCCGAACAGCGTCACCACGGGCAGGATCGCCGTCCGGAGTCCGTGCCGCACGACGACCTGGCGCTCGCGCAGTCCCTTGGCCCGAGCGGTCCGGACGAAGTCCTGCGACATCGACTCGAGCATCTCGCCGCGGGTCAACCGGGCGTAGATCGCAGCGCTGATGAAGGCGAGCACGCACCACGGCAGGATCAGGTGGGTGAACCAGCCGACCGGGTCGTCACCGAAGGCCACGTAGCCGCTCGTCGGCAGGATCCCGAGCACGAACCCGAACAGCAGGATGCCGAGCAGCCCGACCAGGTACGCCGGCGACGAGACACCCGCGACCGCGACCGTCATCACGGCCCGGTCGACGAAGGTGCCGCGGCGCAGCGCCGAGACGGTGCCCCCGAACACCCCGGCCACGAGCCACAGCACAGCGGCTCCGACGGCGATCGAGGCGGTGACGGGCAGGCGCGCGAGGATGAGCTCGGTGACGCTCTCGTGCAGCTGGAACGAGTACCCGAAGCACGGTGCCGCGCACTCGATGACGCTGTTGCCGCTGCCGAAGGTCCGGCCGGTGAAGATGCCGGCCAGGTAGGCGCCGAACTGTGCGAGCCAGGGCTTGTCGGTGCCCAGGAACGCCTGCACCTCGCGCAGTCGGTCCGGGGTGCAGGGCTTGTCGCAGATCGCCCGCGCCGGGTTGGTCGGCAGCAGCATGAAGAGCGCGTACGTGATGGCCGCGACGACGAGCAGCACGACCGCCGCACCGAGCAGGCGGACCGCGAGGAAGCGCAGGGTCGCAGCGTTCACGCGGTGCCCCCTCGCGGGTCGAGGGCGTCGCGCAGGGCGTCGCCGAGCACGTTGAAGGCGAGGGTGATGAGGAACAGTGCGGCTCCGGGGAACACGAGGTACATGGGGTCGGTCTGCACCCAGCCGATGGCGTCACCGATGCTGCGACCCCACGACGGCGTCGGCGGGTTGACCCCGACGGCGAGGAACGAGAGCGCGGCCTCGGCACCGATCATCGACGGGATCGAGATCGTCGCGTAGACGGTGATGGTCGCGGCGAGGTTCGGCAGCAGCTGCGTGCGGATGACGTGCCACCGGCCGGCGCCCATCGCGGTGGAGGCCACGACGTAGTTCCGGCTGACGAGCGACAGCGTCTGTCCTCGCATGACACGGGCCACGGCCGGCCAGCCGAAGAACCCGATGACGAGCACGACGAGCACGGGCTTCGGGAACGACGACGGCACGATCGCGGTGAGGGCGATCATGAACACGAGCGACGGGAACCCGAAGATCACGTCGACGACCCGCGAGAGCACCCGGTCGTACCAGCCGCCGAAGAACCCGGTCGTGACGCCGACGAGCACGCCGATGACGATCGACACCAGGGTGGCGGCGAGTCCGATGCCGAGCGAGGTCCGCGCGCCGTACGTGACGATCGAGAACAGGTCGCGCCCGGTCAGGGGCTCGACGCCGAACCAGTGCTCGCCGCTGATGCCGCCGCCCGGACCGCGCGGAGCACCGAACGAGTTGAGCGCGTCGATGTCGTACGAGTACGGGTCCTGCCCGGACGCCTTCGCGATGAGCGGGGCCGCCACGGCGACCACCAGGAACACCGCGATGACGACGGCCGAGGCCACCGCCCAGCGGTCTTGCCGCACCCGCCGCACGACGGCCCGGAAGCCGGTCGTACGGCCGGACGGTGCGACCGGTCGGTCGACGACGTTGGCCGTCACGAGGCCACTCCTTCCCACGCGCGCCACGCCTCGCGGCGGGCGGCCTGTCGCACGGGATCGGCGACGGGCGCTGCGGCGAGGAGCATGCGCGTGTAGTCCTGTTGCGGGTCGTCGAGCACCGCGTCGGTGCTCCCCCGTTCGACGATCCGGCCGTCGCGCAGCACGATCACCTGGTCGGCGAGCTGGCGGACGACGGCGAGGTCGTGGCTGATGAGCAGCATGCCGAAGCCGAACTCCTGCTGCAGGCCGGCGAGCAGGTCGAGCACGGCGGCCTGCACCGTCACGTCGAGTGCCGAGGTCGGTTCGTCGGCGATCACGAGTGCCGGCCGCAGCGCGAGCGCACGCGCGACGGCGACTCGCTGCCGCTGGCCGCCGGACAGCTGGTGCGGGAACCGCTCGGCCCACGTCGGGTCGAGCTGCACGGCGATCAGCAGTTCGCGGACACGCTCGGCGCGTTCGGCTGCGGAGTCGGTGCCGTGCACGAGCAGCGGTTCCGCGATGCTCCAGCCGATGGTCTGCCGCGGGTTGAGCGACGACGCCGGGTCCTGGAACACGATGCCGACCCGGCTGCGCAGTTCGCGCAGCCGGCGTCCGCGAGCGGTGCGCAGGTCGCTGCCGTCCACCTCGACCGAGCCGGCGACGACGGGCACCAGGCCCGCGAGCGCGCGCCCGATCGTCGACTTGCCGGAACCGGATTCGCCCACCAGGCCGACGGTCTCACCGGCGTGCAGGTCGAGGTCGATACCGGACACGGTGGGTCCGCCTCGGCGCGAGTACCGCACGGCGACGTCGCGCAGGCGCGCCACGAGCGGACTGGGCCCACGCCGCCGGTTCCGGTCCGACGCGCCAGCGGCGGGCCGGCCGTGCCGGTGGGGAGAGGCGCGACTCGCGTCGTCGACGTCGGCCGGGGCCGAGGCGGTGCTCGCGTCTGCGGACAGATTGCGGCTTGCCGGAGCCGCGTCCGGTCCGGCAGGCCGAGTCTCGGTCGACGCGAGCGGCTCGGCGGAGCTTCCACGCGCCTCCAGGCTGGGGACGGCCGCGAGGAGCTCGCGCGTGTAGTCGGCGGTCGGGTGTGCGAAGACCTCGGCGACGGTCCCGTGCTCGACCGGGTCGCCGCGACGCAGCACCAGCAGGTCGTCCGCGACGTCCGCCACCACGCCCATGTCGTGGGTGATGAGCAACACGGCCAGGGAACGCTCGCGGCCGAGCCGCCGCAGCAGGTCGAGGATGCCGGCCTGCACGGTGACGTCGAGCGCGGTCGTGGGTTCGTCGGCGAAGAGCGCCACCGGATCGCCGGCCAGGGCCATCGCGATCATCGCACGCTGGAGCTGGCCGCCGGACAGTTCGTGCGGGTAGGCCTTCCGGATGCGCTCGGGGTCGGCGAGCCCGGCGTCGCGGAGCAACTCGTCGACGCGGGCCGTGACACCGGCACGGTCGAGTCCCGACGGGTGTACCCGGACGGCCTCGGCGATCTGGGTGCCGATCGACAGGACCGGTGTGAACGAGTTCATCGGCTCCTGGAACACCACGCCGATGCCCGCACCACGGACGGCGCGGACGGTCTCGGTGGCGGCACCGATGAGCTCTTCGCCGCGGAACCGGGCGCTGCCGGACACCGTGGCCTGCGTCGGCAGGAGCCCGAGCACGCTCATGGCGCTGACGGACTTGCCCGAGCCGGACTCCCCCACCAGGGCGAGGACCCGGCCGGGCGTCAGGTCGAAGGAGACGTCACGGACGACGGGCTCCGCGTCGCCGAACGCGACGCGGAGCCCCTCGACCTGCAGGATCGGATCGGTCACTGCTTGAGCGAGACCTTGAGGTAGTTCGGGTACGCGGGGAAGTCCGCGATCTGGAAGTTCTGCACGTTCGACCCGGCGAGGAACGACTGCTTCGCGTAGATCAGCGGTACGACCGGAGCGTCGGCCATGATCTTCTGGTCGGCCTGGGCCCAGAGCTTCTGCGCGGCGTCCTGGTCGACCGTCGAGCTCGCCTTCGCGATGAGGGCGTCGACCTCGGGGTTGCGGTACTTCGAGACGTTGTAGCCGCCGCCACCGATCTGCGACGAGGCGTAGAGCGGCTGGAGGTTGGCGTTCGCGCTCGGGAAGTCCGGCTGCCAGCTCGACAGCGACAGGTCGAAGTCGGTGCCGTTGGTGGTCGCCTGCGTGAAGGAGTCGTAGTCGAGCGGCTTGAGCGTCACCGTGATCCCGGCACGCTTCAGGCCGGACTGCAGCGCCTGCGCCTGGGCGAGGTACGTCGGGTCGTTCTGCGTGACGAGGGTCAGCTTCAGGCCCGAGACACCGGCCTCCTTGAGCAGCTGCTTCGCCTTGCCGACGTCGCCGGTGGCCTTCGTCTTGTACAGGTCGTAGTCCTGGCGCCCCGCGATGCCCGGGGTGATCAGGGTCGAGGCGTACGACCCGGCGATCGCGCCGCCTGCGGCGATCCGGAACGACTTGCGGTCGACGGCGTACTGCAGGGCCTGTCGGACCTTGAGGTCCTTGAGCGCACCGCGCTGCGTGTTGATCGCCATGTAGCTGATCGGGCCGGCCTTCGAGGTGGCGAGGCGGTCCTGGGCGGCCGGGTTGCTGCGCACCTGGTTCAGCTCCGCGGCACCGAGGTAGATCGCCCCGAAGGAGTTCTTGGCGTCGCCGTTGTCCGCGATCAGGGTCTGCGTGGCCGTGGACTGGTCCTGGCTCTCCTTGAACACGATCTTCGACGGGCCGGCCGTGCGGACCTCGTCGGTCTTCGCACTCCAGTTCTTGTTGCGGACCAGCGTGACCTGCGAGCCCTGCGTGTTCGACTGCACCTGGTACGGGCCGGACGCGACCGGCTTCAGGTCGTAGGCGCCGGTGTCCTTGCCGTCGCCCTCGGGCACCGGGGTGAACGCCGGCATCGACGCGAGCCACGGCCAGTCGCCGTACGCGGCGTTGAGCTTGAAGACGATGGTCTTGTCGTTCGGGGTCTCGATGCTGTCGAGCGACTTGCCGTCGAACGGGCCCTTGTAGGAGTCACCACCGACCAGGAGCGACTTGTGGTAGCTCAGGCCACCGCTCAGCGTCGGCGCGAACGAGCGCTCGATGCCCCACTTGATGTCCTTCGTGGTGATCGGCGTGCCGTCCTGGAACTCGACGCCGTCCTTCAGCGTGTAGGTCCAGGTCTTGCCGTCGTCGCTCGAGACGCCGGTGTTGGTCGCCAGGTCGGGCACGACCTTCGCCGTCTTGCCCGGCTCGACGTCCCAGGTGGTGAGTCGACGCGCGACGAGCCCCATCGACGTGATGCCGAGGCTCTGGCTGGTCGCCGGGTCGAGGTGGAACGAGGTCTGCGGCGTCAGGATGTTGAGCGTGCCGCCCTTGGCCGTGGCGTCCGCACCGTCGTCGGACGAGCCCCCACCCGAGCAGCCGGTCAGGACCAGGGCTGCTGCTGCGGCGACGGCCGCGGTGATCGTCAGGCGGTTGGGGCGTCTCATGACGGGGCTGCTCCTCGGGGAAGGGGGCGCGATCGCGGTGGCGGTCGCTGCGACGGCGGAACGGTCCACCCGCCGGGCGGCATCCATCCTGACACCGCGACGGTGGCCCGTCCGAATCTCGCGTGCGTCGGACGACGCACGACGAAACATTGCAAGCGCCGGACGCCGTCCCGCTATTCCCGATGCGTTCGCACCGTCGTGTGTCAGCGGTCGAAGAGCCCACCGAGGAAGTCGTTGCCGAGGTTCGACGCCTGCTCGCCGAGACCGGACGCCTGCTCACCGAAGCCCGCGGCCTGCTCACCGAAGCCACCGAGGAGCTGCTCACCCTGACCGGCGAGTCCCTCGACGCCACCGCTGAGGTCACCGAGCCCGAGGTCACCCATGCCCGAGGCGATGCCCTCGAAGTCCACGCCGAGGTCGGCAGCCCCTGCCAGCACCGGACCGGCGGCGGCGCTCAGCACCGCTCCCCCGGCCACCGCGGCGGCGAGGCCACCGAACGCCATCGCGCCAGCGCCGACCGCTGCACCGCCGGCGAAGGCCCCCGCGCGGGCGCGGCCGTTGCCGTTGGCGTTGCCCGAGCGGCCGGAACCCCCGAGGACCCGTCGGACCAGACCCGGACGCGACATCTCACCGCGGGTCATCGCTCGTGCCATGCCGCCCGCCGAGTCGTCGCGCAGGTGCTCGTGGGGCGGGAGCTCGGAGTTCAGGCGGTCGCGGACCTGCTGGCGCTGCGCGGGGGTGAGCCGCGCGAAGGCGTCGTGGTGGACCTGCTCGAGCTGCTCCGGCGACGAGGTGCGGAGCAGGTAGTCGTACTTCGCCAGGGCGACCTTGTCGGCGTCGGCCCCGTGCTGCGGCGTGCCTGCGTGCTGCGGCTGGCCGTACTGCTGCGGCTGGCCGTACTGCTGCGGCTGGCCGTACTGCTGCGGCTGCTGCTGGCCCCGGTCGTCACCGGTCAGCTTGTCCGCGGCGCTCCGCACGATGCCACGCCAGTCGGTTCCGCCCTGCTGCGATCCGGCGCCGGGCGCGGTTCCCCCCTGCCCACGCTTCTGGAGCTGCTTGTCGATGACCTTCGAGGCCATGCCGATGATGCGGTTGAGGTTCGCCATGCCCCGACCTTTGCGTCCTCACATGTGGACGACCGGTACCGAAGCGGGGGTTCGCCGGGGCATCCGATGGGGATCCCCTGTGAGAGTCGATCTGCATATCAGCGGACACATGCACATAGGCTGGCTCCGGTCGCGTCACCGCCGGAGCGCGACCTGGGCGAAAGCGTGAGGCCCGGGACTGCGACAACAGTTCCGGGCCTCGATTCGCCTTCCGAGTGGAAAGCCAAGGGATGCATCAACCATCCCGATTCCAACGCTCGGAACCGATGGTAGCCGAGCCCGCTCGGCGACGCATCCCTCGGCCGAAGCTCCTCGTGTCAGCCGGCGACGACACCAGGAGGTCAGCGATGTCGAACGACGCCGATGATCGGTCCAGGCGTCGGGTGCCCTGGCTGGGGATCGCGAGCTTGCTCGTGACCGTGGTCAGGCTCCTGATCGACCTGTCCCGCAAGGACTGAGGACCCGGGTGTCCCGCACCACAGCCGGTGGTGCGGGACACCTGTCAATCGCGTCAGGACAGGATGCGCGCGAGGAACGCGTTGCGGAACCGCCCCGTGGGGTCGAGGTCACGGGCGAGTGCGGCGAAGTCGGACAGCCGCGGGTACGCCTCGTGCAGCCGCTCGGCGCCGGCAGCGGAGACCTTGCCCCAGTGCGGCCGCGGGTCGAAGGGCTCGAGGACGTCCTCGATCCGGGTGACCGCCGCGGCCACGGCGGCGGCGTCCCGGCGGAACGTGAAGTGCAGACCGACCGACTGTCGGCCGGATGACGGCGCGAGCCAGGCGGTGTCGGCCGCGATGGCGCGGACCTCGGCGGCGATGAGGATCGGCGCGAACAGCGACGCCAGCGGTCGGAGCGCCTCGAGTGCCGCCACGGCCGAGGCCGCGGGGATCAGGTACTCGGCCTGGATCTCGGCCCCGGTCGAGGGGGTGAACGAGGACCGGAAGTGCGGCAGCCGCTCGGCCCACGGCCCTGGCACGCCGCCCTGCTCGGTGACCCCGGCAGGGTCGTTCTCACCCGGGTGCACCGGACCCGAGGCCGCACGTGCTCCGAGGGCCACGAGGTCGACCGTCGGTGCGGCCTCGTCGACGCGGTGCTTGACCCAGACCTGCCGGGCGCCCCGGTCGTCGAACGACGTGAACATCGACACCGAGTACGCGTCGGACATCACCGGGTCGAACTGCGCGGCCACGGCCTCCCACGGCAGGTCGAGGTGCACCGTCGTGGCGACCTGGAACGTCGGCTCGATCGCGAGCTCCACCGCGGTGACGACGCCGAGCGCGCCGATCCCCACGCGGTGGGCGTCGAGCAGCCCGTCCGGCGACGCAGCGTCGACGTGGTCGAGCGCGCCGGAGGCGCGCACCACGTCGAGGCCGACCACCGCCTGCGCGAGCGACGGGTTCCGCACACCGGAGCCGTGCGTCCCCGTGGCGACGGCACCGGCCGTGGAGATGTGCGGCAGGGACGCGAGGTTCCCGAGGGCCCAGCCACGGGCCTCCAGTCCGGCCGCGACCTGGCTGTGCGTCATGCCCGCGGCCACACGGACCACCCGCCGGGCCGTGTCGATGTCGAGCACGGGCGGCAGGTCCGACAGCGAGACCTGGACGGCATCCGTGTCGGCGATGGTGTTGAACGAGTGTCGCGAGCCGAGCGCCGTCAGGCGCGGCGTCGAGGCGACGAGCTGCTGGAGCTCGTCCACCGACGTCGGGCGGGCCAGCGCCGAGGCGCGGTAGGTGACGTTGCCCGCCCAGTTCGTGCGCGTGCGCTCGGCCGCGATCACGTCGTCCATCGTGGGTCCTGACTCCCCTAGAAGCCGCGGTCGAGACGGTGCCACGTCTGCTGGAGACGCAGCTCGTCGCGGAACCCGCGTGCGGTGGTGTGCTCGTCGATCACCAGGAACTCCGTGCCGACCATCGTCGCGAAGTCCTCGACGACCTGCAGGCCGACCGCCGTCGTCATGACGGTGTGGTGCGCGGCGCCGGCGGTGAGCCAGGCCTCGGCGGCGACGGGGAACGACGGCCGGGGCTCCCAGACCGCACGGCCGACGGGAAGCTTCGGCAGGGCCTCGGTCGGGGGCACGACGTCGACGACGTTCGCGGTGAGGCGGAACCCGTCGCGGGTGTCGGAGAGCGCGACGACGACGGCCTCGCCGGAGTCGGCGGTGAAGACCAAGCGGACCGGGTCGTCCTTGCCGCCGATGCCGAGCGGGTGGATCTCGAGCGTCGGCTTCGTGGTGGTGAGCGTCGGCGAGACCTCGAGCATGTGCGCCCCGAGGATCTTCTCGGCGCCCGGGGTGAGGTCGTAGGTGTAGTCCTCCATCAGGCTCGCACCACCGGGCAGGCCGGCGCCGGCGACGTTCATCGCGCGGACCAGGACCGAGGTCTTCCAGTCGCCCTCGGCGCCGAAGCCGTAGCCGTCGGCCATCAGGCGCTGCACGGCCAGGCCCGGCAGCTGCTTGAGCGAGCCGAGGTCCTCGAAGTTCGTGGTGAAGGCGGCGCTTCCGTTCTGCGCGAGCAGCGTGCGGAGGCCGATCTCGATGGCGGCGCCGTCGCGGAGCGCGGCGTGACGCTCGCCACCGTCGCTGCGGAGTGACGGGTCCACGTCGTAGTCGCGCTCGTACGTCGCCACGAGCGCGTCGACCGCTGCCGTGTCCGCTGCTGCGGCGTCCACCGCTGCTGCGAGCTCGTTGACCGCCCACGTGTTGACCTGCACGCCGAGCTCGATCTCGGCCTCGGTCTTGTCGCCCTCGGTGACGGCGACGTAGCGCATGTTGTCGCCGAAGCGGGTGAGCTTCAGCTCGCGGACGGCCGCGGCACCTGCGGCGGCACGGGTCCAGTTCGCGACGCGCTGCTGGACGCGCGGGTCCGAGACGTGGCCGACGGCCGTGGCGTGCCGGACGCCCAGGCGGGCCAGGGCGTAGCCGAACTCACGGTCGCCGTGCGCGGCCTGGTTGAGGTTCATGAAGTCGAAGTCGATGTCCGCCCAGGGCAGCGTGACGTTCGCCTGCGTGTGCAGGTGCAGCAGCGGCTTGGTCAGGGCCTGCAGGCCGCCGATCCACATCTTGGCCGGGCTGAACGTGTGCATCCACGTGGTGACACCGATGACCTTGTCGTCGGCGCTCGCCTCGATGAGCGCCCGGCGGATGCCGTCGGCGTCCTTGAGGACGGGCTTCCAGACGAGCTGCACCGGCAGGTGCCCGGCGAGCTCCGCGTGGACGGCCTTGCTCTGCTCCTCGACCTGGCGCAGGGTCTCCTCGCCGTAGAGCCCCTGGGAGCCGGTGAGGAACCAGACCTCGTAGCTGTCGAGCGTGGCCTGGGGGTCGACGGTGGTGTCCTGCGTCATCGCATGGCTCCTTCGGGGTTCTGTCCGTAGACGTTCTGGTAGCGATCGAAGAGTCGATCGATGTCTGCTTCGGGGATCGGGACGACCTCGCCTCCCTGCTTCGCGATGTGGACGGTCCGTGCCACGTCCTCGCACATCACGGCGGCCTTGACGGCGTCCTTCGCGTCCTTGCCGATCGTGAAGACGCCGTGGTTCTGCATCAGGACCGCACGGCTGCGGTGACCGCTCAGGGTGTCGACGATGCCGTGGCCGATCGAGTCGTCGCCGATGATCGCGAACGGGCCGACCGGGATCGGTCCGCCGAACTCGTCCGCCATCGCCGTGATCACGCACGGGATCGCCTCGGCGCGGGCGGCCCAGGCGGTGGCGTACGTCGAGTGGGTGTGCACGACACCGCCGACCTCGGGCATGTTCCGGTACACGTAGGCGTGCGCAGCGGTGTCGCTGGAGGGGCCGTGCGCGTTGCCCCAGCCCTCGGCCGGCACGCCGTCGAGGGTGCAGACGACCTGGTTCTCCGGCGTCAGGTCGTCGCTCGACACCCCGCTCGGCTTGATGACGAACAGGTCCGTTCCGGGCACGCGCTCGGAGACGTTGCCGCCTGTCCAGATCACGAGGCCGTAGCGGACGAGTTCGCCGTGCAAACGCGCGACGCGCTCCCGCGTCGTCGCCACCGCCTGGCGTGTGGTCTCGTCGATCGCGTCCGTCATCGGGTCACTTCCTCTGTCTGGAGGCGCGGGTCGGCGCCGTCGGTCGCTTCGGTCGGTCCTGTGGTCGCGCTGGGGCGGGTCGCCGCCGCGGCGACGTCCTGCACGGGCAGTGCCGCCCGGTAGCGCTCCAGGTACGTCTGGAACCCGGCGACGTCCGCCGGCTCGGGTTCGGCCACGTGCACGGCGTCCCCGCCGAACACGGTGTCCGACAGGTAGTCGGCGAGCTGCTGGTCGGTGTGCTCGAGGTAGGCGGCCAGCACCGCGATCCCCCAGGCGCCGCCCTCGCCCGCGGTCTCCTCGAGCGCGATCGGCACCCGCAACGCCGCCGCGAGGAGCCGCTGCGGGCTGCCGGGCGTCCGGAAGAGCCCGCCGTGCGCCGTCATCCGGTCCACCTGCACCTGTTCGCCGTGCAGGACGTCCATGCCGATGGCCAGGGTCGCGAAGGCGCCGTGCACCTCGGAGCGCACCAGGTTGCCGAGCGTGAAGCGTGCGCCGGGGGTGCGGAGCAGCAGGGGCCGGCCGTCCTCGACGTGGGTGACCGGTTCGCCCGCCAGGTAGTTGAAGGAGAGCAGGCCGCCGGCGTCCGGGTCGGTGTCGTCGGCGACGGCCTCGGCGAGCAGCGTGGCGTAGACGTCGTCGATGCCGATCGGCGTCGCGCCGGTCCGCTCGCTCGAGGCCTCGGCGAAGCGCCCGAACACCCGGGCCCAGCTCGCGATCTCGCTCGCGCCGTTGTTGCAGTGCACCATCGCCACGGCGTCCCCGGCCGGGGTGGTGACGACGTCGAGTTCCTCGTGCGCGGTGGTCAGCGGCTGCTCGAGCACGACCATCGCGAAGATGCTCGTGCCGACACTGACGTTGCCGGTGCGCGGGGCGACCGCGTTCGTCGCGACCATGCCGGTGCCGGCGTCCCCCTCGGGCGGGCAGAGCGGCGCACCGGGTTCGAGCGTGCCGGTCGGGTCGAGCCAGGCCGCACCCTCGGGGGTCAACTCGCCCGCTTCGGCGCCGGCCACCAGGACCTCGGGCAGCAGGGACCGCAGGTCCGGCAGGCCGATCAGGTCCTCCGCGGTGGCGAGCATGGCGGGGTCGAAGTCCTTGGCACCGGGGTCACCGGGGCCGCTGTCGACGGGGCCGCCCTCGATGGGGAACATGCCGCTGGCGTCACCGACACCCAGCGCGTTCCGGCCGGTCAGACGACGGTGGACGTAGCCGGCCAGGGTCGTCACACCGGCGATCTCGGCCACGTGCGGCTCGTCGTCGAGGACCGCCTGGTACAGGTGCGCGATCGACCAGCGCAGCGGGATGTTGAACCCGAGGGCGTCGCTGAGCCGTTCGGCTGCGGGACCCGTGGAGGTGTTGCGCCAGGTGCGGAACGGTACGAGCAGCTCGCCCGCGGCGTCGAACGCCAGGTAGCCGTGCATCATCGCGCTCACGCCCACCGCGCGGAAGGTCGTCGGGGTCACGCCGTACTGCGACTCGACGTCGGCCACCAGGGCGGCGTACGCGGCACGGAGTCCGGTCTCGACGGCATCGAGTGAGTAGGTCCAGCGCCCGTCGACGTACTCGTTCTCCCACTCGTGGGAGCCGGCTGCGATGGGGACGAGGTCCTCGTCCACCAGGCAGGCCTTGATGCGGGTGGAGCCGAGCTCGATCCCGAGCGTGGTGCGGCCGTCCACGATCCGCTGTCGGCGGTCGTCGCCCATGCGTTCCTCCAGAACCTCGTCGTCCTCAGTGAGCGCTCACATCCTGGCACGTGAGCGCTCACACACGCAACGCGGCGGCGCGCCGCCCGTCCTGCCCGTCCCACTCGTCCGCCCGCTTCCCCCGCCGGTCGAAACTCCCCGCTCAGTTCCGCCGACCGGTCACGAACCGTCGTCCGACGCACCTGCAGCCGACCATTCCTGACCGATCGACGTCCCACGCACGACGGGTCGTGACCGCGCGACGCACGAGGGCGACGACGACATGCGACCACACGCCGCCCCACACCCACGCGAGTCCTGACCCCTCGCCGCCCCACACCCGCGCGAGTCCTGACCCCTCGCTGCCCCACACCCGGGAGCGCCGACCCGCCGGACCCGCGACACCCCGAACGGCGGCGCCCGGCACGGTCACGACACCCCGTTGCCTCCCCACCGCGCGGTCACGAACGGTCGGCTGGAGGCGCGCAGAGCGACGGTTCGTGACCACTCGACCACGGCGGACGGGGTGTCGTGACCGACCTACGCCCCGACGGTGCTCTCGCGGATGACGAGCGACGGCGTCACGGCCGCCGACGCCGCGGTCCCGCCGTCGATCAGGGCGAGGAGCGCCTGCCCCGCGACGCGCCCGAGTTCCTCGAGCCGCAGGTCGACCGTGGTCAGCGGCGGCCTCGAGGCGAGCGCCATCACGTCCCAGTCGTCGAACCCGGTGACCGCGACGTCTCCGGGCACCGAACGCCCGAGCTCCCGCAGCCGGTCGCACACGCCCCGGGCGATCTGGTCGCTGCCACAGACGATCGCGTCGACGTCGGGCGACTGCCGGGCCAGCACGTCCACGGCCTGCCGCCCCCAGCGCTCCGACCACTCGCCGTACAGCGGCTCGGTGACCAGGTGCGACCCGAGCACCGACGTGGCACCGGCGACGCGTCGCGCTGCCGACCGGTGCCGCGCCGGCCCCGTCACGATCGCGACCCGCTGCTTCCCGAGCGAGCGCACGTGCGAGGCGACGAGTGCCGAACCGGCGGCGTCGTCGAGCGTGACCGACACGTCGCTGTCGTCGGTCGAGGGCGAGAAGGCGTAGACGACGGGGATGGACGCGTCGATCGGGGGCCGGGCGTCGGCGGAGCGGCCGGTCACGATGATGCCGTCGACACCGCGGGCCGCCAGGGAGCGCAGGTAGTGGGCCTCGCGCACGTGGTCGTCGCGGGTGTCGCAGAGCAGCACGGCCATACGCCCAGCGGACAGGGCGTCCTCGGCACCGAGCAGCACCGGGATCGAGAACCGGCCGAACGAGTCGGTGGTGATCATGCCGACGGTGTAGGTCCGCCCCGAGGACAGCGCACGGGCACGGGCGTCGCCGACGAACCCGAGCTTCTCGGCGGCTTCCTTCACCCGCAGCCGGGTGGCGTCCCGCAGCTGTCCGGTGCCGTTCAGCGCCTTCGACGCGGTGCCGATCGACACCCCGGCGAGCGCCGCCACGTCGGTGATCCGGATCGGCTGTCCGGTGCGTTCGAGCGTCACGGCAACCACCTTTCCGATGACCAGGACGTGCCGATGACCTTACACAAAAGCACCGGAATGCTCTTGCGCGGCGTGCGCCCCGTGTCGTAGCGTCCACCGCAGAAACCGTTTTCCGGATCGATGACGACCCGGACGGCCCGAGTCACATCGCAAGGAGGCGACATGACCACCACGCTCGCGACCGATCGCGGCGCGCACACCGCGACCCCGGTCCTCCCGACCGCCGACGCGCACCTCACGCTCCGGCCGCTGCCGACCGGCGACGCCCGGATCACGGGCGGCTTCTGGGCGCTCCGACAGGAGCGCAACGGCCGTGACGCCGTGCGGAGCGGCTACCAGCAGCTCGAGACGGCCGGCAACTTCCGGAACCTGCGCATCGCCGCGGGGCTCGAGGAGGGCGAGGCCGTCGGCCCGATCTTCATGGACTCCGACGTGACGAAGTGGCTCGAGGCCGTGGCGTGGGAGTACGGCCGCGCCCCCGCCGAGGACCTGCTCGACCTGCAGCGCGAGGTCACCGCGCTGTACGCCCGAGCCCAGGCCGAGGACGGCTACCTGGACTCCGTGCAGCAGGTCCGCGGCAAGGGCGAGCGGTACACGGACCTCAAGTGGAGCCACGAGATGTACTGCGCCGGGCACCTGTACCAGGCGGCCGTGGCCCAGCACCGTGCGACGGGCGACACCGGGCTCCTCGAGGTCGCGATCAAGAACGCCGACCACCTGGTCCGCACGTTCGGCGACGGTACCGCCCCGGACGGCACGCCGAAGACCCGCGACGTCGACGGCCACCCCGTCGTCGAGATGGGCCTGGTCGAGCTGTACCGCGAGACCGGCGACCGCGCCTACCTCGACCTGGCGCACTGGTTCGTCGATGCCCGGGGCCACGGGATCATCGAGCGCGCCGGCGGCGAGCCGACGTACTTCTCCGACCGGGTGCCGAGCCGCGAAGCCACGACGGTGGAGGGCCACGCGGTCCGCGCCGTGTACCTGGCCGCGGGTGCCGTGGACGTCGCGATCGAGACCGGGGACACCGAGCTCCTCACCGCGAGCGAGACGCAGTTCGCGGACATGATGGCGACGAAGGCGTTCATCACCGGCGGCCTCGGGGCTCGCTGGGACTGGGAGGCGTTCGGCGACCCGTACGAGCTGCCGACCGACCGCGGCTACGCCGAGACCTGCGCGGCGATCGGCGGGGTGCAGTGGGCCTGGCGCCTGCTGCTCGCGACCGGCAAGCCCGTGTACGCGGACGCGATCGAGCGCCTGCTCTACAACGCGTTCCTCGCCGGGGTGAGCCTGGCCGGCACCGAGTACTTCTACGTGAACCCGCTGCAGCAGCGCGACCACGCCCACCAGGACGAGAACCGCTCCCCCGCCCACGGGCGTCGCGGCTGGTTCGACTGCGCCTGCTGCCCGCCGAACATCATGCGGACCTTCGCGAGCCTCGACGGCTACCTGGCGACCGCGACGGACGGCGGGTTGCAGATCCACCAGTACGCCACCGCGGACCTCGGTCCGGTGCGCGTCGACACCGACTCCCCGCACGACGGCCGCGTCCGCGTCACGGTCACCGAGGACGGCCCGCTCGCCCTGGGCCTGCGGATCCCGGCCTGGTCGGACACCACGACCGTCACGGGTCCGGACGGGTCCGCGAACCCCACGGCGGGCACGCTGCACGTCGTCGACCGCGAGTGGTCGGCGGGCGACACCGTCGACCTCGTCTTCGACACGACGCCGCACCGGTACGTCGCCGACGCCCGCATCGACGCCGCCCGCGGGCAGGTCGCGATCGAGCGCGGCCCGCTCGTGTACGCGGTCGAGCAGGCGGACCAGCAGGGCTTCACGGTCGACGACCTGACGGTCGACGCCGACGCGCCGATCACCGAGGAACACCGCGACGACCTGCTCGACGGCGTCGTCACGCTGCGGATCCCGGGGCACGCCCCGGCCGAGCACGTGCAGCCAGCCTGGCCGTACCAGCGTCTGGACGGGCCGGGAGGCGCGACCACGGCCCGCGACGCGACCAACGTCGACGACGTGGCCGGTCCGCAGGGCGCCACCACGGGCCTCCAGGCCGGTCGCGACGTCCACGACGTCACCGCGACCGCGGTCCCGTACTACGCGTGGGCGAACCGGGGAGCCGCGCCGATGCGCGTCTGGCTCCCGCTGGCGCGGTGACCGGCGTGGACCGCCGTGCGTTCCTCGTCGGCGGCGTCGCCGGCGGGGCAGCCCTCGCCCTGGCCGGGTGCTCCGGCACCCTGCCGAAGGTCGTCGCGAAGCCCGCGAGCTTCGGGAAGGACGCGACCGGCACGGTGCAGGTGTGGTGCCGGTCGGCGACCCAGGCCGGCCTGACGTCGGCCGTCGCCGGGTTCAACAAGGCGAACCCGGAGCTGCAGGTCCAGCTGACCCCGGTGCCGGACGCGCAGTACGTGACCAAGCTGGCGACCGCGATCCGCGGCGGTGAGCCGCCGGACGTCGTGGACATCGACGACATCAACTCGCAGCTGTTCATCTTCCGCGAGGCGTTCGCCGACCTGACCGACGTCGTCAAGAGCCTGGACTACTTCGATGCGATCTCGCCGGGGCACCTGCGCCTGCTCGAGTACCGCGACCGGTACTACGGGCTGCCGTACCTGGCGGACAACTCGCAGCTGTTCGTCAACACCGAGCTGTTCGAGCGTGCGGGCCTCGACGTCGAGGAGTCGACGAGGGACCTGTCGACGCTGCTCGACGCGGCGAAGGCCATCCGGAAGCTCGACGACGACGTGTACGGCTGGTCGATCTCCGGCAACGCCGCCGGCATCATCGGCTTCGTCACGCAGCCGCACGTCTGGGCGACCGGCGTCGACATGATGACCGGCGAGGTCGGCTCCCAGCGGCCGAACATCACCGGCAACGAGGCCCTCGAACGCATGCTCGAGTTCTACCGGCAACTGTGGAAGGACGGCGTGCTGTCGAAGGCGACGTACTCCGACGCCGGTACCACGTGGGGTGCCGACTTCCGGGCCGGCAAGGTGGGGATCTTCCCGACCTCGTACGGGGCGACCGTGCCCGCGGCCACCAAGGCGATGCGGGCGAAGATGCAGACGGTGCTCATCCCGTCGTGGGACGGCCAGCGGTCGTTCTTCGACGGCGGCGACAACATGTGCATCCCGAACGGGGCGGCGAACCCGTCCGGTGGATGGGCGTTCATGCAGTACGCGAACGCGCTCCAACAGCAGCAGGCACTGCCGGACGGCGGGTACTTCCCGACGCGGTCCGACGCCGCCACCCCGGAGTACCGCAAGCGGTTCCCGCTGGCGTACGGCCCGCTCGACGCCATCGAGAAGGGCTACGCGCCGCAGACGCTGGCGTACAACCTGCTCAACAACCAGCCGTCGTCGCCGTACTTCGCGATGTTCCGCGAGGCCGTGTTCGGGTCGGGGAGCGCTGCCGCCATGCGGACGGCGCAGTCCGACTACCAGCGGATCCTCGACCAGGTGCAGGCCTGAGCCTGCCTGCTCGCTCGTCTCGCTCGTCTCGGGCTCTGGCTCGTCTCGCTCTTGTTGATGCACAGAGAGGTGCACGCATGTCGACCATCTCCACCCGGCGTCCCGCCGGCCGGACCGGCCCGGGCCGTCCAACCGTGGGCCGCGGCCCGGGGCGCGGCGGCTCCGCCCGGACCCGCAACTCGCTCACCCACCCGCCGCGCACCGGCGCCGTCCTCGTCGCCCCGGCGATCCTGTTCGTCGCCGTCTTCGTGCTCGTCCCGCTCGTGTTCGCGCTCTACATCTCGTTCACGAACTGGCCCCTGATCGGCCCGTACCGGTTCATCGGGCTGCAGAACTACCTGACGCTGTTCCAGGACCCGACGTTCGTGCACGCGATCGGCTACACGCTGCTGTACACGGCGATCGTGACCCTGCCGATCCTGGCGCTCGGGTACTTCCTCGCCGTGCTCGTCCGGGCCCGCCGCCGCGGCAGCACGATCCTGCGGACGGTGTTCTTCCTGCCGTACGTGGTCGGGCTGACGACGCTCTCGTTCATGCTCGTGCTCGAGGCGCAACCGAACTCCGGCGCGGTCAACATGGTGCTCCGCTGGCTCGGGATCACCGACGGCAGCACCGCGTGGCTCGTGAACGGCCCGCTGGCGACGGTGCTCATCTGCGTGCTCGTGGTCTGGGCGGTGTCGGGCTTGACGATGGTGCTGCTCATGTCGGCGATGCAGGGCGTCCCCGACGAGGTCTACGAGTCCGCGCAGCTCGAAGGGGCGTCCTGGTGGCAGACCGAACGCCTCATCACGTTCCCGATGATCCGCTCGACCGTCGCGCTGAGCGTCATCATCTCGGTGATCGGGTCGCTGCTGGCCTTCAACCAGTTCTACATCCTGACCCAGGGCGGGCCGGGCACCGAGACCACCACCATCGTGAACGCGATCTACAACCGCGGGTTCGTGAACCTGCAGCTCGGGGCCGCGACCGCCCAGTCGATCGCCCTCGTCGTGGTGATCGCCGCCGTGACGGTGTTCCAGTTCTGGGCACTGCGAGAGAAGGACTGACGCCATGAGCACCACGACCTCCCGTGCGGCCCTCGCGGCGCCGGACCTGTCCACCAGGACCCTGACCACCACGGGCGACGGCCGACGTCGACGCCACCAGCAGGGCAGCGTCCAGCACCCGCGCGACACCACCGTGAAGCGCACCCTCTACGCGATCGCCGGCATCGGGTCGGCCCTCGTGTTCGGCGTCCCGCTCATCTGGTCGATCCTGCGGGCGTTCCAGTCCGAGGCCGTCATCACGCAGGCCCCCGACCCGGCCACGTTCTTCCAGCTCGGGTGGCAGAACTTCGCCGCCGTGTTCGCCTCGTCGTCGCACCTGCTCACCGGCGTCGTGAACTCGCTCATCGTGTCGATCGCCACGGCGGTGCTGACCGCGGTGATCGCGACGATGGCCGGCTACGGCTTCGCCCGCTTCCGGTTCCGGGGATCCGGCGTCGTGTTCGGCCTGGTGCTGCTGACGATGATGGTGCCGTTCCAGGCCATCCTCACGCCGCTGTACCTCGAGATGAACGCGATGGGGCTGACGAACTCGCTGCTCGGGCTCGTGCTGTTCTACACGACGGTGAACCTGCCGTTCGGGGTGTTCGTGATGCGGAACGCGTTCGAGTCGATCCCCACCGAGCTCGAGGACTCGGCCTTCGTCGACGGGGCCTCGCGCTTCCGGGTCGTCGTGTCGGTGCTCCGCCCGCTCCTGCTGCCCGGGGCGGCGACCGCGGCACTGTACGCGTTCCTGGCGTCGTGGACGGAGTTCCTCGGAGCCCTGACGTTCCTGACGAAGGACTCGCTGTACACGCTGCCGGTCGCGCTGCTCAACCTGCAGACCGGGGCGTACGGGCAGGTGTCGTACGGCAACCTCGTCGCCGGGTCGGTGGTGGCGATGATCCCGTGCATCGCGCTGTACGTCGGGTTGCAACGGTTCTACGTCGCCGGGCTGTCGTCCGGGGCGTTGAAGGGCTGACGGTCGGGTCAGCTCGGGGTCGTGCGCGGCCTCGCACCGTGCGCGGCCCTTCGGTCCGTGCGGGGTCGTGCGCGGCTTCGCACCGTGCGCGGCCCCTCAACCGGTGCGGGGTTGATCGCTCGGTGCGGGACTGTAGCGCCGCACCGAGCGATCAACCTCGCACCGGCCGCACAACGCTGCACCGTGCGCCGCGGGCCGGCGCACGGAAGAACCCCGCACCACCCGCACACCGCCGCACGGTGCGAGGGGGCGCTACGTGCTGCGCCGCACCACCAGCTCGGGCGCGAGCAGCGTCTCGTCACGGGGCTCCCCCTCGACCAGGGCCCGCACGGTGTCGAGCACCCGCTCCCCCATCGCCCGGAAGTCCTGCCGCACGGTGGTCAGCGGCGGCGTGAAGTGCGCGGCCTCGGGGACGTCGTCGAAGCCCACGACCGCGATGTCGTCGGGCACCCGCAGCCCCTCGTCGGCGAAGGCGTGCAGCACCCCGAGCGCCATCTGGTCGTTGCCCGCGAAGACCGCGTCGACCGTCCCAACGTCGATGTGCCGGGCAGCTGCGAAGCCGCTCGCCGGGGTCCAGTCGCCCTCGAGCACGACGGGTTCGAGCCCGGCGTCCTGCATGATCCGCACGTAGGTGGCACGGCGGACCTCGGACTCCTGCGACACGTGCGGTCCGGCGATGTGCACGATCCGGCGGTGTCCGCGGTCGAACAGGTGCTGCATCACGAGCGAGGTGCCGGCGGCCTGGTCGATCGCGACCGCGGCGACGCTCGGCGCGACCGGGTTCCGGACGGCGTCGCGCTGCACCGCGTTCGACACCACGACGGGCACCGTGACCGGCACGGTGAGCGAGGCGAGGGCGTCGAGCACCCGGTTGTCAGCGGCGACGAGCACGATCGCGGCGACGTCCTGCGCCAGCAGCGTGGTGAGCGCCCCGGACAGGTCGGACGGCCGCGGTTCCTCGGGCAGGGTCGACAGCAGCACGTGGTACCCGGCAGAGCGGGCAGCCCGTTCGAAGCCGATCGAGGTGCTCGACGGGCCGTACAGCGCGTCGCCGGCGGTGATGATGCCGAGCGCCTTGCTCCGCCCACCGGCGAGCGCCCGGGCGGCGGCGCGGGGCCGGTACCCGAGTTCGGTCACGGCGTCGGTGACCTGCGTCCGGTACTGCTCGCGGACGGTCGGGTCACCGTTGATGACACGCGAGACGGTCTGGTGGGACACGCCCGCGCGTTCGGCGACGTCGAAGATCGTCGGGGCCTTCCGGCGCTTGCCGCCCGTGCCCTCGGGGGCGGTCCTGGTGCTCACGTGGCCAACCGTACCGCTCGGTCCGGCCACCGCGGCAAGATCACGAAACGGCGACGCTGAGTTGACACCCCGTCACGGAACCCACAAGATGTGAGCGCTCACACGAGCGCATCCCGCGGGGCACAGCAGCCCCGGCACCCGACCGCGTCGAGGACGACGCGAAGGAACAGAGGTACTTCGATGATGAAGCGCAGGATCATCGCGGGCGTCGCAGCCGTCGGCATCGCGATCTCGCTGGCCGCTTGCTCGGCCGGCGGCCGTGCATCCACCGATGGTGGCGGCAGCGGCGACAACAAGGGCGCCCTCGTCGGCGTCGCCATGCCCACCAAGGTCTCCGAGCGGTGGATCAAGGACGGCAACGCCGTCAAGAGCGACCTCGAGAAGGCCGGCTACAAGGTCGACCTCGAGTACGGCGACAACAAGGTCCAGCAGCAGGCCCAGCAGGTCAGCAACATGATCACCAAGGGCGCGAAGGTCCTGATCATCGCCTCGATCGACGGTGGCGCGCTCTCCGACCAGCTCGACGCCGCCGCCAAGGCCGGCATCAAGGTGATCTCGTACGACCGCCTGCTCACGGGCAACAAGAACGTCGACTACTACGTGTCCTTCGACAACGAGAAGGTCGGCGTCGACCAGGCGAACAGCCTGCTCACCGGCCTGGGTGTGCTCGACGCGGACGGCAAGAAGACCGGCGAGAAGGGCCCCTTCAACATCGAGGTCTTCGCCGGCTCGCTCGACGACAACAACGCCGGGTTCTTCTTCAACGGCGCCATGAAGACGCTCAAGCCGTACCTCGAGGACGGCACGCTGAAGATCCAGTCCGGCCAGGACAAGCTGTCCCAGGCCGCGACGCAGCAGTGGGACCCGGCCACGGCCAAGGCCCGCATGCAGAACCTGGTCGCCAAGTCCTACTCGGGCGGCACCACGCTCGACGGCGTGCTCTCGCCGTACGACGGCATCTCGATCGGCATCATCTCGGCACTGCAGGGTGCCGGGTACGGCACGAGCGACCGTCCGCTCCCGACCGTCACGGGCCAGGACGCCGAGGCCGCCTCGGTCAAGTCGATCATCGCCGGGCAGCAGTACTCGACCATCTACAAGGACACGCGCAAGCTCGCCAAGCAGTCGGTCACCATGGCCGAGGACCTGCTCACCGGCAAGAAGCCCGAGGTCAACGACACCAAGAGCTACGACAACAAGGTCAAGGTCGTCCCGACCTTCCTGTTCCAGCCGACGGTCGTCACGAAGGACAACTACAAGGAAGTCCTCGTCGACTCGGGGTACTACACCGAAGCCGACCTGAAGTAGTCAGGGCCCATCTCTCGGACCGGAGGCGCGGTGCCAGCTGCGCACCGCGCCTCCAGTCCGTCTCCACCAGCGCGCGCACGCGCGCGCACGACGGAAAGGCGTCCACATGGCGGACACCATCCTCGAGATGCGGGACATCACCAAGACGTTCCCCGGCGTCAAGGCCCTGCAGGGGGTCACGATCGAGGTCGAGCGCGGCCAGGTCCACGCGATCTGCGGCGAGAACGGCGCAGGCAAGTCGACCCTGATGAAGGTGCTGTCGGGGGTCTACCCGGCCGGCTCCTTCGACGGCGAGATCCTGCTCGACGGCGAACCCGTGCGGTTCGCCAACATCAACGACTCCGAGGCCGCCGGCGTCGTCATCATCCACCAGGAGCTGGCCCTCAGCCCCTTCCTGTCGATCGCTGAGAACATCTTCCTCGGCAACGAGCAGTCCAAGGGCGGCTTCATCGACTGGAACAAGACGAACCTGACGGCAGCCGAGCTGCTGGGGCGCGTCGGGCTGAAGGACAACCCCGTGACCAAGGTCGTCGACCTCGGTGTCGGCAAGCAGCAGCTCGTCGAGATCGCGAAGGCGCTCTCGAAGGAGGTGAAGCTCCTCATCCTCGACGAGCCCACCGCCGCGCTGAACGACGACGACTCCGCGCACCTGCTCGAGCTCATCCGCTCGCTGCAGGCCGAGGGCATGACGGCGATCATCATCAGCCACAAGCTCAACGAGATCAAGGCGATCGCGGACAAGGTCACGATCATCCGTGACGGCAAGACCATCGAGACGCTCGACATGCGCGCCGACGATGTGTCCGAGGACCGCATCATCCGCGGGATGGTCGGCCGCGACCTGTCGAACCGGTACCCCGAGCGCGAGCACCCCGTCATCGGCGAGGAACTGCTGCGCATCGAGGACTGGACCGTCCACCACCAGCTCGACTCGTCGCGCGAGATCATCCACCGGGCCAACCTGAACGTCCGGGCCGGCGAGGTCGTCGGCATCGCCGGGCTGATGGGTGCCGGCCGCACCGAACTCGCGATGAGCGTCTTCGGCCAGTCGTACGGCACCGGCATCAGCGGCACCGTCTACAAGCGCGGCACGCCGATCAAGACGCACACCGTCTCGCAGGCGATCGACAACGGCATCGCCTACGTCACCGAGGACCGCAAGCGCTACGGCCTGAACCTGATCGACGACATCAAGCGGAACATCTCCGGGTCGGCGCTCGGCAAGCTCGCGAACTGGGGGTTCGTGAACTCCTCGGAGGAGACCACGGTCGCGAGCCAGTTCCTCAAGAGCCTCAACATCAAGGCGCCGAACGTCGACGTCGTGACGGGGAAGCTCTCCGGCGGGAACCAGCAGAAGGTCGTCCTGTCGAAGTGGATGTACGCCGACCCCGACGTGCTCATCCTCGACGAGCCCACCCGCGGCATCGACGTCGGCGCGAAGTACGAGATCTACACGATCATCAACCAGCTCGCCGACCAGGGGAAGGCGGTCATCGTGATCTCCTCCGAGCTCCCCGAACTGCTCGGCATCTGCGACCGCATCTACACGCTCTCCGAGGGCACCATCACGGCCGACGTCCCGCGCTCCGAGGCGACGCCCGAGGTCCTCATGCAGTACATGACCCAGGAACGGGAGACCCCTGTCAATGAACGCGCTTAAGTCCGCCGTCGGCTACCTCACCGGGCAGCTCCGACAGATCGGCCTGTTCATCGCGCTGATCGTCATCGTCATCTTCTTCCAGGTGACCACGAACGGCATCACGCTGGCCCCGATCAACGTCTCGAACCTGATCGTCCAGAACAGCTACATCCTCATCCTGGCCATCGGCATGGTGATGGTCATCATCGCCGGGCACATCGACCTGTCGGTCGGTTCGGTGGTCGCCTTCACCGGTGCCATGGCCGGCGTGATGATCACGCAGTGGAACATCCCGTGGCCCATCGCGGTCGTGCTCTGCCTGGTCGTCGGTGCCCTCGTCGGTGCCTGGCAGGGCTTCTGGATCGCCTACTTCGGGATCCCGGCGTTCATCGTGACGCTGGCGGGCATGCTCGCCTTCCGCGGCGCGGCCCAGATCGTCCTGCAGAACCAGCAGATCTCGCCGTTCCCGACCGGCTTCCGCTCGCTCGGCTCCGGCTTCCTGCCGTCCTTCGGCACCACCGGGTACGAGCCGCTCACGATGATCCTCGGCTTCGCCGCCGCGGCCGTCATGGTGATCGCAGCGTTCCGCGGTCGCATCACGCGTCGCAAGTACCAGCTCGAGAGCGAGCCGTTCGCCTGGTTCATCGTGAAGACGGCCTTCGGCGCCGTGCTCGTGATCTACGTGGCGCTCCTGCTCGCCAGCTACAACGGCACCCCGATCGTGCTCGTCGTGCTCGGTGCGCTCGTGGTGATCTACTCGGTCGTCATGCGGAGCGCCGTGTTCGGCCGCCACATCTACGCGATCGGTGGCAACGCGCTGGCCGCGCAGCTGTCGGGTGTGAAGACGAAGCGGGTCACGTTCCTGCTCTTCGTCAACATGGGTGTCATCTCGGCCCTGGCGGGCGTGGTCTTCACCGGCCAGCTCAACCTGGCGGCTCCGGGCGCCGGCAACGGCTTCGAGCTCGACGCCATCGCCGCCGTGTTCATCGGTGGCGCTGCGGTCACCGGCGGCATCGGCACCGTGCCGGGCGCCATCGTCGGTGGTCTCATCATCGGCCTGCTGAACAACGGCATGTCGATCCTCGGTGTCGGCACCGAGTTCCAGTCCCTGATCAAGGGTCTGGTGTTGCTCGCCGCCGTCGCGTTCGACGTGTTCAACAAGCGCCGGGCGGCGTCCGCGCGCAAGTAGCGGTTTCGCTTGGTGAGCAGAAACGGTCGGGTCCTCGATGGGGACCCGACCGTTTCTGCTCACGAACGCGACAGGACGGCCCACCCCCCGGCCGGGAGGCGCACGGTCCCGTCCCCGAGATCGGCCCCGCCCGCCTCGACCTGCGTCGCGTCGGCCACGGGCACCTCGACGGGGTCGTCCGCCAGGTTCAGGGCGGTCACCACGGCGGCGTCCGCCGTCGCGGTCCGCAGCACCACGGCGGTGTTGGTCAGGTGCACGACGTCGGTGTGTGCGCGGTGCAGCCACGGGTTCCGGCGACGCAGGGCGATGAGCGCCTCGTACGCGTGCGTCAGGTCCGTCGGCGCGGGCACCTCGGCCGGGAACACCGGGCGGACAGCATCGTCGCCGCCCTCGCGTTCCTCCTTCACACCGGTCCAGCCGTACTCGTCACCGGCGTAGACCACCGGCGTCCCCGCGACCGTGAACAGCACCGCGGCGGCGTGCCCGGCGAACCGCTCCCCCACCGCGCTCGCGATCCGGGTCACGTCGTGGTTGCCGACGAACGTGGTCGGGGCGAAGGTGGCGAGCAGGGCGTCGTGCCGCTCGATCGCGTGCGCGAGCTCGTGGCCGTTGCCGTCCGCGATGCCGTGCCAGATCCCCTGCCACAGCTCGTACTGGGTGAGCGAGTCCATCGTCGAGTCGCGTGCGATCGCCGCCGCGTCGCCGTGGATGACCTCACCGCTGAACCAGGCGTCCGGGAACCGCTCCCGCACCCGTGGCAGCACCCGTGCCCAGAACGCCGGCGGCACCGCGTACGCCGCGTCGAGCCGCCAGCCGTCGATCCCCCGCTCCAACCAGTGCGTCATGACCTGCACCACGAGGTCCTCGGTGGCGCGGCTGTCGTGGTCGAGCGCGACGAGGATGTCGTGCCCCTCGAACAGCCCGACGGGCACGGGCCGTCCCGGCTGCCAGCCGGACCAGTCGATGGCGAACAGGTCGGCGGTCGGTGCCTCGGGGCCCTGTTCCGACAACGCGGTGAAGGCCGGGTGCTCACGGCCGACGTGGTTGAACACCCCGTCCAGCAGGACCCGCACGCCACGCTCGTGCGCCGCGGTGACCAGACGGTCGAAGTCGGCGTCGTCGCCCAGGCGCGGGTCGATCCGGAAGTGGTCGACCGTGTCGTACCCGTGGGTCGAGCTCGCGAACACCGGGCCGAGCAACAGGCCGTTCAGACCGAGGTCGACGACGTGGTCGAGCCACCCGGTCAGGCGGTCGAGGCGGTGTTCGAGCGGACGCTCCCCCACCGGCGTGGTCGGCCGGACCTCGGCGCCGACGAAGCCGAGCGGGTAGACGTGCCACCACATCACGTGCTGGGCCCAGGCGGGCTCGGACGGACGGGTGGGGGCGGTGTCGGGGTTCACCGCTCCGATGCTGCCAGGTGCACCTGGGCCGGGTGCGTGGTCGCTGTGTACCCCCGCGGACGGCAGGACGAGGATGGGGTGATGGGACGGGCGATCAGGACGGAAGCCGATGCTTCGGCGTCGGAGTCGGCGCACGCCGAGCGGACCTGCGCCTCGTGCGGTCGGCGGATGCCGTCCTCGGCGGCACCGGAGGCGAAGTGGTGCTCGGGCGCCTGTCGCCGGCACGGTCTCGACGACACCGACCGGGCCCTCGAGCAGCGCATCGACGAACTGCTCGCAGCCCGGGCACGGACCTCGAGCATCTGCCCGTCCGAGGTCGCACGCTCGCTGGACCCGGACGACTGGCGACCGCTGATGGAGCCGGCACGGCGAGCCGCCCGGCGCATGGTCGCGCGCGGCGAGGTCGAGATCACCCAGGGCGGGTCCGTCGTCGACCCGTCGACCGCGAAGGGCCCGATCCGCATCCGCCGTCCGCGGTGAGGGAACACGTGTCGTCCAACGTGGGTTGCATCGAGGGATGACTGCAACCGGATCGACCGAACCGACCCCTGCCCGCCGCGAAGCCCTGGTCGTCGGAGCCAGTGGCATCACCGGTTCTGCCCTGGTGCGCCACCTGCTCGACCTCGGCTGGGACGTGACGGCGCTCTCCCGCCGACCGCTCGCCGAACAGGGCGTCCGGACCGTCGCGGCCGACTTGCGTGACCCCGAGAGCCTGGCGGCCGCACTCACCGACGAGCACCCGACCCACGTCTTCTTCACCGCCTGGCAGCGGCAGGACACCGAGGCGGAGAACATCCGCGTGAACGGCGGAATGGTCCGCGACCTGCTCGCGGCACTGTCGCACGCTCCGCTCGAGCACGTCGCCCTCGTCACCGGCCTGAAGCACTACCTCGGCCCGTTCGAGGCGTACGCCGCCGGCGAGATGCCCGACACCCCCTTCCACGAGGAGGAACCGCGCCTCGACACCCCGAACTTCTACTACGCGCAAGAGGACGAGCTCTTCGCCGCCGCCGAGCGCCAGGGCTTCACGTGGTCGGTGCACCGCTCGCACACCGTGGTCGGGCACGCCGTCGGCAACGCCATGAACATGGGCCTCACGCTCGCCGTGCAGGCCACCCTGGCGAAGGAACTCGACCTGGACTTCGTGTTCCCCGGCAGTGAGGCGCAGTGGAACGGCCTGACCGACATGACCGACGCCGGCATCCTCGCCGAGCACATGGTGTGGGCTGCGACGTCACCCGAGGGTGCGGACGAGCCGTTCAACATCGTCAACGGTGACGTCTTCCGGTGGCGCTGGATGTGGCCGCGCCTGGCCGCGCACCTCGGTGTCGACCCCGAGCGCGTGGTGGGCTACGAGGACGCTCCGCGACCGCTCGAGGAGCAGATGGCGCCGTACGAGTCAGAGTGGGCCGGCATCGCCGAGCGCCACGGTCTCGCCGAGGCTGACATCACCCGGCTCGCCTCGTGGTGGCACACCGACGCCGACCTCGGTCGAGCGATGGAGGTCGTCACCGACATGGGGAAGAGCCGCGACGCCGGGTTCACGGCGTTCCGCCGGACCGAGCAGGCCTTCGCGGACCTGTTCGCTCGCTACCGGGCCGACCGGCTCATCCCCTGATCAGCGGAGCACATGTCCTGCCGCAGTGAACGGGGTACACCGCCGTCCGTACTGTCGGTGACACACCGCCGGGTCCACCGGTGATGCCCCCACCGGAAGGAATCACCATGTCGCTCGGAGACAAGGCCAAGGACGCCACCCAGAAGATCGTGGGCAAGGTCGAGGAGAAGGTCGGTGAGCACACCGACGACCAGGAGCTCCACGCCCAGGGCAAGAAGGACCAGCACATGGGCGAGGCGCGCATGCAGACGGAGAAGGCGAAGGACGCCGTCGACGACAAGTGAGCACCTGCTCGTGAACACACGAACGGCCCGATGTCTGCTGACGTCGGGCCGTTCGTGTGTCGGTCCGTGCCACGCACTCCGCTCTGGTCGATGCCCGCGAAGCAGGTCGACCGGGTCGGCGGGCGGACGCGTTCGCGGCTCATCGACCCCTGTCCACCCACCACCGACGGAGCAGACTCGGACCATGACCGCCGAACCCGACGACCACTTCTTCGTCGTCGACGGCCGACGCTGGCGGCGCACCGACCCCGCCGTGCCCGAGCAGCTCGCCGCCGCACTCCGCTCGCACCTGGGGCGCGGCCGCAAGGCCGTGAAGACCGCGAAGCGCGCAGGCGACGACGAGGCCCTGGCGGCGGCGCGGCACCGGAACGGCCTGGCCAAGCACGGTCTGGGCGAGCGCGGCCCCGAGTGGTGGAGTCGCCCCGAGGCCGACCGGATCGCCGACGCCGAGCGGGCCCTGGCAGACCTGGACGCCCTCGACAGCGACTGATCCTTCCCATGACGCCCGCGCTGGAAAGCGGAATCGGGCGTACCTGGTCGGAACTTCCGACCAGGTACGCCCGATTCGACCAGGTAGGCCCGATCTGACCAGGCCGCGGGCGGGCGGCTACGCCTCGGTGTGGCCCAGGTCGGGCTCGACGAGCAGGCACGCGGTGCGCGACGCGGCGGCGTGCAGCTCGAGCACGACGAGCTCGTTGCGACCGTGGCGAAGCACCGGCCCCGGGATCGCCAGGGTCCGCTGCGGGCCCCGCGACCAGTACCGACCGAGGCAGAACCCGTTGACCCAGGCGACACCCTTCCGGAACCCGTCGAGCGACAGGTACCGGTCGTCCACGGTGTCGAGGTCGAACGAGCCAGCTGCGAACGTCGGTCCGGCGAGCACGTCACCACCGGTCGGAGCGACCTCGGACAGCGCGGTCACGGCGGCAGGTGCGATGGGGTCGAGGGCGAGCGGCGATGCCGTCCAGCGGGCCACCGGGACGCCGTCGATCGAGACGCCCCCGATCAAGCCCTTCGGCTCACCGATGCGGACGCCGTAGTCGACCCGGCCCTGGTCCTCGACGAGGAGTTCGAGCGTGCCGGTCACCGGCGGCAGGGTGATGGCCCGGTCGTGGTGCTCGCGCTCCAGGACCCCGACGACGACACCGTCGGCCGACACGATCGCACGGTCACGCACCTCGGTGCCGACGGTCAGCACCCCTCCGGCGGGCAGGTCGGCCTCGGCGCGGTAGACGACGAAGCCGCTCGCGGCTCCGAGGGCGTCGAAGGTCGGCGGCTCGTCGTGCGCGGACCACGTCGTGAGCGTGGGCAGCAGGGAACGGAGCGACGCGACGCGGTCCAGCCGGACGGCGAGGTCCGTGGCGGGGGTGATCCGGGCCTCCAGGCCGTCGCCGGACGCGACCACGGGACCGAGGCGACCCGACCCACCCGGCTCCATCGCTGCGGGCAGCGGCGGCACGGGCGCGTAGCGCTCGATGACCGAGCGGAACGCGTGGAACTTCGACGTCGGTCGGCCGGCCTCGTCGAGCGGGGCGTCGTAGTCGTACGACGTCGCGATCGGACGGTAGACGCCCTTGTCGTTCGCGCCGTTCGTGAAGCCGAAGTTCGTGCCGCCGTGGAACATGTAGATGTTCACCGAGCCGCCGGCGGCGAGCAGGACGTCCAGGTCCTCGGCGCTGGCGGACGCCGGCGTGGTGTGGTGGTGCTCGCCCCAGCTGTCGAACCAGCCGTCCCAGAACTCCGAGCACATCAGGGGGCCGGTGGGCTGGGCCTGCCGCAGGCGCTCGAGCCGGGCGGCGGAGCGGGAGCCGAACGAACCGGTCTTGTGCAGTGAGGGCAGCGAGCCGTCCTCGAGCATGGTGCCCATCGGCTGGTCGACGCTCGTGAAGGGGACGGTCAGCCCGATGTCGCGGTGCATCTGCTCCAGCGCGCGCAGGTACTCGGGGTCGGAGCCGTAGGCGCCGTACTCGTTCTCGACCTGCACCAGGACGATGGGCCCGCCCTGGTCGATCTGCCGCGGGACCAGCACGGGGGCCAGGTGCTGCAGGTACGTCTCGACCGCTGCGAGGAACCCGGGCTCGTTTCGGCGGACCCCCACGGAGCCGTCGGCGAAGAGCCAGTACGGCAGCCCGCCGTTGGTCCACTCGGCGCAGATGTAGGGGCCGGGGCGGACGATGGCGTGCATGCCCTCGGCCGCGACGAGGTCGAGGAAGCGGCCGAGGTCCAGGCCTCCGGACAGGTCGAACTCCCCCGGCGACGGCGCGTGCGCGTTCCACGCCACGTAGGTCTCGATGGTGTTGAGGCCCATCAGCTTGGCCTTGCGGATCCGGTCGGCCCACAGGTCGGGGTGCACGCGGAAGTAGTGGATCGCGCCGGACAGGACCCGGTGCGGCTCGCCGTCGAGCAGGAAGTCGGTGTCGCCGATGGCGAAGCGCATGGTGTGACCTTCTCATGGCCGGCCGGAGCCGGGCGTGGAGCGGGGCCGTGCGGACGTGTCCGCACGGCCCCGCGGGGATACCGGGAACTACTTGGTCGAGACCGTGAAGCCCTGGTCCTTGCCGTACTTGGCGAGGGCCTTCTGCCAGGCCTGCAGTCCGGCGTCGAGCGAGGTGCCGTTCTCGTACGCCTGGCCGACGGTGTCGGCGTAGACGCTGTTCGCGTACACCTGGTACGGCAGGTACGTGAAGTCGTTGTCCGAGGACTTCGACGCGTCGACGAGCACCTTGTTGATCTGCTGCCCACCGAAGTAGGACGGCTTCTCGTCGAGGAAGGACGACGAGTCCAGGTCAGCGGTGGTCGACGGGAAGCCGCCGGACTCCATGAAGACCTTCGTGGACTCCTTCGAGGAGTTCAGCCACTTGAGGAAGCCCGCGGCGAGTGCCGGGTTCTTCGACTGCTTCATGACGACCTCGGCGCTGCCGCCGTTGTTCGCGGTCTGGGCGGTGCCACCGTCGTAGGTCGGCATCGGGGCGACACGCCAGTCACCCGAGGCCTGGGCGACGCCGGACTCCAGGTTGCCGGGCATCCAGGCGCCGGTGATCAGCGTGGCGATCTCGCCGTTGCCGAGCTGCTTGTACCAGTCGTCGGTCCAACCGACCGTCTTCGACAGCAGGCCCTGCTCGACGAGCTCGTTCCAGGTGCTCGTCCACTTCTTCGAGCCCGCGTCCTGCAGGTTGATGGTCACCTTGTCACCGTCGGTGGTGAAGGGGGTGCCGCCGGCCTGGGCGATCATGCTCGTGGTGAAGCCGGCGTCGCCGGAGTCCGCGGCGATGTACGCCTTCGGGTCGGCCTGGTGCAGCTTCTTGGCTGCGGTGACGTACTCGTCCCACGTCTTCGGCACGGCGATGTCGTGCTTGTCGAAGACCTTCTTGTTGTAGAACAGCGCCATGGGGCCGGAGTCCTGCGGCAGGCCGTAGACCTTGCCGTCGATCGACACCGAGCTCCAGGTGCTCTTCGCGAAGTCCTTCTCGAGCGAGTCGAAGCCGTAGCTCGACAGGTCGAGGAGCGACTCGGACAGCGCGAACTGCGGCAGGGCGTAGTACTCGACCTGGGCGACGTCGGGGGCGCCCGAGCCGGCCTTGATCGTGTTCTGCAGCTTCGTGTACTGGTCGGCACCGGTGCCGGCGTTGACGAGCTTGACCTTCACCTTCGGGTACTGCTTCTCGAACGCGGCGACCTGGGCCTTCGCCGACGGGGTCCACGACCAGTAGGTCAGGGTGCCACCGTCCTGCAGGGCCTTGTCGATGTCGTCGGCCGATCCGCCGGAGCCGGAGCCGCCGGAGGCGCACGCGGCGAGGGCGATCGCGGCGGTGACGCCGATGGCGAGGGCGCTGAGCCCGCGCCGGAGACGCTTGTTCATGGGAGTGCCTTTCACTTCTTCGTGGAGGGGGTGGTGCTGCTGTGTGCCGGACCGGGCGGCGCGTGGCGGGGTCGCCGTACGCCTGGTGTCCGAGGGGTCAGGCCTTGACCGACCCGGCTGCGAGGCCGGACTGCCAGAAGCGCTGGAGGAAGAGGAACGCGACCACGATCGGGATGATCGTGAGGAGCGATCCCGTGACGACGAGGTTGTAGATCGGCTGCGCGCCGGACCCGGTGGCCTGCGCGTTCCACTGGTTCAGGCCGACCGTCAGTGGGTACCACTTCGGGTCGCTCAGCATGATGAGCGGCAGGAAGTAGTTGTTCCAGGTCGCGACGACGGCGAACAGCAGGACCGTGACGACACCGGGAGCGAGCAGGCGGAGCGCGATGGTGAAGAAGATCCGGAACTCGCCGGCACCGTCCATGCGGGCGGCCTCGAGCAGTTCGGCGGGGATCGCGTCGACCGCGTAGGTCCAGATCAGGTACATGCCGAACGGGCTGATCAGCGAGGGCAGGATGATCGACCACGGGGTGTTCGTCAGGCCGACCTGCGAGAAGAGCAGGAAGGTCGGGACGGCCAGTGCCGTGCCGGGGACCGCGATGGCGCCGAGGACGACGGCGAAGACCGCACGGCGCCCCGGGAACTGGAACTTCGCCATGCCGTAGCCCGCCACCGTGGCGAGCAGGGTGGCCCCGCCGGCGCCGACGACCACGTAGAGCAGCGTGTTGCCGAACCACTGCAGGAAGATGCCGTCGTTGTACGTCACCGTGTCGACGATGTTCTGCCAGAGGTTGAAGTCCCCGCCGAACCACAGACCGAAGGTGGAGAGCAGCGACGACTGCGTCTTCGTGCTGTTCACGAGCAGGTAGAACAGCGGCGCGAACGAGTACACGACGAAGACGACCATGACCGCGGTCAGCAGGCCGGAACGCTTCGGCTTGCGTCCGCCTTCCGCGGTGCGGAGCTGCCGGGAGGCGCGGATCGAGCGGGTGCGCGGCGCACGTTGCGTCGTGGTCGCCTCGGTCACCGTGGCCGCTGCGGGCCCGGCGGGGTGCTGGATGGTGCTCATCGGTTCTCCTCGCGGGTGCCGCGGACCTGGACGACGTAGGCGATCACCGCGGTGATCACGCCCATCACGATCGCGACCGTGGCGGAGTAGTTGAACTGCTGGCCGCTGAAGGACAGCGAGTAGGCGTACATGTTCGGGGTGAAGGCGCTGCCGATGACGTTCGGGGCGAGCGTCTTGAGCAGGTTCGGCTCGTTGAAGAGCTGGAAGCTGCCGATGATAGAGAAGATCGTGGCGATGACCATCGGGCCGCGGAGCGCCGGGAGCTTGATCGAGAAGACCGTGCGCATCGGGCCGGCACCGTCGAGCTCGGCCGCCTCGTACAGCTCACCGGGGACGGTGCGGAGTGCGGCGTAGAAGATCAGCATGTTGTAGCCGAGGAACTCCCACGTGACCACGTTGCCGATCGACGTCAGGACCCAGCTCGGGCTGAACGGCTGCAGCAGGTCGATGCCGAGCGCGTCGTTCGCGGCACCGGTCAGACCGAACTGGTTGCCGTAGATGAAGCCCCAGATCAGGGCTGCGACGACACCGGGGACCGCGTAGGGCAGGAACACCGCGATGCGGAAGAAGCTCGTCCCCCACAGTCGGGCGCTGTCGAGGGCCAGGGCGGCGACGAGCGCGAGGCCGAGCATGATCGGCACCTGGACGACCAGGAAGATCGCGACCCGACCGAGCCCGGACCAGAACTTGGCATCCTGGAAGAGCTGCACGTAGTTGGCGAACCAGACGAACTGGTTGCCGCCGATGAGCTGGTCGCGGAACAGGCTGAGCCAGAGCGCGTACCCGATCGGCACGATGAGCATCAGGACCAGGACGACGACGAACGGGCCGACGAACAGCCATCCGGTGAACCGTCCCCGCGGCTTGGGGCGGCGGCCGGCGGGGCGCTCGGCGGTGGGGCGGGGTGCTGCCTCACCGGGGCGCGCTGCGAGCGTGCTCATGTGACTCCTTCGTCTGCTGCGTTCGGGTGGTCGATGTCGGCGGCTCGGCCCGGGCCGGATCAGGGGGTCCGGGCGGTCACCGATGTTGACGTCAACATCGAACGTCGCGACGATAGCATGGCAACGTCAACATGCGCTAGCGTCCGGGGAGGCCGACCGTTCGGCCCCTCGATCCGGAAGGAGCGCCAGCGTGACGATGGAGTCCCCCGCCGGCACCCGCCGCGCCCCCTCGATGGCCGCCGTCGCCGACGCCGCGGGGGTCTCGATGCAGACCGTCTCGCGGGTCGCCCGCGGCTTCGACAACGTCAGCCCGGAGACCCGCGACCGCGTCCAGCGCGCGATGGAGTCCCTCGGCTACCGGCCGAACCGTGCCGCCCGCGCCCTGCGCTCGGGCCGCTTCCGCACCATCGGCGTGATCATGTTCACGCTCGCGTCCTTCGGCAACATGCGCACGCTCGAGGCGATCGCCGACGCCGCCGGGGTCGCCGACTTCACGATCACCCTGCTGCCCATGGCCTCGCGCACCGAGGCGGGCGTCCGGTCCGCCTTCTCACGCCTGCACGAACAGGCCGTCGACGGCGTCGTGATCATCATCGAGTCGCACATCATCGACACCGCCGAGGTCGTGCTGCCCGACGGCGTCCCCATGGTGATCGTCGACTCCACGGGCAGCACGGACCACCCCGCGATCGACACCGACCAGGCAGACGGCGCCCGGCAGGCCACGCAGCACCTGCTCGACCTGGGCCACGAGACCGTCTGGCACGTCGCCGGTCCGGATTCGTCGTACTCGGCGGCCCGTCGCCTCGCCGCGTGGCAGGACACCCTGTCGCGCGCCGGTCGGCCCGTCCCCCCGGTGTTCCGCGGTGGCTGGACGACCGAGCACGGGTACGAGGCCGGGCTCGAGATCGCCGCACGGCCGGAGATCACCGCGGTGTTCGCCGCGAACGACCAGACCGCCCTCGGGGTCCTGCGCGCCGCACACGAGTCCGGCCGCCCGGTGCCGTCGTCGCTCAGCGTGGTGGGGTTCGACGACTCCCCCGAGTCCGACTCGTTCTGGCCGCCGCTGACCACCGTGCACCAGTCCTTCGACGAGGTCGGCCGCCGAGCGGTCGCCACCCTGCTCGCCCAGATCGACGGCGAGCGGGTCAGCGTCGCGTCGGACCTGGTGCCGGTGCGGCTCGTCGAGCGCGCGAGCACGGCGGCACCGCCGGCGCGCTGACGCGGCACGCTCGTGCCGAGACTCGGCCATGCGGACAGGCTGCGCCATCCGCGTGCCGCGCTCTGTCCGCTCAGACGAGACTCGGCCGCGGCCCGCCGCGCGCCGCGCCCCGCAACGAGCAGAGGACGTCGGGCGCGAGCGCCCGACGTCCTCTGTGCTCACTCGACGCCCGCCGTGGCGTGCGCCGAGGCGTCTTGTCAGCCGATCGAGACGGCGGTCCAGGAGACCGGCGGGAGCTCGATCGTGACGGTGTCGCCCTCGCGGCGGACCGACTCGTTCGTGCGCAGCCCCACGCGCGAGGTGTTCTCCAGGTCGTTCACGGCGTGCAGGTCGTCGTCCCAGACACCCTCGGCGTGGACGTCGCCCGTCGCACCGATGCCTGCGAGGTCGATCGTCACCGTGGTCGGCTCGGACGGGTGGCGGTTCACCAGGAAGACCGCGGCCTTGCCGTCCTCGGTCACGGTGGCGGCGGAGTCCACGACCGGGACCTCGCCGTGCTTGCCACCGTCGACGGTGTCACCGGAGGCCTTGACCTGCAGCGACGTCCCCTGCGCCAGGCGCGAGGTGACCGAGAACGGGAAGAACGTCGTCTGGCGCCAGGCCGGGCCGCCGGGCTCGGTCATGATCGGGCCGATCACGTTGACGAGCTGGGCGAGCGAGGCCGAGGCGACGCGGTCGGCGTGGCGGAGCAGCGAGATGAGCAGGCCACCCACGACGACGGCGTCGGCGACGGTGTAGACGTCCTCGAGCAGACGCGGGGCGACGGGCCACTCGTCGAGCGTGAAGGTCTTGGCCTTGGCTTCCCACTTCTTGATCGACCAGACGTTCCACTCGTCGAACGAGATGTCGATGCGCTTGTCGGACTTCTTCTGCGCCTGGACGTGGTCGGCGGCCGTGGTGACCGTCTTGATGAAGTGGTCCATGTTGACGCCCGAGGCGAGGAACGACGGCAGGTCGTCGTCCTCCTCGTAGTAGGCGTGCGCGGAGATGTAGTCGACGTCGTCGTAGGTGTGCTCGAGGACGGTGCGCTCCCACTCGCCGAACGTCGGCATCGACGCCCCGGAGGAACCGCAGGCGACGAGCTCGAGGTCGGGCTGGATCTGTCGCATGGCCTTGGCGGTCATGGCGGCGAGCTTGCCGTAGTCGTCGGCGTTCTTGTGGCCGAGCTGCCACGGGCCGTCCATCTCGTTGCCGAGGCACCACATCTTGATGGCGAAGGGTTCCTGGCGACCGTTGGAACGACGGTATTCGGACAGTGCGGTCCCGGCGTCGATGTTCGCGTACTCGAGGAGCTCGATGGCCTCCTGCGTGCCGCGGGTGCCGAGGTTCACGGCGAGCATGAGCTCCGAGCCGACCTGGTCGAGCCAGTGCTGGAACTCGTGCAGGCCGACCTCGTTCGTCTCGGTCGAGTGCCAGGCCAGGTCGAGGCGGCGGGGGCGCTGCTCGACGGGGCCGACACCGTCCTCCCACTTGTACCCGGAGACGAAGTTGCCACCGGGGTAGCGGATGGCGGAGACGCCGAGTTCCTTGACGAGTTCGACGACGTCCCTGCGGAAGCCCTGCTCGTCGGCGGTCTCGTGGGTGGGCTCGTGGATGCCGTCGTAGACGTGGCGGCCGAGGTGCTCGACGAACCCGCCGAACAGGCGACGTCGCACCGGCCCCACGGTGAACGCGGCGTCGAGGACGAGGTGTGTGCGGGGCATGGATCTCCTTCGATCGTGGCAGTGCGGTTCGTGCGGGGAGCGGGTGGGGCCGCGGACGGGAACCGAAGCGGGCCGTCACGAAAGTGAGCGCTCACCTGACGGAAACGCTACCGGGTTCCACGCCGTCGCGAAAGGGGTGGCGGATGCCGGGAGCGAGCGCTAATGTGAGCGCTCACGGAGCACCGGAAGGTCGTTCCGTGTCCGGAGCAGCAGTGCTCCGGGTCCGGAGCAGCGATGCTCCGGCGGGAGCACCGACCCTGTTCCCGAGCCCGGCCCATCCCGATGGAGTGATGCCATGCCGATCCCACCCGCAACACCTGCGTCGCGCCTCTCGCGGCGGGGCTTCCTCGCCGCCGGTGCAGCGGCCGCGACGGTCCTGCCGCTCGCCGCCTGCTCCAGTCCCCTCGCCGCCGGTCTCGCCGGCAGTGCCCTCAACCCCGAGACCCTCGTCTTCTGGAACCTGTTCGGCGGCGGTGACGGCGTCCGCATGCAGGACATGGAAGCCGGCTACGCCAAGCAGCACGGCGGATCGAGCGCGCTGCAGGCCACCACGTTCGCGTGGGGCAACCCGTACTACTCGAAGGTCACACTCGCCACCGTCGGGAACAAGCCGCCGGACGTCGCGATCTCCCACCTGACCCGGGCGAAGCCCCTGTGGGACGGTGACCTGCTCGATCCCATCACCTCCGAGGACCTCGCCGGCGTCGGTATGAGCGCCGCCGACTTCAACCAGAAGGCCTGGACGGCGCAGAAGACCGACGGCAAGAACATCTGCGTGCCGCTCGACACCCACCCCTTCGTGCTGTTCTACAACGTCGACGTGTGCCGGAAGGCCGGCCTGCTCGACAGCGACGACAACCTCAAGGACCTGACGGGGATCGACGCCTTCGAGAAGGCCCTGGCGGCAGTCTCGAAGGTCACCGGCGGCACGGCGCTCAACGTCGCGAACGTCAGTGAGGTCGCGACCCCGTGGCGCTTCTTCTGGACGATGTACAACCAGATCGAGGGTGCGACGCCGTTCATCAGCGACGGCGGCTCCAAGCTCACCGTCAACGAGGACGCCTACACGAAGGTCACCGACATGACCCAGAAGTGGGTCAAGCAGGGCTGGCTCAACAAGGGCCTCGACTACGCCACCGCGCAGACGCTCATGTTCACCGGCAAGGCCGGCTTCTTCATGCAGGGCGAGTGGGAGATCAGCACCGCCCAGTCGATCAAGGGGCTGAAGTTCGGGATGGCTCCGGTCCCGCAGCTCTTCGACAAGCCGGCGACCCAGGCCGACTCGCACACGTTCATCCTGCCGAAGAAGGACCGCACGCCGGAGCAGAAGCAGGCGGCGATGCTGTTCATCAAGCAGATGCTCGAGCAGAGCCTGACCTGGGCACAGGGTGGCCACGTGCCGGCGTACCTGCCGACGTACGACAGCTCGGCCTACAAGAAGCTGACGCCGCAGTCGAACTACGCCTCCGCCGCCGAGACCGCGGTGTTCGACGACGCCGCCTGGTACGGCGGCTCCGGGTCCACGTTCGAGAACACCGTGGGCGCCCAGCTGGCCCTCGTGCAGCAGGGCAGCAGCTCCCCCGCCGCGGCCATGAGCGCGATCAAGTCCCAGTTGTCGACCTACCTCAACACGCCGAGCCCGCTGTGATCGGGCCTGCGACCACCACGAACGACGTGAACACCCTGCGAAAGGCACGATGACGTGACCACAGCACCTGTCCTCGACCGCCCGACGGACGCGGCGAGCGCGCCGCGACGACTCCGCCCGTACCGCTCCAGCCTGACCCGCGGCCAGGGCCGCAGCGGCTGGCTGTTCCTCGCCCCGTTCGGCCTGTTCTACATCGCCTTCCTGCTCGGTCCGACGGTCTGGATGATCGTCACGAGCTTCTTCAACACCTCGACGGTCCGCACCGGGCTCGGCAGCTTCGCCGGGTTCGCGAACTACGCGGAGATGCTCGGTCGCGACGACTTCTGGTCCTCGCTCTGGCACACGCTGCAGTTCACGCTGTACACGACCCCGCCGCTCGTGATCCTGGCGTTCGTGTTCGCCGTGCTGACGAACCGGATGAACCGCGGCCAGTGGTTCTTCCGTCTGGCGTTCTTCCTGCCGTTCATCCTGCCGTCGGCGACGATCTCGCTCATCTGGGTGTTCATCTTCACGCCGAGCACCGGTCTCTTCGCGAGCGTCCAGTCGCTGCTCGGGATGACTCCGGGCGCCGGTGTCCTGGCCAGCCCGAACACGGCGATGATCGGTGTCGCCATCGCCACCGTGTGGTGGACCCTCGGCTTCAACTTCGTGCTCTACCTGGCCGGCCTGCAGGAGATCCCGCGCGAACTGTACGAGGCCGCCGCCGTCGACGGTGCCTCGAACTGGCAGCAGATCAAGTCGATCACGCTCCCCCTGCTCGGCCGCACGACGACCCTCGTCATCCTGCTGCAGATCATCGCGAGCCTGAAGATCTTCGACCAGGTCTACCTGATGACGAACGGCGGCCCGGGCATCTCCACCCAGGTCTCGCTGCAGCTCATCACCGGCGTCGGCTTCACCGACAACCGACTCGGTGCCGCGTCGGCCGCGTCGGTCCTCCTGTTCATCGTGATCGTGGCGATCGCGGTCATCCGGCAGCTCGTCGAGCGCGCTGCCGCCAAGCGAGAGATCGGTGCCTGACATGACCGCCACCGAGAGCATCACCACCGGCCGGAAGCTCCGCACCGGGGTCTCGTCCGCCGCTCCCACGAGCGCCGCCAAGATCGGTGTCAGCGGGCGCGGCTTCACGATCGCGTCGGGCATCATCCTGACGATCTTCGCGATCATCTGGCTCATCCCGAGTGTGTTCGCGCTGAAGACGTCGCTGTCCGACAACGGCGTCGCCGCGCTCGGCGCGAACTCGATCCTGTCGAACTGGAACCCGACGCTGCACTCGTACGCGTCGCTGTTCCAGGCCGGCGACATCTGGAACTGGTACCTGGCCAGCGGCATCACGAGCGTCGTGACCGCGGTGCTCACCGTGCTGTTCGCCTCGATGGCGGCGTTCGCGCTGTCGCGGCTGGTGTTCCGCGGCCGGAACATCGCGTTCCTGCTCATCATCCTGGGCATCATGATCCCGACCCAGGTGCTGATCATCCCGATCTTCCAGGAGCTCAACGCGGTCGGCCTGCTCAACACGTACTGGTCGGTGATCTTCCCGCAGGTGCCCGCCGTGATCGCGGTGTTCATCTTCAAGCAGTTCTTCGACGGCATCCCGAAGGAGCTCGAAGAGGCTGCGCGCATCGACGGCGCCGGCATCTGGAAGGTCTACTGGTCGGTCATCCTGCCGCTGTCGCGTCCGGTGATCGCAGCGGTGACGATCCTGACCTTCGTCGGGGTGTGGAACAACCTGCTGCTGCCGCTGTTCGTGCTGTCCAACCCGGACCTCATGACGATCCCGGTCGGGCTCGCCACGGTCCAGGGCAGCTTCGGGCAGCGCTACGCCGACATCCAGGCTGGTGCACTCCTGGCGGCGTTGCCGCTGATCATCCTCTACCTGATCTTCCAGCGGCAGATCGTGGAGGGCGTGACGGGCTCGGGCCTCAAGGGCTGACGCGGCCCCACCACGGACGGGAGGCCCGGTGCCAGCTTGCACCGGGCCTCCCGTCCGTCCGTTGGTCGCGCCACGGGCGCGGCGCACCTGGCGAGGGCGGGCGTACCTGGCGGGACGGGGCACACCTGCCAGGCAGCACGCGGGTCAGGCGCGGACGGAGACCTTCGTCTCGTGCTTCCAGAACCCGGAGAACGTGATGCGCGACTTCGGCAGACCGGCACGGTGCAGGTGGCGGCGGCCCTCGGTGGCGAGCTTCGACTCCCCCACGACGAACGCGTAGCCCCTGTCGTCGGACGGCACGTGCCGCTGCAGCTCCGCGAGGGCGCCGCTGCCGGGGACCGCGCCCGGCTGCCGGACGATCCACGTCACCTGCACGCCGGTGGGGGCGTCGAGGTCACGGATGTCGGCGGCGGTCGGGACCTCTTGGATGATGCGGCCGACGGTGTCGCGCGGCAACGACGCGGCGATGCCGACGATGCCGGGCAGGCCGGTCTCCTCCGCCGCGACGACGACCTCGCTGGTGCCGGCCGGGACGTCGAAGATGCAGCCCTGGTCGAGCATCGCGAGCTCTTCGCCGGGGCGGGCGGAGCAGGCCCAGATCGCGGCACGGCCCTCGAGCTGACCGCGGTGGTCCAGGTGCACGACGAAGTCGATGTCGAGCTCGGCGGTGCCGTCGGCGAGCAGCCGGTACGCGGCGACGGTGTAGTTCGCGCAGTGCGGGCGGATGTCCTCGGGGATGCCGAGGAACGTCGGCCACCACTTCTTGCCGTCCAGGTCGGGCATCCGGAAGGCGTCCTGGTCGGGGCGCCGGACGAACAGGCGGAACCAGTGGTCGAAACCGAGGTAGCCGAACTCGTGCAGGTCGTCGCCGGTGACGGTGACACGCTGCATCGAGGGGGTCACCCGCTGGGTCCGGAGGACACGGGCGCGGAAGAGCCGGGGGTTCGTCGGCAGGAGCCGCGGGGTCTTCGCCATGAGGCAAGGCTAACCTAAGATGACTTCCGTGCCAGCCCCCAATCCCGTTCTGGCTTCCGGTCCGGAGGCCCCCGAACCCGTCGTGTCCAGCGCCCGGGACGGCGACGCGTCCCGCGCCCTCGGTGTGCACCGGACCGCGATGCGGCGACGGACCGCGGTCATCATCGGCCTCGTCGTCGCCCTGGTCCTCGTCGCCGTGGCGAGCATGCTGCTCGGCAGCAACCGCATCGGCGTCGCCGAGGTGTGGGCGGGGCTCACGCGCACCGGATCGAGCACCGACGAGGCGATCGTGTGGGGCTCCCGCATCCCGCGCACGCTCATCGGCGCAGCGGTCGGCGCGGCCCTCGGCATCGCCGGACTGCTCATGCAGGGACACACCCGCAACCCACTCGCCGACCCCGGTCTGTTCGGCGTCTCGTCGGGCGCGGGGCTCGCGGTGGTGCTCGGCGTCTACGTGTTCGGGGTGACGAGCACGAGCGCGACCGTCTGGTTCGCACTGGTCGGGGCCCTGGTCGCCAGCGTCGTCGTCTTCTCGGTGACGATCGCCGGCAGCGGCACGGCCAGCCCGGTGCCGCTCGCCCTCGCCGGCGCCGCGGTCTCGGCGCTGCTCGCCGCCCTGACCTCGTTCGTCGTGCTGACCGACCAGGCGTCGCTCGACGCGTACCGGCTCTGGGTCGTCGGGTCGCTCGCCGCACGCCAGCTCGACATCCTCGGGGCGGTGTGGCCGTTCCTGGCCGCCGGACTCGTGCTCGCGGTGCTGAACGTCCGCGCCCTCGACGCCCTCGGGCTCGGGTCGGAGCTGGCGAAGGGCCTGGGCGAGAACGTGCTCGTCGCCCGGCTGGTCGGCCTGGGAGGGATCACGCTGCTCGCCGCCGGGGCGACCGCGGCGGCCGGCCCGATCGGCTTCGTCGGCCTGACGGTCCCGCACGTCGCCCGCGCGCTCGTCGGCACCGGACACCGCTGGACGCTGCCGGTGTCCGGTCTGGTCGGCGCCGCCCTCGTGCTGGTCGCCGACGTCATCGGTCGCCTGATCGGCGGGTTCTCCGAGGTCGAGGTCGGCATCGTGCTCGCCGTCATCGGGGGCCCGGTGTTCGTCGCCGTGGCCCGCCGCCGATCGCTGGTGTCACTGTGAGCGGGGCAGCGGTGCGCAGCAGCGGGAGGACGCCCGGCAGCACAACCGGCATGCCCGGCAGTACACCCGGTGCGCCGGGCACGAACGGCCCCGCGGCCCGCACCCCCGGCCGTGCCGGCATCCGCATCGGCCCCGTCGGCCTCGCCTGGCGCCCCCGGGTGTTCTGGTACACCGTCGCGTCGCTCGCCACCGTCCTGGTGCTCATCGTCCTCGGCACCGCGGTCGGCTCGACGTGGATCGCGCCCGGGGTCGTCATCCGGTCCCTGCTCGGGTTGGAGTCCGGTCCCGACGCCTTCATCATCACCACCCTGCGCCTGCCCCGCGTGCTGACCGGCGCACTCGTCGGCCTGACCCTCGGGGTCGCCGGGGCACTGACCCAGACCTTCACGCGGAACCCCCTCGGCACCCCGGACATCATCGGCGTCACCGCGGGCGCGAGCGTCGGTGCGGTCGCCGCGATCGTCCTGGGCGGCGGGACGTACTCGGTGTCGTCCCTGGTGCTCGGTGGCGGGATCCCGGTGGCCGCCACGATCGGCGCCCTGGTCGCAGCGGTCCTGGTCTACGGCCTGGGTTGGCGCGGTGGCGTGCAGAGCTACCGGCTCGTGCTGGTCGGCATCGGCGTGAGCGCGACCCTCGACGCCGTGACCAGCTACCTGCTCGTCCGGGCGAAGATCACGGTCGCGACCGCGGCCTCGCAGTGGCTGGTCGGCAGCCTGTCGAGCACCTCGTGGGAGAGCGTCTGGCCGCTGCTCCTGGTGGCCGTGGTCGCGGTGCCGATCGCACTCGCGACGAGTGCGGCACTCGGCATCGGGCAGCTCGGCGACGAGGTCGCGACCGGCGTCGGACTCGGCGTCCAGCGACACCGGCTGCTCGTCATCGCACTCGCGGTCGTGCTGACCGCCGCCGCCGTGGCCGCCGCGGGACCGGTGGGCTTCGTCGCGTTCGTCGTGCCGCAGGTCGGGCTCCGGCTCGCCGGCACGAACCGGCCGCCGCTGCTGCTCGCCGGTGCTCTGGGAGCCGTGCTCGTGCTCGCCGCCGACCTGCTGTCCCGTTCCGCGTTCCCGTGGCAGGTGCCGGTCGGCATCATCACCACCGTGATCGGGGCGCCGTACCTGATCTGGCTCCTCGTCCGTCACCGCAAGGAGATGTCCCGATGACAACAGCGCACGACCGCGACCACCAGCACGAGCACGAGCACGACAGCGTGCTCGAAGCCCAGGGCCTGTCCGTCGGCTACGACCGCCAGCCGGTCCTGCGCGACCTGGACCTGCGCATCGAGCGCGGCACCGTCACGACGTTCCTCGGCGCGAACGGCTGCGGCAAGTCGACCCTGCTCAAGGCGTTCGGCCGCGTGCTCAAGCCGCAGGCCGGCGAGGTCCTGCTCGACGGCGCCCCGATCCGCAAGGAGCCGAACCGCCAGGTCGCCCGCAAGCTCGCGATCCTGCCGCAGTCCCCCGTCGCCCCGGCCGGCACCAGCGTGCTCGACCTGGTGATGCGCGGCCGGAACCCGCACCAGTCGTGGGCGAAGCCGTGGACCGCCGAGGACGCCGCCGTCGCCGAGGACGCGATCGCCGCCACCGGACTGACCGAGGTCGCGCACCGCGACGTCACGAGCCTGTCCGGCGGACAGCGCCAGCGCGCCTGGATCGCCATGGTCGTCGCGCAGCAGGCCGAGACGCTCCTGCTCGACGAGCCGACGACCTACCTCGACCTCGCGCACCAGCTCGAGGTCCTGCGGCTCGTCCGACGGCTGAACCGCGAGCAGGGGTCGACGATCGTGATGGTGCTGCACGACCTGTCGCTGGCGGCGCGGTACTCGGACCGGCTCGTGGTGCTGCACGACGGCGGGGTCGTGGCCGACGGCACACCGCACGAGGTCCTCACCCCGGCACTGCTCGAGCACGCGTTCGGCCTGCACGCCCGGGTGTTCCCCGACCCCGTGACCGGTGCGCCGATGATCGTGCCCGAAGCGGACGAGCACGACCCGGTCCCGCACGCCCCGGCCGAGCACACCGTCACACGCACGAAAACCGAAGACGTGCTGGCGAGTGCCGCAAAGTTAGGTTAGCCTCTCCTAATGTGAAGACCTCCCGACGTGGCCACCTGCGCGCCGCCCTCCTGACCTCCGTGACCGTCTCGGCACTCCTCCTGACCGGCTGCTCGAGCACCGGCAACTCGAACGACTCCGACTCCGACGGCGGCACCGCCGCGTCGAAGGCGTGGTCGTACCAGGACGCCACCGGCGCGACCGTCAAGGTCGACCACACGCCGAAGCGCGTCGTCGTGCTGAACGACATCGCCCTGTCGTTCATCGAGTACGGCCTGAAGCCCGTCGGCACCTTCGGGCAGCTGACGATGGCGAAGGACGCCCGGTTCAAGGGCCTCGACACCGACGGCATCACCCAGCTCGGCACCGCCTACGGCGACATCGACCTCGAGCAGCTCGCCGCGCTGAAGCCCGACCTCGTCGTGACCTCGGTCTACCCGACCGACGCGAAGGGCACGCTCGACACCAAGCAGCCCGGCTACGGCTTCAAGGACAAGGCGCAGGAGAAGCAGATCAAGGCGATCGCGCCGGTCGCCGAGGTGAAGTGGGGCGGCAAGGGCGAGGACGTCATCGAGGAGATCGCGAAGCTCTCCGAGTCGCTCGGCGCGAAGGAGTCGACGGTCGACGCCGCCGAGAAGCGCTTCGACACCGCCGCCGACGAGCTCGAGAAGGTCTCGAAGGACACGGACCTGTCGGTCGTCTCGATGTACGCCGACGGTGACGGCGCGTACGTCACCCGCCCGACCGACGAGCCGTCGCTGCAGATGTACGCGTCGTACGGGGTCGACTTCGTCAACCCGAAGCCGAAGGGCTTCTACTGGGGCATCTACTCGTGGGAGAACGCCGGTCAGATCACCGGTGACGTGCTGCTGCTGTCGCAGCAGGGCTACCAGGTCGCCGACCTCGAGAAGCAGCCGACCTTCGCCGACAACGCCGCGCTCAAGGCCGGCCAGGTCCACAGCTGGACGTTCCCGGCCCTCGACTACACGTCGCAGGCCGACTACATGATGAAGCTCGCGGGCTGGCTCGAGGACAGCAAGAAGCTGTCGTAGGACGCAACCGAGAACCGGCCTGGAGGCGCGGTGCCAGCTGGCACCGCGCCTCCAGGCCGTTCGTGGCTGCGTTCCGGGCCGTCAGCCGACCGGCAGCGCCGCGTTCACCGCCGTCTGCGCGTCGCGCCAGACGGCCGCACGCGACCCGGCGTAGGTGCCGCCCTGGCCGTTGGAGAACGTCCGCAGGTTGTGCTTCGCGCCGTCCGTGTTGCCCTGCCAGTAGGCGGTGACGGCACGCGAGGTCCCGCCCACCAACCACACCTGGTCGGCCGCGTCCGTGGTGCCGGTCTTGCCGAACAGTGTCGCGCCGTCGGGGGTCTGCCCACCGCTCGCCGTCCCGCCGCGGAAGGCGCCCTGCATGACGTCGAACGCGGTGGCCGCGGTCTGCCGGGACACCGCCTGCGTGCACGAGCGGGGCTGTCCGCCGAGCTCCTCACCGTCGGGCGCGACGACCTGGTCGATCACCACGGGTGCGCAGAACCGCCCGCCGTTCGCGATGCCGGCGTAGGCCGAGGCCATCGTGAGCGGGGCGATGCTCTCGGTGCCGAGCAACGACCCCGGGTTCCACGGCAGTTCGCCGCCGCTCGCCAGGTGCACGCCCAGCCGCTCGGCCACGTCGCGGATGTCGCACAGGTCGAGCTGCTCGGCCATCGACTGGTACGCGGCGTTGACGGACTGCGCCGTCGCCGACCGGACCGAGTACGGACCACGCTGCCCGGCTGAGTCGTTCTTCGGCTGCCAGAACGCCGAGGCGGGTTCCCCGCACGCGGTCCACTCGCTGTGCGGGTGCGGCGTGCCGTCCACGACGGTGTCCGGGCTGCGGCCGGCCTCGATCCACGCGAGCAGGGTGAACATCTTGTAGGTCGACCCGGTCTGGAAGCCGGTGGAGCTGCCGTCCGCCTCGTCGGTGGCGTAGTTCAGCGAGGTCGCGGTGCGGGGCGCGTCGGACGAGCGGTCGTGGTCGGTGTTCTGTGCCATCGTCAGCACGCGGCCCGTCCCTGCCTCGACCGTGTTGAACGTGGCCCCGAGTGCCAGCCGGGTCTCGGTCTTCGGGTCGTACCGTTCGAGCAGCCGCTTCTGCGCCGCGTTCAGGTCGAGGTCGAGCGTGGTCTGGATCCGGTACCCGCCGGTGCGCCAGGCGTCCGCCCGCTGCTGCTTCGTCGCGCCGAGCTGCGGGAGCCGCTGGGCGATGGTCTCCGCGTGGTCACAGAAGAACGCGGCGCCCACCTCGACCGCCTCGCACCCCTGGTGCGGTGCCGTCAGGTGCACGGAGTCGGCGACACGGGACAGCCGAGCCGTTCGGTACTCCTCGGCCGACAGGTGCCCCTGCTCGTGCATCGACCGCAGGATCACGTTCCGCCGGGCGGCGTTGTCGCGGTGGTGGTCCGGCGTCGACAGGTCCCGTCGTTCCGGCCACTGCACGATCGCGATGAGCGACGCCGCCTCGGCCGGGGTCAGGTCGCTCGCCGACTTGCCGTAGTAGTGCTGCGCCGCCGACTGCACGCCGTAGGTCTGGTCGCCGAAGTAGGCGATGTTCAGGTACGCCGCCAGGATCTGCCGCTTCGTGTACTGCTTCGCCAGGCTGATCGCGAGCTTCATCTCGGCGAGCTTGCGCTGCGGCGTCCGCCTGGTCGCCTCCTCGTACCCGGCCTCGCGCTCCTCGGCCGTGGGCAGTTCGCTGGCCTGCTGGATCTTGATGTTCCGCACGAGCTGCATCGTCAGGGTCGAACCACCCGACCCGCCCTCGGTCCCGGACGTGGCGACGCTCACGAGCGACCGGACGACGGACGTCGCGTCGACACCGCCGGTCTCGTAGAACCGCTTGTCCTCGCCGTCCACCGCGGCGTGCTCCAGGTGGTCGCTGATCTGCTCGAGCGTGAGCTCCTGGCGGTCCTGGTCCCACACGCTCGCCAGGTGCACCGGCTCGCCGCCGCGGTACGCCCAGATATGGTTGCGCTGCGGGAGCTGCCCGATCTCGATGTCCTCCGGCAACGACTCGAACACCCCGATCGCCGAGGTCGTGCCGACGCCGGCGACCGCGATCACCGGCGTCACCCCGACGCTCACCAGCAACCCGGCGAGCACACTGCCACCCACGAAGCCGAGCGCGGCTCCCCCTGCACGTCGCATCGTCATGTCGTTCCCCCTCGTCCGCGCCACCGTCGGCGCGGTCCGGAGAGGCTCGCAGTCCTGCTCGGGTGGCCGCCGGGACTTCCCCGCGGAACACCGTCGTGTCCGCTGGGAAAGTGCCGGGGTCGGTCGCCGCTCGGCGCTCGCCGCCCGTGCGGAGCATGATCGGCGCATGGAGTACTCGACGGCGATGCTCACCGAGGAGACGTGGCCCGACTTCGCCGCGCTCGTGACCCGCAGCAATGGCGTGTGGGGCGGGTGCTGGTGCATCGGCTTCCACCCGGACGGCCCGCGCGGCACACCGGACCCCACGGTGTCCCACCAGGAGGCGAAGCACCGGCACGTGCGCAACGGCACGAACCGCCAGGTGCTCGTCTACGCCGACGGCTCGGCGGTCGGCTGGTGCCAGTTCGGACGCCCGGCCGAGCTGCCGACGATCCTGAACCCCGGCGCCTACGCACGCGACGCCTCGACCCCGCCGGACTGGCGGATCGGCTGCGTGTTCGTGGAGTCCCGGCACCGCGGCCACGGTGTCGCACGTGCCGCGGTCACCACGGCCCTGGACGAGATCCGCCGGGCGGGCGGCGGGACGGTCGAGGCCTACCCGGAGCAGACGGTCGAGCGGAAACCGCAGCGCGGGGCGTACCTGCACACCGGACCGGAAGAACTGTTCACGCAGTTCGGGTTCGTGCGCGACCGCCGCATCGCGAAGTGGCGGTGGGTGATGCGCACGACGGTGTGACCGGCGTACCCGTTCGACGCCGCGCTGCCAGCCCTTCGCGCGTACCGTTGGAACCGTGACACGCACCGCTCCGGTACGACCGCACCGCCTCGCCCTGATCGGCGCCGCCGTGGCCCTGGTGATCGGGGTCGGACTGCTCGTCTCCCCCTGGGACGGGCCGGTCATCGTGCTCGCCTGGGCGCTCATCGTCGCCGCGGTCGTCCTCGGCGCCATCACGCTGTTCTTCGTGCGGGCTCCCCGCAGCTAGAACGGGGACCCCACCGGCGCGACGATCGGGCGCGACCCGCGCGGTACGACCGTTCCGTCAGCTGCGCCGGCGCGCGCCCGCGGAGCGTGGCGGGTTCGCGCGCAGGTGCTCCGCCGCTCCCTCGAGGATCCGTGCGAGGTCGTCGACGTCCCCGTCGGACATCGACGCGAACAGCAGGGTGTGCAGCGCCTCGATGTGTCCGGGGAAGACCGCGGCGAGGACGTCACGACCGGCCCGGGTGATCGTCACGACCGTGCTGCGTTCGTCGTCCGGCGAGGGACCGCGCGTGACCAGCCCGCGCTGGTCGAGCAGTTGCGCCTGGTAGGTCAGCCCGCTCCGGCTGTACACGACGCCGTCGGCGAGGTCGGTCATGCGCTGCTGCCCGCCCGGAGCGTCACCGAGCCGGGCGAGCAGCTGGAACTGCACGTAGCTCAGGCCGCCCACGTCGCGGAGCTGCCGCTCGACCGCGTGGCGCAGCAGGCTGCTCACCTCGGTGAAGGCGAAGTACGCCCCGAGCTGGGTCGGTGTCAGGGAGTTCGGAGCGTCGGTCACGGGATCCATCCTACCCGTTGCTTCGAGTTCGAAGCAGTGCTAGCGTCATCGTCAGTTGCTTCGAACTCGAAGTACATGGGCAACACCGACGAAGGGCACGATCATGCAGGCAGTACGGTTCCACGAGGTCGGCGGTCCCGAGGTGCTCCGCACCGAGGACGTCGAGCAGCCCACCCCGGGCGCCGGGCAGGTGCGACTGCGCGTCGCCGCCTCGGCGTTCAACGCGGCGGACAACGGGATGCGGGGCGGGTTCCTGCCGATCCCGATCCAGCTGCCGCACGTCCCCGGCTACGACGTGTCCGGCATCGTCGACGCGCTCGGCGACGGCGTCGAGGGGATCGAGGTCGGGGACGCCGTCGTCGCGTTCCTGCCGATGGAGCTCGACGGCGGGGCGGCCGAGTACGTCATCGCCCCGGCGGACGCGGTGGTCGCCGCACCGACGAGCATCCCGTTGGCCGACGCGGCGGCGCTGCCCTCGGTGGCACTCACCGCGTGGCAGGCACTGTTCGACGACGGGCGGCTCGAGGCAGGCCAGCGCGTGCTGGTCATGGGCGCCGGCGGCGTGGTGGGCAAGTACGCGATCCAACTCGCCGTCCGCGCCGGCGTCCACGTCATCGCGACGGCGAGCCCGCGCAGCATCGAGGCCGTCCGGGCGGCCGGTGCCCACGAGGTGATCGACCACACCACGACCGACGTCCGCGCCGCCGTGACGGAGCCGGTCGACGTGCTCCTCAACCTCGCCCCGATCGACCCGCAGGACTTCGCAGCACTCGTCGACGTCGTGCGCGACGGCGGCGCGGTCGTCAGCACCACGGCGTTCATGGCCACGCCGGACGACGAGTCACGCGGGGTCCGGGCGGCGACGGTGTTCGTCCTGCGCAACCGCGAGCGCCTGGCGGAGCTGGTGTCCCTGGTCGACGCCGGGGCGCTCACGGTCGAGGTCACCCGGCGCATCCCGCTGACCGAGCTGCCGTCCCTGCACGACGAGGCGGCCGCGGGACGGATCAGCGGCAAGGTCGTGGTCCTGGCCGGGTGACGGCCGCACGCCCCCGCACCAGCACCGCCCGCACCGGCGCCGGATACGCTCGGCGCATGACGGACCAGGGGTGGCACGAGGACGTGCTCGGAGCACCGTACGAGCGGCTCGAACTGCCGCTCGGCACCGACTCCGAGGGCCCCGTCGTCGCCACCCTGGTCCGCCGACGGCACACCCCGACGGACCTGCTGCTGCACGGTCGCGGGCCCCTGCACGGGGTCGATGTGCTCTACGTGCACGGCTGGTCGGACTACTTCTTCCAGGTCGAGCTCGCCGAACGCCTGGAGCGGCTCGGCGCCAGGTTCCACGCGCTGGACCTGCGGAAGTACGGTCGGAGTCTGCGTCCGCACCAGACCCCGGGCATGGTCGACGACCTGGCCGTGTACGACGAGGACATCGCCGCAGCGCTCGACGCGATCTCGGCCGAGCACCCCGGCTCGGACCGCCGCAAGCTCGTGCCGATGGGCCACTCCACGGGCGGCCTGACCCTGTCGCTCTGGGCGGCCCGGCACCCGGAGCTCGTGCACGGTCTCGTGCTGAACAGCCCGTGGCTCGAGTTCCAGGCCACCGCGGTGGGGCGGGCCATCGTCGCACCGGTCATCAGGCTCGGCGCGCGCCGGAACCCGCTCGCGCCGATGCCCGCCGTCGACCCCGGCTTCTACACGCGCACCGTCTCGGCCGAGGGTGAGGGATCGTGGACCTACGAGCAGCAGTGGCGGCCGGAGCGCGGCTTCCCCCTGCACCCCGGGTGGCTCGCCGCGGTCTTCGACGGTCAGGCAGAGGTCGAGAAGGGGCTCGGCATCACGGTCCCGACCCTGGTGATGCTGAGCGACAAGAGCATGCTCCAGCCGCGGTGGGACCCGGGGATGGCGCGGGCCGACGTCGCCCTGAACGTCGACACGGTGGCGCACCGTGCGCTCTCCCTCGGTGACGAGGTCACGGTCCGCCGACTCGCGGGGGCCCTGCACGACGTCGTCCTGTCCGCGCCGGACGTCCGGGAACGGGCGTACGACACCATCGAGCGCTGGGCGAGCACACTCCGGTAGTCCCGCGACGCTCCGCGAGGCGTGCGGCTCAGCCGGTCAGCCCGGCCACCGCGGCCCGGGTCGCCGCGGCGACCAGTGCATCCGACGGTTCCGCGGCGGCATCGGCCCGGCTCGTCATCACCACCAGCACGATCGGTGCTCGTCCCGGCGGCGTCACGACCGCGATGTCGTTCCGGACCCCGTAGGACGCCGTGCCGGTCTTGTCGGCGACCCGCCACGACGGGTCCACCCCGGCACGGATCGTCGCGTCCCCGGTCGTGTTGCCGAGCATCGCGTCGCGGAGCACCCGCCGGTCGGCAGCGTCGAGGACGTCCCCGAGCAGCACCGCCCGCAGGTCGGCCGCGAACCGCTCCGGCGTCGTCGTGTCACGCCGGTCGCCCGGCGTCGCCTGGTTCAGGTCGGGTTCGACCCGGTCGACGCTCGTCGTCTGGTCCCCGATGCCGCGCAGCCACCGCTCGACGGCGTCCGGCCCGCCGAGCCGTTCCACGAGCAGGTTGGCAGCGGTGTTGTCGCTGGACCGGAGCGCCGCGTCGATGAGCTCCCGGACCGTCATCCCGGTGTCGACGTGCTCGCTCGTCACGGGCGCGTACTCGAGCAGGTCACCGCGGTCGTAGTGCACGACCGTCGCCAGGTCGGCGTCGGACGAGCCGTCGAGGACCGCCGCCGCGATGAACACCTTCACCGTCGACGCGAACGCGAACCGCTCCCCTGCACGGTGCACGAGGGTCCGGCCGCTGCCGGTGTCGACCGCGGTGATGCCGAGCCGAGCGTCGTACCGCCGCTCGAGCGACGCGAAGGCCCGCGCGGTTGCGGGGTCGGTCGCCGGGTCGGTCGCCGGCACCGCTGCACCCGGAGCCGACGCAGCGGCAGAAGCAGGAGCCGACGCACCGCCCGGCTCGCCGGAACACCCCACCAGTCCGACCAGCACCAGGGCCGTCAGGGCTGTGGTCGTCGTCCCCGTCCCACCTCGCACGCCCCGAGCCTGCCCGACGACCGTGCAACTACCCTGAGCGGCATGCCAGCTCCTGCCGTCCGACTCACCCGCCTGGACCCCACCGGCGCCGACCGCCCGGAGCTGCTCGCGTTCCTGACGTCCGAGGAGTTCCCGTTCCACGTCCGACGGCGCATCAGCGCGGCCGACGCGGCGAGCGCCGTCGACTCCGGCGCCTACCGCGACGACGAGCACGACACGTCCTGGCTCGACCACGACGACCTCGGACGCATCGGGCTGGTCCGCCTCGAGGACCTCGCCGACCCCGTCCCCCTGTTCGACCTGCGCCTGGCCGGTCGGTTCCGGGGCCGCGGCCTCGGGGTGCCCGTCCTGCGTGCGGTGACCGACCACGTGTTCACGACGATGCCGGCGATCACGCGCTTCGAGGGCCAGACCCGCGAGGACAACACCGCCATGCGCCGGGTCTTCGTCCGTGCCGGCTGGGTGCAGGAGGCTCACTACCGCGAGGCGTGGCCCGTCGACGGCGGCCCGGCCGTCGGGTCGGTCGGTTACGGCGTGCTGCGTCGCGACTGGGAGACGGGCGAGACCACCCCGGTGCCGTGGGACGACGTCGCGCGGTGAGCGTCTGACGGCAGCCGCCAGCAGGCGGACGGGAGGCCCGTGGCGGCGCCGCCACGGGCCTCCCGTCCGTTCGTCGGTCGCGTCTCAGGACCGCGACAGGCGCGTGACGGTGGCGTGCGCGCCGTCCGCGATGAGCCCGTCCAGGGCGTCGCGGTAGGCGGCGACGAACCGTTCGTCGTCGACCAGGTCGCCGAAGACCTGGCGGTTCGCGATGAAGGCGAGGCGGTCCTCGCGCTGGGTCAGGGCGATGCGGTGCAGGGGCTCGGCGAGCCTGTCGACGATCTCGATGGGCTCGCCGGACTCGTCGGTGCCCTCGTCGTAGCGGGCCCACGACGCGACGATGCCGGCGGACAGCGTGACGGGCCGACCGGCGGCCAGGTTCTCGCGCACGACGGGGAGCAGCCACTTCGGGATCCGGTCGCTCGACTCGGCGCAGAGCCGGGCGAGGGTGTCGCGCACCTCGGGGTTCTGGAAGCGCTCGATCAGGGTCGACTCGTACTCATCGAGGTCGATGCCGGGCACCGGGTGCAGCGTCGGTGCGCCCTCTTCGTCCATGTAGCGGCGCAGGAAGGTCGCGATCGCCGGGTCCTGTGTGGCCTCGTGCGCGTAGCGGTAGCCGGACAGGTACCCGAAGTAGCAGAGCCCCTGGTGGCTGGCGTTGAGGAGCCGGAGCTTCATGAGTTCGTACGGCTCGACGTCCTCGACGATCTGCACGTCGGCGTCCTGGTAGGGCGGCCGGCCGGCGGGGTGGTCGTCCTCGAGCACCCACTGGAAGAACGGTTCGGCGACGACGGGCCAGGCGTCGTCGATGCCGAGCTCGTCGCGGACCCAGGCGCGGTCCTCGTCGGCCGTGACCGGGGTGATGCGGTCGACCATCGAGTTCGGGAACGCCACGTGCTCGTCCATCCAGTCCGCGAAGGCCGGGTCCTGCAGCCGGGCGTAGGCGGTGAACATCGACCGGGCGACGTGCCCGTTGCCCTGGATGTTGTCGCAGGACATCACGGTGAAGGGTTCCAGCCCACGGTCCTTGCGCCGCTGCAACGCCGCCACGACCAGGCCGAAGACGGTGCGGGGCGGGCCGTCGCCGCGCAGGTCGGCGGCGACACCCGGCTCGTCGGCGACGAACTCGCCCGTGACGTGGTCGAAGTTGTAGCCGCCCTCGGTGATGGTCAGGCTGACGATCTTCGTGTCCGGGTGCGCCATCTTCTCGACGACGGCGTCGGGGTCGTCGACGGCGAGCAGGTACTCGACGATGCTGCCGACGACGCGGGACTCGCGGGTGCCGTCCGGGTGCTTGAGGACGAGCGTGTACAGGCCGCCCTGCTCGGCCATGGCGGTCGCCATCCGGCGGTCCTGCTCGAGCACGCCGACGCCGCAGATGCCGTACTCGCGGGCCTCGCCCTGCTGCAGGAGCCGGTCGATCACCATCGCCTGGTGCGCGCGGTGGAACCCGCCGACGCCGAAGTGGACGATGCCGGCGGTGATCCCGGCGCGGTCGTAGGTGGGGACGGCGACACCGCTCGCGGCGATCTCGTCGAGGGTCTCCGGGGACAGGCGGACGGGCATCGGGTACTCCTTCGTACGACGGTGGTTCGTCGGTCCAGTCTGGCACCGGACACCTCCGCCTGAACACCGGTGCAGCACAGACGTTCACGCCGGGGGACGAACCTGGGGAAGCACCGAGCCTCATTGCACCGAGTGCATCGATGCACCTAGTGTTCCCTCTCGTGACCATCGTGACCGACCGCCGTGCCGCCCTCAAGGCGAAGCACCGCGCGGCGATCCTGCAGGCCGCCCGCGACCTGATCGACGAGCGCGGCGGACGCGACTTCAGCGTGGACGACCTCGCCGCCCGGGCCGACATCGCCCGGCGCACCGTGTTCAACCACTTCGCCTCGCTCGACGAGGTCCTGTTGGCCGTCTGCGAGCAGGAGCTGTCCGTCATCATCGACCGGTTCCTCGCCGACATGGCCCGGACGCCGGTGGGCGACGGCAGCCGGGCGTCGATGTTCGACGAGCTCGAGTCCGCGGCCCGCGGCGCCGACCTGGCCCCGGCGATCGCCGGCATGTACCGGATCCTCGGCGACCCCGGCAAGGACGACCCGAAGGCCGCGGTCCTGACCCAGACGGCGTTCTCACGCGTGACCGAACGACTCCGGCACGAGGTCGCCCGTCGCTACCCGGCCGCCGACCCCCTCGATGCAGCGCTGCTCGTCGAAGGCCTCATGAGCGGCATCGTCGTCATCGCGGAACACTGGCTGGCGACCTCCGGCCCCGACCTCGACCAGCCCGCCCTCGACGCGTGGGACGACCTGCTCGCCCGACTCGTGCACAGCGTCCGCAGCGGCTACATGGCCGACGACTGACACCACCCCACCTCCTCGTCCCCCAGGGGTCCACCGGCGCACCCCGCACCACCAGCACCTGACAACGAAAGGACCGCAGGCACTCCGCATGGCCGGTCTCCTCTACCGTCTCGGACGGTTCTCCGCACGACGCCACTGGCTCGTGATCATCACCTGGGTCGTGATCATGGCCGTCGCGGGCGTCACGTACACGCTCTTCGCCGGGACGATCTCGTCGTCGATCACCATCCCGAACACCAAGACCAGTCAGGTGCAGGACCAGCTCGCCGACAAGTTCCCGTCGGCGAACGGCGGCAACGGCACGATCGTCTTCGAGACGAAGGACGGCAAGGCGTTCTCGTCCTCGCAGCAGTCCGAGATCGACGACTTCCTGACCAGCCTCGAGAAGCTCGACGGCGTCAAGGGCACGACGAGCGGCTTCGCGACGCAGGACCGGCTCGACGAGCAGCGGCAGAAGATCGTCGACGGTCGCGACCAGATCGAGTCCGGCCGCGCGAAGATCGAGACCGGCCAGGACCAGCTCGACGCGCAGAAGGCGCAGCTGGAGTCCGGCAAGCAGAAGATCGCGGACGCGCAGGCACAGCTCGACGCGCAGAAGGCCCAGGCGCAGGCAGCCGGGGGCGCAGCCGTCCCCGCCGCGCAGGCGCAGGCCGCAGCGGCCCAGCTCCAGCAGGCCCAGGCGCAGATCGACGCCCAGCAGGCCCAGATCGACGCCGGCGAGCAGCAGATCGCCGACGCCCAGAAGAAGATCGACACGAACAAGCAGAAGCTCGACGACAACGAGCGGGAGCTCGAACAGGGCTCGGACCTGCTCGACCTGTCGAAGGACATCCGCTTCGTGTCGGACAACGGCAGCGCCGCGATCGGCACCGTCCAGTTCACGACGTCGACCTACGAGGTCCCCGCCGACACCAAGACCGCCATCGCGGACGACGCCGAGTCGGCCGACATCCGGGGCGTCAACGTGTACGTCTCGAACGACATCGCGCAGGGTGTGCCGTCGATCCTCGGACCGGGTGAGATCGGCGGTGTCATCATCGCCGCGATCGTGCTGCTCCTGATGCTCCGCACGGTCATCGGCGCCGCGGTCCCGCTCGTCAGTGCCGTCCTGGGCGTGGGCGTCGCCTCGCTCACCGCCCTGTCGTTCTCGAGCGTGGTCGAGTTCATCTCGGTCACGCCGGTGCTGGGGGTGATGCTGGGCCTGGCGGTCGGCATCGACTACTCGCTGTTCATCCTGAACCGGCACCGGACCCAGCTGAAGCAGGGCATGCAGGTGCACGAGTCGATCGGGCTCGCGAACGGCACCTCGGGCAACGCCGTGGTGTTCGCCGGTGCGACCGTCATCGTCGCGCTGCTCGCCCTGAACATCACCGGCATCCCGTTCCTCGGCCTGATGGGCACGGTCGGTGCGGTCGCGGTGCTCTTCGCGATCCTCATCGCGACGTCCTTCACGCCGGCCCTGCTGTCGCTGATCGGCATGCGGATCCTGCGGAAGAAGGAGCGCGCGAAGATCGGCAACACCGACTCCACGCGGATCCCGAACAAGCCCATGTCGAGCTGGCGCGCGGTCATCACGCTCGTCCTCGGCGTCGCGGTGCTCGGCACCATCGCGTTGCCGGCGACCCAGATGCGCCTCGGCCTGCCGAGCGGATCGTCCGAGGCCGTCGATTCCAGCCAGTACAAGGCCTACAAGACGCTCGAGAAGGAGTTCGGCGCCGGCCAGAACGGCCCGCTGCTCGTCGTGGCGACCCTGCCGGAGTCGATCAGCAAGAGCGACGTCACCGCGACCGAGGTCACCATCGGCCAGGCGATCGCGAAGAACGACGACGTCGAGGCCGTGCTGCCCATCGGTGCATCGAAGGACCGTGACATCGTCGCGTTCCAGGTGAAGCCCTCGGGTGGCCCGGACAGCGTCTCGACCGAGAACGTCGTGAAGGACCTGCGCGAGCAGACCGTCTCCACCGACGACGGCAAGGTCACGCTCGGCGTCGCAGGCAACGCGTCGGCGAACATCGACGTTTCCGAGAAGCTGTCGAACGTGCTGCCGCTCTACCTCGTGGTGGTCGTCGGACTGTCGCTGATCATCCTGATCATCGTGTTCCGGTCGTTCCTCGTGCCGATCACCGCCACCGCCGGGTTCATCCTGTCCGTGCTGGCGTCGTTCGGTGGTCTGACCGCGATCTACCAGTTCGGCTGGCTCGGCTCGGTCTTCGGTGTGCACGACCCGGCACCGATCCTGAGCTTCCTGCCCATCATCGAGATCGGCATCCTGTTCGGTCTGGCGATGGACTACCAGCTGTTCCTGGTGTCCGGCATGCGTGAGGCCTACGCCCACGGCGCGAGCGCGAAGGTGGCCGTCCAGCGCGGTCTGCACGCGGGTCGCGCGGTGGTCACAGCAGCGGCGATCATCATGATCTCGGTGTTCGCGGGCTTCATCTTCTCGGACTCGTCCACCATCAAGCCGATCGGCTTCGGGCTGGCGTTCGGTGTGCTGATCGATGCCTTCGTCGTCCGCATGCTGCTCATCCCGTCGGCGATGCACCTGCTCGGCAAGAGCGCCTGGTGGTTCCCGAAGTGGCTCGACCGCATCGTGCCGGACGTCGACGTGGAGGGCGCGAAGCTCGAGCGCTCCCACCCGGTCGCCGGGCACGAGGACACGCACACCGGCACCCACGCACTCCCCGTGGAGCCGGACGCGACGACGCACGACTCGGGGCACCCGCCCGCGCACCGCGCGTAGTCGACGCACCAGCGCAACCACCCTGGAGGCCCGGTGCCGGTCCACGAGACCGGCACCGGGCCTCCAGGCCGTTGCGCCTACCGCCCCGACGCATGCGTCCGCACCTGATGCGTCCGCAACGCGCGACAGAACACGCGTCGATCGACTGGTGTTCTGTCGATACCTGTCCCTGCATGGACGCGCCACCACCGCGCCACAGACCACTTCGTGCACGAACGAAGTACCCTGGGCGCATGACCCAGACCGCACCGGACCCGCTCGCGCTCGACCGGCAGCTCTGCTTCGCGTTGGCGGCGACGAGCCGCAGCGTCATCGGGCTGTACCGCGACCTGCTCGAACCGATGGGCCTGACCCACCCGCAGTACCTCGTGATGCTCGCCCTGTGGGAACGGGACCCGCGGTCGGTGCGCGAGATCGCCGGCGAGCTGCGACTCGACTCCGCGACGCTGAGCCCACTGCTCAAGCGGCTGGAGGCCTCCGGCTACGTCCGCCGCACGCGCAGTGCCGCCGACGAACGCCAGCTCGAGGTCTCGCTGACCACCGCCGGACACGCCCTGCGCGACCGCGCCCAGGCGGTGCCGCTGGCCGTCGCCGACCGGCTCGGGTGGCCACTCGCTCGCCTGGAGTCACTGAAGGACGAACTGACCGAGCTGCTGGAACGCGTCGACCAGGTGTGATCCGCGACCATCAGTGCCATAATGGTTCGTGCACGAACGAAAGGATGCACCGTGGGACGCTTCGGCCAGTGGTACGAACGATGGAACACGACGCTCATCGACAAGATGGGTCCCTCGCAGATCGGCGCCGGCCGCCCCGAGGGCATCGACGACCGGACGATCGACCGGGGCTGCCCCCTGTGCGGCAAGCCCCTCTCCCAGCACCAGGTGATCCGGCCAGAGGGTCAGGTGCGCTCGTCGACGCTGGTGTGCCCACGCGACTGACGGCGCTGCCTGAAGAACTGCTCCGAGACGGAATTGCATCGGACAACTCGTCGTTCCACCCTGACGTGAAGCTCTTCGAACCCACCACCATCGGTGCCCTGTCCCTGTCGAACCGCGTCGTCATGGCCCCGCTCACCCGCACCCGCGCCGGTGAGCACGGCGTCCCGAACGACCTGCTCGTCGAGCACTACCGGCAGCGCGCCGGCCTCGGCATGATCATCACCGAGGGCACCTGGCCCGTGCAGGAGGGCCGTTCCTACCCCGGCCAGCCCGGCATCGAGACCGACGACCAGATCGCCGGCTGGCGCCGCGTGACCGACGCCGTGCACGCCGCAGGCGGCACGATCGTGATGCAGCTCATGCACGGTGGCCGCGTCTCGCACACCGACATCTCGCAGACGCCGCGCATCGTCGGCCCGTCCGCCGTGGCCGCTCCCGGCCAGACGCACCTGGCCGACGGCTCGAAGGCCGACATGCCCGTCCCGCACGCGCTGACCACCGCCGAGGTGCAGGAGGCCGTGCAGGGCTTCGTGCAGGCCGCCCGCAACGCGATCGCCGCCGGGCTCGACGGGGTCGAGGTCCACGGTGCCAACGGCTACCTGGTGCACGAGTTCATGTCGCCGGTGTCGAACACCCGCACCGACCAGTACGGCGGCTCCCCGGAGAACCGCGCGCGCTTCGCGATCGAGGTCACCACGGCCATCGCCGAGGCCATCGGCGCCGAGCGCACCGGCATCCGCCTGTCGCCCGAGCACGGGATCCAGGGCGTCATCGAGGACGACGCCGACGACGTCCGCGCCACCTACACGGCCGTCGCCGAGGGCCTCGCGCCGCTCGGGCTCGCCTTCGTCGACGTCCTGCACGCCGAGCCGACCGGCGACCTGGTGCAGCACGTCCGCCGGACCACCGGTGCCCCGTTCATCGTGAACTCCGGCTTCTCGTCGCTCACCACCCGCGACGAGGCCATCACGCTCGTCGACGGCGACCACGCCGACGCCGTCGCAGTGGGCCGCGCCGCGATCGCCAACCCGGACCTCGCGCACCGCTGGGAGCACGACGCCGAGCTCAACGAGCCGCGTCCGGAGCTCTTCTACGGCGCGACCGCCGAGGGCTACACGGACTACCCGTCGCTCGCCGAGGCGCGCGCGACCGTCGCGTAGTCGACGCACCGACAGAACGGACGGAACGGACGGGAGGCCCGTGGCGAAACCGCCACGGGCCTCCCGTCCGTTCTGTCGGACTGAGCGCTTCATCAGTCGATCGTCTGTTGAAATGCAGGACCGTCCCAAGTTGAGGGACGAAGTTGCTCGGACCATGCCGCAGCCATCAGCATCGCACAGCGTGAGCGGTGGCCAGCGGACGCTCGAGGCAACTGAAGGGGCACCCCCGTGCACATCTCGCGCCGAACTGCGCTCATCGGCATCACCGCCGCCGTCCCGCTCGTCACGACCACGCTCGCGGCCCCGGCCGACGCGGCGACCCCCTCCGGCTCGGCCGGCTCCCCCGGGTCGACCGGCACCTCCGGTTCGGCCGACGCGGGTGTCCTGGCCGTGCAGCGCTGGCTCAACAAGACCTTCGGGCACGTGCACGGGTGGGTGCAGGTGGACGAGGACGGACTGACCGGCAGCGGCACCGTGCTCGGGATCGTGCAGGGAACCCAGTCGCTCCTCGGCATCTCCCCCGTCGTCGCGACGTTCGGTCCGACGACACGGCAGAAACTCGAGCAGCACGGGGACGTCGGCGCCGAGACGGGCGACGACGCCGAGACCTGGCGCCGGCTCGTCCAGGCGGGACTCATCTGCAAGGGCGCGTCGACCGTCTCGCTCACCGGCGAGTTCGACGCGGCCACCGTCGCGGCCGCCGAGGCCCTGCGGTCCGACCTGGGCGCAGCTCCCGGCGGGCTCCCGCTGTCGGCCCACCTGTTCGGCGCACTCCTGACCGTCGACCCGGTGCGGCTCGCCTCCGGCGGGTCCCGATCGGTCCGCACCGTCCAGCAGTACCTCAACCGCACGTACGCCGAGGCGGTCGGCGGCGCGTACGGCAGCACGAGCGGAGTCGTCGACACGAGCACGTACGCGGCAGCGATCCGCGCCGTGCAGGTCGCGGTCGGCGTCACGGTCGACGGAGCCTGGGGTCCGGGGACGGCTGCTGCACTCCGCGCCGCGGGACCGAGCGTCGTCGGCGTGGGGGCCACCGGCGCCTGGGTGCTGCTCGTCAAGGCGCTCCTCGTGCTGAACGGTGAGCGCGTCGTGTTCAGCAGCGCCTACTCCGCGGCGGACGCCGCGGTGGTCCGTGCGTTCCAGCAGTTCCAGGCGTTCCCGCCCGCCGAGCAGACCGGGACGTGCGACGCCGGCACGTGGGCGGCGCTGGCAGCGAGCACGGGCGACCCCGACCGGGCCACGACCGGGGCCGACACCGCCGTGCGCCTCGACGACGCGCGCGCTGCAGCCGTCCGCGCATCCGGCGCCACCGGCGTCGGCCGCTACCTGACGAACCACCAGCGGTCGGGGGCGCTCGACAAGGCCCTGACGCCCGACGAACTGCGCGTGATGGCGAGTGCCGGGCTCGGGCTGTGGCCGATCTTCGAGGAGGGCGGGTTCGCCGCTTCGTGGTTCACCGAGGAGCAGGGCGTCAAGGACGCCCACCGCGCCCACGACGCCGCTCGGGAACTCGGGATCCCCAAGCAGACCACCATCTACTTCGCCGCCGACTTCGACGCCACCGCCGCGCAGGACGAGTCGCTCGTGGTGCCGTACTTCCGCGGCGTCGCAGCCGGCCTGCGGGGCCGGGGGAACCTGTACAAGCAGGGCGTCTACGGATCCCGTGCCACGTGCACCGCGGTGAGCAGTTCCGGACTCGCGCACTTCTCGTTCGTCGCCGGGATGTCGCCGGCGTGGGCGGGCAACCAGCTCGAGCCCCTGCCGGGCAACTGGGCGCTCAACCAGATCCAGAACCGCACGGTCGGGTCGGGGAACGGGTCCACCGAGATCGATGCCGTGGTGGTCTCCGGGCGCGACCCGGGCGTCCCCGCGGCTCGCCTGGCCGGCTGACGGCTGCTGACCGGGATCGAGCACCGCCGTGACCACCACGACCCCGCGTGACGACGAGCCGCACGCAGTGTTCCCGCACCGTGCCACCTACGTCTTCTCGAACTTCGAGGAGGCCATCTCGATGGACTGCTACTGCGACGAGGGCGCCGACCACTTCGGCGTCTACCCGTTCTACGACGAGGTCATCAAACCGATCATCGACGATCTGACCCGACGCTTCCGGCGCCGGTTCGGGAAGGAAACCCCGTGAACACCGCACACCCCACCACCTCGACCTCCGCCCGTCAGCGCGCCCGCCGGAGCGCCGCCACCGCGCTCGCCCTCGGCCTGCTCGCAGCGGGCATCGCACTGCCCACGTCGGTGGCGAACGCCGACACCCTGTCCACCTCGGCTGAACCGACGGGTTCCACGATGACCATCTCCCACGACGGTTCCGGTCCCGCGGCGTCGACGGCGCAGCTCGACACCCTCGGCGCGCTCATCCTGCGTCGACTCGAGCTCGCCGACCCGGTGGCCGAGTCGAAGTGGCTGAGCGGCAAGCCGGTCGCCGACCCGGTGCGCGAACAGGCCGTCGTCGACGAAGCGGTGACCCTGGCCGAGCAGCAGGGCGTCGACCCCGTCCTGGTGACCCGGGTGGTCCGCGCACAGATCGCCGCGAGCAAGGTCGTCCAGCGCGGCCTCATCAACCACTGGACGCACAACCCGTGGACCGCACCGACGACGGCACCGGACCTGGCGACCATCCGGCCCCAGCTCGACGCGATCGACACCGACCTGGTGACCGCGCTCGGCCAGCTGCAGACCGTGGCCCAGGACCACCGGTGCGCGCACCTGGTGGACGCGGAGCGGAAGCACCTCGACGTCGGACTCGACTCGCTGCACCGGAAGGGGATCGACGTGGCGTGGAACACGTTCTGCGCCGCCTGACCCGAACGGGGTGACGGGCCGCAGGAGTGAGCGGCCCTAGGATGTGGTGTTCACTGACCGCTCGATCCCGGGCGAGGAAGGACACCGCGCCAGATGAACCAGCGGCAGCTCGCCATGGAGGCGTCTCGACGAGCCATCATCGACGCCGCAGGACAACAGTTCGCGGCCTTCGGCTACGAGGCGACCACGTTCTCCCGCGTGGCCGAGGCCATGGGCAAGCCGAAGTCGGCGATCGGGTACCACCTGTTCCCGTCGAAGAAGGACCTGGCGACGGCGGTCATCGAGCTGCAGCAGCAGCGCTGGCGTGAACTGTTCGACGCGCTGCCCGCCGAGCCCGGGCTCGAGCGCCTGACGGTGTTCCTCCTGACCACCGGGATCGACGTCCGCAGGGGTTCGGTCGCGGGCGGCGCCGTGCGGCTCCTGCACGAACTCGGCAAGGCCGGCGTGCCGGTGCCGCGCGGCTTCGACTGGTTCGAGATGACGCGCGGCGAGCTCGTCAGCGCCGGAGTGGCGGCCGCTGACGTCGACGCGGCCGAGGTCCAGCCGTCGGTCCTGCTGCTCCTCAACACGACACTGGGCATGGTGGACGGTTCGACACAGCTGACCGACGACGAACTCGTCGCGCAGCTCAAGGCCCTGTGGTCGCCGCTCTTCACGTCGTTCGGCATCGAGCGTGCCCCGGAGATCATCGACGCGGCCCGGCCGTACTCGCCCGGTTCCTGAGCGGTCGTCCCGTCCGGCGCACCCGTGGTCGGCCTGCACCGTACAGTGCACCATGACCGAAACAGCGCCAGCGCACCAGTTGCTCCACCTCGGGGTGCTCGCCGACTCCCGGAAGGCCGACGAGCGCCGCCTGCCGATCCACCCGGCCCACCTCGAGCGCATCGATCCGGACCTTCGCCGAGCGATGACGCTCGAGCGCGGGTACGGCGCTCGCTTCGGCGTGCCGGACGACCAGCTCGAACCACTCGTCGGCGCGATGGCCGACCGTGACGAGGTCATCGCGACCGCGGACGTCGTCCTCCTGCCCAAGCCCCTGCCGTCCGACCTGGCGGACCTGCGTGACGGTCAGGTGCTCTGGGGGTGGCCGCACTGCGTGCAGGACCGGGAACTCACGCAGCTCGCCGTCGACAAACGACTGACGCTGATCGCGTGGGAGGCGATGAACCACTGGCGTGACGACGGTGGCTTCGGCCTGCACGTGTTCCACAAGAACAACGAGCTGGCCGGCTACTGCTCGGTGATCCACGCACTGCAGCTCTGCGGGTCGACGGGCGACTACGGGCGCCGGCTCACCGCGGTCGTCATCGGGTTCGGTGCCACGGCCCGCGGTGCGGTGACCGCCCTGAACGCACACGGCATCCACGACGTCCGCGTCCTGACCAACCGGGACATCGCGGCCGTCGGTTCACCCATCCCCTCCGTCGACATCCTGCACTTCGGGCAGACCGACGCACCGCCGTTCGACAGCGTGGTCAGCACCCCGGACGGGCCGGTCCCGCTCGCGCCGTACCTGGCCGAGAACGACATCGTCGTGAACTGCACGCTCCAGGACCCCAACGCGCCCCTGGTGTTCCTGCGCACCGAGGACCTGGCGGCCTTCCGTCCGGGGAGCCTCGTCGTCGACGTCTCCGTCGACGAGGGGATGGGGTTCAGCTGGGCGCACCCGACGTCCTTCGCACAACCGATGACCACCGTCGGCGGCACCACCAACTACTACGCGGTCGACCACAGCCCGTCGCTGCTCTGGAACTCGTCGACCTGGGAGATCAGCGAGGCGCTGCTGCCGTTCCTGCGGACCGTGATGTCGGGCGCTGACGCCTGGGCCGGGTCGGAGACGATCCGCCGGGCGATCGAGATCGGGGACGGACACATCCGCAACCCGGCGATCCTGGCGTTCCAGGGCCGCTCCGCCGAGTACCCGCACCACGCCGCGGGCTGACCCTCGCCGGGATCTGCCCCTCGCCGACCGGAACGGAGAAGGGCCCCGGTGGTGTCCACCGGGGCCCTTCTTCGTACTGTGCGCTCGAAGGGACTCGAACCCCCAACCTTCTGATCCGTAGTCAGATGCTCTATCCATTGAGCTACGAGCGCGTGGCCTTGCGGCCGTGGAAGACTCTACAACAGGTGCGGCCCGGGCGCCAATCGAGGCGCTCCGGCCCCCGTGCCCGGCGTGTCGCGAGCAGCCCCCGACGGCCGCGCGGTCACCGTGCCGCGGGCTCCTCGTCGAACACCTCGGCCAGGAACACCCGGAGCGCCTGCCACGACCGGCGGTCGGCGCGCTCCTGGTACTGCGCACCGTGGTCCGGGGCGTCGGTGCCGGGCACCGCGAACGCGTGCATCGCGCCCGAGTACGTCACGACCTGCCAGTCGACGTCCGGCGCAGCGCGCATCTCGTCCTGCCACGCGTGCACGGCCTCGTCCGGCACCACGGGGTCGGCGCCCCCGGTGAGGACGAGCAGCTTCGCCCGGATGTCGGCGGCGTCCGAGGGGTCGTGCGCGATGAGCCCGCCGTGGAACGACACGGCACCGACCAGGTCGGCCCCGGTCCGTGCGAGTTCGAGTGCGGTCGAGCCGCCGAAGCAGTACCCCATGACGACGACGCGGGCGGGGTCGACGTCCGGGTCGGCGAGCAGTCGCTCGAGTCCGGCGGTGGCGCGGGCCCGCAGCAGCGGCAGGTCCTGGTAGAAACCGCCGGCGACCTGGGCCGCGGTGTCGTCCCCGGGGCGGACGCCCGCACCGTAGACGTCCGCGCCGAACGCGACGTAGCCCAGTCGGGCGAGCATGGTCACCCGGGCTTCGACGTGCTCGTTCACGCCGTGCCAGTCGTGCACGACGAGGACGGCCGGACGACGGCCCGCGATCGCGGCGTCCTTCGCGAGCACACCGAGCAGTTCGGTGCCCTCGTGGTCGTAGGAGACGTCGTCGACACGGATGTCGGCGCCGGCGGGTTCGGGAACGGTCTGCAGGACGTCGTCGGTGGTGTTCACGTCGCCCGACGCTACGCCGCCCGTCGGGCTCAGGCCTCGATGTTGTCCCAGCCGTCGGGGCCGACCGATCCCGCTGCGTACTCGTCGAGGGGCGCCTTGCCGGCCTTCCACGCGTCGAGGAACGGCCCGACGACCTTCCAGCCCTGCACGGCGCTGTCGCCGCGGACCGACAGCGTCGCGTCACCCTCGAGCACGCCGGCCAGCACCTCGCCGTAGGCACTCAGGCGCCCGGGGTTGAAGGTCACTTCGAGGCTCGTGTGGTCGATCGTGTACGGGTCGCCGGCGCCGTTGACGTTGAGCTCGAGCTGCATCTCGTCCGGGGCGATCCAGATGCGCAGCCGGTCGGGCAGTTCGGTGCCGGTGAGTCCCTCGGGCACGTGCGGGGAGTCCTTGAACGTGATGACGATCTCGCGGCGCTGTGCGGCGAGCGCCTTGCCGGAGCGCAGGGTGAACGGGACGCCGGCCCAGCGCCAGTTCGCGATCTCCAGGGTGAGCTGGGCGAGGGTCTCGGTGCCGAGCGACGGGTCCACGCCGTCCTCGTCGACGTACGACGGCAGCTGGCGGTCGCCGACGGTGCCGGCGGTGTACCGGGCGCGCTTGCCCGCGGTGACGACGTCGCCACCCCAGGGCCGGACGGCCCGCAGCACGAGCTCCTTCTGGGTGCGCAGGTCGTCGGCCTTGATCGAGGCGGGGGCCTCCATCGCGACGACGGCCATCACCTGCAGCAGGTGGCTCTGGATCATGTCGGTGAGCGCGCCGGCCTTGTCGTAGTAGCGCGCGCGACCCTCGAGCCCGAGGGTCTCGTCGTAGACGATGTCGACGCGCTCGACGTGCTGCGACGACAGCAGGGGCTCGATGATGCGGTTGGCGAAGCGCAGCCCGAGCAGGTTGAGCACGGTGGAGCGTCCGAGGAAGTGGTCGACCCGGTGGATCCGTTCCTCGGGGATGAACGAGTGCAGCAGGTCGTTGAGCTTCGAGGCGCTGTCGGCGTCGGTGCCGAACGGCTTCTCGAGCGCCAGCCGGGTGCGGGCGGGCAGGTCGAGGTGGGCGAGCTGCTCGCAGCTCTTCTCGGTGACGGCCGGCGGCAGCGCGAAGTAGATCGCCGGGTCGTGGTCGCACACTTCGAGCAGTGCCCGCAGGTCGTCCGGGTCGGTGACGTCGGCCTTCCGGTAGGTGGAGGCGTCGACCACGGCCTGCAGTCGCTCCGGCAGCGCCGTGTCGCCGGAAGCGCCCTCGTCCTCCTCGTTCTTCGACGCCTGCGCGTTCTCGAAGGACTCGCGCACCTGCGCCTTCCAGTCGGCGTCGGACAGGTCCTCGACACCGGCCCCGACGAGCTGGACGTCCCAGTCGTCCTTCACCTGGAGCAGGGTCGCGAGGCCGGGCAGGAGCAGGCGCTTGGACAGGTCGCCGCTGGCTCCGAGGATGAGCAGGCTGGTCTGGAGGCTCGACATGCTGCAGACGGTACTCATCGGCCCCGGTGGATGACCGGGCCGCTACGGTGGTGTCATTCCGGCGCGAGGGAGCACCATGAGCAATGGGTACGAAGGGCGACGCCTCCGTGTCGCCGTGGTCGGGACGGGCATGATCGCCGGCGTCCACGCCCGGGCGGCCCGGGCCTCCGGTGCCGAGGTCCTCGGTGTCCTCGGCCGGAACGCCACCCGCTCCGAGCAGGTGGCTTCGCAGCTCGACCTGCCCCGTGGCTACGCCTCGCTCGACGAGGTCATCGCCGACGCCCCCGACGTCGTGCACATCTGCACCCCGAACGACCAGCACCACCCGCAGGCGCTCGCGGTGATCGCGGCCGGCATCAACGTCGTGTGCGAGAAGCCCCTGGCGATCGACCCCGCCCAGGCCGCCGAGCTCGTCGCCGCCGCTGCCGACGCCGGTGTCGTGGCCACGGTGCCGTTCGTGTACCGCTACCACCCGATGGTCCGCGAGATCCGGGCGCGCATCGCCGACGGGGAGCTCGGCCGGCTGCTCGCGGTGCACGGCCACTACCTGCAGGACTGGATGCTCGACGAGGACGCCTCGAGCTGGCGGGTCGACCCGACCTCGAGCGGGCTGTCCCGCGCGTTCGCCGACATCGGCTCGCACTGGTGCGACCTGGTCGAGTTCGTCACGGGTGAGCGCTTCGCCTCGGTGTCCGCGGCGACCGACATCGTCTACCCCACCCGGCCTGCGGCGTCCGGTCCGTCGTTCTCCGGCTCCCCCGACCCGGACCCGGTGGCGGACGCGGCGGAGCGTGCCGAGGTCACCACCGAGGACACCGCCGTGGCGACCTTCCGCACCGCCACGGGCCGCATCGGCAACGTCGTGATCTCGCAGGTCGCGTCGGGCCGCAAGAACCGCCTGTGGTTCGAGGTCGACGGCACCCGCGGCAGCGCGGCGTTCGACCAGGAGCAGCCCGAGTCCGCGTGGTTCGGCAACGAGCGCGGCGCGCAGATCGTCGTGCGCGACCCCTCGCAGGGGTACCCGGACCAGCGCCGGCTGGCGATCGTGCCGGCCGGACACCCGCAGGGGTACCTCGACGCGTTCGCGGCCTTCGTCGCCGACACCTACACCGCGGCCCGCACCGGGGTGGCACCAGACGGACTGCCGACCTTCGCGGACGGCGCCCGCTCCGCCGACATCATCGAGGCCGTGATCGGCAGCGCGGCCGAGACGACCTGGCGGGAGATCCGCTGAAGCTCGACATCGTGGATGTGAACGTCGTGTGACGAGATGCGACGGGGTCTGGCGAGTCGCCTGTGCGTCTTCGTAGGTTCGACGGCGATGAACACTTCCCACACCACCGGATCCGCCGGTGCGACGACCCGACGGCGCCTCGGCGCCGGCGCGGCCCTCGCCACCGCCGGGGTCCTGGTCGCACTGTCCGTCCCGTCCGCAGCCGTCGCCGCCGAGGGCGACACGACGATCGACATCATCGACGTCAACGACTTCCACGGTCGCATCGAGTCCGAGGGCACCGCCGCCGACAAGGCAGCGGGCGCCGCGAAGCTCGCCGGCGTCGTGCAGTCGTACCGCGAGGCCAACCCGAACACGATCTTCGCCAGCGTCGGCGACAACGTCGGGGCCTCGACCTTCACGTCGCTCATCCAGCAGGACACCCCGACGATCGACGCCCTGAACGCCATGGACCTCGACGTCAGCGCGATCGGCAACCACGAGCTCGACAAGGGCCAGAGCGACCTGACCGGCCGCATCGAGGACCGCGCCGAGTGGCCCTACGTCTCGGCGAACATCGTCAAGGCCGGCACCACGGACCCCGCGTTCACGCCGTACTCCATCGTGGAGAAGGGCGGCGTGAAGATCGGCTTCATCGGCGCCACCACCGAGGACCTCATCCCCGGGCTCGTCAGCCCCGGCGGTGTCGAGGGCCTCGCGATGGCCCCGATCGTCAGCCAGGTCAACAAGTACGCCGAGCAGCTCACCGACGGCAAGGACGACAACGACGAGGCCGACGTGCTCGTCCTGCTCGTCCACGAGGGCGCACCGACGAACGTCCTCGCCGACGCCACCGGCTCTGGTGTGTTCGGCGAGATCACCTCGGGTGTCTCGTCGAAGGTCTCCGCCATCGTCTCAGCGCACACCCACGCGACGTACAACCACTCGATCGCGGGCCCCGACGGCACGAAGCGTCCGGTGATCCAGGCCGGGTCCTACGGCGTGGCCTTCGGGCACCTGCAGCTCACGGTGGACGCCGACAAGCAGCTCACCGGCATCACGAGCGAGGTCAAGTCGGTCAACGGCGAGACCCGTGTGCCGACCGACCCCACCTCGGTGAACGCGGTGGCCGACATCGTGACCGCCGCGAAGGCCGTCGCCGACGTCGAGGGCAGCAAGAAGCTCGGTACGATCACGGGTGACCTGCGTCGCGCCGTGCAGTCCGACCGCACGACCGAGAACCGCGGTGGCGAATCCGTCCTGGGCAACTACATCGCCGAGGTCCAGCGCAGCGCCACCGAGCGCAACGGCTCACAGGTCGCCTTCATGAACCCCGGCGGACTCCGCACCGACATGATCGCCGCGTCGAGCGGCGCCGGCGACCCGGACGGCACCGTCACCTACAAGGAAGCCGCGCTCGTCCAGCCGTTCGCGAACACCCTGGTCACCGAGGACATGACGGGCCAGCAGATCAAGAACGCCCTCGAGCAGCAGTGGCAGCCGGACGGTCTGCCGCGTCCGTTCCTGAAGCTCGGCGTCTCGGACGGCTTCGCGTACACCTACGACCCGTCGAAGGGCCGTGGCGACCGCATCACCGGGATGACCCTCGACGGCGAGCCGATCGCGCTGACCGACACCCTCAAGGTGACCGTCAACTCGTTCCTGTCGACCGGTGGTGACAACTTCGGCGCCTTCGCGACCGGCACGAACATCGCCGACTCGGGCCAGGTCGACCTGCAGGCCCAGGTGGACTACTTCCTCGCCAACCCGACGGTCACGCCCCCGACCGACCAGCGCGCCGTCGGGGTCACGGTCACGCCGACCCCGTCCGACGGGTTCCAGCCCGGCGACGAGATCGAGCTCGACCTGTCGTCGCTCGTGTTCAGCAGCGAGGACCCCGCGAAGGCCGGCACCGTCTCGGTCAGCGCGGACGGCAAGGAGCTCGCGTCGGCCGCCATCGACCCGACGATCATCGACACGAACGACGAGCAGGGTCGCGCGACCCTGACCGTCACGGTCCCCGACATCGAGGCGCCGGCTGCACGCGCTGCCGCCCGTACCGCCGGGTCCGTTTCGCTCGCCGCCGTGGCGGAGCCGGTCGCCACGACCGACGCACCGCTCGTGGTCTCCCTGCCGGGTGATCAGACCGTCACCCTCGCCGTGACGATCCCGGTCGCCGCGGCGGTCGACCCCACCGATCCGACGGACCCGACCGACCCCACGAACCCGACGGACCCGGCTGACCCGACCCCGGGCACCGGTGGCGGGGTCACCCCCGGCCCCGGCGCGGGAACCGGTGACGACGCCGGCATCGGCGGCGTCGGCGGGACCGACGACGACCCGCGCGCCGGTGGCGACCTCGCCTACACGGGTGCGGACCTGACCGCTCCGGCGATCGCGGCCGGCCTGCTCCTGCTCGCCGGGACCACAGCACTCGTGGTCCTCCGCCGCAACCGTGCACGACGTGCTGCGATGGTCCTGACGGACTGACCCCGCGCCTCCCGAGCGCACACCGCAACGGGCCGTCTCACCATGGTGAGGCGGCCGGTTCGCGTCGGTCAGGAGGCCCGGGGCGCGTCCGGCGCACGCGTCGCGCGAGCCGGCCGCCACGGTTGCTGTCCCATCCCGGTCGAACACTGCGGATCCGCGGATCCACGCGGTACTCTCGGGGTTGTCGCACCGCGACGCGTCGTGCCGGGTCGCTTTCAGCAAGTCGGCGGTGGTTCCGTTCGACAAGACTCCGCGACGCGGGCGTCCTCCGCCTCCAGGGAAACGGCGGAGGACGCCCATCTCTTCTGCGTCGGTGGCTCGTGTCGGCGACTCAGCTCAGCGGAACAGCTGCTCGGCGATGTACGACCCCTTGCGCGGTGCCGGCGGCACGGCGAACACCGCGGAGCCGATGTGCGAGACGTACTCGTTCAGCCGGTCCGAGGCGCCGAGCTTCCGCTGCAACCGCGTGAAGTGGTCCGGGTCGTTCACGTAGGCGATGAACAGCAGCCCGGCGTCGAGCTGGCCGTACTCGTTGAGCCCGTCGGTGTAGTTGTACGGCCGGCGCAGGATCTTCACGCCGCCGTTCGCCTCGTGTGCGGCGAGGGCGATGTGCGACGTCGCGTCGATCTTCGTCGCACCGTCGTCGTCCTTCGCGTGGAAGTCCGGGGTGGTGTGTTCCTGTCCGCCGGAGAGCGGTGCCCCCTGGATCTTCGTCCGCCCGAACACCCGCTGCTGGTCGCTGACGACGTCGGCGTCCCAGGTCTCGATGTTCATCCGGATCTTCCGCACCACCTGGTAGCTGCCCCCGGCCATCCACCCGGCGTCGCGGTCGAGCCAGACGAACCGGTCGTGGTCGGCGTCGGTCGTGATGTTCCGGGTGCCGTCCTTGAACCCCATCAGGTTGCGGGGCGTGCTCTGGTCCGGCCCGGCCGATGCCCGACCGAAGCCGAGCACGGTCCAGCGGACGGTCGCGGTGCCGCGGGCCATCCGCGCCAGGTCGCGCACCGCGTGGTACGCCACCTGGGGGTCGTCCGCGCAGGCCTGCAGCGACAGGTCGCCGCCGGTCAGGCCCCGCTGCAGGTTGTCGCTCGGCAGCGTCGGGATGTCGGCGAGCGACGCCGGACGCCGGTCGGCCAGCCCGAAGCGCTCGTCGAAGACGCCCGGGCCGAGCCCCACCGTGACGGTCAGGGACGCCGGACCGAGGTCGAGCGCCTCGCCCGTGTCGGCACCGACCCCGTTGCCGTGGGCGGGTTCGACGCTGCCGACGGTCTTGCCGGCCTGCAGCTGGGCGATCGCGGCCGACCAGCGGGCCAGGAGCACCTGCAGCTCGGTCGTCACGGTCGTCGACAGGTCGAACGTCATGTAGACGCAGTGCCGCTGCGGGGTGGTGCGGATCCCGCCCTGCGGCTGCCGTGCCGCGGTGGCGTAGAACGGGTGGCTCGTGGACAGGTCGATCGACTCGTCGCCGTTCGTCGCCGCCGTGAACGGGTTCACCCCGGTCGCCGCGGTGGCGCCGCCGATGCCCGCGGCTGCGCCGACCCCGGCACCGGCCACGGCCAGGCCGGCGCCGAACAGTCCGCGGCGCGAGACGTTCGCCCGGGGTCCCTCGTCCGCCCGGGGTGCCTCGTCCGCCCGGGGTCCCTCGTCCGGCTCGGTCACGCGGTCGCGACCTTCTCGGCCAGGCGGGACAGCGGGTCCTGCAGCGCCTGGATCTGCTGCGAGATCGTGTTCGCGTCGGACTTCTTGGTGGCGGCGTCCCAGCTGGCGAAGCCGCCCAGGTCGTCGGCGTCGCGGTAGCCGTCCATCATCGTGTTCGTGGCGTCGAACTGCTTCGCGATCTGCTTCGTCAAGGTCGGGTCGAGCTTGGTCAGCCCCGGCTTGAGGTACGCGAAGGCCTGACGGGCACCCTCGACGTTGGCGGCGAGGTCGACCAGGTCGATGTGGCTGTACGCCTCTTCCTCGCCGGTGATCTTGTTCGACTGCACCTCTTCGAGCAGTCCGGCGGCACCGTTGGCCAGGTCCTCCGGCTTGTAGTCGAGCGTCGGCACGAGCTTCGCGAGCAGCTGGACGTCCTCGGTCAGGTCCGCGGCGGTCTGCTTCGTCGACGCGGTGATCTTCCCCGCCTGGAACAGGTCCTTCTCGACGGCGTGGAACCCGCTCCAGCCGACGGCCGGGTCGAGGTTCGAAGCGCGCATGTCGATCAGGTAGTCGAGGTTGCCCGCGTTGTCGGTGGCCTTGAAGCCCTTCTTGACGAAGCCGTCGACGTCGCTCTCGACGTGCTCGTAGAACGGACGGGCGTTCGCGTAGTCGGTCTTCGCCGCGTCGAGGTCGCCGGCGTCGACGTGCTTCTGCAGCTGCTCGACCGCGGCGACCATGTCGGTCACCTGGCCGTCGACGTAGGTCGCGTAGCCCTTCGTCCCGTCACGGAGCAGCGTCGAGGCGCTGCTGTTCGCGGTGGACGCGGCCTTGCCGGTGACGGTGAAGTCCGTCAGTTCGGTCTCGGCACCGGGGCAGTACACCTGGTACTTCCCGCCGGTCAGCGTGGCGGTGAACCGGACGGGGTCGAGGCCGGGTGCCAGGTTCTCCTTCTCGCCGAGGATCCGCTGGTCCTGCAGCAGCTCGACCTCGGTGATCGCGGTCGACGACTCGTTCTTCACCGTGAAGGTGACGGGGCCCGCGGGGACCTTCGTCGCGGACACCGCGCAGGCGTCCTGCCCGTCGTTGGTGAGCGTGACGGTGACGCGGGAGACCTTCGCGTCGGTGCCGGAGCCGCCGGTCTCGGCGGACCCGCCGGAGCATCCGGAGAGTGCGAGGGCGGTGACGACGCCGAGGGCGCCCAGGGTGATCAGGGGTCGGACGGGCTTACCGAAGGACATGGTCGGTGCTCCTTGCAGGGTCCGCGGCCGGAGGGCCACGAGCGGGGACGGGTTCGGGGGTGCGGGTCGTGGGGAGCCGCCGACGACGGCGGTCACGCAGCGCCAGCAGCGCCTGTGCGGCGGCCGCGGTGCCGAGGGCGATCGGCAGCCAGGCCTTCCAGAGCAGCAGGTCGGCTGACCGGGCGTCGGCCGCGGCCACCGAGGCGGCCGACCGCTCGACGCGGGCGTCGGGGACGGACCAGACGGTGCGGTCCAGGGTCGTGGTGCGTGCGGACGGGAGGCCCCCACCGCTCAGCGTCAGCACGTCGCGTTCGTCGCGGGTGGCGTCCAGGACCCCACCCCGGACCGTCCACAGGGTCACGGTGTCGCGGACGGCCCAGCGGGCCGCGAACGGGCCGGGGTTCGTCGACGGGGAGACCCCGACGGGCAGTCGGCCGAACAGTGTGACGAGGTCGTCGAGGGTCAGCCTCGACGGACGGTCAGCACCACTCCCCTGCGCACCGGTTCCGTCCTGCACGACGCGCCACCGGTCGGCGGCCACGCCCGCGCGGGTGACGCGGCGGTGGGCCGACGTCGGCAGGGCGAGTCGGGCCTCCTGGCCGGTTCCGGTGCCGGCCACACGGAGGACGCCGGACGCACCGTCGACGCTGGCCGAGACGGAGCTGGCGTCGCCGCTGACCGCGGTGGTGCGGGGCAGGTCGACACCGCCGGTCGGCACGGCGATCGCGAGCGCCGCTGCCGCCACGGCGAGGGTGCCGGCGACGACGGCGCGCACCCGGGGCACACGGTCCGGCGACGGACGCCAGGCGCGCGGCCACAGGGTCAGGGCCAGTACCGGGACGACGTAGAGGACCCAGCCGAGCACCTCGATGACCCGTGGGTCCGGCGGGATGCCGAGCACGCCGGTGACCAGGGCGCCCTGCACGGAACCGTTCGGGGCGAGCCACGACAGGTCGACGGTGCGCTGCTGGCCGATGACGATCCAGCCGGCCTCGTGCGCGCGGCGGAGGACGGTCAGCACCAGGCCGCCGGCGACGAAGACCAGGAAGACCCCGGTGCCGGTGAAGAACCGCGACAGGTTGAGGCGGACGCCACCGGTGTAGATGCCGAAGCCGACGACGACCGCGGCGGCGATGCCGATCACGGCGCCGAGCGCGGCGAGGCCGGTGTCCGACGACGCCTGGAACGTGGCGAGGAGGAACACCGAGGTCTCGAAGCCCTCCTTCAGGACGGCGAGGAACGCCATGCCGGCGAGCGCCCAGGCGGTGCCGCGGCCGAGCGCGGCGGTCGCACTCGCTTCGAGGTCGGCGGTCAGGGTGCGCGCGTGCGTGCGCATCCAGACGATCATGCCCGTGACGAAGACGACGGCGACGATGCCGATGACCGCCTCCATGCCCTCCTGCTGCGCCTGCGGCAGCGCCTGCTCGACGGCCTGCAGCCCGAAGCCGACGGCGATGCTGAGCAGCACCGCGAGCCCGACGCCCGACCACATCGGGGCGAGCGGGACGCGGTTGCGACGCAGGAACGCGGCGATGATGCCGACGATGAGCGTGGCTTCGAGGCCTTCACGGAGACCGATGACGAGAGTGGCGAGCATGACGAAGGTGAGGCTAACCTAACCGCGGAACGGCCCGCCAGTCGTGCGACGTGATGTTTGATGGTTCTCATGAACCTGCTGTCCGTCGACGGCCTGGCGTCGGTCACGAACGTGCTCGACCTCGCCGGGGTCTTCGCGTCCGCCCTGCTCGGCGGCTCCATCGCCCGCGCGATGGACTTCGACCTGTTCGGGTTCCTGGTCGTCGGGTTCGTCTCCGGACTCGGTGGCGGGATGCTCCGCGACACCCTGCTGCAGAACGGGCCGCCCGTCGCACTGGTCGACCCGCTGTACGTGCCGGTCGCCGTCGCCGGGGCGCTCATCGCGTTCCTCGTGTCGTTCTCCGAGATCACCTGGGACCGCCTGTTCACCGTGCTCGACGCCGCCGTGATCGGGTTCTGGGCGGTCGTCGGCGTGCAGCGGACCTACGACGCCGGCCTCGACTGGCCCGCCGCGATCATCATGGGGACCATCACGGCGGTCGGTGGCGGGGCCATGCGCGACCTGTTGCTGCGACGGGTGCCGGCGGTCTTCGGCGGGAACGCGCTGTACGCCACCGTGGCCGTCGCCGCGTCGGCCACGATGGTGATCGCCTCGGCCCTCGGGTCACCCTCGATCGGCATCCTGCTCGCGATCACCCTGTCGCTCGGGCTCCGCTGGGGCGCGGTCCGCCGCGGCTGGGGACTGCCGAACGGTCGTGATTGGCAGCCGAAGTCGACTCTCGGTTCGCTGCTGCGGCGCGGTCGGAGCCTGCGACCGGACGCGCTCCGACTGCTCCGTCGACCGGGGCGTCGGACCGGTGCCGGCAGCGTCCGGGAAGAGCATGAGGACTGAGGGGCTGTCATCCGCGGCTCCGCGACGGTACGATCAGTACCGCCGGGTATCGTCCTGGTGGTTCTGCCGGTGCGATCCCGGTGAACGCTGTCCGCACAGCACCGACGCGACCCGAACGCGGCGGTTCCGAGCAGACGTGGGGATGGGGGCTTCGCTGATGCCGCGCGGGATCAGACGCGCGGCGCGGCAGGTCTCCTCCACGATGTTCTCCCCGACGACCACCAGCACAGGTCGGAGCACCAACCGATGAGCGACGACGCTTCCCCCGCCCAGCGCATCCCGCGCGCTGAGGTCCGAGAGCGCCTGCTCGCCGCCGGTGCGGCCGTCTTCGCCGAACAGGGGGTCCACGGCGCCCGGCTCGACGAGGTCGCTGCGCGCGCCGGGTTCAGCAAGGGTGCAGTCTACTCGAACTTCTCGTCGAAGGAAGACCTGCTCGGACAGGTCATGCAGCGGTCCACCAACGTGGTGCTCGGCTCCCTGCGGCAACTCGTGCACGCTGACATCGACTCCGTCGACGTCGGGAACGTCCTGCGCGTCGCGTTCGGTCAGAACGACCAAAGCGAACAGTTCGCGCTCCTGTCGACGTTCCGCGGGTACGCCGTCCGGCACCCGGAGTTCCTGCCCGAGTTCATCCGGCAGCGCCGGGTGCTGCAGGACGGCGTGCTCGAACTGGTGCGGCTGTGGCTCGGTGGCCACCCCGAGGTCGACGTGGGCATGACGCCGGAGGAGCTCGCAAACGTGCTCATCGCGGCGAACGTCGGCCTGGTGTTCGACGCGCCGGCGCTGCCGGGGGTCAACCCGGGCGAGCTGGTCGCGACCCTGCTCGAGGCGGTCATCCGCCGGCGTTGACGCTGCCGCGGCCCGCGGGCGGGCGTGGCGGTCGGGCGCGGCGGTCGGGGCTTCGCACCGTGCGAGGTTCGCCATCCCGTGCCCGCTCGACCGCCCCGTGCACGCCCACAGCCCCGCACCGAGCCACCAACCACGCACCACCCGACCAACCCCGCACCGTGCAACATCCGCCGAGCCATCGCCCAACGGAGCCCGCACCGTGCGAGGTTCGCGACCCCGTACCCCCTCAACCGCCCCGTGCACGCCCACAGCCCCGCACCGAGCCACCAACCACGCACCACCCGACGAACCCCGCACCGTGCAACATCCGCCGGGCCATCGCCAACGGAGCCCGCACCGTGCGAGGTTCGCGACCCCGTGCCCGCTCGACCGCCCCGTGCACGCCTACAGCCCCGCACCGAGCCACCAACCACGCACCACCCGACGAACCCCGCAGCGCCCGACGAACCCCGCACGGTGCGAGGCTCGCACCACGCGGCCGCGCCGGCGTCAGGCCGTGCGACGATCCCGACGGCGGGGCTTCGGCCCGTCGTGGGACCAGGCGGACGACGGCAACAGGCTCGGTGGCAGCAGCCGCGACCGCACGACGCGCACGCTCGGCACCGACTCGTCGAGGGCGACACGGGCCTGTCGGACGTGGCTGCTCAGCGCCCCACCGTCCACCGATGCGGCCCCGTCGGCGGCGAAGCGCTCACGGTCGACCGCGTCGACGGCGGCCTCCAGGTGCGGCACGACCGACGCGGGCAGTCCGGGCCGCAGGCGTCCGAGCACGGCTCGGGCAGTCCGGGCCACGGCGGCGGCGTCACCCGGCGGCGCGAGGCCCGGGGCGTACCCGTGGTCGGCGACGTCGTCGAGCAGTTCCCGCCACGCCTGCACGGCGGGTGACCGACCGGCGGCGATCGCCGACAGCCGGGAGCGGCGACGAACGGCCCGCACGAAGCCCGGGGCGACCGTGACCGCGAGCACGAGCAACAGGCCCACCAGCAGACCGACGGGTCCACCGTCGCCACCGGTGCTGGACGCACCCGCGGCACCCGGAACCGGGGACTCCGACGGGGTCGGAGACGCCGACTCCTCCGCCGGGGTGGTCTGCTCGGGCGCCGGCAGCGGGGTCTCCGGCGCCGCTGCCGTCGGGGAGGCCGAGGGTTCTTCGGACGGAGCGGCCTCGTCGGAGTCGGGCGTCGGCTCGAACGCGACCCAGCCGGCGCCCTTGATGTACAGCTCGGGCCACGAGTGCAGCTGCCGGTTCGACACCGCGTACTCGCCGTCGGGCTGCGGCGACCCTGCCCGGTACCCCACCGCGATGCGCGAGGGGATGCCGAGCGTCCGGGCCATCACGGCCATCGCGGACGAGAAGTGCACGCAGTACCCGTCGCGGACGCGCAGGAACGTCGAGACGACGTCCATGCTGTCACCGTCGTAGCCCTGCTCCACCGGAGCGGTCTCGGAGTACGTGAACAGGTCGCTGCGGAACCACTGCTCGAGCGCCCGTGCCCGGCCGTAGTCGTCGGTCGCGGCTGCGGCGACACGGGTGGCGGTGGACGAGATGTTCGCCGGCAGGTCGTCGGGCAGGGCGAGGTCGGTGCGGAGCTGCTCGCGGCTGGGCTCCCGGAAGCCACGGCCGTCGGAGCGCGCGAGCACCCCCGAGGCGGCGACCGCGTCGAGGTAGTCGTTGGCGAAGGTCGAGGCGCCGTACGCCTCGTACATCGCACCCCGGGCCGTCGCGGCGCCGGTCGACCGGACGGTGCTCGAGTTCCCCATCCAGCGCCACTGCGACAGGTCGAGGTTGGTGGACTGCGACTCGATCGAGACCGCACCTGACGGCACCGGCAGGTAGGTGCTCGACAGCCCGGTGATACGGACCGTCACGTCGCCGCGGCTCGCCAGGCGCGGGTTGACGCCCTCGGCCCACTGCTGTTCGTCGGCGGTGTCGGCTTCGGCCGCGTTCGTCACGGTCGGCACCCAGTCCCCCGTGCCGAACTCGTCCAGGTCGGCGAGCTTGAGGTACTCGGGCTGCCCGTCCGACGAGCGGTACCGGAAGACCTCGAGCTCGCTCGGCCGGCGCAGGTCGTTGCCGAGTTCGAGCAGCGTGCCGGGCCGTCCGGGCTGGATCGGGGACTGGATCGCACCGGTGACACCGGACAGCCAGCTGGCGTTGAGCGGCACGATCGTCGGCAGTCCGATGGCGACGACGAGCCCGATGGCACCGACGACGGCGGCGGGCAGTGCGCGCTGCACGGGGCGCACCGACAACCACAGCAGGGCGAGGAACGCCACCGACGTGGCGATGACGAGCGGGGTACCGGCGGGCTGGCCGGTGATGACGCCCGGCACGATCAGGATCACCAGGGCCGGCGCCGCGGCGAGCGACGGGATCCGCGCAATGGCGGCGAGGAACAGTGCGACCGCCGCCACCCACCCGATCGACGCCGTGACCACGAGCCGGATCGCGTCGGTCTGTGGCAGGGGTGCCGGGTTGAGGCGGATCGCGGCGAGCGTCTGCCCGAGGGCCCCGTCGGCGTCGAGCCACCCGAGCGGCTGGATGTCGTTGACCAGGGCGGCGGCGCACGAGCAGGCGATGACCGTGCCGACCAGGACGACGAAGCGGATGCCGGGCGTCTGCCGGCGCACCGCGAGCATCACCGCGACGAGCACGGCGACGACGACGACACCGGACACCCACCAGGCGATGCCCTGCACGAGCGGCCGGATGGCGAGGGCGGCGAGGAGCACGGGCACCGGCGCGAGGGCGACGACCCAGGCGCTCGGGACGTCACGCAGGTCGTCCCGCTCCAGGATCTCGCGCACGTCGGCGCGGCCACGCGCCGGGGCGGTCGCCCCGGTCACCGCGCTGCTCCGGACGGCGTCGCACCGGCGACCGGCACCACGAGGGTCCGCCAGCCGCCGCGGTCGAGGATGCCCCGGACGGCAGGGTCCGGCGGCACGATGGTCGCCAGGATGCCGCGGCTCGACCCACTCGTCGCGCTGACGAGCTCGGCGGCTTCCTCCGCGGTGCAGGTACCGGTCACGACGGCGGTCATCCCGTGCACGTCGCGGCCGCGGACCTCGGGCAGGACGTCGGTGACTTCGCGGGCATCGGAGCGGAGCCGGACGTCGGCGAGCCCGACGAGCACGTCGGTGAGCCCGCCGACGTCGCCCGCGTGCCGGGTCGCGCCTTCGGGGCCGTCGAACACGAGCACGACGCGGGAGGTCCGGGCGGCGAGCGCGCGGGCGACACTGGCGGCCACCACCACGGCGTGCTCGAAGGCCTGGTCACCGCCCAGGTCGGAGAGCTCCGCCAGGTCTTCCCGACCGAGGCGCTGGTAGGACTCGCGCCGGACGTCGAGCGCGATCACGGCCTCGGGCGGCTGGGCCTGCGTGGTCTGGCGGACGTGGAGTTCCCCGCGGCGCGCACTCTGGGCCCAGTGCACCCGGCGGATCGGGTCACCCGGTCGGTACGGACGGAGTTCGCTGTCGTCGGCCGAACCGCCCTGTCCGACCCGGCCCTCGTCGGCGGAGACGGCACCGGCGAGCGCTCCGGCGTCGATCGCACCAAGCGGCGCCGAGGCCGGCACGACGACGATCTCTTCGGCCGCGACGACGGGACGGTCGATCCGGAGCAGGCCGAAGGGGTCCTCGACCCGGATCGTGACGGGCCCGACCAGCGAGCGGCCGCGGTGCATCGCGAGCGCTTCGACGTCGAGCACCGCCGGCGGCAGGCCCGGTCCGACCTCGGCGTAGGTCTCCGCCTCGGCCAGGCTGGCGAAGGCGTCCTCGAGCTGTTCGCGGACGAGCAGCGTCGCCCGCGGCCCGAACGGCAGGCTGGTGCCGCCCAGGGTGATGCGTTCGCGGTAGACCTCGCCCACCTGCACGATCGCCCGGGCGGTGCTGCGGCTGCCTCGCAGCGGGGTCGCGACGACGAACGCCATGACGATGCCGAGCACGACGAGCACGAGCAGCAGGAGCCCTGCCGTGACCGCGACGCTCGTGGAGCCGACCAGGCCGCCGCCGACCAGGCCGATGCCGACCGCGATGACCGTCCAGCCGCGGACCGTCGGACGCGGGAACGGGGTCCGGCGTGCCAACGAGAGCCCGCGGCGACCGAACCGGGCGGCCGTGGACCGCGCGGCACCGACGCGTCGCAGCAGCGACGGCGGTGCCGGTGGACGCGCCATCAGGAGCGGACGGGGGTGGCCGTGAACGGGATGGCGGTGTCCGAGACGATGCGGACAACGATCTCGCGCACGGTGTCCTCGCCGGTGCCGCCGAGCCCGCGGGCGACCGGCACGAGCCGGTGTGCGAGGACGATCGGGGCGAGCGCTGCGACGTCGTCGGGGGTGACGAACGGCCGGCCGGCCAGCGCAGCGTGCGCACGCGCGGCCTGCGCGAGGTGCAGCGTCGCACGGGGGCTCGCACCGAGCACCAGGTCGGGGTGCGTGCGCGTCGACCGGACGATCGCGATGATGTACGCCTCGACGTCGGGGGCGATGTGCACGTGGGCCACGGTCTCGATGATCTGCCGCAGGGTGGTGACGTCGACGATCGGCCGCAGGCGCGACAGCGGGTCGCTGCCGCCGCGGTTCGCGAGCATCTGCCGTTCGGCGTCGACGCTCGGGTAGCCCATCGCGATGCGCGCCATGAAGCGGTCGCGCTGGGCTTCGGGCAACGGGTACGTGCCCTCCATGTCGATGGGGTTCTGCGTCGCGACGATCATGAACGGACGGTCCAGCTGCCGCGTCACGCCGTCGACGGTGACCTGTGACTCGGCCATCGCCTCGAGCAGGGCCGACTGGGTCTTCGGGCTGGTGCGGTTGATCTCGTCGCCGATGACGACGTTCGCGAACACCGGGCCGGGCGAGAACCGGAAGGTGCCGGACGACTGGTCGAAGATGTTCACGCCCGTGACGTCGGACGGCAGCATGTCCGACGTGAACTGGATGCGGTTCACCGACCCGCCAACCGAGGCGCCGAGCGCCTTGGCGAGCACGGTCTTGCCGACCCCGGGGACGTCCTCGACGAGCAGGTGCCCCTCGGCGAGCATCACCGTCAGGGCTGTTCGGATGGCTTCCGTCTTGCCGTCGATCACCGTGGCGACGGAGGCCACGATGTCGTCGCCCACCGATCGCACGTGTTCGAGCGGGAAGGCGGGGTCGGTCGGTTCCGGCACGCAGGGCTCCATCGTCACAGGACAGGTGTCGTGCATGCTACCCCGGCCCGGTGACAGCACCCGGCACGGGTGCACCGACTGGTCGTTCCGCGCACCGGTGGCCGATCCGCGCAGGGTGCGGCCGGGAGGCACTGCGCACCACGAGCGGATCCGTCACCCCGTGCGCGGAACGGCTCACGGGCCTCCAGGCGGTGTGCGGGTCGGCCGCCGGAGGGTCAGGCCCGGTGCGGCAGTGCCGCGTCCGCGGCGCGCAGCACGCGCGCGGCGACCGCGACGCCGTCTTCGCGCCCGAGCTCGGTGTCCTCGTGCTCGATGTTCACCCACATGTCCGGGTCGATCGCGCGCAGGGCCTCGAGGAACGTCGTCCAGTACGCCTCGTCGTGGCCCTTGCCGAGCGCGACGAAGTCCCACGCCGACGGCTTCGGCCACTCGTTCGCCCACTCGTCGCCGCCCAGGTTCGTGCGTGGCTCGTCGGTCGACAACCGGCGGAACGAGTTGTCGAGCACGCCGTTGATCGCGGCGTGCGGGTTGATCCGGACGTCCTTCGCGGCGGCGTGGAAGACCAGCGGGCCGAGGTCGCGGGCGACCGCCACCGGGTCCATCTGCTGCCAGAACAGGTGCGAGGCGTCGAGCTCGACCCCCACGTTCGTCAGCCCGCCGCGTTCGACGAGCTCGCGGATCGTCGCCGGGTTGAACACCAGGTTCTGCGGGTGCAGCTCGAGCGCGACCTTCACGCCGTGCTCCCGGGCCAGGGCGTCGATCTCCTGCCAGAACGGCACCGCGACGCTCCACTGGTGTTCGAGGACGTCGAGCGCGGCCGAGTTCCACGCGTTCACGATCCAGTTCGGCCGCGTCCCGCCGGACTCCCCCGCCGGAAGCCCGGACATCGTGACGACGCGGTCCTGTCCGAGGCGGGCCGCGAGGCGGATGCTGCGTCGGACGTCCTCGGCGTGGGCGGGACCGATCGCGGGGTCGGGGTGCAACGGGTTGCCGTTGCAGTTGAGGCCGGCGATCGAGACGCCGGTGTCCTCGAACTGCGCGAGGAAGGCGTCACGGGCTGCGTCGTCGACCAGGATCGCGTCGATGTCTGGCACGTGCACCGGGGGCAGGAAGCCGCCGGTGTTCAGCTCGATGCCGGTCAGGCCGTTGGCCGCGATGACCCGGAGTGCGTCGGTGAGGGGGCGGTCGTGCAGGATCGCGTTGTAGAGACCGAGCTTCATGCGCGGACACCCTCCGTGGTCGGGACGACGGCGTCGGCCACGTCGACGGACGCACCCCCGGCCGCGGCGGACCGTGCCACCGCGTCGAGGACCTCCATGTTGTGCACGCCGTCGTCGAACGTGGCGTTCGCGGGCAGGGCGTCGGGTACGTCGCCGGACAGCCCGGCGACCTCGTCGAGGAACGCCCGCGCCTGGTACTCGAACATCTGGTTCTGCCCCCAACCGACGCCCGGGGCGTCCATCGCCATGCCGCCCGCGACGTAGGGGTGGTCCGGGCCGAGCACGACCTGGCGGTACCCGCCCGTACGCGAGCCGTCGGACTGCAGCGCGAGGCCGATCTCGGAGGCGCGCTCCTGGTCCCACCGGGCGGCCCCGCGCTCGCAGAACACCTCGATGACGAGTCCGTTCGGATGCCCGGCCGCGACGCGGGAGGCCTCGAGCGACCCGACGACCGTGCCGTCACCGAAGCGTGCACTGAACGTGGCGTAGTCGTCGTTCCCGACAGCCGCGGTCGCACCGGTGAGCGGGACCGCCTGCCCCCGCAGGGCGTGTCCGGCGGCCACGGGTCGCTCGGTGATCGACGTGGTGAACGTCCCACCGCTGACGCTCCGGACCGGTCCGGCGAGGAACTCGGCGACGTAGGACAGGTGCGAGCCGACGTCGGCGAGCGCCCCGGACCCGGGCTCCCCCGCGAAGCGCCACGAGAACGGGACGTCGGGCGAGGCGCCGTAGTCGGTCCAGTACCGGCCCGAGACGTGCAGGACCCGGCCGAGCGTGCCGTCCTCGACGAGCTCCTTGATGGCCGCGAGCCCGGGAGCGCGACGGTAGGTGAACCCGATCCGCCCGAGGACTCCGCGCTGCTCGGCCTCGGCAGCGGCGGACGCCATGGCGCGGGCGTCGTCGAGCGAGTCGGACAGCGGCTTCTCGCACAGCACGTGCTTGCCGGCGGCGAGCAGGCCCTCGACGATCTCGCGGTGCAGCGTGTTCGCGACGACGACGCTCACCACGTCGATGTCGTCCGCTGCCGCGATGGCGCGCCAGTCGGTGTCGTGCCGCTCGTAGCCGAAGCGCCGTGCGGCCTCGGCGGCGAGGGGCTCGTACACGTCGCCGACCGAGACGAGCCGGACCGGCGGCAGTGTCGAGGTGAAGAGGGAGGGTGCGTTCCGCCACGCAGCCATGTGGGCCTTGCCCGCCATGCCCGCGCCGATGACGGCGACGCCGATGCTGTCGCTCATGTTCTCTCCTTCGAGAAGGTCGCTGGATCCGATTCTGGAACGTTCCAGAACGTTTCGGTAGACTGTAGCCGCACCAGCCCATGTCCTGTCAAGCACCGTGCCGGAAAGGCTCAGCGTGACCCCTCGCCCGCCGACGATCATCGACGTCGCCGCACGCGCGGGCGTCTCGAAGTCCCTGGTGTCGATGGTGCTGCGCGACGACCCCGGGGTCTCCCCCGCCCGCCGCTCCGCGGTGCTCGCCGCCGTCGCGGAGCTCGGCTACCGCCCGAACCGCGCCGCCGCGATCCTCGCCGGCACCCGGACCCGCACCATCGGCGTCATCGTCGACGACTTCCGGAACCCCTGGTACGTCCCGATGCTCGACGGCATCCGCGAGGCCCTCGCCCCGCACGGACTCCGCCTCACCCTCGCCGACACCCGCGCCAACGCCCACCTCGGTTCCTCGCCCTTCGACGACCTGGTCTCCCTGCGGGTCGACGGCGTGGTGCTCGCCGCCGAGGGCTTCCCCGACATCGTCGTCCCCGCGGACACCCCGGTCGTGGTCGCCGGTGCGCGTGAGGACGTCCCAGGCGGACTCGACGTGGTCGCCTCCGACGAAGCCGCCGGCGGACGGCTGGCAGCGGATCACCTGATCGGGCTGGGTCACCGCCGCATCGTCCACGTCACCGGCTCGGGAGGCCCGGCTGCGCTCCGCCGGGACGCCACCGTCGCGCAGCTGGTCGCGTCCGGCATCGAGCCGCTGGTCTCCGGCTCCGGCCCCACCTCGGAAGCCACCGGCTACGAGGGCACGCGGCTCGCACTCCGGGAGCACCCCGACCTGACCGCGGTGTTCGCCGCGAACGACATCATGGCGATGGGTGCGATCGCCGCCGTGCAGGAAGCCGGACTCCGCGTGCCGCAGGACGTCTCGGTGATCGGCAACGACGAGACCCCGCTCGCCGCGTCACCCCTGCTGCGCCTGACGACGGTCGACCCGCACAACGACGAGGTCGGGCGCCTGGCGGCTGCGCGGTTGGTGGAGCGGATCGGCGCGGCTGCGGGAGCCCCGGCGGGTCCCATCCGGACGCTCGTGCCACCGACGCTCGTGGTGCGGTCGACGACGGGGCCGCCGCGCGCCTGATCGCGCTCGAGCCGCGGAACCTGGTTCCGGCGGGGTCGACCGCCGTGCGAGGCGCCCGGGAACGACGAAACCCCGGTCCGATCGGACCGGGGTTTCGTCATGCTGTTCGTACAGTGCGGAGACGGAGGGATTTGAACCCTCGGTCCCCTCAAAGGGGACTCCACCTTAGCAGGGTGGTGCACTCGGCCGGACTATGCGACGTCTCCAAGCACTCTCGCGAGCGCTCCGACCACCATACAGGAGGACCGCGCCAGTCTCGACCCGACGCACGCCCGCGCGTGGCTCGGGCCGGACAGCGCGGTCCCCCGAAGTGGGGACACATCGGGGTTGTCGGGGCGTACCCCACTGCATAGCATCGTCGGGACGCGGCAATCACGTTCCGGGGTTCGTCCCCGTCGTCGCGACACAGCACCCGACGTCGTTCTCCGCGCGGGCCCGGCGCGCCCGATCGCGTGGTGCCCGGCGGGGAGCGGCTTCCCCGGGGGCGCGGCCCACCACCGCGCCCCCGTTCCTGCGTTCGGGGGCAGGCAGCTACCGAGCCGAGACTCGTCCCCGCGGACAGTCCACGGGCGTTGAAGGCCGCAAAGAGTCCGCCCGACCGAGACTCGGGGCCAGCGAGGGCCCGCCCCGCGCCTCAGTACCCGAACGCCTTGGAGCAGGTCTGCTGGTCGGCTGACTGGCCCTCGAGTCCGTCGATGGTCTCGGGCGTCGCCGAGGGGGTGCGGGGCGCAGCCGACGACGGTGCTGCCGGGGTCGCGGGCGTCGCCGGCTTCGGCGCAGCCTCCGGAGACGACGGTGCAGCGGTCGGCTGCGTCGGACCCGTCTGCGTCGGGTTCGTCTCGGACCCGATGCCCGTGCTGTCCGCCCCGAGCGAGAACGACTGGTCGGCCTTGATCTTCGCGAACAGCTGGTCGGCCAGGTACGTCGTCGGCTGGACCTTCCCGGCGTAGACCCCGGTGCCGCCCGTGGTGCCCGGGTACTGCACGAAGTTCACCTGCGCCAGCGGCAGGTCGCGGAGCGCCAGACCCATCTGCACCATCGTCCCGATGTCGTTCAGGCTCTGGGACAGCTGCATGTTCGACGCCGCCGCCCGGGCCAGCTTGTACAGGCGGGCGGGCGAACCGAGGGTGTCGTTCGACTTCACGGTGCGGAGCAGCGACGACAGGAACACCTGCTGGCTCGAGATCCGGGCGAGGTCCGACCCATCGCCCACGCTGTGCCGGGTGCGCAGGAACGCCAGGGCATCGTCACCCTGCAGCGTCGAGGTGCCGGCGGGCAGGTTCAGCCCGGTGTACGAGTCGGTGATCGGCTGGGCGACGCAGACCGGCACGCCGCCGATCGCGTTCGACATCTCGATGACGCCCTTGAACGACACCGCCGCCGAGTACTGGATGTCGAGCCCGGTCAGCCCGGCGACCGTCTGGGTGACGCAGTTCAGGCCGCCCTCGCCGAACGAGGTGTTGATCGGCTGCGCCGCCATCGCCGGGGCGGTGCCCGTGCCGTCGGTCTTCTTGCAGGCCGGGATCGGTGTGACGAGGTCACGCGGGATGCTCACCGCGGTGGCGTTGGTGTGGTCCGCCGAGACGTGCAGCAGGATGTTGACGTCGTTGAGGGTCGCGTCGCGCTCCCCGAACGCAGCACTCTGGTCGGGGTCGTTGTCGGTGCCGACGACGAGCATGTTGAACCCGCCCTTGAAGGCGCTGAGGGGCTTGGGACCACCCTTCGCCTGCGGCGCGGGCTGGCCCTGGATCTCCACCCCGTCACCGAGGTCGTCCGTGACCTGCTTCGCCGCGATCGCCGTGACCGAGACCGAGCTCACGAGCGCCACCGCGACGACGGCGGAGACCGTCTTGGCCACGGTCGCGAGGGGGCTCGAGCGCCGGAGACGTCCGTGCCGTGCGATCCCGGACGCTCGGTTCAAGCGGTGGGATCGGTCGCGGACGTCGTTCACGGGCACTCCTGTCGTCGGTGGACACGCCGGGGACGGCAACCGGTCAAGGCTGCCACGACGTTTCCTGACGATCCGGTGCGAGGTGCACCGGCGATGCTCGGTGAACGGCATCGCGACCAGCGGATCCGCGGCGGTCGGCACGGACCTGAACGGATCCGCAGCCGACGCCGCGTCAGGCCGACACCACCACCCGGAAGCGGTCCGGCAGGGCGATCAGGGCGGTCGAGAGTTCGAGGAGTGCGGCGGCGCAGTCGTCGAGGGCATCGCGGCCGGCGGCGTCCACCGCTCGCTCCACGATCTCGACCCGTCGGCGCCGGTCGACCACGGCGTCGATCCCGTTCGCCAGGGCGACGTCATCGGTGAAGAACATGTCGAGCACGATGCGCTGCGACAGCAACCAGTCGCCGCTCACCGACGATCCGCGGCGCCGCAGGTACCAGGACCCGAGCTCGACGAAGGCACCGGCCTCGGTCCAGCACTCGCGGAGCCACGCCTTGTCGAACCGGTCCTGGTAGCCGACGGCGCTCGACGGAGGATCGGCGAGCATGGTCTGCGCGATCCGGAGGCGCTCGGTCATCTGGTCGACCGACCAGTGCGAGATCACGACCCCGACGTACCGCTGGACGGTCGCCAGCTGGAGCGATTCGAGGGTCACGAGGGCTTCGCGCACAGGCGTCCGTGACACCCGCATGTCCGATGCCAGGGTGTCGAGCCGCAGCCGCTGCCCACGGCGGTACTCGCCCCGCAGGACGTTGTCGAGCAGGCGCAGGAACACCGCGTCGCGCAGCAGGCTGCGGCGCAGGCCGTGGGGATCGAGGTCGCCGGCCGCGGCGCGCATCGGGGTGTGCTCCATCACCCCAGGGTCACGCACGGGCGAAGCCCCCGGGGAGCGGGCGGCCGCTGTCGTGGATGATCGTCGCCGGTGTCGGACTGTGGAGGAGTGCCATGCAAGCACAGTGACAGCGCTGCGGCGGCGGCGCTAAACACTTTGCATACAGAATGTCAGGCCGCCGCCACCGTGCTCACTTCCGGTCGGACTTCGCATCCCCGGTGAGCACCGAGAGCGGTTGGGTGACGTCCTCCAGCCCCTTCCGCGCGGCGTCGACCCCGAAGATCAGGGCCACCACGCCGCCACCGATCATCACCGCGGATCCGAGCAGGTACCCCCAGAACAGCGGCTCCCGCGACGACCCGTCCCCGATGAAGGCACCGTAGATGGCCGGGGCGACCGCACCGAAGATCTGCGCCAGCGCGAAGAAGTACGAGATGGCCTGCGACCGCAGCTCGAGCGGGAAGATCTCGCTGACCGTCAGGTACGCACTCGACGCACCGGCCGAGGCGAAGAAGAACGAGACGCACCAGAACGCGACCTGCACCGTGGCCGAGATCGCGTCGGCCCGGAACAGGAACGCCGACGTGGCGAGCACGAGCCCGGACACCAGGTACGTCAGGAAGATCATCTGGCGACGACCCCAGGTGTCGAAGAAGCGCCCGAGGATGATCGGCCCGAGCAGGTTGCCGATCGCGAACGGGAAGAAGTACACCGCCGTCTCCGCTGTCTTCAGGCCGAAGAAGTTCGTCAGCACGAGCGCGTAGGTGAAGAAGATCGCGTTGTACAGGAACGCCTGCGTGATCATCATCGTCGCACCGACGAGCGTCCGCGTCGGGTACTGCTTCAGCAGCACGCGCGCGATGGTGAGGAACCCGACGCGGTCGGTCGGTGTGACCGTCATCGCCTTCGACTGGTCGACCTCGGGCAGCGGCTTGCCGGTCGCCTGCTCCACCGACGCCTCGATGCGGGAGACGGTGGCCTCGGCTTCTTCCTGACGTCCGTGCGTCATCAGCCACCGCGGACTCTCCGGGATGTGCCGGCGCAGGAAGATGATCGCGATGCCGAGCACCGGGCCGAGGAAGAACCCGATGCGCCAGCCGATGTCCTCGGCGAAGTACGACGTGTCGAGCAGGTAGATGTTCGCGAAGGCGCCGAGTGCCGCACCACCCCAGTACGTGCCGTTGATGGCGATGTCGACGTGCCCGCGGTACTTCGCGGGGATGAGTTCGTCGATCGCGGAGTTGATCGCCGCGTACTCGCCACCGATGCCCAACCCCGCCACGAACCGGAAGGCCGCCAGGAACCAGAAGTCCTGCGCGAGGCCCGCGATGCCGGAACCGATCAGGTAGATGGCCAGCGTCAGGATGAACAGCTTGCGGCGGCCCAGCCGGTCGGACATCCGCCCGAACACCAGGGCACCGACGACCTGCCCGACCAGGTAGATCGTGCCGAGCAACGTCACCTGTTGCGTCGACAGGTTCAGGTCGGCCTGGAACCCGGCGTTCGAGACGATCTGGATCTCGAGACCGTCGAGGATCCAGGACACGCCGAGTCCGACGACGACGCTCCAGTGGAACCGGGTCCACGGCAAGCGGTCCATCCTGGCGGGCACCAGGCTCTTGATGGTTGCGTTCGCGCTGCTCACGAAAGGGGACCGTACGCCGAGATCGCCGATGTGGTTCAGATGCGGTACGAGCAACCGGGGGCGGAGCCGGATCCCCCTACTTCGAATCCGGCTCCGTCGCCGGGATCTCAATGATCGCAAGTGCGATGGAAACCCACAAGCGGACGGACGGGAGGCCCGTGGCGGGGCCCGCCACGGGCCTCCCGTCCGACAAGGCGTAACGTCCAGAACGTGACCCGACCTGACATCCGCACGGTCGGCGAGCTCCGCACCTCTGGTCACGTCCAGAAGACGGTCCGCGCCGAGATCCGCGACAACCTGCTCACCGCCCTGCGCCAGGGCACCGATCCGTGGCCCGGCCTGCACGGCTTCGAGACCACCGTCATCCCCCAGCTCGAACGCGCCCTGATCGCCGGGCACGACGTCGTCCTGCTCGGCGAGCGCGGCCAGGGCAAGACCCGCCTGCTCCGCACCCTGCAGGGCCTGCTCGACGAGTGGACGCCGGTCGTCACCGGCTCCGAGCTGGGCGAGCACCCGTACGAACCGATCACGACGGCGAGCATCCGACGTGCCGACGAGCTCGGTGACGCCCTGCCGATCAGCTGGCGGCACCGCGACGACCGCTACGTCGAGAAGCTCGCGACGCCGGACACGAGCGTCGCCGACCTGATCGGCGACGTCGACCCGATGAAGGTCGCCGAGGGTCGCAGCCTGGGCGACCCGGACACCATCCACTTCGGGCTGGTCCCGCGCGGCCACCGCGGCATCGTCGCGATCAACGAACTGCCCGACCTGGCCGAACGCATCCAGGTCGCGATGCTCAACGTGATGGAGGAACGCGACGTCCAGATCCGAGGCTACGTGCTGCGGCTGCCGCTCGACGTGCTCGTCGTGGCGAGTGCGAACCCCGAGGACTACACGAACCGCGGCCGGATCATCACACCGCTGAAGGACCGCTTCGGCGCCGAGATCCGCACGCACTACCCGATCGAGCTCGACGACGAGATCGCCGTCATCCGGCAGGAGGCGCAGCTGACGGCCGAGGTGCCCGACGCGCTGATCGAGATCCTCGCCCGCTTCACCCGGGCGCTCCGTTCGTCGAGCGCCGTCGACCAGCGCAGCGGCGTGAGCGCCCGGTTCGCGATCGCGGGTGCCGAGACGGTGTCCGCCGCCGCCGTGCACCGCGCAGCACGCCAGGGCGAGGACGAGGCGGTCGCCCGCCCGATCGACCTCGAGACCGCGGTGGACGTCCTCGGCGGCAAGATCGAGTTCGAGAACGGCGAAGAGGACCGGGCCGACGAGGTCCTCGAGCACCTGCTCCGCACCGCGACCGCCGAGACCGTGCGCGCCCGGTTCAGGGGTCTCGACTTCGCGGTGCTCGTAGACGCGCTCGACGGCGGCACGATGGTGACCACGGGCGAGCAGGTCAGCGCCCGGGCGTTCCTCGAGGGGCTGCCGTCGATCGGCGAGTCCGACCTGTACGACCAGGTGTGCGACCGGATGGGTGCCACGAACGACGGCGAACGCGCCGGCGCGATCGAGCTCGCCCTCGAGGGCCTGTTCCTGGCCCGACGCATCAGCAAGGAGTCCGGCGGGGGCGAAGCCGTCTATGGCTAGGCAGAACCGACGCCTGACGCGCGACACCCGCTACGGGGCCTACACCGACGGGCCGGACCCGCTCGCGGCCCCGGTCGACCTGGCCGAGGCGCTCGACGCCATCGGGCAGGACGTGATGGGCGGCACGTCGCCCGAGCGTGCGATGCGGGAGTTCCTGCGACGTGGTGGCCGGACGCAGCGCGGCCTCGACGACCTGGCCCGCCGGGTGGCCGAGCGGCGCCGTGAACTGACGAGCCGGAACAACCTCGACGGCACCCTGCAGCAGGTCCGCGAACTGCTCGACCAGGCGCTCCGTGCCGAACGCGGCGAACTCGCCCGCAACGTCGACCTCGACGACGGCGACCGGGCGCTGGCCGAACTGCAGCTCGACAGCCTGTCGCCCTCCCCCGCCGCCGCGGTGCAGGAGCTCGGCGGCTACGGCTGGACGAGCCCCGAGGCCCGGCAGAAGTACGACGAGATCAAGGACCTGCTCGGCCGCGAGGTGCTCGACCAGCGCTTCGCCGGCATGAAGCAGGCGCTCGAGGGCGCCACCGACCAGGACCGGGCCGCGGTCAGCGCGATGATGCAGGACCTCAACGCCCTGCTCGAGGCGCACGCCCGCGGTGAGGACACCCAGCAGCAGTTCGACGACTTCATGGACCAGCACGGCGAGTACTTCCCGTCGGACCCCGCGAACGTCGACGAGCTGCTCGACGACCTGGCAGCCCGCGCGGCCGCGGCGCAGCGCATGCGGAACTCGATGACCCAGGAGCAGCGGGACGAACTCGACTCCCTCGCCCAGCAGGCGTTCGGCTCCCCGGACCTGATGGGGCAGCTGTCCCAGCTCGACGGGAACCTGCGGTCCCTGCGGCCCGGCGAGGACTGGGGCGGGTCGGAGCGCATGGACGGCGAGCAGGGCCTCGGGCTCGGCGACGGCACCGGGGTGTTCCAGGACATCGCGGACCTCGACGCGCTCGCCGACCAGCTCGCCCAGTCCGGCCCCGGCTCGGAACTCGACGACCTGGACCTCGACGCGCTGTCCCGGCAGCTGGGCGACGAAGCGGCGGTCGACGCGAAGACCCTGCAGCGGCTCGAACAGGCGCTCCGGAACTCGGGGGCGATGCGCCGCGGTGCCGACGGGCAGCTCCGGCTGACCCCGAAGGCGATGCGGCAGCTCGGCAAGAGCCTGCTCAAGGACGTCGCCCAGCAGATGTCCGGTCGCCAGGGCGCCAGGGACCTCCGTCGCTCGGGCGCCGCGGGTGAACCGTCAGGGGCGTCACGGCAGTGGGCGTTCGGCGACACCGAGCCGTGGGACATCCCCCGCACGATCACGAACGCCGTGGTGCGGACGGCGGCCAGCGGTCGGCAGGGAGCCGGCGTGCACCTGAGCATCGACGACGTCGAGGTGCAGGAGACCGAGGCCCGCACCCAGGCCTGCGTCGCGCTGCTCGTCGACACGTCGTTCTCGATGGCGATGGAGGACCGCTGGGTCCCGATGAAGCGCACGGCCCTGGCGCTCCACACCCTGGTGTCGACCCGGTTCCGCGGCGACGACCTGCAGCTCATCGCCTTCGGTCGCGAGGCCGAGGTGATGGACGTCGAACAGCTCGTCGGTCTCGACGCGATGTGGGACAAGGGCACGAACCTGCACCACGCCCTGCTGCTCGCCAACCGGCACTTCCGCAAGCACCCCACGGCCCAACCGGTGCTCCTCATCGTCACGGACGGCGAGCCGACCTCGCACCTCGAGCCGAACGGGCAGGTCTGGTTCGACTACCCGCCCGACCCGGTGACGATCGCGTTGACCGTCCGGGAGCTCGAGAACGCCGGACGCCTCGGCGCCCAGACGACGTTCTTCCGGCTCGGCGAGGACCCGGGGCTCGCCCGGTTCATCGACGCGATGGCGAAGCGGGTGGACGGCAGCGTCGTGGCGCCGGAGAACGACGACCTCGGGGTCGCCGTGGTCGGCTCGTACCTCGGCTCGCGTCGCGGGGCCGGCGGCGCGCTCTTCCGCGACGACTGGGGGCTCTGAAGCCAGCCACGGACAGCCGGGAGGCCCGTGGCGAGACCGCCACGGGCCTCCAGTCCGTACCTGGGTGCGTCTAGAACAGCGGCCAGGGCACGGCGGGGCCGTGACCGGGCGGCGGCGGGAAGATCCCGACGGCACGCAGGGCCGCGCAGCGCGCCCGGAGCGTGTCGATCTCCTCGTCCGTCAGGTGCTCGGCGAGCTCGTCGCCGAGCCCGCCGCGCAGGGCTTCGGACACGCGGTCGAGGCCCTCGAGCTCGTCCGGCCCGAGGGGCTCGCCGATCCAACCCCACAGGACCGTCCGGAGCTTGTGCTCGACGTGGAAGGTGAGCCCGTGGTCCACGCCGAAGCGGTGGCCGTCGGGCATCGCGAGCACGTGCCCGCCCTTGCGGTCGGCGTTGTTCACGACGATGTCGAAGACGGCCATCCGGCGCAGGGCCTCGGAGTCCTCGTGCACGAGCGTGACGGGCTGGTCGCGCTCGTCGATGGCCTCGAGCACGGGCAGCCAGGGCGAACCGTCCGCCTCGGCGAGTTCGGGTGCCACCAGGTCGACGGCGTCCTGCTCGGGGTCGACGTCCTGCCAGCGCTGCACCATGCCGGGGCCGAACGGACCGTCGCCCATCCACGTGGGCGGGACGACGCCCCAGCCGAACGCCTCGGAGACCAGGTGTGCGGCGATCTCGCGGCCGGCGAGCGTGCCGTCCGGGAAGTCCCACAGCGGGCGCTCGCCCTCGACGGGCTTGTAGACGACGGTCGCGCCGTCGAGGTCGGCGAGGAAGGTGGCGTTGGACGCCTCACGGATGCGCGCCCGGACGGAGAGCGATCCGTCGCTCATGCGTCGCCGGGCGGACGACCGGCGGCGACGACCTCACGCGTGCGCTCGACGAATGCCCGGGCGGTGCCGACCGGGATCTTCACCTGGAACAGCTCGGCGGGTTCGGGGATCTCCACGACGGCCTCGATCTCGACGCCGTCCTCGCTCTCCTCGGACACGATCCCGACCTCGTCGTCGATCGGGTACGCCTCGATGACGACCTGGGCGGTGGACGGGTCGAAGCCCAAGCTCAGCGCTCCGGCGCGGAACTCGGCCTCGACCGGCTGGTCGAGGGGCTCCGGGTCGCGGAGTTCGGCGGGCACCGACGGCGGCACGCTGAAGCGGTTGTCGTCGACGGTCGCGACCTCGTCGAGGAGCTCGTCGATCTTGTCGGCGAGCACGGAGGTCTGCTCCTTCTCGAGCGCGACGCTGGTGACGCGTCGACCGGAGCGGGCCTGGATGTAGAAGGCGCGCTCACCCGGACGGCCGATGGTGCCGACGACGAGGCGGTCCGGCCAGTCGAAGCCGTGGACGATGGTGGGCATACCCGCATTGTAGGAGCGCTCGGCTCCGCCCGTTCAGGGTCGCGCAGGTCCGCCGGGCGCGTCGGGGGCCGGACGCCCGGTGCCGGTGTGCGCATCGGGTTCCGGATGCCCTGCGCCGCCGCCGACCGCGGCCTCCCCGCTGGGAGCCGGGGCGGTGCGCAGCCAGGACAGGTCGCCCGACTCGGTGTTCGTCGCGACGACCTCGGGGCGGTGCTCGCCGTACCGCACGACCGACACCGAGGCTGGCCCGACGCCGATGCGCTGGAACAGGTCCAGGTGCATGCCGAACGCGTCGGCCAGGACGCTCTTGATGATGTCGCCGTGGCTCACCGCGACCCAGACCGCGCCGGGTCCGTGCTCCGCCTCGACCTCGGCGTCGATGCGCCGGACGGCCGCGACGGCACGGGACTGCATCGTCTGCATGGACTCGCCGCCGGGGAACACGACGGCGCTCGGGTTCGCCTGCACCGTGCGCCAGAGGGGCTCCTTCGCCAGGTCGGCGAGCTTCCGGCCCTGCCACTGCCCGTAGTCGGCCTCGGTGATGGCCCGCTCGATCAGCAGATCGGACGCGCCGGACTGCCGGTCGGTCTGGCGGCCGGGCTGCCGGTCGAGGATCGCGCGGGCGGTCTGTCGGCAGCGCTCGAGCGGACTCGACACCACGGCGACCACGGGCACCGCGGCGATGCGCTCCGCGGTCCGCTCGGCCTGGGTCCGCCCGACGGCGTCGAGTCGCACGCCGGCGGTGCGTCCGGCCAGGACGCCGGTGGCGTTCGCGGTGGTGCGTCCGTGACGGACGAGGAGGACGGTCGCCATGCGCCCGATCCTAGGCGCGCGGACGTGCTGCCCTCGACGCGTTGCCCGTCAGAAGCGGCGCGGCGGCCCGCTGGTCGGTAGCGTCTGGCGCATGCCGTTCTTCCGCGACGCTCCGCGCCCGACCACCCCAGCCCCGCCGTCCAGGGTCCAAGCCGCGTGGTCCGACTCCGCCGGGCACTTCGCGACCCGGTGCCTGCAGCTGATCATCGTCGTGGTGGTCGTCGCCGGGGTCGTCTGGGCGAGCAACATCCTGAGCGTCGTCACGATCCCCGTGCTCCTCGCGCTCATCATCGCGTCGGCGATGCACCCGGTCGTGTCGTGGCTGCGCAAGCACCGCGTGCCGTCGGTGCTCGCCACCCTCGCCGTCCTGATCGGCGTGCTCGCGATCCTGGGCCTGATCGGCTGGCTCATCGTCGTCGCGGTCGAGAACCAGTGGTCGCAGCTGCAGAAGTCGGCGGTCGACGGGTTCCAGCAGCTGCAGGAGTTCGCGAAGAACCTGCCGTTCTCGATCTCCGACAAGCAGATCGACGACGCGGTCGCGTCGGCGTCCGACTTCGTCACGAGCGCCCAGTTCGGCTCCGGTGCGCTGGCGGGTGCGTCGGCCACCGCGAACTTCCTGACCGGGCTCGTGCTGATGATCGTCGTGCTGTTCTTCTTCCTCAAGGACGGCCCGAGCATCTGGGAGTTCCTGCTCCGTCCCTTCACCGGTGAGCGCTACGCCCGCGCACGTCGTGTCGGTGACCGGGTCGTCTCGACCCTCGGCGGCTACGTCCGCGGCACCGCCACCGTCGCCGCGGTGGACGCGATCGGCATCGGGGTCGGCATCGCGATCGTCGGCGTGCCCCTGGCCCTGCCGCTGGCCGTCATCGTCTTCATCACGGCGTTCATCCCGATCGTCGGTGCGACCGCTGCCGGCATCCTCGCCGCCCTCGTCGCGCTCGTCGCCCTCGGCCCGGTGCAGGCGCTCATCGTGATCGGCATCGTGGTGCTGGTGAACCAGCTCGAGGGCAACCTGCTGCAGCCCGTCCTGATGGGGCGGACCCTCAAGCTGCACGGCCTCGTCATCCTGATCGGCCTGACCGCCGGCACCGTGCTCGCCGGCATCACGGGCGCGATCATCTCGGTGCCGCTGATCGCCGCGGCATGGGGCGCCATCCTGGTGTGGGACGGCCCGAACACCCCGGCTCGCCCCTGGCGGAAGAAGCGCAACGAGGACGTCACCGCGCACGAGCTGCCGCAGGGCTGATCCGCGGCGCCGATCCGTGGGGCGCGTTGCGGACATCCACTTCGCGCAACGGCCTGCCACCCAGCAGTATGGAGGAGTGCTCGTCTCCATCGTCTACATGAGTCGTGCCGTCGTGCCCTTCGACGACCAGGCCATGGCGGTGCTGCTCGCTGAGTCCCGGCTGCGGAACGAAGCGCTCGGGGTCTCCGGGCTCCTGCTCGCCAAGGGCGGCCGGTTCATGCAGCTGCTCGAGGGGCCGGCATGGAGCGTGCAGGACCGGTACGACGTCATCGCGAAGGACCGGCGGCACGGTGAGGTCAAGTCGCTCGTGCGCGAGGACATCGAGCGCCGGCGCTTCGACGGCTGGTCGATGGCGTACCGAGCACTCGACGACTCCGACATCCGGTCAGAAGCGGGCTTCAGTCCCTTCCTCTCCGGCACGATGGACTTCCCGCGCTCGTTCGACCGGACCAGTGCGGCGTGGCTGCTGAAGTGGTTCCGCGACCGCGAGCTGCACGACCTCTGACCCGTCGGCTGCGCCGCGCCGCCCGGCCACCGCACCGTGCGGGCTTCGCACCGTGCGCCCACCGCCACCCGGTGCGAGCTTGCCCGCACCGTGCGCGCTCACAGCGCCGCACCACGCCACCAACCCCGCACCCGGTCACGACACACGCACCGTGCGCACCACCGGACGGGAGGCCCGTGGCGGGCCCGCACCGCGCCTCCCGGCCGCCGCACCGTGCGGGCTTCGCCACCCGGTGCGAGCTTGCCCGCACCGTGCGCGCTTACCGCGCCGCACCACGCCACCAAGCCCGCACCCAGTCACCACACACGCACCGTGCGCACCGCCGGACGGGAGGCCCGTGGCCGGCCCGCACCGCGCCTCCCGGCCACCGCATCGTGCGGGCTTCGCCACCCGGTGCGAGCTTGCCCGCACCGTGCGCGCTCACAGCGCCGCACCACGCCACCAACCCCGCACCCAGTCACCACACACGCACCGTGCCCACCGCCGAACGGGAGGCCCGTGGCGGGCCCGCACCGCGCCTCCCGGCCGCCGCACCGTGCGGGCTTCGCCACCCGGTGCGAGCTTGCCCGCCCCGTGCGCGCTTACCGCGCCGCACCACGCCACCAACCCCGCACCCAGTCACCACACACGCACCGTGCACACCGCCGAACCGGAGGCCCGTGGCCGACCCGCACCGCGCGCGATCAGGTGAGGGCGAGCAGGTTGTTCACCTGCTCGTTCACCCCGGTCAGCGTCGAGACCGGCTTGCCGTTCGCGTAGACGTCGTCGAAGGCGGGCTGCAGCAACGCCTGCACGTCGGCGGGGTTCTTCGTGACCGGGAACAGGAACGTCGTTTCCTCCTCGACCTGCCGGGTGAACGCCGAGACGTCCAGGCCGCGCTTCCGGAACGACGCCACCGCGGCCTCGGTGCCCGCGGGACGAGCGGGGAACACGATCCCGCTCCGACCGACGATCCGCTGCGCCTCGTCGCTGCCCAGGAACGCCACCCACTTCGCCGCGGCCTCGGGGTCCTTCGCCTGCTTCGTGATCGAGTCGCCGAGCCCGTTGAACATCGACGCGCGGTGTCCCGCCGGACCGATCGGGGTCGGGGCGACGGCGACGTCGAGGTCGTCCATGCCGAGGTACGAGCCGATCATCCACGAGCCGTTGAACGACAGCGCGCACTTGCCAGCGCCGAGCTGGACCTCGGGCCCGGTCGTGGTGGAGAACACCCCGTACTTCGCCATGTAGCCCTTCTCGGCCAGCCGGTAGTACCAGGCGAGGGTGTCCTGCACGACCCGCTCGTCGTAGCGGAACTTGTCGCCCCAGGGGTTCTCGTTCGTGTAGAACCAGTCGACCGACCCGGTGAACGGCGACCACTGGGTCTGTCCGAAGCCGTCGCCGCCCGACCCGTTCGACGAGATGCCGTAGACGGCGACGTCGTCCTTGTCGAAGCCGTCCTCGTCGCCGCGTCGGCCCTTGGAGTCCACCGTCAGCCGGGCGAGCATCCGCTCGAACGTGCCGCCGTCGTCCGGGTTCCACTCGAGCGACCCGAGTTCCTCGGCGGAGACCCCGGCCTTCGCCATCGCCTTCTTGTCGTAGAACATCGCGACGGTGTCCCAGTCCTTCGGGGAGCCGTAGCGGTGGCCGTCCTGGCCCTTCCACAGTTCGGCGAGCCCGGACTGGTAGTCGTCGTCGCGGATGCCCTTGGTCGCGTCGAGTTCGTCGAGCTTGTAGAGCACGTCGAGGTCGGCGTACTGCGGGAACTTCGTCAGGTGGTCGGTGAAGACGTCGGGCGCGGTGCCGGCGATGAACCCCGCGGTGAGCTTGGTCCAGTAGTCGTTCCACCCGAGCTGGGTGATCTTCACGGTGATGTCCGGGTTCGCGCGGTGGAAGGCGTCGGCGACGGCCTGGTAGGCGGGTTGCTGGTTCGCGTCCCACAACCAGTAGCTCACGGTCCGTGCACCCGATCGGCTGGTCGCGCGCCGACCGGGCGACGAGCAGGCGGCGAGCGCACCGAGGGCCAGGGCGGAGGCGCCGCCGGCGAAGAGCGTGCGGCGGGTCAGTTGGTTCGTCATGGTGTTCGTCCTGTCCGACAGCCGGGTCACTTGATCCCGGAGAAGCCGATGGAGTTGACGATCCGCTTGGCGAAGACGCCGAACAGCAGGATCATCGGGAGCGCCGCCACCAGGGTCGCGGCCATGAGCCCGGCCCAGTCGGTGCCGGACTGCGGGGTCTGCGACTTGAAGACGCCGAGCGCGACGGTCAGCACCCGCGAGCTGTCGGTGTACGACACCATGAGCGGCCAGAAGTAGTCGTTCCAGCTCGTGATGTACGTCAGCACGGCGAGGGTGGCGATCGGGGCGGCCGCCATCGGGATGACGAGCCGGAAGAACACGCGGACCTTGCCGGCGCCGTCGATGAGCGCCGCCTCTTCGACCTCCTTCGAGATGCCGAGGAAGAACTGGCGCAGGAAGAACACCGCGAACGGGGTCATGAACATCGTCGGCAGGGCGATGCCGAGCAGGTTGTCGACGAGCCCGAGCTGCTTGATGAGCGTGAAGTTCGGCAGCAGCGTGAAGATCGCGGGGACCATCAGCCCGGCCAGGAACACCCCGAACACCTTGTCGCGGCCGGGCCAGCGCAGCCGGGCGAAGGCGTAGGCCGCCGCTGCCGAGAAGAACACCTGGCCGACGGTGACGAGCGTCGACACGAGGATCGAGTTGAGCAGGTACCGCCAGAAGTTCAGCGCGGCGCCGGAGCCGCCCTGCGCCAACGCCTCTTCGGTGGACTGCAGGCCGAAGACCCGCTCGAACCCGCCCAGGCTGAACCCGACGGGCAGCAGCGAGGTGGGGTCGGAGTTGATCGCGGTGTTCGACGACAGCGCGGTGCGCAGGATCCAGTAGAACGGGAACAGGGTGACGACGATGACGAGGATCATCGCGACCCAGGCGAGCACCCGGCCGAGCGACGGGCGGCGACGGTGGCCGGCGCCCATCCGGGGCGGGCGGGACGTGGTGACGGAGCGGGTGAGTGTCGTGGTCATGGCGCTTCCGTTCAGTCCAGGTCGGACTCACCCGAGCGGGTGAGTCGGTACTGGATGATCGTGATGATGCTGAGGACGATGAGGAGCGCGACCGAGACCGCGGACGCGTAGCCGAACTGGAACCGACCGAACGCCAGGTTGTAGATGTAGTTCTGCACGACGTTCGTGGCGTTCGCGGGGCCGCCCTGCGTGGTGACGGCGACGGTGTCGAACACCTGGAACGACCCGATCACGGTGATGATGAGCACCAGGGACAGGATCGGGCGGAGCAGCGGCACCGTGATGCGCCAGAACATCTTCCACTCGCTCGCACCGTCGATGCGCCCGGCTTCGTACACGGTCTCGGGCAGGGACTGCAGGCCGGCGAAGATGAGCAGCGCCGTGTAGCCGACGTGCCGCCAGACGTTGATGAGCGCGATCGAGGGGATGCCCCAGACGTCGCTCTGCAGGAACGGGATGCGGTCGAGGCCGAGCGCTGCGAGCATCTCGTTGCCGATGCCGAGCTGGGTGTCGAGGATCCAGAGCCAGACCAGGGCGGCGACGACGTTCGACACCAGGTAGGGCGCGAGCACGATGCCACGCACGAACGTCGACTTGGTCAGCCGGTGCATCATCACGGCGATGAACAGCGCGACGACGGTCTGGATGACGATGTTGATGAGGACGTACTCGATCGTCACGACCATCGAGTGCCAGAAGATCGAGTCCTGCACCAGTCGGGCGTAGTTCTGCAGGCCGGTGAACTCGGGCTCGGTGAGCAGGTTGTACGAGGTGAAGCTCAGGTAGATGCCCCGCACGGTCGGCCAGGCGAGGAACACCGCGAACCCGACGGCTGCCGGGGCGATGAAGACGAGCGCGAGCCACAGGTCGTTCCTGGGGCGGCGCCGCGGGGCGGTGGTGCGGGCACGGGCGAGGTCGGCGGACCGACTCCTCCGTCTCGTGCTGGCGGTCGTCAAGGGTGACGACACAGGGCTCTCGGTTGCCATCGCGACTCCTTCGTCTGCGGTGGACTGACGTGCAGCAGTCCGTGAGCCGGGAATCTACACGTGGGGACCACGGCTCGCAAGAGGCTTTTTCCGGGCTGTGGACAGGGGTTGTCACGTGTAGACAGCGTGTGTCAGGATGGCGCTCGATCGCATCGGAGCGACCCGCTCGGCGACGCATCCCACACCCCTGGAAAGGTCACTGATGATCTCTGTCGGAATGGTCGGCGCGGGCCAGTTCGCCCCCCAGTTCGCCAAGCTGTTCAAGCTCCACCCCGACGTCGACCGGGTCTACGTCACGGACCTGGTCGACGAGCGGGCGTCCGAACTCGTCGAGACGCAGCACCTCGACGGCACCTTCGACGACTTCGACGCCGTCCTCGCCTCGGACGTCGATGCCGTCGCGATCTTCACGCAGCGCTGGACCCACGGCCCGCTCGTGGTCAAGGCCCTGCGCGCCGGCAAGCACGTGTACTCCGCCGTGCCGATGGCGATCTCGGTCGACGAGATCCGCGACATCATCCAGGCGGTCCGCGAGACCGGCCTGACCTACATGATGGGCGAGACGAGCTACTACAACCCCGCGACGGTGTTCGCCCGCAAGCAGGTCGCCGCCGGCGCCTTCGGTCGGGTCTTCTACGCCGAGGGCGACTACGTGCACGACATGGACCTCGGCTTCTACGCCGCGTACCAGTACAGCGGCGGCGACGAGTGGAAGCGCACCGCCAGCTACCCGCCCATGCTCTACCCGACGCACTCCGTCGGCGGGGTCCTCGGCGCGATCCCCGGGCACGCGATCAGCGTCAGCTGCATCGGCGTGAAGGACGACCGCGGCGACGGCGTCTTCGACAAGGACGTCAGCCAGTTCGACAACGACTTCTCGAACGCCACCGCCCTGTTCGAGCTCGACAACGGCGGGGTCATGCGCATCAACGAGATGCGTCGCGTCGGCTACCCGTCGCACATCCGCGAGTCGCGCTTCCGCTACTTCGGCACCGAGGCCAGCTTCGAGCAGCTCGCGAAGACGAGCGTGTGGCAGGACAAGGAGGACTCGTACGACATCAGCGACAAGATCGACACCCAGGCGACGATGTCCCTCGACGACCCGCGCCTGGCCGACGTCGACCCGTCCCTGCGTGACGCGTTCGTGTCCGGCTACGCCGAGGTGCACGACACCGACCGTCTGCCCGCCGAGTACGACGGCGTGCCGACCGGGCACGAGGGCAGCCACCAGTTCCTGGCCGACGACTTCGTCCGCGCCGTCGTCGACCGGACCCTGCCGCCGGTGAACGCCTGGACCGCCGCGCGCTTCACCCTGCCGGGCATCATCGCCCACCAGTCGGCGCTGCAGGGCGGCGCCCGGCTCGAGGTGCCGGACTTCGGCGACGCCCCGGAGACGACGAACGCCGGAGCGACGAGCGCGACGCCGAGGAGCGCACCGACGTCAGCCGGCAGCACGTCGTCGGCTACGATCGCGTCCGAGTAACACGTGTCGTTCGGGTGCCGGTCCGTCGTGGCCGGCACCCGAACGACGCTCCCGGACCCGACGAAGGTGGCACCCGTGACCGTCCCGACGAACCCGAGGGCGGTCACCCGCGCGGACGTCGCCCGCTACGCCGGTGTCAGCACCTCCGTCGTCAGCTACGTCGTGCACGACGGCCCCCGCCCCGTCGCCGCCGCCACCGCCGCACGTGTCCGCGAGGCCATCCGCGTCCTCGGCTACCGCCCGAACGCGAGCGCCCAGGCCCTGCGCACCGGCTCGTCGAAGATGCTCGGCCTGATCGTTCCGGAGCTCGACAACCCCTTCTGGTCCGAGCTCGCCGTCGCCGTCACGCACGCCGCCGCAGCACGCGGCTACGACGTCCTGCTCGCCAACAGCGACGGCGATGCCGCCCAGGAGCGTGAGCGGCTCCGCAGCCTCTCCGCCCGCCAGGTCGACGGTGTCATCGTGACGAGCATCATGACCCACCCGGACCTGTCGACCGTCACCGACCCCGGCCTGCCGATGGTCCTGCTCAACACGTTCTTCGAGGTCCCCGAGTACGCGAGCATCGGTGTCGACGCCCTGCGCGGCGCCCTCGATGGGACCCGCCACCTGGTCGAGCACGGCTACCCCTCGATCGGGCTGGTGATGGGGCACACCGGATCGATGGAGCTCCGCGAGCAGGGCTGGATGCGTGCCCTGCGCCAGGCCGGCCTGCCCGACGGGCCCATCGTCCGTACCGACTTCACCCGCCGCGGTGGCTACGAAGCCGGACTCCGCATGTTCGCCGACGAGACCGGGCCCCGAGCCGTCTTCGTCAGCTCGGACATGCAGGCGATCGGCGTCATGCGGGCACTGTGGGAGCTCGGTCTGCGCGTCCCCGAGGACGTCGCGATCGTTTCGTTCGACGGCGCGGCCGAGGCGGACTACACGAACCCGCAGCTCACCACGGTCCGGCAGCCGATCGAGACGATGGCGGTCGCCGCGGTCGACCGCGTGCTCGGCCTCGACGCCGACAACCAGTGGCACCGTGACCTGGTCCCCGCCGAGTTGGTCCTCGGCGCGAGTTGCGGGTGCGATGTGCGTCGCTGACGCACCCAAAAGCGGACTGGAGGTTCGGGGGCGGGGCCGCAACGGGCCTCCCGTCCGTCAGCTGGTCGCGTTCAGGACGCCGGCTCCATGACGGCACGCAGGCGCGCGGTCGGGATGCGCTGCTGCGCATCCACCGTCACGGCGGCGGCCTCGACCGCCTCGCCGCTCTCGGCGTCGACGAAGCGCAGGTCCGACGTCCGCTCGGACGGGCGGTGCCGGTCCGCCCAGCCGCCGAGGGCGAGCAGCACGAGCGACAGGTCGCGGCCGGCGCCGGTCAGGACGTACTCCTCGCGGGCACGGGCTCCCTCGGGCTTGTAGGTCGTGCGCTCGAGCACTCCCCCGTCGACGAGTGAGGCCAGGCGTGCGGTCAGGACCTCGCGCGGGATGCCGAGGCTCTGCTGGAACTGGCTGAAGCGGGTCGAGCCGCCGAGGGCGTCGCGGACGATCATGAGCGTCCACTTCTCACCGAGGACGTCGAGGGAGCGTGCGATGGGGCAGCGCTCGTCGCCGCCGAGGATGCCGAGCATGTGTTCATCCTAGCTGGGTTCGATTTCCGGACACAACGTGCTAGGTTCGATTTCCGTACTCAACTTCTCTTCTCTGGAGCACTCATGACCAACCTCACCAACGCCGTCGTCCTCGTCACCGGAGCGAACGGCGGCCTCGGCGCCGAGTTCGTCCGCCAGGCACTGGAGCGTGGCGCCACCAAGGTCTACGCGACCGCCCGCAACCCGCGCACCTGGGACGACGAGCGCATCGTCCCGCTCGCCCTCGACGTCACGAGCCAGGAGAGCGTCGACGCCGCAGCCCGCGCCGCAGCCGACGTGACCGTCGTCGTGAACAACGCCGGGATCGCCGGCTCCGACCCGCTCGTCGACGTCTCCGTCGAAGAGGTCGAGCGCATCTTCGCCACCAACGTCTTCGGCGCACTCCGCGTCGCCAAGACCTTCGCCCCCTCGATCGCCAACGGTGCGCTGGTCGACGTGCACTCCGCCCTGAGCTGGGTCGCCCTCGCCGGCGCGTACTCGGCGTCGAAGGCCGCGTTCTGGTCGATCACGAACTCCCTGCGCCTCGAGCTCGCACCCCAGGGCACCCAGGTCGTCGGCGCCCACCTCGGCTACACCGACACCGGCATGATCGCCGACCTCGACGTCGAGAAGTCCGACCCCGCCGACATCGTGCGTTCGATCTGGGACGCGGTCGAGGCCGGCGAGCACGAGGTCCTCGCCGACCAGGTCAGCCGCGACGTCCGTGCCGGCCTGAGCGCCCCGCTCACTGCGCTCTACCCGATGCTCGCCAGCGCCTGAAGGCCGTCCCCGTCGGGTCAGCCGCCCGCGCCGCGGTCGGTGATCCGACGGTTCGTCGCGGTGATGGCGGCGCGCTCGTCGTCGGACAGGCCACCGGCGTGGAGGATCCGGCTCAGCACGTCGCTCTTCCGCTCGATGTAGTCGTCGATGTCCTCGGCCTCGGTGGCTGCCCGGCGCTTCACGGCGGCGTACTCGTCGCGGAGCGCCGGGTCGGCACGCAGCACGTCGCGCACGGCCAGGTGGTTCCGCAGTGCGAGCGACCCGGCCGCGACGACGTAGGTGTTGGTCGGGGCGAACCGCTCCGGTGCCCGGAACGCCTGCCTGTCCGGGACGCCGAGTTCACCACGCGGCTCGAAGTCCATCGTCGCCATCGCCGCCACTGCAGCCGAGACGTCGGCAGCGTCCACCACGACGTCGACGTCGAGCACGGGCTTCGCCGCCAAGCCGGGCACGGACGTGCTGCCCACGTGCTCGATGCTCCGGAACCGCACGTCAGCGTCGTCGAGTGCGGCGGCGTACGCATCGCGCAGCTGCCGGAACCGCTCGGGCCAGGCAGGTCGGTACTCGACGACCTCGATCACGGGACCGGCGTGGGGGCGAGGAGCTGGAACATGACGTGGTCGCGCCAGACCCCGTCGATCTTGATGTACTCCGGCGCGAAGCCGTACCGGGTGAAGCCGGCCGACTCGAGCGCGCGCTGCGAGCCGACGTTCTCGGGCAGGGTCTCGGCCTGCGCGCGGTGCAGACGGAGCACGTCGAACGCGTGATCGGCGGCCGCGCGGACAGCGCGGGACGCGTGGCCCTGGCGCGTGCGGTCGGCGCGGATCCAGTACCCCATCGCGCACGACTGCAGGGCGCCACGGACGACACCGCTCAGCGTGATGCGGCCGAGGAGTTCGCCGTCGGTCGACTCGATGACGAAGGGCACCGCGTTGCCGGACCGCTGCGCGGCGAGGGCCTGCGTGATGACGTCCCGCTGCCCGGACTCGGTGAAGTACGACGGCGCTCGGGACGGTTCCCACGGTCGCAGGTGGTCGGCGTTCTCGGTGATGACCGCAGCCAGGACGGCCGCGTCGTCGAGGCGGAGTGGGCGCAACCGTGTGTCCATCGCGGAGGGTGTGGGATTCGAACCCACGAGACATCTCTGCCCACCTGTTTTCAAGACAGGCTCCATCGGCCGCTCGGACAACCCTCCAGTGACGCGACCACGTGGCGAGACGTGATCGCGTCCCTGGAAGTCTAACGGGCCTCCAGGCAGGGGTGCGCGCGGAGGCGGACTAGCGCGGAAGCGAGTCGAGCGCCGCTGCCAAGCCGTCGTCGGCGATGCCGCCGGTGAGCTCGTTGCCGGCGTCGACGACGTCGTCGGGGGCCTGGCCCATGACGATGCCGCGACCGGAGGTCGAGGCCCAGCGGAGCATGTCGATGTCGTTGCGGCCGTCTCCCGCGGCGAAGACGCGGGAACGCGGGATGTCGAGCCACTCGCGGACGCGTTCCATGGCGGTGGCCTTGGTGACGCCCTCGGGAGCGATGTCGAGCCACGAGGTCCAGCCGACGGAGTAGGAGACCTTGTGCAGGCCCATCTGCTCGACGATCTGCAGGAAGTCCTCGGTGTCGTGGCCGGGCGAGATGACGACGACGCGCGTGGCCTCAACGCCGAGCAGCTGCTCGAACGGCACGTGCTCACCTTCGACGGTCATCGTGTCGTCGGGGAAGTTGCCGGACAGCAGGAAGTGGCCGGTCTCGTCCTCGACGCCGAACGCGGCGTTCTCGAGCGCACCGTGGATGGTCTGCAGCACCTCGGACGGATCGAACCGCTCGACGTGTTCGCGCACGTAGGAGCCGTCGGCGCGACGGGCCAGGACGAGCGCACCGTTGGCGCAGACCAGGTACTTCGGCCGGATGCCGAGGGTCTCGAGCAGGGGCACGGTCATGCCCTCGCTGCGGCCGGTGGAGAGCATGACCTCGTGCCCGGCGGCCTCGGCGTTCCGGACGGCGGCGACCACCGCCTGTGTGATGACACCGTCCTCGCGCATGGTGGTGCCGTCGATGTCGAGCGCGACCAGCCAGCGCTTGGTGCGCGCGGGTGCCTCGGCGCCCGCGCCCTGCTCGGATCCGTCCACGAACCGCCCCTGGGTGCTCATCGGGGCTCGATCACCTCGACGCCGCCCAGGTAGGGGCGCAGGACCTCCGGCACGACGACGGAACCGTCGGCCTGCTGGTGCGTCTCGAGGATCGCGACGATCCAGCGGGTGGTGGCGAGGGTGCCGTTCAGGGTGGCGACCGGGGCGGTCTTGCCGCTCTCGGTGCGGTAGCGGATGTCGAGGCGGCGGGCCTGGTAGGTCGTGCAGTTCGACGTCGAGGTGAGCTCGCGGAACGTGCCCTGCGTCGGGACCCAGGCCTCGATGTCGTACTTCTTCGCGGCGCTCGTGCCGAGGTCACCGCCGGCGACGTCGATCACGCGGTAGTGCAGCCCGAGGTCCTGCAGCATCTGCTCCTGGTACCCGACGAGCTTCTCGTGCTCGGCCTCGGCCTGGTCGGGGTGCACGTAGGTGAACATCTCGAGCTTGTTGAACTGGTGCACGCGGAGGATGCCGCGGTTGTCCTTGCCCGCCGACCCGGCCTCACGCCGGTAGCAGGTCGACCAGCCGGCGTAGCGGTGCGCGGTCTTCTCGATGTCGAGGATCTCGTCGGCGTGGAAGCCGGCCAGGGCGACCTCGCTCGTGCCCGTCAGGTACAGGTCGTCGGCCTCGAGCCGGTAGACCTCGGCAGCGTGCTCGCCGAGGAACCCGGTGCCGGCCATCGTCTCGGGGCGCACGAGCGTCGGGGTGATGAGCGGTTCGAAGCCCGCGGCGATCGCACGGTCGAGGCCGAGCGACATCAGCGCGATCTCGAGCCGGGCGCCCATGCCGCGCAGGAAGTAGAAGCGTGAGCCGGAGACCTTCACGCCGCGCGGGATGTCGATGATGCCGAGGTGCTCGCCGAGGTCGGCGTGGTCCTTCGGCTCGAAGTCGAACTCGGGCTTGGTGCCGACGGTGCGGAGCGTGACGAAGTCGTCCTCGCCGCCCTCGGGGACCCCGGGGAGCACGACGTTCGGGATGCCGCGGACGACGGTGTTGAAGGTGTCCTCGGCCGCGGTGACGGTGGCCTGCGCCTCCTTCACCTTGGCGGCGAGGGCCTGGGCCTGCTGCACGAGCGCGGCCTTCTCGTCCTTCGGGGCCTTGGCGACGGTCTTGCCGAACGCGTTCTGCTCGGCGCGGAGCGACTCGAACGAGGTGATCGCGCTGCGGCGGGCGGAATCGGCGGCCACGGCTTCGTCCACGACGGCCTCGGAGGCACGGCGTGCCCGCTGTGAAGCCTTGATGACGTCCGGGTTGTCGCGGAGCAGCTGTGGATCGATCACCGCTCCATCCTAGACAGGGGCAACCGCACGCAGCCTCGATCGGTAGCGTGGACGTATGTCGAGCCCTTCGGAGACCGCGCCCGCGGACCAGGACGCCCTCCCCACCGAGCAGCGGACGGCCGCGGTGGTCTACAACCCGGTCAAGGTGCACCTGCCGACCCTCAAGCGCACGGTCCAGGAACACCAGGAGCAGGCCGGTTGGGCCGAGACCCTGTGGTTCGAGACCTCCGAAGAGGACCCGGGCGGCGGCATGGCCCGCGAAGCGATCGAGGCCGGTGCCGACGTCGTCGCGGCGGCCGGTGGTGACGGTACGGTCCGTGCGGTCGCCGAGGTCGTGCACGAGGCCGGTTCGACCCTGGCCCTGCTGCCGAGCGGTACCGGCAACCTGCTCGCGCGCAACATGAAGCTGCCCCTCGACGACCTGGCTGCGAGCGTCCGGACGATCTTCCACGGCGACGACCGCAAGATCGACTTCGGCATGCTCAAGGTGGAGCGTCCCGGCGGCGAGCGCGAACGCTTCGGCTTCCTGGTGATGGCCGGCCTCGGGCTCGACGCCCGGATGCTCGTGAACACCCGGCCCGAGCTGAAGAAGAAGGTCGGCTGGCTCGCCTACGTCGACTCGCTGTTCCGCTCGGTGCGCGACGCGAACGCGTTCGAGTTCCGCTACCAGCTCGACGACGACGGCAACCACTCGCTCCGGGCGCACTCGCTCATCGTCGGCAACTGCGGCATGCTGCAGGCCGGCGCGATCCTGCTGCCCGACGCCGAGATCGACGACGGCGTGTTCGACATCGCCGTGATGCGTCCCCGCGGGTTCTTCGGCTGGGTCCGGATCGGGGCGCGGGTGTTCTGGGAGAACGGGATCCTGCGGGCGTTCCGCCGGTCGAACCTGGGCAAAACCGCCGTCGGCAAGAAGATCGTGTCGCGTTCGCGCGAGGAACGGCCCCTACGCTACCTGCGTGGGCAGGAGTTCACGGCGCGGCTCGAGCGCCCCGACGAGTTCGAGATCGACGGCGACCCGGTGGGCGAGGTCATCGCCTTCCGCTCGCGGATCGATCCGATGGGGCTCTCCGTGCGCGTGCCGGACCCGGCGGACGACCGCCACGGCTCGCGCCAGGTGCCCTGAGCCTGACCCTGTCGTGCGGGCCGCGGGACGCGGGGCGCGGGGCGCGGGGCGCGCTACCGCGCCCCGGGCTCGCCGGACACGATGGCGCGCAACCAGGCGCGCGCCTCGACGAACGCGGCGTCCGAGTAGCGCGCCGGCACCTCGGGGCGGGCACCGTCTGCCCGCGGGTACGACCCGAGGAACGTCACACGCGGGCTGAACCGGCGCAGGCCGAGCAGCGCGTCCGCGACCCGCTCGTCGCGCACGTGCCCGTCGAGGTCGATGACGAACCGGTAGCGGCCGAGCTCGTCACCGATCGGCCGTGACGACAGCAGTCCCATGTTGATGCCCCTCGTCGCGAACTGCTCGAGCATGTCGACCAGGGCGCCGGGGTGGTCGGCGGGCAGCTCGACGATGACGCTCGTCTTGTCGGCTCCGGTCGGTTCGGGCAGCGCGAGCGTCTTCGACACGAGCACGAACCGGGTGACCGCCGAGGCGTTGTCCCCGATGGACGACGCGAGCACGACGACGTCGTGGTGGTCGGTGATGCCGGGCGGCGCGACGGCGGCGTCGGCCGTGGGGTCCGCCTCGAGCAGGGCGAGGGCCGCGGCGACGTTCGACGACGCCGGGATGTGGCCGTGGCCGGGCAGGTTCGCCTCGAGCCAGTTGTGGGTCTGCGCGTAGGCGACCGGGTGTGCGTTCACGGTGCGGACGTCGGCCAGGGTCGTGCCGGGTCGGGCGACGAGCACGAAGTCGACGGGGACCAGGTACTCCCCCACGATCCGCACACCGGGGATCCGGGCCAGGGCGTCCTGCGTGGCACTGACCCCGCCGTCGACGCTGTTCTCGATCGCGATGACGGCCCCGACGGAGCGGCCGGACATGACGTCGTCCAGGGCCTCACCGACGTTGTTGACGCTCCGCCAGGGCTTGCCGGCGGCGGCCTCGACGAGCTTGAGGGCCGCCTCGGTGAAGGTGCCGGCGGGTCCGAGGTAGGAGTACGTGTCGGACGGCGCGGCGGGGTCGGTCATGCGGCGAGCCTATTGCAAGCACCACGACCGACGATCGTCCGCAGCGCACCGCGCAGGGCCGCTCAGTCCGTCGCCGCACCCGTCAGCCGCTGCTCGCAGATCGCGGTGTCGTCGTCCTCGCGCGGGTAGGTCAGCGCCGCGAACCGCCCCTCGGGGTCGAGGCGTGTCAGGAGCGACGCCGCGATGCCGTCGAGCTGCGCGACCTGCTCGTCGGAGAGCGCGTCGATGACCACCCGGCGGGCGGTGCGGACGTGGTCCGGAGCGGCGTCGACGATGGTGGCGTAGCCGGCGTCGGTCAGCCGGACGTCGGTGGCCCGGCGGTCGGAGGTCGACGGGCACCGGGTGACGAGCCCGCGCTTCTCGAGCCGGGACACCACGTGCGACAGCCGCGGCAACGAGGCGTTCGTGGCCGAGGCGAGCGCCGACATCCGCAGGGTCCTGGTGTCGGTCTCCGAGAGCATCGCGATGACCATGTAGTCGAAGTGCGTCAGGTCGGCGTCACGCTGGAGCTGCTGGTCGAGCGCCGCCGGCAGGAGTTCCATGACCGCGACGAGCTTCATCCACGCGCGCAGCTGCTCGCGGGTGAGCCACGGGGTCTCGTCGGTCATGACCTGATCATACCGAAAGGTTGTCCCTTTAACCAGTGCTGCGCACCGCGGACGAACCGGCCGAACCAGACGGCCCACCTTCGCGACGCGACCGCAGCACCCCGACCACGAGCACGACCACCACGACGACGACGAGCGCCCCCTCGACGAGCAGCAGCCGCGTGCCGTAGTCGAACGGCAGCACAGTGGGGTTCTTCTGCCCGTGGTCCTTGGCCGCGATCTCCGGCAGCACCACCAGGGCGAGCACGCTGCCGAGCACGATCGCCGCCTGCACGACGACGAGCACCCAGACCCGCAGCGAGCGTCCGGCCCGACGCAGCAACAGCCCGGCACCGACCACGAACGGCGACAGGATCGCGTCGTGCAGCACCACCGCCGCGAGCAGCCACACCCCGAGCCCGCCGATGCGCTTCGGCGTGACGGACGTCACGAGCACGTACGCCCCGAACGCGATGACCAGCACACCGATCACCACGAGCACGATCCGCGCGGCCTTCACCGGAGCACCTCGATCTTCTCGATCCACTTGGTCTGCAGCACACCGGGCCGCCCCGGAGCGATGATGCGCGCCGGGAACCCGTGGTCCAGGTCGAGTGTCGCGCCGTTCAGTTCGAGGGCGACGAGCGTCGTCGGGTCCTCGGCGTACTCCGGCCCCATGTCCATGATCCGGTAGCCGCCGTGCCGTTCCAGGCTCGTCACCCGCACGTGCGATCCCTGCGGCGCCTGCACGGCGTCGAGCAGGTCGCGCATCCGCACGCCCTTCCAGGTACCCATCTGGCTCCAGCCCTCGACGCACGAGATCGGCAGGTCGACCTGCGCGGTGCCGAGCGCCACGAGTTCCGCACGGACGAAGGTCCGGCTCACGTCGTGGCCGACGACGGTGAGCGTCCAGTCGGCTGCGGTCGCGCTGGCGAGCACGCCGGCGGCACGCGCGGTGCGGTTGACCGGCAGGCCGTTCGCGCCGATGCCACGCCCACGGGCGCCGAAGACGTTGAACGGCTCCGCGAGTTTCGAGGACTGCCCCGCCGTGAGCGCGACGACCCCCACGGTCGCCGCCGTCACACCGGCGAAGAACCCGCGTCGGGCGATGCGCTGGCGTCGTCCGGTGGCTGCTTCCGGCGTCGGCCGGGAGGCCCGGTCCGGCTCCGGCACGTCGGCCGTCGGCTGGGCGGGACTCGGCTCCTCGGACACCTCGCGGGCATCCGGGGCCGCGTCCGGTCCGGTGGGACGGGACTCGGCGCCGCCGGCGGCGGCGTCGACGCCGTCGACGCCGTCGATCCAGCGGAACACGCGGCCCAGCAGGCCGGGGGCGGTGGACCCGGCGGTCTCGGCGACCGCAGCGCTCGGGGCGGACGCACCACGATCCTCCAGGCCCGGTGGGAGCAGCTCACTGCCGGACGCGGGGTCCGCGATGAACCGGCCGTGCACGTCGTAGGAGTCGCGCTTCCGCCAGTAGCGGGCGATGACCGGCAGCTTGGCCGCGATGTGGATGGCCAGCGAGCCGATGATCACGTACGCCATCGCGTTGTGCACCTGGCGGAACGGGAACGGCCACGGGTACCACTGGTACGTGTTGAGCAGGCCGGTGACGACCTGGATGATCGACGCCGACACGAGCACCGCGATCGACAGCCGCTCGAGCAGGTGCACCACGCCGCGCACCGGCGGTACCTGCACCAGGGCGGGCATCACGGTGTTGAGCTTCGCGAGCAGCAGCGGGATGATCGCGATCCCGGTCGTGATGTGCAGGCCCTGCGTGAACTGGTACAGCTGCGTCGGCCGTGTCGGGAACCGCATCCAGCCGAGCGGTTCCTGCAGCAGGTGGCTGTAGATCCCGGTACCGAAGCAGATCAGGAACGCGATGCCGAGCAGGCGTCCGAGCACCACCGCCGAGCGGGCGTTGCGGTTGGGGGACGCCAGAGCTGCTCGTCCGTCGTGCAGCAGACGCTGGACGCCGGATAGCCTCGACGCACCATGAGCGACCGACTGCGTGCCCTCCGACCGTCCCTGGCCGACGGCACCGCCGCGCGGATCGGCACCGTGCTGGCCGTCGTCGGAGTGCTGGCCCTGTCGGGCGTCATCGCCGTCGGCGTCACGCATCTGGGGTTCCTCCGATCGGGCCATCGTTCTGCATTCGTTGCGTGGACGCTGATCGCTTGGACCGTCTTCGTCATCGCCGTGCTCGCGGTGCGCTTCGTGCCCGTCCGGTGGATGACCACCATGGTCATCGGCGGAGCGGTGGTGATCGGCATCGCTGCCCTGGTCGGCCCGCCGAACACGAGCACCGACTCCGCTCGGTACGCGTGGGACGGCATCGTCCAGCATGCCGGTGTCTCACCGTACGCGCACACCCCCCAGTCCGCGGCACTGTCCGGTCTCCGACCCGACTGGTTGTTCCCCGACAAGGTGGACGGCACGTGCGACCCGCTGAAGCCCCGGTTCCGCGGACTCGGCGACGGCGCCGACGGACACTGCACCGCGATCAACCGGCCGGACGTCACGACGATCTACCCGCCGATGGCGCAGCTGTGGTTCGCCGCGGTGCGGTTCTTCGTGCCGGCGACGGCGCAGTACCTGCCGTTCCAGGTCGCCGGCCTGCTCGTGTCGCTCGGCGTGACCATCGGGCTCGTCGTGGTGCTCCGCCGGATCGGCCGTCCGACCTGGTGGGCGGCGCTCTGGGCCTGGTCGCCGCTCGTCGCGTCCGAGGCGGTCACCAACTCGCACGTCGACGTCGTCGGCGCCGCACTCGCCACGGCCGGTGTCGTGCTCGTCGCGTTCGGCCGGCCGATCTGGGGTGGGATCGCGCTCGGGGCCGCGACCGCGACGAAGCTCATCCCGGCGATCGTGTACCCACCGTTGCTCGGCCGCGGGCGGGCGTGGTGGGCGATCCCGATCGGCATCGCGGTGTTCGGACTGCTCTACGTGCCGTACGTGCTGACGACCGGACTCGACGTGCTCGGGTACCTGCCCGGCTACCTGAACGAGGAGGGCTACGAGGACGGCTCCCGCTTCGCGCTGGTGTCGCTCGTGGTCAAGGGCGACGCCGGGACCCTGGTGGTGGGGCTCCTGGTCCTGCTGGCGGCGTTCGTCGCGTGGCGGTTGTCGGACCCGGCGCGCCCCTGGTCCGGCGAGGTCCTGATGATCGGCGTGACGTTCCTCGCCGTGACCCCGCGCTACCCCTGGTACGCGCTGCTGCTCATCCCGTTCGTGGTGCTGTCCGGGCGGTGGGAGTGGTTGTCGATCGGTCTGGCCATCGCGCTGCGTGGGGTGTGGCCGTCGGCGGACGCCTACCGGTGGTGGCTGCTCGCGGCCGTGGCGGTCATCGTGGTCGTCACGCTGCTGCGGACGAGCCGGTCGGACTGGCGCCGGTGGTGGGAGCGGCTGACGTTCCGGCGCGTGGAGCACGTACGCTGACGACCATGGCACCCGCGACCCTGCTCGGCACGACCGGCTCCGTGGACCCGGCTCCCACCGGGCTCGTCGACCGCTTCGGCCGTCGCGCCGTCGACCTGCGGGTGTCGCTCACCGAGCGCTGCAACCTGCGCTGCACGTACTGCATGCCCGCGGCCGGGCTGCCGTTCGCCCCCGACGAGGCCCTGATGACGGCGACCGAGATCGAGCGGCTGGTCCGGATCGGCTCGGCGCGGTTCGGTGTCCGCAAGGTCCGGTTCACCGGCGGCGAGCCGATGCTGCGGCACGACCTGGTCGACGTGATCGCCCGGTGCGCCGCACTGCCCGACGCCCCGGAGCTGTCCCTCACCACGAACGCGATCGGCCTCGCCCACCGCGCCCAGGGCCTGTACGACGCCGGACTGCGACGCGTGAACGTGTCGCTCGACACCGTCGACCCCGACGTCTTCACCACCGTGACCCGACGCCCGTTCCTCGACAAGGTCATCGCCGGGCTGTCGGCCGCGCACGACGCCGGGCTCGACATCAAGGTGAACGCGGTGCTGCTGCGCGGGATCAACGACGAGGCCGCCCCGGAGCTCCTCCGCTGGTGCCTGGAGCGTGGCTACGAGCTGCGGTTCATCGAGCAGATGCCGCTCGACCCCGACCACGCCTGGGACCGCACCTCGATGATCACCGCGGCCGAGACCCGCGCGCTGCTGGCGACGTCGTTCGTGCTCACGCCGGACGACGCCCCGCGCGACGGCGCCCCGGCAGAGCGGTACCGCGTGCACGACGCCGTCACCGGCGAACCGCTCGGCACCGTCGGGATCATCGCGAGCATCACCGAGTCGTTCTGCGCCGACTGCACCCGCACCCGGCTCACCGCCGACGGCCACGTGCGCAGCTGCCTGTTCTCCGACGAGGAGACCGACGTGCTCGGGCCGATGCGCTCCGGGGCGGACGACGACCAGGTCGCCGAGCTGTGGCGGCTCGCGATGTGGGCGAAGCCCCGCGACCACGGTGACGACAGCGACGAGCTCGTGCACCCGACCCGCGGCATGAGCGCGATCGGCGGCTGAGCCATGACCACGATCCGGTTCTTCGCCGCGGCCCGGGCTGCCGTGGGTGTCGACTCGCTGACCACGTCGGGCGCCACCATCGACGCGGCCCTCGGAGCGATCGACACGGCTGCCGTGGCGGACCCTGCGCGCTGGAGTGCGTTGCAGGAGCGCTGCTCGTACCTGGTCGACGGTGTGACCACGCGCGACCGGGCGACCTCGCTGTCGGGCGTGGAGGTCGTCGACGTCATGCCGCCCTTCGCCGGGGGCTGAGTTCGGCGGCTGAGCGGCGCGCCCGTTCCTTCCCAGAACACCCGCGATGCCTGGTGCTTCCGCGCATACCTGGTGCGAACTTCCGACCAGGTACGCCCGATTCGACCAGGTACGCCCGGAACGACCAGGCGCCCGCCCCGCCCCCGCCCTACGGCGAGACGGACAGGACGATGAACGCGGCGAAGATCACCAGGTGCACCCCGCCCTGCAGTCGCGTCGCACGACCGGGCAGCACCGTGAGCACCGCCGCGACGATCGTCAACGCGAGCAACACGATCTGCGACGGCCCGAGGCCGAGCAGCAGGGTCCCCGGCATGAACAGCGACGCGACCGCGATCGACGGGATCGTCAGCCCGATCGACGCCATCGCGGACCCCATCGCCAGGTTCAGGCTCGTCTGGATCCGGTTCCGCGCGGCGGCCTTCGACGCGGCGATGCCCTCGGGCAGCAGGATGAGCAGCGCGATGACGACGCCGACGAACGACGGCGGGAAGCCGACGGCGGCGACCCCGGCCTCGATCGCGGGCGACTCCACCTTGGCGAGTCCGACCACGGCGACGAGCGCGACGACGAGCAACCCGAGCGACACCATCGTGGTGCGGCCGGACGGGCGTGCGGCGTGGGCGTCCTCGGACTCGACGAGCACCCCGCCGGCACGGTTGACCGGCAGGAAGAAGTCGCGGTGCGCCACGGTCTGCGTGACGACGAACAACCCGTAGAGCACGAGTGACGCGATGGCGACGAACACCAGCTGCGTGCCGGTGAAGGACGCGTCGTCGGTGCCGGTGGTGAACGTCGGCAGCACCAGGGTCAGCACGGCGAGCGCGGCCACCGTCATGGTCGCGGCGCTCGCACCCTCCTGGTTGAAGCGCACGGTGTTGTGCCGCAGGGTCCCGATCAGGATCGCGAGGCCGACGAGCCCGTTCATCGTGATCATCACCGCCGAGAACACGGTGTCGCGCGCCAGGGTCTCGGCCTGCGCACCGCCGGAGCTCGACAGCGAGATGATGAGCGCGACCTCGATGATCGTCACGGCGACGGCCAGCACGAGCGACCCGAACGGTTCCCCGACCCGGTGCGCGACGACCTCGGCGTGGTGGACGGCCGCGAGCACCGTGACCGCGAGCACGACGGCGACGACGACCACCACGGCGGTGCCGAGTCCGTAGCGGCCGTACGAGAACGCGAGCACGACGGCCGCCAGGATCGGCGTGGCCACGGGCCACACCTTGGGGAACCAGGAGGTCATCGGACCATTGTCTCAACCGCGGGGCGCGTACACCGCCACCTCGGCCGCGGGGACGTCGATGCACACCGCGTCGCCGGGGACGATGCCGAGCGCGGTCAGCCGGGCGAGCGTCAGGTCCGCCACCAGGTCGCCGGCGCGGACGCGGACCAGTCCGTCGCGCGGCTCGAGCGACGAGACGGTGCGCGCGGCTCCGGCGCCGTCCCGCGTCAGCACGGCGGCCGTCGGGTGGAAGGCGGCCAGGGCGGGCCGGCCGGGAGGCACGGCGTGCGTCCCCGACGCCAGCGCACCCCCGCCGTCGATCGCGATCCCACCCCCGGTGGCGGTCCCGCGCACCAGCGCGAGCCCGGAGAACGTCGCGGCGAACGCGCTGGTCGGACGGCCGAGCACGGCCGCGGGGGTGCCCTGCTCGACGACCCGGCCGCCCTGGAGCACGACGACGCGGTCGGCCAGGGCGACGACCTCGACCGGGTCGTGCGTGACGAGCACGGCGGGCCGGCCGGCGACCGCGGTCCGGAGCGCTGCGCGGACCTCGTCCTGCGCGCCGACGTCGAGCGCCGAGGTCGGTTCGTCGAGCAGCAGCACCGCGGGGTCGGTGGCGAGCGCGCGGGCGATCGCGACGCGCTGCGCCTGACCGCCGGAGAGCGTCCGGGGGTCGCGGGCGGCCAGGTCGGCGACCCCGACGGCGTCGAGCGCATCGCGGGCACGCTCCCGGGCGGCGGCGCGACCGGCTCCGGCGGCACGGGGTCCGAAGGCGACGTTCCCGACGACGTCGAGGAACGGGAACAGGTCGGACCGCTGTGCGACGAGCCCGGTCCGGCGGCGGTGTGCGGGGACGGTGTGCCGTGGGTCCGACACGCGGACGCCGTCGAGTTCGATCCGGCCGGCGTCGATCGGCAGCAGTCCGGCCAGGGCCTCGAGCACCGTGGACTTGCCGGCACCGTTCGGCCCGATGACCGCCACGCACTCCCCCGCGCGGACCTCGATCGTGACGTCGACGTCCCGCGACCCGACGACGACGTGCGCCCGGACGGCCACGGTTTCCGCGCCCGTCACGCCAGTGCTCCGCGGGTGCGGATCGACGACGCCCCGATGACCACGACGGCGACCAACACGAGCACGACGGCCAGGGCCACCGCGGTGTCCGGGTCGACCTCGCGCTGCAGGTAGACCTCGAGCGGCAGGGTCCGGGTGACCCCCTGCAGGCTGCCGGCGAAGGTCAGGGTCGCGCCGAACTCGCCGAGTGCCCGGGCGAAGCAGAGCACGAGCCCGGATACGATCCCCGGCAGGACCCGCGGCGTCGTGACGGTCAGGAAGGTCCGGGTCGGCCCGGCGCCCAGGGTCGCGGCGACCCGCTCGTACCGGTCGCCCTCGACGCGGAGCGCCCCCTCGACCGAGGACACCAGGAACGGCATCGCGACGAAGGTCTGGGCGATGACAACCGCCGTCGTGGTGAACGCGATGTGCAGCCCGTGGTCGTCGAGGAACGCTCCGACCACCCCGAGCCGACCGAAGGCCGCGAGCAGGGCGAGGCCACCGACCACCGGCGGCAGCACGAGCGGCAGGAGCACGACCGCCCGTGCGACACCGACCCAGCGTGAGCGTGACCGCGCGAACAGCACGGCGAGCGGGTACCCGAGGACGAACGCGACCCCGGTGGCCGCGAGCGCCGTGCCGAGGCTGAGCCCGAGCGCGGTCAGCGACGCGGTGGAGGTCACGAGCCCGACGAACGACGACCAGTCCACCCGACCGAGCATCGCGAGCACCGGCACGACGACGAACAGTCCGCCGAGCACCGCGGGCAGCGGGAGCCACCACGCGACCGGCGGCCGTCCGTCAGTGCGCGGCGCCACGGGTCAGGGCTTCCCGAAGCCCGCGGCGGAGAGCACGCGCTGCCCGTCGGTGGAGCGCACGTACTCCGCGAACGCCTTCGCGAGCTCCGGGTCGGCGGACTGCTGGAGCACGCCGATCGGGTAGGTGTTGACGGCGTCCCCGGACTCGTCGAAGGGCACGCCGTCGACCTTGCCGTCCGCGCCGCGCACGTCCGTCACGTAGACCAGTCCGGCGTCGGCCTGCCCGGACTCCACCTTGCCGAGGACGTCGGTGACGGACTGCTCCTCACTGACCGGGCGCAGGTCGACACCGGCGGCTCGCTCGACCTTCGCGGCCGCGGTACCGCACGGCACGGGGGCGGCGCACGTGACGAGCTGCACGCCCGGGGCGCGCAGGTCGTCGAGCCCCGAGATGCCCTTCGGGTTGCCGGGTGCGACCGCGATCTCGAGCGTGTTCGTGGCGAAGTCCTGCGGCGATCCGCTCGCCAGGTCGTCCGACGACAGCTTCGCCATGTTCGCCTCGTCCGCCGACGCGAACACGTCGGCGGGAGCGCCGTTCTGGATCTGGCTCACGAGGTCACTCGACCCGGCGAACGAGAACCGGATCGAGGCGCCGGGGTGCGCCTGCTCGTACTCCTTGCCCAGGGTCGTGAAGGTCTGCTGGAGCGACGCCGCGGCGAAGACGGTGATCGAGCCGGTCGGTCCCTCGGTCCCGGAGCCCGACGGCGTCGACGCGCCCGGGCCCGTGTCTGCAGCGGTGCAGGCGGCGAGCCCGGTCGAGACGGCGACGGCGAGGGCCAGTGCGGCGGCGGACCGGAGGCGACGACGACTCATCGCTCGTCCTCGTGTCGGGTGGGCGCCTCGACCGCGACCATCGTGGCCTTCACGGACGCCACCGCGACGGACCCGATCTCGAGCCCCAGGTCGCGGACGGCCTCGGCGCTCATCAGGGACACCACCCGGTGCGGGCCGCACTGCAGTTCGACCTGCGCCATCACGGTGTCGACGACCAGGTCGGTGACGATCCCGACGAAGCGGTTGCGGGCCGAGCTCGTCACCGCCGCTGCCGGGTCGGTCAGCTCGGAGCTGCGTTCCCGGGCGTACGCAGCGACCTCGCGCCCGTCGACCACCGCCCGCCCCGCGTCGTCCGTGGCACGGGTGAAGGTGCCGCCGTCGACGAGCCGACGCACGGTGTCGTCACTGATCCCGAGGAAGGCCGCAGCGTCCCGTACCCGCAGTTGCGTCATGATCCACCGATCCTAGCCGCGGATGCGGCGGCCAGGGCAGTGCTGGTGACCGGGCTGGGTCAGGACCGGTGCTCGATCGCCACGGGCAGCCCCTCGCGACGCCAGGCCTCGAACCCGCCGTCGAGCACCGCCACGCGCCTCCCGGCCGGCTGTCTGGCCGCCCATGCGTCCGCACGGGGTCCGCGTGCGCAGTAGACGACGACCTCGTCCCCGCCGGTGTCGTCGGTGACGGCACCGGCGACCACGCCGGCCGCGCGTTCCTCGGCGGTCCGGACGTCGACGACGACCAGCGGGTCCGCCGGGTCCGCCACCCGGGCGGCCAGGGCGGACGGCGCGATGCGCGGCGGCGTGGCGGCGGCCGCGGGTGCCGGGCGACGCGAGGCGGGGCCGCGACGGACGGGGCTCTCGGTCCAGCGCCAGCGGCGGGCGTCGACGGTCAGGACGCGGCCGAGCAGGGGGTCGCCGGTGCCGGTGACCAGCGCGAGGACCTGCCCGGCCATCACCGCACCGACCGCGCCGCACAGGGCGGGGACGACCCCGTCGAGGGCACACGACCCCTCGTCCGGCAGGGCGTCGGGGTGCAGGTCGTGGAAGTCGACACCGTCTCGTCCGGCGTCGCGGAAGACGCTGACCTGCCCGTCGTGGCCGAGCACGGTGCCCCACACGAAGGGCACACCGGCTGCGGCGCAGGCGTCCGAGACGGCGCGGGTGACCACGACCGAGTCGGCGGCGTCGACCACGACGTCGTGCCCGGCGACCAGGTCCGGCGTGAACGACCCGACCACCGCGACCGCGTCGAGTTCCGGGTCGACGGCGACGGCCCGGGCGACCGCGACCCGCGCCTTCGGCGAGCCGACGTCGGCCGCCGTGAAGAGCGTCTGCCTGGCCAGGTTCGAGGCGTCGACGACGTCCGGGTCGACGACCGTGAGCCGACCGATCCCGGCGAGGTACGCGACCACCGGCGCCCCGAGCCCGCCGGCCCCGACGACGAGGATGCGCGATGTGGCCAGGCGTCGCAGCCCGGTCGTCCCGACGTCGGCGAGCGCCGCGGTGCGCGAACCGAGCTGCGCCCGCCCCGGGGACAGCGCGGAGACAGGGGCGACGAGGGGTTCCATCCCGTCATTCTGGCCCGTCGCACCGAACTCGTGCATGTGAGAGTTCAGCGCCCGGACGCGGCGGATCCCCAGAGCAGATCGGTACGGTCGCGGGCGTGAGTTCCCCGCGTACCGGCACCGTCCCGATCCGACGCACGACGTCGGCTTCGTCGGTGCGCGCACGCGCCTGGGCGCTCGTCGTCGCCGCTGTCCGGGCCCTCGCACGGACGCCCGAGATCACCGTCGGCGCGCTCGGTGTCGTCGTCGTGGCCGCCTTCGCCTGGGTGCCGTCGGTCTGGTACGACGAGGCCGCGACCGTCGCGAGCGCACAGCGGAGCTGGCCGGCGCTCTGGGCCGAGCTGCAGAACGTCGACGCGGTGCACGGTCTGTACTACGCGGTGATGCACGTGTGGTTCACCCTGGTCGGGTACTCCCCCTTCACCCTGCGGTTCCCGAGCGCACTCGCCATCGGGGTGTCCGCCGGACTCGTCGTCGCCCTGGGCCGGCGGCTCGGTGGCGTCCGCCTGGGCGTCGTCTCCGGCATCGTGTTCCTGCTGCTGCCCCGCGTCGCCTGGGCCGGCGGCGAAGGACGCCCGTACGCCACCGTCACGACCTTCGCCGTCGCGCTGACCCTGGTCGGCATCACCGCGGTCCGACGCAGCCGGTCCGGGCACCACGCGACCCGGTGGTGGGTCGTCTACGGGCTGCTCGCCGTGCTGGCCGTGCTGTTCAACGTGTACCTGGCCCTGGCCGTCGTCACGCACGGGGTCGTGCTGCTCTGGACGGCCGTCGCCGACCGTGCCGCGCGGCGCGACGCCGTGCTGTCCGAGCGCACCGGTCCGGTGCCGGCGCCGATGGTGGACCGCGCGGCGTTCGTCCGCTGGGGCGTCGCCGCCGTCGGGGCCGCGCTCGTGGTGTCACCGTTCATCGTCCTGGCGGCCGGGCAGGCCAAGCAGGTCGGCTGGATCACCGGCGTCGGCTGGGCAACGGTGCGACAGGTCGTCGCGACCGCCTGGTTCGGGGCCGTGTGGCCGTACGCGGCGCTCGGGTGGGTCCTGATGGCCGTCGCCGTCGTGCTCGCCGTCCGCGCGTCCCGGGGCCCCGCCCCCGCGGCCCGCGAAGCGCTGCGCATGCAGGCGGTCCGCGTCGCAGTCCCGCTGACGATCCTGCCCACCGCGCTGCTGGTCGGCGCGACCGCGGCCGGCGAGCACCTGTACACGCCGAAGTACGCCAGCCTGAGCCTGCCGTTCGTCGCGCTGCTCATCGGCCTGGCGATCACCGCGATCCGTCCCCGCCGGTGGGTGGCGCTCGCGGTCGTCGGCATGCTGCTGGTGTCGGCGCCGACGAGCACGACCGTCCGCCTGCCCCACGCCAAGCAGGACTCGCACTGGGCGAACGCGGCGGCGATCATCGATCGTGAGCGGGACTGGCGCACGGACCAGGAAGAGGGCGTCGTCTTCGGCAGCGTCTGGGGGCACCCGACCACCACCGCGCAGGTCATCGCCGACACCTACCCCGACGCGTTCACCGGCATGCGGGACCTCGCCGTCACGGAGACCGGCGCCGCACGCGGGCAGCTCTGGGACGTCAACGGCGACGTCGCGGAGACGGTACCCGCGCGGCTCTCCGGCATCGACACCGTGTGGTTCGTCGGCGGCAAGTCACGGAACATCCGGCCGCAGGTCACCGAGACGCTCGTGGCTCAGGGCTTCCACGTCGTGCGCTACTGGCACACCGGCACGGTCATCCTCTGGAAGTACAGCCGCTGACAGTGGGACGCCGACCGTCGGCCGACCGGGTCGAGCGACGGGTCAGTGCACCACGCGTGCGCCGTGCACCGGTCCGGTGGCACGGAGTGCGACGAGCCCTGCGGCACTGAGCTCGACCTGCAGCTCGAGCGCGGCGTCACGGTCACCGACCAGGAACGCCACGGTCGGGCCGCTGCCGGACACCAGGCCGGCCAGGGCACCGGACTTCTCACCGAGCTCCAGCGTCGCCGCGAGCCGCGGTTGCAGCCGCATGGCGGGCGCCTGCAGGTCGTTGTGCACGCAGTCCGCGAGCAGGTCGGGGTCGCCGGCGCGCAGGGCCTGCAGCACGTTCGCCTCGACCACGGGGTGCGAGGGCGCCGGGGAGATGTCGGCGCGGTACCGCTCCCGGTGCTCGTCGAGCGCACGGTAGACGGCGGGGGTCGACAGGCCGTCGTCGCTCAGGGCGAGGACCCAGTGGAACTCGCCCTTGGCAAGCGCCGGGCTCAGCTCGTCACCGCGCCCGGTGCCCACGGCGGTGCCGCCGGCGAAGGCGAACGGCACGTCGGCGCCCAGCTGCGCGGCGAGCCGGAGCAGCTCTTCACGCCCCAGCGCGGTGCCCCAGAGCGTGTCGACCGCGAGCAGGGTCGCGGCCGCGTCTGCGGAGCCACCGCCCATGCCGCCGGCGACGGGCACCTGCTTGTCGATGGTCAGCCGCACCCCACCGCGGTGTCCGGCCGCGTCGGCCACGAGCCGGGCCGCACGGATCGCCAGGTTCGACTCGTCGACCGGCACGGCACGCGTGTCGATCGGGCCGGTGAAGGTGACCGAGAAGTCGTCGGCGGCCTCGGCGGTGACGTCCTCGTACAGGGACACGGCCTGGTACGCCGTGGCGACGTCGTGGTAGCCGTCGTCCTGCAGCGCCCCGACGGACAGGAACACGTTGATCTTGCCGGGGGCGCGCGTCCGCACGCGGGTCGGGGCGGCCAACGTGGTCATGCCCCCAACCTATCCCGCTGCAGCTGCCGTGAAGCCCCGCGCCAGGTCGGCGGTGATGTCGTCGATGTGCTCCAGGCCGATCGACAGGCGGATGAGTCCGTCCCCCACCCCGGCGGCCGCCCGCTCGGCGGAGGTCATCTGCACGTGGGTGGTCGATGCCGGGTGCACGACGAGCGAGCGGACGTCCCCGAGGTTCGAGACGTGGTCGAACAGCTCGAGCGCCGCGACGAACCGCCGGCCTGCAGCGACCCCGCCGGCCAGGTCGAACGACAGCACCGCCGACGGCCCCTTCGGCACGTAGCGCTGCTGCAGGTGGTGCCACGGCGAGTCCGGCAGGCCGGCGTAGTGCACGTGCTCGACCTGGTCGTGCGCGTCCAACCAGGTGGCCACGGCGGCGGCGTTCGACACGTGCCGGTCCATGCGGAGCGACAGGGTCTGGACGCCCTGCAGCACCAGGAACGCGTTGAACGGTGCGATCGCGGGCCCGAGGTCGGCGGAGAGCTTCGAGCGGGTGCGCTGGATGAACGCCCGCCGCCCGAACTTCTCGGCGAAGTTCGTGTTCGCGAACCCGGACTGCTCGGTCGTGGCGAGCTGCGGGTAGGCGTCGGCGTGGGCCGCCCAGTCGAAGTTCCCGCTGTCGACGATGAGCCCGGCGATGGCGCTGCCGTGTCCGGCCAGGTACTTCGTCGCCGAGTGCACGACGATGTCGGCACCGTGCTCGATCGGGCGGACCAGGTACGGCGTCGCGATGGTGTTGTCGACGATGAGCGGGACACCTGCCCGGTGCGCGACGCCGGAGACCCCGGCGAAGTCCAGGACGTCCCCGCGGGGGTTCGGGATGGACTCGCCGAAGAACGCCTTCGTCTCCGGACGCACCGCCGCCGCCCACTCGGACAGGTCGGTCGGGTCCTGCACGAACGTGAAGGTGATGCCGAGGTCCCGCAGCGTCGACGCGAACAGCGTGTAGGTCGCGCCGTACAGCGAGGCGCTCGACACCAGGTGGTCGCCGGCGCGTGCGACACCGAGGACGGCCAGCGAGGTCGCCGCCTGCCCGGACGCCAGCGCCAGCGCGCCGATCCCGCCCTCGAGGTCGGCGATCCGGCGTTCGAGTGCTGCCGCCGACGGGTTGTTGACCCGCGTGTAGGTGTGGCCGGGGGCGTCGAGCATGAAGCGCGCGGCCGCGTCCTCGCCCGAGGGGTACACGTACGCGGCGCTCTGTGCGATCGGCGGCACGTTCGCGCCCCAGCCCGGGTCGGCCTTGAAGCCGGCGCGGATCTGGCGGGTCTCGAAGGCCCAGTCGTCCTCGGTGCTCACGAGACCGGCTCCGAGACACCCGCGGCGGTCGGGGTGGTCGGGGTGGTCGGGGCCGTCGTCGGCGTCGGGGCCGTCGGCCGGACGAGTGGGATGACCTGCTCGCCGAACCGGTCCATCTCCTCGAGCTGTGGCGAGAACTGCAGCAGGAGCGTGTCGACGCCGGCGTCCTCGAACTCCTTGATGCGGTCGGCCACCTGCGAGGGGGTGCCGACGAACCCGGGGCGCAGGCCGCGGTTCGACACCGAGTAGTCCTCGAGCGAGGGCACGTGCTCGAGCTGCGACTTCGAGATGAAGTCCTGGTACGACTCGTACGCCTGGCCGTGCTGCACGTCGGTGATCCGGGCGAGCTCGGCCTGCGCCTCTTCCTCGGTCTCCCGGACGATGACGTAGGCGGCCATGCCGAACGCCTCGAACGGCGGCAGCCCGGCGTCGACGCGGCGGCGCTTCATCTCGTCGATCTTCGCGCGGAGCTCCGGGGCCGTGCCGCCGTGGGTCAGGTAGGCGTCGGCGTACCCGGTGATCGCGGCCTTGCCGGCCTCGCTCTCACCACCGGCGTAGATGCGCGGCGTCACGCGGGGCTTCGGCTCGAGGTGGGCGTTCTCGATGTCGTAGTACTCACCCGAGAACGAGTACGGGGTCTCGCGCCACAGGCCCTTCATGACCTCGACGAACTCCGCGGTGCGCTTGTACCGGTCGTCGTGCTCCGAGAAGATCCCGCCGTACTGCTTCGCCTCCTCCGCCCACCAGGCGCTCACGACGTTGAAGGTGAACCGGCCGCACGAGATGTCGTCGATCGTCGCCGCCTGCTTCGCCGTCACCGCGGGCAGGTGGTAGCCGGGACGCATCGCCGCCATGATCTCCAGGCGCTCGGTCGTCGCCGCGATGGCCGCCGCGAGGGACCACGCTTCGAGCGACGGCGCCGCCGTGCCCTTGATGTCGTTGAGGTTGAGCTCCGGCACGAGCGTCAGGTCGAAGCCGATCCGCTCGGCGCGCTGCGCCAGGCGCTTCACGTAGTCGAAGGTGACCGGCATGTTCTCGTTGTCGACGTTGCGCAGCCAGCCGCCGAAGAGCGGGGTCCAGTATCCGAATCGCACGTGGGTTCCTTGGGGGTGTGGGAAAGGGGACTGGAGGCCCGTGGCGGGCCCGCCACGGGCCTCCAGTCCGGTGGTCCTTGCGGTCTCAGGCCGTGAGCTCTGCGGCGTACTCGGCCGCCAGCAGGCCGCCGAGGTACTTCGCGATGGAGCGCGGGCCGGAGGCCGGCGCGGACTCCTCGACAGCAGGGTTGTAGTTCGTGTTCGTGTTGATGTCGTAGACGACGGTGCGGCCGTCCGTCGTCTCCATGAACTCGACGCCCGCGATGGTGATTCGCTGGTCGGCGAGGAACGTGCGGAGCTGCTGGACCAGCGGGTGGCCAGCGGTGATCTCGGTCCGGACGGCGAACGCCGGGGGCGCACCGGCGGTCTCGGTACCGGGCACGTCGCAGACGGCGCCGGCAATGGCCTGGGGCACCTCGCACGCGTCGGCGGGGCACAGTTCGAAGCTGCCGGCGCTGGTGTCGACACGGACGGCGTAGACGAACTCGCCGCCGACGAACTCGACGCGGGTGATGAAGGGTTCGCGCGCCGTCAGGTACTCCTGCAGCAGCGTGATGCCGTCGACCGGGGCCTCGAACTCGGGGCTGTCGACGTAGGCGTCGAACTCGGCGAGCGAGTCGAAGCGCCGCACGCCCAGGCCCTTGCCGCCCTGGTTGTGCTTCGTGATGAACGGGACGTCCTGGCCGTTCGTGAAGTCCTTCGCCGCCTGCTTGAGCGTCGTCGTGCCGAACACGGCGGTGGTGCGGGGCACGTCGAAGCCGGCCTGCTGCAGGAGGCCGTGCTGGACGACCTTCGACACCTCGAGCTCGAGCACGTGACTGCCGCCGACGACCTGGCGACCCGCTCGCTCGAGCCACCCGAGGACGGCGCGGGTGTACTCCTTGCTGTGCTCGTGGCCGCGGGTGTGGGAGCTCGCGGACATGCGGCTCCAGTACACGCCGGGTGCCGGCTCGGCCGCGAGGTCGATCTGCCCCTCGGTCAGCAGGATCTCCTCGACCGGGACGCCCTCGGCCTCGAAGGCGGCGGCGAGCGGCGGGAACCACTCGGGGTTCTCGTGGATGACGTACACGCGCGGAGTGCTCACGCCCCCACCCTAGGCACGGTATACCGCACGCGGCCAAGTGTGTGACGCGGCGTTGCTTCTCGGTGGCGGGGCGGGGCGGGGCGGGTCGGGCGGGCGGGGCGGGGCGGGCGGGGCGGGGCGGGTCGCACGGTGCGCGCTTGTCCGGTCGGTGCGAGGTTGGCCGCTCGGTGGCGGACTGTAAGGCGGCACCAAGCGGTCGACGATGCACGGGCTCACCAACCTGGCACCGTGCGGGGTCGACCAAAGTCGCACGAGCCGAGCGAACGCGCACCGTGCGAGGTCGTCAGCCGGCGAAGGTCTGCTGTCCGACGACGCCGAGGAGCTCGAGCTTCTGCGCGTCCTCTGATCCTGGAGGCGCGGTGAACAACAGCAGTGCCTGCGCCTGGTCGTCGGTGTGCAGCACCTGGCAGTCAACGGTGATGCGCCCGAGCTCCGGCTGCACGATGGTCTTGTTGTCCGACCAGCGGGTGGCCACCTCGTGCTTGGCCCAGAGGTCGCGGAACTCGGGGCTGCGCGTCTGCAACTCGGCGACGAGTTCGGTCGCCCGACGATCGCCCGGGCCCGCGAGCCCCACCGCCGCCCGCAGCGACGCCACCACGACCCGGGCCAGTCGCTCGTGTTGCTCCGGCGCGTACTTCGCGAGCTCCTTCCCAGTCACGAACCACCGCCACGCCTGGTAGCGCTCGTTGCCGGGCAGGCTGACGGACGACCCGAGCAGTGCCGCCGCGAGCCGGTTCTCGACCAGGGTCTCGCCCAGATGGCTGACGACGATCGCCGGGGTGTCCTCGAGCCGGTCGAGCACCCGCAGGATCGCCGGGTCGACGTGGTCGGCGCGGTGCATCCGGGTCGGGGCGTTCTGCCCGGCCAGGTGGAACAGGTGGTCGCGCTCGTCGAGGCTGCACCGCAGGGCGCGGGCGATCGCGGCGATCATCTGCTCGGACGGCTGCGGGCCACGCTGCTGCTCGAGTCGCGTGTAGTAGTCCACGGACATGCCGGCGAGGGCAGCGACCTCTTCACGGCGGAGCCCCGGAGTCCTGCGTCGCGGGCCCTGCCCGAGGCCGACGTCCTCGGGGCGCAGCAGCTCGCGGCGACGGCGGAGGAAGTCGGCGAGTGCGGCACGGTCCATGGGTCGATCATGGTCCGGTTCGTGGCGAGGTGCCAGGGATCGCCGATCCCCCGATGACTGCGCTCTGGTTGTGACCCCGTCCGCGGAGCATCGTGGTGGTCATGGACATCACGAACTCCACCGTCTTCATCCCCGGCGCGACCTCGGGCATCGGTCTCGCGCTCGCCCAGCGCCTGCAGGCCGCCGGCAGCACCGTCGTCATCGGCGGCCGTCGCCAGGCCCTCCTCGACTCCCTCGCCGCCGAGCACGGCTTCGGCACCGTGCAGATCGACGTCGCCGATGCGCCGTCGATCGAAGCCGCTGCCACCTCGGTGCTCGAGGCCTACCCGTCGCTCGATGCCCTGATCACCATGTCGGGGATCATGCGCGACGAAGACCTCCGCGACCCCGGGCACATCCACGATGCCCTCGAACTCGTCCAGACGAACCTGGTCGGCACGATCCGGCTCATCGACGCGTTCCTGCCGCACCTGCTCGCCCAGCCCTCGGCCACCCTGATGACCGTGACGTCCGGTCTCGCGTTCGTCCCGCTCACCGCGTCGCCGACGTACAGCGCGACGAAGGCCGGTGTGCACGCCTACACGCAGGCCCTGCGCCAGCAGCTCGTCGGTTCGTCGCTCGAGGTGCTCGAGCTCGCCCCGCCGGCCGTCATGACCGACCTGATGGGCGGCGCCGACTTCGGTGGGATGCCGCTCGACGCCTTCGCCGACGAGGTCATGGCGCTCATCGAGTCCGGTGCTGCACCGGAGATCCTGGTGCAGAACGTGCACCCGCTGCGCTTCGCCGAGCGGAACGGCAACCACCAGCAGATCCTCGAGATGATGGCGTCCCGCGAGCACTGACCCGGGTGCCTCGAATGGTGCGAGGTTCTGTGGTCGGTGCGAGCCACTTCGGCTCGCACCGGACCACGGAACCTCGCACCATCGCGGTCAGCTGGTACGCAGGCGTCGCGCCAAGTGAGCGCCCTCGACGTCGATCATCAGCGGGAGGCGTGCCCGGTCCACCACACCGAACGAAGGATCGACGGTCACGAAGCCGTCGACCTCCCAGTGCTCAGCCGTGGCAACATGCACGGCACCTGCAGCGGTCAGGCCGAACTCTTCCATCAGGCCGGGGACGTCATCGGCGACCGCGTCGACACTGGCCCAGTGCATCTGGGTCGAACTCAGCAGGTCCCGCCAGGCCGATTTGTGCTGACGTGCCGCCCGCGGTCCCTTGCGATGCGCTGATTCGAAGATCTCGAACTCGGCGAACCCGCTGTACACGATGCTCGTGTCGGCCAGGTCGAGGTGATCCCAGAACGCCGCAGCTCGGGCATGTTGTGGCTCCGCACGGTGGAGAACGCACTCGATGAAACTCGTCTCCACGAGGACCGCGGCGGGTCGGCCGGAGCACCTGTGGAACTCCAGGACCCGGTGCTCGTCGAAGTCATCGGAACCGAGCGACTCGAACACGGTCAGGGCACCCGGCGCAGACGCTCGATCGGCTCGACACGGCAGTCCGGATCGATCGCCTCGATCGCACGCCGCCGACGCTCGCGGCGCTCTTCGAACGTGCCCTCAGGCCGAGGCGTCCGTGCGAACAACGCTCGGCGCTCGGCTGCTGTGGACGGGCTCGGCACCCGGCGGGGCGAGAGGGGCGACTCGGTGGATCCCATGATGCCTCCTTGGTTGATGCGATCAACCGTAGGAGCACCGACCGGACACCCCGAAACATTCCGTATTTCGCTCGCGGGGAGGGACGGACTACTCCGCAGCCGCCAGGACCGTCCGCCCGAGCCGCACGAAGTCGTCCACACCGATCGCCTCGCCCCGGGCGGTCGGGTCGATGCCCGCCGCCGTCAGCACCTCGGACGCGTGCGCACTGCCGCCGAGCACCCCGGACAGGCTCTGCCGCAGCATCTTGCGCCGCTGCTGGAACGCGGCGTCCACCAGCGTGAACACCCGCGACCGCAGACGCTCGTCACCCGGGGGCTCGTGCCGGTCGAAGGCCACCAGGACGCTGTCGACGTTCGGCACCGGCCAGAAGACCTGCCGGCTGACCAGCCCGGCGGTGCTCCACGACCCGTACCAGGCGGCCTTGACGCTCGGCGAACCGTAGACCTTGCTGCCGGGGCCGGCGGCGAGCCGGTACCCGACCTCGGCCTGCACCATCACGAGCGACCGCTCGATCGACGGGAAGGTCGCGAGCAAGTGCAGGAGCACGGGCACCGAGATGTTGTACGGCAGGTTCGCGACGAGGTGCGTCGGCTCGACGTCGAGGTCCGACGCCGCGACGGTCATGGCGTCCTGCTGCACGACCGTCAGTCTGGCGTCCGGCTGCATCGACGACACCGTCGACGGCAGCTTGGCGGACAGGCGCTTGTCGATCTCGACCGCGGTGACGGGTGCGCCGGTCTCGGTCAACCCGAGTGTCAGCGACCCGAGCCCCGGGCCGATCTCGAGCACCTGCGCCGAGGGGGTGACGCCGGCGACGGACACGATGCGCCGCACGGTGTTGGCGTCGTGCACGAAGTTCTGGCCGAGCTTCTTCGTCGGGGTGACGTCGAGTTCGGCCGCGAGTTCCCGGATCTCTGCCGGGCCGAGCAGGGCACCCACGACTACTCGTCCACCGTCACGGGCTCGGCGTCCCACGCACCGTAGACGAGCTCGGTGTTCGAGGCGATCTGGGCCGCGAGCATCGAGGCATCGGTGCCCAGGGTGTCTGCCATCGACCGCAGGGTGAGCGGGATGAGGTACGGCGCGTTCGGACGACCACGGAACGGGGTGGGCGTCAGGAACGGCGCGTCGGTCTCGACCATGATCAGGTGCCGCGGGGCAACGACCAGGGCTTCACGCAACAGTGCGGCGTTCTTGAACGTCACGGTGCCGGCGAAGGACATGTACCAGCCGCGCTCGGCGCAGAGCCGGGCCAGGTCCGGGCCGCCGGAGAAGCAGTGGAAGACGGTGCGTTCCGGGGCACCCACGCGGTCGAGGACCTCGACCACGGCGTCGTGCGCATCGCGGTCGTGGATCGTCAGCGCGAGGTCGTGCTCCTTCGCGATGCGGATGTGCTCCTCGAACGAACGGACCTGGGCGTCGCGGCCGTCCTCGCCGGTGCGGAAGAAGTCGAGACCGGTCTCACCGATGGCCCGGACCCGCGGCAGCGCAGCGAGCCGTTCGATGCCGGCGAGGTGCTCGTCGAGCAGCCCCTGTTCCTGCAGTACGGGCGCTTCGTTCGGGTGCAGCGCGACGGCCGCCAGGACCCGGGGCTCCCGAGCGGCGATCGACGCGGACCACTCCGAGGTGGCGAGGTCCGTGCCGACCTGCACGACACCGCGGACGCCGACGCTGGAAGCACGGTCGAGGTGCTCGCGGTACTCGAGCGGACCGTCACCCCCGTCACCGACACCGTCGGCGATCTCCATGTGGGTGTGGTTGTCGTACACCGGTACGACGAGCGCCTGGGGCAGCGGCGGGTACGTCAGGTCGCGCTTCGAGGCCCCGGACGCCCCGTCACTGCGGGACCGGACGTGCGACTCGGCGTCGGTCACTCGGAGACCTGCTCGATCCGGGGGAACAGCCCGCTCTCCAGTGGCACCACGTGCGACGCACCCTGCCACTCGTACGCGCGGTCGACCCGCTGCTCGGCGACGGACCCGCCGGCGCCGATCGAGGCCCAGAGCTTCTCGGTCGCCTTCGGCATGACCGGGGACAGCAGGACGGTGACGGTGCCGAGGCCGCGGAGCGCGGTGGTCAGGACGGTGCCGAGGCGCTCGCGCTCGGCGTCGTCCTTCGCCAGGGCCCACGGCGCCTGCTCGGTGATGTAGCCGTTCAGGGCGTCGACGAGCTCCCAGACGCTGGCGATCGCCTCGTGCGGGGCGAAGGCGGCGATCGCGGCGTCGGCACGCTCGGTGACCGAGACGGCCAGGGCATCGATCACCTGGTCGGACTCGGTCAGTTCGGCGCGCGCCGGGACCTCGCCGTCGAAGTACTTCTGCAGCATCGCGACCAGCCGGGACGCCAGGTTGCCGTAGCCGTTCGCGAGTTCGGCCTGGTAGCGCGCCGAGATGTCTTCCCAGCTGAAGTTGCCGTCCTGCCCGAAGGTGATGGCGCGCAGGAAGTAGTAGCGGAACGCGTCGGACCCGAACGTGTCGGTGATCTCGGACGGCGCGATGCCGGTCAGCTTCGACTTGGACATCTTCTCGCCGCCGACGAGCAGCCAGCCGTGGCCGAAGACGCGCTCCGGCACGGGCAACCCCGCGGCCATGAGCATCGCCGGCCAGATGACGGCGTGGAACCGGGCGATGTCCTTGCCGACGATGTGCACGCTCGGCCAGAGGCGCTGGAAGGCCTCGTCGTCGTCGGTGCCGTAGCCGAGCGCCGTGACGTAGTTGAGCAGGGCGTCGAACCACACGTAGAGCACGTGGTCGCTGTCCCAGGGGATCGTGATGCCCCAGTCGAAGCTGGAGCGCGAGATCGACAGGTCGCGCAGCCCCTGCTTGACGAACGAGATGATCTCGTTGCGGACGCTCTCGGGCTGGATGAACAGCGGGTTCGACTCGTACAGGTCGAGCAGGCGCTGCTCGAAGTCGGACATCCGGAAGAAGTAGTTGCGCTCGGCCAGGACCTCGACCGGGATCGAGTGGATCGCACAGACCTGCTGGCCCTCGTACGCACCGGTGCCGGCCACCAGGTCGCTCGGCTGCTTGTACTCTTCGCAACCCACGCAGTAGAAGCCCTCGAACTCACCGGCGTAGATGAAGCCGTCGTCGTAGAGCTTCTGCAGGAACGCCGTCACGCCACGCTCGTGGCGCTCGTCGGTGGTGCGGATGAAGTCGTCGTTCGCCACGTCGACCGTGTCGAGCAGTGGCTTCCAGGCGTCGTTGACCAGGCGGTCGGCCCATTCCTTGGGCGAGACGTCGTTCGCCGAGGCGGTGCGCAGGATCTTCTGCCCGTGCTCGTCGGTGCCGGTGAGCAGCCAGGTGTCGTCACCACGCTGCCGGTGCCAGCGCGCGAGGAAGTCCGCGGCGACCTCGGTGTAGGCGTGCCCGATGTGGGGCACGTCGTTCACGTAGAAGATCGGCGTGGTGATGCTGAACGAGGACCCGGCGGACATGCGGACCATCCTACGGGCGCTCCGAACGCTGATGACGCGTGCTGCGGTGGACTGTGGAGAACCGGGTCCGGGAGGCCCGTGGCGGGCCCGCCCCGCGCCTCCAGACCGGCGGACGCGAACGTGACGAGCCCCGCTCAGCGCGCCGCGAGCGCCCCTTCGTACAGGTCGCGCTTCGACAGCCCGGTCGCGTCCGCGACCGCCGCGGCGGCCTCCTTCATGCGCATGCCGGCGGCCACCCGCTCGAGCACCAGGCGCACCCCGTCGTCGAGCGTTGCCTCTTCGGTGGCCTCGGCGGCCCCGGCGACGACGATGCAGATCTCGCCCCGCACGCCCTCGGACGCCCACGTGACGAGTTCGTCGAGCGGCCCGCGGCGGACCTCTTCGTAGAGCTTGGTGAGCTCGCGGCAGACCGCGGCGCGGCGGTCGCCCCCGAACCCGACGGCCATGTCGGCCAGGGTCTCGGCCAGCCGGTGCGGCGACTCGAAGAACACCATGGTCCGCTGCTCCCCCGCCAGTGCCTGGAACACGCGACGGCGTTCCCCGGCCTTGCGGGTGGGGAACCCCTCGAACGTGAAGCGGTCCGTCGGCAGCCCGGACACGGCGAGCGCCATCAGCACGGCCGACGGCCCGGGCAGCGCGGTGACGGTGACCCCGGCTGCGGCTGCGGCCTCGACGAGCGGGAAGCCCGGGTCGCTGATCGCGGGCATGCCGGCGTCGGTGAGGACGACGACGTCCTCGTCACGGGCGAGCTCGACGACCTCGGACGCCTTCGCCCGCTCGTTGTGCTCGTGCAGGGCGATGAGCCGCGGACGGTTCTCGATGCCCAGGGCGCGCATCAGGTGGATGGCGGTCCTGGTGTCCTCCGCCGCGACGACCGTGGCGTTGGAGAGGGTCTCGACGAGACGGCGCGAGGCGTCCCCGAGGTTGCCGATGGGGGTTGCTGCGAGGACGATCACGCACCCATTGTCCCCGCACGGCGACGCCGGCGCGGCCCGGCGCAGCCACACCGGCGTCGTCCAGCGCGGCCCCGCGGCGCGTGCACGCCCGTCGCAGCGGGGACAGAGGTCGATCCGTAGGATGCTCAGCGATGACCAGCGAGCTGACCGACGACCGCACGGCCGTGCCCGACGGGCCGGTCGGCTCGCGCCTGGACGACTGGTGGGGGCGGGTGCTCTCCACGTCGCAGCGGGTCGCCGTGTGGCGGTGGACGGGTCCGCTCGCCGTGACGCTCCTCGCCGCCGTGCTGCGGCTGGTGAACCTCGGCAACCCGCACTCGCTCGTGTTCGACGAGACGTACTACGTCAAGGACGGCTGGTCGATCGTGCACCTGGGGTACGAGGGCACCTGGCCCGCGAACCCGAGCGGTGACGGCGCCCCGACGACCGACGACCGGTTCGTCCGCGGCGAGACGGACGTCTTCACGAGTGCCGCTGAGTTCATCGCGCACCCGCCGCTCGGCAAGTACCTGATCGGCCTCGGGATGCTGCTGTTCGGGGCGGACAACTCGTTCGGCTGGCGCTTCACGGTGGCCGTGCTCGGCATCGCGACGGTGTTCCTCACCGCGGTGATCGCCCGGTCGCTGTTCCGCTCGACGATGATCGGCACGCTCGCCGGCTTCCTGCTCGCGATCGACGGGCAGGCCATCGTGATGTCGCGGGTGACGCTGCTCGACGGCATCCTGACGTTCTTCGTGATCCTGGGCTTCGGCGCGCTGTTGCTCGACCGGCGGCACAGCCAACGACGGCTCGACGCGTGGGTCGCCGCCCGCGCCGCCGCCGGCCGGACCACCCTGTGGGGGCCGGTGCTCTGGTGGCGACCGTGGTTGTTCGCGATGGGCCTGGCCCTCGGGCTGGCGGCGGCGACGAAGTGGTCGGGGATGTACTTCCTGGCGTTCTTCGCCGTGTACTCGGTGCTGAGCGACATGATGATGCGCCGCCGGGCCGGGGTGGAGTTCTGGTCGTCGAGCGCGCTGCTGCAGCAGGCACCGGTGTCGTTCCTGCTGACCGTGCCGATCGCCGCGGTGACCTACGTGGCGTCGTGGACCGGATGGTTCGTGTCGAAGGACGGCTGGGACCGCAACTGGCTGTCGTCGGGCGGCGAACGGTGGACGGGGCTCCTCGCCTGGGTGCCGGACAGCCTGCAGAACTGGTGGCACTACCAGTCGGAGATCTACGCCTTCAACATCGGGCTGCACACCCCGCACTCGTACCAGGCGAACCCGCTGCTCTGGCTCGTGATGCAGC
>Ga0308169_10000085_pt1 | contig 206220 bp, 180 predicted proteins | sample PhyBR1_2_FD_202139 | JGI IMG/M metagenome (GOLD analysis project Ga0308169, IMG submission 202139) | Phyllosphere microbial communities from UC Gill Tract Community Farm, Albany, California, United States - DLSLSB.R1 | ecosystem: Host-associated > Plants > Phyllosphere > Unclassified | place... | reverse complement strand
GCGAAGCTTTCGAGCGCAAGGTCACCGTCGGCTTCATGCACATGCTGAAGCTGCACCACCTGGTCGACGACAAGATGCACGCGCGTTCGACCGGTCCGTACTCGCTGGTGACGCAGCAGCCGCTGGGTGGTAAAGCCCAGTTCGGTGGCCAGCGCTTCGGTGAGATGGAAGTGTGGGCACTGGAAGCCTACGGCGCGTCCTACGTGCTGCAGGAAATGCTGACCGTGAAGTCGGACGACGTGAATGGCCGTACCAAGGTGTACGAGAACCTGGTCAAGGGCGACCACGTGATCGATGCCGGTATGCCGGAATCGTTCAACGTGCTGGTCAAGGAAATCCGTTCGCTGGGTATCGATATCGATCTCGAGCGCAACTAAGCAGTCAGCATGGCCGCCAGCCTTCGGGCTGGCCCGTGACCTTCGATTCGTCGCCCCGGCGCAGGCTGGGGCGCAAGCCCGGTGGAAACGCCGGCAAACTTGGATCCCCGCCTGCGCGGGGATGACGTTTTTCAAGGGGTACAATACGGTTCAGCAAGCACCGGCGAAAATCGGTGAGAAGCGGCGGTAGTAGTTGGTACAGAATTCAATCACCCGGAGTGATAAATGAAAGCACTGCTCGATCTATTCAAGCAAGTTCAGCAAAACGAGAGCTTCGACGCCATCAAGATTGGCCTGGCGTCGCCCGAAAAAATCCGTTCGTGGTCGTTCGGCGAAGTCAAGAAGCCGGAGACCATCAACTACCGTACGTTCAAGCCGGAACGCGATGGCCTGTTCTGCGCCAAGATCTTTGGTCCGATCAAGGACTACGAATGCCTGTGCGGCAAGTACAAGCGCCTGAAGCACCGCGGCGTCATCTGCGAGAAGTGCGGCGTCGAAGTCACGCTGGCAAAAGTCCGCCGTGAGCGCATGGGCCACATCGAGCTGGCCTCGCCGACCGCGCACATCTGGTTCCTGAAGTCGCTGCCGTCGCGTCTGGGCATGGTCCTGGACATGACCCTGCGCGACATCGAGCGCGTGCTGTACTTCGAAGCGTACGTCGTGACCGATCCGGGCATGACCCCGCTGAAGAAGTCGCAGATCATGTCGGAAGACGACTACGCCGCCAAGTACGAAGAGTACGGCGACGACTTCACCGCATTCATGGGCGCCGAAGGCATCCGTGAACTGCTGCGCTCGATCGACATCGACCGCGAAGCCGAAGCGCTGCGCGTCGAACTGAAAGAGTCGAAGTCGGAAGCGAAGATCAAGAAATACGCCAAGCGCCTGAAAGTGCTCGAGGCATTCCAGCGCTCGGGCATCAAGCCCGAGTGGATGATCATGGAAGTGCTCCCGGTTCTGCCGCCGGAGCTGCGTCCGCTCGTCCCGCTGGATGGCGGCCGTTTCGCGACCTCCGACCTGAACGACCTGTACCGCCGCGTCATCAACCGTAACAACCGTCTGAAGCGCCTGATGGAACTGCGCGCGCCGGAAATCATTACGCGTAACGAGAAGCGCATGCTGCAGGAAGCAGTGGACTCGCTGCTGGACAACGGCCGTCGCGGCAAGGCGATGACCGGCGCCAACAAGCGTCCGCTGAAGTCGCTGGCCGAAATGATCAAGGGTAAGGGCGGCCGTTTCCGTCAGAACCTGCTGGGCAAGCGCGTCGACTACTCGGGCCGTTCGGTCATCGTGGTGGGTCCGCAGCTGAAACTGCACCAGTGCGGCCTGCCGAAGCTGATGGCCCTGGAACTGTTCAAGCCCTTCATCTTCAACAAGCTGGAACTGATGGGTCTCGCGACCACCATCAAGGCTGCGAAGAAGCTGGTCGAGCAGCAGGAACCGGTGGTCTGGGACATCCTGGAAGAAGTCATCAAAGAGCACCCGGTCATGCTGAACCGTGCGCCGACCCTGCACCGTCTGGGTATCCAGGCGTTCGAGCCGGTGCTGATCGAAGGCAAGGCGATCCAGCTGCACCCGCTGGTCTGCGCGGCGTTCAACGCCGACTTCGACGGTGACCAGATGGCAGTCCACGTCCCGCTGTCGATCGAGGCACAGATGGAAGCGCGTACGCTGATGCTGGCGTCGAACAACATCCTCTTCCCGTCGAACGGCGAGCCGTCGATCGTCCCGTCGCAGGATATCGTGCTGGGTCTGTACTACGCATCGCGCGAGGCGATCAACGCCAAGGGCGAGGGCATGCTGTTCCCGGACGTGTCGGAAGTCCTGCGCGCGTACGACAACAAGGAAGTCGAACTGGCGACCCGCATTACCGTGCGTATCGTCGAGCATCCACGCAACGAACAGGGCGGCTTCGACCGTACCCTGACCCGCTACGAGACCACCGTCGGCCGCGCCATCCTGTCCGAGATCCTGCCGCATGGCTTGCCGTTCTCGGTGCTGAACCGCGCGCTGAAGAAGAAGGAAATCTCGAAGCTGATCAACACGTCGTTCCGCAAGTGCGGCCTGCGTGCGACCGTCGTGTTTGCTGACAAGCTGATGCAGTCGGGCTTCCGCCTGGCGACCCGCGCCGGTATCTCGATCGCCGTCGACGACATGCTGATCCCGGACGTCAAGAAGAGCATGATCGCGACCGCCGAAGCGGAAGTGAAGCAGATCGAGCAGCAATACGCCTCGGGTCTGGTCACCGCCGGCGAGCGTTACAACAAGGTCGTCGACATCTGGGGCAAGACCTCGGACGAAGTCGGCAAGGCGATGATGGACCAGCTGAAAGTGGAACCGGTCACCAAGCGTGACGGCACCGAAGGCACCCAGGAATCGTTCAACGCGATTTACATGATGGCCGACTCGGGCGCCCGTGGTTCGGCCGCCCAGATCCGCCAGCTGGCCGGTATGCGCGGCCTGATGGCGAAGCCGGACGGTTCGATTATCGAAACGCCGATTACCGCGAACTTCCGCGAAGGCCTGAACGTTCTGCAGTACTTCATCTCGACGCACGGCGCCCGTAAAGGTCTGGCCGACACCGCGCTGAAGACCGCAAACTCGGGTTACCTGACCCGCCGCCTGGTCGACGTGACCCAGGATCTGGTGGTGATCGAGGATGATTGCGGCACCAACAACGGCACGCACATGAAGGCGATGGTCGAAGGCGGTGAAGTCATCGAGCCGCTGCGCGACCGTATCCTCGGCCGCGTGACCGGCAACGACGTCGTGAATCCGGAAACGCAAGAGACCCTGTTCGAAGCCGGCACGCTGCTGGACGAAGACATGGTCGAAGAGATCGAGCGCCTGGGCATCGACGAAGTCAAGGTCCGCACCCCGCTGAACTGCGACACGCGTTTCGGCCTGTGCGCCATGTGCTACGGCCGTGACCTCGGCCGCGGCATGCTGGTGAACAGCGGCGAAGCCGTCGGTGTGGTGGCAGCACAGTCGATCGGTGAGCCGGGTACCCAGCTGACTATGCGTACCTTCCACATCGGTGGTGCGGCATCGCGTGCGGCAGTGGCATCGTCGGTCGAAGCCAAGTCGAACGGTACGGTCCGCTTTACCGCGACCATGCGTTACGTGACCAACGGCAAGGGCGCGCAGATCGTCATCTCGCGTTCGGGCGAAGTGCTGATCACCGACGACCACGGCCGTGAGCGCGAGCGCCACAAGGTGCCGTACGGCGCGACCCTGGCCGTGCATGACGGCATGGTGGTGAAAGCAGGCGTGCCGCTGGCAACCTGGGATCCGCTGACCCGTCCGATCATCACGGAATACGGCGGCACCATCCGCTTCGAAAACGTGGAAGAGGGCGTCACCGTCGCTCGCCAGGTGGACGACGTGACCGGCCTGTCGACCCTGGTGGCGATCGATCCGAAACGCCGCGGTTCGGGCAAGACCCTGCGTCCGCAGGTCAAGCTGCTGAACGAGCAGGGCCAGGAAGTCAAGATCGCCGGCACCGAGCACGCCGTGACGATCGGTTTCCAGGTCGGCGCACTGATCATGGTGAAGGACGGCCAGCAGGCGTCGGTGGGTGAAGTGCTTGCACGTATCCCGACCGAATCGCAGAAGACCCGTGACATTACCGGTGGTCTGCCGCGCGTTGCCGAGCTGTTCGAAGCCCGTTCGCCGAAAGATGCCGGCATGCTGGCGGAAGTCACCGGTACGGTCGCATTCGGTAAAGAGACCAAGGGCAAGCAGCGCCTTGAGATCACCGACATGGACGGCAACAAGCACGAGTTCCTGATCACCAAGGACAAGCAAGTGCTGGTGCACGACGGCCAGGTGGTGAACAAGGGCGAGATGATCGTGGACGGCCCGGCCGATCCGCAAGACATCCTGCGCCTGCTGGGTATCGAAGCGCTGGCCCGCTACATCGTCGACGAAGTGCAGGACGTGTACCGTCTGCAGGGCGTGAAGATCAACGACAAGCACATCGAGGTGATCGTTCGCCAGATGCTGCGCCGTGTCCAGATCGTCGAAGCCGGCGACACCGACTACATCGTCGGCGAGCAGGTCGAGCGTTCGGAACTGCTGGAAGAGAACGACCGCGTGACCGCCGCAGGCAAGCTGCCGGCGACTTACGAGAACGTGCTGCTGGGTATTACCAAGGCATCGCTGTCGACCGACTCGTTCATCTCGGCCGCATCGTTCCAGGAAACCACCCGCGTGCTGACCGAAGCGGCGATCATGGGCAAGCGCGACGGTCTGCGCGGCCTGAAGGAAAACGTCATCGTCGGCCGCCTGATCCCGGGCGGTACCGGTCTGGCCTTCCACCGCGCTCGCAAGGAGAAGGAAGCGTGGGAAGCGGAAGAGCGCCAGGCACTGCTGCAGCAGGAAAAGGCCAACATGGCTGCCGAACTGCAGGCGATGGAAGACCAGCAGCAGGCTGCGGCGCATGCCGAACAGCATCATGGCGATGGCGAGTAATTTTCGCTGACGCTTTAGCTTAGATAGCTAACAAAAACGGCACCTCTCGGGGTGCCGTTTTTTTTCGTCCGTTTCAGCCCGCGGCGGCTTCCAATGCCTCGATATCGCCGCCACGAATATGAACGAGGTGCTGGGTAATCCATTCCACCGGCCGGTCCCACCACGCAATCGCCAGCAGGCGCCGCACGCTCTCCGCATCGAAGCGCTCACGCAGCACCTGCGCCGGATTGCCGCCCACGATGGCATACGGCAGCACGTCGGCCGTCACCACCGAACGCGCAGCGATGATGGCGCCGTCGCCGATCGTCACCCCTGGCATGATCAGCACGTCGTAGCCGATCCACACGTCGTTGCCGACCACGGTATCGCCCTTGTATGGCAGTTCGCCCGGCTGCGGCGCCGCCGTTTCCCAGCCGTTACCGAAGATGAAGAACGGATACGTGGAGATGCCATTCATCTGGTGGTTGGCGCCGTTCATGATGAATTTGACCCCGCGCGCGATGGCGCAGAATTTGCCGATGCGCAGGCGGTCGCCGATGAAGTCGAAGTGGTACAGGACGTTGTTTTCGAAATGGTGGGCGCCGTCCGGATCGTCGTAATAGGTGTACTCGCCGATCTCGATGTTCGGGCGGGTCACGACGTTCTTCAAAAAGCTGATTTGCGGGAAAGGTGTCGGGTAGGGCGTATCGGGGCTCGGGCCGTGCATGGATGTGTCCAGTATTCGATTGGGTACGGATGCTTATGACGCGCGATAGATGTCGGGCCGATAGACTTCCATGAAAGTCTCGGGTTTGCCCAGCGGCCTGAAACCGAATTTGTCGTACAGGCTATGCGCATCGCTCGTGGCAAGCGTCAGGCGGCGCAGTGTCGGTATCAGCGGATGCGACATGACGAAGGCCACCAGCATTGTCGACAAGCCGCGGCCGCGTAGCTCCGGTTGCACGAAGACGTCGACCAGGTTGCCGAAGGTGGCGCCGTCGGTGACGATGCGGCAAAAGGCCAGCAGGGCGCCGTCTTCGTACAGCCCGAAGCAGAGCGAGTTATGGATGGCTTCCTCGACGGTGCTGCGCGGAATGTCGCGGGCCCAGCTGCTGGTGTCGGCCAGGAAGCGGTGCACCGTTCCGATGTCGATCAGCTGTTGGTTCGTGCTGAGGAAGTAGTTTCCATTCGTGGTTTCATGAAGCGTTTGCAGCATGTGTCCTCTTTAGGCAGTCGATCGACCCCGGTGGGGATTCTCGATCATTATATTTACTTTAGTTCATGAACAAACGGCACCGCGAGGTGCCGTTTGTGTGTCCCGATGCGCCGGCCGATGCCGTTCAGTGCTGATAGATATTCGTGTAATTCCCCGATCCGGTCTGGCTCACGTTGGCGACATAGTTCTGCCCGACCTGGCGCACGATCGCCGTGTTGCTGTTGCCGAGCTGGGCAACGATGGCCGAGTGGCCGATGCCGAAGGTGACGGGGCCGGTACCGGTCTGGCTGACGGTCGCCAGGTTGCCGACGCCGTTCTGGTCGATATCGGCAATATGCTCGCGGGTACCGGTCTGGCTTGCTTGCGCCTGGTTATCGCTGCCGGTTTGCCGGATCCGGATGTCGGCGGCTTCGGTATCGGTCTGCAAGGTGCTGGCATAGTTGGCGATACCGGTCTGCTCGATCAGGGGACCGCCGAACACGTTCAGGTCGACGATCGCCGATGCGATATTGCCGTCGCCTTCCTGGGTAATACGCGGGCTGGCGTAGCCGGTGCCGCGCTGGCTGATGAGCGCGATGTTGTCGTTACCGTTTTGCGTGGTGCGTGCCGTACCCGGAATCGATTCCTGCTGCTCGACGGCGGAAACGTTGCCGTTACCGTTCTGGATCAGGATTGCGCTCAGGTCCGAGGTCAGCGTCTGGCGCAGCGTGGCGGTGTTGTAGCTGCCCGTCTGCGTGATCTCGGCCGTTACCGGAAAGGTCGACGCGACGATGTCGATTTGCGTGATCCCCGCATTGTTGCCGGTACCGGTCTGGCGGATCTGCGCCTCGAGATTGCCGCCACTGTTCAGCTGAAGAAGGCCACCCGTGGTCGACCCGGGTCCGCCGACATGGTTGTTGTTGCCGATCTGGGTGATCGTCGCCGTCACGTTATTGAAATCGTAGACGCCGGTGGTTTGCTCGGCATAGGAGGTATTGCCGTTGCCCTGCTGCGTCACGGCGACGGTGGAACTGGTGTCCTGCGCCGAGGCAGCCTGGGAGGCCAGGGTGAGTGCCAGGCCGAACGCGGCGGCGATGATCGATAACGAGAATCTGGACTGCATGATGAACTCCTCGAAGTAGGTACTGCGTGGGAATCAATGCTGGTAGATGTTCGTGTAATTGCTCGAGCCGGCTTGGCTGACGTTGGCGTTATAGCCCGCCCCGGCCTGGCGCACGATGGCCGTGTTGCTCTTACCGAGCTGGGCAATCACCGTAAAGTTCCCCAGCAGGCTCGCCGGCACCCCGGTCTGGTTGACGCTCGCCAGGTTGCCGTTGCCTGTCTGGGTAATGTCGGTGCGTTGCCCTTCGCCGGTCAGGTTGGTGTCGGCCTGGTTGGCCATGCCCTGCTGCCGGATCGCGGTGCCGGAATCGAAGCCGTTGATGTTCTGTACGACCGTTGCGCTGTTCAGGCTGCCGATTTGCACGATGGACGGTCCACCGCCGATCGCCCCCACCGTGACCACCGACGCGGTATTGCCATCGCCGTCCTGGATGACATTCGGGCCGCCATAGGTGGCGCCGCTCTGGCTGATCGTGACCTGGTTGCCGGTACCGTTCTGTACGGACCGCAGACTGCTGTCGCCACTGAAGGTCTGCTCGATGCGGGCAACGTTGCCGTCGCCGCTCTGCTCGACGACGGCTTCGGCATACGAGGTGGTGAATTGCCTGAACGTGGCGTCGTTGCCGATGCCGGTCTGCGTGATGCGGGCCGAGGCGGCGAGGGCGGCATTGCCGTTGTTGTCCTGGATGAGGCCGGCGTTATTGCCCCTGCCGGTTTGCAGGACCTCGGCGACGAGCGGACCGATCGGTGTGTTGCGCTGGATGACACCGCTGCTGTTGCCGCCCGGGCCACCCACGTGGTTGTTGTCGCCGATCTGGGTGATCGTCAGCTGGGCCCCGGTATTTGCCGTCGTGACGGCGGACTGTTCGGCATAGGCGGTATTGCCATTGCCCTGCTGCGTCACCGTGACGTCCGAGGTAATGTTCTGGGCCGACGCGCCGTAGCATACCAGGCCCATGCCGAGGGCAAGGACGATTGCCGAGAATCTGGATTTCATGAATGACTCCTCAAAAGCAGGGGCGTGACCAGGCTCGCCCAGTGCCCCGATGCTGGACGAACGTCATGACCGGCAGTGGCGCGCAGTACTGGTAATCCACCCAGCGCCCCTAGTGCTGGATGATGGTGGCGGTCTTGCCGTTGCCGTACTGGGTAATGCGCGTCGCGCCTTGCACCCCGTACTGCTCGATGCGTCCGCTGTTCAGCACGCCATGCTGTTCGATGCCGGCGCGGTTACCCTGGCCGGCCTGCACGATGGTCGCCTCGTTCTGCTGGCCCAGCTGCTGTACGAAGGCCTGGTTGTCCAGCCCGCCCTGCAGCAGGCTGGCGCTGTTGGCCAGGCCGTCCTGCGTCACGCCGATCTGGTTCTGCTGGCCGGCCAGGGCGGCATAAGCGCGGACGGCGGCAGCGTCGGCGGCCGGCTTCGGCCGGGCAGGGGCGGCGAGTTCGGACGGCGCCAGGTCGCCCGCACCGGCGCCGGCGGCCGCCAGCAGCGCGCACAGCACCAGCAAGCCGCGGCGCGCGTTCATGGCGCGCTCCCGGTGCCAGTCGCCGTCACGCGAGCGTCCGCGCCGGCATTCCGCGCCGCCGTGGACGGACCGGGCGCTACGGCGGTCGCCACACGGCGCGCCGGCGCCTGCTGCAAGTAGCGCCGCAGCACCGGATTGGCGCGCTCGGCCTCGTTCTGCAGCGTCCAGTTGCCGGCCTGGATGCCCTGCGCGACCAGGTGCGTCACCGCTGCCTCGATCGCCTCGCCGACGCACAGCTGGGTCGGCTCGTTGCGCGTGGTGCCGGCCTCGAATTCGGCCAGGTCCTTGACGTTGACGAATTTGAAGACGCTCGGATGCAGCTCGTACGAATAGATGGTCTTGGTGGTCGACACGCTCTGCAGGATCTGGCCGCCGCGGATGTCGACCGTGCGCAGGTTGACCGTCACCTGGTCGACCCGGTATTGCGTCGACAGCCCGATGCCGAGGAAGCGCGCGCCGACGCCGCCGGTGCGCACGTTGCTTTCGAAGGCGACGATGCCGCCCTCGATCAGCACCGACGCCCCCAACAGCGGCGGCACCTGCACCGGCGGCGTGCCGGCCGGCTGCGGCATCTCGAGCGCGCGCACGATCTTGCGTTCGGTGAGCAGGTTCTGCAGGTTCTCGCGCTCGACCGGGATGAACCAGCCGGAATCCTGCAGCGCGCGGATCAGCATCGACGAGGCACCCTGCGTCACCGCGGTCGAAAACGAACTGTCCGGTGCCGGCTTGTACTGGCCGGTCTGGTCGCGGATGCCGTACACGGCCACGGCAATCTTGCCCTTCGGCGCGGGCAGGGCCAGCAGGTCGCGCGTGATGGCGGTGTCGGGCGTCAGCTGGGCGTTGTCGCGCACGCTGGACGGTTGATGGGCGCAGCCTGCAGCCAGCAGCAGGGCGGCCAGGGGCAGAAGCAGCTGGATTTTCATTGTCCCACCTCGAATGACGTCACGACGCCGGTCGCCTTTTCGGTCGTGGTCACGCGCAGGATGCCGCCGCCGAGGTCGGTCACGGTGATCACGAAGTTTTCAGTGGAAAAGGTGCCGGGGATGAGCTTGCCGTCCTGGCCCAGCAGCTTGGAGGTGGCCGAAGAAGCAAGCTGGCTCAGCACCATGCGTTCGAGTGTCTGGTTGAACTGCTGCAGCGGCGACTGGTTCAGCGACGAGCCGCCCAGTCCGGATTGCAGGCCATGCTTGTTGGTGGCCGAGGCGGCAGCGAGCAGGCCGGGCGCGTTGTTCGGCGCGCCACCGAAGTTCGGGTTGACTGGCACGTAGACGAGATCGCTTGCGCCGGCGCCGCCGGCCCACAGGGCGAGTCCGCAGACGATGGCCGGGGTGATGCGCGGGGTGACTCGCGAGGTGATTCGATGCGACATGGCGGTCTCCTTGATGACAGCTCAGAATTCGTCGGGGGCGAGGTCGGCGTCGCTGACGAGGCGGCGCTGGCGTTCGATGTCGAGGATGGTTTGATAGGCGCTTTCGGCGGCGCTTTCTGCCAGCGTCTTTAACCCGGCGCGCGCCGGCGGCAGCTGCAGCTGGAGTACGCGCTGCTGGCCGAATTCGATCCAGACCAGGCTGCCCCAGCGCGCCGACGGGCGTTCGCGCAGCGCCAGCGTGTAGCGTTCGCCGCCGGGCTTGTCGCGCCATTCGGCGATGAAGTGATTGGCGAATTCGTGGCCGGCCACGGTGACCGTCTGGCTGGTGACGATGCCCCAGGCTTCCGTCAGCGGTGCCTGGGCAGTGGCATCCGTGACCGCCGGTGCCGCTGCGGCGCAGGCCGGCCACGCGGCCAGCAGCGATGCAAGGAGCGGTACCAGGAGGCTGCGGGCTGGATGAGGCATGATGGCGCCTGTTGCATTTGAGTTATAAAAACTGCAATCACCTACATTTGAGTGTAGTGAGGAAGCGGGCTGTACAGTTGAGAAGGGTCAGGCTTGGCGGGCAGAGGTGACAGCGGTCTAAGCAAGATCAAAATGCATGCATGAGGCGTACAGGAAATTTTGCAGCGGAAATCTATTACCTATTGCACAGCGTAAGATGAGGACTGCTCTCTTTTACATGTGCTCATGAATACTTTTTTGCGCGATGGGTTTGCCGTCATTCCCGAGGTGCTGGACCAGGACGAATGCGTTGCCCTGGATGGCGCCGTGTCGGCGCTCGGCAGCGACTCGCCCGGCACGCGCAACCTGCTGGCGCACGACTGGTGCCGCGCACTGGCTGCGCGCCTGCGCGCGCACCCCGCTGTCGCGGCCGCGATCCCGGACGATTTCGTCCCCGTCCAGTGCACCTATTTCGAGAAATCGCGCGACCAGAACTGGCTGGTGCCGGTCCATCAGGACCTGAGCATTCCGGTGCGCGAACGGGTCGCGCATCCGGCGCTGCGCGGCTGGTCGGAAAAAGAAGGCGGACTCTTCGTGCAACCGCCGCTGGCGGTGCTCGAACAGCTGGTGGCGCTGCGGGTCCACCTCGATCCCTGCCTGGAACAGGATGGGCCGCTGCAGTTCATTCCTGCGACGCATACGCTGGGAAAGATCACGGCCGAGCGGGCCGCTGCGATCAAGCAGATCGGCCCGGTCGTCACTTGCACGCTGGCGCCCGGCGGGGTGCTGATGATGCGTCCGCTCGCCCTGCATGCGTCGTCGAAGGCGACGGGAAGCAGCCGGCGCCGGGTGCTGCACTTCGTGTTCGGCCCGCGCACGCTGCCATATGGCTTGCGCTGGCCCCACCTCTAAAACAAGAAATGGCACCTCGCGGTGCCATTTACCATCTCATCATTTCGCTGTGGTTTCCAGCCACGCGAAAATCGCCGGCCAGATCCGCGCATGCGCATTGCGCCCCACCAGCACCCCGACGTGCTGCAGGTTGACGCCGATGTCGCCTTCGTACTCGAGCACCAGTTTATGGGTGCTGGCAGCCGCCTGGTTGAACGGCACCACGGCCTGCAGCGGGATTACCTTGCTGCGCGGGTCGACCACGCTGGCCAGCGGCGCGCGCAGATCCTGCGGACCGATGCTGCGGCCATTGATGCTAAGGCGGCCCTGCATGAAGTCGTCGTTGCGGTACAGCGACTCGACGATGTCGGTGAACAGCCGGCCGGGCATCGGGAACTCGTCGTGGGTCCAGCGCTCGACGCGCATGTGGGTGGCCAGCGCCACCGGGTCGAACATCGACAGCGTGCGGTCCATGATGCGCTCCCACTGGAAGGCGTGGGGTTCGGCGATGGCGCTCATCATGTTGAGGAAGGCGCCCGGCACGTGGTTGAAGCTGTCGGCGATGTCGCGCGCGTGCGGGGTGGCTTGCACCAGGCGGTTGAAGCAGCAGGTGGCGGGTTCGAAGTGCAGCGGCGATTCCAGCAGGATGGTGGCGGCTACCCGCTCCGGGTGCATGCAGCTGTAGATCGCGGCCAGTACGCCGCCGAGCGAATGGCCGGCGATGACCATGCGAGATTCGCCGCTGTCGGCCTCGATGGCCTTCTGGCAGGCGGACAGCAGGCGGTCGCCGTAGTCGGCCAGGCCAAATTCGGCATGCTGGGCGGCCCCCTGCGCGACACCCTCGCCGGCGCCATCGGCGGTGTCGTGCACCGGCACCCATTCGGCCTGGTAGACCCGGTAGCCGCGCTCGAGCCAGCGCCGGACCACGCTGACTTCGGGCGTCAGGTCCCAGATGTAGGCGCGCTTGATGGGGGCCGGGACCAGCAGCACGGCCGGGCCGTCGCTGCCGTCGGGGCCGAAGCGGCGCAGCCTGAGTCCGGGTTCGGTGTGGAGGACAGCGGATGGGGTCTGCTGCGGGCCGTAGCCGGCGCGGTCCAGCATCTTGCCGCGCTCGAGGCGGCTGCGGTCCATATCCTTGAGTGCCTGCACCCCGAGCGTGCCCAGGGTGTTCGGGTTCATCGACGTCGTTGTGGTAGTCATGTTGTGTCTCCTTCAGGACCACGGCACTGTACGCCAACTTGACGGCGATTCCAACGGCGTTCCAATCGAATTTGCGAAGCGTTAAATGGAAACGGTTCGAAATTTCTAGCAGTCTATAAATAGCCCCCCGCGCTGGCGTCCGCCACCCATCCATTGCGTGATTTACACTATCCCGGCTCGATCATCCCAACCTGAAAGGACACACCATGAACATTCGATCGGTCAGCATCCTGCTGGCATCTGCACTCGTCGCGGCCGCCTCCGGCGCCAACGCCCAGTCCACCGACAAGCTGCAGGCGCCGATGAGCCTGGCAACGCCCAGCGGTCCCGGCAAGATGATCGGCACGGTGACGGTCACGGAATCGAAGGATGGCCTGGTCTTCACGCCGGCGCTCACCGATCTGCCGGCCGGACCGCACGGCTTCCACGTGCACGAGACCGGCAGCTGCGACGCCAACCAGAAGGATGGCAAGGCGGTGCCGGCCGGCGCGGCCGGCGGCCACTACGATCCGACCACCAGCAAGCACCACGCCGGACCCACCGGCGACGGCCACATGGGCGACCTCCCGCCGCTGGTGGTGGGCGGCAACGGCGGTGCCAGCGTCGCAGTGACGGCGCCGCGCCTGACCAAGCTGGCGGACGTCAAGGGCAAGGCCCTCATGATCCACGCCGGCGGCGACAACTACGCCGACAAGCCGGCGCCGCTGGGTGGCGGGGGCGCGCGCATCGCCTGCGGCGTGATCCAGTAAGTCGGTCGAACACCGGGCCGGGCAGGGGACTGTGGCCAAATTTGCCACAGTCTCACTCGCCGTTTAACATATGCATGTTTTCTATTGATGATGCCTGATATCATTAATAGTTGAGCCTCAACCCGCTCAAACCCTGAATGGAACGACATGCCCTGGCCTTTTGATCCCGCTGCGCCCGCCTTGGCGCGGTCCGTGAGCCACGTGGAACTGCAGATGCGGTCCCATCCGTGGGAGTCGACCGGGGCCGGACCCGTGGCGCAGTGGCCACTCGCCTTGAAACTGGCAGTGCGTGCGCTGCTCGATTCTTCGCTGCCGATGGTCCTGGCCTGGGGCGGCGGTTGCACCCAGTTCTTCAACGACGCCTGCCTGCCGCTGGTGGAGGAGCGCCATCCGCGCCCGCTCGGCAGCGATGCGCGCGACAGCTGGCGCGCGCTGGTGCCGGACATCGACCGCATCGTCACGCGCGTAACACGCGGCGCGCCGGCCGAAGGCGAGGGCATGGTGCTCGACATCGACCGCGCCGGCTACATCGAAACCTGCCGCTTCAACGACATCTACAGCCCGGTCTACAACGACGCCGGCGTGCCGCAGGGCGTGCTGGTGACCTTCGTCGATACCGCCCAGGAGCGCGAACGCATCCTGAGCAGCGAGCGCGCCGCCCGCGCCGAGGCCGAGCGCCACAACAAGATGAAGGACGAGTTCCTGGCGATGCTGGCGCACGAGCTGCGCAATCCGCTGGCGCCGATCACCAGCGCGGCCCAGCTGCTGCGCCTGCCGGAGGTCAGCGAAGGCCTGCGCCTGAAGGCCAGCAACATCATCTCGCGCCAGGTGCGCCACATGACGGAACTGGTGGACGACCTGCTCGACGTCTCGCGCGTCACGCGCGGGCTGGTCAAGCTGGAAAACGAGATTCTCGACCTGAACAAGGTCGCGATTGCGGCGGTGGAGCAGGCGCGGCCCCACATCGAGGAGCGCGGCCACACCCTGAGCGTGGACCTGCCGCCGCAGGCGGTGCCGGTCGAGGGCGACCGCACGCGCCTGATCCAGGTGCTGGTCAACCTGCTCAACAATTCCGCCAAGTACACGCCGCCGGGGGGCCGCATCGCCCTGACGGTGAGCGTGGCGGCCGATGCCACGGGCGGGGCAGCCACGGCGGCGGTGCGCGACAACGGCAGCGGCATCGACGCCGGACTGCTGCCGCACGTGTTCGACCTGTTCACCCAGGCCGACCGCACGCCGGACCGCTCGCAGGGCGGCCTCGGGATCGGGCTGGCGCTGGTGAAAAGCATCGTACGCATGCACAACGGCCAGGTCGCGGCCTACAGCGACGGCCCGCAGCAGGGCACCACGATGACGGTGACGCTGCCGCTGGCGGACGCCGAAGTCGGCCAGGTGATCCGTTCGGGCGAGGGCAGCAGCGAGACGCGCCCGCTGAACGTCACCATCGTCGACGACAACCTGGATGCCGGCCAGTCGCTCGCCGTGCTGCTGCGCGCCCATGGGCACGTGGTGCACGTGCACGAGGATGCCGGGTCGACGCTGGACGGGGCCGACGCCGCCACCCAGGTCTTCATCCTCGACATCGGCCTGCCGGACATGACCGGCTACGAACTGGCGCGCCGCTTGCGCCGCAAGCCCGCGCACGACAAGGCGGTGTTCGTGGCGCTGACCGGCTACGGCCAGCAGCGCGACCGCGAGCTGTCGCAGCAGGCAGGTTTCGATTACCACCTGGTGAAGCCGGTGGAGATCGGGAAGTTGACGCAGATTCTGGCCAGCGTCGCCTGATCCGTCGCCCCTGCCTTCGCAGGGGCGACGTTCAAAGGCAGCGGATTGTCGTTACTGTTTGTGGTTTACCGCTTCACCTTCCCAAACTGATCCCCAGCCTTCCACCCCGGCATCTTCGGCGCATCCGCGATCATCCGCCCCAGGTTCAGCGCGAACTGCGCCTGCTGCACCATCCCCGACAAATCCCAGTTCGGATCGTATTCGTCGCCGACCTGGTGGTAGCGCGGGCCGTAGGCCTTGCGCTTGGCATCGTTCGCTTCCTTGTCCTTGACCCAGGTGTGCCCGCCCTCGATCGAGAACGCCGGCACACCGGCCTTGGCGAAGCTGAAGTGGTCGCTGCGGAAGTAGCCGCCGCCGAGGTCGGGGCGCGCCGGCGCCACGCTCAGGCGCATCGTTTTGGCGGTGGTGGCGGCCATTGCGCCCAGGTCGCTGCGCTCGCTGCCCTGGACGCCGATGTCGGTGGCGGCGGCGACAAAGTTCAGGCTGTCCAGGTTGAGCGCGGCCGCGGTCTTGTTCAGGGGCCACAGCGGGCGCGCGGCGTAGGCGGCGCTGCCGAGCAGGCCTTGCTCTTCGGCCGCGACCCACAGGAACATCTGGCTGCGTTTGGCCGGATGCAGCACCGCCTGCTGGGCCATCGCCAGCAGGCCGGCGCTGCCGGAGGCGTTGTCGACGGCGCCGTTGAAGATGGTGTCCCCGCTGTCACCCTGCTTGCCGAGGTGGTCCCAGTGCGCGCTGTAGATGACGACTTCGTCTTTCAGCTTGGGGTCGGTGCCGGGCACGATGCCGGCCACGTTGAATTGTTCGAGCGTGCGCACCGCGGCCTTGGTTTCGCCCTGCACGCGCGCGTTCAGCACGACCGGCTTGAACGACTTGTCCTCGGCCGCGGCGCGCAGCTTGTCGAGGTCCTGGCCGGCGGCGGCGAACAGGCTGCGCGCGGCCGCTTCCGTCATCCAGCCCTGCATGCCGGTGCCGAGGTCGGCGTCGGCCAGCTGGAAGCGCTCGGCGGTCCAGCTGTTCTGCACCACGCTCCAGCCGTAGGAGGCCGACGCATCGGTGTGGATGAGGAGTACCCCGGCGGCGCCGCGGCGCGCGGCTTCCTCGAATTTGTAGGTCCAGCGGCCATAATAGGTGAGGCCGCGGCCGTTGAAGCGGTTCGGCTCTGCCGCGGTCGGCGCCGGGTCGTTGACCAGCATGACCAGCAGCTTGCCCTTGACGTCGACGCCCTTGTAGTCGTCCCAGCCGCCTTCTTCCGGTGCCTGGATACCGTAGCCGACGAAGACCAGTTCCGCATCCAGCGTGTGCACCGGTTTGGCGTCGCCCGGCGCCCACACCCAGTCCTTGGCAAAGGCGAGCGTCAGCGGCTTGCCGCCTGCGGTGACGGCCACCGAGCTGTCCTGCGGCTGCGCCTTGACGCCGGCGATTTTCACGCTCTGGCGGTAGCTGCTGCCGTTGACCGGCTGCAGGCCGGCGGCCAGCGCCTGGTTTTCGAGGTAGACGACGGTCAGTTCGCCGCCGCGCTGGCCGGTGCCGCGGCCTTCGAACGCATCGGACGACAGGGTGGCCAGGTGGGCGCGCAGCGGCGCCTCCTGGACGGTGCCGGCCGGATTGGCGGCGTGAGCTGCGAACGCCAGCGCAAGGCTGGCGGCGACGGCGGTGCGAACGATCTTGTGCATGGAATCCTGACGCGTGAATGAGTGAAAGGCGTCAGCATTGTATTGCATGCGCCCTCATTCAAAACCGCTTCAGAGCGTCCAACAACACCTTCATGGCAAGCCATGCAGGTGTCGTCAGACTTTTTCATTCGATACGCAGGATGTCGGCGGAGATCGTGGTGCCGGTGAGCGGCAGCAGCGCCGGGCGCATGGCGGCGGGACGCGGCGGTAGGTCGCGCTCCGGCACCCCCGGCAGGTATTCCTGGACGAAGACCGTGAACGCAGGATCGCCGTAGAAATCGAAGGCGAAGCGCAGGTCCTGGTCTTCCATGCCGTACAGGTCGATGCGCCAGCCGCGGTAGGGGGTGCCGGTCAGCACGCGGCCATTCAGGCTGGCCTGCCTCGGCCCGGCGCCATCGATGCGCAGCGACACATGCGGCGCGCGGTTCTTCGAGCGCAGCAAGAATTCCACGTGCTTGGTGTCGCCGCGCCATTCGAGCTTGTCGATAAGCAGGTAGGGATAGGCGATGGCGTCGTTGCGCGGCGCCGCCGCATACCAGACCGGCTTGCCACTGGGGCCGAACAGGTAGGGCAACTGGTAGGGGTGCAAGGTGTTCGGAAACACGCTGCGGGTCCAGGGATCGAGCGGCACCGGCGGATACAGCCAGAACGCGCGCCAGCTCGGCGTGTCCTTGAAATACACCAGCTGGTTCGGCGCCGGCAGCTCCGGCACCCGCGGCGTGGCCAGGTAGGCGAGGACGATCGATACCGCGGCGGCCAGCAGCAGCGGACGCACGACGAAGCGCGCGCCCGCCTCGTGCAGCAGCAGGCCGCACAGCCCGAGCAGGGTGAAGACCAGCGCTGCCGGCAGCACCAGCCAGGTGGGCGATACCAGCGCCAGGCTGTCGCGCAGGGCCGGCACGATCAGCACCGCGGCCGGCAGCGCCGCCAGCGCCGCCAGCACAATCCTGTGGCTGGCAAAGTGCTTCGACAGCAGCATCAGCAAGGCTACTTGCGCCGCCAGCAGCGGCCACGCCAGCAGGTAGCTGGCGCCTGGCGCGCCCCAGCTCACGGCCAGCAGCGCCAGCGTGGCGACGCAGAGTACGCCCAGCAGCACGCACAGGGCACCGAGCCGGGCCTGCAGCCTGCGCTGCACCACGATGAAGCCGGCCGCCAGCAGCAGGGCAAAGGCCAGCACCTGCCAGCGGATACCCTCGTCGTCGGCCAGCACGGCGGCGTCCCAGCGCCAGTCCAGGCCCGGCAGCGCGCCGTGGCCGAGGTGGACGATGAAGGTGACCAGGGCGCCCATGAACAGGAAGTTGAAGCCGGCGTGGATGATGTCGGTGCCGGCGACGCGGGCGCGGCGCATGGCGCTGCGGCACACCAGCACGCTCAGCACGCACGCCAGCGCGGTCAAGGGCCAGACCAGCGCATACGGGTAATGCACGATGCCCAGGCCAGGCACGGCGAAGAACACCTGGCCGCGTGCGCCGGGTGCCGGCAGCGGCCCGTTGCCGGCCTCGCGCAGCAGGGCCAGCATGGTGTCGCCCTCGTGCTGCAGGCTGGCGCCGGACAGGCGCTGCGGGATGTCGTGGACGGCGCCGCGTCCGAGGGTGCCGCCGCCGGTCGCGAACTGCAGCACGGAAGCGCTGTTCGCATGCAGCAGTCCATCGGTATTGCGCGGCCGGATGTCGGCATACAACTCGGCCATGAACGAATTGCCCTGCGGCGCCGGGGCCGCACGCGCAAAGGCGGCCAGTGCGATGCCGTCCGCGTGCGCGGCATCCACCAGCGCCAGCGGTCCACGGTTGCCCGGGTTATCGAAGCGCAGCAGCAGGCGTACGCGGCGTGCCCACGGGTGCGCGGCCAGGAAGCCGCGCGTGCCGAGCGCCTCGCCGCTGTCGGCGTCGGTGAACACGACCAGCACGTCGTTGTCCAGCGGCGGCGCGGCCTGCAGCACGCGCAGCGCTTCCAGCAGCGCCGCGGCGGACATGGCGCCGTCGGCCGCACCCAGCGTGCCATTGCCGGAATCGTAGTGGGCGGTTGCCATGACGGCCGCGGCGTCGCCGGCGGCCGCTGTATGGCTTCCCGATGCGCGGCCGGGCTTGCGTACCACGATGTTGTGCACCGTCGCCAGCGTCACGTGCACGCTGCGCATCGGGCCTTCCGCCGCCGTCTGCACGGTCTCGGTCTGGATCGCGGGTTCCAGGCCCAGGCTGCGTACCTGGGCGGCGATGTAGTCGCGCGCGGCGGCATTGGCGCGGCTGCCGGCCGGCCGCGGCGCCTGTGCCAGCGCGTTCACGTGGGCCAGCGCGCGCGCCGCCACGAAGCCGGATGCAGACGTTGCAGCCGGTGCGGGGACCGCATGCGGACGCAGCGACAGCCAGCCGATCAGGACGGCGAGCACCGCCAGCGACAGCGCCACGGCGGCGGCGTTCACGCCGGGCATGCCGGGCAGGGTTGGATCGTGACGCATGCTGGTTCCCTTGGCATAAAAAAAGCCCGCCGGTCCGAGGGGGGTAGGGCGGGCAAAAACGGGTTCGATGAAGTTCGGTGAAGCGGCCGGACGCGCTAATCGAGGGTCCAGACGTAGGCCAGCTGCGCCCAGCCGGCTTCCGCCACGCCGTTGTTCGACGCCGGCTTGAAGCGGCACAGGCTGAGGGCATTCACGGCGGCGCGGTCGAGGTCGCGCGAGCCGCTGGAATGCTCGATGCGCGACGAGCTCACGCGGCCGTCGGTGCCGACCAGCAGCGCCAGCAGGGTGGTGCCGCTGATGCCTTCGCGGGCGGCGCGCACCGGGTAGTCGGGCAGGGCGCAGGCATTCGGATCGGCCAGCACCGCCGTGCGTACCGGATTGGCAGCGGCCTTGGCCTGCGACCCGGCCGGCGCTGTATCCGGCACTGCGTGCGCCGGTCCGGCCATCGTCGGCGCGGGGTCGGGCGTGTTGGTGGCATGCACCGGCGCCGCATCCGGCGGCGGTGACACGGGCACTTCGGGTTCCGGCACCACCAGCGTGGGTGGCACGATCTTTGGCAGCAATTGCGGCGGCATCGGCAGCGGCGGCTGGGGCGGCGGCGGCTCGACGCGCTGCGGATCGAGCATGACCAGCACCTGCTCGTTGATCCGCGACAGGGATATGTGGCGGCTGTTCATGGCGTGGATGAACAGCGCGCCGATTGCGACATGCAGCCCGACGACCAGCAGGAACTTGCCGGCCTTGTTACCACCCTCGTTGGTATGAGAAAACTGCATGGCCATCCTCCTTGTTGGTAGGTGTTGGAATTACTATATGCTAGGTACTAGCAATTTGCAAAGGGATTTAATGGTAGTCTGTGATTCCATAAGTTGTCAGATCGCTTCTGCGGCAGTTGTATGGAATAATCGGAGAATCCCTGCTGGGGCTTCGATGCCGTGGTAGGTTCAGGTGCCAGAGATTGGCAAGCCGATGTCGATGAATGCCCGGAGAATGTAAAGTGCAGAAAGACCAGAAGCCGATCCGCGTGATGCTGGCGGACGACCACCCGATCGTGATGACCGGTTTCGCCATGTCGCTGGCGGCCCAGGGCATGGAAGTCGTGGGCCAGGCCAAGACCCCGAGCGAGGCAGTGGCCATGTATGCGGAACAGAAGCCCGACGTGGCGGTGCTCGACATCCGCTTCGGCACCGAGCTGACCGGCATGGATGCGGCCCAGAACATCCTGAAGGCCGATCCGCAGGCGAAGGTCGTCTTCCTCAGCCAGTTCGACCAGGACAGCCTGATCAAGGAAACCTACCGCCTCGGCGCCCACGCCTTCGTCACCAAGGATTGCGACCCGGCCGACCTGGCCGACGCGGTGCGCCACGCGCATGGCGGCAAGCTGTACTTCCCGCCGCAGATCGCCGAACGCCTGGCCAGCATCGCGGTACGCGGCGACGTCTCGCCGCAATCGCAGCTGGACGAGCGCAGCCTGGAGATCTTCAGGCTGATGGCGGAAGGGCTGACCAACAACGAGATCGCGGAGCGGCTGAATTTGTCGAGCAAGACGATCAGCAATATCAGCCAGTCGGTGAAGGAGAAGCTGGGGGTGCATCGCCCGGCTTACATCACCAAGCTGGCGGTGAAGCATGGGTTGATCGAGCCCTGACCGGGTGTGGAGCGGCTCTTGGGGTGCTGGCTTCGGTTTGGGAACTTGGGTCCCTGCCTTCGCAGGGACGACGTTCTCACGTCGCTGGTCGATAATACATTTTTGGCCCGCAGCCTATACACGTCGTCCCCGCGAAGGCGGGGATCCAAGTTCGCCGCGCTCACGTGCAGCCTCCTTTTGACCCTGACGGCAAACGCCGCCAAACCCGACCCCGTCCACGACTACGGCTTCCAGATCGTCGCCGCGGACGACAGCGCCATCACCCGCCGCATCACCGAAGACTTGTATAAACGCCTGGTCCCGATCTTCGGCAAGTTCCGCACCGAACTGGCCCAGCGCCGCCGTACCCTGTACGTCGCCATCGGCCCCAGCGCGCTGCGCGACGTGGCCGCGCGCCGCTGCGATTGCGTGGTCGTTTCCGCCTTTACCTCGAGCCAGGTCTACCGCGCCATCGCCGCCCGGCTGGCGCCGGCGCAGGCGGCGGCAATCACGGCGGTGTATGCCGAACCTGCCCCCGCCGACCAGCTGCGCCTGGCCGCGCTGCTGTACCGGCGCCCGGTGCGGGTGGCGGCGCTGCTGGGTGCCGATACCGCTTTCCTGAAGCCGGCGCTGGCGTTGGACAAGGTCACGGTGCTGGACGCCGGCCAGGAAGACAACAGCGGCGCCAAGAACGGCGCCGACATCAACGACCTGCTGAACCGCATCGCCCAGACCGACGTGCTGCTGGCGCTGCCCGACGCCGCCATCTACAACGCCGAGAACTTCCGCAACATCCTGCTCTCGACCTACCGCCACAAGCAGGGCGTGATCGGCTTTTCCGCCGACATGGTCAAGGCCGGCGCGCTCGGCACGACCTATTCCGAAGTCGAGGACATCAACACCCAGGTCGCCGAGATCGCCGCCGCCTACGTCGCCGGCGGCCAGCTGCCGGCGCCGCAGTTCCCGCGTTACTTCCGCACCATCGTCAACGAGGGGGTGGCAAAGTCGCTCGACGTGACCGTGGACGACGCGGCGCGCCACTTCGCACGGCGCCCCCCTGGCGCGACACCGGCGCCACCGCCATGACACTGCGCTTCTGGCGCGGCTGGAGCATCGGCCTGCGCATGGCTTTCATCACCATGCTGCCGGTGGCGCTGCTGTTCTCGGCCTTCGTCGGCTACTCCTGGTACGCGCACCGGGCCCAGGTCGACGAGGAACTGGCCGAACGCGGCCGCATCCTGGCGCGCGCGCTGGCCGAGACCAGCGAGTACAACGTCATCTCCGGCAACCTGTCCGACCTGCGCCTCACCATCAACGGCCTGGTCCAGTCGGACACCAGCGTGTACTGCATCGACGTGGTCGACACCGCCGGCCGCAACCGGGTCGGCGTGGTGTCCGAGCACCCGATCCTGCCCCAGCCCGACGGCCGCTGGTACGAGGCGCCGATCCGCAAGCAGGTGGTGTGGATCAACCTGTTCTCCGACAATGGCACGCCGCACGTCTCGGCCTCCAGCGACACCCGCCCGCCGACGCTGACCAGCGAAGTGGTCGGCCGCGTGCGCGTGACGATGTCGCCGACCAACATGCTGGACAAGCAGGTGCGGCGCTTCCGCATCGAACTGGCGCTGGCGGCGCTGGCCCTGACCGCCAGCGGCGCGCTGGCCTTCATCCTGGCGCGCAGCCTGACGGTGCCGCTGCGCGAAGCGATCGCGGTGCTGCGCCGCATCCGCGGCGGCAACGTGCGCGTGCAGCTGCCGGTGACGACCGGCGGCGAGGTCGGCGAACTGCAGTCCTCGATCGGCGAGATGTCGGTGGCGCTGGACGACGCCAGGCAGGACCTGGAAAACCGGGTGGCCGAGCGTACCCGCGACCTGCTGGCCTCGCGCAACGAAGCGCTGCGCGCCGATGCCGACAAGAGAAAGCTGATCCAGAAGGTCAACAGCATCATCGAGGACGAGCGCAAGACCATCGCGATCGAGATCCACGATGAACTGAATGCCTCCCTGATCGCGGTGCGCCTGGAATCGCAGACCATCCAGCTGCTGGCCAACAAGGCGCCCCCCGGTCCGGAAGTCGAGCAGATCGCCACGAAAGCCCAGGCCATCACCAAGCTGGCGCTCGACCTGTACGCCAACGGCCGCCGCCTGGTGCGCAGGCTGCGGCCGGAAGTGCTGGACATGCTGGGCCTGCACGGCGCGGTCGAGGAAATGGTGAGTCACTACCGCAGCGCCGGCGTGGTCTTCGATTTCCATACCGAAGGCGATTTTTCGAAGATCGGCAACGAGCTGGCGATTTCCGCCTACCGCATCGTGCAGGAAGCGCTGTCGAACATCATGAAGCATGCCGGCGCCGGTTATGCGCGCGTCAGCCTGGTGCTGTCCGAGGCCAGCGATGCGCTGCAGATCGAGGTCCAGGATGATGGCGAAGGCTTCGATCCGGCGCTGGCGTCGGAAGGCATCGGCATCATCGGCATGCGCGAGCGCGTGTTCGCGCTCGGCGGCAGCATCCAGGTGCGCTCGACGCCGGGGGAGGGCACGCTGGTGGCGATCGCGCTGCCACTCGGGGGTGCTTCTGAGGTATCTTAGCGATCCTGGCAACACCTCACCGCACACACCATGTCGAATGAATTGAAGACGCCTTTCGAGAAGGGCAACCAGAACCAGACCACCACCTGGGCCGACTGCATCGCCTGGTACGAAGACCTGGCCCGCCAGCATCCGCGCGTGCTGCGCTTTTCCCGCATCGGCACTTCGGATGCCGGCGTGCCGATCCACGCCGGCGTGGTCAGCAGCGACGGCGCCTTCAATTGCGGCGAGATCAAGCGCGAAGGCCGCCCGGTGTTCTTCAACAATAACGGCATCCACCCGGGCGAACCGGAAGGCGTCGACGCCTGCATGGCGCTGGTGCGCGACTTCTGCCTGGAGCCGCAGCGCCTGGCCGCGCTGGGCAAGACCGTGTTCATCTTCATCCCGCTGTACAACGTCGACGGCGCCTTCAACCGCAACGACACCTCGCGCGTGAACCAGGACGGCCCCGAGCAGTTCGGCTTCCGCGGCAACAGCCGCCACCTCGACCTGAACCGCGACTTCGTCAAGTGCGACACCCTCACTGCGCGCGTGTTCAACGAATTCTTCACGGCCTGGGACCCGGACGTAATGGTCGATACGCACACGTCCAACGGCGCCGACTACGCCTACACGATGACGCTGATCCACACCCAGGCCGACAAGCTGGGCGGCGAGCTCGGGGATTTTCTCCGCGATACCATGCTGCCGCAGATGTACGCCGAGATGGACCGGCGCGGCTGGCCGACCTGCCCCTACGTGAACCCGGTCAAGGACAGCCCGGATGAGGGTATCGCCGAGTTCCTGGAAACCGCGCGCTTCTCGACCGGCTATGCGGCCCTGCACCACACGATCGGCTTCATGCCCGAGACTCACATGCTGAAGCCCTTCGCCGACCGCTACCACTCGATGCGCGCGCTGGTCGAGACGGCGCTCGGCTTCACGGTCGCCAACGGCGAACGCATCGTGCAATTGCGCAGCGCCGCCAAGGATGCCGGCCGCACCCGCCGCGAGTGGCCGATCCACTGGAACATGGATGCATCCAGCCCGTCCAGCTTCCGCTTCAAGGGTTACGAGGCAAAGTACAAACCCAGCCTGCTGGGCGACTACCAGCGCCTGTGGTACGACCGCAGCGCGCCGTACGAAAAGGACATCCCGTACTACAACCGCTTCCCGGCCGACATTGTGGTCTACGCACCGCGTGCCTACGTGGTGCCGCAGCAGTGGCGCGAAGTGATCGAGCGCCTGCAGTGGAACGGTGTGCGCATGGAGCGCGTCGAGTCCGAGCGCGAGCAGGAAGTGGCGTGCTACCACGTGAAGTCGGTGACGTCGCGCTTGAGCGCCTATGAAGGCCACATGTTCCACGACGACGTGCAGCTGGAACGCAGCTGCGCCAGCGTCACCCTGCGCGCCGGCGACCACATCGTCTGGCTCGACCAGGACAATGCGCGCTATGCGGTCGAGATGCTGGAACCGCTGGGCCACGACAGCTTCTTCCGCTGGGGCTTCTTCAACAGCGTGCTGGAAAAGAAGGAAGCGTATTCGGATTACGTGTTCGAGGACGAGGCCGAAAAGCTGCTGCGTGACGAGCCGGCGCTGGCGGCCAAGTTCGCGGCGTGGAAAGCCGCCAACCCGGCGCTGCTGCAGGACCAGGGCGCGGTGCTCGACTTCATCTTCGCCAACTGCGCGCGCTGGCGCGAGCCGGAGTGGGCCCGTTATCCGGTCTTCATGATCGATTAATCTTGTAGAGGAAAGAGGAGACATGCATAAAACGATTCCGGCGGCGCTGACCGCCACCTTCGGCTGGCTGGCCATCGCCGGCGCCGCCGCGGCCGCCCCCGCTGCTGCCACGGCGAGCGGCCAGACCTACTTCGAGCGCAACTGCGCCAGCTGCCACACGGCCGATGCAAGCATGGGATCGCGCGCCGGTCCCGGCCTGTTCAACGTGGTCGGGCGCAAGGCGGCCAGCGTTCCCGGCTTCAACTACACCGATGCGCTGTCCAAGGCCGGCGCCGCCGGCAAGACCTGGACCAAAGAGGAACTCGACATCTTCCTGCGCGACCCGAGCAAGGACGTGCCGGGCACTGCGATGCCGATCGGCGTCGCCGATGCCAAGCAGCGCGCCGCCGTGATCGCTTACCTGGCCGGGCAGAGCGGCAAGGTGGCCGCCACCGCCACCGCCACCGCTGCCGCGCCGAAGGCGGCCGGCGGCGACAAGGCCGGCGCCTGGACCGAAGACAAGCCGGGCGACCTGCACCACATCGCCGTCGCCAACCTGGTGCAGCCCTTCGCCAGCGAGAGCGCCGGCAACGGTCCGAAAGTGGCGGCCCGTCCGGACGGCGCGCTGCCGGCGGTGCCGAAAGGCTTCAAGGTCACGACCTTCGCGCCTGATACCGGCAAGGCGCGCCTGGCGCTGCGCGCACCGAACGGCGACATCCTGCTGGCCGATACCGGCAAGGGCCAGATCACGATTTTGCGCGCCAAGGGCGGCGGCAAGGATGGCGGCGATAGGGCCGACAGCAGCAGCGTGTTCGCCAGCGGCCTGTCGCGGCCCTACGGCATGGCGCTGTGGCCGTCCGGCCCGAATCCGAAGTACCTGTACGTGGCCAACGTGAACTCGGTGGTGCGCATTCCGTATGCGCCGGGCGACCTGAAGGCCAAGGGCGAGCCGGAAACCGTCGTCGACAAGCTGAGCGACACCACCGGCGGCCACACCACACGCACGCTGGCGTTTTCAAAAGACGACAAGACCCTGTTCGTGTCGGTCGGCTCGGCCACCAACATCGCCTCCGGTATCGGCAACAAGCCGCCGCTCGCCTTGCCGGAGTGGGAAAAACGCCATGGCCTGGGCGGTGCCTGGGCCGAAGAGACCGACCGCGCCACGGTGCTGGCCTTCGACCCCGACGGCAAGAACCGCCGCAACTTCGCCAACGGCCTGCGCAACTGCGTCGGCATGCTGGTGCACCCGGATACCGGCGATTTGTACTGCAGCGTGAACGAGCGCGACGAACTGGGCGACAACCTGCCGCCGGATTACGTCACGCGCGTGAAGCAGGGCGGTTTCTATGGCTGGCCGTGGTACTACCTGGGCGACCACGAAGACCCGCGCCTGAAGGGCATCCGCCCCGATTTGAAAGGCAAGGCGATCGTGCCCGACACCCTGATCCAGGCCCACTCGGCGCCGCTGGGCATGGTGGTGTACCACGCGCCGGCGGGTGCGAAAAACGCCTTCCCGAAAGAGTACGACGGCGACATCTTCGTGGCCCTGCACGGCTCGTGGAACCGCGGCATCCGCACCGGTTATAAAGTGATTCGCGTGATGATGAAGAACGGCGTGCCGACCGGGCAGTACCAGGACTTCATGACCGGCATGGTGCTGAGCGACCGCGATGTGTGGGGACGTCCGGCGGCGGTGACGGTGGCGGCGGATGGGGCGCTGCTGGTGGTGGACGATGCGGGCGGATTGGTGTGGCGCGTGGCGCCGGGCCAATAACGGCAGCATGACAAGTAGGGGGGACGGCTTGCCGTCCACGCGTTCGACCACCACGTGCATGATCGATATGCCGGTGATAGGTTAACGCGTGGACGGCGGTCCCGTTACGTCAATGCGACCGCCCGGGTATAGCCGTCCACCCTACCGCGACTCGGCAATCCACCGATCCACCTTCTTCTCCAGCAACGCCAGCGGCAGCGTACCTTCGCCCAGCACGATGGCGTGGAACGCCGGCAGGTTGAACTTGTCGCCCAGCGCCGCCTGCGCGCGCGCACGCAGTTCCTGGATCTTCAAGGCGCCGATCTTGTAGCCCAGCGCCTGGCCCGGCCACGCCATGTAGCGCTCGGTCTCGCTGCGCGCGATCGATTCCGGATAGCCCAGCGTATTGCGCATGTACTGGATCGACTGCTCGCGGGTCCAGCCCTTCGCATGCATGCCGGTGTCGACCACCAGGCGCACCGCGCGCAGCATCTCGTCGTTCAGGTGGCCGAAATAATCTTCCGGCTTGTCGAACAGGCCCATCTCCTTGCCCAGGGTCTCGGCGTACAGCGCCCAGCCTTCGGTAAAGGCGTTGTTGAAGTAATACTGGCGGAAGGTCGGCAGGCCCAGTTCCTGGGTCAGCGCGATGTGGAAGTGGTGGCCCGGCTGGCCTTCGTGCAGGAACAGCGTGACCATGCCGGTGTCGCCGTACTGCGTCGGGTCGTTCACGACCGACCAGAACACGCCCGGACGCGAACCGTCGGTGGCCGGCGGGGTGTAGTGGTCGGAGGCGGTGGCGCGCGTCAGTTCCGGTTCCAGGCGGATGTCGAGCGGCGTCTTCGGCCGCAGCGAGAACAGTGCCGGCAGCTTGGTGTTCAGGGTGGCGTTCAGCTTGCGGTAGACCGCGATGATCTCGCCTTCGGTCTTGAACGGCTTGTACTTGGCCTGTTCGCCGACCCAGGTCGGCAAGTTCGCGGGCGCGCCGGTATAGCCCATCTGCGGGCCGATGCGCGCGTATTCACCCTGGATGCGCGCCACTTCCTGCAGGCCCCTCTGGTGGATCTGTTCCGGCTGCAGGTCGGTCGTGGTCTGGCTGGCGACACGTGCCAGGTACCAGTCCATACCTTGGGGAAGCGCGCTCCAGCCGGTGCTGGTGCGGCAGGCCGGCAGGTATTCGGTCTCGAGGAAGGCCGACAGGCGCGCCAGCGCCGCGTTCAGCTTGCCGTCGATGGTGGCGCGGTAGGCGTCGGCCAGTTTCTTCTTGTCGGCGTCCGAGAAGGTGGCCGGGAAATGCTTCACCGGCGCATAATAAATGCTGTCCTCGGCCTTGGCCGCGACCAGCTGCTTGAACTGGGGCAGGGCCGAGACCATGACCGCTTTCTGCAGCACGACGCCGCGCTTCATCCCTTCGCGCATGTTGGCGATGGCCTGGTCGATCCAGGGCGTGAGCTGGTTCAGGCGGCTCAGGTAGGCCTGGTAATCCTTGACGGTCGCCAGTGGCTGCGCGCCCTGGCCGCTGGAGTAGTTCGCCAGTGTCACCGGCATGGCGTCCATCTGGTTCAGCGGCAGCAGGTGCTCGGGGAAGGCTTCCATGCGCAGCGTGGTGCGCAGGTCGAAGTCGAGGATGTCGTAGCTGGTCTGGTCGCGCTGCGCCAGGCCGTCGCGGCGGATCGCGTGCAGGCGCTTCAGCATCTCCTTGACCAGCGCGAACTGGTGGGCGCGGTTCTTCGGTGCGATCGCCATGCCGATCTGGTCGGGGAAGCGCGGGTCGCCCGCTTCGCCGGCCATGACGGGATCGAAGCGCGCTTGCGCGTTCCAATAGTCGTCGCCCAGCTTGGCCAGCTGTTTCGAGGCGGGACTGGCAGCGGTGCTGGCACTGGCCGGCTTGGCGGTGGACTGGGCTGCGCCGGCGGGCGCGCAGGCGATCAGGCAGGCGGCGGCGATCGCGCCCAGCTTCAGGATCTGTTTCATTATGGGGAGGTGTCCGCAAAAAATAAGGCGGCACAAGGATACCCCTTGCGCCGCCCGTCGCCCAGTCTTTACTGGGAAATCAGTAGTTCGCCAGCGGCGCCAGTTGGCCGCCCTTGAAGGTGTAGACCGTGACCGCGGTCTGTTTCAGGTTGCCGCTCGCATCGTAGCCGTAGGTGCCGGCCACGCCCGTGTAGCTGGCGCTGTGCAGCACCTTGCCGACCGCGCCGGCGTCGATGCTGTTCGCATCCTGGATTGCCTTGGCGATGAACATGGTCTGGTCGTAGAAGGCCGGCGCGTACACGTCCGGTTCGCGTCCGAAGCGCCCCTTGTAGCGAGTCTTGAAGGCCGGGCCGCCGGCCTGCTTGTCGAGCATGGCGCCGGCCTGGGCGCACAGTACGTTGGCGCCGACCGCGTCGCCGCCCAGCTTGGCCATCTCGGGGCTGCACAGGGTGTCGCCGCCGAGCAGGCGCACGTTCGCCATGCCGAGCTGCTTCATCTGGCGTGCCATCGGCGCGCCCTGGGGGGCGTAGCCGCCGAAGAAGATGGCGTCGACCTTTTTGGTGCGGAACGAGGTCAGGATCGAGGCGAAGTCGCTCGCCTTGTCGTTGGTGAATTCGCGGCCGGCGACGACGAGGCCGGAGGCGCGCGCCTGGCGTGCGAATTCGTCGGCGATGCCCTGGCCGAAGGCGGTGCGGTCGTCGATCACGCCGACGGTCCTGATCTTGAGTTCCTTGGCCGCATACGAAGCCATCGAGGCGCCGACCTGGGTGTCGCTGGCCACGATGCGGAACACGTTCGGATAGCGCGCCTGCGTGATCTTGGGGCTGGTGCCGACGGTCGACATCAGGATGCCGGCATCGTGGTAGACGCGCGAGGCCGGAATCGCCACGCCCGAGTTGTAGGGGCCGAGCACGAACTTGACGCCGGCGTCGGCGAACTTCTGGGCCACGTTGACGCCGGATTTCGGGTCGCCCTGGTCATCCTCGGACATCAGCTCGAAACGCAGGGTCTTGCCACCAGCCTTGATTCTCCGGGCATTGAGTTCCTCGAGCGCCAGGCGCACGCCGTTTTCGTTGTCCTTGCCGGCAAAGGCGTTGGCGCCGGTGAGCGGGCCGCTGAGCCCGATGCGCACGGGTTGGTCCTGGGCCAGCGCGCCCTGGGAAGCAGTGGCCAGCAGCGTTGCGGCCAGTGCGAGTGCAGCGATTTTCATTCTTGACGCATCTCCGTTCTAGATTCCGACGGGCGCCATCATCGCACGATTCGCGCTGGCCGCGGCATCAGGCCGGCAGGCCGTGCGAGATCAGGTCGAGCGGCAGCGCGGTGGTGTACTTGATCTGCTCCATCGAGAACGCCGACGACACGCCGGACAGCTGCGCGGTCTTGATCAGCTTTTTATAAAAGCGGTCGTAGCCGCCGATGTCGGTGGTGACCACCTTCAGCAGGTAGTCGACGTCGCCGCTCATGCGGTGGAACTCGAGCACCTCGGGCAGGGCCATCACGGCCGCGGCGAAGCGCTCCAGCCATTTTTCGTCGTGTTCGACGGTGCGCACGCTGACGAACACCGTCACCGGCAGACCCACCTTGTTGCGGTTGACGATGCTGACCCGGCTCTCGATATACCCCTCTTCTTCGAGGCGCTTGACCCGCTTCCAGCAGGGGGTGCTGGACAGCCCGACCTTCTCGCTCAACCCGGAAATCGACAGGGTGGCATCCGCCTGCAGCGCCGCCAGGATGGCGCAATCGAATTTGTCGAGTGAGTTCATTTTATTTTCCTGCCGGTATGAGAATAATTGTTCTGTGAGGCTGGCAAAACCGATGAGATTTTAGTACATCTTATCCCCCATGAGTCCGTAACATATTACTCAATATGGCGCCACTCGCGCACGATTTTTTTTGGACTTTTGGCAATTAAATTATGAGCCACCTTTCCCACGCTGACGAACTGTATCTCGACGCCAACGCCACCTCGCCCGTGCTGCCCGCCGCCATCGCGGCCGCGCTGGATGCCATGGGTGGCCGCTTCGGTAATCCCAGCAGCAGCCATGCGGCTGGACTGCGCGCTAAACAGATCCTCGACGACACCCGCGCCCGGGCGCGCCGCGTGCTTGGCGCAGGGCCGGGCCGGGTGCTGTTCACCAGCGGCGCCACCGAGGGCATCCAGACCGCCGTGCTGTCGGCGCTGTGCGCGATCCGCGAGCACCGTCTCATTGGGAAAATGCGCGGCGACACCTGCGGCGACCTGCTGGTGTATGGCGCCACCGAGCACAAGGCGGTGTCGGAAAGCCTGGCGCACTGGAACCGCCTGCTTGGCACCGGCTTGACCCTGCAGGCGCTGCCGGTCGATGCCGACGGCCGCCACCGCCTCGACATCCTGGCCGAACTGGCGCCGCGCGCGGCCCTGGTGTGCACGATGGCGGCCAACAACGAGACCGGCGTCATCTCCGACCTGGACGGCATCGCGCGCACGCTGCGCGAGCACGGGCCGCGCGCCTACTGGATGGTCGACTGCGTGCAGGCGCTCGGCAAGCTGCCGCTCGACCTGGCCGCGACCCGCATCGACTATGCGCCGTTCTCCGGTCATAAACTGTATGCGCCGAAGGGCATCGGCATGCTGTACGTACGCGACGGCGCGCCCTACACGCCGCTGATGATCGGCGGCGGCCAGGAAGCCGGGCAGCGCTCCGGCACCGAGAACATGGCCGGCATCGCCGCGCTGGGCGCGGTGCTGGCCGAACTGGAACAGGGCACGGCCTTCCGCAGCCACGCCGACATGGCGGCCATGCGTGACCGCCTGGCGGCGGCGCTGACCGACGCCTTCCCCGGCATCGTGTTCAACGCGCCGCCGGCGCAGGCGCTGCCGACCACGCTGAACTTCGCGGTGGCGGGCCTGGCCTCGAAAGACCTGCTCGATTTGTTCGATGCCGCCGGCCTGCGCGTCAGCGCCGGATCGGCCTGTTCGGCGGCCAAGGCCGCGCCCAGCTACGTGCTGGCGGCGATGGGCTTGCCGCTGTGGCGCAGCAGCGGCGCCGTGCGCCTGTCGTTCGGGCCGACGGCTGGCGACGATTTCATCGATGAAGCCTGCGTGCGCATCCGCCGCTGCGGCCAGCTGCTGCGCGCGCCGCTGCTGGCGCCGTCGCCCGTGAGCGGCGCCGCGCACGGCCTGCTGCAGGTGAGCGCCGAAGGCCGCCACGGCTGGATCGTGTTCGACCTCGACGCCGGCGTGGGCGTGGCGATCGATCCGCCGCTGGCGCTGGCGCCGCGCATCGCGGCCCTGATGCAAGCGCGCGGCCTGCGCGTGGCGGCGGTGCTGGGCACCGGCGCCGATGCGGAGGGCGCGGCGGCCCGTGCGGCCCTGCGGACCGCATTGGGACAGGCAGCGGCCGATCCGGGGCCGCTGGGCTGGCCGGGTGACGCCGCCGCGATCGCGATCGGCGGCCGGGTGCTGGCGCGCCTGGCGTCGAGCGGCACGCGCATGGCTTACCTGCTGGAGTCGGCCGATGGGGGCGGCATCGCCTTTACGGGCGATACGGACGGCGACAATCTGCCGCGGCCTGCGGCCTTGCTGTGCCACGGCGTCGATCTCGACGGCCAGGCGTTCCGCGCCGGGGACGTCGCCGCGGCCGAGGGCGCCGCCGCGCAGCTGGCGCCGGCGGACCTGGCCGCCTTTTTGCAGGCGCACGCGGATGCCTTGCTGGTCGACGTGCGCGAACAGCCGGAAGCCGACGCCGGCGCATGCCACCTGCATGGCCGCAGCGCGCTCAACCTGCCGCTGTCGCGCCTGGCCGAGCACTTGCTACACCTGCTGGCCACGCCCGAACGGCCGCTGGTGTTCGTGTGCCGCAGCGGCAACCGCAGCGCCCGCGCCGCGCTGGCCCTGCGCCGCGCCGGCCACGCGCAGGCCTGGACGCTCACCGGCGGGATCGCGCTGGCGCAGTGAACCCATGCAGAACGCGTAGGTACGCCGCTTGCAAGGCGAGCGTACGCTAACGCACTGTCACTGACGACCTGATCTCTTAGCATGGCGGCAGCCGTGCGCCCTCGATCCCGCTTGCCAGCAATCGGCTGCGCACGCCAACATCGAGGTCCCTTTTGAAAGACGAACGCCACCGCCCAGACGATGACGCGCCGCTGCGTGCCGACCTGTTCTCCGCCGCCCAGATGGCGGTGCACGGGCGCAGGCTGGCGGCCGAGCACCAGCTGGGCACGCAGCCAGGCAGCGCGCGCCTGCTCGACCGCCTGGCGGACAATGCCGCCGTCATCCTCGAGGCCTGCGGCGCCCTGACGCTGGCGGCGCGCGATGGCGTGCGGCTGGCGCCGGCGGCCGACTGGCTGCTCGATCACCGCTACCTGATCGAGGAGCAGGTGCGCCTGGCGCACAGCCACCTGCCGCGTCATTACAGCCGGGCCTTGCCCTGCCTGGCCCTGGCCCCGGGAGAAGACGAGGCTGGCAGCCACCCGCGCGTCTACCGGCTGGCGCTGGAAGCCGTCGCGCATGGCGACGGCCGGGTCGAGCCGGAAAGCCTGGCGCGCTTCGTCGCCGCCTACCAGGAAGGCGCGCCGCTGGCGCTGGGCGAACTGTGGGCAGTCCCGATCATGCTGCGCCTGGCGCTGCTCGACAACGTGCGCCGCATCGCCGTGCGCCAGGCCCACACCTGCAGGCAGCGCGCGCTGGGCAACCGCTGGGCCGACCGCCTGGCCGGCCAGGCCGACCAGCGTCCGGGCGACCTGATATTGCTGGTGGCCGACATGGCGCGCGAGGTGCCGGCGATGGACGCCAGCTTCGTGGCCGAACTGACGCGCCGCCTGCAGGGCCGCAGCGGCCCATTGACCCAGGCACTGCAATGGGTCGCGACCCGCCTGGCCGACGACGAGCGCACCATCGAGCAGTCGGTGCAGACCGATATCGCGCGCCAGTCCGCCGACCAGGTCTCGGTGGCCAACAGCATCGGCAGCCTGCGCCTGCTCGGCACCATGGACTGGCGCGAGTTCGTCGAGACCCTGAGCGCGGTCGAACAGGCGCTGCGCCAGGATCCGGCCGGCGTCTACGGCAAGATGGATTTCGCCACGCGCGACCACTACCGTCACACCATCGAGCGCCTGGCACGCGCCAGCCGGCGCAGCGAAATCGAAGTCGCCGGCGAGGCGCTGGCCCTGGCGGGCGAAAGCGCACAAGGCGGGCGGGCGCATCACGTCGGCTTCTTTCTGGCCGGTAGCGGCCTGGCGCGGCTGGAACGGCGCCTGAAGCTGGGCACGGCCGCGCACCGCTCGGTGCGCCGCATGCTGCGCCGCCTGCCGCTGCCTTTTTATCTGGGCGCGAGCGCCATCCTGACGGCATTGTTCACCGCAGCCGCCGTGATCCACGCGCAGGCCGGCGGCGCCGGCGACGCGCTGCTGTTCGCGCTCGCCGTGCTGGCGGCGTTCGGCGCCAGCCAGCTGGCGCTTTCCCTGGTCAACCTGCTGGCGGCGCGCCTGGTGCGTCCGCAACCGCTGCCGCGCATGGATTTCAGCGCCGGCATCCCGGCCGATGCCCAGGCCGTGGTGGCGGTGCCCGCGCTGCTGTACAGCCGCGACAACGTGGCCGCGCTGTGCGACGACCTCGAGGTGCGCTACCTGGCCAACCGCGATCCGCACCTGCGCTTCTGCCTGGTGACCGATCTGCTCGATGCGCCGCTGCAGGACATGCCGGGCGACGTCGAACTGGTGGAGCAGGCGCGCGCCGCCATCGCCGCCTTGAACGCCAAGTACGCGCACGATCCCTTCCTGTTCCTGCACCGCCGGCGCGTCTGGAACGAGGGCGAGGGTGCCTGGATCGGGCGCGAGCGCAAGCGCGGCAAGCTGGCAGACTTGAACGCCTTCCTGCGCAGCGGTGCGCGGACGCCGTTCAGCGTGGTCGAAGGCAGCGCCGACGGCCTGGCCGAAACGCGCTACGTGATCGTGCTCGACGCCGACACCCGGCTGCCGCGCGATGCCGCGCGCGCACTGGTCGCCACGATGGCGCACCCGCTGAATGCGGCTGTGCTGAAAGCGGATGGCAGCCGCGTGGCCGAAGGCTATGGCCTGCTCCAGCCGCGCGTGAGCGCTGCGCTGGCGCCGGAAAATGCGTCGCGCTACCAGCGCCTGTGCAGCGGCGAACCCGGCATCGATCCATACACGCGTGCCGAGCACGACGTCTACCAGGACCTGTTCGGCGAAGGCTCCTTTATCGGCAAGGGCATCTACGACCTCGAGGTGTTCGAGCGCACGCTCCAGGGCCGCTTTCCGGACGACCGGGTGCTGTCGCACGACCTGCTGGAAGGGTGTTACGTCCGCTCCGGCCTGCTGGGCGACGTCCAGCTCCATGAAGCCTGCCCGGCGCGCTACAGCGACGAGGTCGGCCGCCGCCACCGCTGGATCCGCGGCGACTGGCAGCTGGCCGGCTGGCTCGGCGCGCGCGTGCCGGCCCCCGGCGGCGGCCGGGTACCGAATCCGCTGTCGCCGCTGTCGCGCTGGAAGTTATTCGATAATCTGCGCCGCAGCCTGGTGGCGCCGGTCCTGAGTGCACTTCTGCTGCTGTGCTGGGCGCAGCTGGACGGGCCGGCGTTCTGGAGCGCCGCGGTGCTCGCGATCTTCTTCCTGCCGGTGTTCTTCCAGGCCCTGATCCGCCTGGCCGGCAAGGCGCACGACGTCACGCTGCGCCAGCACCTGCTGAACTGGGCGCAGGACACGCGCGTCGGCGTCGTGCGTGCCACCCTCGACATGAGCTTCCTGCCCCACGAAGCCTGGTACAGCCTCGACGCGATCGCGCGCAGCGCCTGGCGCCTGGGCGTGAGCCGGCGCCGCCTGCTGGAGTGGAAGGCGTCCAGCCTGTCGCGTTCCAGTACCGACCTGGAAAGCAACTGGCACAACATGACGTTCGCGCCGGGGTTCGCGATCGGCACCGCGCTGCTGCTGTCGTTTGCCAATCCGCCGGCGCTGTTCACGGCGGCGCCGCTGCTGCTGCTGTGGTTCCTGTCGCCGGTCGTCGCCTGGTGGATCAGCCTGCCCGTGCAGCAGCCCGCACCCGCTATCGACGCCGGCCAGCGCCGCTTCTTGCACACGCTGGCGCGCCGCACCTGGGCCTTCTTCGAAGACCACGTCGGCCCCGAGGACAACTGGCTACCGCCCGACAACCTGCAGAAGCATCCGGCGCCGCGGGTGGCGCACCGCACCTCGCCCACCAACCTCGGCCTGGCGCTGCTGGCCAACCTGAGCGCCTGGGATTTCGGCTACGCCGCCACCGCCGACCTGCTGGCGCGCACCCGCGCGACCCTGCAGACCATGGGCCGCATGGAGCGCCAGCGCGGCCACTTCTATCACTGGTACGACACCCGCAGCCTGGCGCCGCTGCTGCCGATGGTGGTGTCGACGGCCGACAGCGGCAACCTGGCCGGTCACCTGCTGACCTTGGCCGCCGGGCTGGAACAGCTGGCCGACCGCCCGGCCGCGTCCAGCCGCGCGCTGGACGGCATCGGCGACACCCTCGCCATCGTCGACGAGCTGGCCGGCGCCGGCCCGGCGCCGCTCAAGGATGCGATCGCCGCCATGCGCCTTCAGCTCGGGCCGGAACGCTGCCGCAACCTCGACACGCTGCCCGGCCTGCTCGACTGCCTGGCGGCGCTGGCGCGCGCTGCCGCGGCCGTCGAACAGGCCGTCGCCGACGATGCCGGCGACGAGCTGCGCAGCTGGGCCGGTAAGCTGGCCGCGCAATGCCGCGCCTTCCACGCCGACCTGCTCTCGACGACGCCCTGGATGCGCGCGGCCCAGGCCTACGTGCTGGATTCGAGCCTGACCCGCATCCCGACCCTGCGCGAACTGGCCGAGGGCGGCGTGCGCCTGCCGGCCGACGATGGGCTGGCCGCGATGGTGGAAGAGGGCGCCGCCCACGCGCGTGCGCGCCTGGACGAGCTGCGCCTGCTGGCGCGCCTGGCGCGCGAGTTCGCCGCCATGGACTTCGGCTTCCTGTACCGCCGCGACACCGGCCTGCTGGCGATCGGCTACAACGTCAGCGAGCGCCGCCTCGAAGGCGGCAGCTACGATCTGTTGGCGTCGGAAGCACGGTTGGCGAGCTTCGTCGGCATCGCCCAGGGCCAGCTGCCGCAGGACCACTGGTACGCCATGGGACGCCAGCTGTGCCTGGCGGAAGGCGAGCAGGTGCTGCTGTCCTGGAACGGCACCATGGCCGAATACCTGATGCCGCTGCTGCTGATGCCCGCCCAGCGCGGCACGCTGCTCGGCCAGACGGTGCGCGGCATCGTGCGCGCCCAGGCTGCGTATGCGGGCCGCCGCGGCATCCCCTGGGGCATGTCCGCGTCCGGCTACAACACGGTGGACGCGGCCATGAACTACCAGTACCGCGCCTTCGGCGTGCCCGGCACCGGCGCGCGCCGCGGCCTGGGCGAAGACCTGGTCGTCGCGCCGCATGCCGGCATGCTGGCGCTGATGGTCGAGCCGGCGCTGGCCTGCGCCAACCTGCAGCGCATGGCGGCGCTCGGCTTCAGCGGCCGCTACGGCTTGTATGAAGCAATCGACTACACGCCGGCGCGCCTGCCGCCCGGCCAGGCCAGCGCCGTGGTGCGTTCCTTCATGGTGCAGCACCAGGGCATGGGCTTGCTGGCGCTGTCCCACCTGCTGCACGGGCGGCCGATGCAGCGCCGCTTCGAGAGCGACCCACAGCTGCGCGCCACGCTGCCGCTGCTGCAGGAACGCGTGCCCAGGTCCGGCGCCGCCGAGCCGTCCATCGTCGATCATCCTGCATTGCGCCAGCCGGCCCAAAGCGCCGGCACGGCGCACGCGGCAGCGCGCACCGTGACCGATGCCGATGCCGGCCATCCGGAAGTGCAGCTGCTGTCGAACGGCCGCTACCACGTGATGGTGAGCGCCGCCGGCACCGGCTACAGCCACTGGAACGGCCTGGCCGTGACGCGCTGGCGCGAAGATCCGAGCGCCGACGACAGCGGCCATTTCTGCTACGTGCGCGACCTCGACAGCGGCGCCGTCTGGTCGACCACGCGCCAGCCGGTGCAGGCCGCGCCGGCGCGCTACGAAGCCATGTTCTCGGAAGGCCGCGCCGAATTCCGCCGCAGCGACCACGGCATCGATCTGCACACCGAGATCGTGGTCTCGCCCGAAGACGACATCGAGCTGCGCCGCATCCGTATCGCCAACAAGTCGGGCCGGGTGCGCCGCATCGAACTGACCGGCTACGCCGAAGTGGTGCTGGCACCTGCCGCCCTCGACGCGGCGCATCCGGTGTTTTCCAGGATGTTCGTGCAGACCGAGATCCTGCCCGAGCGCGGCGCTATCCTGTGCACGCGCAGGCCGCAGACGCCGGACGAGCGGCCGCCGGTCCTGCTGAACCTGATGGCGGTGCATGGTGCCGCGGCGGATGCGGAGGATGCAGCGAGCTTCGAGACCAGCCGCGCCGCCTTCATCGGCCGCGGCCGGCGCAATGCGCTGCCGGCCGCGCTGGCGGACAGCGGTCCGCTTGGCGCGCATGCGGGCACGGTGCTCGATCCGGCGGTGGCGATCCGGCGCGTCCTGACCCTGGCGCCCGGGCAGGAAATCACGGTGGATGTGGTGCTGGGCGTGGCTGACACGCGCGAGGGGGCGATTCAACTCGTCGACAAATACCAGGCCCAGGAAGCCGGCAACCCGCTGGCCGACCGCGTGTTCGAGCTGGCCTGGACCCACGGCCAGGCGGTGCTGCGCCAGCTGAACGCGAGCGAGCCGGACGCCCAGCTGTACGGCTGCCTGGCCGGCGCCGTGTTGTATCCGCAGGCCGCACTGCGCGCCGACCCGGCCCTGATCGCGCGCAACGGCCGCGGCCAGTCGGGCCTGTGGGCGTATGCGGTGTCGGGCGACTGGCCGATCGTGCTGCTGCAGGTGCGCGACGCCGCCAATATCGAGCTGGCGCGCCAGCTGGTGCAGGCGCACGCCTGGTGGCGCTTGAAGGGGCTGACGGTGGACCTGGTGATCTGGTGCGGCGACGGCGATACCGGCGGCGCCAACGCCGGCGGCTACCGCCAGGGCTTGCGCGACCAGATCATGAACCTGATCGCCGCCGGGCTCGATGCGCAGTCGGTCGACCGTCCCGGCGGCGTGTTCGTGCGTGCGCTCGAGCAGATCCCGAACGAGGACCGGATCCTGATGCAGTCGGTGGCGCGGGTGGTGCTGTCGGACGAGCGCGGCAGCCTGGCCGACCAGCTGCGCCGCGTCGGCCTGCAGAAGCCGAACCTGCCGCCGCAGTTGAATAACCAAGCACCTGCAGCGGCGCCGGCTGCGCAGGCGACGCTGCAGGCGCAGCCGATGCCACTGCCGTTACCTCCGCTGCAGCTCGATAACGGCATCGGCGGCTTCAGCGCCGACGGCCGCGAATATGTCATCCGCACCGGCCCCGGCCGGCCGACGCCGGCGCCCTGGTCGAACGTGCTGGCCAGCCCGATGTTCGGCAGCGTGGTCTCGGAAAGCGGGCAAGTCTACAGCTGGAACCAGAATGCGCACGAATTCCGCCTCACGCCCTGGCACAACGACCCGGTGTCGGACCCCGGCGGCGAAGCCTTTTATATACGCGACGAAGAGAGCGGCGTGTTCTGGTCGCCGACCGCACTGCCGGCGCCGTCCGGCGCCGATTACCTGACGCGCCACGGCTTCGGCTACAGCGTGTTCGAGCACGCGGCGCACGGCATCCGCAGCGAACTGCGGACCCATGTGGCGCTGGATGCGCCGCTCAAGTATGTGGTCGTCAGGCTGCGCAACGAGGGCGCGTCGCGGCGGCGCTTGTCGGTCACCGGCTACGTCGAATGGGTGCTGGGCGACCTGCGCGAAACGTCGGCCCTGCACGTCGTCACCGAGCACGATCCGGCCAGCGGCGCGCTGTTTGCCCGGAATGCCTACAACACCGACTTCTCGGGCCGGGTCGCCTTCTTCCACCTGGATGCCGAACAGGTTTCGTACACCTGCGACCGCCTCGAATTCATCGGACGCAACCGCAGCCTGGCCAGCCCGGCGGCCTTGCAACGTGCCGGCCTCTCGGGGCGCAGCGGCGCCGCGCTCGACCCCTGCGCCGCGCTGCAGGCGGTGGTCGAACTGGCGCCCGGCGAGGAACAGGAACTGGTGTTCATGCTGGGCGTCGGTGGCCGCCGCAACCTGGACGCGGCCGGCATGGTGCAGCGCCATGCCGGCGCAACCAACGCCCACGACAGCTTTGCCCGCATGCGCGACTGGTGGGACGAGACGCTCGGCGCGGTGCGCATCGAGACGCCGGAACCGGCGCTGGACGCGCTCGCCAACGGCTGGCTGCTGTACCAGACTATCGCCTGCCGCCTGTGGGCGCGCACCGGCTACCACCAGTCGAGCGGCGCCTACGGCTTCCGCGACCAGCTGCAGGATGCGATGGCGACCGTGCATGCGCGTCCCGAGCTGCTGCGCGACCACCTGCTGTTGTTCGCCGGCCACCAGTTCGTCGACGGCGACGTCCAGCACTGGTGGCATCCGCCCCTCGGCCGCGGCGTGCGCACGCGCAGCTCGGACGATTACCTGTGGCTGCCGCTGGCCGTGTGCCGCTACGTGGAAGTCACCGGCGATACGGCGCTGCTGGACCAGGTCGTGCCCTTCATCGAGGGACGGGAACTGCGGCTAGAGGAAGCCGCCTCGTACGACTTGCCAGAGCATTCCAGCCAGCAGGGCAGCCTGTACGAGCATTGCGCGCGCGCGATCCGGCGCGCGCTGGTGTTCGGCGGCCACGGCTTGCCGCTGATCGGCAGCGGCGATTGGAACGACGGCATGGACCGCGTCGGCGCGCAGGGGCAGGGCGAGAGCGTCTGGCTCGGCTTCTTTCTATATGAGGTGCTGCAGCGCTTCGCCGCGCTGGCCGAGGGACAGGCCGACTACGGCTTTGCCACCACCTGCCGCAGCGCGGCCCAGGTGCTATCGCTGAATATCGAGGAGCACGCCTGGGACGGCGAATGGTACCGGCGCGCCTGGTTCGACGACGGCACCCCGCTCGGTTCGCGCCACGACCAGGAATGCCGCATCGATTCGATTGCGCAGAGCTGGGGCGTGCTGTCCGGCGCCGCCGATCCGGCCCGCGCACGCGCGGCGATGGACGCGGTCGACGCCCACCTGGTGCGGCGCGACGCCGGCCTGGTCCAGCTGCTCGATCCGCCCTTCGACGGCGCCGGCCCCGACCCCGGCTATATCGGCGGCTACGCGCCCGGCCTGCGCGAGAACGGCGGCCAGTACACCCACGCCGCGATCTGGTCCGCAATGGCGTTTGCCGGCCTGGGCGACAGCGAGCGCGCCTGGGAACTGCTGCGCATGATCAATCCGGTCAACCACGCGCTCGATGCGGAAGCCTGCGCGCGCTACATGGCCGAACCCTACGTGATGGCGGCCGACGTCAGCGCGGCGCCGCAGCACCTGGGGCGGGGCGGCTGGAGCTGGACCACCGGTTCGGCCGGCTGGATGCTGCGCCTGATCGTCGAATCGTTGCTTGGCGTGGCGCGAAGCGGCGAACGCTTGGCGCTCAAGCCACACCTGCCTACCGGTTGGGACGGCTTCCGGCTACACTACCGTTACCGCGGCAGTACATACACGATCGACGTGCGCAAAGGCACCGTTGCTGCGCTGATCGTGGACGGTGTGCCGCAAGACGATGCGTCGATCGCGCTGGTGGACGACGGCAAGCCGCACAAGGTGGAACTGACGGTCGCCTGCGGCGGCGCCGACCCCGTCGCGGCCGGCCCCGCCCATGACACGACCTGCGAAAAATGATGAGACTCACAACAACGAATGCCGCCGCCCTGATCCTGCTGGCGATGTCGGCATCCGCGCCTGCAATTGCCGCTGACTGGAGCGATACCGCCATCAGCTGGCGCCACGGCACCCGCTACCGCGAACCGTTCAACCCGTCCGATATCAAGAAGAACATCTTTGCGCTAACCCACGCCAGCGGCTACAAGTACGGCTCGAACTACTTCAACCTCGACCTGCTGCAGTCGGACAAGAACGACCCCGCGTCGCTGACCCAGAACGAGGGCGCGCAGGAAGCCTATGTGGTCTACCGCCACACGCTCGACATCGGTGCCCTGCGCGGCGCGCCGATCCAGTACGGCAAGGTGAAGGGCGTGGGCCTGGTGCTCGGCTTCGACTGGAACACCAAGAACGACGTCGGCTACAACTCGCGCAAGCGCATGCTGGTGGCCGGCCCGACCCTGATGTGGGACGTGCCCGGCTTCCTCAGCACCGGCCTGCTGCTGCTCCGCGAGAGCAATGCGCCGAGCGGCGCCTTCCCGCCGATTTCGCAGGTCAACGGCCGCTATACCTACGACACCCACGCGATGTTCTCGGCCAGCTGGGGCATTCCGCTGCCGCCGAACCTGCTCGGCGACTGGGCCCAGGGCTGGGGCTTCGAAGGCTACCTGAACTACATCGGCGCCAAGGGCCGCGACGAAGTCGGCAACCCGACCGGCGCCGAGATCAACCTCGACATGCAGCTGATGTACGACCTCGGCAGCCGTTTCGGCCAGCCGAAGAACCGTTTCCGGGTCGGCGTCGAGTACCAGTTCTGGAACAACAAGTTCGGCAACACGGCGGCCACCACCGGCAACCGCGGCCAGCGTGCCGGCACGCCGATGGTGCGGGCCGAATACCATTTCTGAGCGCTATTGCAAACGAGTCAATATTTGTCAAAGAGATATTGATTAATTGACATTGGGGTAATCCGCACATCAAGGCGGGAATTGATGCAATTGCAAAAATTGCATCATGAAAACTTCATCCCAACTTTCCTTCCTGGTGCTGGCCGCCGCCAGCTTGTTCAACCCCGTCAAGCTGCCGGCTGCAAAGGCTGCGCCGGTGGTCATCGCCGCCGCGCAGCACGAGCATAGCGAATTCGAGGCGACGCTGAATGCGCCTTATCGCGGCGATGGTACCAAGCGCGGCCAGCCGGACGCGCGCAGCTTTACCCTCTCCTTCGACTATCCGGGCCTGCGCCAAGGCCTGGGTGCGCGCTGGCAGCTGGAACTGGTGGCGCCCGGCGGCCGCACGGTGCAGCGCTGGCAGGGCAGCGTGCAGCTCGCCGGCCAGCCGCGCGACGTGACCGTGCGCTGGCAGGGCCGCTTGCAAGGACGCACGCCGGCGCCCGGCATCTACCGCGTGCGCATGCGCGCGGTTGCCGATGAAACGGTCGAGCAGAGCTGGGAGATCGCCGTCGGCCAGCTGCCGGCGCCACTGATGCCGGCCTTTGCACCGCTGCCGACCGCGCACCCCGGCCTGGGCGCCGCACCGGCACCCGCCGGCCTGCCGTACACGGTCTACTACGGCAACCTGCACAGCCAGACCAGCCACAGCGACGGCGGCGCGGCGCTCGACAACTGCAAGGGCGCGCAGGAGCCGCAGACCGCACCCTACGGTCCCGACGCCGCCTACCCGTATGCGCGCGACCGTGGGCTGGACCTGCTGATGGTCTCGGAACACAACCACATGTACGACGGTTCCGACGGCACCGACAGCGGCGCCGACCCGGCGACCGCCAAGGCCCTGTACCAATCGGGGCTGCAGGCGGCGCGCGGCTTCAATGCGGCGCATCCCGGCTTCCTGGCACTGTACGGCATGGAGTGGGGCGTGATCAGCAAGGGCGGCCACCTGAACATCTTCAACAGCGACGAATTGCTGGGCTGGGAAAAGAATGGGCACGGCGACCTGCTGGCCGACACCGCGACCGCGCGCAGCGACTACGGCGCGCTGTACACGCTGATGAAGGCGCGTGGCTGGATCGGCCAGTTCAACCACCCGGCCAACGGCGGCCAGTTCGTGGTGAACGGCGTGGCGCTCGGCTACACACCTGACGGCGACGCCGCGATGGCGCTGTGCGAAGTGCTGAACACCTCGGCCTTCTCGACCAACGACAAGGAACAGGAGACCCGCCGCAGCAACTTCGAGCAGGCCTGCAACAAGGCGCTGGAAGCCGGCTACCACGTGGCCTTCAGCAGCAACCAGGACAACCACTGCGCCAACTGGGGCGCTTCCTATACCAACCGCACCGCCGTGCTGGTGCCGAACGGCGTGCCGCTGACGCGCGACAGCTTCGTCGAGGCCCTGCGCGCGCGCCGCGTGTTCGCCACCATGGACAAGCATGCGCAGCTGGTCTTCACGGCGAACGGCCGCCTGATGGGCGAGCGCTTCGACAACAGCGGCCCGCTGGTCTTGAAAGCGCATTACGCCAGCGACGCCGGCAAGCGGGTGGCGTCGGTGGCGGTGATGGAGGGCGTGCCGGGACGGAATAGCACGGTGACGCAGGTGGCGGCGGCGGCCGAGGTGAGCATCGTGCCGGCGCCGGGGCAGCACTTCTATTATGTGAAGCTGACGCAGGACGATGGGAATATTTTGTGGTCGGCGCCGGTGTGGGTGAATCAGGTGGCGCCGGCGATCAAGCCTTGAGGCTTGCTGCCCAAGCACGTCGCCCCTGCGAAGGCAGGCGCCCAAGTTCGTAGCGTTTCGATAGCGCGTGCAACTTGGACCCCCGCCTTCGCGGGGGTGACGTTGTTTAGAGTGAGGGATTAATCAAAATCCGAGGTTCCTGCCCGCGCCCGCACCCAGCAAGGTCGCCACCCCCAGCACCACAAAAATCAGCGCCGCAATCCCGTGCACCAACTGCAAGGGCGTCTTGCCCGAGATGCGATCCCCGAAATACACCGCCGGCACATTCGCCAGCATCATGCCCAGCGTGGTGCCAACCACCACCCATACCGTCGACGCATAGCGCGCCGCCAGCGCCACCGTCGCCACCTGGGTCTTGTCGCCCATCTCGGCCATGAAGAAGGCCAGCACTGTGGTGAGAAAGACGCCGAACCTGGCGCGCGGCGCTTCGTCGCCGTCGATATCGTCGGGCACCATGATCCAGGCCGCCATCGCGATGAAGCCGATGCCGAGCACCCAGCGCATCACGTCCGGGCCGAGCAGCTTGCCGGCCAGTGCGCCGACCGCGGCGGCAAACGCGTGGTTGGCGATGGTCGCGACCAAAATGCCGAGCACGATCGGCAGCGGACGGCGGAAGCGGGCTGCCAGCAAAAAGGCGAGCAGCTGGGTCTTGTCGCCGATTTCGGCGAGGGCGACGATGCCGGTTGAAACGAGAAAGGCGTCCATGCAGGGGGCCTGGGCAAAGGGCCGATCATAGCAGAGAGCAGGGTGCACACACGATGGCGGCGTGCCGATGGCGGCGCCGCGCCCGTCGTCGCCCCGGCGAAAAATGCTATCCTGCTCGCGCCCATGGCTGGCGCCGCGCCAGCAAGTCAATACAGGAAACCGAACGTGCAATCCATGAATCGCATCGCAGCAACCGTCTTGATCGCCTTTTCCGGCGCCGCCCTGGCCCAGGCGCCAGCTACCGTTCCCGTCGCCCCGACGACCACCGCTACCGCTACCGCAGCGGCCTACAACCTGGAAGCCGACGTGACCCGCGCCATGAAGCTGTTCGACGTGCCGGGCATCGCGATCGCCGTGGTCAAGGATGGCAAGGTCATCGCCGCGCAGGGCTTCGGCGTGCGCAAGCTCGGTGCGCCAGAGAAGGTCGATGCGAAAACCCTGTTCGAAGTCGCCTCGAATTCGAAGGCCTTTACGGCGGCCGCGCTGGCGATGCTGGTCGACGAAGGCAAGCTGGCCTGGGACGATCCGGTCACCAAGCACCTGCCCGATTTCCAGATGTACGACGCCTACGTTACCCACGAGATGACGGTGCGCGATCTGCTGACCCACCGCAGCGGCCTGGGCCTCGGCGCCGGCGACCTGCTGTGGTGGCCGACCACCAACTTTTCAACCGACGAGATCATCCACAAGCTGCGCTTCATCGCGCCGAGCACCAGCTTCCGCAGCAGCTACGCCTACGACAACCTGTTGTACATCGTGGCCGGCAAGATCATCGCGGCGAAGTCCGGCAAGACCTGGGGCGAGACCATCCACGAGCGCATTCTCGGTCCGGTGGGCATGACCACCACCACCACCAGTTTGGCGGAGAATGCCGGGAATTCGAACGTCGCCAACGCGCACAGCAAGATCGACGGCAAGATCGCCGCCGTCAAGTCGATGCCGGTGCCGAACGCGGTCGGCGCGGTCGGCATCAACACCAATGCCGAAGACATCGCGCGCTGGATGAACGTCCTGCTCGCAGGCGGCAGCCTGGGCAAGGACGCGAACGGCAGCGAAGCGCGCCTGTTCAGCGCCAAGCAGGCGCAGGAAATGTGGACCGCGCAGACGCCGATGCGCATCAGTACGCCGAATCCGAAGCTGGCCGGGACCAAGCCGCATTTTGCCGCCTACGGCCTCGGCTTCCAGCTGCGCGACTGGCAGGGCAAGCTGATGGCGCTGCACAGCGGCGCGCTGCAGGGCTTCTATTCGAAAGTGGTGCTGGTGCCGGAAGCGAAGCTGGGCATCGCCATTCTCACCAACGCCGAAAGCGGCGGCTCGATCAACGCGCTGCAGTACCAGCTGGTCGACCATTACCTCAGGACGCCGAATGCGCCCGACTGGATCGGCGCCGTGGCCGCGGTCGAGAACGAGAACCACGCCAAGGAACAGGCACGCCTGGCCACCACCAAGGCCGCGCGCGCCGCCAAATCGCAGCCGTCGCTGGCACGCACCGCCTACGACGGCGACTACCAGGACCCGTGGTACGGCATCGCCACCATCAAGCATGCCGGCGGCAAGCAGATCCTGTCGTTTGCACGCACGCCCGACCTGACCGGGGAACTCCAGCACTTCCAGCACGACACCTTCATCGTGCGCTGGAAGGAGCGCAACTTCAATGCGGATGCGTATGTGACGTTTGCGCTGAATCCGGACGGGAGCATCGAGCGCATGAAGATGCAGCCGATTTCTACGGAGACGGATTTCAGCTACGACTTCCAGGATTTGAATTTCACGCCGGTGAAGCGTTGACGTCCGGGGACGTCAATGCGGGCACTAACCGTCATCCCCGCGCAGGCGGGATCGCTATGCGATCCCTCCAAGTTGCACGCGCTGCCGCAATGCATGCAGAACTTGGATTCCCGCCTGCGCGGGAACGACGTTTACGGGCTAACTTAAGTAATGAACATTGCCACAGGCCGGCGTTAAAAGCCGACTTTCAAATCGGCGGCACTGGATTGAACCCCGCCACTGCCCGATACCGCCCGTCCCGATACCGCAGCACCTGCCGCTGGTCGATCGCCGCCGGCGCCGCCGCATGCGCTTCGGCGCGGCTGATCGCGCCATGGTAGTGGACCACCAGGTCGCCCGGCTGCGCGCGTGCCGGGTCGACTTGCCAGCTGCCGTCGATCGCATAGCAGTCGTGGTTGCCGGGCAGGGTGCCATCGTCGTGCAGGCCGCCGTCGTCTCGCCCGCTGTTCTGCGGCGGCGCCTTGACCAGCGGCTGCAGGCGCCGTGCGCAGTCGAGCGCGGCGTTGACGTTGGTGCCCGACAGCGCCATCTCGACCACCGGCGTGGCCTGTACCGTGGGGCCCTGCAGTTCGTACAGCGCCAGCCAGGTACCGCAATAACCGCCCCAGCAACTGCCATATTCCACGGCCACGCCCTGGCGCTGCCCCGCGAGCTTAATTTCGCGCACCCTGGCCTCGCCGAAGAAGCCGCGCAGCGCAAAGATGCCCTGGCTGGCCGCCAGCGTCCATTCGCCGCCGCGGCGTGCGAACTGGTAGGCGGCCAGCGCGCGCGGCACGGGGTGCGCGGCCGCGGGCTTGCCGTCCGCGCCGGCCGGCACCAGGCCCGCGACCAGGGTCAGGTGGGTGGCGTCGGTGCGCAGCACCAGTTCGGGCGCGGCCAGCACGCGCCGGGCGCCGGTTTGCCAGTTGGCGCCGTGGACATCGGTCATGCCGGGCAGGTGCGGCACGGTCACGGTCCGGACACGGCCGGCCGCGCTGTCGTCCCAGCCGGGATAGGCCTGGGCCATCAGCCGGCCCATGTCGGGTTCCGCCGCCTGCGCCGCCGGCCAGCACGCAGTCACGGCCAGCACGGCCGCGGCAGGGAGGATCGCGGCGCGCATCGTCACAGCTTCTTGCCGTTCCAGACGTCCATCATGTCGGGCGAACCCTGGGAGCGGATGCCGTTGTCCGACAGGACGCCCTCGGTCGCCTCCAGCATCGCCTTGCGCGGCAGGACCATGGTTTCGCCGGCGCGCTGGGCGAAGCGCAGCACGATCAGCTCGTCCTTCTGGTCGCGCAGCAGCGACACCAGGTGGCGCAGGCTGCGCACCGGCACGCCGTTGACCGACTCCACCACCGCGCCGAAGCGGTTCGAGTAGCCGGCCACCAGCTTGTGCGGGAAGAACGGCGAGCTGATCACCACCAGCTCCTCGTGCTGGGCGTCGGGCTCGTCGCCGCGGCGCGTCACCAGCGGGCTGCCGAGGTAGCTCATCGCATTCATGGTCGCGGCGTTGGCGTTGAGCGCCGCCAGGAATTCGTTGGTGGCGCGCGAGAACACGATCGGACCGAGCACGAAATACGAGGGGTAGCTGCCGTCCAGGCTCGGGATCAGCATGCCGCGCCGGTTGCCGACCGGGACCTGCACCTGCAGCGTCTTGCCGTCGCGGACGATGGTCAAAGGCACCTTGCCGTCGCGCGCCACCTGCTGCACGCGGTACTGGAAGCGTACCCGCAGGTTCGGGCCCAGCTTGACCATGCCCTGGTTGTCGACCGGGTAGTCGCCGACGCGGGTGATGATGTCCCATTCCTTGAGCGGATACGCCGCGTCGCTGCGCGCCGGGCGGTGCACCAGCGCGCCTTCGACCGCCTTATCCAGCTTCAGGTACTGGCGCAGCACCGGGTTTTCCAGCGTCTGGACGTCGTCGACCAGCTGCGGCTTGCCGTCGTAGCGGCCGTCGGCGACGTCGCGCAGGAACAGTTCGACTTCCTCGTTCGGGATCACGTAGCCGATGTTCTGGGCGTTCGTCGCCACCATGTAGGCCAGGCCGATCATCTTGTCGCCGGCGATCACCGGGCCGCCGCTGTTGCCGGGGTTGATCGGGGCGTCGATTTGCACGCGCAGGCCGGCGTTGCCGCCGAAGTAGGGCACGAATTCGACGCGCGAGACGATGCCCTTGGTGATCGACAGCGAGTTGCCGCCCAGCGGATAGCCGTAGGCCATCACGGCTTCGCGCACGTCCGGCAGCACGCTGGCGCGCGGCACCGGCTTGTGCTTGTCGAAGAAGGATTCGTCGTCAAGCTTCAGCACCGCCAGGTCGATGCCCGGCGCGATCGCGACCACGGTGGCGCCGATCTTGTCGCCGTCCTGGCTGGCCTGCACCTGCACCTGGCTGGCGTAGCCGACCACGTGGGCATTGGTGAGGATGCGCTTGCCCTCGATGACGACGCCGGAGCCGGTGACCTCCTGCGGCGTCGCCTTGGTCCAGGGTTTATAGGGATCGGGGCGGCGCAGGCTCGAAAAGATTTTGACGACCGAATTCTCGACGGCGGGCGAGACGGCCGGGACCGTCGGCGGGGCGGTGGCCTTGCTGGGCGCGGTCGGTGTGCCGGGCGTGGGCGCGGCCTCCTGGGCATGGGCGGCAAAGCCGGCGCAGGCGAGCGCGAAGGGGAGGGCAAAGGGAAGGGCAGCTGCAGCGATGCGGACGATCTTCATGGCGTGATTATGGTTTCCGGATGCAGCAGCATACACGCGCCGTCCATGCGGAAAATACGCGGATTGTCACGCCAGCGCGCTGACCACCAGCTTGCGTTTGCCGTTCGGCGCCAGCGGGATGTCGTTCTCTTCCTGCAGTGCGATGTCGAAGAAGCCGCCCCAGCGGCGCTGCTGGGCGTCCAGTACGAAGGCGCGCTGGTCGGCGCTGAGGACGCCGTGGCGCGGCACCACCGCCAGCGTGATCGCGCCGGGGCGGCGCTGGCGCACCTGGTACAGGCGCACGAAGTCCCAGGTCACCTCGTCGATGACGATGGCCAGGCCGGGGATGCGGCGGCCGCTGCGGTCGACCAGGAAGTCCTGGCCGCGGCCGTCGATCGCGGCGCAGCGTCCGCCGGCGCCGATGCGGCCATAGTCGCCGGTGCGGTAGCGGATCAGCGGCATCAGGTCGTTCCACAGCGAGGTGCCGACGATCTCGCAGCGGTCCTCGTCGATGCGGTTCTCGGACCAGCCGTACAGCGGCTGGAAGCGGTAATCGCCCAGGCCTTCGGCGCCGTAGCCGGCAAAGGCCAGGTTGGTACGCTCCGACAGGCCGTAGTTGAGCGACACCGGGCAGCCGAACAGCCGCCGGATCGCCGCCAGCTGCGCCGGGGTGGCCGGTTCCGAGGCCAGCAGCACGGCCCGCACCGGCAATGCCAGGTCGCCGGGCCGCAGCAGCTCGGCCAGCGCCGCGGCCGAACTCGGGTAGGCGTGCACGTAGGCCGGACGGAAGCGCGCGATGGCGTCCAGGATCGCGCCGCGGTGCGACGCGTCGAGATGGTAGGGCGACAGCATCAGGCGGTTGCCGGCCACGCGCGTGGGCGCTTCGTGCGCCAGGCGGCGCGCGTCGGCGCCGATGCGCAGGATGCGCGCCTTGTCGAAGGAAAAGCCGAACCTGCCCCATTCGTGGGTAAAAAAGGCTTTTTCGATGTCGGCCAGGCGCTTGCTGCGCCACATGCCGATGCCCTGGCCGGACGAGCCGCCGCTGGTCGCGTACAGCAGTTTATCGGGATCGGCGCGGCAATCGAGGAAGTCGCGCTGCTGCGCCATCACCTCGTCCTTGCCCAGGTAGGGGAAGCAGGCCAGCACCTGCTCCAGCGGCTCACGCGCCGCCTCGTGAGGGCCGATTCGGACATTGCGCCGGTACCAGGGCACGTGCTCGAGCGCGTGCACCAGCATCCGGCGCAGGCGCCGCCGCGCTTCCTGTGCGACCCGGATGTCATCCTGCGCCAGCAGTGCCCGCACGCGGAAGAAATCGGGGTGGTACAGGACGCGCGCGGGCAGGAAGCGGCGCCACGCGTAATAGCCGGCGCCGAGACGCGCCGCCAGCCAGCCTTGCGCCGCCATCACTTAGCCGTTGACGAGCCGGCGGAAGGCGTCCGCCGACAGGTGGCCGAGGCCGAGACTGGCCAGGGTCCGCCCCTCGCGTGCGAAGTCGCGCCCGAGCAGGCCGCCGGCGATCACGATCAGGGCGTCGGCCACCGGGGTCGGCACGGCCATCAGGCGCCCGATCGACGCCATCAGCGCCAGTCCCATCGGCACGTCCTCGGTGAGGAAGCGGGTGTCGAGGCGGTTCGGGCCCTTCGGTCCGCCTTCGCGCGCATAGCGGCGGAACACCTCCAGGCCGGGGCGCGTCAGGTCTTCCTCGTTGCGGAAGCGGCATTCGTCGAAGTAGGGCGACGGCGTGCCGCCGCTGGCGTCGATCACCGCGTTTTTCTCGGCATCGAGCCGCGCCAGCAGGCGCAGCACCGAGGGAGTGAAGGCTTCGCGGTACATCCAGAACTCGCCCTGCGCGTATTCGATGCGGCTGGCCGAGAGCAGGGTACCGATCGTGTGCACGATCAGGTTCGGGTTGTGCAGCGCCGACTCGACCACGTTGCCGCGGGTCGCCACATAGGTCGGAAACAGGCGCGCGGCGCGCTCCAGTCCTTCGCCCGCGCGCGCGCGCGGCACGAAGGCGAGCGCGTTGCGCACGTTGCGGAACAGGACGTCGACCACGCCCGGCGCCGTCAGGCGCGCATCGTAGGGCAGGCTCTCGCCCTCGGCCAGTAGAAAGCCGGCGCGTTCCTGCCACGGCAGGAAGTAGCATGAACCCATGTTCCCCGGGGCCAGCAGCACCAGCGGGTGCGCGTCGAGCCGGGGGCCGAGCAGGGCCGCCATCTGTGGATGGAACTGGGTCTGGGTGGTGACGATCACGGCGTCCGGGGCGCTGGAAAAGGCTTCGGCGACGTCGCGCGTGGCCAGTGCCAGCCGCGCCCGGCGGGTGACGCCGCCGTCGGGATGGCTGACGACGGTGATGGTCCTGGTTTCGCGTACCGTGTCGAAATTGTCGTCGTGCAGGGCGTGCGAGGTCTTGAGCAGGACGACGTGGTGGCCGTCCAGTGCAAGCAAGCCCCCGAGCGCGCAGCCGGCGTTACCGGCGCCAACCATTAGCACATTCATGTTTGAGCTCCGTCAGATGAGCGGATGACGAAGCTTGACGATGCCAGTGGTAGGAGAGGTGAGGTTGCGTTGGCTCAGATATGCTCGGCGGGTGAGCGGGAACTATTTGAAACTCGTCGTCCCCGCGTAGGCGGGGATCCATACTGAATGACCGAATTCAGTATTCAGGAAGTATGTCGGCGCCTTAGAAATACTGACTTCGAAGGCTCAGCATGGCCCCCCGCCTTCGCGGGGGCGACGATCAAAGTTCGCGGGGGCGACGATCAAAGTTCGCGGGGGCGACGTTGACACGCTCGCTTAGAACTTGTAATCGACCTTCGCATACAAGGACCGCCCATTGATCCCGAACGGGCAGGTTTCCCAGCAATACGTGAAACCCATCTGCGGGAACGGTGCCGCCTTCACCGGGTCCCAGCGGCTCGGGTAGGTGTCGAACAGGTTGTCGACCCCGGCGCTCAGGCTAAGGCGCCGGTTGATCGCATAGCGCAGCGACAGGTCCGTCAGCCAGCGCGCGGCCCAGGTCTGGACGTAGGGGGCGGTAAAACCCTGGCCCGCGACTTCGCCGTAGTAATTGGCGCGCAGGTTGGCGTTCCAGGCACCGCGCGTGTAGTCGGCCGACAGCACGTGGTGCCGGCGCGGCTGGCCGCGTTCGATCAGGGTGACCTGGGCGTCGTCGAACAGCTGGCTGCCGGACAGCAGCGGCGACGAGGAATGGCGCGCATTCACGCGCGTGCGGTTGAAGCCGAGCTGGCCGGACAGCACCAGCGCGCCGCCGGCGACGCGGCGCAGCGTCTTTTCCGCCACCAGGTCCAGCCCGTCGGTCGTGGTGCCGACCGCATTCGTGAAGAACTGCGCCTGGCCGATCCGCAGCGGATCGAGCACGGCGCGCACCGGGCAGCTGGCGGGCGTGAGGCAGGGCCCGGCCTCGGGTGCGATCGTGCTGGAAAAGACGATGCGGTCGGCGATGCGGGTACGCCAGGTGTCAAGGGTGATCGAGAAGTCCGGGGCCGGGCGCAGCACCAGGCCGAGGCTGGCGCTGCGCGAGGTCTCTTCCTTCAGCGGCGCGATCCCCAGCGCCCGGGTGACGGCGCTGCCTTCGCGCGCGGTCAGGGTCTCGGTCAGCACGCCGGCCGCGTTCAGGTTGGTCGAGACCGAGCTGTAGTACTTCTGCTGCACGCCGGGCGCGCGGAAACCGGTGGAGGCGCTGGCGCGCAGGCCGATTGTGCGGCTCGGGTCGTAGCGCAGCGTGAGCTTGCCGGTCGTGGTGGCGCCGAAATCCGAGTAGCGCTCGTGGCGCACGGCCGCGCCCAGCGTGACTGGCGCTGCCAGCTTGTGCTCGGCGTCGAGGTAGAGCGCGGTGTTGTGGCGCCCGGCATTGACCGCGGTCGCCGGCGTGTAGCCGGGGAAGCCCTGGATGCCGGCCTGTGCGATATTGCCGTTCTGGTCGTAGATCGGGATCGCCGGGTTGTTGGTGCGGCCGTACTGGTACGTCACCGGGTCGCCGGCGAAGATGCGGTAGCCGTCGCGCCGGTATTCGAGGCCGCCGGCCAGCTGTACGGTGCGGCCGAACACGGACACCGGTCCGCGCAGGTCGAGGTTGGCCGTGGTCTGGGTGAAGCGCAGCTTGCCGGTGTTGCCGCCGGTCGGCGATTCGTGGGCATGATTGCAGCCGCAGGTCGGCTCGTACCAGTAGCTGACGTTGATCGAGTTGTATTCGAAGAAGCCGAGTTCGCTGAAGCCGTGGTTGACGCTGGCGTCCAGCTGCCAGCCCTTCGGCAGGCTGTGCCGGTAGCCGACGGCCAGCGAGGCATCCTTGACCGTGGTGCGGATGCTGGGCAGCATGCCGTCCGGGTACACGGCCGGCACGTTGCGGCCGTCGCCGCGCGGACGGAAGAAGCCGGCCGCGTCGCCGATGCGGCGCGAGAAGCCGCCGAAGGCATACAGTTCGCCGTCGGCACCCACGGGCAGCATGCTGTTGAGCCACAGGTGGCTGTCGGCGGCCAGCGAGTCGCCGATGCGCTGGGTCACGCGCGGCGGATTCGTGCGCAGGGTGTCGGGGCCGGCACGGTTGGTTTCGCCGCGGCGCCGGCCCTCGGCGCTCAAGGTCAGGTAGCCGCCCGAGCGGCCCAGCGCGAAGCTATGGTTCTCGCCGACGCTGAACGTGCGCCCGTCGCCCTCGCTCGTGGTGCTGACCAGCGCGCCCATGCCGTCGACGTCGGCGCCGCCCTTGAGCACGATGTTGATCACGCCGGCGATCGCGTCCGAGCCATACTGGGCGCTGGCGCCGTCGCGCAGGATCTCGATGTGGTCGATCGCCCAGACCGGGATCGCATTGATGTCGGTGCCGGCCGAGCCGCGGCCGATGGTCTGCTGCACGTTGACCAGCGCCTGCTGGTGGCGGCGCTTGCCGTTGACCAGCACCAGCAGCTGGTCCGGGCCCAGGCCGCGCAGGGTGGCCGGGCGGATGATGTCGGTGCCGTCGCTGATGAAGGTGGTGCTGAAATTGAACGAGGGGTCGAGCGCCTGCAGCGCCTTGCCGAGTTCCGCGGTGCCTGTCGACTGCAGTTCTTTCTGGCCGATCAGGCCGACCGGGACCGCCGTGTCGAGCGCGCTTTTGGGGGCGCTTCGCGAACCGACCACGACCACCTTGCTCGTTGTGGTATCGGCGTCATCCGCCTGCTGGGCCGCGACTGGCGCGCAGGCCGCCAGCACGGCGGATGCGAGCAATGTATGTCGGAAATTCTTGTCCATGATCATTTCCCTCAAGGCTGAGCTCGGTTAGAGACTCAGCCATCTTGCGCGTGCTGCTGCAGAGGGAAATTGAGCGGCCACAACCGACGCGGTGTCGGCCGGCTGCGGATGGACGATGCATGTGCGGTTTATACAACAGGGAGGCGGCCGGCTGTGTTCACGCCAGGTGATCGCGCATCCATTCCTTCAAGCCGTTGACCCAGTTCTTGGCCGGCAGGTTATAGCGCCGCTTGATGTCGGCGGCGCGTTCGTACAGCAGCGCGAAGTCGAGCTCGGGCGATTGCTTGAACCCGATCACGACAATGTTGGCGTCGTGGACCTCGGGCAGCCAGACCACGGCGTCGAAGGCCTGTTCCATCGCCTGCAGGTTCTTGTCGTAGTTGATGAAGTCGCCGAACACGTTGGCGGTCATGACGCCATCCGGGGCCAGGCAATCGGCGCAGGCCTGGTAGAACTCGGGCGTGTCCAGCACCGGGCCGCGCGCCTCCTCATCGTACAAATCGACCTGCAGCACGTCGATCGTGCCGTGGTTGACCGGATCCATCACGAAGTCGAGGGCATCCATCTCGCGCACGTCGAGGCGGGCGTCGTCCGGCGGCAGGCCGAAATGATCGCGGCAGATCGCGATCACGTTCGGATTCAGTTCGGCCGCCGTCACATGCGCCTGCGGGAAGCGCTGGTAGCAGAACTTGGTGAGCGCCGCGCTGCCCAGGCCCAGCTGCACGATGCGGCGCGGCTTCTGCACGAACAGCGTCCACATCATCATCATTTGCACGTATTCGAGCTCGATCGCATCCGGGCGGCTCAGGCGCATCGCGCCCTGGACCCAGGAAGTGCCGAGGTGGAGCGCGCGGACGCCTTCGAATTCGGTGATGGTGGCCGGCGGATGGCCGGGCTGGGAGTAGCGGGGAGAAGTGGGGACGGACATGGGGCGGATTGTATCTTAGGGGTCAGAGCCCGGTTTTTCCGTTGGGGCTCTGACCCCGGTTTTGTTGGCGGGCGATCAGCCTCGCGACGGGCTGTGCGGTTGAACACCGGGGTCAGAGCCCCTAAAAGAAAAACCGGGCTCTGACCCCTCGGGCAGGATCAACGTCACCGCCAGCCCGCCGCCTTCGCGATTGTTGAGCGTGATGCGCCCGCCGTGCGCCTCGGCGATCTCGCGCGCCAGTGCCAGGCCCAGGCCGGTGCCGCTGCGCTTGGTGGAATAGAAGGGCACCAGCGCGTTGGTCAGCACGGCGTCGTTCATGCCGCTGCCGCGGTCCAGCACGTCGATGCGCACCACGTTCTGCACCCGGCGGATCTGGAGTGCGACGTCTTCCGCGCGCGAGCCGGATTCGTGGGCGTTCTTCAACAGGTTCAATAACGCCTGCTCCATCTGGGCGACGTCGATCAGGGCCGGCTCGGGCGGCAGCTCGCCGTCGAGGCGGAAGCTGACCTGCGCCGCCAGCCGCGCCACGAAGGCGTCCCAGGCGCAGCGTTCCAGGCGCGGCGTCGGCAGCTTGGCGAAGCGCGCGTAGCCGAGGATGAAGGTTTCCAGGTGGCGCGTGCGCTCGCCGATGGTTTCCAGGATCTGCGGCAGGCGCTCGGTCTGGCCGCGCCGCACCAGCTCCGCGCCGGAGTGGGCGAGCGAGGCCAGCGGCGCCAGCGAGTTGTTCAATTCGTGGCTGATGACGCGGATGACCTTTTTCCAGGTCTGCACTTCCTGGCGCCGCAGCTCGGCGGTCAGCTGGCGCAGCAGCAGCAGTTCGTGGCGCCGCCCGTTCAGGCTGAAGTCGCGCCGCGCCAGGTGATAGACCTCTTCGTCCTCGCCTTCGCCGGCGGAAAACAGGCCGTCGCCGCCGCGCGCCAGCGCCTCGACCAGTGCCGGCGCCGCCGTTGCCAATACCGCCTGCAGGGCGTGGCCTTCCAGCTTGCTGCCGTGCGCCAGCAGCTGGCGCGCGGCCAGGTTGGCGTAGACGATGGTGCGGGCGCCGGCCGCCGTATCGGCCACCAGCAGCATCGCCACCGGCGTGTTCTGCACCATGGTGTCGAGCAGCAGTTCGCGCTGGACCAGGCCGAGGCGCTGTTCGCGCAGCACCTCGCCGAGCGCGTTATGGGCCGCGACCAGGTCGGACAGCTCGTCGTTCTGCGGCCAGTGCAGGCTGAACGAAAAGTCGCCGTCGCGGTAGCTCGTCACGGTGCCTTCCAGCGCGCGGAACAGCGACAGGATCGGCTGCACCTGGGCGCGCAGGGTGATGACCGAGAGGGGCACCACGCACAGCAGGCAGGCGCCGAGCACCAGCAGCGGCTGCCCCGGCAACAGGTGGTCGAGCGCCAGCGCGATGCCGATGCCGAGCGCCAGCAGCGTCGCGACCAGTGCCGACCAGCGCGTGACCAGCGAAAGGCGCCAACGCCTGAAAAAGCCCGCGTCCCCCGGACCCGGCGCCGCGTTCATGCCGAGCGCGCGATGCCGAGGCGCTCCATGCGCCGGTACAGTGCCTGGCGCGACAGCCCGAGTTCGGCCGCCGCCTGGGCGATGACGCCGCCGGCGCGCGCCAGCGCCGCGGCGATGGCATCGCGGTCCGGCTCCGCATCCGGCCCGGCGGCGACCGCCAGCGGCAGGCCGAGATCGAGCGGCTTGATGGTCGCGTCGCGCGCCAGCAGCGAGGCGCGCGCCATCACGTTCTTCAGTTCGCGCACGTTGCCGGGCCAGGCATGCGCCGCCAGGGCGCTTTCCGCGGCCGGGTCGAGCCGCTTGCCCGGCGCCAGGAAGCTGCGCGCCAGCGGCAGGATGTCGCCCGGCCGCGCCGCCAGCGGCGGCAGTTTCAGTTCGATCAGGTTGAGGCGGTAGAACAGGTCTTCGCGGAAGGTGCCGGCGCGGATCATCGCCCCCAGGTCGGCGTTGGTGGCGCTGATCACGCGCACCTTGACCTGCCGTTCGCGGTTCGAGCCGAGGCGCTCGAAGCGCCCGGTTTCCAGCACCCGCAGCAGCTTCATCTGCCCGGCCAGCGGCAGGTTGCCGATTTCGTCGAGGAACAGGGTGCCGCCGTCGGCCGCCTCGAATTTCCCCTCGCGTGCCCTGGAGGCGCCGGTGTAGGCGCCGGCGTCGGCGCCGAACAGCTCGGCCTCGATCAGTTCCGAAGGCAGGGCGCCGCAATTCAGCACCACGAAGGGCCCATCCTTCACCGCCGAATTGGCCTGGATGATCTCGGCGATGCGTTCCTTGCCGGTGCCGTTGGGCCCCGTGATCAGCACCGGCACGTCGGCGCGCGCCACCTGGCAGGCCAGGCTCAGCACCCGCTCGGTAGCAGGATCGGCCCACACCAGCCCGCGCAGGTCGAAATTCTGTTCCAGCTCGCGCTTGGCGCGGCGCTCGCGCTGCAGGCGCTGGGCCAGCGCGCGGTTGGCCTGGCCCAGTTCGATCAGGTTGGTGACCGTGGCCAGCAGGCGCTCGTCGTTCCACGGCTTGGACAGGTAGTCGGCGGCGCCGGCCTTGATCAGGTCGACCGCGGCGTCGAGATGGGTCCAGGCAGTCAGCAGGATCACCGGCAGGTCCGGGTACTGCCTGCGGATCGCGCGGAACAGCGCCACGCCTTCTTCGCCGGAGGTGGTGTCGGCCGTGAAGTTCATGTCCTGGATCACCAGGTCGACCGGCTGGCGCGCCAGCAGGGCCAGGCCCTCCTCGGGCGAGGCCGCGTGCAGCGCCGCGATGTCGTGCAGGGAGAACAGGACGTCGAGCGCGATGCCGACGGCGGCGTTGTCATCGATGATCAGGACAGTAGGCATGGACAATAGAATAACACTACACGCTGCGGGTGGCCGTGGCCGGCGAGATGCTGGCCGCCTTCCACGCCGGCCCGTAGGCGGCAATCACGCCGATCAGCCAGAACAGCAGCGCACCGCCCGCCAGGTAGCCAGCCGGCAGGCGCGCCATCTCCAGTTTGCTCACCAAAAGCTGGTTCAGTGCCAGCCCCAGCGCTGCTCCGCCGAACACGCCGGCGCTGGTGATCATCACGTTTTCAAGGATGAAGTAGCGCAGGATATCGAGGCGGCGGGCGCCGAGCGCGCGCCGTACGCCGATCTGCTTGCGGCGCTGGGTTACCCACAGGCTGGCCATGCCGACGATGCCGGAGCAGGTAATCAGCAGCATCAGGAGGCTGACCGCGATCAGCATCCACTGCAGTGCGACGTCGCTGCGGTAGCGGTCCTTGCGGTCCTGGTCGACGGTGCGCATCTCCAGGATCATCGGCGTGGCCGTGGATTTGCGCAGTGCGCTTTCCGCTTCCTTCATCACGCGGTCGCGCTGGCCCGGTTCGGTGCGCACCGCATACATGGCACGCGAGCCGCCGTACAGGCGTGCCGGAATGATCACCGCGAACTCGCCTTTCTCGCCGGTTTGCGCCGATTGCGTCTGCAGGCGCTCGACCACGCCGACCACCTGGGTGCCTTCGGCCTGCTCGTTGCGCCCGAAGTACAGGGTCTTGCCGATCGGGGAACTGCCTGGCCACAGCTTGCCGGCCAGCGCCCGGGTGACGATGATCTGCGGCGGTGTGTCCTTCTTCTCCTTCTCGTTGATATCCACCAGCTCCTGGGGCAGGAAGTCGCGGCCTTCGACCACATTCAGGCCGAAGGTCTTGATGACCGAGTCGCCTGACATGTACATCGAGGCCGGGGCGCTCCCGCGCTCCTGCTTGCGGTCGACACTGACGGTGCTGTTCCAGCCGCTTTGCGACAGCGGCATCTGCGACAGGTTGGCCACCGAGGCCACGCCGGGTACCGCGCGCAGCACGTCGGCCTCGTGCTTGAAGGCAGCCAGGCGCTGTTCGGGACCGTCGGTGTCCAGGTTGCGCGCCTTGATGTAGAAGGTCGCGTGTTCGTCGGCGATGCCGGACGGCCGCGCGATCACGGTGCGCCGCTCGTTGACGATGTACACGGCGTTGGCCAGGATCGCCAGGCTCAGCGCCACCTGCAGCGCCACCAGGATCGGACCGGTCTTGTTGCGCAGCAGCGCGGACAGGATGGGACGGATTTCCATGTCGTCTCTCTCTAATGAAGATTATTGCGATTTGAGCTGGATCGCCGGCGTCACCTGGCAGGCGCGCCAGGTCGGCAGCAGGCCGGCCAGCAGCGCCGCCGCTACCGACAGCACGAAGGTCAGGCCCAGCATCTGCCAGTCCATGTGCGCCATGGCCGCGACTTCCTTGCCCTGCATGCCGATCAGCGCCAGCGCGCCGAAGGCAAGCCCGAGCCCGAGCAGGCCGCCGGCCAGGCCGATGACGCCGGTCTCGACCAGGAACTGGCGGAAAATCTCGCGGCGCGAGGCGCCGAGCGCGCGGCGCACGCCGATCTCGGACGCGCGCACCGAGAACTTGGCCAGCAGCAGGCCGATCGTGTTCACCAGGCACAGCGCCAGGAAGCCGAACGCCAGCCAGACCGACAGCTTGCTGTCGTTGTCGACGATCTTCAGCACGTCCATCCACTCCATCACGTCGTACAGGTGGTTCGGCGCAGTGCGCTTGAAGCGGCCCAGTTTCTTCTGGTCGCGCACGTAGTTGTCGAGCCAGGCCTGCAGATCGGCGCGGTCGCTTGCCGCGCGGGTCTCGAACCAGAACTGGATCCAGGTGCACTCCGACGCCAGCAGGCTGGCATAGCCGGGATCGCGCCGGGCGGTACAGTTCATGCCGCCGTTGTTGTCGGATTCGTGGCGGATCGCAGTGGAGAAGGGAATGAAGTAGTCGTCCGCATCGCCGAAGGTGTCGCCGCCGACCAGCTTGTAGTAGCGCGGGCGCGGGTTCCAGGTGTCGATCACGCCGCTCACGGTAAACGGGAAACCCATCAGGCGTACCTGCTGGCCGACCGGATCGGCCTCGCCGAACAGCTTTTCGGCCATGGCGCGGCCGAGCACCACTACGTCGGCGCCGCGCGCATCGTCGGCCTCGCTCCAGGCCTGGCCATGGAGGAAGGGCACGTTGAACATGGCGAAGAAGTCGCGCGTCGGCGCCATGCCGGACACCATGAAGGCCGGCAAGTCCTTGCGCGGCGGCTCGAGCGGCCCGGCGACGCCGAACAGCGCGGTGCGGCGCTCGCCCTGGCCGCTTTTCAGCAGGTTGGCGGCATCCTGGTAGCTCATCTGCACGTCATTCGGCTCGTCGCCCGGGGACCAGCCTTCGAGCGGGCCGTTGTCGACCTGCGGCACCAGCAGGCGCTTGCTCTTTTCGGGGATCGGGTCGCCCGACATCATGTGCAGGATGGTCAGCGTCGAGACGCTGGCGGCGACGCCGACGGCCAGGGTCAGCACCATCAGCGCGGTCAGGGCGCGGTTGCGGCGCAGGCTGCGCAGGCCGAGCTTGAAGTAATAGCCGAACATGATCGCGGGCTCCTCAGGCAGTAACCGGGGTCTGGACCAGCGACGGTCCCTTGCGCACCAGGTCCGATACCTGGCCGTCGATGATGTGCACGTTGCGCGTGGTGCGCACCGCCAGCTCGGGGTCGTGGGTGACCATCAGGATGGTGGTGCCGGCGGCGTTGATCTCTTCCAGCAGTTCCATCACGCCGCGCGCCATCTGCGTGTCCAGGTTGCCGGTCGGTTCGTCGGCCAGCAGCAGCTTGGGCGAGCCGGCCAGCGCGCGCGCGATCGCCACCCGCTGCTGCTGGCCGCCGGACAGTTCTGCCGGGTAGTGCTTCATGCGCGAGGCCAGGCCGACCTTGGCCAGCGCATCCTCGATGCGCCGCTTGCGTTCGGACGCGTTGAAGCCGCGGTAGCGCAGCGGCACATCGACGTTGTCGAACAGGCTCAGGTCCGGAATCAAATTAAAACCCTGGAAGATGAAGCCGAGCTTTTCGTTGCGCAGGCGCGAGCGCGCATTGTCGCCCAGGCCCTTCACGTTGACGCCGTCGAGGATGTAGTCGCCCGAGGTGAATTCCTCGAGCAGGCCGGCGATGTTGAGGAAGCTGGTTTTACCCGAACCGGACGGGCCGGTGACGGTGACGAACTCGCCTTCGCGGACGTCGATCTCGAAGCCCCGCAGCGCGTGGGTCTCGATCATGTGGGTGCGGTACACCTTGCTCAGGTTGGTCATGCGCAGCATGGTCGTGTCCTTTCAGTGATGTGTTGTTCAGTTATTGATCGAGATGCGGCTGGCGTTGTTGAAGGCGTCGGTGCCGGCCACCACGACCTTGTCGCCCTGCTGCAGGCCGGACTGGATCTCGACCGCCGAGATGCTGGTGGCGCCGATCCGGATCGGGGTGCGGGTCGCGATGCCGTCGCGCACCACGTAGGCATGGCGTCCGCCCTCGCTTTCGACGAACGGGCCGCGCGGCAGCATCAGGACGTTCGGCTTTTCCTCGACCAGCAAGCGCGCGGTCACGCGCTGGCTCTGGCGCAGGCCCTTCGGCTGCTCGCCATGCTGGTCACCGTCGAAGCGAACCCGCGCCAGCACCATGCCGCGCACCACTTCCGGCGACAGCGCCGACAGCTTGCCGGTGGCGCTCCCGGAAGGCAGCTGGACTTCGGCGTTCATGCCCAGGCCGAGGTCGGCCACATAGGTCTCCGGCACCTCGATCTCGACTTCGAGCTTGGACAGGTCGACCAGGGTCATCAACGGCGCATTGGCGGCGACCACCATCCGGTTCTGCACGTTCAGGGTGCCGATGAAGCCGTCGACCGGGGCGCGCACGGTCAACTCCTCCACGCGGCGCTGGGCTTCGGCCATCGCCAGGCGCGCCCGTTCCAGCTCGTTGGCCTTGGTTTTGAGGGCCAACTGGACGTCGTCGCCCTCGAGCGCCGCCGCCTGGGCCGCGTGCCTGGCGCGGATTTCGCTCGATTTCACCGCATCCTTGGCCTTCTGGAAGTCGATCTTGGCGATGATGCCGAGATAGCCGACGCTCTGGTAGCGTTCCAGCGTGCGCTGGGCCGACAGGCGGTCGATCTCGGCGGTGTCGGCTTCGCGCTGCGCCAGCAGCTTCTGTTTCCTGGCCAGGATCTGCTGGCGCGCCACTTCCGCCTTCAGCTGCTCGTAGGTGGACACTTCGCGCTTCAGCGCATCCGACAGGTCGGGCGATTCCAGCACGGCCAGCACCTGGTCCTTTTTCACCGTGTCGCCGGCCGCGACCTTCAGGTTGACGGTGGACGGCGCCTTGGCATACAGGGTCGGGCTGACGGCGGCCACCACGCGGCCGTTGACGGAGGCGTCGCGCACCAGCGTGCCGCGGGTGACTTCGGCGATGCGCAGGCGCGCCGCGCTGACCGAGGCGTCGCTGCCGCGCCAGGACGACAGCAGGAAGGCGCAGACGGCCAGCAGGGCGGCGGCGGCGCCGATCCAGACGGCGCCGCGCTTGAGGCCGGCGCCGGCCGGTGCGGCAATGATGGCGTCTTGTTGTGAGGTGTCGCGGATCATGGTGTGGACATTCGGGTTGGGACACAGCGGTATTTGCAGGAAGCGTGCCAATGCTTAAGTCCTTGATTCGATTGGTGTCCGCCCCGATGAATGCGCCGTCCGCCCCTGTCCGTCCGGCAGGCGGACGGACAGGGCGGACACTCTTTTGCCAGCCCTCCCTTGATATTTTATAAAGCGTTCATAATTTCCCTGCATCACTATCCGGCCCGACCGTCGAAAGCGCCTATGTCCTTTACCGTGTTTCGAATGCCGGGTCATTGGCGCCCGCTGCTGGCGCGTGTGGCTGCTTTGACGACGTCCGCTGAGCCGGAACCGCAGGAGTATCCGTTCGCGCCCAGCGACGTCGCCCGGCTGCAGCGTCTCACCGCGGGCGATGCCGACGCGGCGCTGGACGATCCGACCTGGCGCGACCTGCTGCTCGAACGCTACGCCGAACTGGTCTCTGCCGAGACCAGTATCTTCGGCCGCCAGGTGCTGGTCCGGCGCCTGCGCAACGGCAGCAGCGAGGACGAGGCGGCCCTGCGCCGCACCCGCATCGAGACCCTGCTGGCCGATCCCGGGCGCCTGGCGCGGCTGCACCACGGCTTGCGCGCGCTGCGCCATGCCGATATCGAGGTCGCCGGGCTGCTGTTCGATCCGGCTGCTTCGTCTACCCTGGCGCCGCTGCAGCCGGGATGGCTGCGGGTCTGGTTCCTGATCCCGCTGCTGCTGGCGGCCTCGGTTGCGGCGGCGCTGCTGCTGTCGCCGCTGGCCTGGCTCGCTACCGCCGTTGCGATGTACCTGCTGGTGGCGCCGCAGATGCGCTACCGCGAGCGCATGGAGGAATGGAGCCGGCTGGGCGGCGCATTGCAGATGCTGCTGCGCGTGTGCACGCTGCTGGACGGCAGCGGCCATCCGCTGGCCGAGGAGTTCACGGGCCGCGCCAAGCGGGCGGGCTGGATCAGCCGGCGCCTGAAGCCGTCGCCGCTGGTCGACGGGGCGCCGCTGGTCAAGGATTACCAGCACTGGTTCCTGCTGGCCAACGTCCGCCATTACTTCAGGAGCGTGCGCCTGGCGTTGGCACAGCGCGCCTTTTTGTGCGAATGCTACGACCTGTGCGCCAACCTCGAAGCTGACGTGGCGCTGGCGCGCCACCTGCTGGCCACGCCGCTGTGGTGCTGGGCCGGGCGCAGCGCTGCGCGCGCGCTGGCGCTGGACGAGGGAGTGCATCCGCTGGTCGAGGGGGCCAGCGCGCTGTCGATCGCGCTCGACGGCAAGGGCGCCTTCCTGTCGGGCCAGAACGGCGTCGGCAAGAGCACCTTCCTGCGCACGCTGGGCGTCAACCTGGCGGCGGCGCGCGCCTTCGGCTTTTGCTACGCACGCCGGGCCAGCCTGCCGGCGCTGCCTGTTGTCGCCAGCATGCAGAACGAGGATTCGCTGCTGGGCGGGCAGAGTCTCTACATCGCCGAACTGGCGCGCGCCAGGGAGCTGCTGGCGGTGGCCGCTGGACGCCCGGTGGTGTGCCTGGTCGACGAGATCTTCCGCGGTACCAACCATGAGGAATCGGTAGCGGCGGCGGCGGCGGTGCTGGACGAACTGGCGGCGCAGGCGCTGGTGGTCGTGTCCTCGCATAACCTGGTGCTGGGGCCCTTGCTGGCGCACCGGCTGGCGCCGTGGCGGGTCGGGACGGGGGAGGACGGGGTGCTGCGGCTGGAACCGGGCGTGCTGGGGCGCACCAACGGGATTGCGCTGCTGGCTGCGCACGGGTTCGATACGGCGGTGCAGGACAAGGCCGAGAAGGTGGCGAGGTGGCTGGCGGGGCAGCGGGGTGGCGGTGCCGGGGCGGATTTGCTGGATGATGGGGTGGGCTGACCCCCGTTCTGGCCAGGAACACCAGAACGTCGTCCCTGCCTGCGCAGGGACGACGTCGATTGTCAGCGCGGACTCGTTACTTCTGCGGCTTCTGCCTTTGCGCATACGTCCCGACCAGCTCCCCCTTGGCCAGCACATGTCCCTGCATCGCCTCCAGCAACTGGTCGCGCTCCGCACCCCAGGGCACGTCCAGCATCCGATCCAGCGCATACACCTGGAAGTGATAGTGGTGCGGCTTGTCGCCCACCGGCGGATGCATGCCGTACCAGCCGGTCGAGCCGTGCGTGGTGCGGCCCTGCAGCACGCCGTCCGGGTCGGTCAGGCGCGGCTGCTCCTGCAGGCCCTCGGGCAGGCGGGTCAGGCTGGCCGGGATGTTCCAGGCCAGCCAATGCACCACCGGCGTGACCGGCTTGGCGTCCGGGTCTTCCATGACGACGACGTAGGACTTCGCGTTCGGCACCGCGGTCCAGCTCAGCGGCGGCGCCACGCCGTCCGCATATTCGCTGTACTTGGCCGGGATCTCGCCGCCACGCACGAAGCCCGACGAGCTGACGGTGAGCGTGCCCTTGGCCTGGGTCTGCGCGCGGGTGAAGGCGATCGGCACGCCGCTGCCCTTGCTCGCCTGCTGCTGCATCGGGCCGGCCGGCGCCTGCAGCTCGCTCGCGGGCTTGGCGGCGCTGCCCGTGTAGGCGACGCGGTAGATCACGCCGTTGGCGTCGTCCGCCATCAGCAGCGCGCCGTCCTTGGCCATCGCCAGGCCGACCGGGCGCGCGATGTGGGTCTTGTTGCCGTCGGTGAGGAAGCCGGTCACGAAGGGTTCGATCGCGCGTGCCTGGCCGTCCTGGAAGCGCACGCGCACGATTTCGTAGCCGGAAGGGACCTTGCGGTTCCAGGAGCCGCGCATGGTGACGAAGGCGTCGCCCTGGTATTCGGCCGGGAAGGCAGTGCCCTTGTAGAACACCAGCTGCATCGGCGCCGCGTGGGCGGCGTAGCCCAGCACCATCGGTGTGCTGTGCGCCTTCCAGTCCTGCTTGCTGATGTCGCCGATCGGGGTGCTCTGCGGGTAGATGGTGCCGGCGCCGACCACGTGCGGCCAGCCATATTGTTTACCCTGTTCGATCTTGTTGAGCTCTTCCGGCTGTTCCTCGTCGCCGAGGAAGTCGATGCCGTGGTCGAAGCCCCACAACTCGCCGGTCCGCGGCTGCCAGTCGAAGCCGATGGTGTTGCGCAGGCCGGTGGCGACGATCGTGCGGCTGGAGCCGTCCGGCGTCAGGCGCAGGATGGTCGCGTTTTCCTGGTTGGTTTCGTTGCACGCGTTGCAGGTGCTGCCGACGGTCAGGTACAGCATCCCGTCCGGGCCGAAGGCGATGGTGCGGTTGGCGTGCTGGCCGGCGTCGGGCAGGTCGCCCACCAGCATCTTCGGCGCACCGAGGCGGCCGTCGGGCTGGATGTCGGCCACGAACAGCTCTTTCACCGTCACCAGGTACAGCTTGTTGTCTCGGATCGCCAGGCCGTGCGCGCCGGCGCGGCTGACCACGATTTCCGGCTGGCCATCGGCGCGGCCGTCGCCGTTGGTATCGCGCAGCAGCACGACGTCGCCCTGGTCGCGCCGGCTCACGTAGACGTTGCCGTTGGGCGCCACCGCGATGATGCGGGCGTTCTTCAGGCCGGTGGCGAAAGGCGTCACCGTGAAGCCCGGCGGCGCCTTGATGCCGGCCATGCGCTGCGGCGTGGGCTCGACCTTGTCGGGTTTGAAGATATTGTTTTCGGCGCTGTACCGGGTGCCGTCGCCTTGCTGGGCCCAGGCGCCGGTAACGGTCAGGCACAGCAGGGCCATGAGAGGACGTTTCATCGCGTGCTCGCTTTCGGAAAGTGGATCGGTCGGGGAGGGACCGGGCCATCTTTACGCAGACAATCGGTGTTGTCTGTTTGCGAACTCACTAATGCCGAGCCTGGTCAGTAATCCGGTAGATTCTGTAGTTTCGGGGTCAGAGCAGAAATTCTGCTCTGACCCCGAAACCGGGCTCTGACCCCGGTTTGAGGTCGCGCATCAGTGGCGCGGGAGGGGCTTGCCTTTGGCGATGACTTCGTGGCATTCGCCCTTGATGGTGGCGTTGTCGTAGTCGGTCCAGCCGTAGCTGTCGACGTAGCGCTTGTGCTGGCGGAAAGCAGGGTTGACGGCGCTCCAGTCGAGGCGTTCGCCCGGGTAGTGCACGTCGGCCAGGTCGAGCAGGGTGTGGAACACGTTTTCGGTGGCCAGCCTGGCCTTGCGGTGGCGGCGCAGCTGGCCGACCTTGTCGGGGTGGCGCTCGGCATAGGCATCCGAATACCAGGCAAAGGCGGGCACGTGGAATTCGTACTGGGTATTGTGGCCGTGGAAGGCCAGGCGGCAGCTGTTGTCGTACAGGGTCTGGCCGTGGTCGGCCACGTACAGCAGCGCGGCCGGCCCGGCAGTCTCTTTCAGACGCTTGACCACGCCGTCGAGGAACCAGTCGGTGTACAGGATCGAGCTGTCGTAGCTGTTGTTGAGCTGGGCCTTGATGCGGATGTCGGTGTAGACCGGCTTGTCGATGCCGTACAGCGAGGGCAGCCATTTATCGAACTGCTTCGGGTAGCGGTGGCTGTAGTTCCAATGGCTGCCCAGCGTATGCAGCACGATCAGTTTTTTTGGGGCGGGATCGGCGACCGCATGCTTCAGGGGGCCGAACAGGACCTCGTCGTAGTTGGAATTGTCGGTAAAACCGCCCAGGTTCAGGAAATCGACGACGTCCGCCTCCTTGGCGAACACGGAGACTGGCGTGTCGAACTTGCCGAACGAGATCTGGTTCGACAACCAGAAGGTTTTATAGCCGGCTTCCTTGAAGGCGGAAATGAAGGATTTTTCCGAGAAGCCATCCTTCAGGCTCTCGGTCGCCGGCTTGCGCGAGATGATCACCGGCACCGACAGCCGCGTCGCCGACACCGAGGTGATCATGTCCGGCAGCGTCACCAGGTTGGCCTGCTGCGACAGCAGCGGATTGGTGTCGCGCGCATAGCCGTTCAGGCGCCAGCGGTCGTAGCGCGAGGATTCGCCGATCACCATCACCACGGTCTGCGCCTCGTCCGCGGCGAGGGCCGAGGTCGCGTGGAAGCGGAACTGCGCGCTGCTGCGGTTGAGTTCCGCCAGATAGACGCGCTCCTTGTAGAAGTCGACGCCGCGCGCCATCAGGCCGAACGGCCAGGAATGGGCGAAGGCATCCAGGTCGAAGGGCAATGCCGCCCAGTGCGCCAGCGGCGGCAGGGCGGCGCGCGGCGGCGCGCTGCCGGGACGCGGTGCGGCGGTTTTCTCGGCGTCCTCGTCCTTCGATGACGCCGCCTTGACCAGCCGCGCAGCCGGCGGCGGGGAGGAGGCGGCCGCCAGCGGTGGCGCCGCCACCCCGAATTCGACGCCATACGCGAATACCGCCGTCCCGACCGCCAGCACGCCCAGCACCACCGGGCGCGAGACGTCGGTCCAGTCGAGATCGCGCGTGCGCCAGGCCGCCACCCAGCTGGCGGCGAACCAGGCCAGCACGCCGATGAAGACGGCGGCCAGCAGCCAGACCTTACTGCCGAGGAATTCCATCGCTTCGGCCGGACTGGTCTCTGCGATGATGCCCAGGTGGTGGGTGGAGATGCCCTGGCCGTAGAACGCATATAAATAGAGTTCCACCGGCAGCGCCAAAAAGGCCGGCAGCAGCAGCCAGTGAAACCAGGCCGGGCGTTTCAGCAGCGCCCAGACGCCGGTCCAGGCCATCAGCTCGATGCCGAGCACCTTGCCCGGATGCGCGAGCGGCAGGCCGAACAGGACAGGCACGAAGGGCATGCAGGACAGCAGCAGGTAGCTCAGCAGGACAGCCAGGTTACGCGGACGCAGCAGAAAGCGCGGCGGAAAACGCATTGAAAAACGCATCGGAAACAGGGGCAAGGGTCGGGCCATCGGCCGGAAGACGAAGTCGGCTATTATGTCTTCTTTGCCGCAAGACACGCTATTTCTTTCCTGCAACTGCGCGCAACTGCGCCCATAATGCTGGCCAGCGATTGTTTGTTGTATCTCAATCACGACATTCTTTGGCAATCAGGCATCCTTTCGCCATTCGGGCCTGTCGAGAGTGACCACGCGGTTGACCCCGTCCCATATCAGGTCTATACTTGCGAGTTCTCGTTTTACTCTGGTCTTCGTATACGTCAATTCAGCCGCTCCCGTTGGTGAGTGGCTTTTGGCGCCTGTCGGGGCAGTAAAGCCGAGACTAGGTTTCAGTCCCCGGAAGCACCTGATGAGTCCGGGTCATCAACGTAGTAACTTTGTTGGATTAAGAACGATGCCAACCATCAATCAACTGATTCGCAAGCCGCGTGAAGCCGCGGTTGTGAAGAGCAAGTCGCCGGCACTGGAAAACTGCCCGCAAAAGCGCGGTGTTTGCACCCGTGTCTACACGACGACCCCGAAGAAGCCGAACTCGGCACTGCGTAAAGTCGCCAAAGTTCGCCTGACCAACGGTTTCGAAGTCATTTCGTACATCGGCGGTGAAGGCCACAACCTGCAGGAACACTCGGTCGTGCTGCTGCGCGGCGGTCGTGTGAAAGACTTGCCGGGTGTGCGTTATCACATGGTCCGCGGTGCACTGGATACCCAGGGCGTGAAAGACCGTAAGCAGGCCCGTTCGAAGTACGGTGCCAAGCGCGCTAAAGCCGCCAAGAAGTAATTCTTAGCACTTTCGCTTAATTAATTTTTTGAGTTGAGCCGGCCGGAAGGCCGAGTAAGTGAAAAACCATGAGGGTTTTTCGCGAGTGCGGTTCAAGCACTCAACTGAAGACAGGAAGGAATTGAAATGCCACGTCGTCGTGAAGTACCCAAGCGCGAGATTCTGCCGGATCCGAAATTCGGCAATACCGATGTCGCCAAGTTTGTCAACGTTCTGATGCTGTCCGGCAAAAAATCGGTCGCAGAAAACATCATCTACGGTGCCTTCGAATACATCCAGACCAAATCGGGCAAGGACCCGCTGGAAGTCTTCGTTACCGCGATCAACAACGCCAAGCCGATGGTCGAGGTGAAGTCCCGCCGCGTCGGTGGTGCCAACTACCAGGTGCCAGTTGAAGTTCGTCCAGTTCGCCGTATGGCTCTGTCTATGCGTTGGTTGCGCGAAGCCGCAAACAAGCGTAGCGAGAAGTCCATGCCGCAACGCCTGGGTGGTGAGCTGATGGAAGCGGCGGAAGGCCGCGGCGGCGCGATGAAGCGTCGTGACGAGGTGCACCGTATGGCTGAAGCGAACAAGGCGTTCTCGCACTTCCGCTTCTAAAAAAGGACCAGCCGGTCCTTGGGCAGGTCGCCCGGGGATTGGCCCCTTAGTAATATCTGTTGTTCAGGCCGAGCTTCATTTTGATATCAAGATGCTGCTCGGTTTTGTCCATTCAAAGATTTAGGAAAAATTATGGCACGCAAGACCCCCATTGAGCGCTACCGCAACATCGGTATTTCCGCTCACATCGATGCTGGTAAAACCACCACCACCGAGCGCGTCCTGTTCTATACCGGCGTGAACCACAAGATCGGCGAAGTGCACGACGGCGCAGCGACGATGGACTGGATGGAGCAGGAGCAGGAACGCGGCATTACCATTACCTCGGCAGCGACGACCTGCTTCTGGAACGGTATGGCCAACAACTTCGAGCCGCACCACATCAACATCATCGACACCCCGGGCCACGTCGACTTCACGATTGAAGTCGAACGCTCGATGCGCGTGCTGGACGGCGCCTGCATGGTTTACTGTGCAGTCGGCGGCGTGCAGCCGCAGTCGGAAACCGTGTGGCGCCAGGCTAACAAGTACAAAGTCCCGCGTCTGGCCTTCGTCAACAAGATGGACCGTACCGGTGCGAACTTCTTCAAGGTGTACGAGCAGATGCGTGCCCGCCTGAAGGCCAACCCGATCCCGCTGCAGATCCCGATCGGCGCCGAAGAGAACTTCCTGGGCGTGGTCGACCTGGTCAAGATGAAAGCCATCTACTGGGACGACGCGTCGCAGGGCATGAAGTTCGATTACCGCGACATCCCGGCCGAACTGGTCGATCAAGCCAACGAATGGCGTGAAAAGCTGGTCGAGACCGCTGCTGAAGCGACCGAAGAGCTGATGAACAAGTACCTGGAAGAAGGCGACCTCTCGGAAGAAGAGATCAAGGCCGCCCTGCGCCAGCGTACCATCGCGTCGGAAATCGTCCCGATGATGTGCGGCACCGCGTTCAAGAACAAGGGCGTGCAGGCCATGCTGGACGGCGTCATCGAATACCTGCCTTCGCCAGTGGACATTCCACCGGTCGGCGGTACCGACGAGGACGACCAGCCGATCACCCGCACTGCATCGGACGACGAGAAGTTCGCGGCGCTGGCATTCAAGATCATGACCGACCCGTTCGTCGGCCAGCTGATCTTCTTCCGCGTCTACTCGGGCATGATCAAGTCGGGCGATACCGTCTACAACCCGATCAAGAACAAGAAGGAACGTCTCGGCCGTATTCTGCAGATGCACGCCAACCAGCGTGAAGAGATCAAGGAAGTCCGCGCCGGCGATATCGCCGCTGCTGTCGGCCTGAAAGACGCGACCACCGGCGAAACCCTGTGCGATCCGTCGGCGATCATCACCCTGGAAAAGATGGTGTTCCCGGAGCCGGTCATTCAGCAGGCTGTCGAGCCGAAGACCAAGGCCGACCAGGAAAAGATGGGCCTGGCCCTGAACCGCCTGGCGCAGGAAGATCCGTCGTTCCGCGTGCGTACCGATGAAGAATCGGGCCAGACCATCATCGGTGGTATGGGCGAGCTGCACCTGGAAATTATCGTCGACCGCATGAAGCGTGAATTCGGCGTGGAAGCGACCGTCGGCAAGCCGCAGGTTGCCTACCGCGAAACCATCCGCAAGGCAGTCAGCGACGTCGAAGGCAAGTTCGTCAAGCAGTCGGGCGGCCGCGGCCAGTACGGCCACGCCGTGCTGTCGATCGAACCGCAAGAACCGGGCAAGGGCTTCGAATTCATCGACGCCATCAAGGGCGGTGTGATTCCTCGCGAATTCATCCCGGCAGTCGAGAAGGGTGTTCGTGAAACCCTGTCGAGCGGCGTGATGGCAGGTTACCCGGTGGTCGACGTCAAAGTGACGCTGACCTTCGGTTCGTACCACGACGTGGACTCGAACGAAAACGCGTTCCGCATGGCCGGTTCGATGGCATTCAAGGATGGCTGCCGTAAAGCCAACCCGGTCATCCTCGAGCCGATGATGGCCGTGGAAGTGGAAACGCCGGAAGACTACGCCGGTACCGTGATGGGCGACCTGTCGTCCCGCCGCGGTATGGTGCAGGGCATGGACGAAATCCCGGGCGGCGGCGGCAAGATCATCAAGGCCGAAGTCCCGCTGTCGGAAATGTTCGGTTACTCGACCGTGCTGCGTTCGGCAACCCAGGGCCGTGCGACCTACACGATGGAATTCAAGCACTATTCGGAAGCACCGAAGCACGTGATGGACGCTATCGTCACCGCGAAAGCCAAGTAATTACGATCAGGGGCGGGGCACGTGTCCTGCCCCTGATTCAACAAACAAAAAACGAAGTAAATTGTTCTTTTAAAGGAAGATCAAAATGGCAAAAGGTAAATTCGAACGGACCAAGCCGCACGTCAACGTCGGCACCATCGGTCACGTTGACCACGGCAAAACCACCCTGACGGCTGCAATCGCAACCGTTCTGTCGAAGAAATTCGGCGGCGAAGCCAAGGCCTACGACCAGATCGACGCGGCTCCGGAAGAAAAAGCACGCGGCATCACCATCAACACCGCGCACGTCGAGTACGAAACCGCGAACCGTCACTACGCGCACGTCGACTGCCCAGGCCACGCCGACTACATCAAGAACATGATCACCGGTGCTGCCCAGATGGACGGCGCGATCCTGGTGTGCTCGGCCGCTGACGGCCCGATGCCACAGACCCGCGAGCACATCCTGCTGGCGCGTCAGGTTGGCGTTCCGTACATCATCGTGTTCCTGAACAAGTGCGACCTGGTCGACGACGAAGAGCTGCTGGAACTGGTCGAAATGGAAGTGCGCGAGCTTCTGTCGAAGTACGAGTTCCCTGGCGACGACCTGCCGATCATCAAAGGTTCGGCACGTATGGCCCTCGAAGGCCAGGCTGGTCCGATGGGCGAAGAGTGCATCGTGGCCCTGGCTGAAGCCCTGGATACCTACATCCCGACCCCGGAACGTGCCGTTGACGGCGCCTTCCTGATGCCGGTGGAAGACGTGTTCTCGATCTCGGGCCGCGGTACCGTGGTGACCGGTCGTGTCGAGCGCGGCATCATCAAGGTCGGCGAAGAGATCGAAATCGTCGGTATCATCGACACCGTGAAGACCACCTGCACCGGCGTGGAAATGTTCCGCAAGCTGCTGGACCAGGGTCAAGCTGGCGACAACGTCGGCCTGCTGCTGCGCGGCACCAAGCGTGAAGACGTCCAGCGTGGCCAGGTTCTGGCCAAGCCGGGCTCGATCAAGCCGCACAACCACTTCACCGGCGAGATCTACGTTCTGTCGAAAGACGAAGGCGGCCGTCACACTCCGTTCTTCAACAACTACCGTCCGCAGTTCTACTTCCGTACGACTGACGTGACCGGTTCGATCGAACTGCCGGCAGACAAGGAAATGGTCATGCCAGGCGACAACGTGTCGATCACCGTCAAGCTGATCAGCCCGATCGCGATGGAAGAAGGCCTGCGCTTCGCAATCCGCGAAGGCGGTCGTACCGTCGGCGCCGGCGTTGTGGCGAAAATCCTCGCCTAATACGCTGAGGAGCCTGTCCTTGCAAGGGCAGGCCGCTCCGCGGGCGCGGGCCATGTCCCGCGAATTCCCCGCTACGCCGTGGTTGCCAAGATCCTGGCTTAATTGCCAACGATCTATCGTAACTAGGCGATAGAAGAGGGACAGAACTGCGGTTCTGTCCCTTTTTTGTGACAGTGGCAGAAGCAAGAGGGTGATTTCGGGTTATACTGCCGTCCCCTTGCAGCACCGTTTCATGCACTACCGTAGCACGACTATATGATTGCCGGCCCGATGGCCGGTTCGTTCTTTTTTAAGGAATTAGCATGTCCAACCAGAAAATCCGTATCCGCCTGAAAGCGTTCGACTACAAACTGATCGACCAGTCCGCTCTGGAAATCGTCGATACCGCCAAGCGCACCGGCGCCGTGGTCAAGGGCCCGGTTCCGCTGCCGACCCGCATCCAGCGCTTCGACATCCTGCGTTCCCCGCACGTCAACAAGACCTCGCGCGACCAGTTCGAAATCCGTACGCACCAGCGTCTGATGGACATCGTCGACCCGACCGACAAGACCGTTGACGCACTGATGAAGCTGGACCTGCCAGCTGGCGTCGACGTCGAAATCAAACTGCAGTAATCCGCTCGTCAAAATTCCGTCATGCCGGCCGCTGGCCGTCATGATCTCGGGGTCGGTACCGCTTTGCGGACCGGCCCCGTTTTCATTCCGGCGGCAGTCACGTCATTATTTAGCCCCACGCACTAAACAATTCTGTGACAAAATGTTAATACCGTAGCGCCTGCTTCGGGAACCCGTCACAAGGACTGCCATGACCGCCGCCGCCTTCCCCCAGGTTGCCCAGCTGGCCCAGTGCCTGCGCACGCGCACCTGGCGCGACATGGCCAAGCACGCATGGCTGATCCTGTTGGGCATGCTGTTGCTCAAGTGGCTGCTGCCCGCCGACCTCGGGAACGGCATGCGCCCGCTGATCCTGGTCGTGCCGCTGCTGCCTTTCATCGCAAAAGACCTGTCTCACTGGCCGGACGCGCTCGAGCGCCTGCGTGCCGCCATGGCCGAGCGTGCCTGGGTGAACATGCTGCATGCGTGCTGGCCGCCCGAGCTGATCGGCCTGCTGCGCCTGGACGCCGCGCTGCGCCACGGATTCATGAAGTGGCTGAAGCGCCGTCCGCAACCGGCGCCCCCGGCCGGCCAGGCCTTCACCTATCTCGAGCGCGGCGCCTACCGCACCGGCATCGCCATCGCGCTGATGGCGGCCCTGTTCGAATTGCCGCTCGACGCGGCCTTGCTGCCGCTGCTGCCGCCGACCCTGGTCGATCCGCACAAGGTGCACGTACTGCACGCACTGCTGGCGATCGGCGTACTGTCGACCCTGGTCTGGGTGCTGGGCGACCGCTGGCATATCGGCCGCGGCTGTCACGTGCTGACCGCGGACGGGCTCGAGCTGCGCGTCGGTGCCCGCACGGGCGGCACCATCCCGCTGGAGGCCATCGCCGATTGCCGGCGCATCGATGTCGAGGCGCACATCTGGTGCCGCCGCGAAGGCATCGAACGCCACCGTACGCTGCAGGCTTCACCTCTTGACAAGCCGAACACAGCCCTCATGTTGAAACCGGACAGCCGCGTGCGCCTGACTCACCTCGGCGTGGAGCGGGCCGGCCTGGCTTGCGTGTTCCTGTACGTCGACCAGCCCGATCGCCTCATCCGCGCAGTGCGCAGCGAACGGCAACAATAAAACAGATCCGATCGCGTATTGGGGAGACCGCGATGACCACAATGAAGCAGGTCGCACAGCTCGCCGGAGTTTCGATCTCGACGGTGTCGCACGTCATCAACAACACCCGCGTCGTCAGCAGCGACGTGCGCCAGCGGGTGCAGGGCGTGATCGACGAACTGCGCTACATCCCGAGCGCCGTCGCGCGCAGCCTCAAGAACGACAAGACCAACACCATCGGCGTGCTGGTGCCCAACAGTTCGAACCCCTATTTTGCCGAGCTGATCCGATGGATCGAGGAAGCCGCCTTCCAGCGCGGCTACAACATGATCCTGTGTAACGCCCATGGCGGCGCCCGCAAGCAGGCCGCCTACCTGCGCCTGCTGATGGGAAAGCGCATCGACGGCCTGGTCCTGGTTGCCAGCGGCGCCGACGACGAGCGCGACTTGATGCTGCGCCACGAAGCGGTGCCCGTCGTCCAGCTCGAGCGTGCGCTGCCGGGTCTGCAGGCGGACCTGGTGCTGGCCGGGCAGGAGGAGGGCGCCTACCAGGCCACGCGCCACCTGATCGGCCTCGGGCACCGCGCGATCGGCTGCGTCTCCGGTCCGCCCGACCTGCCGCGTGCGCGCGAACGCGTGGCCGGCTACCTGCGCGCGATGGGGGAAGCCGGCCTGCCGGTACCGCCCGGGCGCGTCGTGCACGAGGAATTCACCAGTGCCGGCGGCCATGCCGCCTTTGCCCGCCTGCTGGGCCAGCCGCATCCGCCCAGCGCGGTGTTCGTCGCCAGCGACCTGATGGCCCTCGGCGCCCTGTGTGCGGCCGGGCGTGCCGGGGTGAGCATTCCACAAGAAATGTCGGTGATTGGCTACGACGACATCGACGGTGCCGGCTACACCAACCCGCCGCTGACGACGGTGGCGCCGCCCAAGCGCGAGATGGCGAGCCTGGCGATCGAGCAGCTGATCGACCGCATCAAGGGCCTGCATGCACCGCTGCGCGCCACCGCGCTGAGCAGCACGCTGGTGGTGCGAGCCTCGACCGGCCCGCTGCTGTAACGCAGGCGCCGGTTCAGGCGCGCCGCGCCGGCAGCACGCTGCCGTGCGCATCCGCCGGTGCGGCATCGCGCTGCGCTGCAGCCACCGCGGCTTCGGCCGCGCTGCGCAGGTCCGGCGTGTGCAGCACCTGGGTGGGGTAGGCGAGGCGGATGTCGCGCGCCGCCAGGCCGTCGACGATCTGCAGCAGGATGTCCTGCTGGATGTCCATGAAGCGGTTGTAGTCCGGCGATTCGACCCAGTAGACAACCTCGAAATTCATCGATGACGGGCCTATACCCTGGAAGTGGGCGCGGTCGAAGGTCACCGTCTGCTGCGCCTTGACGATCTCGGTCAGCATCGGCGGGATCGCCGCCAGCTTGTCGCGCGGGGTGTCGTAGGTCACGCTGATCGAGAACACGATGCGGCGCCGCTGCATCCGCGTCATGTTCTGGAGCCGGCTTTTCAATAAATCCCCGTTGGCGAAGATCAGTTCCTCGCCGCCGAGGCTGCGGATGCGCGTGGTCTTGAGGCCCACGTATTCGACCGTGCCCAGGTATTTGTCGACGATCACGAAGTCGCCGATCACGAAGGGTTTATCCAATACGATCGACAGGGACGCGAACAAATCGCCGAGGATGTTCTGCACCGCCAGCGCGACGGCCACGCCGCCGATGCCGAGCGAGGCGACCAGGGTCGTGATGTTGACGCCCAGGTTATCCAGGATCATCAGCAGGACCACGATCCACAGCACCATGCGCGCAATGAAACTCACGGCCGCCGCCGAGGTTGCGCGGCCGGGTTCGTCCGAGCGGTTGCGGTAATACTCGGCCAGCCAGGCGCGCAGGGCGCGGTTGCCCCACAGCGCCGCCTGGAGCAGGCCGGCCACGATGGCGACGCGCGTCACCAGCTGGTGCACGTACTCGGGCAAGACCAGCAGCTTGCTGCCGGCGAACAGGCCGATCACGACGATGACGAACAGCCGCGTCGCATCCAGCGTTTCGACGGCGATGTCGTCGAGCCGGGTTTCGGTGCGCTCGGCCAGCCGGCGCACGTGGTGCACCACCACTTTCTTGGTCACGTAGAGCGCGAGCGTCACCGCGGCGGCGACGCCGAGCGCCGTCAGCCACGCCAGTGTCGTGTTATTGAAGACCACCAGATCCATGCATTCATCCTTTCCAACATCCTGCTTATCGAGCGGCCAATTGTAACGGTCTCGTGCAGCGCACAAGATTTTGCAGATGGGTATTGCGCTTTCCGCATTGATGCTCGTATAATTCGGCTCCCCGGGCGGTTAGTTCAGCTGGTTAGAATACTTGGTCGACATCCAAGGGGTCGCAGGTTCGAATCCTGCACCGCCCACCAGAATTCCTTCATACATATCGCAGGCCTCGGTTTCATGAGCGCCTGTAGAGAAAAGGCGCAGCAGTGTGCCTTTTCTGTGCTGACCAGCCAGGTCAGATTTCTTTTCTCTCCAAGAACTCAGCGTGAAACGCAACAGGCCGCGTCAACTCTCCGCATTCTCCTGTTGCGTCCTTCCGATGCGGGCGCTATACTAGCCGGCTTCGGTATGGGCATGTCTTTTTTTGCCCATGCGTTTTGTAGTTCAACTATCCCCGCCCAATCGCAGGTGGGAATTGGAGAAAAAATGAGCCTGGGCCTTCTCGGTCGCAAGGTTGGCATGATGCGCATCTTCACGGATGACGGGGATTCGATCCCGGTCACCGTGCTGGACGTGTCGAACAACCGTGTTGCGCAAATCAAAACTCCTGAAACCGACGGTTACTCCGCGGTTCAGGTCGTATTCGGTCAACGTCGCGCTTCCCGCGTGAACATGGCCAGTGCGGGTCACTTCGCCAAAGCTGGTGTCGAAGCCGGTACGCTGCTGAAGGAATTCCGCATCGACGCCGAGCAAGCCGCTGGTTTCAAGGCTGGCGACGCAGTCAATGTATCCCTGTTCGAAGTCGGCCAGAAAATCGACGTGCAAGGCACCTCGATCGGTAAAGGCTACGCCGGTACCATCAAGCGTCACAACTTTGCTTCGGGCCGTGCAACCCACGGTAACTCGCGTTCGCACAACGTTCCTGGCTCCATCGGTATGGCGCAGGATCCGGGCCGCGTGTTCCCTGGTAAGCGCATGACCGGTCACATGGGCGACGAAACCGTCACCACCCAGAACCTGGAAATCGCCCGTATCGACGCCGAGCGTCAACTGCTGCTGGTCAAGGGTGCCGTTCCTGGCGCCAAGAACGGCCAAGTGGTTGTCAAGCCGGCCGTCAAGGTCAAAGCAAAGAAAGGAGCGTAAAAGATGGAACTGAAGCTCCTGAACGAGCAAGGCCAAGCCGGCTCGAACGTTAACGCCACCGACGAAGTCTTCGGTCGCGATTACAACGAAGCACTGATCCACCAGATCGTGGTCGCCTATGCCGCCAACGCGCGCAGCGGTAACCGCAAGCAGAAGGATCGTGAAGAAGTCTCCCACACGACCAAGAAGCCTTGGCGCCAGAAAGGCACCGGCCGCGCCCGTGCCGGTATGTCGTCGTCGCCATTGTGGCGTGGCGGTGGTCGCATCTTCCCGAACTCGCCTGACGAGAACTTCTCGCACAAGGTCAACAAGAAGATGTATCGCGCCGGCATGTGCTCGATCCTGTCGCAGCTGGCCCGTGAAGAGCGCCTGAGCGTCGTCGAAAACCTGTCGATCGAAGCCCCGAAGACCAAGCTGCTGTCGCAGAAGCTGCAGAGCATGGGCCTGGAATCGGTGCTGGTGATCACTGACACCATCGACGAAAACCTGCTGCTGGCATCGCGCAACCTGCCGAACGTGCTGGTTGTCGAGCCGAAGCACGCCGACCCGATGTCGCTGGTGTTCTACAAGAAAGTCCTGGTCACCAAAGCTGCTCTGGCCAAGATCGAGGAGATGTACGCATGAGCGCCGCAATCAAATTCAGCGAAGAGCGCCTGATGAAGGTGCTGCTGGCTCCGGTCATTTCCGAAAAGGCGACCTTCGTCGCGGAAAAGAACGAACAGATCGTGTTCAAGGTCCTGCCTGACGCGACCAAGCCGGAAATCAAGGCTGCCGTCGAACTGCTGTTCAAGGTCGAAGTGGAATCGGTGCAAACCGTCAACCGCGAAGGCAAGGTCAAGCGTTCGGGCCGTTTCACCGGTCGCCGCAACCACACCAAGCGCGCTTTCGTGGCCCTGAAGCCGGGTCAGGAAATTAACTTTGTCGAGGAGGCTCAATAATGGCACTCGTTAAGATGAAGCCAACCTCCCCAGGCCGCCGCGGCATGGTGAAGGTTGTGACCGAAGGCCTGTACAAAGGCCGTCCGTTCGCAGCCCTGGTTGAGAAGAAATCGAAGACTGCTGGCCGTAACAACAACGGCCACATCACCACCCGTCACATCGGTGGTGGTCACAAGCAACACTACCGTATGGTTGACTTCAAACGTCAAAAAGACGGTATCCCGGCCAAGGTCGAGCGTATTGAATACGACCCGAACCGTACCGCGCACATCGCACTGCTGTGCTACGCGGACGGCGAGCGTCAGTACATCATCGCCACCAAAGGCATGGCTGTCGGCGACAGCGTCATGAACGGCTCGGAAGCGTCGATCAAGTCGGGCAACTGCCTGCCGATCCGCAACATCCCGGTCGGTACCGTGATGCATTGCGTCGAAATGCTGCCAGGTAAGGGTGCCCAGATGGCCCGTACCGCCGGCGCCGGCGTCGTGCTGATGGCCCGCGAAGGCACCTACGCCCAGGTTCGCCTGCGCTCGGGTGAAGTCCGTCGCGTGCACATCGAGTGCCGTGCCACCATCGGCGAAGTCGGCAATGCCGAACACAGCCTGCGCAAGATCGGTAAGGCTGGCGCGATGCGCTGGCGCGGTGTTCGTCCTACCGTCCGCGGTGTGGTCATGAACCCGGTCGACCACCCGCACGGTGGTGGTGAGGGTAAGACTGCAGCTGGTCGTCATCCAGTGTCGCCTTGGGGCCAACAGACGAAGGGCAAGAAGACGCGTTCGAACAAGCGCACTTCTTCGATGATCGTTTCGCGCCGCGGCAAGAAATAAGGGATAAGAAATGACTCGTTCATTGAAAAAAGGGCCGTTCATTGACGCCCACCTGGTGAAAAAAGTCGAGACCGCGCAAGCGAACAAAGACAAGAAGCCAGTCAAAACCTGGTCGCGCCGCTCGACGATCAGCCCGGACTTCATCGGTCTGACGATCGCCGTCCACAATGGCAAGGTGCACGTACCTGTGTACATTTCCGAGAACATGGTCGGTCACAAGCTGGGTGAATTCGCGCTGACCCGCACGTTCAAGGGCCATGCCGCCGACAAGAAGGCGAAGAAATAATGGAAACCAAAGCTATCCTCAAAGGCGTGCGCCTGTCGGAGCAAAAAGGCCGTCTGGTCGCGGATCTGATCCGCGGCAAGAAAGTCGACGCTGCCCTGAACATTCTGCAATTCAGCCCGAAAAAGGGCGCGACCATCATCAAGAAAGTGCTGGAGTCCGCAATCGCGAACGCCGAGCACAATGATGGCGCCGACATCGACGAACTGAAAGTGGTTCAGATCTATGTCGAAAAGGGCCCGATCCTGAAGCGCTTTACGGCACGTGCCAAAGGCCGCGGTGATCGCATTTCGAAACAATCCTGTCACGTCTACGTGACTGTCGGTAACTAAGGGGCATACGATGGGTCAGAAAATCCACCCAACCGGCTTCCGCCTGGCGGTCACCCGTAACTGGGCATCGCGTTGGTACGCTGGCAACGGCAACTTCGCCGACATGCTGAAGGAAGACCTGGAAGCACGCGTCTTCCTGAAGAAGAAGCTGAAGAACGCTTCGGTCGGCCGCATCGTCATCGAGCGTCCTGCCAAGAACGCGCGTTTCACGATCTACTCGTCGCGTCCGGGCGTGGTCATCGGCAAGAAAGGCGAGGACATCGAAGTCCTGAAGACCTCGCTGGCCAAGATCATGGGCGTGCCGGTGCACGTCAATATCGAAGAGATCCGCAAGCCGGAAATCGACTCGCAGCTGATCGCCGATTCGATCTCGCAGCAGCTGGAAAAGCGCATCATGTTCCGCCGCGCCATGAAGCGCGCGATGCAGAACGCCATGCGCCTGGGTGCTGTCGGCATCAAGATCATGTCGTCGGGCCGCCTGAACGGCATCGAAATCGCACGTACCGAATGGTACCGCGAAGGCCGTGTGCCGCTGCACACCCTGCGCGCCGATATCGACTACGGCACCAGCGAAGCATCGACCACCTACGGCATCATCGGCGTCAAGGTGTGGGTCTACAAAGGCGACCGTTCGGTCACCGGCGAAGCCCCTGTCATCGACACCCCGCCGGACGAGAAGAAGCCACGTGGCCCGCGTCGCGACGACGGCAAGCCGTCGCGCGGCCCGCGTCCACCAGGCGGTGCCCGTCCTAACACTGGTGCACCGACTGTCCGTGCGCGTCCTGCCGTCAAGGCAGCGACCCCGGCTGCAGCTGCACCGGCTGAGAAAGCAGGAGAATAAGCATGCTGCAACCATCGCGCAGGAAGTATCGTAAAGAGCAGAAAGGCCGTAACACCGGCATTTCGCACACCCGCGGCACCGCTGTGTCGTTCGGTGAGTTCGGCCTGAAGGCAGTTGCCCGCGGCCGTATCACCGCGCGCCAGATCGAAGCAGCCCGTCGCGCCATGACCCGTCACATCAAGCGTGGCGGTCGTATCTGGATCCGTATCTTCCCGGACAAGCCGATTTCGAACAAGCCGGCCGAAGTCCGTATGGGTAACGGTAAGGGTAATCCGGAATACTACGTCGCTGAAATCCAGCCAGGCAAAGTCCTGTACGAGATGGACGGCGTCGCTGAAGAACTGGCGCGCGAAGCATTCCGCCTGGCTGCCGCCAAACTGCCGCTGGCCACGACCTTCGTCGTGCGTCAAGTCGGTCAATAACAGGAGTTAAGAATGAAAGCAACAGAACTCCGCGGCAAGGACCAGGACGCTCTGAAGAAAGAGCTGAGCGAACTGCTGAAGGCCCAGTTCGGTCTGCGTATGCAAGTCGCGACCCAGCAACTGACCAACACCGCGCAGCTCAAGAAGGTGCGCCGCGATATCGCGCGTGTGAAGACCGTGATGAACCAGAAGGAAGCCAAATGAACGACACCACTAAAACGGCGCTGAAGCGTACGCTGGTCGGCAAAGTCGTGTCCGACAAAATGGACAAGACGGTGACCGTGCTGATCGAACGTCACGTCAAGCACCCGCTGTACGGCAAGATCATCGTGCGCTCGAATAAGTACCATGCGCACGACGAGACCAACCAGGCCAAGATCGGTGACACGGTCGAGATCGCGGAAGGTCGTCCGATCTCGAAGACCAAAGCTTGGACGCTGACGCGTGTTGTGCAGGTTGCACAAGTACTGTAAGCACTAAAATTTGTCTTGCGAGGCCCGCTGGTATCTGAGATACTAGCGGGCTTCGTTCATGTGTTGCCGCAGTACGTCCCCGCGATTGCGGCGGCCTGTATGAAGTACATTGGAAAGTCCAATCACCCAATCGTCGTGTTCCAGCAGGAGCAGGGCGGCGGGACCAAGACTGACCGCAGGCCCACGGTTTCCGTGGGGTTTACTACGGCTTAAGTTGGGAAAGAAAATATCATGATTCAAACCGAAAGCCGGCTCGAAGTAGCCGACAATACCGGTGCAAAAGAAGTTCTGTGCATCAAGGTATTGGGCGGCTCCAAGCGCCGTTACGCCAGCATTGGCGACGTGATCAAGGTCACCGTGAAGCAGGCCGCCCCGCGCGGTCGCGTCAAGAAAGGTGAAATCTACAACGCCGTGGTTGTGCGTACCGCCAAGGGTGTGCGCCGCCAAGACGGTTCCCTGGTGAAGTTCGACGGCAATGCCGCCGTGCTGCTGAACGCCAAGCTGGAGCCGATCGGCACCCGTATCTTCGGACCGGTAACGCGCGAGCTGCGTACCGAAAAGTTCATGAAGATCGTGTCCCTGGCACCTGAAGTTCTGTAAGGGAGTCGTAATGTCTAAGATTCGTAAAAACGACGAAGTCATCGTTCTGGCCGGTAAAGACAAAGGCAAGCGCGGCGTCGTGCAACAGCGCGTTGACGCTGAACACGTTGTCGTCGAAGGCGTGAATGTGGCCAAGAAGGCCGTCAAGCCGAACCCGATGACCGGTGTCACTGGTGGTATCGTCGACAAGACCATGCCGATTCACGTGTCGAACGTCGCGCTGTTCAATGCAGCGACCGGCAAGGCAGATCGCGTTGGCTATAAAGATGTGGACGGCAAAAAAGTCCGCGTCTTCAAGTCGAACGGCGAAGTAGTGAAAGGGTAATAAGAAATGGCCCGTCTCCAACAACTGTATAAAGACAAAGTCGTCGCCGAGCTGACCGAGAAATTCGGTTACAAGTCGGTGATGGAAGTCCCGCGCCTGACCAAGATCACCCTGAATATGGGTCTGTCGGAAGCAGTCGCCGACAAGAAGATCATCGAGCACGCTACCGGCGACCTGACCAAGATCGCCGGCCAGAAGCCGGTCGTCACCAAGGCACGCAAGGCAATCGCAGGTTTCAAGATCCGCGAAGGCTACCCGATCGGCACGATGGTGACCCTGCGCGGCAACCGCATGTACGAATTCCTCGACCGCTTCATCACCGTGGCCCTGCCGCGCGTGCGTGACTTCCGCGGTGTGAATGGTAAATCGTTCGACGGTCGCGGCAACTACAACATCGGCGTCAAAGAGCAGATCATCTTCCCGGAAATCGATTACGACAAGATCGATGCGCTGCGTGGCATGAACATCTCGATTACGACCACCGCCAAGAGCGACGAAGAAGCCAAAGCGCTGCTCGCCGCCTTCAAATTCCCGTTCAGGAACTAAGAGCATGGCAAAACTTGCACTGATTAACCGCGAAAAGAAGCGTGCAGACCTGGTGGAGAAATTCGCCCCGAAGCGTGCCGCTCTGAAAGCAATCATCAACGACCAGTCGAAGACCGAAGAAGAGCAATACGAAGCGCGCCTGAAACTGCAGGCACTGCCGCGTAACTCGGCCCCGAGCCGCCAGCGTAACCGCTGCGCAATAACCGGCCGTCCGCGTGGCACCTTCCGTAAATTCGGTCTGGCCCGTACCAAACTCCGTGAATTCGCCATGAAAGGCGAAATCCCGGGTATGACCAAAGCTAGCTGGTAATAGGAGAATAAGCAATGAGTATGAGCGATCCTATCGCCGATATGCTGACCCGCATCCGCAACGCACAAGGCGTGCAAAAGACCAACGTGTCGATGCCGTCGTCGAAAGTGAAAGTTGCGATCGCCAACGTCCTGAAGGACGAGGGTTACATCGAAGATTTCGCCGTGTCCACCGAAGGTGGCAAGTCGGAACTGAACATCGGTTTGAAATATTACGTTGGCCGTCCGGTTATCGAGCGCATCGAGCGCGTGTCCCGTCCTGGCCTGCGCATCTACAAGGGCAAAGACGAGATCCCTCAGGTCATGAACGGCCTGGGCGTCGCAATCGTCTCGACCCCGAAGGGTGTGATGACCGACCGTAAAGCACGTGCAACCGGTGTCGGTGGCGAAGTGCTTTGCTACGTGGCTTAAGGAGTAGACGATGTCTCGAGTAGCTAAGATGCCAATCGCCGTCCCGGCCGGTACCGATGTCGCGATCAACGCGTCGTCGATCACCGTCAAGGGCCCGCTGGGCACCCTGACCCAGCCGCTGAACGGCCTGGTCAAAGTAGAAAACAACAACGGCACGCTGTCGTTCGACGTCATCGACGATTCCCGCGAATCGAACGCGATGTCGGGCACCCTGCGCGCCCTGGTCAACAACATGGTTACCGGCGTCACCAAGGGCTTCGAGAAGAAGCTGAACCTGGTCGGCGTGGGTTACAAGGCAGCAGTGCAGGGCAACGCCCTGAACCTGTCGCTGGGCTTCTCGCACCCTGTTCTGCATGCGATGCCGGAAGGCATCACCGCAACGACCCCGACCCCGACCGAAATCCTGATCAAGGGTATCGATCGTCAAAAGGTCGGCCAGGTTGCCGCAGAAGTGCGTGCTTACCGCTCGCCTGAGCCTTACAAGGGCAAGGGTGTCCGTTATTCGGACGAAGTGGTGAAGCTTAAAGAAACCAAGAAGAAATAATCGGAGCTGACGATGGACAAGAAAGAATCGCGTCTGCGTCGCGGACGCCAAACCCGCATCAAGATCGCCCAGCTGGGCGTGAATCGCCTGTCGATTCACCGCACCAACCTGCACATCTATGCGAACCTGATCAGCCCGGATGCGAAGGTCCTGGTTTCGGCTTCGACGCTGGAAGCAGACGTGCGCGCCGAACTGGCTGGCCAGACCGGCAAGGGCGGCAACGCCGCCGCCGCTGCCCTGGTCGGCAAGCGCGTCGCAGAGAAAGCACTGCAAGCAGGGATCACCGAGGTCGCCTTCGACCGTTCGGGTTTCCGTTACCACGGCCGTGTCAAAGCGCTGGCAGAAGCTGCCCGCGAAGCCGGTCTGAAGTTCTAAGGAAGAATCGTCATGGCAAAAATGCAAGCGAAAATGGCAAGCGACAAGCCGGATGATGGCATGCGCGAAAAAATGATCGCGATCAACCGCGTGACCAAAGTGGTCAAGGGTGGTCGTATTATGGGTTTTGCAGCGCTGACCGTTGTCGGTGACGGCGATGGCCGCATCGGCATGGGCAAAGGCAAGTCGAAGGAAGTTCCGGTCGGCGTGCAAAAAGCGATGGAAGAAGCCCGCCGCAACCTGATCAAGGTGCCCCTCAAGAACGGTACCCTGCAGCACACCGTTACCGGCCGCCACGGCGCCTCGCGCGTCCTGATGGCCCCGGCCAAGCCGGGTACCGGCGTGATCGCCGGTGGCGCAATGCGCGCAATCTTCGAGGTGATGGGCGTGACCGACGTGGTCGCCAAGTCGACCGGTTCGTCGAACCCGTACAACCTGGTTCGTGCGACCCTCGACGGTCTGGCAAAAATGAGCACCCCGGCTGACATCGCTGCCAAGCGCGGCAAGTCGGTCGAAGAGATCCTGGGTTAAGGGGAATTACCATGGCAAACACCATCAAAGTCAAGCTGGTCAAAGGCCTGATCGGTACCCGTCAGGATCACCGCGCCACCGTGCGTGGTCTGGGTCTGCGTCGCGTCAACTCGGTTTCCGAGCTGCAAGACACCCCGTCGGTCCGCGGTATGATCAACAAGGTCAACTACCTCGTGAAAGTTGTCGACTGAGCCGCGGCTCGGTTTACGGAGAAAATCAATGGAACTCAATACCATTCAACCTGCTGACGGCGCCAAGCACTACAAGCGTCGCGTCGGTCGCGGTATCGGCTCCGGCCTGGGCAAGACTGCCGGCCGTGGTCACAAAGGTCAGAAATCGCGTTCGGGCGGCTTCCACAAGGTCGGCTTCGAAGGCGGTCAGATGCCTCTGCAGCGCCGCCTGCCGAAGCGTGGCTTCAAGTCGCTGAACGCTACGTTCAAGGCTGAAGTCCGCCTGTCGGACCTGAACGCCCTGGCCGTCGGCGACGTCGACATCCTGGTGCTCAAGCAAGCCGGCGTGCTGCCGGTGGTCGCTCGCGACGTGCGTGTCATCCTGTCCGGCGAGATCACCAAAGCGGTGAACCTCAAGGGTATCAAGGCGACCGCTGGCGCGAAAGCCGCGATCGAAGCAGCTGGCGGTTCGGTCGCCTAAAGCGACCGCTGCCTGATCGGAGCAAAAATTGGCGACTAATTCACAACTTGGTAAAAGTGCAGCATCCGGTTTCCCCTGGGGCCGGCTGTGGTTCTTGCTTGGCGCGTTGGTCGTGTACCGTATCGGTGCGCATATCCCGGTCCCCGGGATTGACCCGGTCGCCATGGCCCAGCTGTTCAAGCAGAACGAGGGCGGCATCCTGGGCATGTTCAACATGTTCTCGGGTGGCGCACTGTCCCGCTTTGCCGTGTTCGCTCTTGGCATCACGCCTTACATTTCGGCTTCGATCATCATGCAGCTGGTGTCGATCGTCTCGCCGCAGATGGAGGCACTGAAGAAAGAAGGCGAGGCCGGTCGCCGCAAGATCACCCAGTACACCCGCTACTTCACGGTGCTGCTGGCTCTGTTCCAGGCGTTCGGCATCGCGGTCGCCCTCGAGGCCCAGCAGGGCCTCGTGATCGACCCGGGCATCGCTTTCCGCTTCGTGACCGTCGTGACGCTGCTGACCGGTACCATGTTCCTCATGTGGCTGGGCGAGCAGATCACCGAACGTGGTCTTGGCAACGGTATCTCGATCATCATTTTTGCCGGTATCGCAGCCGGTCTGCCGAACGCACTGGGTAGCCTGTTCACCCTGGTGTCGAACGGTTCGATCAGCAGCTTCGCCGCAATCTTCATCGTGATTCTGGTGGCCCTCGTGACCTACGCGGTCGTGTTCGTAGAACGCGGCCAGCGCAAGATCCTGGTGAATTACGCGAAACGCCAGGTCGGTAACAAGATCTACGGTGGCCAAACCAGCCACCTGCCGCTGAAGTTGAACATGGCCGGCGTCATTCCGCCCATCTTCGCTTCGTCGATCATCCTGTTCCCGGCCACGATCGTCGACTGGTTCACCCGTGGCAAGGATACTTCGAATCCGTTCATCGGCTTCCTGAAGGACCTGGCTGCGTCGCTGACAGCCGGCGAACCGATCCATGCGTTGCTGTATGCGGTGGCGATCGTGTTCTTCTGCTTCTTCTATACGGCGCTGGTATTCAACAGCAAGGAAACGGCGGACAACTTGAAGAAGAGCGGCGCGTTCGTTCCGGGCATCCGTCCGGGCGAGCAGACTGCGCGCTACATCGACAAGATCCTGATGCGCCTGACCCTGGCCGGTGCGGTCTATATTACGGCAGTGTGCCTGCTGCCGGAGTTCATGCAGAGCCAGTGGAAAGTACCTTTCTACTTCGGCGGTACTTCGCTCCTGATCATCGTGGTCGTCACGATGGATTTCATGGCACAAGTGCAGAACTACGTCATGTCGCAGCAATACGAATCGCTGCTGCGGAAGGCTAATTTCAAGGGCGGCATCCCGTCGCGTTAAGCGACGAGCGCCCAGGAGCGTATAGACCGAATGGCAAAAGACGACGTCATCCAAATGCAAGGGGAGATCCTCGAGAATCTCCCGAACGCGACGTTTCGCGTGAAGCTGGAAAACGGGCACGTGGTATTGGGACACATCTCGGGTAAAATGCGGATGAATTACATCCGCATTCTCCCAGGCGACAAGGTGACGGTGGAGTTGACGCCGTACGACCTGTCCCGGGCCCGCATCGTGTTCCGCACCAAGTAAAACATTTAAGTATCTGAATCTGGAAGAGAGTGCAAAATGAAAGTTAATGCTTCAGTCAAGCGGATCTGCCGCAACTGCAAGATCATCAAGCGCAAGGGCGTGGTCCGTGTGATCTGCGTCGAGCCGCGTCACAAGCAGCGTCAAGGTTAATACGAGGAATATCGAATGGCACGTATTGCAGGGGTCAACGTCCCCAATCATCAGCACACCGTGATCGGCCTGACGGCAATCTACGGTATCGGTCGCACCCGCTCGCAAAAGATCTGCGAAACCACTGGTGTTGCAACCAACAAGAAGGTCAAGGACCTGGACGACAACGAACTGGAAAAGCTGCGTGACGCAGTCGGCAAGTTCACCGTCGAAGGCGATCTGCGCCGTGAGCTGTCCATGAACATCAAGCGTTTGATGGACCTGGGCTGCTACCGTGGCATGCGTCACCGCAAGGGCCTGCCGGTCCGCGGTCAGCGTACCCGTACCAATGCACGTACCCGCAAGGGCCCGCGCAAGGCCGCTCAATCGCTGAAGAAATAATCTAGGAACCGACCATGGCTAAGCAACAAAGCTCGGCGGCTGCAGCCCGCATCCGCAAGAAAGTCAAAAAGAACGTCGCCGAAGGCATCGCACACGTCCACGCATCGTTCAACAACACCATCATCACGATCACCGATCGCCAGGGCAATGCCCTGTCGTGGGCAACTTCCGGCGGCGCCGGCTTCAAGGGTTCGCGTAAGTCGACCCCGTTTGCGGCGCAGGTCGCAGCTGAAGCTGCTGGCAAGGTCGCTCAGGAATACGGCGTGAAGAACCTGGAAGTGCGCATCAAGGGCCCGGGCCCTGGCCGTGAATCGGCTGTGCGCGCGCTGAACAACCTGGGCATCAAGATCACCGAGATCCAGGACGTGACGCCGGTACCGCACAACGGTTGCCGTCCGCCGAAGCGTCGTCGTATCTAAGTTGATCATGGGTGGGCTTGCCCGCCTGTTGCAGATCGACTACATCACGATCGCCGGTGCAGTAGGCCCAGAAATGGGTTATACTGCCCGGCTATTGTCGCCTCCGATCGTCCTGATTGGGGGCTTTTTGTAAGCCACGTCCGGTCTCATGCAGAACCGGACTAGCGCCTGTTGCGGGATTCCATCCGCTTCCGGGGCGTGATCATTCAAATAAAGGAAGTACAACGTGGCACGTTATATCGGACCAAAAGCAAAACTGTCCCGCCGTGAAGGCACCGACCTGTTCCTGAAGAGCGCACGCCGCTCGCTGGATTCGAAGTGCAAACTGGACATCAAGCCAGGCCAGCACGGTGTCAAGTCGGGTCAGCGTACCTCGGACTACGGCAACCAGCTGCGCGAAAAGCAGAAGGTCAAGCGCATGTACGGCATCCTGGAGCGCCAGTTCCGCCGTTACTTCGCCGAAGCATCGCGTAAAAAAGGCAACACCGGCGAAACCCTGCTGAAGCTGCTGGAAGCGCGTCTCGACAACGTCGCTTACCGCATGGGCTTCGGCTCGACCCGCGCCGAAGCGCGCCAGCTGGTGAGCCACAAGGCCTTCACCGTCAACGGCCAGGTCGTGAACATCGCTTCGTACCAGGTCAAGACCGGCGACGTCGTCGCTGTGCGCGAGAAAGCCAAGAAGCAAGTTCGTATCGTCGAAGCCCTGTCGCTGGCCGAACAAGTCGGCATGCCGGCATGGGTCTCGGTCGACTCCAAGAAGATGGAAGGCACCTTCCGTTCGTTCCCGGAGCGTAACGAGATCGCTGCAGACGTCAACGAAGCGCTGATCGTCGAACTGTACTCGCGTTAATGCGGTAAACGACGATAAGGGACGGCCCAGCCGTACCTTATCGTCTTCCCCGCGAAGGCGGGGATCCAAGTTCTGCATGAGCCGACGTAACGCTAGCAAACTTGGGGGAGTTGATGCCATTGGCATCCACTCCGCCTTCGCGGGAACGACGGTTCATCCGTCAACACCGAATTCGTTTCACCGCCTGCTCGAAGAAGCAGGCGTTTTCACTGATGCCATCAGCCTTATCGGTGTAACGAGCCGAGGGTATTGAAGAGGACACCCATGCAAAATAGTTTGTTGAAGCCACGTATCATCGACGTCGAAGCTCTCGGCGCCGGCCACGCGAAAGTCGTGATGGAGCCGTTCGAACGTGGTTATGGTCACACGCTGGGTAACGCGCTGCGCCGCGTCCTGCTGTCGTCGATGATCGGCTACGCGCCGACCGAAGTGACGATCGCCGGCGTCGTGCACGAGTACTCGTCGCTGGACGGCGTGCAGGAAGACGTGGTCGACCTGCTGCTGAACCTGAAGGGCGTCGTGTTCAAGGTGCACAATCGTGACTCCGTGACGCTGACCCTCAAAAAGGACGGCGAAGGCCCGGTCCTGGCTTCCGATATCGATCTGCCGCATGACGTGGAACTGATCAATCCGGAGCACGTGATCGCCCACCTGACCGCCGGCGGCAAGCTGGACATGCAGATCAAGGTCGAAAAAGGCCGTGGCTACGTGCCGGGTAACGTCCGTCGCCTGTCGGAAGACACCAACAAGACCATCGGCCGCATCATCCTGGATGCATCGTTCTCGCCGGTGCGCCGCGTGTCCTACGCCGTGGAATCGGCCCGTGTCGAACAGCGTACCGACCTGGACAAGCTGATCATCAACATCGAGACCAATGGCGTCATCACCCCGGAAGAGGCGATCCGCCAATCGGCCCGCGTGCTGGTCGACCAGCTCAACGTGTTCGCCGCCCTGGAAGGCACCGAAGCCGCTGCGGAAGCGCCGTCGCGTGCACCGCTGGTCGATCCGATCCTGCTGCGTCCGGTGGACGACCTGGAACTGACCGTCCGTTCGGCAAACTGCCTGAAGGCCGAGAACATCTACTACATCGGCGACCTGATCCAGCGTTCGGAAAACGAACTGCTGAAGACCCCGAACCTGGGCCGCAAGTCGCTGAACGAGATCAAGGAAGTCCTGGCTTCCCGCGGTCTGACGCTCGGCATGAAGCTGGAAAACTGGCCGCCAGCAGGCCTCGAGAAATAAGCTCGATAAACCTACTGCGCGGGCACATTTCCGTCCTGCGATGCTCCGCTACGGCGGGCCGGCCGTACCGAAGTACGGCTGCGCTTCTCGAACGGAACTGAGCCCTGTTCGCTACGGTTTCTCGAGCTTACGAGACTGCACTGGTTTGCTGAAATATAGCTGTTGTAGTACCGCATGCAGCATGGAGCTGCATGCGTTTTAAACTTATCTAACCGGTCCGCGTTTCTGCATTTGCACGAGCGATCGAAGAACTGGAATATAAAACTCTTAAAGGAATTACCATGCGTCACCGTCACGGCCTCCGTAAACTGAATCGTACTTCGTCCCACCGTCTGGCAATGCTGCGCAACATGACCGTTTCGCTGCTGCGTCACGAAGCGATCAAGACCACCGTTCCGAAAGCCAAGGAACTGCGTAAAGTCGTCGAGCCGATCATCACCCTGGGCAAAAAAGACACCCTGGCAAACAAGCGCCTTGCTTTCGCCCGCCTGCGCGACCGCGAAATCGTCCAGAAGCTGTTTGCTGACATCGGCCCGCGCTTCGCGAACCGTAACGGCGGCTACACCCGTATCCTGAAGATGGGCTTCCGCGTTGGCGACAATGCACCGATGGCCTACGTCGAACTGACCGACCGTCCGGAAGTCGGCGTCGACGAAAACGCACCGACCGCCGAGTAATCGACCGGTAGCGTCAGCAAGACAAGAAAGCCAGGCAATCATGCCTGGTTTTTTTTCGCTTTCTCTCTCTCCCCATGCGGCGCGGCCTTACGCGGTGTACCATTTCCGCTGCGCAGAATCCTGATAAGCCATCCATGTCCCGATTTATATTCGCCTTGCTGTTGTCCTGGGCCGCACTGCTGGCCGCGCCTGCCCGCGCGGACGACGATTTCCTGCCGCCCGAACAAGCTTTCCAGTTCTCTGCGCGCATGGTGGACGCCCACACCCTCGTGGTGAACTATGCGATCGCCGACGGCTACTACATGTACCGCGAACGCTTCAAGTTCACGGCCACCGGTGCCCAGCTGGGCGCGCCCCAGGTCCCGCCGGGCAAGATCAAGTTCGACGAGACCTTCAACAAGAACGTCGAGACCTATCACAAGGGTGTCGAGATCCGCATCCCGGTTGAGGGCAACGGGCCGTTCACGCTGAATGCCACCGGCCAGGGCTGCGCCGACAAGGGCCTGTGCTATCCGCCGCAGGATGCATCGGTCCAGCTGACGGCAGGCGGCGCGGCAGCCGCGCCGCAGCCTGGCCTGCCGCTCGGCCAGGGCGGGCAGGGCAGCCAGGGCAGCAGCCTCGGCAACGCGCCGCAATCCTCGCTGCCGGGCCAGGCCGCGCCGCAGGTCGACACCCCGGCCAGCCAGCCGCCGGCCGCTGTGGCCGGCGCGGCGACCGCGGCTTCGGCACCGTCAGCGGCAGCGGCAACGACTGCAGCCCCGTCCGAGCTGTCCGGCATCGCCAGCCTGCTGCAGGGCGGCCGCCTGCTCGCCATCGTGCCTGCCTTCGTCCTGCTCGGCCTGGGCCTGGCCTTCACCCCCTGCGTGCTGCCGATGGTGCCGATCCTGTCGTCGATCATCGTCGGCGAGGGCGGGCAAGTCAAAAAAGCGCGCGGCTTCATCCTGTCGGTCGCCTATTCTCTCGGCATGGCGATCGTGTACACGGCGCTCGGCGTGGCCGCCGGCCTGGTCGGCGAGGGCTTGTCGGCGGCGCTGCAGAACCCCTGGGTGCTGTCCGCCTTCGCGCTGCTGATCGTGGTAATGGCCCTGTCGATGTTCAACGTCTACCAGCTGCAGGTGCCCGCCAGCCTGCAGTCGCGCCTGGCCAGCGCCTCCGGCCGCCAGTCCGGCGGCAAGCTGGCCGGCGTGTTCGTCATGGGCGCGATCTCGGCCCTGATCGTCGGCCCCTGCGTGGCCGCGCCGCTGGCCGGCGCGCTGGTCTACATCAGCCAGACCCGCGACGTCCTGGTCGGCGGCGTCGCGCTGTTCGCGATGGCGGCCGGGATGAGCATCCCGCTGCTGCTGGTCGGCCTGTCGGCCGGTTCGCTGCTGCCGCGCGCCGGCATGTGGATGGAATCGGTGAAGCGCTTCTTCGGCGTGCTGATGCTGGCGATGGCCTTGTGGATGGTGACGCCGGTGCTGCCGGCGTTGGCGCAGATGGTCCTGTGGGCGGCGCTGCTGCTCGGCTACGGCTTTTATCTGTTGAAGGGCAAGGGGCACTGGGCCGCCATGGCCCTGGGTACCGCATGCGCCGTGCTGGGCGCGACCCAGCTGGTCGGCATCGCCAGCGGTGGACGCGACCCGCTGGCGCCGCTGGCCCACCTCACGCGCGGCGGTGCGCCGCTGCAGCCGCTCGCCTTTACCCGCATTAAGACCGTCGAGCAGCTCGATGCCGCGCTGGCCCAGACGGGCGGCAAGACCGCGCTGCTGGATTTCTATGCCGATTGGTGCGTGTCGTGCAAGGAGATGGAAAAGCTGACCTTCGTCGATCCTGCGGTCAAGGCGCGCCTGGCCAACACCGTGCTGCTGCAGGTCGACGTCACCGCCAACGATGCCGCCGACCGCGCGCTGCTCAAGCGCTTCGGCCTGTTCGGGCCGCCCGGGATCATCCTGTTCGACCGCCAGGGTCGCGAAATCGCGGACAGCCGCGTGATCGGCTACCAGGACACGAACAAATTCCTGGGTTCGCTCGGAAAACTTCAGTAACAACTGCACACGCAGGGCACAACGACTACAGCAACGAAAAAAGGGAGGCTGCGGCCTCCCTTAGCTTTTCGTTCACGATGCCGGCACGCCGGCGCAAGCGATCAGCCGCGTGCGCTATCGGCGGCGGCGCCGCCGCGATGCTGCCAGCCGCCGCGGCCGCCATGCTTGCCGAAATGGCCCTGCAGGCGCGCCGCCTTGTCGTCGAAGGTCTTCTTCTGTTCCGGCGTCAGCACGGCATAGAAGCTGTTTACGGCGCCGAGGCGCTGCTCCATCATGGCGGTGCGCTGCTTCTGGCGTTCGATGTGCTGTGCCATGCGCTGCGGCGCGCTCAAGGCCGCCTGCGCCGAACGATCCGGATGCGGCGCCGGACGTGCGCCGCGGGCCGGCGGTTTCATCGAGGCGACGAAGGCGTTCCAGGCGTTTTCCTGCGCCGGCGTGATCTTCAGCTCGTCGTGCAGTTGCGCCACGCGCTTGGCCTGGAACTCGGCCCGCTTGGCCTTGAACGCGGCACGTTGTTCCTGGCTGACGGCGTGGCCGTAGCGGCCTGCGTTGGCGCCGTCCGGGGCCTGGGGGGGCTGGGCCTGGGCATGGGCGCCGAAGGCGGCCGCGCCCATCGACAGTGCAGCCAGTGCGCTCAGGAGGTTTTTGCGAAAGGTCGTCATTTTGTAGTCCCTAGTAGTGAGGGCGGCGGATCAGGCCGCCGCGGCCTGCCGCGAAAAGGCTCGCGGCATGGACATATCATCGGTGGCAGATGTAAGCCGGGCGTGTCCGCTATCCCACTCTTTGTATCAATTTGTTTCGCCTATGCATCCATATACACGCCGATACAAAGTGGCTGTTCAGGGGTGCACGAAGTCAGGATAATGACGCCATGGATATGCAATCTACCATTCTGATCGTCGACGATGACCGCGATATCCGGTCGCTGCTGGCCGACTACCTGGAAGCGAACGGCTACCGGGCGCTGGCCGCCGGCGACGGCAACGCCATGTGGAAAATGCTCGACGAGTCGCGCCCCGACCTGATCGTGCTCGACCTGAACCTGCCGGGCGACGACGGCCTGACGCTGTGCCGCAAGCTGCGCGCGCACTCGACCCTGCCGGTGATCATGCTCACCGCACGCAACGAGCCGCTCGACCGCATCCTCGGCCTCGAGATGGGCGCCGACGACTACCTGCCGAAGCCGTTCGAGCCGCGCGAACTGCTGGCGCGTATCCGCAGCGTGCTGCGCCGCAGCCACGCGATGCCGCCGAACTCGCAGACCGAGAACGTGCAGCAGATGAAATTCTCGGGCTGGACCCTGGACCTGACCGCGCGCCACTTGGTCAATCCACAGGGCGTGGTGATCATGCTGTCGGGCGCCGAATTCCGCCTGCTGCGCGTATTCCTGGAACACCCGAACCGCGTGCTCAACCGCGACCAGCTGCTGAACCTGACCCAGGGCCGCGACGCCGATCCGTTCGACCGCTCGATCGACATCCAGATCAGCCGCCTGCGCCAGAAGCTGGGCGAGGACGCGCGCATGCCGCAGATTATCAAGACCGTGCGCAACGGCGGCTACGTGCTGGCCGGCCAGGTCAGCGTGGAGCCCGCTGCGTGAGAGCCTTCCTCGGCTCGATGACGGGCCGCGTATTCGGCACGCTGTTGCTGGGGATCCTGATTACCGCGGCGCTGACCCAGCTGCTGGCGGACGCCGAGCGCCAGCGCGTGATCGACGAGTACCGCGAACTGCACTGGCTCGACCGCGCCGAACAGCTGATCATGGCCACCGAGATCGTGCCGCAATCGGCGCGCACCGCCTATCTCGAAGTCGCCAACCGCCCCGGCGTCGAACTGGCCGAAATCATCGGCGGCGCGCCGCCGCCGGCGCTGGCGCCGTCCCAGACCGAATTCACGCATGCGCTGGCCGCGCGCCTGGGTCCCGCCTACCAGTTGCGCTCGGTGGCCGCGCGTCCCAGCGCCTGCGATACCGCGCTCGACCAGCCGGTGGTGTTCGGCCTGCTGCGCATGAAGTGGCACGGCACCTGCGAAAGCGTCGCCGTGCGCCTGCGCGACCGCAGCGAACTGCTGCTGTCGTTGCTGCCGCCGCGCTACGCCACCTCGCCCGAACGCACCGACTACACCTGGACCATCGCGCTGTTCCTGGCCAGCATCGGCGCCCTGGCGTATGTCGTGGCGGGCATGACCACTCGTCCGCTGAAGCAGCTGGCCCAGGCTGCGAAAGACCTCGGCAACGACATCAACCACCCGCCGCTGGACCTGACCGGCGCCGACGAGATCCGCCAGGCCAGCGCCGCCTTCAACGCGATGCAGGCGCGCATCCGCCAGTACATCTTCCAGCGTACCCAGATGCTGGCCGCGATCACCCACGACCTGCAGACGCCCCTGACCAGGATGCGCCTGCGCCTGGAAAAGGTCTCGGAGCCGGAATTGCAGGAGCGCCTGATCGGCGATTTGTCGGCCATGCAGGCGATGGTCAAGGAAGGCCTCGACCTGGCGCGCAGCATGGACACCAGCGAGACCATGCAGATGCTCGACCTCGACTCGCTGCTCGACTCCGTGTGCGCCGACGCCGTCGACGCCAGCCAGCGCGTGGACCTGGTCGGCCATGCCGGCATGGCGCTGCTGGGCCGTCCGCTCGACCTGCGCCGCTGCCTGGTCAACCTGATCGACAACGCCGTCAAATACGGCCACGCGGCCAAGGTGACGGTCGACCGCATCAACGGCGCCGCGCGCATCCGCGTGCGTGACGCCGGCCCCGGCATCCCCGCCACCGAACTGGGACGGGTGTTCGATCCGTTCTACCGCGTCGAGACCTCGCGCTCGCGCGAATCGGGTGGCACCGGCCTGGGCCTGACGATCGCACGCAACATCGCCGAGCAGCACGGCGGCAGCATCCGCCTGGTCAACCACCCCGAAGGTGGCTTGGAAGCGACACTGATGCTGCCCGAGTACTACCCCGGCAAATGATGACACCCCGCTGTCATGGCGGCGTGCGACAATCGCTGGCTTTGAACCGCTGAATACCTATAAAAACGAAGCCGCCGGCAAGGCGGCACAGGGAGTGGAATGAAGAACAAGAATCTCGGCGTCATCGCCGCCGTGGTCATCGCCGCCGGCGCCGGCCTGTGGTACGTCAACCACGGCGACGCCGCCCATGCCGAAGGCGCGGGCAAGGAAGGCGGGCCCGGCGCGCATGGTGAAAAAAGCGGCGGCGCACAGCCGCCGGCCGTGGTCAACGTGGTATCGCCGCAACGCCAGGACGTGCCGGTGCTGCAGGTCGCCAACGGCACCGTCACCCCGATCCGCACCGTCGACCTGCATCCGCAGACCACCGCCACCATCCGCACGGTCCACATCAAGGAAGGCCAGTTCGTGAAGCAGGGCGAGCTGATGTTCTCGCTGGACGACCGCGCCGACCGCGCCAACCAGGACAAGGCGCAAGCCCAGGTCGAGCGCGACCGCGCTTCCCTGGCCGACCTGGAGCGCCAATACAAACGCAGCCAGGACCTGCTGGCGCAGAAGTTCTTCTCGCAGAGCGCGGTCGACACCTTGCGCGCCCAGGTGGACCAGGCGCGCGCCACGCTGCAGGCCGACAGCGCGGCCGCGCGCGCGGCCGGCGTCAGCACCAGCTACACCGCGATCCGCGCGCCGATGTCGGGCCGCGTCGGCGGCATCGGCGTCTATCCGGGCAGCCTGGTGCAGCCGACGACCTCGCTGACCACGGTCACCCAGCTCGATCCGATCAACGTCGCCTTCACCCTGCCGGAATCGAGCCTGCCGGCGCTGCTGGCGGCGCAGAAGCATGGCAAGGTCGAGGTGCAGGCCCTGCCGGGCGCTGGCCTGGCCCCCGTAAACGGCGTACTGAGCTTCGTCGACAACACGGTCGACCCGACCGCCGGCACCATCAAGGTGAAGGCCGAATTCGACAACCGCGAGACCACGCTGTGGCCGGGCCAGTACGTGAACACCAAGGTCACGGTGCAAACCATCAAGGATGCCGTGGTGGTGCCGCAGAGCGCCATCATCACCAGCGCCCAGGGCACCTTCGTGTACGTGCTGGACAAGGACCGCTCGGCCAGGCAGGTGCCGGTGGAGCGCATCTACGGCTTCGGCGTCGACGCCGCCGTCAGCGGCTTGCGCGGCAGCGAAACCATCATCACCGAGGGCAAGCAGAACGTGCGCCCGGGCGGCAAGGTACGCCTCGCGTCCGAGCTGGACAAGGGCGGCGCGAAGGGCAGGGGCGGCAAGGACGGCAAGGACGGCAAGGACGGACACACGCTGACCGCCGAAGCCGGCGCACATAAAGGCTGAGCGCGATGAATTTGTCCGAACTGTGCATCCGCCGGCCGATCATGGTGGTGCTGCTGTCGATCAGCCTGATCCTGGTCGGCATCCTGGCCTATTCCCACATCCCGGTCGCCGCGCTGCCCAGCTATAACACGCCGGTCATCAACGTCAACGCCAACCTGTCCGGCGCCAGCCCGGAGACGATGGCGTCGTCGGTGGCGCTGCCGCTCGAGAAGCAGTTCTCGACCATCCCCGGCATCAACCTGATCACTTCCACCAGCACCCAGGGCAATACCTCGCTGACGCTGGAATTCGACACCACGATCGACATCAACGCGGCCGCGGTCGACGTGCAGGCCGCGCTGCTGGCGGCCCAGCGCCAGTTGCCGCAGGAGATGACCGACCTGCCGTCCTACCGCAAGGTGAATCCGGCCGACGCTCCAGTGCTGTTCATGACCATGAGCTCGCCGTCGATGAACCTGTCGGAACTGAACGACTACGCCGAGAACCTGGTGTCGCCGGCGATTTCGACGCTGCCGGGCGTGGCCCAGGTGCAGGTCAACGGCGGCAAGAAGTTCGCCGTGCGCGTGCGCGCCAAGACCGACCTGATGAACGCGCGCAACCTGACGATGGACGAGCTGGCGACCGCGCTGCGCTCGGCCAATTCGAATTCGGCGCTCGGCATCCTCGACGGTCTGCAGCAGACGCTCACTATCCAGGGTCCGCCGCAGATGATGAAGGCGGCCGACTTCCGCGAACTGATCGTCGCCACCCGCGACGGCCAGCCGGTGCGCCTGAAGGACGTGGCCGAGGTCGAGGACAGCTACCAGTCGACCAAGGCGTATGGCGCCTACAACGGCGAGCGCGCCATCGTGCTGCTGGTGCAGCGCCAGCCGGACGCCAACACCGTCGCCGTGGTCGACCACGTGCGCCACCTGCTGCCGCGCTTCGAATCGCAGTTGCCGGCCTCGATCAAGATCAACCTGGTCAACGACCGCTCGGTCTCGATCCGCGAAGCGCTGCACGACGTGAATTTCACGCTGGCGCTGACCGTCGGCCTGGTGGTGATGGTGATCTTCCTGTTCCTGCACCGCGCCTCGGCCACCTTCATCCCGGCCGTCACGATGCCGATTTCGCTGCTCGGCGCCTTGTCGCTGCTGTACTGGCTCGGCTACAGCCTGGACAACATCTCGCTGCTCGGCATCACGCTGGCCGTGGGCCTGGTGGTCGACGACGCCATCGTGGTGCTGGAAAACATCGTGCGCCACATCGAGATGGGCAAGAAGCCGATGCGCGCCGCGCTCGAGGGTTCGCGCGAGATGGGGTTTACCATCATCTCGATCTCGATCTCGCTGATCGCCGTGTTCATTCCGATCTTCTTCATGCCGGGTGTGATCGGCCTGCTGTTCCACGAATTCGCGGTGATCGTCGGCCTGGCGATCCTGGTGTCGGCGGTGGTGTCGCTGACGCTGGTGCCGATGCTGGCGTCGCGCCTGCTGCCGGCGCATGTGCATGATCATGCCGAGGAAAAAAGCTTCATCGGACGCCACTTCGAAGCCGCTTTCACCAGCGTGCGCAACGGCTACGAAAAGACGCTCGACATCGCCTTGAAGCACCGCTTCATCGTGCTGATGATCGCGTTCGGCACCTTCGCGCTCACGGCCGTGCTGTACACCACCATCCCGAAGGGCTTCTTCCCCGAGGAAGACATCGGCCAGCTGCGCGTGAGCACCGAGGCCGCGGAAGACATCTCGTCGTCGGCCATGATGGCGCTGCAGGCGCGGGTGGCGGCGACGATCCAGGCCGATCCGGCGGTGCAGGACGTCACCGCGTTCTCCGGCGGCGGCAATGGCGGCCGCATGTTCGTGGTGCTCAAGGCGCGCGAACAGCGCGACAAGATGCCGCAGGTGCTGGAGCGCCTGCGCAAGTCGACGCGACAAGTCGCCGGCATCAACGTCTACATGGCGCCGGTGCAGAACCTGCAGCTGGGCGGCCGCCAGAGCAAGAGCCGCTACCAGTACACGCTGCAGAGCGTGTCGGGCGCGGACATCGGCAGCTGGTCGAACGCGTTCATGGAACGCATGCGCAACAACCCGCTGTTCCGCGACGTCACCAGCGACACCCAGGAAAAGGGCCTGCAGGCCACGCTCGACATCGACCGCGACAAGGCCAACGCGCTCGGCGTGTCGCTGGGCGACGTGCGCACCGCGCTGTACGCCGCCTTCGGCGAGCGCCAGGTCTCGACCATCTATTCGAGCGCGGCCAGCTATTACGTGATCCTGGAAACTGCTAACGAAGACCGCCAGTTCGAGGATGCGCTGTCGCGCCTGTCGGTACGCAGCAAGGATGGCCGGCTGGTGCAGCTGTCCAGCCTGGCGAGGGTCAAGCGCACGGTCGGTCCGATCGCGGTCAACCACCAGGGCCAGCTGCAGGCGGTCACGCTGTCCTTCAACCTGGCGCCGGATGCGCCGCTGGGTGAGGCGACCGCGGCGATCGAGCAGATGGGGCGCGACATGAAGCTGCCGGCCTCGATCATCACGAAATACGGCGGCGATGCCGCGGTGTTCCAGGATTCCCAGTCGAGCCAGTTGATCTTGATCATCGCAGCGGTCGGCGTGATCTACGTGCTGCTGGGCGTGCTGTACGAAAGCTTCATCCACCCGCTGACCATCCTGGCCGGCCTGCCGTCGGCGGCGGTGGGGGCGCTGCTGACGCTGCGCCTGTTCAACATGGACCTGACGATGATCGCCATGATCGGCATCCTGATGCTGATCGGTATCGTGAAAAAGAACGCGATCATGATGATCGACTTCGCCCTGGACGCCCAGCGCAACGCCGGCATGACCCCGGAGCAGGCGATCCGCGAGGCGTGCATCCTGCGCTTCCGCCCGATCATGATGACGACGCTGGCCGCGCTGATGGGCGCGCTGCCGATCGCCCTCGGCCTGGGCGCCGGCGCCGAGCTGCGCCAGCCGCTGGGCCTGGCGGTGTGCGGCGGCCTGATCTTTTCGCAGGTGATCACGCTGTACATCACCCCGGTGATCTACCTGTATCTGGATCGCTACAGCGGCAACGGGCCGATGACGGACGCGGTGGTGGACGAGGCGGCGCACCACGTGGCGCCGACGATGGTGCTGAACAAGGCGGCCTGAGCAATGCAGGGCGCACCGTGCGCCCTGCATTACATTCCCGCCATGTTGGGTTCTGCCGTCGCGGCCACCATATAATGGTCATCTGGCGCATGGTTCAGGGATCGAGGATCCCTGATACATGTTGTAACAACCATCAATTTCATCAGCTTGTAAGCTGTTGGCAAAGGTCCAACAAGCGTGCGCCGGGAATTCAAACAGGTTAGACTGCCGCACTGGACTGCCCCCTTTTGCCGTTTTTCCTAATATTCGACGACCTTGCGTGACCATTCCCACAGCCCACTGGACGACAGCGATGTCTGCGCACATTGCGGCCAACCCCTGCCCGGACGGAAGGTGATCGCTTACGGCGAGCAGGACGGCAACCGCCGCTACGGCCTGATCATCGCCATCGCGGTGCACGTGCTGCTGGTCGCGATCTGGTATTTCCAGCCCAAGGTCAAGCCGCAGCATGCCGCCGCCAGGTCCGGCGAAGCCATCGTCTGGCTGCCGCCGCTGGCGCCCACCAAGCCGACCACGAAACCGAAGGCCGAGGCAGCGCCCAAGGCCGCCAAGCCGGCTGCCCCGACCCGGGCAACGCCGCCGCGCGTGACCCAGGTCAAGCGCCTGCCGAACACCATCACGCTGCCGAAGGAAAAGCCGGTCCAGGATATCCCGCCGCCGCCGAAGGAAGTGGCCAAGGTGGAGCCGGAAGTCACCGACATGCAGGCCTACATCGACGCCAAGCGCAAGGCGCGCGGCGCGCCGAGCCAGAGCGACTCCACCGAGGAAAGCCAGTCGGCCAAGGGCATGCGCAACGCGCTCGCCAACATCGGCGCCATCAACGGCCGTGGCGGCCAGGACCCGAACGAAACCGGTGGCGTGTTCAGCGTCAGCAACAAGACCTTCAACAGCGCCGACGTCAAGTTCCGCGGCTGGAACCCGAACTTCAAGCGCCGCTGGCTGACCGCCGTGACGGTCGAGCGCGGTGGCGATCCTGACATCGAGACCGCGATCGTCAAGAAGATGATCGAGCTGATCCGCAAGGAAAAGACCGGCGACTTCGAGTGGGATTCGCATCGCCTGAACCGGGTGGTGACCCTGTCGGCGCGGCCGCAGGATACCCAGGAATTGATGGATTTCCTGTTCAAGGAGATGTTCCCGGAGTACAAGCCGCCGCGTCGGGGCGGGTAACGGAAGGGTGTGCGTGTAACTTGGATTCCCGCCAAGGCGGGAATCCAAGTTCGTTCCATATCGATAACGCATAAAAAAACCGCGCACCCGGCGCGGTTTTTGATTGCTCAATCAAACATCAAGCCCCAGCCTTCAGCCGACGCGCCACATCCAGCGCAAAGTAGGTCAGCACCCCATCCGCCCCAGCCCGCTTGAACGACATCATGGTCTCCATGATGATCTTGTCCTTGTCCAGCCAGCCGTTCTGGAACGCCGCCTGCAGCATCGCGTACTCGCCGCTGACCTGGTAGGCGAAGGTCGGCACCTTGAACTCGTCTTTGACGCGGCGCACCACGTCCAGGTAGGGCATGCCGGGCTTGACCATGACCATGTCGGCGCCTTCGGCGATGTCCAGCGCCACTTCGCGCAGGGCTTCGTCGGTGTTGGCCGGGTCCATCTGGTAGGTGTTCTTGTCGGCCTTGCCCAGGTTGGCGGCGGAGCCGACCGCGTCGCGGAACGGGCCGTAGTAGGCCGACGCGTACTTGGCGGAATAAGCCATGATGCGGGTGTGGATCAGGTTCTGCTCTTCCAGCGCCACGCGGATCGCGCCGATGCGGCCGTCCATCATGTCCGACGGCGCCACGATGTCGACGCCGGCTTCGGCCTGGGCCATCGCCTGGCGGATCAGCATGTCGATCGTCTTTTCGTTGACGATGTAGCCGTTCTCGTCCGGCAAGCCGTCCTGGCCGTGGGTGGTATAGGGGTCGAGCGCGACGTCCGTCATCAGGCCGAGCTGCGGGAATGCGCGCTTGAGCGCCTTGACCGCACGCGGGATCAGGCCTTCCGGATTGGTGGCTTCGACGCCGTCATAGGTCTTCAGCGACGCGTCGATGACCGGGAACAGCGCCAGCACCGGGATGCCCAGGCTGACGGCTTCCTCGGCCACTTTCAGCAACAGATCGACGGAGACGCGTTCCACGCCCGGCATCGAGGCGACTTGCTGGCGCTGGTTCTGGCCGTCGAGGATGAAGACCGGATAGATCAGGTCGGACGCGGTGACGGTGTTTTCGCGCATCAGGGCGCGCGAGAACGGGTCGCGGCGCATGCGGCGCATGCGGACGGCGGGGTAGGCGTTGGGGGTAATGATCGGCATGAGATGTCCTTGTGGATGGTCAATCGGCCTGGCCGGACTGGTCGTCGTCCGGTCCCGGGGCCGCGGTGTCGTCTCCGCCGTTCTCTGCGCCGGCGGCGTCGTCATCCAACGAATCTTGCAAACCCAGCAATTCGATGATCTTGTCGTTCGCTTCGTCGATGCCGACGCGCTTGAGCGCCGAGAACAGCTGCACCGTGAACGGGAAGCCTTCGCCGTCCTCGTCGACGTAGCTGTCGAGGATCTGCCTGGCCTGGCGCAGCACGTTGACCGACTCGTTGCGGTTCAGCTTGTCGACCTTGGTCAGGATGCAGTGGATCGGCTTGCCGGTCGGGGCGAACCATTCCAGCATCTGCACGTCCAGCTCGGTGAACGGGCGGCGCGAGTCCATGATCAGGACCAGCGCGGCCAGCTGGTCGCGCCGCTGCACGTAGTCGCCCAGCAGCTTTTGCCAGTGCAGCTTGGCGGTGCCCGACACTTCCGCATAGCCGTAGCCGGGCAGGTCGACCAGCAGCGCCTGGATCTCGTCGACATTGGTCGGGTCCTTGCGGTGCATCGCCACGTGGGCGCCGCCGATCGAGAAGAAGTTGATGTGCTGGGTGCGGCCCGGCGTCTTGGACGCGAAGGCGAGGCCCTTCTGGTTGGTCAGGATATTGATCGCCGTCGATTTGCCCGCATTGGACCGGCCGGCGAAGGCGATTTCCGGCACCTGCGTATCGGGAAGATCCCGCAGCTGGTTGACGGTCGTGAAGAAGCGGGCTTGCCAGAGTTTGGACATGGGGATCGTATGAAAACGAGGAAACGAAAACAGAGTGAAACAGACAACTAAAAAAGCGGTCCGGAAAGCAAGCTATTGTACAATAGGGAGTTACCTGGCGCTGCGCGCCGGGGGCACGAGCATGGCCGCCGCACTGTAACTGCAAGTTTTTCATAGATTTGACTTTTTCAGGGTGCTTGAATGAATCGTGTGTTCTTACCGGCCGCGCGCGCGGCATTCGTGACCTCCTTGTTGACCCTCTTCGCCGCCAATGTCCTGGCGGCGGACGCAGCCCATGCACCGGCGGCCGTCCCCAAAGTCGACCCCGCCAAGGGCGGCTCCCTCTACGATAGCGGCGACAACGCGCGCGGCCTGCCGGCCTGCGTGTCCTGCCACGGCGCCGGCGGCAACTCGACCATCGTCGCCAATCCCAAGCTGTCCGGCCAGAGCCAGAACTACCTCCACAAGCAGCTGGTCGACTTCACCACGCCCAACCGCAACCAGCCGGTGATGACGACCTACGCCAAGATGCTGTCCGAGGACGAAAAGAAGAACATCGCCGCCTGGCTCGCCACCCAGCAGCCGAAGGGCGGGGCGGCGCGTCACAAGGATACCCTGGACATGGGCCGCAAGATCTACCGCGGCGGCATCGCCGAGCGCGGTGTGGCCGCCTGCGCCAGCTGCCACGGCGCCACCGGTTCCGGCATCCCGATCCAGTACCCGCGCCTGGCCGGCCAGCACCAGGACTACACCGTGGCCCAGCTGCAGGCGTTCAAGACCGGCGCGCGCAACAACAGCGTGCAGATGGTCGCGCTGTCCAAGCGCATGTCGGACGAGGAAATGAAGGCAGTGGCCGATTATATCGCCGGCTTGAAGTAGACTTTCGCCTCTGACGGCGCCGGCGAAAAGGGCAGCTGCATACTGGCAGGCTGCCCTTTTTACTGTATCCTCGCGCCAGTATGTCGCAACTGAAAGAAGCAGCCACCGATGAGCACCACCGGAATTGAATTGAAAACGCGGCGCCGCGGCCTGGCCGAGGCGGTCGAACTGGTGTCGTCGATGCGTTTTGCCATTACCCTGCTGATGATGATCGCGATCGCCGCCATCATCGGCACCGTCATGAAGCAGGACCAGCCCACGCCCGACTACATCAATCAGTTCGGCCCGTTCTGGAACGCGATTTTCGACAGGATCGGCCTGTACAGCGTGTACTCGGCCTGGTGGTTCCTGCTGATCCTGGCAGTATTGATCGTCTCGACCGCGCTGTGCGTGACGCGCAATGGGCCGCGCATGCTGCGCGACATGCGTAGCTGGCGCGACAGCGTGCGCGAAGAATCGTTGCGCAATTTCCACCACAAGGCGGAATGGACGTCCGACCTGGCCGCGGTGCCGCTGGCCACCCAGACCGCCCAGCGCCTCGGCAATGCCGGCTACCGCGTCAAACTGGTAGATAAAGCCGGCGGCGTGCTGGTGGCGGCCAAGAAGGGCGCCGGCAACAAGTTCGGCTACATCTTTGCGCACACGGCGATCATCGTGATCCTGCTCGGCGGCCTGCTCGATTCGAATCTCCCGATCCGCTTCCAGGAATGGTTCCTGGGCAAGACGCCCTACATCAGCGGCGAACTGACGACGCGCAACCGCCTCGGCCTGGGCAATCCCAGCTTCCGCGGCATCACCAACATCGCGGAAGGGAAGTCCAGCAACACCGTCATGATCCCGCGCGCCGACGGCGTCCTGCTGCAGGACCTGCCGTTCACGATCACGCTGAACAAGTTCATCATCGACTTTTACTCGACCGGCATGCCGAAGCTGTTCTCGAGCGAAGTCACGATCCGCGACCACGAGACCGGCAAGACCTTCCCGGCCAAGATCCGCGTCAACGAGCCGCTGATCTACCGCGGCGTGGCGGTCTACCAGTCCGGCGTCGACGACGGCGGCAGCAAGCTGAAACTCACCGGCTATCCGATGACCGGCACCGGCGACGCCACCTTCGCCGTCGAAGGCGAAGTCAACAGCGCGACCAGGCTGACCGGCAGCGACAGTGCGTACACGGTCGAGTGGTCCGGCTTCCGTCCGTTCAACGTCGAGAACATGAATACCGAGGGCGATTTGCGCAAGGTCAGCAAGACGCAATCCTTCGACCAACAGTTTGCCCAGGCGCTGTCCCAGCACTCGGGCTCGGCCGCCAAGAACGCCAACAACAAGGATTTGAAAAACGTCGGCCCCAGCGTGCAATACAAGCTGCGCGACAAGACCGGCCAGGCGCGCGAATTCCTGAACTACATGCAGCCGGTGACGCTCGAGGGCGTGCAAGTCTACCTGGCCGGCGTGCGCAACAATCCGTCCGACGCCTTCAGCTACCTGCGCATCCCGGCCGACGACCAGCACGGCGTACGCGAATGGATGCGCCTGCGCGCCGCGCTGGCCGATCCGGCGCTGCGCCAGGAAGCGGCGCGCCGCTATGCACAGCGCGCGCTGCCGCAGCCGAATGCGAATGCCGCCCTGGCGGTCCAGCTGCAGGAATCGGCAGCCAAGACCCTGGGCCTGTTCGCCGGCGCGGAAGGGCAGGGAGAGGGCGGCTTGATGGGCGTGTCGAAGTTCCTGGAACGCATCCCGAAGGCCGAGCAGGAAAAGGCCGCCAACGTGTTCATGAAGATGCTCAACGGCGCCCTGTGGGAACTGTGGCAGGCCGCGCGGGCACGTGCCGGCGAGGCGCCGGCCGCGCCGACTGAAGCCCATGGCCGCTTCCTGCAACTGGCGACCAACGCGCTGTCGGACAGCTTTTTCTATGGCGCGCCGGTCTACCTGGCGCTCGACGAATTCACCGAGATCAAAGCGTCCGGGCTGCAGGTGACGCGTTCGCCGGGCAAGAAAGTCGTCTACCTCGGCTGCCTGCTGCTGGTGCTGGGCATCTTTGCGATGTTCTACATCCGCGAGCGCCGCATCTGGGTCTGGGTGCGGGGCGACGACCAGGGCGGCGCCCATGCCATGATGGCGATGAGTACCCAGCGCAAGACGCTCGATTTCGAGCGCGAGTTCGACAATTTGAAAACAGTCCTACCGCAATCGGCGTAAGTGGAGAAGAGAATGGATATGTCACCCGCATCGCAAGCAAGCGCGGCCCTCAAGGCCGCGGAAAAATACGCCCGCCCGCAAGGCTTTTTCAGGCGCCTGACGGCGCTCGACTGGCTGTTCGGGGCCGGCCTGCTGGCCGCCAGCCTGTTCGCGCTGCAGCGCTTCGGCCACTATATGGACGTCTACGAGCAGGCGATCCTGGTGCTGGCCGCGCCGACCTTCGCGCTGCTGGGCTGGGGCTGGAAGCCGGTGCGCTGGCTGATGCCGCTGATCGCCGTGCTGGCGCTGTGGGCGGTGTCGCTGTACGGCGGCTCGCTGGATGCCGCCAACCAGAAATTCTTCCTCAAGTACATGCTGTCGAGCCAGTCGGCGATCCTGTGGATGAGCGCGCTGTTCGTGTTCTCGACCGTGTTCTACTGGATCGGCCTGGTGGCGCGCTCGCCTTTCGGCGGCAGCGTCGGCTCCAAGCTGTGCTGGGCGGCGGTGGTGCTCGGCTTCACCGGCATGATGGTGCGCTGGTACGAGTCCTACCTGGTCGGCGCCGACGTCGGCCACATCCCGGTGTCGAACCTGTACGAAGTGTTCATCCTGTTCTCGATGATCACCGCACTGTTCTACCTCTATTATGAACAGCGTTACGCCACCCGCCAGCTGGGGCCGTTCGTGCTGCTGGTGATCTCGGCCGCGGTCGGCTTTTTGCTGTGGTACACGGTGGCGCGCGACGCCGCCGAGATCCAGCCGCTGGTGCCGGCCCTGCAGAGCTGGTGGATGAAGATCCACGTGCCGGCCAACTTCATCGGCTACGGCACCTTCGCGCTGGCGGCCATGGTCGGCTCGGCCTACCTGCTGAAGTCGCACGGTATTCTGGCGGACCGCCTGCCGTCGCTGGAGGTGCTGGACGACGTCATGTACAAGTCGATCTCGGTCGGCTTCGCCTTCTTCACGGTGGCCACCATCCTGGGCGCGCTGTGGGCGGCCGAGGCCTGGGGCGGCTACTGGTCGTGGGACCCGAAGGAAACCTGGGCGCTGATCGTCTGGCTCAACTATGCAGCCTGGCTGCACATGCGCCTGATGTCCGGCCTGCGCGGGCGCCCGGCGGCCTGGTGGGCGCTGGTCGGCCTGCTGGTAACGACCTTCGCTTTCCTGGGCGTGAACATGTTCCTGTCGGGCCTGCACTCCTACGGCAAGCTGTAAGGAAGTGTACCGGACCAGCCTAGTCGTGGCGGATAGTGTAAGGTTGACATGTCGGACGCGAAATGCGTCATTTAGCACAGGCAGGAACCGCCATGTTGATCAAACGTAATCCAAACGGCATCGATTTGCCGTTCTCCTCTGAAATCACGCCGCAAGCGGTGTACGAAGAGCGGCGCGCCTTCCTGGCGCGCGTGGCGGCCACCGCGGTGGTCGGCTCTTCGCTCTGGGAAATGGCCAATCGCGAAGCTTTTGCGCAGGGCGCGGCCTTGCCCAAGCTGGCCGCGGCGCGCAACGCCGGCTTCTCGACGAACGAAAACCAGACCTCGTTCAACGACGCCACCCACTACAACAATTACTACGAGTTCGGCACCGACAAGTCCGATCCGGCCGAGAATGCGCACACGCTGCGCACGCGGCCGTGGACGGTGCAGATCGACGGCGAAGTCAAGAAGCCGATGACGATCGACATCGACCGCCTGACCAAGCTGGCGCCGCTGGAAGAGCGCGTGTACCGCCTGCGCTGCGTCGAAGGCTGGTCGATGGTGATCCCCTGGGTCGGCTATTCGCTGTCCAACCTGATCAAGCAGGTCGAGCCGACCGGCAATGCCAAGTACGTCGAATTCGTCACCCTGGCCGACCGTACCCAGATGCCGGGCGTCAAAAGCCGCGTGCTCGACTGGCCCTACGTCGAAGGCTTGCGCATGGACGAAGCCATGCATCCCCTGACCCTGCTCACGGTCGGCATGTACGGCCAGGTGCTGCCCAACCAGAACGGCGCCCCGGTGCGCCTGGTCGTGCCGTGGAAATACGGCTTCAAGTCGGCCAAGTCGATCGTCCGCATCCGTTTCGTGAAAGACCAGCCAAAGACCGCCTGGAACGGCATCGCGGCCAACGAATACGGTTTTTATTCGAACGTGAACCCGAATGTCGACCATCCGCGCTGGTCGCAGGCGACCGAGCGCCGCATCGGCGAAGGCGGCCTGTTCACGCCCAAGCGCAAGACCCTGATGTTCAATGGCTACAACGAGGTCGCCTCGCTGTACACTGGCATGGACCTCAAGAAGTTCTATTAAAAGCGTTTATTCATGGCGGCTTTCAATCCGACACCCAAGCAACTGAAGGCGATCAAGGCGCTGGTCTTCGTGCTGGCGCTGCTGCCTTTCCTGCGCATCGCCGCGCTGGTTGCCATGCAGGTGCCGGTCGACCCGGTCGAGTTCATCACCCATGGCAGTGGCGACTGGGCGCTGTACCTGCTGTGCGCCACCCTCGCCGTGACGCCGCTGCGCCGCTTTACGGGCTGGAACTGGCTGGTCCGCCTGCGGCGCATGCTGGGTTTATATACCTTCTTCTACGCCTTCCTGCACTTCCTGGCCTTCCTGTGGTTCGACCATTTCTTCGACCTGGCGGCGATGTGGCGCGACGTGCTCAAGCGGCCCTTCATCACGGTCGGCTTCATCGCCTTCGTGCTCTTGATCCCGCTGGCCGCGACCAGCACCCAGGCCATGATCAAGCGCCTGGGCCGCAACTGGGCGCGCCTGCACAAGCTGATCTACGCGATCGCACCGCTGGCGATCCTGCACTACTGGTGGATGAAGGCGGGCAAGCACAATTTCGAGCAGCCGATCGTCTGGGGCTGCGTGGTGGCCATGCTGCTCGGCCTGCGGGTGTTCTGGAGCTGGAACCGCACCCGCCAGGCCGCGACATCTTCGGCGAGGTCCTGACGTGATGAAGCCGATCGGCGCGATCCTGCTGCTGGTGGTCCTGGTGCTGGTGCTGGTGCTGGCCGGTTCGCGCGGCCGCTATTCCCTGGCGGTCGACCGCTGCCTCGACCTCGACGGCCGCTGGTCCGAGCAGGCCGCGGCCTGCGCGTCGCAGGCCTGGCCCGAGGACCGTTCGCGCGGGCGGGATTAATCCACGCCCTGGTAGGGGCAGTGGATGCTTGAATCGACCAGGTTAAGGCGTCCCCGCTTGCCGCCAATGTCGATATCCGCCAACGCCGACGGCAGCGTGGCGATCTTGCCGGCGACGAGGTTTTCACTCACATCCTTGCAGATGCCATTCGGCATCGACAGCGTCGCAAAAGCCGTCCAGCCGCCTTGCGCGTCTTCGGCCAGCACCAGGTTGCCATCCCGGCTTTGTCTGCCCTTGCCATCCGGTTTGGAGAGCTGGAACAGCAGCACTTCCGGCCTGCCGTCGCCGTTCACGTCCAACAGGAAGGCATCGCAGATGCGGTTAGCTCGGTGCAGGCAGTCGGGGTAGAGGTAAAGACTGGTCTTCAGTGTCCAGTCGGTACGCAGGAAGGACGCCGGCAGGCGCGCGCCGTCGGGATGGACTCGCAGGTTGGCGGCCAGGTCGGCGGCAGGCTGCAACCGCCTGTCATCCCAGTTGCCCTCCATCTTGCGCACGACGGCGATCTGGTGTCGCACCAGTGCGGCGTCGGGCAGGCCCGGCGCACGTTCCAGCCGGTCCAGCGTGGCGCGCCCAAAGCGTTCGCCGTCGAAGCGCAGGAAGGCGAAGTCGAAGCTATCCGGCTTTGCCTGGCCGGACGCCAGCCGCGCCAGTTGGCTGTTCACCGAGATCCGCGCCGGATCGAGCAGCGGGGAGAACAGTGCCAGCAGCACGCCGACGACCACGAAGGCGGTGCCGATGTTGATCCGCGCCAGCGCAGCCAGCCAGCCCGGCCGCAACCCGGCGAAGAAATAACCGGCGGCGTAGCAGCCGGCCACCAGCATGCAGGCGGCGGCGCTGACGCGGTCGCCGGTCCAGCCGTAGTCGCGCACGCGCAGGAACAGCGCGTAGACGGCGATCAGGACCAGCGGCGCCAGCAGCAGTGCGGCGATGCGCGCCGCCATCCGCACCACGCTTGCGACATCGCTGCCGTCGCCGCCTTGCTGCCAGGCGGCGTTGATCAGCACCACGATGGCTGCCGCTGCGAACAGCAGCACCGAGGCCGCGTGTTTCGTGCTCCACAGCGGCGCCAGTCCGGTGAAGGGCAGCGTGGCCAGGAAACCGCCGATCAGCAGCACAGCCACCGGCAGCAGCCATGACATCAGCACCAGCAGCAGGCTGCGGATGCCGCGCACGATGGCGGGCCGCATGTCGGTCAGGTGCATTGCGCAGGCGAAGGCAAAGACAGTGACCGGAATCGCGAACCACGACTCCCTCATCAATTCGGTCAGGAATTTGAGCTTGACCAATTCGAACAGCTGGGCGCCGAGCAGCAGCACCAGCCAGCTGACGCCCGTGAAGAGGGTGCTGAAGGCCAGCTGCACCCCAAGTGTCCAGGCGCTGTCGAAGTGGGCGGCATAGCTGGCAATGCGGCGCCGCTCGCGCGTCCCGGCCAGGATCAGCGAATGGGCGATGAACAGGCCGGCGGCGCTGAAGAACACCAGCGCCACCGTGGGAAACAGCGGGCGCGACACCCCGGAGAGGCCCGAATAATGGGAGCCAGGCGCGTCTGGGTCCGGCCGCGGCAGCGGCAGGTCGAGGGTGCGCCAGGCGTCGTAGCAGCCCAGCCCTGTCAGCACCAGGGTCGCCGCCATGCCCCACAGGATCAGACGCCGCCGCGGCATGTGGCCCAGGCCGGAGATCAGCAGCACCGGCACGAACAACGCCAACAGTACCAGCGGCACGAACAGCAGGGATGCGGTGGACGGCCAGGCGTGTACCTTGGCAGCGCGGTAGAGGCCGTACAGCAGCAGGCCTTACAGCAGGCCCAGCAGAATGCGTCGGGTGCCGGCCTGCGGCAGGGTCAACGGAAGTAAGGGGGAACCGGACTGCGGGGAGTCGGACGGGTCGAGCGCTTGCATGGAAGGCCTCCGGGACGCGATCCCGGAATCTTAGCATTCATGCAAACGTCCGCTGCGGTAATTATTTGACCAGCATTTCCAGCGCAAACAGCTCTGCCGGCGTCTCGCGGCGGCGGATCAGGTGCACCTTGTCGCCGTCGACCAGCAGCTCGGCGGCGCGGCCGCGTGTATTGTAGTTCGAGGACATGGTGAAGCCGTAGGCGCCGGCCGCCATCATCGCCAGCACGTCGCCCGGCTGCACGGCGAGGGCGCGGTCGCGCGCCAGCCAGTCACCCGATTCGCACACCGGCCCGACCAGGTCGTAGACCGCGGCGTCGCCTGCGCGCGGCACGACCGGCTTGACGTCCATCCAGGCCTGGTACATGGCCGGGCGCGCCATGTCGTTCATGGCGGCGTCGACCACGCAGAAGTTTTTTTCCTCGCCCGGCTTCAGGAATTCGACCGCCATCAAGAGCACGCCGGCATTGCCGACGATCGAGCGGCCCGGCTCGAAGATCACCTTGATCGGACGGCCGTCGTATTTTGCGGCGCGCCAGGCATCCACGCGCGCGAACACGCGGCTGACGTAGTCGCCGATCGGCACCGGCTGGCCGTCGGCGCTGCCGTAGTCGATGCCCAGGCCGCCGCCGACGTCGAGGTGGTGCAAATGGATGCCTTCCAAGGCCAGGGTGTCGATCAGCTCGATCAGTTTATCCAGCGCTTCCAGCAGCGGCGCATCGTCCAGCAGCTGCGAGCCGATGTGGCAATCGATGCCGACCACGTCCAGGTGCGGCAGGGCGGCGGCGCTGCGGTAGGTGGTCAGCGCATCCGAGAAGGCGACGCCGAACTTGCTGGCCTTCAGGCCGGTCGCGATGTACGGGTGGGTCTTGGCGTCGACGTTCGGATTCACGCGCAGCGACACCGGCGCACGCTTGCCGAGGCGGCCGGCCACTTCGTTGATGCGGTCCAGCTCGGGGATCGACTCGACGTTGAAGCACAGGATGCCCTTTTCCAGCGCCAGCTCGATTTCCTGCACGGTCTTGCCCACGCCCGAGAAGATCACCTTGCCCGGGTCGCCGCCGGCGGCGATCACGCGCAGCAGTTCGCCGCCCGAGACGATGTCGAAGCCGGCGCCTTCGCGCGCCAGCAGGTCGAGGATGGCCAGGTTCGAATTGGCCTTCATCGCATAGCAGACCAGTGCGTCGCGGCCCTTGGCCGGGGCGGCATAGCCGGTGAAGTTTTCCAGCAGCTGGGCCTTGGAATAGACGTAGGCCGGGGTGCCGAACTGGGTGGCGATATCGGACAGGGCAACGCTTTCGGCGTGCAGGACGCCGTTCTGGTACGAGAAATGCGACATGGCTATGGGGAGGACTTATTGGGAAGCAGGAACGGAAGACGGCGGCATCGTGGCCTGGGTATTGTTGGCGTTCGACTCGGCGGACGGCACGGCGGTGCCCGCGGCCGGTGCCGGCGGCACGGCGATGGTGGCCGGCGCCGGTGCCGGCGCGGCCGGACCGGCGGGTGCGGCACCCTTGTGCTTCGGCGGCTTGGGCATGTACAGCGGACCGGTCTGGCCGCAGGCGGACAGCGTCAGCAGGGTTGCCAGAGCGGCAGGCAGCGCAAATGTGGACTTCACGATTAGAATCACGGTTTGATTAAGACCTTGGAGTGTAGCATGACCGAATCCGAATTTTTGGGCCTCGCCGAGTCCACCCTGGACCGGATCGAACAAGCGTTCGACCGCCTGTTCGAGCAGGATGTCGTCGACGTCGAATGCAAGCGCAATGGCAACGTGCTCGAAATCGAGTTCGTCGACAATGGTTCGAAAATCATCGTCAACAGCCAGGCGCCGCTGCAGGAGATGTGGATCGCGGCGCGCGCCGGCGGCTTCCACTACAAGCGCGTTGGCGACGAATGGCGCAACACGCGCGACGACAGCGAATTCTTCACCGCGCTGTCGGACTTCGCCAGCCAGCAGGGCGGGGCGCCGGTCAAGCTGGCCTGAGGCTGGATGAGATTTGTAGGGTGGACGGGTTCCCCGCCCACCCTACGCGCAACGCAGCGTTTAGCTTAGAACAGCTCGTTACGCACGGCGTCGCGCGTCTTTTGCTCGCCTTGCGGCGACGGCGTACCGACGTCGAGCGACTGCACGCCCGTGCCCGGCGGATTTTCGGCGTAGTAGTACTCGTCGCCATACTGCACCAGCCCGCCCGGCACGGTGCGTTCCTCGACCGGCACGCCTTTCAGCGCCTTCTGCATGAAGCCGATCCAGATCGGCAACGCCAGGCCGCCGCCGGTTTCCTTGTTGCCGAGGTTGCGCGGCTGGTCGTAGCCCATCCAGGCGATGCCGACCAGGTGCGGCGTGTAGCCGGCGAACCAGGCATCCATCGAATCGTTGGTGGTGCCGGTCTTGCCGCCGATGTCGGGGCGCTTGAGGGTCGCCTGGGCCTTGGCCGCGGTGCCGTAGCGCGCCACGTCGCGCAGCATGCTGTCCATCAGGTAGGCGTTGCGCTCGTCGATCACGCGGTTGGCTTCGACGCCGGCGCGTTCCGGACGCGCTTCCGACAGCACCTTGCCATCGGCATCGGTCACCTTGGAAATCAGGTAAGGGCTGATGCGGTAGCCGCCGTTCGCGAACACCGAATATGCGCCCGACATCTGCAGCGGCGTGGTCGCGCCGGCGCCCAGCGCCAGCGTCAGGTAGGGCGGGTTCTTGTCGGCGTCGAAGCCGAAGCGGGTCGCATATTCCTGGCCGTAGCGGGCACCGATCTTGTTCAGGATGCGGATCGAGATCATGTTCTTCGACTTGGTCAGGCCGCGCCGCATCGTCATCGGGCCTTCGTATTTGGCGTCGTAGTTCTTCGGCTCCCAGGCCTGGCCGCCGGTCGAGCCGGCGTCGAAGGAGATCGGGGCGTCGTTGATCAGGGTGGCCGGCGAGAAGCCGCGCTCCAGCGATGCCGAATAAATAAACGGCTTGAACGAGGAACCCGGCTGGCGCCAGGCCTGCGTGACGTGGTTGAACTTGTTGCGGTTGTAGTCGAAGCCGCCCACCAGCGCGCGGATCTGGCCGTCGGACGGATCGACCGCGACGAAGGCCGATTCCACTTCCGGCAATTGCGTGATGTTCCAGGACGAGCCGCCGTCCTGGCTGACGCGGATCACGGCGCCGCGGCGGATGCGGCGGGTCTCGGCCGCTTTCGGCGACAGCCAGCCCTGGGCGAAGGACAGGCCGCTGCCCTGAATCCGGATTTCCTCGCCTGAGGCCAGCACCGCGGTGACGCCGCTCGGCGCCGCCTGCAGCACGATGGCGGCGACGATGTCGTCCGAATCCGGGTGTTCGGCCAGCTCGGCTTCGATGGCTTCGTCGGCGTCGGTCTTCGTTTTGGGGATCTCGATGTATTTTTCCGGGCCGCGGTAGGTGTGGCGGCGCTCGTATTCCATCACGCCGCGGCGCAGCGCCAGGTAGGCGGCGTCCTGGTCGGCCTTGGTGATGGTGGTGAACACGTTCAGGCCACGCGTATACGTGTCTTCCTTGAACTGTTCGTAGACCAGCTGGCGCGCCATTTCGGCCACGTATTCGGCATGCACGCCGAAGGCAGTGCTGTCGGTCTTGATCTTCAGTTCTTCAGCCTTGGCTTCCGCATACTGGGCGTCGGTGATGTAGCGCAGGTCGTGCATGCGCTGCAGGATGTACTGCTGGCGCATGCGTGCGCGCTTCGGATTGACCACCGGGTTGTAGGCCGAAGGCGCTTTCGGCAGGCCGGCCAGCATCGCCGCTTCCGCCACCGTGATGTCCTTCAGGTCCTTGCCAAAATAAATCTGGGCCGCCGACGAGAAGCCGAAGGCGCGCTGGCCCAGGTAGATCTGGTTCATGTAGACCTCGAGGATCTGGTCCTTGGTCAGGTTCTTCTCGATCTTCCAGGCCAGCAGCGCTTCGTAGGCCTTGCGCTTGAGCGTCTGTTCGCTCGACAGGAAGAAATTGCGCGCCACCTGCTGGGTGATGGTGGAGGCGCCCTGGCGCGCGCCGCCGGTGGCGTTGTGCACGGCCGCGCGCAGAATGCCCAGGTAGTCGACGCCGCCGTGCTGGTAGAAGCCGGTATCCTCGATCGCCAGCACGGCCTTCTTCATGACGTCCGGGATGTCCTTGAAGTGCACCAGGGTGCGGCGTTCCTCGCCGAATTCGCCAATCAGGACGTTATCGGCGGTAAAAATGCGCAGCGGCATTTTCGGACGGTAGTCGGTCAGGGTGTCGAGCGCGGGCAGGTTCGGATAGGCCATGGCCAGCGCAAACACCACCACCAGCACGCCGCACACGGCGAGGCCAGCCACGCCGGCCAGCAGAGTCAGGAGGATGCGCTTGGGCGAGTGCCGCTTGGCGTGCCGTTCGTGCGGCGGCGGAGCGGACGCCCCTTTTTGAGAAGCTTTCATGCGGAAGTAGGGTTTGCTGTATGGATCAGATTCATTATAAGTCAGTGCCGGTCTGGAAACACGGCTGGTCAAGAGCACAACAGGTGTGAAAAGGCTTGCAATATCGATCGATCAAGCTTGGAAACCAAGTGTCGTTTTCATGCTTCGTTGCACTATGTTCCCATGTAGAAATTTCTTGTCGTCAGTCACTAGTATTGCTACGATTTGAGGCAGTGCCTGACTACCCCGCTCCAACCATCAGGTTATTCAACGATTTCCCCTTCGCGGGCGTTCAAAAGCAAACCTCGGCAACCGGGGTTTTCCACAGCCGTTCTACGTTAGAGCGCATAGCAGCAGCAAAAGGGAGTACGTTCGTGATCAGTCTAGGTTCCTTGTTCGGACAGTCCAGCCCGCCATTGGTCGGGCTCGACATCAGCACGTCCGGCGTGCGCCTGGTGGAGTTGGCCGACGCCGGCAAGGGTGTGCTGCGCCTGGAGCGTTACGCTTCCGAGCCGCTGCCGCGTGGCGCCGTCGTCGACGGTAACATCGAAAACATCGAATCGGTGTCGGATGCGGTCCTGCGCGTCTGGAAGAAAAGCGGGACCAAGGTCCGCCACGTCGCGCTCGGCATGCCGCCGGCCGCCGTCATCACCAAGAAAATCATCCTGCCCGCCGGCCTGCCGGAAGACCAGCTCGAAGTGCAGGTCGAGTCGGAGGCGAGCCAGTATATCCCGTTTGCGCTGGACGAGGTAAGCCTCGACTTCGACGTGATCGGCCCGGCCGCCAACTCGGTCGAGGACATGGAAGTCATGCTGGCCGCGGCGCGCCGCGAAAAGGTCGAGGACCGCGTGGCGATCGCCGAAGCCGCCGGCCTCACCGCCACCGTGATGGACATCGAGTCGTACGCGGCGCGTGCCGCCGTGCATCGCGCCACCGAAGGCATGGCGGGTGCCGGCCCGGACCAGATCGTGGCCCTGTTCCAGATCGGCGCCCAATCCACCCACATCTCGGTGCTGCAAAACGGCGACACCGTCTACGAGCGCGAACAGCCCTTCGGCGGCATCCAGCTGACCCAGGACGTGGTGCGCGCCTACGGGCTGTCGTTCGAGGAAGCGGAAGCGCGCAAGAAGGCCGGCGATTTGCCCGACAATTACGCAGCCGACCTGCTGGCCCCGTTCCTGGAAAATGCGGCGCTGGAAGTCACGCGCGCGATCCAGTTCTTCTTCACCTCGACCCCGTATACCCGCATCGACCAGATCTACCTGGCCGGCGGCTGCGCGCTGGTGCCGGGCCTGCTCGAGATCATCGGCAGCCGCACCCGCATTCCCAGCGCCGTGGTGGCGCCGTTCAGGGGCATGCAGTTCGGCCCGTCGGTGCGCGAACAGCAGCTGCGCAACGAGGCGCCGGCCTACCTGGTCGCCTGTGGACTGGCCCTGCGGAGGTTTGGCTGATGATCCGGATTAACCTGCTTCCCCACCGGGAAGCCAAACGCAAGCAGAAGCAGCAAGCCTTCGTGGCCCTGATGGCGCTCGGCGCGCTCGTCGGCGCCGCGCTGGTGCTGCTGATCGGCGCCTACAACGCCAGCCGCATCGCCACCCAGAACGAACGCAACACGGTGCTGAAGGAAGCGAATGCGGAACTCGACAAGAAGATCAGCAAGATCGCCAGCCTGAAATCCGAGATCGAGGCGCTCAAGGCGCGCCAGCAGGCGGTCGAGGACTTGCAGGGCGACCGCAACCAGCCGGTCTACCTGCTCGACGAACTGGTGCGCCAGATGCCGGACGGCGTCTACCTGAAGAGTTTCAAGCAGGACGGCCAGAAGGTGGTGCTGAACGGCTATGCGCAGTCGCAGGAACGGGTGGCCGAACTGCTGCGCAACCTGTCCGGCAATTCGCCCTGGCTGGAGCGCCCCGAGCTGAGCGAAGTGAAGGCGGTGCCGCTGGCCCAGAGCAAGAGCGGACGCCGGGTCGTCGAATTCCTGCTGGGCGTGGCGATCAAGCGTGCGCGCACCACGGACGACGACAAGGCCGGCGCCGCTAAGCCGGCCGGCGCCGCCAAGCCGGCCGCCGCCGGCATGACAGGGGCAACCGCGGCGGCAACCGCGGCAAGCGCCGGAGCACACTCATGAACATTGACCTGAAACAATCATTCGCCGACCTGTCGGCCCAGTTCGAGGGCTTGCAGGGCCGCCATCCGGGCCTGTGGCCGCTGGCGCCGCGCCTCTTGTGCGCGGCCGGCGTGATGGTGGCCGTGCTCGGCCTCGGCTACTTCTTTTACTGGAGCGGCCAGTTCGAACAGCAGGACAGCCTGGCGGCCGAGGAAACCACGCTGCGCGACGCCTACCGGATCAAGATGGGGCAGGCGATCAACCTGGACGCGCTGGAAGCCCAGCAGCAGCAGGTCAACCGCTACGTCGAGCGCCTCGAGAAACAGTTGCCGAGCAAGGCCGACATGGATGCGCTGCTGTCCGACATCAACCAGGCCGGCATCGGCCGCGGCCTGCAGTTCGAGCTGTTCAAGCCGGGCTCGGTCGTGGTCAAGGATTACTATGCCGAGCTGCCGATCGACATCAAGGTCACCGGCGGCTACCACGAGATCGGCGAATTCGCGGCCGACATGGCCAAGATGTCGCGCATCGTCACGCTGAACAACCTGGCGCTCGGCACCGAGAAGGAAGGCACGCTGTCGCTGGAAGCGGTGGCCAAGACCTTCCGCTACCTCGACCAGGAAGAGCTCGACGCCCAGGCCAAGGCGCGCAAGGCCAAGAAAAAGGGCGCAGCCAAGAAGGAAGGCGAAGCATGACCCGGTATTCCCCCATGATCGCCGGCGCCCTGAGCGCCGCGCTGCTGGCCGGTTGCGGCGACAGCGACGTGCGCGAAGTGCGCGACTGGATGGCGCAGGTCCAGCGCGAGACCCATCCGACCGTCAAGCCGTTGGCCGAACCGAAGACCTTCATTCCCTACGCCTACGGCGCCAGGGAGGCGCTCGAGCCGTTCAGCCAGACCAAGCTGCTGGGCGAGCTGGCCAAGGCGGCGGCAGTCTCGGACAACCCGAACAAGCCGGATACGGCGCGCCCGCGCGAACTCCTCGAAACATTCCCACTGGATACCATGACCATGGTCGGAACGATGGAAAAGGGCGGCGCCCGCTATGCGCTGCTGCAGATCGACCGTGCGTTGTACCAGATCCGGGCCGGCCAGCGCGTCGGCCAGAATTTCGGCGTCGTCACCCGCGTGAGCGATGGCGCCATCGATGTCCGTGAAGTCGTGCAGGATGCCGCCGGCGAGTGGGTCGAGCGCATGGCGAAGCTGGAGCTGCAAAGCAAGGAGACAGGAAAATGACCCGTTTTAAAGTAATGGTGTGCGCCTTCCTGGGCAGCCTGATGTTCGCCGCCGGTACCGCGTACGCACAGAGCAACGCGATCGAATCGATCAGCGCCAGCCCGCAGGGCAGCAACGTCGTGATCCGGGTGGCGATGAAGGAAGCCCCCACCAAGCTGCCGATCGGCTTTTCGATCACCAATCCGGCGCGCATCGCGCTCGACTTCGGCGCCACCGCCAACGCCACCGGCAAGAATGCCCAGGACATCAACCTGGGCGACGTGCGCGGCGTGAACGTGGTGCAGGCCGGCGAACGCACGCGCCTGGTGCTGAACCTGAAGCGCACCCTGAACTATGCCGCCGCGATCGACGGCAAGGCGGTGATCGTCACCGTCGAAGGTTCGGGCGGGCTGGCACAAGCTACACCGGTTGCCACGGCGCCGGCCGGGGCCCCGGGCGCACGTGCCTCTTCTCCAACCCTGCGCGACCTCGACTTCCGCCGCGGCAGCAACGGCGAAGGCCGCGTCGTGGTCGACCTGCCCAACGGCCAGGTCGCGGTCGACGTGCGCCAGGCCGGCAACCAGATCCTGGTCGACTTCCTGAAGACCGGCGTGCCGGCCACGCTGCGCCGCCGCCTCGACGTCAGCGACTTCGGCACCCCGGTGTCGCGCATCACCACCACGCCGCAGGGCGACAACGTGCGCATGACCATCGACGCCCAGGGTACCTGGGAGCAGAGCGTCTACCAGAGCGATACCCAGCTCGTGATCGACGTCAAGCCGGTCAAGGAAGATCCGAACCGCCCGGGCGGCAACGGCGCCCAGGGCTACCGCGGCGAAAAGCTGTCGTTCAACTTCCAGAACGTCGAAGTGCGCGCGGCGCTGCAGGCGATCGCCGACATCTCGGGGCTGAACATCATCACCAGCGACTCCGTCAGCGGCAACCTGACGCTGCGCCTGAAGGACGTGCCGTGGGACCAGGCGCTCGACGTGGTGCTCCAGGCCAAGGGCCTGGACATGCGCAAGAACGGCACCGTGCTGTGGATCGCGCCCAAGGAAGAACTGCTGTCCAAGGAAAAGATCGAGCTCGAACAGAAGGCCCAGATCTCCGACCTGGAGCCGCTGCGCTCCGAGATCTTCCAGCTGAACTACCAGAAGGCCGAAGCCTTCCGCACCGTGTTCGGCCTGGATGCGTCGGGCGCCAGCAACGGTGGCGGCAACAACCGCGTGCTGTCCAAGCGCGGCAGCGCCATCATCGACCCGCGCACCAACCAGCTGTTCGTGACCGACATCGCGGCGCGCCTGGAAGACATCCGCAAGCTGATCCAGAAGGTCGACGTCGCCACCAAGCAGGTGCTGGTCGAGGCGCGCCTGGTCGAGGCCAACGACGGCTTCTCGCGCAACCTCGGCGCCAAGCTCGGCTTCACCGACCTGCGCGGCGTCCGCGGTGGCGATCCCGGCTACCAGATCAACGGCAACCAGCGCGTGGCGATCGGCGGCAACCTGGCCGGCGTGACCAGCGTCACCGGCCAGACCTCGGCCGGCGACGCCACGACCAACAGCACCCTGGTCAACCTGCCGGCCGCCGGCATCAACGGCGCATCGCCGAGCACGATCGCGTTCTCGCTGTTCTCGTCGGCCGCCAACCGTTTCCTGAACCTGGAGCTGTCGGCGCTGGAAGCCGAGGGCAAGGGCAAGATCATTTCCAGCCCGCGCGTGGTCACCGAGGACAACATCCCGGCCGTGATCGAGCAGGGCGTCGAACTGCCGTACCAGCAGGCCACCAGCAGCGGCGCGACCTCGATCGCCTTCCGCAAGGCCAGCCTGCGCCTGGAAGTCACGCCCCAGGTGACCCCGGACGGCAACGTGGTGCTGGACGTCGACGTGGCCAAGGATTCGCGCGGCGAGAACACCACCGCCGGCCCGGCCATCAACACCCAGCACGTGAAGACCAAGGTGATGGTGGAAAACGGCGGCACCGTGGTGCTGGGCGGTATCTACCAGCAGAGCGAAACCAACGACACCACCCAGGTGCCGGTGCTGGGCAATATTCCCGTCGTGGGGAACCTGTTCAAGACGAATTCGCGGGCCACGACCAAGACCGAACTGCTGGTCTTCATCACGCCGCGCATCGTCGCCGAACGGGTGCAGGGCGGGCGCTGATGCCGGGACGGTGTAGCGCTCCATTGTAAGAACAACCAACAACAAATGACTGAGATGAAAAACCACCAGAATTTGAAAGCAGGTCGCGGACTCCAAGTTGCCGCCCTGCTGGCCGCCATGCTGCTTTCCGCCTGCGGCGGCGGCGGCGGTAACCCAGGCGCGGTCACCGGCGGCGCCGGCGGCGGCACCACGACGCCCGGCGGCACCGGCACCACGGTCCCCGCCGCCCCCACCGTGAGCCTGGCCTTCACCAACACCGCCGGTACCGGCAGCAACAGCCTGAGCGGCGCCACCCCGCTGACCGTCAAGGCGACCGTGCTGGACGCCAGCAAGAAGCCGGTGCCGAACGCGATCGTCACCTTCGCCACCGACGATAAACTGGCTACCTTCTCGCCCAGCGCGGGTACCGCCCTGACCGACGCCAACGGCGTGGCCAGCGTCACCATGCGTTCGGCCAGCCTGTCCGCCGGCGGCGCCGGCAGCGTCACCGCCACCAGCAGCGTGGCCGGCACCGCCGTCACCGGCAGCGGCAATTATTCGGTCGGCGCCACCGCGCTGAGCTTCGGCACGCTGAGCGCCAGCCCGGCCAGCCTGCAGGCCTACGGCTCGACCGTGCTGTCGGTCGACCTGATGAACGGCAGCACCAAGTACACCGACCAGCAGGTCAACGTCACTTTCAGCTCGGCCTGCGTCGCCGCCGGCAAGGCCACGCTGGCTACCACGGTCGCCGCCAACAACGGCACCGCCCAGACCGTGTATCGCGACAAGGGCTGCGCCAACAACGACACCATCACCGTCTCGGCCGACGGCGTCGCCCGCTCGGCCACCACCACCCTGACGATCGCGCCGCCGGCCGCCGCCTCGGTGCAGTTCGTGAGCGCTACCCCGACCGCGCAGTCGATCGTGATCCGCGGCCAGGGCGGTAACGGCCGTACCGAGACCGCGACCCTGACCTTCAAGGTGGTCGACATCTTCGGCAACCCGCTGGCCGGCAAGCAGGTCAACTTCAGCACCACCTCGACCCTGGTCACGATCAACAAGACCAGCGACACCACTGACGCCACCGGCAACGTGATCACGACCGTGAACTCGGGCAGCGCGCCGACCTCGTTCCGCGTGCAGGCGACCCTGCCGAACACCGCCAGCGGCAGCAACCCGGACATCTCGACCCAGTCCGACCTGGTGGTCGTAACCACCGGCCTGCCGGTGCAGCGCGCGTTCTCGATCAGCGCCGACAAGTTCAGCATCGACGGCTGGAACGTCGACAGCTCGCCGACCAGCCCGGCCGGCCACATCCAGGTGCTGCTGGCCGACGCCTTCGGCAACCCGGTCCCAGATGGCACCCCGGTCGTGTTCCAGACCAACATGGGCTCGGTCGGCTCGGCCGACAAAGGCGGCTGCACCACCGTCAACGGCGGCTGCTCGGTCGACCTGCGCGCGCAGGAACCACGTCATCCGACCGCGACCAACAACCCGCCCACGCCATGCAACACCGGTGCCGGCTCCAGCCCTGACGCCACGCGCCCAGGCCTGGCCACCATCTGCGCCAGCTCGACCGATGGCACCAACACCGTGTTTGCCCGCACCCTGGTCTTCTTTGGCGGCAGTAACGCGTCGAAGGCTGCGATCAACGGCAGCGCGGTCTCGTACGACATGCCGAACGACCTCGGCGCGATCAGCTACAACGACGCCAAGATTTTCCCGCTGCAGCTGAACGACGTGAACAACAATCCGATGCCGACCGGTACCGTGGTGGCAGTGGCAGGCGCCAGCAACGCCAGCGTCGTTGTCACCCCGGCGACCGTGCCGAACGTTGCGCTGCACAACACGGCCACCGGCGCCGACGACCCGACCGGCACCGCCACCGGCGCCCAGGGTTCGGTCCACGTGGTCAGCGTCACCGGCTCGGCGCCGACCCCATGTGTAGCAAAAACGGCAACGTTCAGCGTCACGACAACCACGCCATCGGGCTCGACGACCAGTATTCCGTTTAAACTGTCGTTCACCTGCCCTTAAAATAAGGTTGACTGAATGACACGCGGCGGCCAGGTTATCCTGGCCGTCTGCATTTTGAGCGATCGACACGTGCCTGACTGCAAGAACAACAATATCTTCCTCGTCGGTTTGATGGGTGCCGGCAAGACCACCATCGGTCGCCTGCTGGCGCGGCGCCTGAACATGGCCTTCATCGACTCCGACCACGAGATCGAAGCGCGCACCGGCGCCTCGATCCCGTGGATCTTCGAAATCGAGGGCGAGCCCAGCTTCCGCCGGCGCGAAGCCGACGTGATCCGCGACCTGAGCGCGCAGCGCGGTATCGTGCTGGCCACCGGCGGCGGCGCCGTGCTGGATCCGGCCAGCCGCGCGCTGCTGGCCGAGCGCGGCACGGTGGTCTACCTGCGCGCCAGCGTGAGCAGCATCCTGCAGCGCACGTCGCACGACAAGAACCGCCCGCTGTTGCAGACCGCCGACCCGCGCAAGAAACTGGAAGACCTGACGGCCCAGCGCGAGCCGCTCTACCGCGAGATTGCCGACCTGATCATCGATACCGGCCGCCCTAACGTACAATCGATGGTCCAGACCATCATCGACCAGATCGCGCAGCTGGAAACGGCACGCGCGCGCAAGGCAAGAATTAATATGAATGAACAGGCATGCATTTCACTTGACGTCGAACTGGGCGAGCGCAGCTATCCGATCGTGATCGGCCGCGGCTTGCTCGACGACGGCGCGCTGCTGACGCGCCATATCGGCGGCAGCGGCAAGGTGGCGATCGTCACCAACACGACGGTGGCCCCGCTCTACCTCGACAAGGTCGCGGCACCGCTGCGCGCCGGCGGGCGCGAGGTGGTGACCATCATCCTGCCGGACGGCGAAGAATACAAGAACTGGGAGAGCCTCAACCAGGTGTTCGACGCGCTGCTGGCCAACAAATGCGACCGCAAGACCACGCTGGTGGCGCTCGGCGGCGGCGTGATCGGCGACCTGACCGGCTACGCGGCGGCCAGCTACATGCGCGGCGTGCCCTTCGTGCAGATCCCGACCACGCTGCTGGCGCAGGTCGATTCCTCGGTGGGCGGCAAGACCGGCATCAACCACCCCCTGGGTAAAAACATGATCGGCGCGTTTTACCAGCCGCGCGCCGTGATCGCCGATACCGCGACCCTCGACACCTTGCCCGACCGCGAACTGTCGGCCGGCCTGGCCGAAGTCATCAAGCACGGCGCCATCCTCGACGCCGGCTTCTTCGACTGGATCGAGCAGAACATCGGCAAGCTGGTCGCGCGCGACCACGACGCGCTGGCGCACGCGATCCTGCGCTCGTGCGAGATCAAGGCCGACGTGGTCAAACGCGACGAGCGCGAGGGCGGCCTGCGCGCCGTGCTGAATTTCGGCCATACCTTCGGCCACGCGATCGAGAACGGCCTCGGCTACGGCGCCTGGCTGCACGGCGAAGCGGTCGGCTGCGGCATGGTGATGGCGGCCGACCTGTCGCACCGCATGGGCCTGATCGACAGCGCCAGCGTCGAGCGCCTGCGCGCGCTGACCCAGGCGGCGCGCCTGCCGACGGTGGCGCCGGACCTCGGTCTGGAGCGCTGGATCGAGCTGATGGAAGTCGACAAGAAGAACGAGGGCGGGGCGATCAAGTTCATCCTGCTGAAACCCCTGGGCAGCCCGAGCATCACCGGCGCCCCGCGCGAGCAGCTGGAAGCGACGCTCGCCGCCACCGTGGAAAGGCCGGCGGCATGATCGACTTCGACGCCCACCTGGCGCCCTATGCGGCGCACTCCTCGAAGAGCCGCGGGCGTCGCCATCCAGAGCCGGCCGCCGGCTCGCGCAGCGAATTCCAGCGCGACCGCGACCGCATCATCCACTCGACCGCCTTCCGCCGGCTGGAATACAAGACCCAGGTGTTCCTGAATCACGAGGGCGACCTGTTCCGCACCCGCCTGACCCACTCGATCGAGGTGGCCCAGATCGCGCGCACGCTGGCGCGCAGCCTGCGCCTGAACGAAGACCTGGTCGAAGCCACCGCGCTCTCGCACGACCTCGGCCACACGCCGTTCGGCCACGTCGGCCAGGACGTGCTGAACGAATGCATGAAGGAGTACGGCGGCTTCGAGCACAACCTGCAAAGCCTGCGCGTGGTCGATCACCTGGAAGAGCACTACGGCGCCTTCGACGGCCTGAACCTGACGTTCGAGACGCGCGAGGGCATCCTGAAGCACTGCTCGCTAACGAATGCGCGCCAGCTGGGAGACTTGGGCCAGCGCTTCCTGGACAAGACCCAGCCCAGCCTGGAAGCCCAGCTGACCAACCTGGCCGACGAAATCGCCTACAACAACCACGACATCGACGACGGCCTGCGTTCCGGCCTGCTCACCATGAAGCAGATGGAAGAGGTCGAGCTGTTCGCGCGCCTGCACCGCCAGGTGGTGCAGCAGTACCCGGGCCTGCCGGGCCGGCGCGAGCTGTACGAGACGATCCGCCTGATGATCACGGCGATGACGGCCGACCTGGTGGAGGAATCGTGCCGCCTGATCAAGGAAGCCAATCCGCAAAGCATCGACGACGTGCGCACGGCGCCGCCGCTGATCCGTTTTTCGGCAAGCATGCGCGCCGAGACCACGGCCCTGAAGCGCTTCCTGTACGCCAACCTGTACCGCCACTACAAGGTGAACCGCATGCGCGTCAAAGCCAGCCGCATCGTGCGCGAGCTGTTCGAGGCCTTCATGACGGATCCGGTGCTGCTGCCTTTCGATTACCAGGTGGCCGGCGGCGACACCCACAAGCAGGCGCGCAAGATCGCCGATTACATCGCGGGGATGACGGACCGCTATGCAATCCGCGAGCACAAGCGGATCTTCTCGCTCGACGAACTGTAATGGCTCATTCGCTGCGCGCAAACACGCGCAGTCGATGCCCGTCCGGATCGGCTGCGGTGAAGGTATAGCCGAAGTTCAGCGTGACCGGCGCCTGCAGGATCGCAAGGCCGCGTGCGCGCCAGTCGGCGTGCAGGGCGTCGACCTGCGCCGTATCCGTCACGCGGAATGCAAGTTCGTTGGCGCTGCCTTTGAGGTCGCCGTCCGGCCGCACGCTGTCGCGCGCCCACAGGCCGAGCATGCGGCCATTTTCCAGGGCGAACAGGGAAAAGGTCGGCATGACTTCCATCGCTTCGGCGCCAAGCAGACCGGCATACAGGCGCGCGCTGGCGGCGGGATCGGCGACGTAGAGGATGGTGTATTGCGGGCTTAACATGGCATGCTCCTTCAGTGGTTGACAGAGCGGCCAGTGTAGGGGCGGCGACTGTCAGTTTCTGTCAGCAGCCTGCAGCGGCCACGTCACTGTTCGGGAATGCCTTCGCTGGCATGCCATGCCTGCAGCAGGGCCTGGCGATGGCGCGGGTAGCGTGCGGCGCTCACTTCCAGTGCCGCAATGCGGTCGAGGCGAAAATGACGGAAAGCCTGGCGTAGCTCGCACCAGGCGACCAGGATGCGGGTCTGTTCGAAGAAGCCGATCGCGACGGGCCAGACCGTGCGTTGCGAGGTGGCGCCGCCGGCGTCGCGGTAGTCCAGCACCAGCTTGCATTCATCGCGCATGGCGACGCGGATCGGACCCATGTCCGGCGCCGCGGGCGCATCCGCACTTGGGCGGGCCACCAGCAGGCCGGTGCCATCGAGATTGCGCCGGAGCGCTTCCGGCAGGACGGCGGCGATCTTATCGACGGCCTCACGCGCAGCGGCGCCGAGCACCGCGTCGCCGTGCTGCGCAACCCAGCGCCCGCCCAGCACCAGCGCCTCGATCTCCTCCTGGGTAAACATCAGGGGCGGCAGCAAAAAGCCCGGCTTGAGAACATAACCCAGTCCGGCTTCCCCTTCGATATGGGCACCTTGCCCGCGCAGGGTGGCGATGTCGCGGTACAGCGTGCGCAGGCTGACCGACAGCTGGGCGGCGAGCGCCTCGCCGGTGACCGGATAGCGGTGCCGGCGCAGCGCCTGCAGCAGCGCGAGCAAGCGGTCGGCGCGTGCCATCGCCGTTCAGCCGAACAGCGTCGGCGCCGCCAGCTGCCCCAGCAGCTTCTTCACCGGCGCCGGCAAGGGCGCGGCATCGATATTCGCCAGGTCCCACCATACGTGCCCGGCCGGCGTCGCCGCGCGCGCCGCCAGACCCACCTGGAACGGCTGGATGTGCAGCTTGTAGTGGGTGAATCCGTGTACCAGCGGCAGCAAGGGTTCCACTTCGTCCACCGTCCCGAACTCGCCGGCGGCATTCGCCAGCACCGCCACGTCGGCATCCTCGGCCTCGTCGACGCCGACGTGGCCGTCGAATTCCGGCAGCGACAGCAGGCCGCCCCAGATGCCGGATTCCGGCCGCTGCTGCAGCAGCACCTGGCCACCCTCGACCACGGCCAGCATCAGCGCGCGCTTTTCCGGCGTGTCCTTTTTCGGTTTGCGCACCGGCAGTTCGGCAGTGCGGCCGGTGGCATAGGCCACGCAACGCGCCCGCAGTGGGCAACGGTCGCAGTCGGGACGCGAGCGCGTGCACAGCGTGGCGCCCAGGTCCATCAGGCCCTGGGTGTAGGCTTCGATGCCGCCGTCCGCCGGGGTCAGCGCTTCGGCGCGGCGCCACAGCGCGTCTTCGACCGGTTTCAGGCCCGGATACTGGTCGACGCCGAACACGCGCGCAAATACGCGTTTGACGTTACCGTCCAGGATCGCGGCGCGCGTGCCGCTGGAGAAGGCGGAGATGGCGGCGGCGGTCGAACGGCCGATGCCGGGCAGTTCGGCCAGCAGCGCCGGGTCGGACGGGAACACGCCGCCGTACTGCTCGACCACGCGCTTGGCGCAGGCGTGCAGGTTGCGCGCGCGGGTGTAGTAACCGAGCCCGCTCCAGTGCGCCATCACGTCTTCGAGCGGCGCCTCGGCCAGTGCGACGACGGTCGGGAAGCGTTCCAGGAAGCGCGCGTAATAGCCGAGTACCGCGGTGACCTGGGTCTGCTGCAGCATGATCTCGGAGAGCCAGATGCGGTAGGCATCGCGCGTGTTCTGCCAGGGCAGGGCGTGGCGCCCGTGCTGCTTCTGCCAGTCGATGACGGCGCGCGAAAAGCTCGGGTCTTCCAGTTCTGAAATATCGAATTCGGTGAGGCGTTTCATGCAGCTTCCAGTTGGGGGAGGTCGGCGTCCAGCGCGCGCGTGACGGCGCCGGACAGCCCGCTCAGGCGGCCCTTGACCTTCTCGAGGTCTTGTTGGGCGGTTTCGAAGGCGGCGATCTTCTGTTCCAGGGTGTCGGTGGCCTCGAGGATGCGCTGGATCGAGGTCTGGCGCCCGCGCAGCTGCTCGCGGTGCTGGCGGATCTGCGCTTCCAGCGGCGCCATGATCACCTTCAGCCAGGCTTCGACGTCGGCATTCGCCGCGCGGAAGCTCTGGCGCACGCGCGAGGCGATCGAGTCGAAGAAGCGCTCGAGCAGCGTGCCGCGGCTGGTGATCAAGAGCGTCGCCGTGCCGAACTGTTTCATGTAGATGGCTTCGATGGCATCGATCTCGTCGCGATAACGCTGCAGCGACAGCCGCATCGGCACCGCCATGCTCAGGCCGTGCTCGGCCGAGAATTTGCGGTACATCGAATCCATCATGGCGTTGATCTCGCCGATCTTGGCGCTTGAGGCGTCCAGGTTGGCGCGTACCGCCTCGAAGAAGGCGCGCACCGGCGGACGGGTGCCGGTGCCGAAGCGCGCGGCCTGCATGGCGGCGCGCACGGCGTCGACCTGGCCCTGCACCACGTCCATGCCGATGCTGCTGTACAGCTCCGTCGACAGGGTCGTGAACACGGCGCGCGTGCCCTGCAGCTTGAACAGGCTGGCGTCGAATTCCTTCTTTTCCATCTCGACGCGGCGCATCATGTGGGTGATCACGCCCTGGTTCTTGCCGCGCAGGCCTTGCAGTTCCTGCTGCTGCTCGACCAGGTCGCGGATGCGGGTGCCGAGCAGCGCCTGCTGGCCGGCCAGCAGCAGGTCCATGTCCTGGCGCAGCTGGCTGCGCAGGATGTCCTGGCGCGCCGGCACCAGTTCGTCGAACAGCGCGGTCTCGAGCCGGCCGAGGCGGCTCTTCTTGAGCAGCGCCATGTCGCCGTTGATCTTCCCGACCAGGGCTTTCTGGGCCGAGACCGGGAATACCTGGGTGTCCGCCACGCCCAGCAGCTGGGCCACGCTGGCCTGCTGGTGCGCGATGGCGGCGTCATTTTCCTGCGCCGACTTGAGCTCGTCCCACATCGCGTCGATCTTGTTCAGCACCACGATTCTTCCGGCGTTGTTTCCCGATTCTGCACCGATGTGGGTGCGCCAGACCTCGATATCGCTTTTGGTCACGCCGGTCTCGGCGCCCAGCACGAACAGCACCGCATGCGCATTCGGGATCAGGTTCAGCGTCAGTTCCGGTTCGGTGCCGATGGCGTTCAGGCCCGGCGTGTCGAGGATCACCAAACCCTGCTTCAGCAGCGGGTGAGGGAAGTTGATCAGCGCGTGGCGCCACTGCGGGATCTCGACCAGGCCGTCGTCGCCCACGGTCGCCGCCAGGTCGGGATCCTCGGCGTCGTACAGGCCGAAGCCGGCCGCCTGGTCCTGGGGTACGCGGCGCGTCAGGCTGACCTGCTTGAAGGTGTCGATCATGCGCTCGGGCGCATCGAGGTCGAGCGGCAGCACGGTCCAGGCGGCCGGGTCGTCGCGGTAGTCGCTTGTCGCCAGGTGCGCGGCGCGGGTCTCGATCGGCAGCAGGCGGATGCACGGCGCCAGGGCAGGGTCCCAGGCCAGCTCGGTCGGGCACATGGTGGTGCGGCCCGGGCTGGACGGCACGATGCGCTGGCCATAGTCGGCAAAGAAGATCGCATTGATCAGCTCGGATTTACCGCGCGAGAACTCGGCCACGAAGGCGACCGACAGGCGGTCGTCGCGCACCCGCGCCAGCGCGCGCGTGAGGCGCTGGCCGGCCTCGGCATCCAGCAGCTCGGCCGCTTGCACCCAGCTGCGGTACTGTTCCAGCGCCGTGGCGACGCGTTCGCGCCACGCACTATATTGTTGTAGATCTTGCATGATCGTTGACCGTGGTTTTGTCTCGGCGAACTTCGGGAGCCTGTTCAGCGCTGGCAAACGGCGCAGTAGAAGGTGGAGCGCTGGCCCTGCTTGATCTGGCGTATGGGCGTACTGCAGTTGCGGCAAGGCACTCCTGCACGATCATAGACGAAATATGTCTGCTGGAAATATCCAGATTGACCATTTACCGCAATAAAGTCACGCAATGTGCTGCCGCCCTGCACGATGGCGGCGGCGAGGATGTCGCGGATCGCCTCGGCCAGCTTGTCGTAGCGGGCGCGGCTGATGCGCGAAGCCGCCGTCTTCGGGCTGATGCCTGCCCGGAACAGGCTTTCGCAGGCGTAGATGTTGCCGACGCCGACCACGATGTCGCCGCTTAATAACACCTGCTTGATCGGGGCGCTGCGCTTACGCGTCTCGCGGTAGAGCAGGGCACCGTCGAAACCGTCGATCAAGGGTTCGACGCCGAGGCCGCGCAGCAGGATGTGCTGCTCGAGTTCGCCATCGTCGTGGGCATGCCACAGCACGGCGCCGAAACGGCGCGGGTCGTGCAGGCGCAGCACGCGCCTGCCTTCGGGGCCGCCACTGACGATCAGGTCGACATGGTCGTGCTTCTTCAGCTCGATACCCTCGGGCAGCACGCGCAGGTGGCCGGACATGCCGAGGTGGACGATCAGCACGCCGTGCTCGAAATTGATCAAAAGATACTTGCCGCGCCGGCCCGTGGACAGGATGCGCCGTCCTTTCAGCAAGGCGGGCAGGTCGGGCGGGAAGGGCCAGCGCAAGCCGTCGCGGCGCAGGATGACGTCTTCGACGATACGGTCTTCCAGGTGCGGCGCGACACCGCGCCGGGTAACTTCGACTTCCGGGAGTTCAGGCATGAGCGATGGGAAGAAAAGATGACAGGAATGTAAAAACGTGTTGCGGTCTCGTACGCGCGGCAGGCGATCGGCGTAGAATCGGACAATCTTTTTGACGTGGGATTTGCCTTGAAAAACGCTTTCGCCATTGTAACTCTCTCTGCATTATTGTCGGCCTGTGCTGTCGCGCCCAAGCCGCCGGCGCAGGACACGTCGGACCAGCCCCTGGCCGCCGCCGAGGCCAAGGCGGGTGCTCCTGTGCCGCCGGCCGAGCAGAGCGAGGACAAGCTGCCGAACGTGCAAATGACCAGCGCCATGATGCAGCAATTGCTGAAAGCCGAAATGGCGTTCAAGAACGGCGACTGGCAGGGGCCCTACCTCACCATGATGAGCCTGGCGCAGCAGACCAGGGATCCGCGCCTGGCCAAGCGCGCCGCCGAAATGGCACTGTCGGCCAAGCAGCCCGACGACGCCCTCGCCGCGGTGCGCCTGTGGCGCGACTACGCTCCAGGTTCCGATGAGGCCAACCAGTACTATCTGGGGCTGGTGATCCTGTCCGACAACCTGGCCGAAGCAGAAAAACTCCTGACCCAGCGCCTGGCCGAGGCCACGCCCGGCGCGCGCGGCCTGGTGATGTTCCAGATGCAGCAACTGGTGCTGCGCGCGCGCGACAAGGATGCCGCCATCGCCATGCTGCAGCGCCTGGTTGCGCCTTACGGCAACATGATGGAAACCCACGTGGTGCTGGCCCAGGCCGCACTGGCCAAGGGCGCCAAGCAGGATGCCGTGCGCGAGGCGCAGGCCGCGCTCCAGATCAAGCCGGATTCCGAAATCGCGGTCCTGACCCTGGCCCAGGTCACCGAGGACGAAGCCCGCACCACGAAGATCCTGCAGGACTTCCTGGCGGCCCACCCGGAGGCGCGCGAAGTGCGCGCCGCCTATGCGCGCCTGCTGGTCAACAACAAGCAGTTCGACGCCGCGCGCAAGGAATTCCTGGTGCTCGACAAGTCGCGGCCGAACGACCCCGGCACCCTGTACGCGCTGGGCGTGCTGTCGATGCAGCTGAACGATGCGCGCGGCGCCGAAGGCTACTTCACGCGCTTCGTCGACGTCACCGACAAGACCCCGGACCAGGAGAACGATCCGACCAAGGCGCTCCTGATCCTGTCGCAGCTGGCCGAGGAGCGCGGCGACATCAAGGCCGCCACCGACTGGCTCGACCGCATCGATAGCGACGATCCGAAAGTCCAGCTCAGCGTTGCGCTGCGCCGCGCCCAGCTGCTGGCCAAGGGCGGCGACCTGGCCGGGGCGCGCAAGCAGCTGGCCACGCTGCAGCCGCTTGACAAGGCCGAGCAGGCGCAGGTGGTGCTGGTCGATTCCCAGATCCTGCGCGACGCCGGCAAGAACCAGGAGGCCTTCAAGCTGATGCAGGACGGCGTCAAGCGCTTCCCGGACAACATGGATTTCCTGTACGACTACGCGCTGATGGCCGAAAAGCTCGGCAAGATCGACGTCATGGAAAAATCGCTGCGCCAGGTGATCGCCAAGGTGCCGGACAACCAGCACGCCTACAATGCCCTCGGTTATTCGCTGGCGGAGCGCAACGTGCGCCTCAAGGAAGCCCATGAATTGATCCAGAAAGCGCTCGGCATGGCGCCCAACGATCCCTTCATCATGGACAGCATGGGCTGGGTGCAATATCGGATGGGTAACCTGAGCGAAGCCGCCGCCCATCTGCGCAAGGCCTATTCGCTGCGCAACGATCCGGAGATCGCCGTCCACCTCGGCGAAGTGCTGTGGAAGATGGGCCAGCAGGACGATGCGCGCAAGCTGTGGCGCGAAGCCAAGGCCAAGGACCCGCGCAACGATGCGCTGAAGAGCACGCTGACCCGCCTGCGCGTATCGATTTGAAATAAACTTCGCTAAACCGAACGGACCGGCGGCCTTGTCCGCCGGTTCTCATTTTTGAGAACCCCTCCTATCAAGATGCAGATCCATTCCTTTTCCCGTTTGCTGCCTGTCGTGGCGCTCGGCGCCGTCCTGGCCGGCTGCGCCACGTCCGGTCCTAGCCTGCCGGTTCCCAACGTCCCGGTGGCCGCCTACCGCGATACCATCGACCTCAGCGGCAAACTGGCGGTGACTTACCAGAAGGATGGGCAACCGCAACGCCTGAACGGTGCCTATACCTGGACCCAGCGTCCGGGCAGCATCGACGTGGAAATCTTCGGACCGCTGCGCCAGACCCAGGCCGTGCTCCATGTCACGCCCCAGGCCGCCACGCTGACGCTGAACGACGGCAAGACGCGCAGCGCCGCCGATATCGACACGCTGACCACCCAGACGCTGGGCTGGACGCTGCCGGTGAGCGGCCTGCGCGACTGGCTGCAGGGCCACGCCACCGATGCCCAGGGCAAGCCGTTCTCGGCGTCGCCGGCCAACAGCGACGTCGTCACCAAGGATGGCTGGCGTTTGCGCTTTGCCGAGTGGCAGGGTGGCAAGGCGCCGGATGGCACGCCCGTGCCGAGGCCGCGCCGCATCAACGCCGAGCGCAGCGCGAGCGCCACCGGCGACGAACTGGCGCTGACCATCGTCATCGATCCGGCGGCTTGAATGGCACAGGTTTCATTGCGTACCCGGTTGCACGACTGCCCGGCCCCGGCCAAGCTGAACCTGTTCCTGCACGTGACCGGCCGCCGGCCCGACGGCTACCACCTGCTGCAATCGGTATTCCAGCTGATCGACCACGGCGACACGCTGCACTTCGACCTGCGCGGCGACGACCGCATCGTCCGTACCACGGATGTGCCCGGCGTGCCGGAAGAGCAGGACCTGGTCGTGCGTGCCCTGCGTGCGCTGCAGGCAGAATATGGGCGCCGCCATGGCAGCCTGCCGCCCGGCATCGACGTCGCCATCGAGAAACGCCTGCCCATGGGCGGCGGCCTTGGCGGCGGCTCGTCGGATGCGGCCACCGCGCTGATGGCGGCCAACTATTTATGGCAGGCAGGCTTGTCGACGCCGGAACTGATGGCGCTGGGCTTGCCGCTGGGCGCGGACATTCCCTTTTTCCTGTTCGGCGAAACCGCGTTTGCGGAAGGGGTAGGGGAGGCGCTGCAGGCGGTGCCAGGCCCGGATTGCTGGTATGTCGTGGTTGAGCCTGGCGTATCGGTACCGACTGCCGCAATTTTTACAGCGACAGATTTGACAAGAAATACGAAGCCCATCATAATATCGGACTTCTCCAGGCGACATGATGAGCAGCACGGTCTGATTGGCTTTGGGAAAAATGATTTGCAACAAGTGGCAGTGAGATTGTTCCCGCCGGTAGCAGAGGCGATCGAATGGTTGAGCGGTTACGGAGCGGCCAGGATGACTGGTTCCGGAGCGTGTGTGTTCAGCGCGTTTTCCAGCGAGCATGAAGCAGAAGCGGTACTTGAAAAAGTCCCGGCGAAGTGGAAAGCGTGGAAAGCAAAGTCGCTAACAAAACATCCGATAAAATCGCTCTTGCAAATCAACGAGTTGTAGAATAAAATCTTGCCTGTCGATGCAGCAACGAAATAAAGTTGAGGTAGCGACAAGAAGTAGAGTTTCAGCGTAGGGGAATCGCCAAGCTGGTTAAGGCACTGGATTTTGATTCCAGCATACCAAGGTTCGAATCCTTGTTCCCCTGCCAAAGTTTCTTTGCCTGAACTGTGGATGCTCGTGCTCCAGCAGGCAATCTAAAGTGGAGCCGCCTCGAGCGGCCCATTTTTTTTGTAGTGTCGCTTTATCCCTCTCGGTGAGCGGCCCAAGGTTTCTTTCAACGCTTACATCTCTGGGACTCCCATGGCTTACGAAAACCTGATGGTTTTTACCGGCAATGCCAATCCGGCGCTAGCAGAAGGGGTCGCAAAAAGCCTCGGTATTCCTCTCGGCAAAGCTGTCGTCTCGAAATTCTCCGACGGCGAAGTCATGGTCGAGATCAACGAGAACGTCCGCGGCAAGGATGTCTTCGTCCTGCAATCGACTTGCGCGCCCACCAATGACAACCTGATGGAAATCATCCTGATGGTCGACGCTCTCAAGCGCGCCTCGGCTGGCCGTATCACTGCGGCAATTCCATATTACGGTTATGCGCGCCAGGACCGCCGCCCGCGTTCGGCGCGTGTCGCGATCTCGGCCAAGGTGGTCGCCAACATGCTGGAAGAAGCCGGCGTCGAGCGCGTCCTGATCATGGACGTGCACGCCGACCAGATCCAGGGTTTCTTCGATATCCCGGTCGACAATATCTACGCATCGCCGCTCCTGCTGGGTGACCTGCAGCGCAAGAACTACGACGATCTGCTGGTCGTGTCGCCGGACGTCGGCGGCGTGGTGCGCGCCCGTGCGCTGGCCAAGCGCCTCGGCTGCGACTTGGCGATCATCGACAAGCGCCGCCCGAAGGCGAACGTGTCGGAAGTCATGAACATCATCGGTGAAGTCGAAGGCCGCAACTGCGTGATCATGGACGACATGGTCGACACCGCAGGCACGCTGACCAAGGCCGCCGAAGTCCTGAAAGAACGTGGCGCCAAGAAAGTCGTGGCTTACTGTACGCACCCGGTCCTGTCCGGCCCGGCGATCGACCGCATTTCGAATTCGCCGCTGGACGAACTGGTCGTGACCGACACGATCCCGCTGAGCCCGGCTGCCCAGGCGTGCGGCAAGATCCGCCAACTGACCTGCGCACCGCTGCTGGCCGAGACCTTCAAGCGTATCGTCAAGGGCGATTCGGTTATTTCGCTGTTCGTCGATTAAATAATAGATTGAGTACGTCGCCCCTGCGCAGGCAGGGGCCCAAGTTTTGCGCTTTGCCACGAACTTGGGCCCCTGCCTCCGCAGGGGCGACGTTAATGTAGTTTCGGTTTTTCTTGAGCGCGTCATTGCGTGCTCATTCCACGGAAGCCCCTGGTCGCGGGGGTTTTCACAACCGGGTTACGGGCCGGCGAATGCCGGCATTCGGACCCTTTATCACACGGAGTTTCACATGAAAGTAGTTGCATTTGCCCGCGAACTGCAGGGGACCGGAGCGAGCCGCCGCCTGCGTAAAGCTGGCCAGACCCCTGGCATCATCTACGGTGGCGCCGCCGCACCGGCCCTGATCACCGTCGATGGCAACGCCATCTGGCACGCGCTCAAGAAAGAAGCATTCCACGGCGCCGTCCTGGACCTGGAAATCGACGGTCAAACCCAGCAAGTCCTGCTGCGCGACTTCCAGATGCACGCATACAAGCAACTGGTCCTGCACGTCGACTTCCAGCGCGTCGACGCATCGCAGCCGATCCACACCAAGGTCGCCCTGCACTTCGTGAACGCCGAGATTTCGCCGGCCGTCAAGCTGAGCGGCGCCATCGTGTCGCACGTGCTGAACGAACTGGAAGTGTCCTGCCTGCCGGGCCAGCTGCCGGAATTCATCACCGTCGACCTGGCAAACCTGGAAGCCGGTGCATCGATCCACGTGTCCCAGCTGACCCTGCCGGAAGGCGTGACCGTCGTGGCCCACGGCGACGACCAGACCGTTGCCACCTCGTCGATCCCGCGCGGTGCTGTGTCGGCTGAAGACGCTGCTGCCGAGTAATCTCGCATCGACGGCTAGCCGCTTCGGCGGGTAGTCATCAGAAAAACCCGCCGCGACGCAAGTTGCGGCGGGTTTTGTTCTTATTCTTCCTCTATTTCTTGCATCGTTCCTGTCGTCTGTCTGCCGGCTCCGTTTTCCGCGATAATCGAGCCTCACGATTTCATTGACGCTTATTTATGCATATCCGCCTGATCGTCGGCCTCGGCAACCCCGGCCCCGAATACGAACAAACCCGCCACAACGCCGGCTTCTGGCTGGTCGATCATCTCGCTAATTCGCTGCCCGGCTGCCATTTGCAGCGCGAATCGCGTTTCCAGGCCATGGTCGCCAAGACCTCGATCGGCGGCAAGGACGTCTGGCTGCTCGAGCCGCTGACCTACATGAACCGTTCCGGCCAGTCGGTCGGCGCGCTGGCGCGTTTCTTCAAGGTGGCGCCGGAAGAAATCCTGGTCGTGCACGACGAGCTCGACCTGCCGCCGGGCGCGGCCAAGCTCAAGCGCGGCGGCTCGTCGGGCGGGCACAACGGACTGAAAGATATCACTTCGGCGCTCGGCACCCAGGACTACTGGCGCCTGCGCCTGGGCATCGGTCACCCGCGCACCCTGAACCTGCAGCAGAACGTCGCCGATTTCGTGCTGCACCGGCCGCGGCGCGAAGAGCAGACGCTGATCGACGAAGCGATCGACAAGGCCTTGCGCATCGTTCCGATGGTGTGCGAGGGCAAGATGAATGCGGCAACGATGCAGTTGCATACCGATGCCCCGTAGCGTGGACGGGTTTCCCGTCCACGCGTTCAGCGGCAATCCCGATTAAATCAACCCGCGTGCCAGCGCCTTCAGGGTCATCGCCGGCCGCGAGTGCGATTCCAGTTTCTGGAAAATGGTGTCGACATGCGCGCGCACGCTCGCCGGGCTGATCTTCATGGCGCGCGCCGCTTCGCGGCTGCTCTCGCCCAGGCTGACGTGGCGCAAGACCTCGATCTCGCGCTCCGACAGCAGCGCATCCCGTACCGGCCGTGCCTGGCCGCTCTTCGGCGCCAGCGCGCGCGCCGCTTCGATCACGGCCGCCACCGCATGGCGGTCGAAACGTCCGGCCGCCGCCTGCGCGGTCATCAGCGTCGCCGTCGCCGGCAAACCGTGCGCATGGCGCCACGGCCGCGCCGAGCACAGGGCGGTGACGGCGGCGGCTGCCGCCAGTACTCTCTCCTGCATGCCGAGGCTGTCGCCGCGCAGCTTGCGGTAGTAGCCGCTGCCGTCCAGCCGCTCGTAGATGAGCGAACCGAGCGTGGCGTCGGATGCGATCGCCGGGACCTGGGTGCCGGCGCGGGCGGTCCAGAACGGCACCTTCCGCACTTTGTCCCAGTCGGCCGTTTCCAGTTTGGTGCTGCGCATCCACACGGCGTTCGGCACGGTCACGCGGCCGATGCCATGCAGCAGGGCGGCCCGTTGCAAGGGTTTTTCTTCGAGCGCCAGCATGCCGGCCAGCGCGGCGCTGCGGCGCGCCAGTTCGGCCACGCGGCGCGAGTAACCGGCCAGCCAGGGCAGCTTGAGTTCGATCACGTCGGCGATGATGTTCAAGGAGACCAGGCGGTCGTGGCCTGCGTAATTGGCGGCGCACGAGGGTTCTTCAAGGGCGTCCAGCCAGGCCTGCGCATGCGGCAGCAGCTTTTGCACCAGCGTCGCCGGATACTTGACCCCGGCGCGCTCCTGGACCAGGCGCAGCGCGCCCGCGGTGCCGTGGGCCGGCGCCAGCATTTCCAGGTCGCCGGCCAGGCGCACGTAGAACATTGAGCGCGGCATGTTCGGCGCGAACATCGCGTCCTGCATATCGCCGCGCTGCGGACTGCCGAACAGGTGGCGCAGGCTGTCCTCGACATCGGCGGACAGGCCGAGCAGGACCGCGATGTCGCCCGATACCTCGCATTGCATCTGGGCGAGGGGCAGCACGTTGGGCAGCGTGAGGTGGGGATTGCCGGGCAGGGTACGCGTGATCATTGCATGGCGCCCGGCGACGTCGTCCCCGAGCAGGCTGGCGAAGCCGCCGGCGGTGGCGGTGCTGCCCGACCAGCGCAGCAGCGCCACCAGGCGCGTGCTGGTGCAGGCATCGGCTGCGTCGCCGTTTTCCTCGGCCAGCTTGGATGCCAGGCGCGCGGTGCGGATCGAATGGTCGGATGGCAGCCCCATGCTCAGGTCGCCGACCATGGCCAGCACCTGCACGGCGTCTTCCACGATGATGGTTTCGTCGGCTCCCATGGCCGTACTGTAACGGTCAATCGACAAGTGAACAAGAAGCACGATTCGTTGTGTGCCTGATCACGTCCAGAAATACGGCGCGCCAACGACAAAAAACCCGCCGAAGCGGGTTTTTCGAGGGTCCACCTGTCAGTGCGGAGCGCCCATGCTATCTGCGTGGTGCGGCCGCCCGTCAGGCAAGCCTGTTAAAGCGCCTAACAAGAACCTCCATGGCTGTGTTGCATCGTCTCGCCGTACTAGCGTACTGTCTTCGACGCTGCACCTTGCCCTGAAGGTTTTGTTAAACGCTTTATTTAGATTGCGCGAATGTTGCTCGCCTTTTCGCCCTTCGGGCTCGGCGAACGTTCGAACGAGACGCGCTGGTTTTCGGCCAGGCTCTTGAAGCCGTCCGACTGGATGTCCTTGAAGTGCGCGAACAAGTCTTCGCCGCCTGCGTCAGGGGCGATGAAGCCGAAGCCCTTGGAGTCGTTGAACCATTTCACGGTGCCGGTTTGAGTAGCCATTTGATACCTCTTATATGAGTGTTGAAAGCACGGGCAGCAAAGCGATGCCCGGGAACGCACATGTGACCAAGATAGAAACAGAGGAGAATCGAACAGGCATGCCGTGAAGGCGAGACAGGAAGGAGACCAACAGTAACGACGACTTGATGTAGTGCGAGATGGAATATACAGGTCTTGCACCGATTCACCTAATGATTTCTGATTTATTTTTTTCCTTGTAAAAACATGAACATACGTATCAGGCGCTATCGCCCGGACGACCGCAAGGCAGTCCTCTCAGCCTTCCGCACCAACGTGCCCGACCACTTCCCGGCATCCGAAGAGGCCTGGCTGCGCTCGGCCCTCGACGAGCCGGATGGGCCGCTGTTCGTGGCCGTCGAAGGTGACCAGGTGGTCGCATTCGGCGGCTACGAGCTCTCCGATTTCTACAACCTCGGCACCCTGGTGTTCGGCCTGGTGCGCGCCGACCGCCACGGCACCGGCATCGGCCGCGCGCTGCTGCATTACCGGCTGCTGCACATGGCCGGCCGCAAAGGCCGGCCGGGGAGGCCACGCTACGTGACGGTCGACACCCACCCGCACACGGCCGGCTTCTTCCAGCGCTGCGGCTTCGTCGAGATCGCACGCTGGCCGGGCGGCTACCGCTCCGGGCGCGACCGCGTCGACCTGCGTTTCGACCTGAGCGACGAAGCCGTCGACCGGTTGCGCGCCGCGTCTAGATAAGCGTGCGTGGCGCTGCCGTCAGCGGGTCGCCGCTGTTCGGCATGCCGGTCGGCTCGATCAGCAGGATATGGGCCTCGCTCCGTGCGCGCGGCCGGTGGCGTACGCCTCTGGGAACGACGTACAACTGGCCCGCGCCGAGCGCGACCGTCGTTCCATCCTCGAGGTCGATTTCCAGCTGCCCCTGCAGTACCAGGAAAAAGTCGTCGCTGTCCGGATGGACGTGCCAGTGATAGTCGCCGCGCAGTTTGGCGACCATGACGTCGTGTCCATTGAACAGTGCGACCGTGCGTGGTTGCCAGGCTTCGGTGAAGGTGGCGAGTTTATCGGCCAGGTCGATGAAAGAAGGCATGGCGGCTCCTGAAGGTGGAAAATGCCATGATGCCGCCGGCGGCGGCAAGCGGTCTTGTACAATTGTTGCATGCACCTGGCATCCGCTTCCGAGAGCGCTTCCCCCACCGCCAACGAGGCACGGTTTTCGGCGGCTGCCGGCGGCATCACGCTGCTGCAGGCGAGTTTTGCCGACCACGCATTCGAACGGCACAGCCACGATTGCTTTGCGATCGGGGTGACGACGTACGGTGTCCAGCGTTTCCGCTGCAAAGGACGACGCTACGACAGCCGGGTCGGCGACCTGGTCCTGTTCAATCCGGACGAGGACCACGATGGCGCCCCCGGCAGCGCCGACGGGTTTCGCTACCTGCTCTGGTATGTCCCGGAGACGTTCGTGCGCAGCTGCCTGGACCGCGATGCCGGCCTGGGCGGCACCCCTTATTTTGGCGCGCCTCACCGCACCGACCGCAGGATGGCGGCGGCATTCGGCAGACAGACGCTGGCGCTGCTGGATAGCAAAGGTGAATCCCTGCGCGCCGAATCCCTGGCGGCCGCGCTGATCGGCAAGCTGCTGTCGCGCTACGGCGAGCGGCCGCAGGCCGGCGATGCACTGCCCAGCGCAGGCGGCGCCCCGCTGGCCCGGGTAAAAGACTATATCCATGCGCATTTCCAGCATGACCTGACGGTGGCCGAATTGGCCGGTGTGGCAGGCCTGTCGCGCGCCCACCTGACGCGCGCCTTCGCCGCGGCATTTCACATGCCGCCGCACATGTATCTGAATTCGGTCCGGATCGCGCAGGCGCAAACCCTGATCCGTCTCCGGTTGCCGCTGGCGGAAACGGCCATCGCGTGCGGCTTTGCGGACCAGAGCCATCTGACGCGGCGCTTCAAAGGCAGTGTCGGCGTATCGCCCGCCGACTGGCGGCGCATGGCATGCGGCGAACGGCACCAGGCCAGCCTGGCGCAGGCGATCAGCGCCCGCTGACCACGACCTGGCTGCGCAAATCGCGCATGATGCGTTCCAGCGCCGGCTGCATGGCGCGATAGTCGTCCGGTGTGCAGGTAGCGCGGCCGTGGCGGAAAGTGAAGCGGCGCTTGACCACGATCGCGCTGCCGTGGCGCGCATAGCTTGACTGGTAATAGATGCCGCCATCCATCAGGCTGGTTGGTTTCGGCAGCGCCAGCACGCGCACGCCCTTCGGCAGGCGGAAGCCGGTTTCGTCCTCGGCGTCGACGGCGGGGCAGACGAAGGCCTGGTAGCGCTCCTTTTCCTGGCCCAGGGTGAAAACGGCTTCGCCCAGGCCACCCCAGACATCGTAGGTGGTGGCCAGCGCGCTCGGTCCGGGCAGGTCGAGGAAATGCTCGCTGCTGCCGGACAGGGACAGGCTGTATTCGTCGCTCCCGTCCTTGCCTGGACTGTCCACTTTGCCGGCGTCGAACACGCCTTGTCCCTTCTGGCCGAGGCCCTGCAGCATGCGCCGCACGAACTGGTCGCGCTCGGCCACGCGGGTTTCGCGCACCGTCTTGCGCCAGGGTTCGGCGCTGGCGCCGCTGGCGGTCTTGCTGACCTTGAAGCGGCTGCGGCCGTCGCGCCCGATGTCGAACCAGGTGGTGGTGCGGCTGCGCGCCGGTTGCAGGATCGGCGTCATGGCGAAGCTGCCGCTCGCCAGCAGCAGCGCCGGCTTGCCGAGGATGCCCGCGGGCAGGTAGCCGGCCATCGTCGACTCCGCCGTCGGATCGAGGTAGAGGTCGAGGCTGGGCACATAGGTGATCATGTGGTTGAACACGCCCAGCGTCGGCGTGTCCGGCAGCTGGTAGGCGTTGCCGCTGTTGACCAGCGCGCCGGTGCTGCCGATGCCGACCGCCGCCAGCATTGCTTCCAGCAGGGCGGCGTGGTCCTTGCAGTCGCCGTAGCGGTTGTCGAGCACGGTGGCGGCCGGATGCGCGACCACGCCGCCGGGTCCGATGTAGACGCCGACGTAGCGGATGTTGCGGCGCACCCAGTCGGACAGCGCCAGCGCCCGGGCGCGCGCATCCGGCAGGCCGGCCGTGAGCTGGCGCGCCAGCGTGGCGATGGCGGGGGAGGGCACCGCGGCGCTGCCGGCAGCAGGAACGGTGTTGGCACGGAAGGCGCGCGCAAAGTCGGCATAGTCCGCAAACGTCGATACCGCCAGCCGCTTGCCGTAGTCGAGATAGCTGACCGCATCCGCTTCCAGCCGCTGGTTGCCGCCGCCGGCGTAGCGCCACTGGTAGCGCCGGTGACCCGCCGGGACGACGTCGCGCGGCGACAGCGGCACCGGCACGAAGCCGACGGCGTCCGCGTGCAGCGGCATCGATGCCGGCATGTCGTAGACCAGCACGTAGTTTTTATTGAGGTAGAACGGCGACGACGACAGGTCTTCGAAATGGCCGGGGAACAGCGGCGTGTTGCGCCGGACGGTGTACCTGACCACCAGCTGGTCGCCGGCCGCCACCTCGGGAAAGACCACGATTTTCAGGCGCGTGTCCTGGAACATCGGCGCGTCGGAGGACGCGGCTTCCTGCTGGTCCTTGATCTGGTCCGGCCGCAGCGGCACCTGCCGCCCGTCGGGTTTCAGCGTATAGGCGTCGACGGCGACGACGTCGTCGAGCGTCTTGTTGTAGCTGATGTAGTACTGGCCGTGCTCCTGCACGGCACGCTGCTCGACGATGGTTTTTGCGGCGTCGACGGTGAGCAGGTAGGCGCCGCTGGGCTCGACCACGTAATGCTGGATATGGCGGTCGATCACGACCGCGGGATCGGTGCCGGTGTCGCGGACGGCCTCATGCGCCAGCGCCGGCCCGCAGCAGAGCAGGACACTGAACAATAGCATTGCGAAATATCTATAAAGCATGCAGGCTCCGGACGCGTCAGGACAAGCGACCGGATCATGTTACGTTGGCTCAAGCCCCCACCCTTGAGCCAGCGCAAGCGTGCCCTGCTGGACAAACGCGCGCTATTCGTAGCGTAGCGCCTCGATCGGATCCAGCCGTGCCGCCTGGCTGGCCGGCACCACCCCGAACACCACACCCACCGAACCCGAAAACAGCACCGACAAGGCCACCGCCCACCACGGCACCACGGCCGGCGGAAAGTCCGGGATCATGGCCGCGATCGCCACGCCGAGACCGTAGCCGATCACGAGTCCAATCAGCCCGCCCAGCAGCGACAGCGTCACCGCCTCGATCAGGAATTGCAGCAGGATGTCGCGGCTGCGCGCGCCGATCGCCTTGCAGATGCCGATCTCGCGCGTACGCTCCTTCACCGACACCAGCATGATGTTCATGATGCCGATGCCGCCCACCAGCAGCGCGATGCTGACCACGCCGCCCATCACCAGCGTCACCGTGCTGCTGATCTTGTCGAAGGTCTTTGCGACCTGGTCGGCCGATTCGATTTCGAAATCGTCGCGCTCGTCCGGCTTCAGGCGGTGCGCCTGGCGCATCACCGCGCGCATGCGGCTGCGCGTGGCATCGAGGCGGGACAGGTCGCGTACCGCCACCGTGATCCGCAACTGCGGGCGCGTATTGTTGCCGATGATGCTTTGGCCGGTTTTATAAGGAATGATCAGCACGCTGTCCTGCGACATGCCGAACACCTCGCCGCGCTTTTCCATCACCCCGACGATCTTGAACCACTCGTTGGCGTACAGGATGAATTGCCCGACCGGGTTGGGTGGCAGGTGCAGGTCCTCGATCAGCTTTTCGCCGATTACGGCCACGCGGCGCGCGCCGGCATCGTCGGAAGGGCTGATGAAGCGGCCCAGGCGCGCATAGCGCTGGTTGACTTCCTGGTAGCTGGCGGTGGTGGCCGTCACCTGCGCCACGGTGGACTGGCCGGTGAAGCGCACTTCGGACATGCCGGGGACGAAGACCGGGCTAAGGTCGCGGATCTCGTCGACGCGCAGGCGCAGCTGCTCGACGTCCTCGAAGCGCAGGAAATTCATCTTGCCGCGCATGACCTCCTTGAACTCGTTGTGCGGCTGGACCGTCAGGCCGTTGCCGCCGAGTCCCATGAACTGGTCGCTGACGCTCTTGGACAAGCCCTGGATCAGCGAGATCACCGTGATCACCGAAGCCACCCCGATGATGATGCCAAGCGAGGTCAGGAAACTGCGCAGGCGGTGCGCGCGGATCGAGGCCAGCGCCGAGCGCACGCTTTCCAGGAACAGGTTCATGCCGCGCTCCCCGCCGCCGAAGGCGACGTTGCGCCGGTGCGCGCGCCCGTATCCGACATGATCACGCCGTCGCGCAGGCGCACGATGCGCTGGCACTGCTCGGCGATCTCGGGTTCGTGGGTCACCATCACGACGGTCTGCCCGCCCGCATGCACTTCCTTGATCAGTTCCAGGATTTCGAGGCTGGTGGTCGAATCGAGGTTGCCGGTCGGTTCGTCGGCCAGCAGGATCGACGGCTTGCCGACCAGCGCGCGCGCGATCGCCACCCGCTGGCGCTGGCCGCCCGAGAGTTCGTTGGGACGGTGGTGCAGGCGCGTGCCGAGGCCGACCTTCGTCAGCGCTTGCTCGGCCAGCGCCAGGCGCTCGCGCAGCTTGATGCCGCGGTAGATCAGCGGCTGCGCCACGTTGTCGAGCGCACTGGCGCGCGGCAGCAAATGAAAACTCTGGAAGATGAAGCCGATCTCCTGGTTGCGCACCAGGGCCAGCTCGTCGCTGCTCATGGTCGCCACTTCGCGCCCGTTGAGCCAGTATTCGCCGCTGCTGGGGCGGTCGAGGCAGCCGACGATGTTCATCATGGTCGACTTGCCGGACCCGGAGGCGCCGATGAAGGCGACCAGCTCGTTGCGCCGGATGTGCAGGTCGACGCCCTGCAGCGCGTGGACGGTCTGGTCGCCCATCTGGTACTCCTTCCTGACGGCTTGCAGGCGGATCACCGCGCGACCTCCGCGGTCTTGACGTCGGCCGCCTTCTTGGCCGTCACCAGATCGCCGTCGTGCAGTTCGCGCAGCAGGCGCGCCGGCCCCACCGCGATGGTCTGGCCGGGCGCCAGTCCCTTGGTCACTTCCTGGTTGGCGTCGTCGGACAGGCCCAGTTCCACGGTCGTCTTTTTCACTTTGCCGTCCTGGACTACGTACACGTAACTGACGTTCTTTACACGCTCCCGGTCTTTCCCCGTCTCGGCGATTTCCTCGTTCAGCACCGCCTGGATCGGCACCGCCGGCCTGGGCGCACTGTTGCCGACCACGATCTCGACGCGGCAGGTCATGCCCGAGCGCAGCGCCAGCTTCGGATCGTCGAGGCGCAGCTTGACCACGTAGCTGCGGCCCTGGCTCTGGGCACCCGGCATCGCATTCTTGGGTGCCATGGCGACGCTCTCGACGCGGCCGCTCACCGGCTGGTCGGGAAAGGCGGCCGGGAACACCTTGGCCTGCTGGCCGACCGCGACCCGGGCGACGTCGGCTTCGTCGACATTGACCTCGGCCATGATGGAGCCGACGTCGGCGATCGTCATCAGCGACGAGCCGGCGATGCCGGTGGCGCTGGCCACTGCCGTCTCGCCGATCTTGATCGGCACCGCGGTCACGGTACCGTCGATCGGCGCCCGCACCTCGGTCTTGGCCAGGTGCTCGCGCGACTGCGACAGCAGCGCCGCCGCCTGCTCCAGCGTCTCGCGGCTGGCGCGCAGCTCGACCTTGGCCAGGTCGACCTGGTGCACGGCGTCGTCGTACTTCGAGATGTCGATGTACTTGGCCTTGTACAGCTGGCCGGTACGCTCCAGGCCGCGTTCCTGGTTGGCCAGGTTGATCTGAGCCCGTTCGATCGCGATCGCGGCGTTGCGGCGGCTGGCTTCCTGCTGCGCCACCTCGGCCACGTACACGGTCGGATCGAGCCGCAGCAGGGTCTGGCCGCGCGCCACCTTGTCGCCTTCCTTGACCAGCACCGCGGAAACCTTGCCGATGACCTCGGCCGACAGCTGTACCTCCTGGCGGAACACCAGGTTGCCGGTGGCCAGGATCGACGGGTGGATCTCGAGCTTTTCCACCCGCGCCAGCTCGGCCTCGTGCTGCGCCGTCTTGCCCGAAAACTTGATCGCCACCGGGATCGCCAGGAAAGCCACCACGGCGGCGGCGCCCATCAGTTTCTTCTTCATCGCTTATCCCAGCAGGGCGATCTTGGCGGCCCACAGGCCGTAGATGAGTACGTAGGGCAGCAGGGCGACCGTCACACAGGTGCCGGTCGAGCGGCCGGTCCAGGCTTTCAGGCCGATCACCGCCAGGAAAATGCACCACAGGCTGGTCAGGTTGACGCCATTGGCAAAGCCCGCCCACGGATGCGAGGCCGGCAGGTGCAGCAACAGGTAGTTCAGCGACACCATGTTCAAGTCCTCGGCCACGACGTGACCGCGCGAACTGATGATCTGGACCGCCGTCAGCGGCACGCTGAGCAGGCTCGGCACGCTGGTCCAGACCGAGAAGCCGAACCATTTGCCGTAGCCGATGCTGCTGCCGAGCACCTTGCCCGCGATCAGGTAATACAAGCCGCTGAAGGCATACACGATCAGCGAACCGATGACGCCGCCGATCACCGTGGTCAGCATCATCGATTTTTGCGTCATGTGGCGCATCGCCGCCTGCACCTCCGGCTTGGTCTGCGCCGCCGCCATGCGCTCGATCAGCCACGGGAAATCGACGGTCGAGATCCACCAGTACATCACGCCCACGCCCAGCACGATCAGGAGCAGCAGGGGCAGCCAGGCATGCGTCTTCGCCTTCAGGCGCGCGAATGTGGAAGAGGGTTCCAGAAAGACGTTACCGATATCGAACAGCGCTTGCGTGGCCATGGGGGGCTCCTTTGCGATTGACAATCGAGTCTATGCGATTCCGATACTGAAAATACTCACTTATTGTCACAATGTAACTTTATCGCACCACTTGGTCAACATATGCATGTGACCGGCGCGGTCGTGACCTTCCTGCGATAATTTCCCGATGAGTGCATTGACCTTCCACGCCGGGCCGCTGGCCCTGGCCCAGATCCGCGCGCACGGCCTGCGCCCGCAGGACATCGCCGTGGTGCCGGCCGCGGCTGGCGGTCCCAAGGGCCTGATCTTCCGCGCGCTCGACCAGTGGCTGTTCGGCGACTGGTTCCCACGCGCGCCGCGCGAACGGCTCTTGATCGGCTCCTCGATCGGCGCCTGGCGCATGGCGGCCGCCTGCCAGCGCGATCCGGTGCGCGCCTTCGAGCGCCTGGGCGAGCTGTACAGCGGGCAGCGCTACACCAGCACCAAGCCCTCGCAGGCGCAGATCGACGAGGTGGTGCAGGGTCTATTGGGCGAATTCGTGCGCGGGCACGAGGACGACATCGTCAGCCATCCGGATTACCGCCTGCACCTGATCACGGTGCGCGGCAAGCGCGGCCTGGCCGCGCCCGGTCATGACAAAGCGGCCGAGCGCGGCCGCAAGTATGCCGAGATGCGCGGCTTTGCGGCAGCGGCACTGCACAACCTGGCATCGCGCGACCGGCTGGCGCAGCTGATGGACCGCGTGGTAATCGGCGACCGCCGTGCCGACGCACCCTGGCTGCGCGAGCGTTTCGACACGTTTTCGACGCACTTTGCAGCGCTGACGGCCGAGAACCTGGCCAGCGGCCTGCTGGCGTCCGGCACGTTGCCGATGCTGATGAAACCGGTGCGCGACATCGCCGGCGCGCCGCCGGGGCATTACTGGGATGGCGGCATCATCGATTACAACCTGGCGCTGCCGTACGCGCGCCTGGCCCGGCAGGAACCGGGATCGATCGTGCTGTATCCGCATTTCAGTGAGCACATCGTGCCGGGGTGGCTGGACAAGGCGCTGCCGTGGCGCCGGGCGGCGCGCGGCCCCAACCGTGGCTGGCTGGATAACGTGCTGATCGTGGCGCCGAGCCCGGCCTTCCTGAGCGGCCTGCCGCGCGGAAAACTGATCGACCGCAGCGATTTCAAGTTTTATGGTTTGAACCACGACGCGCGCATCCTGGCCTGGCGCCAGGCGATGGAAGAGGGGGAGCGCTTGCGCGATGCCTTTGCTGCTTTCGTGGAGAAGCCGGATATCGCACGGATTCGTCCGCTATAAACGACGTAAGGCGGCAAAAGCGGGCGCCTTGGCGGCGAGCGGGGGTACAATATGCGGTTTCGTAAATTCGACCCAGAAAGTTCCCCATGAGCCTCAAATGCGGCATCGTCGGCCTGCCCAACGTCGGCAAGTCCACCCTGTTCAACGCCCTGACCAAGGCCGGCATCCCGGCTGAAAACTACCCGTTCTGCACCATCGAGCCGAACGTCGGCGTGGTCGAGGTGCCGGACCCGCGCATGCAGGCGCTGGCCGACATTGTCAAGCCGGAGCGTATGGTCAACGCCATTGTCGAGTTCGTCGACATCGCCGGCCTGGTGGCCGGTGCCTCGAAAGGCGAGGGTCTGGGCAACCAGTTCCTGTCACACATTCGCGAAACCGACGCCATCGTCAACGTGGTGCGCTGCTTCGAAGACGACAACGTGATCCACGTCGCCGGCAAGGTCAGCCCGCTGGACGACATCGAAGTCATCCAGACCGAACTGGCGCTGGCCGACATGGGCGCCGTCGAAAAGGCGATCCACCGCGAGAACAAGAAAGCGCGTTCGGGCGACAAGGATGCGGCCAAGCTGGTCGCCGTCTGCGAGCGCCTGATGCCGCACCTGGACCAAGGCAAGCCAGTGCGTACCGCCGGCCTCGACGCTGACGAGATGGCCCTGATCAAGACGCTGTGCCTGATCACCGCCAAGCCGGCCATGTTCGTGGCCAACGTGTCCGACACCGGCTTCACCAACAACCCGCTGCTGGACCAGCTGACCGCGTACGCTGCTGAACAGAATGCGCCGATCGTGGCGATTTCGGCCGCGATCGAAGCGGAGATTGCCGACCTGGACGACGCCGACAAAGCGGCCTTCCTGGGCGACATGGGCATGGAAGAGCCGGGCCTGGACCGTCTGATCCGCGCCGCCTACAAGCTGCTCGGCCTGCAGACCTATTTCACCGCCGGCGTGAAGGAAGTGCGCGCCTGGACCATCCATGTCGGTGACACCGCGCCGCAGGCGGCTGGCGTGATCCACACCGACTTCGAACGCGGCTTCATTCGCGCGCAGACGATTTCTTATGATGACTACATCGCTTACAAAGGCGAGGCTGGCGCGAAGGAAGCGGGCAAGATGCGTGCTGAGGGCAAGGAATATGTTGTCAAGGATGGGGATGTGTTGAACTTCCTGTTCAACGTCTAAGCCGGAAACCGGCATCCGGATCGCCTGCGGAAACGACACCGTTTCCCGCAGGCAGATCCAATCCCTGCGCCACGATAGTCAATCCTCGCCCTGCACGACCCTGGCGCTCGCCGGCCCGGTAGCACGGCGGCACCGTTCCGAACAGTACTTCACGTTGTCCCAGTCGCGCGCCCACTTCTTCCGCCATGCAAACGGCAGGGCGCAGTGCGCGCAAGTCTTGGACGGCAGTTCGGATTTTTTGCGCATCTTCATACAAGCATTGTATCGCCATCGCGCAGCACGGTTCAGCCAACCCGGTCCGCCAGGTCCTGCGCCAGTCCGCACACCGCCAGGGTCGGATTCCACGACCCCGCCGTCGGGAACAGCGCCGCGCCGGTGACATGCACGTTGCGCACCCCATGCGGCCGGTAATCCAGCCCCACCACCGAGCTTGACGGGTCCTCGCCGATCCACAGCGGCGAGGCCTCGTCCACGACCAGGTGCGAGCGCACCTGGCGGCGTGGAGGCCGCACGCCATGCCAGCAACCCGACTGGCCTTCGTCGATCCAGTATTCGACAGCAGCAGGCGCCGCCGCATCGCGGCTGGCCAGCGCGGCGATCGTCTGGCACACCGCATCGTCCATCACATCCCATAACGCCGTTTCCATCGGCCCAGCCTGCAGCTGCACAGTCATGTTCGTGGTCGGATCGGCACCATCATCCAGCCGCATCCAGTTGTCGCCATGCGCCTCGCCGACTTCCCCCAGCGCCGTGCACATGAACAGCACCCAATCCTCCGACCCTTGCAACTGGGCCGGGGAAGGCACGGCATCCGGCGCCTCGGCCGCGATCGTGGCCGCGTCACACGCCGGATCCGAAGAAGCGAAGGCACTCACCTGCACCTGGTACTGCAAGCCGTTCTCCGCCCGCCCGTGCAGCACGTGCGCCCCCAGTTCCAGCGCCCCGACCTGGCGAAACGCCGCGCGCGGCACCCGCGCCGTAAAGCGCGACATCAGGTGCCCGGTATAGCGCTCGCCCGCATGCGGCAGCAAGTCGCCGAAGGAATTCATCAGCAGCGTCGCCGACGGAATCGCACCCATTGCCAGCACGATCTTCGCGTCGCCCACGCGGATCGGGCCGCAGCCGGTTTCCAGCGTCGTCACGCGGCCGTCGCCGTCGTGCAGCAGCAGTTCGACCGTGCAGCGGTCCACAATCGCCAGCTCGCGTCCCTGTCCGCAAGCGGCCAGCGCCTTCTGGCGCTGCTGCAGGCCGAGCAGGGTGCCAACCGTGGAGAATTTGTGGAAGCCGGCGCCCGGGCGTTCGTCGTGCTGCACTGCCAGCTGCGCCGCGCCGGCGTCCAGCGCCGAGGGTACGCAGCGTTTGAAATTTTCGCGCAGGCGGGTGTCGAGCTGGCGCTGCAGGCTGCCGTAGACGCTGTCGTCGATGCGGTCGGCGCTCGTCACGTGGAGAAAAGCGCGCGCGTCGTCCCAGAAGCCGGGTTTTACGGTGCGCTCGACCACGGCTTGCGGCCAGCCGCGCAACTGGTCCGGCCGGGGCGCCGTGCACCAGCCGTGCCAGCAGGTGGAGCGGCCGCCCAGCATCGGGATCATCCCGGCCTGGGCCAGGTGGGCGTCCGTCGCCATCGCCGCACTGAGGGTCCAGGGATAGGTGGTGGCGTCGCCGGCGATGGCGCGCAAGGCGGCGGGCAGTGTCTGCACGTGGGCTGGCAGCCAGTAGCCGCCGCGTTCCAGCACCAGGATCGCGGCGTGCGGGTTGCGCGCCAGCGTGCGTTCGATGAAGGCGACGCCGGCGGGGCCGGTGCCGATCACGATGACGTCGTAGTGCGCGGCCTGCACCTGTTGCCAGCCGGTGCAGTAGGCGTTGCCGATGAGCTGGCCGGCGCCCGGCGATTGCGGGCCGGGGGCAGGGTAGCCGCGGGATGGGGTGCGGTGGGGACGGGTGGTCATATGCAGCCTCCTCGGGTGAGCGCGCCAGTCGGGCAATGCGGTGGGAGTACCCCTGAAAAATAATCCAAGAGAAATGTCACAGTTCCGTCCCGGCTAAGACAGTTGCGATGCATCAAGGGCAGCAGGCAGCCGAACTGAGGTATTTACAACACTTTAAAATTTTCGATGTCACACGGCGGTTAAATTCGTGTCATGAAGGTGACACACGCGGCCTCTAAGCTCTGCCGGATTCCGTGCCCCATTGCGCGGCCCCTCCCATTGAATCCAGGAGCTTTGAAGAATGAACGCGAATACCGATCTGTCCCGCCGCCGCCTGCTGCGTCTCCTCGGCGCCACGCCGATGCTGCCGATCGGCGCCGGCAGTGTGGCCGCCATGCTGTCCGCCTGCGGCGGCGGTGACGACAGCCCGGCAAGCACCACGCCGCCGACCCAGACCACGCCGACGGTGACCCTGGCCGGCGTGTCGTTCAGCTCGATGGCGGCGCCGTCGCTGGCCGACGCCGCGGCGATGGCCACGACCACGGTCGGCTCGACCATGACGGTCAATTTCAGCGACAGCAGCAAGCTCGATTTCAAGCTGTCGTATAAACCCTTCTTCATCACCGGCGACGCGGTCCCGAACGGCAGCGGCGGCACCATCGTCGCCGGCGGCTACTACGACATCAACAACAAGCCGATCATCGACACCACCGTGGCCGGCAGCGAACGCCAGTTCTTCTCGGATTCGCCGGACGGCACCTCGCTGTTGAGCGTGCCGAACGCCAGCGTGGCCGGCGTCAAGGGCAACCCGGTGTTCGCCGTGGTGCAGTTCGAGTACACCAGCTTCGCCCAGGACGCCAAGACCGACATGTACGGCCGCCTGCCGTCGCCGATCGCCGTGCTGACCCTGGACCAGGACAAGAGCAGCGGCAAGCTGTCGCTGGTGAAGTACCACAACGTCGACACCTCCGGCGTGAACGGCCTGTGGATCACCTGCGGCGCCAGCCTGTCGCCGTGGGGTACCCACCTGTCGAGCGAGGAATACGAGCCGAACGCCTTTACGGCTGCCAGCGACGCCCAGTTCAAGGCCTACAGCAAGAACCTGTACGGCGACGAGACCAAGGCCAACCCGTACAACTACGGCCACCTACCGGAAATCACCGTCAACCCGGACGGCACCGCCAGCATCAAGAAGCACTACTGCATGGGCCGCATCTCGCACGAGCTGGTGCAGGTGATGGGCGACAACCGCACCGTGCTGATGGGCGACGACGCCACCAACAGCGGCTACTTCGTGTTCGTGGCCGACAAGGAAAAAGACCTGTCCTCGGGTTCGCTGTACGTGGCCAAGGTCGGTGCCGGCTTCTCGCTGGACCCGGCCGCCGCCGCCGCGCCGCTCACCTGGATCAAGCTCGGTTCGGCCACCAGCGACGAGATCCGCGCGCTGGCCGCATCGACCAAGGCGACCGACATCATGGACGTCAAGACCGCCGACCCGCAGGACGCGACCTATGCCAAGGTCACTTCCAACGGCCGCGTCGAGTGGATCAAGCTGAAGCAGGGCATGGAAAAGGCCGCCGCCTTCCTGGAAACCCACCGCTACGCCGCGCTGGTCGGCGCCTCGATGGGCTTCACCAAGATGGAAGGCACGACCGTCAACTTGAAGGACAAGATCGCCTACTCGGCGCTGGCCAACTGCAACGGCTCGATGGTGGCCGGCAGCGCGACCAACGTGCCGGGCAACGGCATCTCGATCCCGAAGGCGTTGACCGCCGGTGCGGTGATGATGCTGAACCTGAAGGGCGGCCAGAAGGACCTTGCCGGCGGCACCATCAACAGCGAATGGATGCCGGTCGATACCAAGGCGCTGCTGGTGGGCGAAGACATCGCCGCCGACGCCCTCGGCAACACCGCCAATCCGGACAAGATCGCCAGCCCGGACAACCTGAAGTTCTCGGAAAAGATGCGTACCCTGTTCATCGGCGAGGACAGCGGCAACCACGTCAACAACTTCCTGTGGGCCTACAACGTCGACACCAAGGCGCTGACCCGTGTCCTGTCGACGCCGTCGGGCGCCGAATCGACCGGCCTGCATGCGGTCGACGACATCAACGGCTGGACCTACATCATGAGCAACTTCCAGCACCCGGGCGACTGGAGCAGCAGCCTGCACGCCAAGGTGAAGGACACGCTGGATCCGCTGGTGAAGGCCAACTACAAGAACAAGTTCGGTGCGGCGGTCGGGTATCTGACTGCGGATCTGAGCCAGTTCAAGTTGGCCAAGGCGTAATCGAAGTCGTCGGCCGATAAACCGTCGCTCCCGTCGATACAACGTCATCCCCGCGCAGGCGAGATGGTGCCCCCAGCACCATCTCTCCAAGTTCTGCCTGCAATTCGATGGCTCGAAAAACTTGGGTTCCCGCCTTCGCGGGAACGACGTTTTCACGTAAACAATCCAGCAAACGCCCGCGCAGCTTCGTACGGCTCCTCCGCCCCATACACACTGCTGATCGCCGCTACCATATCAGTCCCGTGCCCCACAAGCGGCCGCGCATTCTCCACCGTCATCCCGCCGATCACCACCACCGGTACCCGCAACGCGGCCTTGGCCCGCGCCACGATATCGGCCGGCGTACTCACGTCATACACCTTCACGCGCGACGGATAGAAACCACCGAACGCCACATAACTTGCCCCCGCCGCCTGCGCCGCTTCGGCCAGCGCGAACTGCCCGTAGCACGACGCCCCGACGATGCGGCCCGGTCCCAGCGCCGCCCGCACCTGCGCCACTGACGCATCCGTTCCGCCCACGTGCACGCCATCCGCATCCAGCTGCAGGCACAGGTCCAGGTGGTCGTTGATCACCAGCTGCCGCGCGTGGCGGCGGCACAGCGCGAGCAGGGCGCCCGCCTGTTCCGCGCGCAGCGCGTCGGACGCCGTCTTGTGGCGGTACTGGACCAGCGCCGCGCCGCCTTCCAGCGCGCGGCGTGTCGCTTCCAGCAGGCGGTCGGTGTCGTCCCAGTCGGGCGTGACCAGATAGAGTCCTCGCATTGTCATCTCCTCAAGCCTGGATCCGGCGCGGGATGCGCTGGCCCGGTGCGATCATGTAAGAAGTGGCCAGCGCCTGGTGGCAGTAGCGCTGGGCGTTTTCCAGCGCTTGTGCCATGGCCTCGCCCAGCGCCAGCCGCGCGGCGATGGCGGACGCCAGCGTGCAGCCGCTGCCGTGGAATGCACCAGGCAGGCGCGGCCAGTGCCACTCGCGCTCGCCGTCGCCGCCGGTCCAGCGGTTGACGACCTCGTTGCCGTCGCCGTGGCCGCCGGTCACCAGCACGTGCGGGCAATCGACCGCGCCAATGGCCGCCGCTTCCGGCCCGTTCGGCACCAGCACGGTGGCCAGCGCCAGCAGCGGCGCCAGCGCCGCCAGTGCATTGCCGCGCGCCAGCGGGTCGCCGTGGCCGCTGGCCAGCACCGGATCGAGCACCAGCGGCAGCGCCGGATCGTGCTCGCGCAGGCGCTCGACCATGGCGGCGATGGCCTCGGCATTCGCCCGGTTCCCCGGAATGCCGACCTTGACCGCGCGGATCGGCATGCGCGCAGCCAGCAAGGTGGCCTGGCGCGCCAGCAGGCCGGCATCGACCGGCACCACCTCGTGCACGCGGTTGTTGTCCTGTACGGTGAGCGCGGTGACGACGGCCAGCGCATGCGCGCCCTGCGCCGCAATCGCCTCGATGTCGGCCTGGATGCCGGCGCCGCCCGACGGGTCGAGGCCGGCGAACACCAGCACGCAGGGCCGGCGGGTTTCCTGCGCCGGTTCGGCCATCACACCCGTCCCGCCATCGGCGACGACGGCGCGGCCGCGAAGCGCCGTGCCATGCGGCCGGCCAACCAGGCTTCGCGTCCGGCTTGCACCGCCAGGCACATCGCGCGCGCCATCCGCACCGGGTCCTGCGCCAGCGCGATGGCGCTGTTCATCAGCACGCCGTCGCAGCCGAGTTCCATCGCCACCGCCGCATCCGACGCGGTGCCGACGCCGGCGTCGACTAGCACCGGCACCTTCGCCTGGTCGATGATCAGCGACAGGTTCCACGGATTGAGGATGCCCATCCCGGAGCCGATCAGCGAGGCCAGCGGCATCACCGCCACGCAGCCGATCTCCTCCAGCATCTTCGCCTGGATCGGGTCGTCGCTGCAGTAGACCATCACGTCGAAGCCGTCGCGCACCAGGGTCTCGGCGGCGCGCAGGGTTTCCGGCATGTTCGGGAACAGGGTCTTTTCGTCGCCCAGCACCTCGAGCTTCACCAGCTTGTGCCCGCCGAGCAGCTCGCGCGCCAGCTGCAGCGTGTAGACCGCATCCTTGGCGGTATAGCAGCCGGCCGTGTTGGGCAGGATGGTGTAGCGCGACGGCGGGACCACGTCGAGCAGGTTCGGCGCAGTCGGGTCCTGGCCGATGTTCACGCGGCGGATCGCCACGGTGATGATTTCCGCTTCAGCCGCCTCGGTTGCTTCACGCGTCTGTTCGAGGTCGCGGTATTTGCCGCTGCCGACCAGCAGGCGGGAACGGTACTGCCTGCCGGCGATCGTCAACGGCCGGTCTTCATACAATGGATTCGTCATGTGGATAGCCCCAGATAAGAAGTCAGCCGCCGCCGATGGCACGCACCACGTCGACCTTGTCGTGCGCCGCCAGCGGTGTCGCGGCCCAGCGCTCGCGCGGCACTACGCTGCGGTTCACGGCCAGCGCCAATGCTTGCCCGGCCAGCCCGAGCGAGGCGACCAGGTCGTGCAGGCTGCCGCCTTCGGGCACCGCGTGGACGGCGCCGTTCAATTCGATCTCCAGCATCGGCATGGTCACGCCTTCTGGTACAGCTCTGCGCCGTTGCGCATGAACTCGACCGCCTTCACCTTCATGCCCTGCGCCGCGTACTCGCGCACCTCCTGCGTGATCTTCATCGAGCAGAAGTGCGGGCCGCACATCGAGCAGAAGTGGGCGACCTTGCTGGATTCCTTGGGCAGGGTCTCGTCGTGGAAGGCTTTCGCCTTGTCCGGGTCGAGGCCGATGTTGAACTGGTCTTCCCAGCGGAACTCGAAGCGCGCCTTGGACAGCGCGTTGTCGCGGATCTGGGCACCCGGATGGCCCTTGCCCAGGTCGGCCGCATGCGCCGCGATCTTGTACGTGATGATGCCGTCCTTGACGTCGTCCTTGTCGGGCAGGCCGAGGTGTTCCTTGGGCGTCACGTAGCACAGCATGGCGGTGCCGTACCAGCCGATGTTGGCGGCGCCGATGCCGGAGGTGATGTGGTCGTAGCCGGGGGCGATATCGGTGGTCAGCGGGCCCAGGGTGTAGAAAGGCGCTTCGTGGCACTGCTCCAGCTGCAGGTCCATGTTCTCCTTGATCAGGTGCAGCGGCACGTGGCCCGGACCCTCGATCATGGTCTGCACGTCGTGCTTCCAGGCGATCTGCGTGAGTTCGCCGAGGGTGCGCAGTTCGGCCAGCTGGGCTTCGTCGTTGGCGTCGTAGATCGAGCCGGGGCGCAGGCCGTCGCCCAGGCTGAAGGCGACGTCGTAGGCCTTCATGATGTCGCAGATCTCTTCGAAGTGCGTGTACAGGAAGGATTCCTTGTGGTGCGCCAGGCACCACTTGGCCATGATCGAGCCGCCGCGCGAGACGATGCCGGTCAGGCGGTTCGCCGTCATCGGCACGAAGGGCAGGCGCACGCCGGCGTGGATGGTGAAGTAGTCGACGCCTTGCTCGGCCTGTTCGATCAGGGTGTCGCGGTACATCTCCCAGGTCAGGTCCTCGGCCTTGCCATTTACCTTTTCCAGTGCCTGGTACAGCGGCACGGTGCCGATCGGGACCGGGCTGTTACGCAGGATCCACTCGCGCGTCTCGTGGATATGCTTGCCGGTGGAGAGGTCCATCACGGTGTCGCCGCCCCAGCGGATGGCCCAGGTCATCTTTTCGACTTCCTCGCCGATCGAGGAGGTGACGGCCGAGTTGCCGATGTTGGCGTTGATTTTTACCAGGAAGTTGCGTCCGATGATCATCGGTTCCGATTCCGGGTGGTTGATGTTGTTCGGCAGGATGGCGCGGCCGCGGGCGATCTCGGAGCGCACGAATTCGGGGGTGATCTCGCGCGGGATCGCCGCGCCGAACGATTGGCCCGCATGCTGGCGCCCGATCATCTGGGCCATGCGTTTTCCCGTGGGGCCGGCGGCTTCGAGCGTGGCCAGATATTCCTGGCGCCGCAGGTTTTCGCGCACGGCGACGAATTCCATCTCGGGCGTGATGATCCCCTGGCGCGCGTAATGCATCTGGGTGACGTTGCGGCCGGGGAGGGCGCGGCGCGGCTTGCGCTGCAGATCGAAGCGCAGCTCGGCCAGCTTGGGGTCGTTCAGGCGCGCATTGCCGTACTCGGAGGAGGGGCCGGGCAGCTCGGCAGTGTCGCCGCGCTCGCCGATCCAGCCGGCGCGCAGCGAGGCCAGGCCGGCGCGGATGTCGATGCGCGCCTCGGGATCGGTGTAGGGGCCGGAGGTGTCGTACACCCACAGCGGCGGATTCGGTTCATGGCCGAAGGACGCCGGCGTGTCGGCCTGGCGGATTTCGCGCATCGGCACGCGGATGTCGGGGCGGCTGCCCGTGACATACACCTTGCGCGAATTCGGCAACGGGTTGACGGCAGCGGCATCGACGGTGGCGCTGCTAGATAAGAATTTCGGATCGGCGTTCAAGTGCACTCCTTTGGTCACTGAAGGGAGGCCTCAAAACCGTCGCGAGCGGCGGCAGTGTTGGATGAGAAGCGCAGCTGTACGAGTAGTACAGCGAGCATCGCAATCCAACAATGCAACGCGCAGCAGGTTTTGGGGCCTCCCAGGGATCGGCGATCCAGCTTGAGGAGTGCGGAGCAGGCGTGCGGGTGGGTGCACGTAGACTCTGTAGCTTCCCTTCGCTGGCATTATCCAGATCAGGTTCGAAGGGTATGTCTCACCCGCGCGGTTGATGGCGCAGGACCCCTAGCGTTGTTGTCGCTTCATGCAAATCGAAGGCGACGAGCGGAGTGTACGTCGGTTTTCGGAAGATGGCAACGAGCGAAATTTTTTATCGGCTGCGTAAGCATGTCGTTCCCGCCAAGGGGGCCGCCCAAGCCGGGAACGACGTTTACAATGTGCGGGCCGATTATTATCTTCTGCGGACATCCCACGCCGCTTCGCCAATGCCTACGCTCACCCAACTCATCCTCTACCCGATCAAATCCTGCGCCGGCATGCCGGTCCCGGCCGCCACGCTGCTCGACGCCGGCCTGTCCGCGCAGGGCGTGCACGACCGCGAATGGATGGTGGTGCTGGAGGACGGCCAGTTCCTCACCCAGCGCGAAACCCCGCGCATGGCGCTGATCCGGCCGCGTCCGGACGGTGACTATCTGCACGTGAGCATGCCCGGCCAGCCCGACCTCGCACTGGCGCTGGCCTGGAGCGGCACCGAAACGCCGCGCCGGGTCCGCGTCTGGGACGACCTGGTCGATGCCGCCGATTGCGGCGATGCCGCGGCCGCCTGGTTCAGCGCGGCGCTCGGCACGGCCTGCCGCCTGGTGCGCTTCCGCCGCGACGCCCACCGGCCGACCAGCGTCAAGTGGACCGGCGGCGTCGCTTCGCAGACGCGCTTTGCCGACGGCTATCCGCTGCTGCTGATCGGCCAGGCCTCGCTCGACGACCTGAACCTGCGTCTACATGGCGCCGGACGCGCGCCGCTGCCGATGGACCGCTTCCGTCCCAACCTGGTGGTCGACGGCCTGGACGCCTTCGAAGAGGATTACCTGGAAGCGCTGCACGACGCCGACCTCGCGATCCGGCCGGTGAAGCCCTGCGGGCGCTGCCCGATCCCGTCGATCGACCAGGCCACCGCCATCCCCGGCCCCGACCCGCTCGACATCCTGCAAACCTACCGCGCCAACGCGCGCCTGGAAGGCGCGGTGTGCATCGGCATGAACTGCATCGTGGTGCGCGGCGCCGGCACCGAGCTGCGCATCGGCCAGGTGCTGGACGCGGAGCTTGCCTTTTGATGGTGGCACGTCCACTAGTGATTCTGCTGCACGGCGTCGGCAGCACCCCGGCCGCGATGGCGCCGCTGGCTGGGCGGATCGCCTCGACGCTGCCCGGCGCCGCCATCGCCGCGCCGCCGGCCGCCTTGCCCTACGATCTGGGCGAACAGGGTCATCAATGGTTCTCGGTCGACGGCATCACCGAAGACAAGCGCCCGGCACGTATCCGCGCTGCCTTGCCGGCCTTTGTCGAGACGATCCGCGGCCTGCAGCGCGTGCACGGTGCGGCGCCCGAGAACACCGTGCTGGCCGGCTTTTCGCAGGGCGCGATCATGGCGCTGGCGGCATGCACGGATACCTGGCTGGCGCGTCACGTGGTCGCCATTGCCGGCCGTTTTGCGCCGCTGCCCGATGGGTGGGAGCGGCGCACGCAGGTCAGCCTGGTCCACGGCACGATGGACGGCACCGTGCCGGCCGATCACAGCCGCCGCGCGGCCGCGCGCTTGGCCGAACTCGGGGCCGACGTCCACCTCGACCTGGTGCCGCGTGCGGTGCACATGCTGGCGCCGCCAATCGTGGAATCCGCAATCAATGCGCTGGCGCGGCCGCCGCGATTGGCGCCGATCTGACGTTCCGGCAACGCTTGCCTCATCTTTACGCATTTTCGGTGTTCAAGGCGGGCGAGTTAGCGTAATGTTTGAGGTTATTGCTGAAAGGGAACGAACAATGCATGAGCGTGGCGCCAGTGTGCGCGAGTTAATCGCCGAGAACGAGGCTTTGCGGCGCCAGCTGTCCAGCCTGATCGACCAGGCCGAGAGCAACCACGCCATCATGATGCGGCACCAGGCCTTCGACCTCGAACTGGTCGGCGCCGGCAGCTTCCGCGAGCTGGTCGAGACCATCTTCCGCCAGCTGCCGATCGTTTCCAGCCTCGACATCGTGACCCTGTCGCTGGTCGATACCGGCGCCGACATCTATACCGTGATGCACAAGCTGGGCATGGACTTCGAGACCCTGCCCGACCTGCTGTTCTGCGAATACCAGGACGCGCTCGGCTACGATCTGTCGGGTGGCGCCACGCCCAAGCCGGTCCTGGGCCTGTACAACCCGGCGCTGCACAACATGGCGTTTCCGCAGCCTCCGCAGGGACTGGCCAGCGTCGCGCTGGTACCGCTGCTGCGCAACAAGCGCCTGCTGGGCAGCCTGAACCTCGGCAGCCGCGACCCGGGCCGCTTCACGCCCATCCTCGGCACCGATTTCGTCGAGCACATGGGGTCGATCATCGCGATCTGCCTGGAAAACGTGATCAGCAACGAGATGCTGAAGTACATCGGCCTGACCGATGCGCTGACCGGCGTCTACAACCGGCGCTACATGGACCGGCGCCTGGGCGAGGAGATCGCGCGCGCACGGCGCCAGGCCTACCGGCTTTCGTGCATGTACATCGACGTCGATCATTTCAAGCAGGTCAACGACGCCTGGGGCCACCAGTCCGGCGACGACGTGTTGCGCGAAGTCGCGGCGCGCATCAAGGCCGAGCTGCGCATATCGGATGCGCTGGGCCGTTTCGGTGGCGAGGAATTCGTGGTGGTGCTGATCGACGCCGACCTGGACAGCGCCAGCCTGGTCGCCCAGCGCATCCGCGCCAGCGTGGCCGACCAGCCGTTCGTGGTGGGGGAAGGGCAGATGCTGTCGGTATCGGTCTCGATCGGCGTGGCGACGCTGGACGATTTCGAGCGCGACCATCCAATCGAAGGCGTGGCGCAGCAGCTGGTGGCGCAGGCGGATGCTGCGCTGTACGAAGCCAAGGAAAACGGTAGGAATCAGGTCGTAGGGTGGACGGCTTCGCCGTCCACGTGTCCGAGCAGTGGCAGAACAGACGCACCGATTATTTGAATACCGGTTGAACGCGTGGACGGGAAACCCGACTAGCCGTCCGCGTCCACCCTACCGCTACCTTAGCAAACGGCCTTCGGCCCGCGTGACGGCCGATCCGGTCCCGCGCAGCACCACCACATCCCCGGCCCGCAACTCGGTGTCGCGCCCCGGCTCGATCCGTTCCTGCCCGCGCCGCACCGCCGTCACCTCGGCCCCGACCTCGTCCAGCTGCAGCTCGGCGATGCAGCGTCCGACCGCGCCGGCATCGTCCTTCAGCGTCACCGAATGCAGCCTGACCCAGCTGTGCTCGGGATCGTCCGAGACGTCGCCGGCGCCGTGGAAGAAGCCGCGCAGCGAGGCGTAGCGCTCGTCGCGCGCGGCCTGCACCCGGTGCACCACGCGCCGCAGCGGCACGCCCATCACGACCAGCGCGTGCGAGGCCAGCATCAGGCTCGATTCCAGCGCTTCCGGCACCACCTCGGTGGCGCCGGCCTTTTTCAGCACATCGAGTTCGGTGTCGTCGTGGGCGCGCACGATCACCGGCAGCGTGGGTGCCAGTTCGTGCACCAGGTGCAGCACCTTGAGCGCCAGGCGGGTGTCGGCAAAGGTGATCACCAGCGCGTTGGCGCGGTTGATGCCGGCCGCGATCAGGCTTTCGCGCCGCGTGCAGTCGCCGTAGGAGACGTTGACGCCGGCGGTGCGCGCTTCCTGCACCCGTTCCGGATCGAGGTCGAGCGCGTACCACGGCAGCTTTTCCTCGGACAGCAGCGTGGCCAGGCTCTGGCCGCTGCGCCCGAAGCCGGCGATGATCACGTGCTTCTGCGCCGCCATCGTGCGGCTGGCCAGCTGCGTCAGCTGCAGCGATTGCAGCATCCATTCGTTGGACGCGACCTTCATCGCGATCTTGTCCATGTTGGCGATGATGAAGGGCGCGGCCAGCATCGACAGCACCATCGAGGCCAGCACCAGCTGGATCAGGAAGGGATCGATCAGCTTCGAGCCGGAAGCGAGATTCAGCAGCACGAAGCCGAATTCGCCGGCCTGGGCCAGCGCCAGGCCGGTGCGCATGGCGACGCCGTCCGACGAGCCGAAGGCCTTGGCCAGCGCGGCGATCAGGCCGAATTTCAGCAGCACCGGCAGCACCAGCAACAGCAGCACGACATACCAGTTCTGCAGCACCAGGCGCAGGTCGAGCAGCATGCCGATGGTGATGAAGAACAGGCCGAGCAGCACGTCGCGGAAGGGTTTGATGTCTTCTTCCACTTGATGCTTGTAGGGCGTCTCGGAGATCAGCATGCCGGCGACAAAGGCGCCGAGCGCCATCGACAGGCCCGCGTGTTCGGTGATCCAGGCCGCGCCCAGCGTCACCAGCAGCAGGTTCAGCATGAACAGTTCCTGCGAGCGGCGCTTGACCACGATGGTGAACCAGCTGCGCATCAGCTTCTGGCCGAAGAACAGCAGCAGCGCCAGCACGGCGGCGGCCTTGACCGCGGCCCAGCCCAGGGTCATGGCCAGTTCCTCGGCCGGCCTGGCCAGCGACGGGATCAGGATCAGCAGCGGCACCACGGCCAGGTCCTGGAACAGCAGGATGCCGATGATGCGCCGTCCATGCTGGCTTTCCAGCTCCAGGCGCTCGGTCAGGAGTTTGGAAACGATGGCGGTGGAGGACATCGCCAGTGCGCCACCAAGGGCCAGCGCGGCCTGCCAGCCGATGTGGACCGGCAGCGGCAGATACTGGAGCGCGAGCGCGCCCAGCACCGTTACCAGGATCGTCAGCGCCACCTGGGCCAGCCCGAGTCCGAACACGATGCGCCGCATCGCGCGCAGCTGGGCCAGCGAAAATTCGAGACCGATCGAAAACATCAGGAACACGACCCCGAATTCGGCCAGGCCGTGGGTCGTGGGGCCGTTGTCGGCGAGTGCCAGGGCGTTCGGTCCGATCAGGACGCCCACCGCCAGGTAGCCCAGCATCGGCGGCAGGTGCAGCATGCGGAAAGCGACCACGCCGAGCACGGCGCTGCCCAGTAAAAGCAGGGTGAGTTCGAGGCCTGAAGTCATCCGGTCATCCCGCCTTGTCCGGGAATGTTGTTGTTTGTTACGACTGGCAAGTTTCTTGCTTTCCCAATTCGGCTATACTTTCCATATGAGTGTAACCCATGAAAAAATAATGCTGACAAGTTTTGATGCGGCAAAGGCCCAACGCGCGCTGGCGCTGGCCCGCGACGCCCTGCAGATCGAGGGCGAGGCCATCCGCAAATTGACCGAACGTCTGGGCCGGGACGACAGCGTGGCCCGAGCAGTACCTGAGGCCGTGGCGCTGATGGAAGCGTGCAAGGGCCGCGTGGTGGTCTCGGGTATCGGCAAGTCCGGCCACATCGCGCGCAAGATCGCCGCGACGCTGGCTTCGACCGGCACCCCGGCGCTGTTCCTGCACCCGGCCGAAGCCGCCCACGGCGACCTCGGCATGGTCACCGCGCAGGACGTGCTGATCGCGATTTCGTATTCCGGCGAGAGCAGCGAGCTGGCGGTCGTGATTCCGGCCGTCAAGCGCATGGGCGTGCCCGTGATCGCGATGACCGGCAAGCCGGAATCGCGCCTGGCGACCGTCGCCGACGTGCACCTCGACGTCTCGGTCGAGAAGGAAGCCTGCCCGCTGAACCTGGCGCCGACCGCCAGCACCACGGTCACGCTGGCGCTGGGCGACGCGCTCGCGGTGGCGCTGCTCGAGCTGCGCGGCTTCAAGTCCGAGGATTTCGCCTTGTCGCACCCGGGCGGCGCGCTGGGCCGCCGCCTGCTGACGCGCGTGCTCGACGTGATGCGCAGCGGCGACGCGGTGCCGCAGGTCGCGCCCGACGCGCTGCTGCTCGATGCGCTGCTCGAAATCTCGCACAAGGGCATGGGCATGACCGCGGTCGTCGACGCCGATGGCCGTCCGGTCGGCGTGTTCACCGACGGCGACCTGCGCCGCCTGATCGAAAAGGTCCAGGATTTCAGCAAGGTCGTGATCCGCGACGTCATGCACGCCAATCCGCGCCGCATCCACCCGGAGCAGCTGGCGGTCGACGCCGTCGCCGTGATGGAAGAGTTCCGCATCAACCAGATGCTGGTGGTCGACGCCGACGATAAACTGGTTGGTGCGCTGCACATCCACGACCTGACCCGCGCCAAGGTGATCTGATGGTGACTCCGCTGGCCCACATCGAACGCGCCGCGCGTGTAAAAGTCATGATCTTCGACGTCGACGGCGTACTGACCGACGGCAGCCTGACCTACAACGCCGACGGCGAAATCACCAAGACCTTCTTCGTGCTGGACGGCCTCGGCATCCAGCTGCTGAACCGCACCGGCGTGCGCACGGCGATCATCAGCGCCAGGAATTCGCCGATCGTCGTCAAGCGCGCGGCCGACCTCGGGATCACCCACGTGTTCCAGGGCCAGCACGACAAGCGCATCGCGTTTGCCGAGCTGCTCGAGAAGACCGGGGTGACGGCGGAGGCGTGCGGCTACATCGGCGACGACGTGATCGACCTGCCGCTGCTCACGCGCGTCGGCTTCGCGGTCACGGTGCCGAGCGGCCACCCGGAAGTGCAGCACCGCGCGCATTACGTGACCAGGAATCCGGGCGGGCGCGGCGCCGTGCGCGAAGTGTGCGACCTGGTGATGCGCGCCCAGGGCACCTACGACCAGGCGCTCGCGCCGTATTTCGGTTGATCGCACGGACGGATAACGGATAACGCCATGGCACAGTACAAACGGACCGCGCACCGGGGCAAGCTCCTGGCCCTGATGCTGAGCGCCCTGTTCCTCGCCTTCGGCAGCTTCTGGCTGCTGCAGATCATGAGCAGCGACGACGGCGGTGGACCAATCAACGTGGGCAACGATCCCGACTACATCGTCGAGAACTTCAGCTTCGTGCGCATGGCCGAAACCGGCAAGCCGCGCTACGTGATCTCGGGCGAGCGCCTGACCCACCGCCCGGCCGACAACAGCTCGGTGATCGAGAAACCGGTGGTGCAGGGCCTGAACACCGAGCATCCGCCGATGACCATGACCGCCCAGCACGCGCTGGTCAGCCAGAACCAGAACCAGGTCGACCTGAGCGGCGACGTCGACATCCAGCGACCCGGCGCCGCCAACGCCCGGCCGCTGCGCGTGCGCACCGAGGCGCTGACCTTCCTGCCCGACGAGGACATCGCGAAGACCGACCGGGCGATCGAAATGAAGGTGGGCACGGCGACCGCGCACGGTGTCGGCATGGTCGCCAACAACGCCACGCAACAGGTCGAGCTGGGCGGACGCGGGAAGATCGTCTTCCCGCCACGCAGTGCACGTTGAGGTGCACGCCCATATGCAAGCATGAGGAACCGCATCCAATGAACAAGATCTTTGCCACCGCAGCACTGTTCCTGCCCCTGGCCCTGGCCAGCCTGCAGGCATCGGCGGAACGGGCGGATTCGCTCAAGCCGACTTCCATCAAGTTTGCCGACGCCCACATCGACGAGGCCACCCAGACCCGCACCTTCACCGGCGGCGTGGTGCTGACCCGCGGCACGCTCACGGTCATGGCCGACAAGGCGGTGGCCACCGAAACGCCCGACGGCTACAGCTACCTGACCCTGACCGCGGCGCCGGGCAAGTTCGTGAGCTTCCGCCAGAAGAGCGACCGCGGTCCCGACCAGTGGTTCGAAGGACGCGCCGAGCGCATCGAATACGACGACCGCGCCGAACTGGTAAAACTGTTCTCGAAGGCCGTCATCAAACAGAGCGAAGGCCCGACGGTGACCCAGGAAATGGACAGCGAATACATCGCCTACGACAGCCGCAAGGAGCTGCTGGTCGGGTACAACGACCCCACAGGCGCCAGCGTGCCGGGCAAGGGCCGCGGCACCATGATCTACCAGCCGCTGCGCAAGACCGCGGCCGCCGCCCCGCCCGCGCCGGCGCCGGCCGTGGTGCGCTGATATCTACAAGGACCTGCATTCAATGAAAAAAACAATCGCCGTTTTCGCGCTGTCGCTGGCGGCCCTGAACGCCGCGGCCGAGCGCGCGGATGCGCAAAAGCAGGCCGCCATCGAGTTCGACCAGGCCCACATCGACGAAGTCACCCAGATCCGCACCCTGACCGGCCGGGTGGTGCTCACGCGCGGCACCCTGACGGTCAAGTCGGACAAGGCGGTGCTCAAGGAGTCGCCCGAAGGCTATATGGTCCTGACCCTGACGGCGGCACCGGGCAAGCTCGCCACCTTCCGCCAGAAGCGCGACGGCGGCCCCAACCTGTGGGTCGAGGGCCAGGCCCAGCGCATCGAATACGACGAGCGCACCGAACTCGTGAAGCTGTTCTCGGACGCCACCGTCCGCCAGCTCGAGAACGGCCGCCTGTCGAGCGAGGTGAACGGCGCCTTCATCTCCTACGACAACCGCACCGAACAGGCGAACGTCGGCGGCAACGCCGGTGGCCAGAACACGCCGGGACAGGGCCGCAACACGCTGATCCTGGCACCGCGCCGCGGCGCCGCGGCCGCACCGGCACCAAGCCCGGCGCCGGCCGCGGGCAATGCGGCAGAGTCGTCTTCGTCTTCAGGAAAGCAATAATGGAATTACGCGCAGAAGCCACCGCCATCCAGGCCGGCAGCAGCACCCTTACCGCCAAGGGCCTCCAGAAAAGCTACGGCAAGCGCCTGGTGGTCCGCGACGTCTCGCTGCAGGTCGCCTGCGGCGAAGTGGTCGGCCTGCTGGGCCCGAACGGCGCCGGCAAGACCACCTCGTTCTACATGATCGTCGGCCTGGTGCCGTCGGACGCCGGCAGCATCGACATCAACGGTAACGACGTCACCGGCCTGCCGATCCACCGCCGCGCCTTGCTCGGCCTGTCCTACCTGCCGCAGGAAGCCTCGGTGTTCCGCAAGCTGACGGTCGAAGAAAATATCCGCGCCGTGCTTGAACTGCAGCGCGAGAACGGCAAGCCCTTGTCCAAGGCGCGCATCACCGAACGCCTGAACGAACTGCTGGCCGAACTGCAGATCGAGAAGCTGCGCGAGAACCCGGCGCTGTCGCTGTCGGGCGGCGAGCGGCGCCGCGTCGAGATCGCGCGCGCGCTGGCGACCAACCCGCGCTTCGTGCTGCTCGACGAGCCGTTCGCGGGCGTCGATCCGATCGCGGTGATCGAGATCCAGCGCATCGTGCGCTTCCTGAAGGAGCGCGGCATCGGCGTCCTGATCACGGACCACAACGTGCGCGAGACGCTCGGTATCTGCGACCGCGCTTACATCATTAACCAGGGCGCGGTGCTCGCATCCGGACGCCCCGACGATATCATCGCCAATGAATCGGTCCGCCGCGTCTACCTGGGTGAACATTTCCGGATGTAGTCATGAAACAGACGCTGCAACTCAAGACATCACAGCACCTTGCACTGACCCCGCAACTGCAGCAGTCGATCCGGCTCCTGCAGCTTTCCACGCTCGAATTGCACCAGGAGATCGAACAGGTCCTGAGCGATAACCCGCTGCTCGAACGGCTCGACGATCCGCTCGACCGTTCGGTGCGCCTGCTGGCCGACGGCGCCATCAACCACGATGCCGCCACGCCGGCGCAGTTGTCATCCGCCCCGGCGCCGGGCGAAGCCGCGAACGGGGAAGAAGGCAACGCCGGCGGCGGTGAAGGCGAAGCGCCGGAAGGCGGCGCGGACGGCGGCGGCGACGGCGATGGCGGCGACTGGGGCGAGCCCGGACGCGGCAGCGGCAGCGACGACGAAGATGGCCGCCCGCAGCTGGAAGCCAGCCCGGTCACGCTGCGCGAATACCTGATGGAACAGGTGCGCATGACCTGCAGCGCGGCGCGCGACTGTGCGCTGGTCGAGCTGGTGGTCGACGCGCTCGACGACAACGGCTACCTGGAAGAACCGCTGGACGACATTTACGCGCGCCTGCCGGAAGAGCTGGAAATCGAATTCGACGAGCTGCGCACCGCGCTGGCGATGGTGCAGAGCATGGACCCGCCGGGCGTGGGCGCGCGCAGCGCAGCCGAGTGCCTGGCGCTGCAGATCCGGCGCATGCCGGGCGTGCCGCTGGTCACCCGGCGCATGGCGCTGACCATCGTCGAAAAGTACCTGACCTGGTTCGCGCAGCGCGAATTCAACAAGCTGAAAAAGGCGCTCGACTGCGACGACGAAGACCTGCGCGAAGCCCAGGCCGTCATCCGCCAGTGCAATCCGCACCCGGGCGCGGCCTTCGCTTCCGACGTGTCGGACTATGTGGTGCCGGACGTGATCGTGCGCCGCGCCAAGGATGGCTGGAGCGTGCTGCTGAACCCCGACGTGATGCCGCGCCTGCGCGTCAACAGCCTGTACGCGCAGGCGCTCAAGCAGGGCAAATCCGAGACCCAGCTGGGCGCGCAACTGCAGGAAGCGAAGTGGCTCATCAAGAACATGCGCCAGCGTTTCGACACCATCCTGCGCGTAGCCCAGGCCATCGTCGACCGTCAGCGCAACTTTTTCTCGCACGGCGCGGTTGCCATGCGGCCCCTTGTTTTACGCGAGATAGCTGATACACTAGGTCTACACGAGAGCACAATCTCTCGCGTAACAACGCAGAAATACATGCTGACACCGCACGGCATGTTCGAGCTGAAGTACTTTTTTGGGAGCCACGTGGCGACCGAAGCAGGGGGCGAAGCCTCCTCGACGGCGATTCGTGCGCTCATCGTGCAACTCACAGGAGCCGAAGACCCCAAGAATCCATTATCCGATAGCAAGATCGCGGACATGCTGGGGGAACAGGGAATGGTCATTGCGCGCCGTACGGTCGCAAAGTATCGCGAAGCGTTAAAAATCCCGCCCGTCAGCCTCCGCAAATCTCTGTAACAGCAGCTGTTCGCTGCGCGCATTTTTTATCAGCGTTCGAACAGCCGCGCATTTTCAGGAGGAGTGTGTATGAATCTCACCATCAGTGGTCATCATCTCGATGTCACCCCCGCCATCCGTGAATACGTGCAGAACAAGCTGGAACGCATTACCCGCCATTTCGATCAAGTGATCGACTCCCACGTCATCCTCTGCATCGACAATCTTACGCAGAAAGACAAACGCCAGAAGGCCGAGATCAACCTGCGTGTTGCCGGCAAGATCCTCCATATCACGAGCGCCGCGCATGACCTGTACGCCGCGATCGACATGTTGATGGACCGCCTCGACCGTCAGGTCGTCAAATACAAACAGATGCTGCAAAATCACAGTCACACCGCGCTCAAGCGCCTGACTGAAGAAGGAGGAGAGGCTCCAGCCACGGCATAGACTGCCGGCTGAAGCACCGCAGACCAAGGGCGCATGGAGCGCCCTTTTTGCTTTTTGGCGCCCTCTGCACGTTACAATGTTATTTTAAAATCCATAAAAAATAACATGAGTGAAACCGTGGAGACCCGGATCGCCAATGGCACCGGCATCATTACCCTGAACCGGCCGAAAGCCCTGAATTCGCTGTCGCTCGACATGGTGCGGGCATTGACCGAGGCGCTGCTGGCCTGGCGCGACGAACCTGCCGTGGAAGCCGTACTCATCCGCAGCAGCAGCGAAAAAGCCCTGTGCGCCGGCGGCGACATCCGCTTCTTCCATCAAGTTGGACAGCTGCCTCCACAGGGCGGCAGCGCGTTGCTCGAGGATTTTTTCACCGAAGAATACGCACTGAATCACCTGATTCATTTCTATTCGAAACCGTATATTGCGCTGATGGATGGCGTGGTGATGGGCGGCGGCATGGGCATTTCCCAGGGCGGCCCGGACTGCGCGCTGCGCATCGTTACCGAGCGCACGAAAATGGCGATGCCCGAAGTAAACATCGGCATGTTCCCCGACGTTGGCGGCAGCCATTTCCTGTCCCATGCGCCGGGACGGCTGGGCTGGTACCTCGGCCTCACCGGCGCCACCATCGGCGCCGCCGACGCGCTGACCGTGGGCCTGGCCGACGTGTTCATCCCGTCTGCGCAACTGCCGGCCCTGGATGCGCTGCTGGCGTCGACGCGCGGCTCCGATGTGCCCGCTGCGATACGCACGTTTGCCGCATCGTTCGCGGGCCAGGCCGGCAACAGTGAACTGGAAGCGCAGCGAGCGCTGATCGACCGCTGCTTCGGCGCCGCCTCGGTGGCGGACACCATGGCCGCACTCGAACGGGAAACCGACCCGTTCGCGCACAAGGCGCTGGCCGCGATGCGCCAGCGCTCGCCGCTGATGATGTGCGTGACGTACGAACTGCTGGTGCGCGGCGCTTCGCTCGGCGTGGCCGATTGCCTGCGCCTGGAACGCGCGCTGGTGCGCCGCACCTTCGAGCACGGCGAGATCCTGGAAGGCGTGCGCGCCCTCGTCATCGACAAGGACAATGCGCCGCAGTGGAATCCGCCGGCGCTGGCGCAGGTCACCCCCGGGATGGTGGCGGACTTGTTCGCGCCGGTGTGGCCGGCGCATGCGCATCCGCTGCGCCATCTCGACTAGCGCCATGGTCCCCACCTCACGCCAGCCGCCGGCCGGCTGGCGCGCACGCCTGCAGGGCTACCGCTGGACCGAAGTGCGCGAGGGCTGCTCGGCAGCGGCGGTGTTCCGGCTCGCTGCGCCCGGCCGGCCGTCGCTGTACCTCAAGACCGGAGCGGCCGGGCCGCTCGCCGAACTGCCGGGCGAAGCCGAGCGCCTGCGCTGGCTGGCCGCCGCCGGCATCCCCTGCGCGCCGGTGCTCGCATCGGTCGAGGAAAATGGGCACTGCTGGATGTTTCTGGACGAACTGCCCGGACAGAACCTGGAAGACGCCGCGTTTGACCCCGCGTCTAAAGTGCGCCTGATGGCGGGGGTGCTGCGCCGCCTGCACGCGCTGGACCTCGCCGGCTGCCCGTTCGACCACCGCGCGGCGCGGCGCATCGTCCTTGCTGGAGCGCGCCTGCAGGCCGGCCTGGTCGACGCGGACGACCTCGACGAGGCGCACCGCGACCTGGCGCCGGCCGACCTGTTCGCGCGCCTGCAGGCGCAGGCGCCCGCGCGCGAGGACCTGGTGGTCACGCATGGCGACGCCTGCCTGCCGAACCTGATCGTGCACCATGAGCAGCATGAGCAGATCAGCGGCTGGATCGACTGTGGACGCCTCGGCGTGGCCGACCGCTGGCAAGACCTGGCGCTGGCCACGCGCGACATCAACGAGGTGCTGGGACCGGAGTGGGTCGCGCCTTTTTTGCGCGAGTACGGTACGCAGCCCGACCCGGCGCGCACGGCCTTCTATCGCTTGCTGGACGAGTTTTTCTGAGAGGAGCAAGACATATGGCATACGAAGAAATCGTCGGCGTGGCCGGCGGCGGCCTGATGGGCGTCGGCATCGCCACCAGGTTCGCGCTGGCCGGCCACGCGGTGGTGGTGGTCGAATCGGATGCGCAGCGGGCCGCCGGCATCCCGGCCGTGGCCGCAGGGACCCTGGCGGAGCTGCTGGACGCCGGCGCCATCGATGCGGTACGGCGCGATGGCGCACTGGCGCGCCTGCGCGTCGCCGGCGCGCTGGATGCGCTGACCGGCGCCGCCATCGTGATCGAGGCGATCCCCGAGGTGCTGGCGGCCAAGCACACGCTGTATGCGCAGCTGGAAGCCGTGCTGGCGCCGGATGCCATCATCGCCAGCAATACCAGCAGCTTTCCGCCGGACGCGCTGGCCGCACACATGCAGCGGCGCGCACGCTTCCTGGTCGCGCACTTCTGGAATCCGCCACATGCGATTCCGCTGGTCGAGGTGGTCCCGGGCGTTGCCACCGACCCCGCGGTGGTCGAACGCAGCGTGGGGCTGCTGGCTGGTATCGAGGCCGAACCGGTGGTGCTGCAGGCCGCGATTCCGGGCTTCATCGGCAACCGCCTGCAATTTGCCGTGCTGCGCGAAGCCCTGCACATCGTGCGCTCGGGCGCGGCCACGCCGGAGACCGTGGACGCCGTGATGAAAGCCTGCCTCGGGCGCCGCTACAGCATCATGGGGCCGTTCGAAAGCGCCGACCTGGGCGGCCTGCATACCCTGGCGGGCATCGGCGCCAACCTGATGCCCGCACTGGCCAAGGACGAGGACGTGCTCGACCTGATGCGTGCCCACGTGGACAAGGGAGAGCTTGGCGCCGCAAGCGGCCGCGGCTTCTACACCTGGGACGACGACCGCATCGCGGACCTGAAGGCGCGCCGCCTGCGCCAGCTGGCCGGCAAATAATTCATATAAAGAAGAAGGAGACCCCATGTCGTTCTTGATCGTCCTCGCCGCCCTGGCGTTCCTGATGCTGGCCGCCTACCGCGGCTACAGCGTCATTTTGTTCGCACCGATCGCCGCGCTCGGCGCCGTGCTGCTTACCGAGCCCTCTGCCGTGGCGCCGGTATTCTCCGGCATCTTCATGGAAAAGATGGTCGGCTTCCTGAAACTGTACTTCCCGGTCTTCATGCTCGGCGCCGTGTTCGGCAAGGTGATCGAGATGTCGGGCTTTTCGAAATCGATCGTGCAGGCGGCGATCCGCTACATCGGCCGCTCGCGCGCGAATGCCGTGATCGTCGCCGTGTGCGCGCTGCTGACCTACGGGGGGGTGTCGCTGTTCGTGGTGGTGTTCGCGGTGTACCCGTTCGCCGCCGAGCTTTACCGGCAGAGCAACATCCCCAAGCGCCTGATGCCGGGCGCGCTCGCACTCGGCGCATTCTCGTTCACGATGGATTCCCTGCCGGGGACCCCGCAGATCCAGAACATCATCCCTACCACCTTCTTCAAGACCACCGGCTGGGCCGCGCCGGTGCTGGGCACGATCGGTTCGCTGTTCATCATCGTGGTCGGCCTGGCCTACCTGGAATGGCGCCGCCGCGCCGCGATGGCCAGCGGCGAAGGGTATGGAACGTCGCTGGCCAACGAGCCGCAGGCCACGGATACCGAGGCCCTGCCGCATCCGGCCATCGCCATCCTGCCGCTGATCCTGGTCGGCGTGGCCAACTTCGTGTTCACGCGCATGATCCCGGTCTGGTACGGCAGCGATGCCTATACGGTGCCGGCATCGGTGCTGCCTGGCATGCATGCGCCGGTGACGGCCACCGTGAAGACCGTGGTCGCGATCTGGGCGGTGGAAGCGGCGCTGCTGCTGGGGATCGTGTTGGTGGTCTTGAGCGCGTTCCGCCGCATCGGCAAGACGTTCGCCGATGGCTCGAAGACCGCCGTCGGCGGCGCGCTGCTGGCGGCGATGAACACGGCGTCGGAGTATGGCTTCGGCGGCGTGATCGCCGCGCTGCCTGGTTTCATCGTCGTCAGCGACGCCTTGAAAGGGATCCCGAATCCGCTGGTGAATGCGGCGGTGTCGGTCAGCTCGCTGGCCGGCATCACCGGTTCGGCCTCGGGCGGCATGAGCATCGCGCTGGCCGCCATGTCCGACCTGTTCATCCGCGGCGCCGAGGCCGCCCAGATTCCGATGGAAGTGCTGCACCGCGTGGTGTCGATGGCCAGCGGCGGCATGGACACGCTGCCGCACAACGGGGCAGTGATCACGCTGCTGGCGGTGACCGGGCTGACGCACCGCGAGTCTTACCGCGAGATTTTTGCGGTGACGATCATCAAGACGCTGGCGGTGTTCTTTGTGATCGGGGTGTTTTATTTGACGGGGTGGGTGTAAATGTTAGCCCGTCGTTCCCGGCACTGCCGGAAACGACTCCCCGCGAAGGCGGGGGTCCAAGTTTGTTCGCGTTTCGTCAATTCACGCAGAACTTGGGTCCCCGCCTGCGCGGGGACGACGTTTACTCGCTGCGGGTCAATGCAACCCCTGGTGCTGCTCGCGATGCCGCACCACCACCCGCTCGGTATCGCCGAAGTAAGCCCCCAGGCGCTCGGCCATGTACACCGAGCGGTGCTGGCCGCCGGTGCAGCCGACCGCCACCGTCAGGTAGCTGCGGTTGTCCTTCTTGAACGAAGGCAGCCACTTGGCGACGAAGGCGCGGATGTCGGACAGCAGTTCGACCGCCTGCGGCTGGGCGTCGAGGAAGGCGATCACGGGCGCGTCCTTGCCGGTCAGCGGGCGCAGCGTCAGGTCGTAATACGGGTTCGGCACGGCGCGCACGTCGAACACGAAGTCGGCGTCCAGCGGCACACCATGCTTGAAGGCGAAGGATTCGAAGTACAGCGTCAGCGGCGCGTACTCGATCTCGGTCAGTTCCTTGACCCAGGCCCGCAGCTTGTTGGCCGACAGTTCCGAGGTGTCGATCACGTGGCCCAGCTTTTCGATCGGCAGCAGGCGCTCGCGCTCTTCCAGGATGCATTCGATCAGCGTGCGGCGCGACGACGGGTTCTCGCCCGGACGCAGCTCGTGCGACAGCGGATGGCTGCGCCGCGTTTCCGAGAAGCGCGCCACCAGCGAATGGGTGCTGGCGGTCAGGAAGATGACGCGCACTTCATGGTCTTCGCTGCGCAGCGACTGGACCGTCGACGGCAGTTCCGCCAGCGATTCGGCGCTGCGCGCATCGACCGCGACGGCGACGCACTTGTTCTTGTCGCCGTCGATGGTCTTGACCAGCGCCGGCAGCAGGGCAGGGGGGAGATTGTCGACGCAATAATAACCTGCGTCTTCGAGGACGTTCAGGGCCACGGATTTGCCGGAGCCCGAGATACCGGTGAGGAGGACGATGCGCATGGAGCAATGATACCGTAGTGATGATGGTGGCGCTAATTTAGCTACACGTCGTCCCCGCCTGCGCGGGGACGACGGTTATCGTGCTGGCCTAATCGCTCGACATCGCCTGCCGCTGACGCTCCATGAACTCCTGCAGCGTATCGATACCGCGCAGTTGCAGGATGGTATTGCGCACCGCGGCCTCGAGCAGCACCGCGATGTTGCGGCCGGCCGCGACCGGGATCACGACCTTGCGGATCGGCAGGCCCAGCACGTCCTCGGTCGGGAAGTGGAAGGGCAGGCGTTCCACTTCCTCGTCGAGCGCGCCGCGCTTGACCAGGTGCACGATCAGCTTCAGCCGCATCTTGCGGCGCACCGCGGTCTCGCCGAAGATCGCCTTGATGTCGAGCAAGCCGAGGCCGCGCACTTCGAGCAGGTTCTGCAGTAGCGGTGGACAGCGGCCCTCGATCATGTTGGGCGCGATGCGCGAGAATTCCACGGCATCGTCGGCCACCAGGCCGTGCGAGCGCGAGATCAGCTCCAGGCCCAGCTCGCTTTTACCGAGGCCGGAATCGCCCGTGATCAGCACGCCCACGCCGAGCACGTCCATGAACACGCCGTGCATGATCACGCGCTGCGCCAGTTTCTTGGATAAATAAACGCGCAGGAAGTCGATCACCTGCGCGGCCGGCAGCGGCGTCGAAAACAGCGGAATGTTCTGCTCGTCGCAGATGGCGAGGATGTCGGGCGGTGTGTCCAGGCCCTGCGCGATGATCAGGGCCGGCGGGCCGCCCGCGATCAGCTCGCCGATCACGTGGCTGCGCGAACCGGATTTCAGGCGCTGGTAATAGTTCAGCTCCTGGTGGCCGAACACCTGGATGCGGCCCGGGTGGATCAGGTTCAGGTGGCCGACCTGGTCGGCCGCCGAGACGGCGTCGCCCGAGATCAGGCGTTCGCCGCCCGGGAAACCGGCGAACCAGCCGAGCTGCAGCGTGTCGCGGTTGTCGTCGTACAGCCTTTGGATGGTCAGCGGTGTCTGCAACATAGGCACGTATCAGCCCAGCGCTTGCAGGCTCGGCTGCCAGTTGATGATGCGTTCATGCACCGACCGCGGGTCCATGTCGGTGGCCAGCGCCGTGCGGATTGCCTCGTCGGAGAACAGCTCGGCGATCTCCGACAGGATTTCCAGGTGCTGCTGGGTCACGTGGTCGGGAATCAGGAGAAAGAACAAGAGCTTGACCGGTTGCCCGTCCGGCGATTCGAACGGGATCGGCTCGACCAGGCGCACGAAGGCGGCCAGCGGTGCCTTCAGGCTCTTGCTGCCCTTGATGCGTCCGTGCGGAACGGCCACGCCATGGCCCAGACCGGTGGAACCGAGGCGCTCGCGCGCGAACAGGTTCTCGGAGACGGTCGAGCGGGCGATGCCGCAGTTGTTTTCGAAAATCAGGCCAGCCTGTTCAAAGGCGCGTTTCTTGCTGGAGACTTCCAGGTCGAGCTGGACGTTTTCGAGCGAGAGGATTTTGCTTAAGTTAGTCATAACACGCTTCGATATTGCGGTGCACCACAAGTGCTTGCGAGCGGGAATTATAGGCCTGTTTTATGGCCGTGTAATTCGATTTCGCAGTGGGTTGATCGGGTGTTTCAACCACGCCGTATACGGTCATCAGCGGGCATCGTAGCCAACAAAAGGCCGTACGCAATTTCCTGAACGAAACTGAGGATTTCGCGCACAAAACGCTTATACCGGAGCGGTTTTACCAATTTTTCTAGCCGAAGAAGTTCAGCCATGAAATATACAGATGCCGCACCGGGTTGCCTAAGCAGCCATATCAGCAGCCGCTTCGTGTCGCCGGAAACGGACAATATATAGTGTCGATTGTCCGGCGTAACAGGTGGTGTGGCGAATTATTGACGCGCAGTGCGCAAATTCGATGGTTTGCCGGTGCTGAAGTTGGCGCGCCAAGGGTTGATGTCGAGGCCGCCGCGCCGGGTGTAGCGGGCATAGACCGACAATTTGCTCGGCTTGCACTGGCGCAAGATGTCGATAAAGATGCGCTCCACACATTGCTCGTGGAATTCGTTGTGCTCGCGGAAGCCGATCAGGTAACGCAGCAGGCTTTCCTGGTCGATTTGCGGACCCACGTAATGAATCTGCACGCTGCCCCAGTCGGGCTGGCCGGTGACCAGGCAATTCGATTTCAGCAGATGCGACACCAGGGTTTCTTCGACCGCGGTTTCGTCAAAGTTAGCCTTGAGCAATTCCGGTGCCGGGCTGTAATTGTTGACCTCGATATCCAACCGGTCCAGCAGCAAACCGTCCAGCTCGCCCATTTTGAGCTTGCCGAACTCCTCGGCCGGAGTCAGCGCCACGTGCACCGGCGCGCCGAAGGCAGTCGACAAGTCTTCGCGCAGCAGGGTCAGCAGCGCATCGTGATTGGCCAGGCGGGTCTGGTTAAAGGAATTCAGGTACAGCTTGAACGATTTCGACTCGACGATATTCGGTGAATCGGCCGGCGCGCTGATCGTTGCGATCGCAACCTGCGGCTTGCCGCGCATGTTCAGCCACGACAGCTCATAGGCATTCCAGATGTCGACGCCGAAGAAGGGCAGCGTGCCGCTCAGGCCGAGCTCGTCGCGTTTTTGCTGGCGCGGAATGGGAAACAGCAGCTCGGGTGCGTACTGGGTCTGGTAGGCCGAGGTTTTGCCGAGCGGCGATTGATCGGGTGTATTGGTCATGGTCCTGTCTCGATGTGCCGGGAACGCTCCGGATGCCGGCCCGGCGGCGGCAAAGCGGCGTATCGTACACCTTTCCGCCGCCATGCGGGCGCATGCGTTACAGGAACAGCTTGTAGACCGGATTCGCGCTCTCGTCCCAGTGGCGGTAGCCGAGCGTCGCCAGGAATTGCCGGAATTCATCCATCTCGCCGGCCGGCACCTGCAGCCCGACCAGGATGCGTCCCACGTCGCCGCCCTGGTTGCGATAGTGAAACAGCGAGATATTCCAGTTCGGCGCCATGCTGTCCAGGAAACGCATCAGCGCGCCCGGCCGTTCCGGGAATTCGAAGCGGTACAGCAACTCGTCGTTTGCCAGCGGGCTCTTGCCGCCGACCAGGTGGCGGACGTGCTGCTTGGCCAGTTCGTCGTGCGTCAAGTCGAGCGTGCGGAAACCGTGCTCCTCGAAAGTGCGTCCGACCATGCCGGACTCGCTGCGGTTCCCCACCTGCACCCCCACGAACACGTGGGCTTCGCGCGCGTCGCTGATGCGGTAGATGAACTCGGTCACGTTGCGCGGGCCGACCAGGCCGCAGAAGCGCTTGAAGCTGCCGCGCTGCTCGGGAATCGTCACCGCGAACACGGCTTCGCGCGCTTCGCCCACCTCGGCGCGCTCGGCCACGAAGCGCAGGCGGTCGAAATTCATGTTGGCGCCGCAGGCCACCGCCACCAGCGTTTCGTTCTTCACCGGCTGGCGCGACATCTGCGCGCGTTCCACATAAGCCTTGGCGCCGGCGACGGCCAGTGCGCCGGCCGGTTCCAGGATGCTGCGCGTGTCCTGGAACACGTCCTGGATCGCGGCGCAGATGGCATCGGTGTCGACGATGATTATCTCGTCCACGACCTCCTTGGCGATGCGGAAGGTTTCCTCGCCCACCAGGCGCACCGCGGTGCCGTCCGAGAACAGGCCGACGTCGGGCAGGGTGACGCGCTCGCCGGCCTTCAGGCTCTTGGCCATCGCATCGGAATCGATGGTCTGCACGCCGATGATCTTGATGTCCGGCCGCACCGCTTTCACATAGGCGCCGACGCCGGCCACCAGCCCGCCGCCGCCGATGGCGACGAAGATCGCGTGGATCGGACCGGCGTGCTGGCGCAGGATCTCCATGCCGATCGTGCCCTGGCCGGCGATCACGTCGGGATCGTCGAACGGGTGCACGAAGGTCAGCTTCTGCTCGCGTTCCAGGCTCAGCGCATGGTTGTAGGCATCGGTATACGAATCGCCGTGCAGCACGATCTCGACGTTGGCGCCGCCGCGCGCCTTGACCGCATTGATCTTCACCGGCGGCGTGGTGGTCGGCATCACGATCAGCGCGCGGCAGCCGAGGCGGCTGGCCGACAGCGCGACGCCCTGCGCATGGTTGCCGGCCGAGGCGCAGATGACGCCGCGCTTGAGCTGCTCGGACGACAGGTGCGCCATCTTGTTGTAGGCGCCACGCAGCTTGAACGAAAACACGCTCTGCATGTCCTCGCGCTTGAAATAGATGCGGTTGCCGATGCGCTGCGACAGCGTCGGTGCCAGTTCGAGCGGGGTTTCTTCGGCCACGTCGTAGACGCGCGCGGTCAGGATTTTCTTGAGGTAGTCGGTGGTCATGGCGGATGGTTTCGTTACTAGGTTCCGGGCGACTGGGACTGTCCTGCTTGGCGGATAACCGAGGCTTGTGCAGTACGGCGGGCGGCGCAGGGATAGGGCGCGCCCAACCGTGTCGTTACGATAAGGTCCGTCTCATTATAATGGACGCGTCCGGCCCCGCCCATTTCCAGAAGTTACCACTAACACTATCGATGATCGAATCCGCCGTCCTCTGGCTGCTGAAAATCCTTGCTGCGCCAAGTGTCGGCCTCGCATCCGTCTTCCTGATCAGCTTCGTGTCGGCGACCCTGCTGCCGCTCGGTTCCGAGCCGGCCGTGTTCGCGGTGGTGAAAGCCAATCCGGCGATGTTCTGGCCGGCGATCCTGGTCGCCACCCTCGGCAACACGCTGGGCGGCATCGTCGACTACTGGATCGGCTACCGCGCCAAGGTGGCGTTCGCCAAGGAGCGCAAGTCGCGCTGGTTCCACTGGCTGGCCAAGTATGGCGCCAAGACCATGCTGCTGTCCTGGGTGCCGGGCATCGGCGATCCGCTGTGCACGCTGGCGGGATGGCTGCACCTGCCGTTCTGGCCGAGCGTGGTGTATATGGCAATCGGCAAGTTCGGACGCTACATCTTCATGACGGCCACGCTGCTGTATGTGCCGGACGGGTGGTGGAAGTGGCTCGGGGACATGAGCGGGCAGGTGTTTGGATAATCCTGCAGTTGTCGGCTCAGCTTCGTTCGAATGTCGTGCCAGTCGATATCAATGTAGCTCCACAACTCGTCTTATGGCCATTGTATGCGACAGCGACTCCATCGATCGTGTGATGAGGATCGCCTTCAGTAATTGTGCCGTTGCCGTGAATAGGGCATGAACATTTGTCGCCAACACATGCGACAGCTTTGCCACCGACCGTGAAGTGGGTGGCAGCAACACTTGTGACCTTCCCACCATGGCTAGTGGGATCGTTTAGACAGATGATGTTTGGCATTTATTCCTCAGTAATTGTCTATGTTGCAGACGAGGACTGCTCCGTTTTATCCTCATACTGGACAAGCTTCCATACAGTCGTAGCCTGTCGCACGCTGGGGGCGCCAGTCAGTTTTTGCCAAAGGCCAGGTTCGCCGAGTAAGATAAGCGGCATCGTCTCCCCAGACTTGAAAAAACGCCGTTTGCTGCCTTGGATCTTTTCATTGGAATAGCATTCCCACCATCCGGATTGTGGACATGACTGTCCTGTAGACACTGTGCTTGAGAGCGGAACTTTAGAGGCTTCTGGTTTAGCTGATTTGGCATCGCTAGGCTGGCGAATACGAATTGTATTGATAATTTTATCCCACAGCGCCAATGCTTCATCATCAGTAAGGCTTGGTTCGACTCTAGCTTTGTCATTGCCTTTTAAGCCAGAATCGAAACGAACGTCGAGTTCTGGATGAAGACGATCGTTGATGCCTCCCATGCTGTGAAAACGAAAATCATGTACAGATTTGTCGTCTTTGTATGCTGGCGTTCTTAGCGCAAGCTCCTCTCCATCCCAACCATTAACCTGTCTATCCTTCTGACGTAGGATTTTTGTTTGCGCAAAAACAGCTCCAAGGCCATCAGCCTCCGCAAATTCTTTAGCCTGCTCGCGTAGTAATTTAGGGCTGCTTCCTTTGGGTAAATACTGTAAATTCTTATGTGCATCTATAGAAAAATGTACATCGGGAAATTCCTTTAAGCGGATGCCAATTGTCGCCCGTTCATATTCTTGCTCTAGTGGAATGAAGCCTCCGTCGATGCATATCCCGGGCATGGCCGGTACCTCATCCGCTAAGCGAGAATGCAGATTTTTTGCAATCTCATTAAAAATCCCTACTATGTCTTCATCCGGAGGAATGGAGTTTATGTGTTGAATAAAAAGATCTTCTTTTACGGGTATAAACGAATAGACTGAATAGCCCACTTGGTCTTTTGATCCAAAGATTATCTTTTGGCCTGCTTTTTCTCCATCTATCACTTTGCCAAAAAGCGGAAGTCTGGGAATGTCATTCTTTAGAAGGAATCTTCGTTCCTTCTCGACTTCGCCCAAGCGTGCATTTATATACCGAGATAGATTTTCACTTTCTTTGGGAAGATATTCTATTGGTGTTGCTACCTCAGTTGGGCCATATACGACAGTTGCGCTTGATGGGACCTCAACCAGGAAACGGCCAAAGCAAACAGTCTTCGTGTCTTCAAGTAGGGGTTGCAGGCGGGCGGAGATAGTCATATTTGACCTTAGTATACGTTCAGTGGGGCGTTGGCAAGCACTAAAAAGTATTAGGAGGCTCAATGTGATTATAAAATTCCTTAGTAGTCTTGAATGGAATATTCTCATTTTTTTGACCATTTCATAGTGGCTGCAATTTGAAGTAAACTATATAGTGTTGCTGCCAGAACGGCTGGGTCGCCATAACTGGATTGATGTTCGTAACCAGTTTGCCGAAAAATTCCCTTAAATTTTCCGCTTCGCAGTTGGGCATCTGCAGAGTGTAAAGGTACAGTTTGATCGCCAGGATCTGCAGCGTCTAGTAATTTGATTGAGAAGTTGGGGGGCGACTTATTTTTAGTATTAGGCAGAGCAGGGTCAAGCATTTGTAATTTCCCTTTTTCATCATCTTCTATTATTGTAAGCCGATCAATGCTATTCACATTTGCATTTTTATCAATATCCCATATAACTTTATGCCAAGCCATCCGATTTGAATCGGCTCCATAGTGGGCATAACTTTGGTCATGATAAGTTGACTCAATAGAGTTATGAAAATCTTTCGCTCTATCCAGTAATGCACATGTTCTCTTAAATCCAGCGCCAAATATATGGGCTGGGTTAATCCAGTCCTCACGTAATAATCCATACCATTTGTTGCGCACCTTATAAATTTCTTCATAAGGGTCGCCTTTTTCTGGCAGGCTTTTAACGTTCTTGCCATGTTGAGTTACCTGCAGCCAATTGTTTCCATAAGCTTGACTAGGGAGTAGTTCTAATCCACCCTGTGCATTGGCGAGTACTGCTGTGACCTTCGGCCCTGTATTTCCTAGAACTCGGACTGGAATGCCGCTTCCTTCAAAGCCGCAACGTACACGCTTATAAGCGGTTCCAGCGCCAATAGCTGGCATCACTCCGTGTACGATCCCAAGAACCTTGTCTTTGATGTTTCCCATTTCAGGGTGTATAGCGGCACGAGCAACAAGCCCACCCATTGAATGTGTGACTAAAATGACTTTTTCACATTCGAAACCTTGATCCTGATATTGCTTAATAATATTTTTAATTCGATCCGCGATTATTGTGCCTGATACACTATTCCCTTTCAGCCAGTTGTATCCCATGGCATGGACAGGGAACCAACAACCTTTCACTATATTACGTATGATTTTCTCGTTGAGTTCATTTAAGGAGGGGGTTTTAGTGGCTTTCCATTTTTCAGGGCTAACTTCAGATACATATCTTCTTAAATATGTCTCCATATTTCCGCCATCAAAGGCTGCATTTAAATTTTCTTCGCAAAGAGCTAAAATTTCATAATAGCTACTGAAGTACACTTCGCCCCATCCGCGTTCTCGCGCCTTTTTATCCTTAGTTTTTGGGTTGGGAGCCCCTGGTAGATCTGACTCAAGCATAGGGCCTCCAAGATGTCTAATTGCAGAGTAAATAAAAGTGATGCGTACTTCGCTATTTCTGTCGTCCGCCGTTTCGCCTGGGTTTCCAGTAGGATTTGCCTCAGGGTCGTACGTATCTAATTCAGTGGCTTCTGGATCCAACCTTAATTGTCTTTCGGCTTCCGAGTCATTGCTCTGTGCAATAGTGACCTTGGTATGATCAGGCCTCCATGCAATATTACTTTTCAGTTCTAACTGCCGCTGACGCGCAGGAGTCATACGCAAATTAGAGCCCATAATTCCAGGTATGAAAATAATAGGTAGTACTCGTTTGGGCGGAATTTTTTGAATCTGGGGGATGCGGTCCTGTCTGGGTGTAACAAAGCCTTGAGCAATCGTACCTTGTTGCCGGGTCGGATCGATGGGGAGTTTGTAGCCTGTTAGTTTGCTGTCAGCCATATATCCTCTATCTCGTTAGCATTGATCCGAACCATAATTAGTCGTAAAGCGCTTCAATTTTAAAATTGCCAAATGGAATAGTTGAGGTAAGTATCTGCGTCAATCCCTCGGCATTAGTGTGTCCCTCCAGAATCTGTCCATCTTCCATCGTTGCCCGATAACGCTGATTGGCTAGAATTTCGCCCGTGCTCATATCTACCATGCGTACACGTTGATCGTGTGCAGTCGAGCTTTCAGGCATTCGCATGACTGGAGGATCGCCATTTCCACCGTCAGAAAATTGTGCTTTTGCTGACTTGACTGCGAAATTGCCACTGCATTGATGAGTAATAACGCCTCCGCCGAACGCTGCCTGCGCGCCTTGTGAAACCAAAGTCACTTTTGGCGCCTGAAGGACGATTTCTTCGGACGCACTGAAGATTATGCGTTTCGAGGCTGTGATTTCTACGCTATCGTCATGAGCCTGGATCTCGACTTTGCCGCTTGCGGCGATCAATTTGGCACCGAGTGCGTGGGCAAACAGACTGACGCTTTGCAAGGCATGAAGCATCAATTTTCGGCCAACCGAAACTTGTGTATTTCCGACGCTGATAACATCGATATGGGTTTGGGCGCCTATGGCAATTCCTGCTCCACTTCCAAGCACCATGCCGGCTGGCGCATCAATGGCAACTATGGGGCTGCCTCCCATCTCTGAGATGTTTTTATTTGTGTTGCTGCCGCATTCCCAATGCTTCAGCTGATTAGAGAGCTGCGCCAATGGAATGCCATCTGCAGCGCCCGATTCATGCTTTTCTGCAAGATCGGCAAGCTGCTTTTGTATATGTGTGAGTGCTTCCGTGAGGCCGGCAAGTCCATCCCGTTCGAGCTGACGCCCAGCAGCACGCAGTGCGGCGTCTGCGCTGATGAGGATGCCTTTTCCACCGCGTAGCGACAATGCCGCATCGGTACGCAGTTCGGCACCCTCCCCACGGGCCTCAGCCGAGCCTTCGTTTCGCGGATAGGTGAGATAACCCAGGTTGAGCTGGCTGTGGGCGTGTTCGCTACCGAGTTGTGCACTGATTTGCGCCGGCGTGTCATCCAGTCGAAGCTGATTGGAACGGGTCCCTTGTCCTTCCTTGCTCACGATTCCAGACAAGTGTTTATCGCCAGGGAGAACGCTGGTATGACTGAAGGAGGGCGATGGCGTCCTTGCGCTGTGTACGCTTCCGATGACGAGCGGCTTGTCAGGGTCCCCGCCCATGAACACGACGATCACTTCATCGCCTACGCGTGGTAGGTAAATCGCACCATAGTGATTCCCGGCCCAGCCCGTGGCTACCCGTAACCAGGCCGAGTCGCGATCGCTGTCGGATGCTCCTGCGCCATGCGCATGCTCATGGTCTTCTGGCCGAACTGCTGGAAAGCGTACTTTGATCCGGCCGAGTTCGTCGCAATGGATTTCGTTGTTTTCAGGTCCGACAACGAGGGCCGTTTGCGCCTCGGTGCGTGGTAAATCGCTGCGAGGATCGTAGACGGGTACGATTGGGATGCCCCGTCTTGTACAGGTAAACCGATTTGTGTAACGCATGCCTCGTTCGGCACTGGCCTGTGCAAGGCCTTCTCGTTCATTATTCCATCGGTTCGACGCGAAGAGACGATGTACTTGGTCGTTGAGCGTTTTCGGCAGGTTGTTTTCGGCCTCGATGTGCAGTTCGGTACATACGAATTCCCGTTGTTCATCCTTATGGATATCGACTTCGGGATGACCATCCATACGCCGCCATTGACCGACCTGCATATCACGGTCACTGCTCTCTCCCTGAAAAAATTTTGCCTCATATTCCTTACGTTGTATCCGCAGTAGACCGAGTGTGCGGTAGTCCTTCGCATCGTCACCGACGTGCGGTGGCTCACTCAAGTAATCGTCCAGGGTAGCGGCAAACTGCTTACCGAATTTGCCTTGGTCATTGAGGCTGGTCTCACTGCTTTTCATCAGCCATGCTTGCTTGTAATCCCAACTGCTGCGCTCCGCACGACCGGCTGTCAAGGTGCGCACACCATGCCAAGCAGTGACACTGTCGCGTTGTTCGGTACCATCGTCGCGGTGATAACGTGTTGCGCCGGCCATATTCTCTTTGAGTGACATTGCATCATCGAAGAGGACGAGAGTATGGATTGCCGTTTCGTCACTGCCGCGTTGTGTTGCGGCTTCAGATTGGATGAACCATGCGATGCCACGTCGTTTCCATAGACGGCGCAAGAAAGCCGCAGTCGACTCGTTATACTGCATCGTGAACTCGCGGACTGGGTAGGTTTTCAGGTTCCGGAGTTCAAAGCGAAATGCTCGTGCGGCGATCGGATTTGCCTTACGCCATTCTCCAAGAAGCACATCCGTAATATCGACTTCACTGGCGTTGCGGAACACTCGCGTATTGCAGCTCGTTTCCAGAAGCGAGAACGCGTCACGGATGATCAGTTGGTAAGTTGCCAACCCGCCGTCACTCTGACCTTCCCTGGCGCCGCTGACGATGCCGGACACGGTGCGTAAATTACCTGATGCTGTTACAAACTGCAGTTCAACCGGATTGGCAATGAACCGTTTAAGTTCCATTCCTGCGCGCATCGACACGCATAGCAGGGAATACTCGATACCTCCAAACATGGTCTCGGTTCCGCTGACCTGCTTGACTAATAAGAGATCGTCAACGACACCACTTGGAGTTCCCAAACGCAGTCTAATTGGTCTGTTTGCTTCGGTCAGGGCGCCAACGTAGAACGACATTTGATCAAGAATCATGTATCCACCCTTTGGCCAAAAAACGCTGCTGAAAAATGACGTACAGGTCCTAGAATGTAGTCCGTTAATTGGTGCATGTGCCAAAGTGCAATCCTAGTCAAGCGCGCTAGGGGCAGAATTGATCCAGCACATATGTGGTTTTTTACGCGAAATGTTGCCTCGCATCGGCATCCGTGTGATCGATTGCCTTGATGGTAATGATGTGGAGTCGAACGTGGATAAGATGCCTGGCAAGATATGTGGTCGAGCTTTGTATTTTAAAAACGATTTTTTTCGAAAGGAAATTTGAGTTTGAAATGGTTTTACCGGCGTTTGTTTTGGTTGTGCTGTTGCAATTTTCACTTGTAGCCAGCGTTGTGCACCGCATTACGCTAGAATGAACGTCCTACGCGCCAGTACGCCAGTCGACTTCCCCCATGAACGCTCCCGCAAATATCCACGCCCTGCTCGAAGAGAACGCGCCGGCCCGCCTGCGTGAAATCCCCTATAACTACACCTCGTTTTCCGATCGCGAGATCGTGATCCGGCTGCTGGGCGAGTCCTCGTGGCGCCTGCTCGACGAATTGCGTGGTGCGCGCCAGACCGGACGTTCGGCACGCATGCTGTACGAGGTCCTGGGCGACATCTGGGTGGTCCGCCGCAACCCGTACCTGCAGGACGACATGCTGGACAATCCCAAGCGGCGCGCCAAGCTGATCGAGGCCCTGCACCACCGCCTGGGCGAAGTCGACAAGCGCCGCCTGACGATCGATGCCGGCGACAACGCCGATGCCGCCCGCAGCAGCGCGGTCGAGCAGCTGCTGGCCGCCGCCCGCAAGGCGGTCGACGATTTCGGCCGCGAATTTTCCGACGTGTACGACCTGCGCAAGCGCGCCAAGGCCGTGCTGGGCCGCTATACCGACAAGCGCAACATCCGCTTCGACGGCATGCACCGCACCTCGCACGTGACCGACGCCACCGACTGGCGCGTCGAATACCCGTTCCTGGTCGTGCTGCCGGACACCGAAGATGAAATGGCCGGCCTGGTCAAGGGCTGTATCGAACTCGGGCTGACCATCATCCCGCGTGGCGGCGGCACCGGCTACACCGGCGGCGCGATTCCGCTGTCGCCGATGTCGGCCGTGATCAACACCGAAAAGCTGATCCACATGAGCGAAGTCGAACTGACCCGCCTGCCGGGCGTGGAGCGCGAGTACGCGACCATCTACACCGGCGCCGGCGTGGTCACCCAGCGCGTGTCGCAGGCGGCCGAGAAGGCCGGTTTCGTGTTCGCGGTCGATCCGACCTCGGCACACGCTTCCTGCATCGGCGGCAATATCGCGATGAACGCCGGCGGCAAGAAGGCCGTGCTGTGGGGCACCGCGCTCGACAACCTGGCCTCGTGGCGCATGGTCGACCCGAACGGCGACTGGCTCGAGGTCACGCGCGTCGACCACAACCTGGGCAAGATCCACGATACCCCGGTCGCGAGCTTCAAGCTGGAATGGACGCATCCGTCGGAAAAGGGCGCACCCAAGGGTGAACCCTTCCGCACCGAGACGCTCTCGATCGAAGGCCGCCGCTTCCGCAAGGAAGGCCTGGGCAAGGACGTCACCGACAAGTTCCTGGCCGGCCTGCCGGGCGTGCAGAAAGAGGGCACCGACGGCTTGATCACCTCGGGCCGCTGGATCCTGCACAAGATGCCGAAGTTTACGCGCACGGTGGCGCTGGAATTCTTCGGCCAGGCGCGCGATGCGATCCCGTCGATCGTCGAGATCAAGGATTACCTGGACAGCCTGCCGAAGAGCGGCAAGCCGGAATTCGAAAGCCTGCGCCTGGCCGGCCTCGAACACCTCGACGAGCGCTACCTGCGCGCGGTCGGCTACGCCACCAAATCCAAGCGCGGCACGCTGCCCAAGATGGCGCTGTTCGGCGACATCGTTGGCGACGACGAGAATGCGGTGGCGCTGGCAGCCTCGGAAGTGGTGCGCCTGGCGAACACGCGTGTGGGCGAAGGCTTTGTCGCCGTCAGCCCGGAAGCGCGCAAGAAATTCTGGCTCGACCGCTCGCGCACTGCGGCGATCGCGCGCCACACCAACGCCTTCAAAATCAACGAGGACGTGGTCATCCCCCTCAATCGCATGGGCGAGTACACCGACGGCATCGAGCGCATCAACATCGAGCTGTCGATCAAGAACAAGCTGCAGCTGGTCGAGCAACTGCATGCCTGGTTCACGACCGGCCAGCTGGACGTGACCAAGGGCGACGATGCGACCGGCGAGGGCGTGTCGAAGGAAGAGATCCTGGGCGACCGTCCGCAACAGGCCGACGCGCTGCTGGGGCAGGTCGCGGCGCGCTGGGGCTGGCTGCTGGCCAACCTCGACCAGCCGCTGACCGAGGTGCGCAGCAAGCTGGCCGACTTCGGCCTGTCCACGCTGTACGAGACTTTCGAGCAGCGCGTGTCCCATCAGCCGGGGGCGACCCTGTTCGACGTGGTGCAGGACCACACGGTGCGCGTCTCGTGGAAGCACGACATCCGCGCGCCGCTGCGCCAGATCTTCAACGGCGCCGCCTACAAGCCGATCCTGGATGAAGCGACTGCCATCCATAAGCGCGTGCTGCGTTCGCGCGTGTTCGTGGCGCTGCACATGCACGCCGGCGACGGCAACGTGCACACCAACCTGCCGGTGAACTCGGACGACTACGCGATGCTGCAGGACGCGCACAAAGCCGTCGAGCGCATCATGAAACTGGCGCGTTCGCTGGATGGCGTGATCTCGGGCGAACACGGCATCGGTATCACGAAGCTGGAATTCCTGACCGACGACGAGATCCGCGAATTCCGCGAGTACAAGCAGCGCGTCGACCCGGAAGGCCGTTTCAACAAGGGCAAGCTGCTGAATACCACGGCGGTGGCGGCGGATCTCACCAACGCCTATACGCCATCGTTCGGCCTGATGGGCCACGAGTCGCTGATCATGCAGCAGAGCGACATCGGCGAGATCGCCAACAGCATCAAGGACTGCCTGCGCTGCGGCAAGTGCAAGCCGGTGTGCACGACCCACGTGCCGCAAGCGAACCTGCTGTATTCGCCGCGCGACAAGATCCTGGCGACGTCGGCCCTGATCGAAGCCTTCCTGTACGAAGAGCAGACCCGCCGCGGTGTGTCGATCAGACACTGGGAAGAGTTCGAGGACGTGTCCGACCACTGCACCGTGTGCCACAAGTGCGTGACGCCGTGCCCGGTCAACATCGACTTCGGCGACGTCTCGATGAACATGCGTAACCTGCTGCGCAAGATGGACAAGCGCAGCTTCAAGCCGGCCAACCGCGCGGCGATGTTCTTCCTGAACGCGACCGATCCGACCACGATCAACGCCACCCGCAAGGCCATGGTCGATATCGGCTTCAAGGCCCAGCGCCTGGGCAACACGCTGCTGAAGGGACTGGCGAAGGAGACGACCAAGGCACCGCCGCCGACCACCGGCAAGCTGCCGGTGCGCGAGCAGGTGATCCACTTCATCAACAAGAAGATGCCGGGTAATTTGCCGAAGAAGACGGCCCGTGCGCTGCTGGACATCGAGGACGACAAGGTGATCCCGATCATCCGCAACCCGAAGGTGACCACGGCCGATACCGAAGCCGTGTTCTACTTCCCGGGCTGCGGCTCGGAGCGCCTGTTCTCGCAGGTCGGCCTGGCTACCCAGGCGATGCTGTGGGAAGTCGGCGTGCAGACCGTGATGCCGCCGGGTTATTTGTGCTGCGGCTATCCGCAGCGCGGCGCCGGCCAGTTCGACAAGGCCGACAAGATGGTGACCGATAACCGCGTGCTGTTCCACCGCATGGCGAATACGCTGAACTACCTGGACATCAAGACGGTCGTGGTCTCCTGCGGCACCTGCTACGACTCGCTGGCCGGCTACGAGTTCGACAAGATCTTCCCGGGCTGCCGCATCATCGACATCCACGAATACCTGCTGGAAAAGGGTGTCAGGCTGGAAGGCGTGAGCGGTACCCGCTACATGTATCACGAGCCTTGCCACAATCCGATGAAGCTGCAGGATTCGGTCAAGACCGTGAACGCGCTGGTGCAGACCGTCGACGACGTCAAGATCGAGAAGAACGACCGCTGCTGCGGCGAGTCCGGCACCTTTGCCGTGTCGCGCCCGGACATCTCGACCCAGGTCCGCTTCCGCAAGGAGCAGGAAATGGAGAAGGGTGCCGATAAACTGCGCGCCGACGGCTTCGAGGGCGAGGTCAAGATCCTGACCAGCTGCCCGTCCTGCCTGCAGGGCCTGTCGCGCTACAACGAGGACTCGGGCACCACCGCCGACTACATCGTGGTCGAGATGGCCAAGCACCTGCTGGGCGAGAACTGGCTGCCGGAGTACGTCGCCAAGGCCAATAACGGCGGTATCGAAAGGGTGCTGGTATGACCCGGCTCGCCGGCTGCGAACTGTGCGACCTTGCCGTTCCAAGGGTATTTGAAAACGACAAGTTTGCCGTGATCCTGGCGGACGAGGCGAATTACCCGGGCTTTGCGCGCGTGATCTGGAAGGATCATGTGCGCGAAGCGAGCGACCTGCCTGACGAAGACCGACTGCTGCTCAACGAGGCCGTGTGGCAGCTGGAACTGGCGGTGCGCGAAGTGATGCAGCCCCTGAAAGTGAACGTGGCCAGCCTCGGCAACGTGGTGCCGCATCTGCACTGGCACGTGATTCCGCGCTATGCCGACGACGCCCATTTCCCGGCGCCGGTATGGGCGCAGGCGGTACGCGCGACCGATGCGGCGGTGCTGGAAGCGCGCCGGGCGCTATTGCCGCGATTGGCAGAGGCGATTACACGGCGGTTCGCCAAGCAGTAAAATACGCTTATCCTACCGTCGCCCCTGCGCAGGCAGGGGCTCAAGTTTGCAAGCGTTTCGGCTGCTTTAACAGAACTTGGGTCCCTGCCTTCGCAGGGACGACGGATCGAATGTTGCGGAAATAATTGATCCGCTATCAGATTAGACACCACCATGGCCAACCCCACCGAACTCACCGTCCACCAACAATCCAAACGCTTCGACATCGCCTTCGACGACGGCGCCAACTTCTCGATCCCGTTCGAGCTGATGCGCGTCTACTCGCCTTCGGCCGCCGTGCAAGGCCACGGCCCTGGCCAGGAAACGTTGCAGGTCGGCAAACGCGACGTCGGCATCAAAGCCGTCGAGCCGGTCGGCAACTACGGCATCAAGCCGCTGTTCACCGACGGCCACGAATCCGGCATCTACACCTGGGATTATCTGTATAAACTGGGCAAGGAACAGAAGGAACTCTGGCACGACTACGTCGGCCGCCTGCACGCCGCCGGTTATTTCGGCGACAGCGGCCGTGAGCCGGTGGTCGAACCTGCCGGCGCCAAGTCGGGCGGCGGTTGCGGCAGCGGCAGCTGCGGTTGCCACTGACGCGCTAGGCACCGGACGCGCAGGCATGCGCGTCAAAAGTCAAAATTCAAAACGAAAAAAGCGCCGGCACATGATGTGTCCGGCGCTTTTTTCATGCCGGTCGAATGGACCGGCGCTCGGGAGGGAATCCCTGCGGGAGAATTACTGCGGCTGGATGTTCGAAGCCTGCTTGCCTTTCGGGCCGGTGGTCACTTCGAAGCTCACACGCTGGTTCTCTTGCAGCGATTTGAAGCCTTGGGCGTTGATCGCCGAGAAGTGCGCAAACAGGTCTTCGCCACCGCCGTCCGGGGTGATGAAGCCGAAACCTTTTGCGTCATTGAACCATTTAACAATACCAGTCGCCATTTTTAATTCTCACAAGTGTAGTAGGTTTGAAACTTTGCCACTACGCGTGAAAGCATCGGTGATGCAAGGACTGCGCTGACAAAGTTAAATTATTATAAAGACTGTTTTGGAGAAATGGGGCACGATTTGTGCGACTTTTTTTCGAGACTTCATGTAGAAAACAACAGCTGCCCCCGCTACCTCGATCAGGGCTGCTTCGGCTTCCAGGTCCAGACGTGTCCGGCGATCGTCACCGGGCGCGGAATCACCTTTTCCTTATACAGCAGGTCGGCCACTTTTTGCTGGCTGGCGGCGACGTCGGGCGTGATCGGCATGGTGCCGGCATGGGCGCGGCCCAGCCAGGTGGCGATCACTTCCTTCGGCACGCCGACCTGCGGCGCCATCATCTCGATCATCTCCTTCTGGTGCATATTGGCCCACTGTCCGGTGGCGGCGAACTGCTCCAGCACCGTCGACAGCGTGGCCGGCGACCGCTCGACCAGCTTGCGCGAGGCCAGGTAGAAGCCGTAGGCCGGCAGCAGGCCGGTGCGGTCGGCGATCACGCGCGGGCGGTACACGTGCTGGGCCGCCGCCAGGTAAGGGTCCCAGATCACCCAGGCGTCGATGGCGCCGGCCTCGAAGGCGGCGCGTGCCTCGGCCGGCGCCAGGTAGGTCGGCTGCACGTCGCGGATGCTCAGGCCCGCCTTTTCCAGCGCCGCCACCAGCAGCAGGTGCGAGCCGGAGCCGCGCTGGAACGCCACCTTTTTGCCGCGCAGGTCGGCCACCGAGCGGATCGGCGAATCGCCCTTCACGATGATGGCTTCGCCGCTGACCGGCGGCGGTTCGGCCGCCACATACACCAGGTCGGCGCCGGCGGCCTGCGAAAAGATCGGCGGCGGCGCCCCGGTGCTGCCGAAATCGACGCTGCCGGCGTTCAGCGCTTCCAGCATCTGCGGCCCGGCCGGGAACTCGATCCATTTCACGCTCACGCCCGCCGGCGCGAGCGCGCGTTCGAGCGCGCCATTCTTCTTGATCATCAGCGCCAGGCCGCCGCCTTTCTGGAAGCCGATGCGCACCATGTCGGCGGCCTGCGCCGCGGACATCACCCCCAGTGCCAGCAGCAGGGCACCCATCGTTTTCTTCATGCAGTTCTCCTATCGGTCAATTGGTTCAGGCGCTCTCGCGCTCGACCAGCTCGCAGCCGAGCAGGTTCAAGCGCCCGGCATTGCCGGTGCGTTCGCCCTCGGGGTCGATCTCGCCCAGCGCTTCCAGGATGCGGCGCGCGGCCAGTTCGCCGATCTCGCGCGCAGGCGGGCGGATCGTTGTCAGGCTGGGCAGCAGCAGGCTAGAGAACGGGTAGTCGCCGAACCCCATCAGCGCGCACTGGCGCGGCACGGCGATCCCCATGCGTTGCGAGGCGAGCAGGGCGCCGGCGGCGAGGTTGTCGTTGGCGAAGATGATGGCGTCGGCCTTCTTGCGCCCGCGCGTCAGGGTATCCAGCGCCTCGCGCCCGGCATCGAAAGGGGCCGGCGCGGCAGGCGCATACGTCCAGGCGTCCAGTCCGTGTTCGGCCAGCACCGCCGCATAGCCGTCGCGCCGGTCCAGCGCGCTGAAGTCGCCGGCCACGCTGTTCTGCACGAAGGCGATGCGGCGGTAGCCTTTATCGATCAGGTAGCACGCCGCCTGGATGCCGACCTCGCGGTTAGAGTAGCCGGCCTGGATCGTCTTGCGGCGCGGCGCATAGTCCCAGGTCTCGACCACCGGGATGCCGCTGGCCGCCAGCAGCGCTTCGGTGCCCTTGCTGTGGAAGCGCCCGGTCACGACCAGCGCCGCCGGCGACCAGCCGAGGAAGGCGCGCACCGCGTTCTCTTCCTGCTCCTTCGAAAAATAGCTGGACGCCAGCAGCACCTGGAAGCCGTGCCGGTTCAGCGTGTCGTTGAAGGCCTGGATGGTCGGGGCGAAGATCGGCCCCGAGATGTTCGGCACCACCATGCCAACGATGCGCCCGCGCGCCGAGGCCAGTCCGCCCGCCACCAGGTTCGGCACGTAGTTCAGGGCCTTGATGGCGTGCGCGATGCGCTCGCCCAGCGCGCTCGACACCTGGCTGCTGTGCTTCAGGTAGCGCGAAACGGTGATCGAGCCGACGCCGGCCAGGCGCGCCACGTCGTGGATGGTGGCGCGTCCCGAGCCGCGCCGCTTGCGTCCCGCGGGGACGCTGTCGTCTACTGTGTCGGTCATATTCTCAAAGCGGATAACGATGCGTTTTTTAATTCTTTGACTTCATTTTTGGCTTCACTGACACTCCGATGGTATCGGTACCACGACAAAAAACCAAGCTGGTTTTCCGTGCCACCGGCGCGAATTTCCGCATATAGAACGAGGGATGCATGAAGCAGAAAAAGAACATCTGGATCCAGGCCACGGCAGGCACCGGCCTGTTGCTCGGGGCTGCGCTGGCCAGCGCCGGCAACGGCGGCAACGAGGCCGCAGCCGATACGGCTGCCGCCACCGAGACCATCGCCGCCACGATTCCGACGGTCACCGTCACCGCTACCCGGCGCGCCGCATCGATCCAGTCGGTGCCGGTGGCGGTGTCCGTGGTCGACGGCGAGCAGCTCGAGCGCAGCAACCGCACCGCCATCGACACCGTGGTGCAGGAAGTGCCGAGCGCCACCTTCCGCCAGCAGGGCGGCAACAAGGATTCGACGATCTTCGTGCGCGGTATCGGTACCATCTCGACCTCGCCCGGGGTCGAGCCGACCGTGTCCACCGTGGTCGACGGCGTCGTGTATGCGCGCCCCGGCCAGGCCACCATCGACCTGCTCGACATCGATCGCATCGAAGTGCTGCGCGGGCCGCAAGGTACCCTGTTCGGCAAGAACGCCTCGTCCGGCGTACTGAACATCGTCAGCCGCGCGCCGTCCGAACAGACGCACGGTTTCGTCGACCTGTCGCTGTACCAGCAGGACGAGCGGCGCGTGCGCGCCGGCGTCAGTGGCAGTCTCAAGCCGGGCGTGGCCAAGGCATCGCTGGTCGCCACCTGGGCCGACTACGACGGCAACGTCGACAACGTCCATGCCGGCGGCGGCAGAGTGAATGGCTACGGCCGCAAGGGCGTGCGCGCACGCGTCGACCTGACGCCGAACGCCGATACCGATATCGCGCTGATCGCCGACTGGCTGAAGTCCGACGCTTCGCCGGCGCAGACCGCCTACCGGCAAAGCAGTGCCGACTTCGTGCGTGCCCTGGCGCCGGTGGTGGTCGGCCCGGAAAACCGCGCCATCAACGCCGACATCCCGCCGTCGATCCGCGACACCAACAAGGGCGTGTCGGCCCAGGTCAACTGGCGCAACCAGGGCTACACCTTCACATCGATCAGCGCGCTGCGCGACTGGGACAACACCCAGCTCACCTCGACCTCGGCGATCGGCAACAGTCTTGAGCCGGCGCGCGTGACCGGTGCCTATCCAGGCTCGCGCGACATCGGCACGCTGGCGTTCCGCCAGGTGTCGCAGGAGCTGCGCGTGGCCTCGCCGCGCGGCCAGTTCTTCGATTACGTGGGCGGCCTGTATTACCTGCACGGCAAGGACGAGGAGGTCTACCAGCGCATCGTCACCACTGCGAACCGTGTCGACAGCGGCCGCGCCGACTACGCGGTCACCAGCGACAGCTACGCCGCCTTCGGCGAAGGCACGCTGAACCTGGCCCGCGACTGGCGCGCCATCCTCGGCGCGCGCTGGACCCGCGACGAGCTGTCCTACGGCCATGCGCGCAGCTCGACCCAGGCCGTCGCCTTTTCCGGCGTGCAGCCGGCGGGCGCCAGCCAGGGCGATACCGCCCGCAACGGCTGGTCGGGCCGCGCCGGCCTGCAGTACGACCTGGCGCCGACCGCCAACCTGTACGCGACCTGGTCGCGTGGCTATAAAGGCCCGGCCTACAACGTGTTCTTCAACATGCTGGCGCGCGACACCAATGCGCTCGAGCCGGAAACCTCGAATTCCTACGAGGCCGGCCTCAAGACCTTGGCCTTCGGGCGCCGCCTGACCGTCAACCTGGCCGCTTTCCGCACCGACTACGACAATTACCAGGCCAATTTCTACGACACCGTGGCCGGCGCCGTCGTCACGCGCCTGATCAATGCCGGCAAAGTGTCCACGCGCGGCGTCGAGATCGATGCCGCCGCGCGCCCGACGCCGCAGCTGACCCTGAACGCGGCGCTGGCATACATCGACGCCCGCATCGACGACTTCAACTGCCCGCCGGCGGCGGCCGCCTCGTGCACCCTGAACGGCAAGACGCTGCCGTTCTCGCCGCGCTTCAAGGGTTTTTTACGCGCGAATTACGCGGTACCGCTGCCGAACGGCTTGCAGGCCGACTTCAATGCCGACTACAGCTACCAGACCAAGACCCAGTACGACCTGTTCCAGTCGCCGCTGGCGATCCAGGGCGCCTACGGCATCGTCAACGCCGCGGTCGAACTGTCTTCCAGCGAGGGTGGCTGGCGCGTGGCCCTGGTCGGCAAGAACCTGGCCGACCGTTCGTACGCCACCAACCTGATCGTCAACACCGGCTACGTCAACCGCACCGTGCCGCGCGACGACCGCCGCTACTTCGGCATCACCGCGCGCAAGGAATTCTGATATGTCCAGAGAGCTGCACCTGAGCGCCTTCCTCGGCCCCTACGGCCACCACGTGGCGGCCTGGCGCCATCCGTCCACCGACCTGCGCACGCCGCTGTTCGAGCTGTACCGGCGCCAGGCGCGCATCGCCGAAGACGCCTGCCTCGACGCGATCTTCTTCGCCGATAACGTGGCGCTGACCGGCGCGCCGACGCTCGAGCCGCTGACGCTGCTGTCGGCGCTGGCGGCGGGCACCACCCATCTCGGGCTGGTGGCGACGGCCACCACGACCTACAACGAGCCCTACCACCTGGCGCGCAAGTTCGCCTCGCTCGACAGCATCTCGAACGGGCGCGCCGGCTGGAACCTGGTCACCTCGGACAACGCCGCGGAAGCCGGCAACTTCGGCCGCGACGAACACGTGCCGCACGCCGAGCGCTACGCGCGGGCGCGCGAGTTCCACGACGTGGTCGACGGCCTGTGGCGCACCTGGGAGCGCGATGCGCTGGTCGGCGACAAGGCCGGCGGCGTGCTGTATGACCCGGCGCGCGTGCACCCGCTCGGCCACCGCGGCGAACATTTCGCCGTCGCCGGGCCATTGAACGTGACGCCCAGCCCCCAGGGCCGGCCGGTGGTGGTGCAGGCCGGCAGCTCGGACACCGGGCGCGCGCTCGCCGCCGCCACCGCCGACGTCGTGTTCACCGCCCAGCCGACGCTGGCATCGGCACAAGCCTTCTACCGCGACATGCAGGAACGCCGCGCACGCGAGGGCAGGGGGCCGCTGCGCATCCTGCCCGGCATCTACGCCGTGGTCGGCGAGTCCGCCGGCCACGCCCAGGAAAAGTACCGCGAGCTGCAAGACCTGATCGAGCCGACGGCCGGGCTGGCCCTGCTGGGCCGCATGATCGGCAATGTCGATTTGTCCGGCTATCCGCTCGACGGCCCGCTGCCCGAGCTGCCGCTCACCCAGACCGGCCAGCGCAGCCGCCAGCAACTGCTGACGTCCATCGCGGAAGGCGAGAACCTGAGCATCCGCCAGCTATATGAGCGCATCGCCGGCGGCCGCGGCCACCTGACCGTGATCGGCACCGGCGCGCAAGTGGCGGACCAGATCCAGGCATGGTTCGAAGCCGGCGCCTGCGACGGTTTCAACCTGATGGCGCCGCTGTTGCCGGCCGGACTGGAAGATTTTGCGCGCGAAGTGGTGCCGGTCCTGCAGCGGCGCGGGCTGTTCCGCAGTGCTTATACCAGCTCGACCCTGCGGGGGCACCTCGGACTGGCCTGATGCGCGCTCGCTCATGCATGCCGCTTGTATAATGCAGCAAAATCAACCGGCACAGCACTATGACCAACACCACCCATTTCGGCTACAAGACCGTTTCCGAGGACGACAAGGTCCACGAAGTCGCCAAGGTATTCCATTCGGTCGCGTCCAAGTACGACGTGATGAACGACTTGATGTCGGGCGGCCTGCACCGGATCTGGAAGGCGTTCACCATCGCCCAGGCCGGCATCCGCCCGGGGTTCAAGGTGCTCGACATCGCCGGCGGGACCGGCGACCTGTCCAAGGCCTTCGCCAAGCAGGCGGGGCCGAGCGGCGAAGTCTGGCTGACCGACATCAACGAGTCGATGCTGCGCGTCGGCCGCGACCGTCTCTTGAATAAAGGGCTGTTGACCCCCACCTTGCTGTGTGACGCAGAAAAATTGCCGTTTCCAGACAATTATTTTGACCGGGTCAGCGTGGCCTTCGGCCTGCGCAACATGACGCACAAGGACCAGGCACTGGCGGAAATGCGCCGCGTGCTCAAGCCGGGCGGCAAGTTGCTGGTGCTGGAGTTCTCGAAAGTGGCGGCGCCGCTGCAGAAGCCGTACGACGTGTATTCGTTCTCGGTGCTGCCATGGCTGGGCCAGCGCATCGCGGGCGATGCCGAGAGCTACCGCTACCTGGCCGAATCGATTCGCATGCATCCCGACCAGGACACGCTGAAATCGATGATGGAAACGGCAGGACTGGATCGGGTGCAGTATTTCAACCTGACGGCGGGTGTGGCCGCATTACACACCGGTATCAAATTCTGAGGGTATGACCATGAAAAAATTCCTGGCCAGCATGTTAATCGCGGTGACGGCCTTGTCGTCGGTGGCCGAGGCGTTCGCACGCCCGGTCGGCGGCGGCCGCTCGATCGGCCGCCAGTCGCAGTCGGTGCGCCAGATGCGCGCCCCGGCGCCGGCCCCGGCACCGAGCTATCAACAGCCGTACCAGCGCCAGGCCGTGCCGCCGGCCGCCGCCGCACCGCGTCCGCAGGTGCCGCAGCAGCGCCCGAGCATGTGGAAGGGCATCCTGGGTGGCGCGCTGCTCGGCCTCGGCCTGGGCGCCCTGTTCTCGCACCTGGGCATCGGCGGTGCCGCCGCCAGCATGCTGTCGTCGATCCTGATGATCGTGCTGCTGGCCCTGGCCGTGATGTTCATCGTGCGCATGTTCCGCCGCAAGTCGACCCCGGCTGCGCCGACCTTCTCCGGCTATAACCAGACCCCGGTGCCGGCCTCGGGCACGCCGGAAATCGGTTCCGGTCTGAATGGCGGCTACCAACGCGACGGCTACCAGGACAATGCACAGCCCGGCTACCCGCTCGGCGGCGCCAGCGGCGGCCTCTCGCTCGACAAGGGCGGCAATGCGCACCAGCAATGGGGCGTGCCGGCCGGCTTCGACGTCGACGCCTTCCTGCGCCATGCCAAATCCTCGTTCATCCGCATGCAGGCTTCCTGGGACCGCGGCGACACCGCCGACCTGCGCGAATTCACCTCGCCCGAAGTCTACGGCGAGCTGTCGATGCAGATCCAGGAACGCGGCGGCAATGCCGACTTTACCGACGTGGTCTCGATCGATGCCCAGTTGCTCGGCATCGAAACCACCGAACGCGACTACCTGGCGAGCGTGCAGTTCAACGGCATGATGCGCAATGCGCCGAACGCGCCGGCCGAGCCGTTTGTCGAAGTGTGGAACCTGGCCAAGCCGCTTAACGGGAATGGCGGCTGGGTGTTGGCCGGTATCCAGCAAATCACCTGACTTTATTTTGCCCAACCCGTTGCTCGCCGTTCGTGCTGCCGGGTTTGTGCTCCGGTGAACTGGTAAGATCGAAACCGCCCGCATTCCGGGCGGTTTTTCTTTTGTAGATATGAATCCATGTCCCTGACTCCCAATTTGAGCGCACCCGCCGTCGCCACCGTCAACCACCTGCTGGCCCAGGAAGCCTGGGCGCGCGAATCCCTGATGCGCTTTGCCGGCAAGACCGCCTGTATCAGCATCGAGCAACTGAGCGGGCACCTGCGCCTGTGCATGCGGGTGGCGCGCGATGGCATGCTCGAGACCGCCGAGACCGGCGACATGCCCAGCGTCACGATCCACGTCAAGCTGAGCGACCTGCCGCTGATCCTGCAGAACAGCGACCGCGCCTTTTCCTATGTGCGCATCGATGGCGATGCCGAGTTCGCCAACACGATCTCGCAGCTGTCGACAGGTTTGCGCTGGGATGCCGAGCACGACCTCGAGCGCCTCATCGGTCCGATCGGCGCGGTGCGTGTCGTCGGCGGCGCGCGCGGTGCCTTTGGCGCGGCCACCTCGGCCGGACGGCGCCTGGCCGAGAACGTGGCCGAATTCCTGCTGGAAGAAAAACGCGTGGTGGTGCGCCCGAATCACGTCGACGGCTTTGCCGCCGAGGTCAGCCGCCTGCGCGACGACGTCGAGCGCAGCGCCAAGCGCATCGCCAAGCTCGAACAACAACTGGACCAGAAGCTGGCACAGCGCAATGCCGCTTCCGCGCCCCCGGCGCTTCCTGCCCCCGCGGCCGTACCACTGCTCCCCGAACCGAATTCGAATTCCTGATGATCCTGAAATTCCTGCGCCTGCTGAAAATCCTGACCGTTGCCACCCGTTACGGCCTGGATGAGATCGCCATGTCCGGGTTGCGCGTGCCGCGTACCACGCGCCTGTTGAATTCCGTCTTTTTCTGGCGCAACATCACGTCGCCGCGTGCGATCCGCCTGCGCCTGGCGCTGGAAGAACTGGGGCCGATCTTCGTCAAGTTCGGCCAGGTACTGTCGACCCGGCCCGACCTGATGCCGCCGGATATCGTGGCCGAGCTGTCGCTGCTGCAGGACCGCGTGCCGCCGTTCCCGTCCGAGCAGGCGATCGCCCAGATCACGCGCTCGCTGGGCGCCCATCCGGATGAACTGTTCGCCACCTTCGAGCACACCCCGGTGGCCTCGGCCTCGATCGCGCAGGTGCACTTTGCCACGCTGAAGAACGGCAAGCAGGTGGCGGTGAAGGTGCTGCGTCCGGGCATGAACACCACCATCGGCGAAGACCTCGCCCTGATGCAGACCGCGGCCGGCCTGATCGAACGGGTGTGGCCGGACAGCCGCCGCCTGAAGCCGCGCGAAGTCGTGGCCGAATTCGACAAATACCTGCACGACGAGCTCGACCTGATGCGCGAGGCGGCGAACGCCAGCCAGCTGCGCCGTAACTTTGCAGGATCGGACCTGTTGATGGTCCCGGAAATGCACTGGGATTACTGCACCAGCAACGTGATCGTGATGGAGCGCATGAACGGTATCCCGATCTCGCAGATCGACCGCCTGGCCGCCGCCGGCGTCGACCTCAAAAAGCTGTCGAGCGATGGCGTCGAGATTTTCTTCACCCAAGTCTTCCGCGATGGCTTTTTCCATGCGGATATGCACCCGGGCAACATCCTGGTCTCGATCGACGAGGCGACTTTCGGGCGCTACATCGCGCTCGACTTCGGCATCGTCGGCACCCTCAACGATTTCGACAAGGATTACCTGTCGCAGAATTTCCTGGCCTTCTTCCGGCGCGACTACAAGCGCGTGGCCGAAGCCCACATCGAGTCCGGGTGGGCGCCGCCCGATACCCGCGTCGACGAGCTGGAAGCGGCGGTGCGCGCCACCTGCGAGCCGATCTTCGACCGTCCGCTGAAAGATATTTCTTTTGGTCAGGTGCTGCTGCGCCTGTTCCAGACCTCGCGCCGCTTCAACGTCGAGGTGCAGCCACAGCTTGTGCTGCTGCAAAAGACCATGCTCAACATCGAAGGCCTGGGCCGCCAGTTGGATCCCGAGCTGGACTTGTGGAAGACGGCCAAGCCATATCTCGAGCGCTGGATGGCCGAGCAGGTCGGCTGGCGCGGCATGGTCGAGCGCCTGAAGGCCGAGGCGCCGCGTTTCGCCCAGATCTTCCCGCAACTGCCGCGCCTGGCGCATCAGGTGCTGGACCGCAAAGCGCATCCGGTGGCCGATATCAGCGCCTTGCTGGCCGAGGTGCTGAAGGCGCAGCGCCGCATGAATCGCCTGATGACGGCAGTGGTCTGCATCGGGGGTGCGGCGGCGCTGTATGCGGCGGCGATGCACTTCATGGTCAACTGGCACGGCATCTAGAACCGCAAAAAAGAAAGGCCCGCATGGCGGGCCCGATTTGAAGTCGTTCTTTTATGGCTTTGCGGCGCACCGGCAGGACCGGCTGCGCAAACTTCTGTTTCTTGATTCAGCTGAGTCAGCTGAGATGTGCTATTTAAACAGGTAAGTTGATGAACGGCAAACGCAACCGCATACGGCTGTGATGAAAAACAACACTGTTGTCGGAATGCAGCACTTGTCCAAACTGCATCGGCGCCACCCAGGCTGCCGCAAAAGGCAACTTCCTCTGCAAAAGCTTTATAATTCAGGGTTTTGATGATTTTTGCGGAGTATTCAGATGCCGATTTATGCCTACCGCTGCGATGAATGCGGTTTTGCCAAGGATGTACTCCAAAAGATTTCCGATCCGGTGCTGACGGTCTGCCCGAACTGCGGCAAGTCATCGTTCAAGAAGCAGGTGACTGCCGCCGGTTTCCAGCTCAAGGGCACCGGATGGTACGTGACCGACTTCCGCGGCGGCAGCGCACCGGCGACCGGGGCGGCACCGGCCGCCCCTGCCGAGGGCAGTGCGCCGGCGGCCAAGGAAACGCCGGCTGCGGCGCCCGCAGCCGCACCGGCGCCTGCGCCGGCCAAGGACAGTGGCGGCAGCTGAGCCGGCAGCGAGAGACGACACAACCGCGATGCGTAAATATTTCATCACCGGCCTGCTGGTCCTGGTCCCGCTGGCGATCACCCTGTGGGTCCTGAACCTGGTGATCGGCACGCTCGACCAGTCGCTGCTGCTGGTGCCGCAGCAGTGGCAACCGCGCACGCACATTCCGGGCCTCGGTGCGATCATCACGCTGGTGGTCGTGTTCCTTACCGGCCTGCTGACCAACAACCTGGTCGGCAACTACGTAGTGCGCCTGTGGGAGCGCCTGCTGCACCGCATCCCGGTGGTCAATTCGATCTACGGCAGCGTCAAGCAGGTGTCGGACACGCTGTTCTCGTCCTCGGGCAATGCCTTCCGCAAGGCGGTGCTGATCCCGTATCCGCACGAGAATTCGTACACGATCGGCTTCCTCACCGGCGTGCCGGGCGGCGACGTCAAGAACTACCTGGTGGGCGATTACGTGAGCGTGTACGTGCCGACCACGCCGAACCCGACCTCCGGGTTCTTCCTGATGCTGGAACGCAGCCGGGTAGTCGAACTGGACATGAGCGTCGATGCGGCGCTGAAGTACATCGTGTCGATGGGTGTCGTGGCGCCGCCGGACGTGGCGGCCAGTGCTGCGGCGGCCGCTGCCGGACCGGAGACAGCGGCGACCCCGGAAATAAAAAACTAGAAGAATCAAACCGAATCAAACGCCTGCGAAGCGGGCGACCGAATAACCAACCTGGATCGAAAAACTATGTCCTCCATGCGTACTCACTACTGCGGCCTCGTCACCGAGGAACTGCTGGGCCAAACCGTCAGCCTGTGCGGCTGGGTGCACCGCCGCCGCGACCACGGCGGTGTGATCTTCATCGACCTGCGCGACCGTGAAGGCCTGGTGCAGGTGGTCTGCCACCCGGACAATGCCGAGGTCTTCAAGGGCGCCGAGCACGTGCGCAACGAGTACTGCCTGCGCATCACCGGCACCGTCGTGAACCGCCTGGAAGGCACCGCCAATGCCAACCTGAAGTCGGGCAAGATCGAGATCAACACCACGCAACTGGAAGTGCTGAACGCCTCGGTGCCGGTGCCTTTCCAGCTGGACGACGAGAACCTGTCGGAAACCACCCGCCTGACCCACCGCGTGCTCGACCTGCGCCGCGACCAGATGCAGCACAACCTGCGCCTGCGTTATAAAGTCTCGATGGAAGTGCGCAAGTACCTGGACAACCTGGGCTTCATCGACATCGAAACCCCGATGCTGGGCAAGTCGACGCCGGAAGGCGCACGCGACTACCTGGTACCGTCGCGCGTCAACCCGGGCACCTTCTTCGCGCTGCCGCAGTCGCCGCAGCTGTTCAAGCAGCTGCTGATGGTCGCCAACTTCGACCGCTACTACCAGATCACCAAGTGCTTCCGCGACGAAGACCTGCGCGCCGACCGCCAGCCGGAA